>WBZO01000261.1_pt1 | contig 126481 bp, 101 predicted proteins | sample 5204261 | NCBI WGS metagenome assembly WBZO01 (sample SAMN12412400, study PRJNA552823) | activated sludge metagenome | isolation source: activated sludge from anammox sidestream of wastewater treatment plant... | place: USA: North Carolina | collected 2017-09 | reverse complement strand
GTTTATTTTATTGCGTCAGAAGTTGACCTTATCTAACGACCAACTCGAAATCATCATCCAGCAGACCTTGACTACCTTTACTGCTTTGGTGCACTACCCTGTCCGAACTCCTGTCCGAACCTGACAAATCCTTGACGTATTTTGGGCAGTCCGCTAGAATCTGAGCGTTGTATAAAAAAATAAACTAGCGAAGGAGGCACGAAAAAATGAAATCAATCTTGAAATCTGCAATTTTGTTCGTCTGGAATGCGCCTTCTGAGCGTCTTGTTTTTGCATAGCAATTAATTTGCCAAAATGAACCGCAGGCGCATCGCGCCTGCGGTTTTTTATTTAACTGGAAGAAAGAGAAGAATAGGATGAACGCTGAAAATCAAAATAACCTCGATGACGAGTTTAACGACGACGCATTGAACGCTTATGCAGATCGGAGCAAACGCCGCCCGCGCAAGACGGGCAGACACCCGAAGCAAATCTCCGCTTCAAATTACGATTTTGTTCAAAAGCAAGACGACACGCGAACTACGTTTAATTTCACTTATCAGGCAGCGCGCTTTGAGGAATGGTGGCTGTTGGAAACGTTGGGCGCATTCTATGAGCATCAATGGATTGCGGACGTGTTGAGAAAAGTGAAGGTCGGGAAAGAAGCGTCCGTTTATTTATGTAAATCGGGAGTTGGAGTGGACGAGCCGCTTCTCGCCGCCAAGATATATCGTCCTAGTTCCTTGCGGAGTTTGAAAAACGTGCAGGAATATCGCTTAGGACGCTTGGACTTGGACGCAGACGGTCACAAACTTTGGAAGCGGGCGGATATCAAAGCCGCCGCTAAGCGCACGGCTTATGGCGAAGAAGTGCGTCACACATCTTGGATCGCCTATGAATATCAAACGATGGAAGCGCTATTTGCCGCCGGGGCAGACCTGCCGAAGGTTTATGCAAAGGAGAAGAACGCAATCCTTATGCAGTTTGTTGGCGATCTTGAATCTACGGCGCCGATTTTGAATTCGGTTTCTTTGGATGCGGACGAAGCTCAGGCGCTTTTTGCGCGCATGATCTTCAATATTGATCTCATGCTGGCGCACGGCTGTATTCATGGCGATCTTTCAGCGTACAATATTTTATATTGGAACGGCGCGCTGAAGATAATAGATTTTCCGCAAATTGTTTTGCCGGAATCGAATCCATCCGCTTGGAAATTCTTTCAGCGCGATGTGATGCGCGTGTGCCAATATTTCTTCGCGCAAGGCGTGGATTGTGACGCTGGAAAAATAGCCGCCGACTTGTGGACATCCCATGGATATCGAACGTTTAAACAACTAGACCCTAAATACCTAGATGCTGACGACCCGGAAGATCGGCGCGCCTGGCAGGAACGCTAAATTTTAGAGAACGCCCGCCTCAATAGCGAGACGGGCGTTTTGGTTCTTGAAGTTTAGTCACAGCCCTCAGGAAATGGCGGACCCACCAGGCACGGGTCAGTTGTAGGTTCTGGCTGGCTTGGTGGAAGCGGCGCTTTGCAGTATACGTCTTGCGTGGCGACGTTTGAAATGACGGCCTGATTCAAATAGGAACTGGAGACGCTGGCTGAGTTGTGAACGGTTTCTCCGAATTTCAATTCCTGCGGTTTGATGAAGTATGCGCCGTAACAGGAGGCTGATTTGCCGGGCGGGAGGGTGAGTTTGGATGAATCCTGCGGACAATCGAAGAACTCGATCTTATCGTCAGTTAGAGTGAAGCCGGTCAGCGGTACGTCGCCTGTGTTGGTAAATGTGTAGGTGTAAATAAATTTTTCATTGACGGCGGAGCAGGCGGTATGATCCACGCTTTTGACCAACGTAATGGCTGGATGAGCTGGTTGCGGAGTGGCGGTGGGTTGTGCGGGCAAAGCGGCTATGGGCGTTGGCGTAATTGAGATGGGCTGTAAGCCGATCATGGTCTGTTTGAACTGTTCTCCGCCGGGCTTGAAGACCCCATCGAAAATTTCATTACAATCCCAGTAAAAGTAGCCGGGTTGCGTTAATTTATATCCTTCGGGAACGTGAACGGCGACGCCAAAATTCCGGCTACAATCTGATCCGGTGTCGAACCATCTTCCGGGGAGATAGGCGACGCCGTTGCGATCGCTGGAAGCGTCTGCGCCAGCCCAAGAGACCGAAATATTTGGGAGCCAGCCCTCGTTTGCGTCTTTCGTTCCATTCCCGTTCAAATCCTCGTAAATATATGCGTTTCCCTGTGCGCTCATGCCGCATGTGCACATGAGTTGCGTTAATGCAAAAATTGCCAATAAATAGATTAACTTGTTAGCGCTTTTCCTCATAAAATACTCCTAAATGAATGGATAAATTGCCGATACCATTTAAGTTGATTCGATTCCGCAGTTTGGGTTTAGGAAATTTGGACTATTTTTATCTTATTTTACTCCCATCTTTTTGCTTTACAATTATCGCGTCGAGTCGGATTTCTTCAAGTAAAATTATCAGGTGAATTCAAGGAGCGTAAGTGAAACTAGGAAAAAATAAGCGCCCGATTCTCTGGGCTATGTTTGTGTTGTTTGTATTATCTTGCGCAGTCCCGGCTGGGTTGGCGACGCCTGTTCCGCCGACGGTGGAGCAAATTTCCCAGGCGGATATGGCAACTATCATCGCAGGGACAGCCAATGCGGCGCAGGCGCAAACTGCCTCCGCCTTGCCGACAGTCACGCGCACTTACACGCCCACTTGGACGCCTTCTACAACGCCAACTTCCACGCCGACTTTCTTATATCTGCTTCCAACGCGCACGCCGATCCCAACCGATACCGTCATGCCGACTTTAGGCACGCTGATCGTGGTGGGGAGCGGAACTGCCGCAACTTCGATTTACAAAGACGTGCCGTGGGCTTGTTTGGTCACGGGCAGTACGCCGCCGCGCAATGCGCCAGTACAGCCGGGTAAGAATTTTTACGTCACCTGGACGGTTAAGAACGTGGGGACAAAGGAATGGTGGAACAACGGCATTGACTTTGTTTACGATGCGGGATACCGCACCGAACAGAGAGCCATTCAGGATTTATCTAAAACTGTTTATCCGGGCGGATCGGTCACTTTGAAGGTTTTATTAACCGCGCCAAAGCGCCCCGATACTTACAACGTCATTTGGGCGTTGAAGGTAGGAAATAAGGCGTTCTGTCACATGAAGGTCAGCTTCAAGGTGGCGGATAAATAAGCTTTTATTTTTTGCCCCACAATCCATAACCTTCATTTCGTCTTTTTTCCCTTCTTTCATGTTGCTCATGGATTTGCTCCACATGATTCGCTTTTTCTGCAATCGCCGCCTCGAGCCATAATTTTCCTTTTTCCGCAGTGGCGTGACTGCCTGCGCCGTACGCGCCGGTTTTTGTATCATCATCCCAGGGCGGGTTAGCGATCAGACTTCCGCCTTCGATCCAATCCATATAATAATCAGGCGTGGAAACAAAATCTATTTCGTCTACCACTTTTTCCATTTTGCATAAATCAGGGCGGAGATGAAGCATAAAAGAAGTTTCCAATTCGCCCGCGTGACCCATGCCGCCAATTTTAGACGTGCGGTATTTTTCTAATGCTTCAGCGCCGATTCTGCCTGAGGTGTGCAACCAAGCTGTAGCGCAGAAAGCGCGGCGATGTCTTTCTCCTGCATATTTGATCACGTTCGCCAAAAATGACGAGTTGCCGCCGTGACCGCTCATCAAATAAAAGCGATTGAAGCCGCGAGCGGCTAAAACGTCAATCACAGTCAGCCAAAAATCTTCAAAGGCGCGCCCGCCAGCATTGAGCGTGCCAGCGAAAGAGGAACGATGCGTGCTAACCCCGTAAGGCATGACGGGCAGAGCAAAACTTCGCGTAGCCAAATTAGGGCTTCTATTTCCATATTCAACTGTGCCATTAGCGATTGCATTAATAATTATTGAATCTACCGACAACGGGAGATGGAAGCCATGTTGCTCAGTATGCCCAATCGGCATCAGGATCACCTTATCGCGTTCGCTATCCGGCGGCAAAAAAATTTTCGCTTGATTTGTTGAAACATGAGGCTGGCGTAAAAAGACTGATGACTGGTGGCTGATACCAGACGATTGCGGGTCTATACCGCTAGGGGCGAGGCAATAGACTTTTGAAAAACCGTCATCGCGCAAACTATCTAATAGGTTGATGATGTACTGCCAAAAAATTTGATCTGGGATTTCAAGCCCGCTATTGCGCCACCCAAACGGAAACGCTGGCAATAGCCCGCATCGTTCTGGACCTGATAACTGTTCCAGCAATTGAGCATGATCATAGCCCGAGCCAAGCGGCAAAACCAAAGGCACATCGCGTGGCAGGTTGGCGACTTCATCCCAAGTGAGTTCGTCGTAGTTGAAGAAGGTGGTCATAGATGTAATTATAAAGACAAATGGTTTACTTGTATTCCCCAAACATGACATGTCTTACACGGTTTGTGATTAACTGACATCTCTGACTAGCCATAGGTTATGATTATTCGTGGTTCTAATGAGACATGTCATGTTTTAAACACGCAGGTTGGCGACTTCGTCCCAAGTTAATTCGTCGTAGTTGAAGAATGGGGAAGGGGACATGGTTAGTTTTCCTTATAGACCTGACAGGTTTCCGAGAATCCATTCTCATCAAGATTCAATTTTGTTCATAGAAGTTTGATAAAAATTCACCACAATAAAACCTGTCAGATCTGATATTACGATTCAACAATTCTTTCTCTTGCGTATCGCATCGGGATAAATCCCTCGCTCAGTACAAAGAAGCCCAAAGGGCTTAAGCGCGAAGCGCTTTCACGAACTGAGGCAGGGATTTATCCCGCCGATTCTTTACCCCTCCACAATCCCAATCTCTTCCTCGCTCAACCTATATTATTATCCCCTTTAGGGGACAACTCACGCGAAGCGACCAGATTATCAATCACCTTATCTGTGGCGGTGATTTGACGTTGCAGTAATTCCAAAACCTGACAGGTTTTATGATAACGATTGATGATTAAATTTCTGCGAACACGAAAGGAGTCTTTTAATCACGGCTCTATGGAAACCTGTCAGGTTTGAAATCACTCCCAACCATCAACCGTTCTTAGGCAGTAAATACCAATCTAAAAATCTTTCCATTCTTTCATACACATCCAACAAATTTTCGGGGCGTAAAAAGCCGTGCGGCTCGGTGGCGTAGGTTTTGTATTCAAAGGTTTTATTTTCGCGCTTCAGCGCTTCCACCCATTCTTCGCTGGCTTCGGGCGGCACAACTGTATCAAGCAAGCCATGCAAAATCAAAACTGGCTTTTGAATATTCCGCGCTTCGGTGATGGGGGAGCCTTGCATATAAATATTCGTATTTTCAGCAGGATGCCCTAAAAAGATTTCAGTATAAAGCCTCAATCTTTTTTCGCATTGCGCCCAAGATGTCGCCAAATTTGAATCGCCATATTTTGTGACTCCACAAGCAAATAAATATTCAGGGTCGCGTGATAGCGCGTTAATCGTCAGGTAGCCGCCATAACTTCCGCCCGCGATTCCGATTTTATCAGGCGCGATATTTTTCAACGTGCGTAAATATTTTGCGCCGTACAAACAATCTTGCAAATCGCCAACCCCCCAATCGTTATAGTTGGCGCGTTCAAAATCTTTGCCGTAACCCGTCGAGCCGCGATAATTCGGCGCAATGTAGGTATAACCCTTCGCCGTAAAATATTGCGCCACATCGTCAAAGCCTAAAATATATTGATCTTTCGGTCCGCCATGCGGATATAAAATCGCCGCGCCGTTGGATTGTTTTGGACGATATAAAATTGCGGGAATTTCCAGCCCGTCATAACTTTTGTATGAAATTAATTCAGGCGTTACAAATGGATAATTTTGCAGAGCAGGCGAGTTTGAAAACGTCAGTTGCGTCACTTGCTTGGTTTTCAAATCCATTTTATAGAAATCGGCTGGGACGGTCGGCGACTCAAACTCAAAGACGATATACGACTCATCTTTTGCCCAATTGGGATTGGAATGAATCCCCGCCGCGCCGCTCAAAACGGAGGTTGAACCTGATTCTACGTCAATGAGCATTAACTTGAATGACGCCTCTTGATTCGCCACTGCCAGTATCTGCTTCCCACTAGGCGACCATTCATATTGAAAAATGTCTTCGCCAGCTTTTGTCAGTTGATGCAAACCTTCGCCGTTTGGTTTGATCAAATAAATTTCTTCACGTTGCCCTTCTTGGGCGATGAATGAAATCCACTTGCCATCAGGCGACCACTTCGGCGAAAAGGCTCTCACCGACGGCTTGCCGTATAACGTACTTTGTTTTCCCGTAGCAATCTCTAACAAAATAATATCTAAACGATTCAAATCATCAAAACGGCGTAGGTTATATACGATGGATTCACCGTCAGGCGCTGGGTTGGCATCCCAATGGTCGCCAATGGAATCAGTGGTTAATGCAGTTGGATAATTGCCGTCAATGTTGGTAAGTAGTAATTGGTCGGCATTGTTTCGCTCAACGGAGATAATCAAACCTTTTGAATCTGGCATCCAACGGGGCGATGATGCTGAAGGCGCAAAGTCTGTGATTTTTTTGGGCAAGCCGCCAGCCGCAGGAACAATATGCACATGACCGTGCAAGGTAAAAGCGAGCCAATTCCCATCTGGCGACCATTGCGGAATTTCATCATCCCATGACGGGGCAAGCGTTCTGCCTATGCTAACTCGTGATAGCCAACTTCCGCTCGCGGACATCGTATAAACATCCGAAGTTGATTCGCCGTCTTTGATGCAGGCAATTTGTCCGCGAGATGAAAGCCTCAGTGAGCGAACCCGCTCAAAGGAAGTCAGAAGCGGAAGCGTCAATCCGGCGGGCGGCTCTAAGTCAGGTCTCTTCAATGCGGGCCAGCCATTGCGTTCATATTTTTCGGTGAGTTTGATCGGGTTTTCCATTTGCCGATTCTACCAGTTGCATACTTTCGTGAATTGCGAATATACAGTAAAATTTTCGAGATGGACGATCATCAAGTATTCTTTTAGGCGACGCGCGCCCTGACGGGCTGTTCTGTCAGGGCGCGCGTTTTTAATTAACGCTGAAAACCATTTGTTGGAGAGGAGTTAGTTATGAAGAAGATGCTTTACCTTTTTATTTTGTGCGCGCTGGTTCTTTCGGCGTGCGGTAGTTTGAGCGCCAAGCCGCCGTCTGTTCTGCGGATTGGTTGGTCACAGGGACCCGATTCGTTGAACATCGGAGTCGCGTGGCTGGCTTCGGCTTACACGATTTCAGAATTAACCTATAGCACGATGTACGATCTTAAGCTGGATGGCACGCTGGCTTATGACTTGGCGACGAACGTGGCGCGTTCGGATGACGGCTTGACTTACACCTACACCATCCGCGAAGGCGTTAAGTTCCATGACGGACAGCCCTTGACCGCTAAAGACGTGGCGTTTACTTACAATTTAGTGAAAGACCACGAAGATTTCCCCACGCTTCATTCTTACACTGAACACTTCGTCTCGATTGAAGCGCCAGACGATAAGACGGTCGTAATCACTTTAGACGAAGCCATCCCGAATATTGAAAGCAAACTGGTCTTTCTATACATCCTCCCTGAGCATATCTGGAAAGATCATTCCGCAGGCGATGCGGCGGCGACTTTTGAGAACTTGGAGATGATCGGAAGCGGTCCGTTCAAGATGCTGGAATATAAGCCGAATGAATTTATCCGCTTGGGCGTGAATAAAGATTATTACGGCGGCGCGGCGAATATTGATGAAGTTATTTTTCAAGTCTTTTCGAGCAACGACGCTTTAGTTCAATCGCTGAAAACCGGTCAAATTGACTTGATTACCGGCGTGCCGAATACCAGCGTTGAGCAGTTGAAAGCCGATAGCAATATCAAAGTGGTTAGCGGTTCGCCGCTCTCGCCGGATTTGGCGGACGTGATCTTCAACATAGCAGACCCGGAAACTTGTCCCACGGACGCGGGCGGTTTGTGTACCGGGCATCCAGCTTTGCGGGATAAACAAGTGCGTCAGGCTTTGGCGTATGCCACTGATAAGAAAAAGATCATTGATATTATTTTGCTGGGCATGGGCGAGCCGGGCATTGCTTTAATTCCTTCCGGCTTGGGCGAATGGTTCAACGCCGATATTAAAGATTACGAATTCAGCCTTGATCAAGCCAATCAAATGTTGGATGAAGCCGGTTACAAAGACAGCGACGGCGATGGCGTGCGCGAAATGCCGGACGGCTCCAATCCCCTGACTTTTCGGATGTATTGGCCCAGTTCGGATACCACCGCTCCGCGCTTGGCGGAATTGCTCGGCGAAACTTGGGGGAAGATCGGCGTGAAACTTGAGATGCAAGGTATTGAAAGCGATGCGCTGACCGCTAAATGTTGCCCAGTCTTCGATTATGACATCATCCTCTGGGGCTGGGTGGCGGATCCGGACCCGAACACGCTGTTGATCATTCCCACCACTGACCAAATCCCGACCGGCTATAACGAGACCGGCTATTCCAACCCAAGATATGACGAATTGTACGAAGCGCAAGGGCGCGAATTAGATCATACCAAACGCGTTGGAATGGTGCATGAAATGCAAGCCATCATCCATGAGGATGTGCCGTACATCATCCCGTATTACGCTTTTGCGATAGAAGCGCATCGGACTGACCGCTTCGTCGGCTGGCTGGATAACGAGACGAAGGTGGCGCTCGAAGACCCCAGTTCGCTGTTAGCGCTCAAACCTATTGAATAAGCTATAAACGAAAATCGCGCCATATAACCCGCAGGTTTTTTCTTCTGTGAAACCTGCGGGAAGTATTTATTCCAGCGGAGTTTATTTTGAATCACTGGCATCTTATTCAAAAAAAAGCAGTTTGGTCGCTCTTTACAATTGTCTTTGTGATTGTTTTGAACTTTTTCCTATTTCGCATTCTGCCCGGCGATCCAGCCCGCGCCGGAATCAAAGACCCGCGCCTAACTGCCGAGACGATCGAAGCTTTGCGCGCGCGCTTTGGGCTGGATAAACCAATTATCAATTGCGTCAAGAAGATTCACCCGCTAGAGATTGGCGATTGCGGCGTAGATCCGCTTGAAACGCAATTTGTAATTTACGTGAAGAATCTTTTTCGCGGCGATCTAGGCGTTTCGTATTATTACAACCGCCCAGTGACGGATGTTTTGAAAGAGCGCTTGTGGAATACGATCTTGCTGATTGGGCTGGGTCAAGTCCTCGCGATTGTGATTGGCATGGCTTATGGCATTTTCGCCGCGTGGAAGGCGCGCACCGTGATTGATTACGGCGCGTTGATTACCGGCTTAGTGGCTTGGAGTTTGCCCACTTTTTGGCTCGGCATCATTTTGCTTTTTTGGGGAAGCGGTCACGGCTTTCCGATTGGCGGTAAAGCCACGCCCGGCATGAGCAGTTATCCGCTCTTGATGCAACTCGGGGATCTTTCGCGGCATTTATTTCTGCCGACAGTCACATACACCATCGTTTACATGGCTGAATATATGTTGATCATGCGCTCCAGCCTGTTAGATGTGCTTTCTGAAGATTACATCCTGACTGCGAAGGCGAAAGGTTTAAGCACGTTTCAAATTCTCAAGGATCACGCGCTCAAAAACGGAATGTTGCCTCTGGTGACTGTGATTGCGATTAACTTAGGTTATACAGTTGGCGGCGTGATTCAAATTGAATCGGTCTTCTCCTGGCCCGGGCTGGGCGGCGCGCTGTATGAGGCCGTCAACCGGACGGACTTTCCCATGCTTCAAGGCGCATTTCTCTTGATCGCGGTCAGCGTGGTGGCGGCGAATTTCATCGCGGATTTGACCTACTCCTATCTTGATCCGCGCGTGCAGGCGGCCTGAGGCATTATGAATATTCAATTTGCTGAAGCAAGTTCCGCCGCGCCTGCGAAACGGGTGAACTACTGGAAGATCATTACCCGCAATCGAGTTGCGCTGACGGGCGTTTTGATGATCGCAGTGGCGCTGATCGTTGCGTTGTTCGCGCCGCTGATTGCGCGTTACGATCCGAAATCTTCGGAAGGGGTCAGTTCCAGCGACGTGTACAATCCGCCTAGCGCCAAGCATTGGCTCGGCACAGACGACGTGGGCAAAGATATCTTCTCAAATTTTGTTTACGGCACGCGCGTTTCTCTGTTGGTTGGCTTCTTCGCCTCTTTCATTTCAATCGTCATTGGCGGGGTGATTGGGCTGGTAGCCGGATATTACGGCGGGCGCGTGGAAAATTTTCTCATGCGCTTTACGGATATCATGCTCGTCATCCCAGATTTACCGCTGATCGTCGTCATCGTCGCGCTGACCAAAGCCAGTTTGATGAATATTATTTTCGTCATCGGCATTTTCGGCTGGACGACCACTGCGCGGATTGTCCGCTCGCAAACTCTGGCGGTCAAATCGCGCAAATTCGTTTTGCGCGCTAAAGCCATTGGCGCGGGCAACTGGCATATCGTGCTTCATCACATCTTGCCGCTGGTTTTGCCGATTATGATCGTCAATGCCATTTTAGTCGTTTCAGCCGCCATCCTCAGCGAATCGACTCTGGCTTTTATCGGTCTCAGCGATCCAACCGCCATTTCATGGGGACAAATGCTCAACTTTGCGTTTAGTCGCGGCGCGATGAGCGTGGGCGCATGGTGGGCTTTGGTTTCGCCCGGCTTTGGCATTGTCTGGATCGTGCTGGCGCTCACCTTGCTGGGCAATGGCTTAGAACAAGTTCTCAACCCGCGGCTTGAGTCGCATCACCTCATGCCGAGCAGACCTTCCTTCCAAAGCGAGGCGGAAGCGGCGCCGGTTAAGACCGGCGCAACTACTGCGCCAGTGTTGTTAGACGTTCAAAATCTTTCAGTGAATTATGTCAATGACGGGAACGTGGCGCAGGCAGTTCGCAACGTCAGTTTTCAATTGCACGAAGGCGAATTGATCGGCTTGGTGGGGGAAAGCGGTTGCGGCAAAACAACTTTGATGATGGCGCTCACGCGCCTGCTTCCGGCGGCTGGCGAAATCTCCAATGGACACGTCTTCTTTCATGGCAAAGACCTCGCCGCTCTGACGGAAGAAGAATTATCCGAACTGCGCTGGAGCGGAATCTCGGTGGTCTTTCAAGGCGCAATGAACGCCTTGAATCCGGTTCGCACGGTCGGCGACCAGATCAAAGAAGCGATTATCAAACACATCCCTAACTTTCCGCCCAAAGCGCTGGATACGCGCGTGGAAGAACTGCTTGAGTTGGTGGGCATTTCCCCAGAACATAAAAATCACTTCCCGCACCAATACTCCGGCGGAATGCGCCAGCGCGCCATTATCGCTATGGCGCTTTCCTGCAATCCGCAAGTTGTCATTGCAGACGAGCCGACTACCGCGCTGGATGTAATGATTCAAGCTCAAATTCTGGAGCTACTAGACGAGCTCCGCAAAAAATTAGGCTTGGCGATTCTCTTCGTCACGCACGATCTGGGCATTGTCGCCGAGATGTGCGATTCAGTCTTGGTGATGTACGGCGGAGTCACGGCGGAATATGCCGACGTGGATACGATCTACAACGCGCCGCGCCACCCGTACACGCAGGAACTGCTCAAAGCCTTTCCAGATTTAAGCAAGCCCGAGAGAAAACTCACTTCTATTCCGGGGTCGCCGCCCAAGTTAGACGCGCTTCCGCCCGGATGCCGCTTCGCCCCGCGTTGTCCAGTCGCTTTTGAGCGTTGCGCGAAAGAAGCGCCAGCCTTGCATCAGCTTGGCGAAAATCACATAGTCAGTTGTCACTTGGTTGAGGCGTAGAATTTTATGGCTTCCGAATTTATTCTCGAAGTGAAAAATCTCAAAAAATATTTTCAAGCCGGTCAGCCGGGCTGGTTTTCTAAAGGCGCAAAACTCGTTCACGCGGTGGATGAGATAGACCTGCAACTCAAGCACGGCGAAGTGATCGCTTTGGTCGGCGAAAGCGGTTGCGGTAAATCCACTTTGGCGCTCACCTTGATGGGCTTGGAAGAAGCCACCGCCGGACAAATTCTTTTTGACGGTCAGGATATTACGCACCTCGCCGAAAAAGAGAAGAAAGCCCTGCGCCGCAAAATTCAAATGGTTTTTCAAGATCCGTACGAATCGCTCAACCCAACCCAAACCATTCAAGAGATCGTCATGGAGCCGCTTGTCGTGCATGGCATTGGCGCGAATGACGAAGCAAGAAAGAAACAGGTCAAGAAAGCGTTGGAAGATTCCGGCTTGAAGCCGGCTGAAACCTATCTCACGCGCTTCCCGCATCAGCTTTCTGGCGGGCAACGCCAACGCGTGGTAATCGCCAGCGCTTTGGCGCTGGAGCCGCAACTGCTCATCGCCGACGAACCAGTCTCCATGTTGGATGTTTCTATTCGCGCCGAAATTATCAACCTGTTAGCCGAATTGCAAAAAACGCGCAACATCTCGGTCATCTTCATCACGCACGATCTTGGCACAGTCGGTTTTTTCGCCGACCGCGTGGCAGTGATGTATCTAGGGCGCATTGTTGAAATTGGCAGTATGCAAGCCGTGCTTAAAGATACCAAACATCCATATTCTCAAGCCTTGCTCTCCGTCATTCCAGTCCCCAACCCGCGCCTGAGAAAAAAACGCATCATCCTGCAAGGCGAAACGCCCAACCCGGTCAATTTGCCCAGCGGATGCCGCTTTCACCCGCGTTGCCCAATTGCCGAAGAAAAATGCAAACAACTTGATCCGCATCTTTTCAACCTCAGCGCCGCGCATCAAGCCGCCTGCCTGCTCTTGGAAAATTATCAGTGAACATCACCAGCCTGCAAAATTCAAAGATCAAACAAATCGTCAAACTGCGCGAGGATAAAAGACAACGCCAACGCGATAATTTGATGATCGTCGAAGGCTGGGATGAATTGACCCTCGCCCTGCAAAGCGGACTCAAACCGGAAACGCTCCTCACCGCGCCCGAGCTTGCCAGCCGATCTATAGACTTTCCCGCCGCTGAAGCGCTCACGCTCAGCCGTGCCGTCTTTGAAAAAATTTCATACCGTGAAAATCCAGATGGCTGGCTGGGAGTTTTTCCGCTCCCCAAGCGCGCGCTGGACGAAATCCAACTCTCTGCATCTCCTCTGGTCATCGTGGCGGAATCAGTTGAGAAGCCCGGCAATTTAGGCGCGATCTTACGCACCGCCGATGCCGCCCATGTGGATGCGCTCTTAGTCTGCGACCCGCGTGTGGATTTATGGAATCCTAACGTCATTCGCGCCAGCCGCGGAGCGGTATTTGCCGTACCTGCCATCGAGGTGGAATCGCCCAAAGCGCTGACGTGGCTAAGATCCAGAAAGATGCGCGTACTTGCGGCAACGCCTTCCGCCGAAGCGCTCTTCACTGAGGTCAATTTGCGCGAACCAACGGCTATCGCAGTCGGCACGGAAGATAAAGGGCTGACTGATTTTTGGATGAGCGCCGCAGATTTGCGCGTGAAAATCCCGATGCTCGGCAAGGTCAATTCGCTCAACGTTTCGATTGCCACTGCGCTCATCGCTTATGAGGCTGTGCGCCAGAGGGCTACGCAAGTTTGACTATACAAACGCTTTTCGATTGGTTAACAGTTTATTTAGGCGGGAAGTTCTGCGGGTAAATCCAGTTACAATGCGCGTATAAGATTGTAACTATGAAAGCAAATTCCTTCGACCAAATTGAGCAAGTTTTTACCGCCCTGGGCAAAGACCTCAGCGCGACGACCGACGCTGTAGATGCGGCGGATATCATCTTGCGAGCCGCGCAAGTTTTGATCGGCTGGGAAGCCGGCTATTTGATTCTATACGACCCAGCGCAAGGTGGCAGGCCGCGCGCCTTGCTGATCATTGATACGCTGGACGGGGAACAAAAACCTGTTTTTGACCTACCGCCGCAGAAGCCTACCGAAAACATGCTCAAAGCGATCGAGCAGGACGGCTTTCTATCGCTTTATGAAGAGCGCGTCGGCTTGGACGCTTCGCAAATATTTGGCGACCGCACGCAACAATCGCTTTCGCAATTATTCGTGCCGGTCAAAACTGGCAGGCGGATCATTGGCGTATTATCCGCGCAGAGTTATCAGGCGAATGTTTACACGGAAAAATCGCTGGAGACGCTGAAGGCTTTGGCGAATCATTGCGCCGGCGCGCTGGAAAGAATTTGGGCGCAAGAAGCCCTCGCGCAGATGGCGGAAAGGCTGGACGCCTTATACCGCGCGGCGCATAAAATCAGCGCCAGTTTTGACGTAGAAGAAATCTATCAGGCGATTCATTCGGCGGTGGAGAAGGTAATGTCTTGCGATGATTTTGTCATTGACGCATACGCTTCGGAGACGAATGAAATCGTCTCTCTGTATGTGATCGAGCATCCGCGCCATAGAGTAGAGCCGACAAGATATTATGCGGATCACGGTTTGTCCGGCACGTTAGTTCATACGGGCGAATCTTTTCTAGTGAACAGCGTTGAAGAGATCGCTCAAAGCGGCATTCAATTTGAACTTTACGCTTCGGGCTTGGAGCACATTCAATCTATGCTGGCTGTGCCGATGGTTTTGCACGGCAAGATCGTCGGTATTATTTCCGCGCAATCGCATCAGGCGAACGCCTACACTAAGGACGATCAATACCTGCTGGCTCTGCTGGCTTCTCATGCGGCGATCGCGCTGGATAATGCGCGGATGGTTGCGACCATCCAGCAGATGGCGGATACCGATCCGCTGACGGGTATTTTGACCCGCCGAAAATTTTACGAGCTTGCCGAGCGTGAGTTTATCAAAGCCAGAGCCGAGCGCACGCCGTTATCCGCGATTGTGTTGGATATTGACGACTTCAAGAAAGTGAACGATAGGTATGGTCACCGCATGGGGGACGAGATTTTGCGCAAGATCACCCAGCAATTGAAAAAGAATCTGCGCGGCGGAGACGTGCTTTGTCGGCATGGCGGAGAGGAATTTGTGGTCATCCTGCCGCAGACTGAAGAGCGAATCGCTTATGCGATTGCCGAACGCCTGCGCGCGATGATCGCGCAAATTGATTTGCAGGATATATTGGATTTGTTTGAACGCGACGCCATTTTACCAATTGACGCCGAAAGCGCTCGCGTCACCGCCAGCATTGGGATTGCCTTTTGCGCGGACGATTGTAAAGACTTGGATATGCTGATTGATCAGGCGGATCGCGCGATGTACGGAGTCAAGAACAGTGCGAAGAATTCGGTCAAAGCCTTCTCCGAAAGCGCTTAGCGCGAAAAAGACGAAATAAATTGAAATAACAAAACGAAGAATGGAATGAGGATGAGCGCCAGCGCGAAATTTGCTAAACTGCGCGCCTCATTTTTACTGCGCCGCGCCAGAATGAAAAATAGAAACGCGCCCGGGACGGTTACACAATAGGCGAGCGTGATCGCGCCATTCCAAAAGGAAAAAGTCGCGGGGGACATCTGAAGCGCAGAAATTCCAAAATACAGCGCCAAGGCGAGGAGTGAAACAAGCGCGAAAATTAGGGCGCTAAGCCCATACTGAGTTTGCTTAACGCGGGACGGTTTTGACATGCGGCGATTATACAGGCATTCTCCGCGAAGTTGAAAACTCCGCGGAGAATTTACCGGGTAAAACATGTTCGGTAAGCGCTGAATTAATCAGTAGCGGCAGGTTCGGCGCTTGGTTTTTCGCGGCGCAGTAAGATCGAATCCGCGTTGATATTTGCGCGATCGCTGGTATCCGTCAGCCCGTCAAACATGCCGTATTGCGCTTCCAATTCATGGCGGAACTGTTGCGTGTAAAGTTGGTAGTAATGCCCGCGCAAGCGCAGGAGTTCGGCGTGCGTGCCTTGTTCGGCGATCTGCCCGTCGGCGATCACTAAAATTCGATTCGCTTTGCGGATGGTAGATAAGCGGTGCGCGATCACAAATGAAGTGCGCCCCTGCATCAGCGCTTCCATGCCTTTTTGGATTAATGCCTCAGTGAGCGTATCCACGCTGGAAGTGGCTTCGTCCATGATGAATAGCTCCGGCTTGGCTAATACGGCGCGCGCCAAGCTGATCAATTGCTTCTGCCCAACGGAGAGCAAGTTGCCGCCTTCGCCAACGTTCTGCTCGTAGCCTTTTTCCAACGTCGTGATGAAATTGTGCGCGCCTGCAATTTGAGCGGCTTCCTCCACTTCTACGTCGCTCGCGTTCAATCTTCCGTAGCGGATATTCTCGCGGACTGTGCCGGAGAATAGATGCGGCGTTTGAAGCACGATCCCAATTTTTGAATGAATCGATTCCAAGGTGTAATCCAGATAATCGCGTCCATTGATGCGGATCGTTCCGTTTTTGGGTTCGTAAAAGCGGCAGAGTAGATTCACGATGGTGGATTTGCCGCCGCCGGTCGGTCCGACAAGCGCGATCATTTCGCCCGCGTTGACTGTCAGCGTGAAATCAGTCAAAACGGGTTTGCGCTCTTCATAATAAAAATCTACATGCTCAAATTCAATTTTGCCGGTCAGCGTTGAAGCTGGGAGCGCGTTTGCGCGGTTATGAATATCCGGCGCGGTATCGGCTAATTTGAAAATTCTTTCGGCGGCGGCGATCGAGTGTTGCATCTCGGCGTAAACGCGCGCTAAATCCTGCACGGGCCACATCATAAAGGTGAGATAAGAAACGAAAGCCTGAATCCCGCCGATGGTGATCATGCCGACTTGAATTTGTACGCCGCCATACCAAACGATCGCGCCGAGCGCAATTGCGCCAATGATTTGCACCGTCGGCAAAAATAAAGCCGAAAGCCACGCCGCGCGATAAGAAGCGCGATACATGCGCGTGGTGAGTTCTTGAAATTCCAGCAGGTTGATATCTTCGCGCCCCAGCGCTTTGACCACGCGCACGCCCTGAATATTTTCGTTATACGCGCCGGTGATCTTGCTGTTGGCGCGGCGGCTCTGGCGGAATTCCACCAGAATATATTTCTGGAATTTTGTCGCCACGAAAACCATGATCGGGATGATGACCGAAACGATCAGCGCTAACTTCCAATTGATGATCGCCATGAAAATCAACGAGGTGGCGATGTTCATCGCCGCCCAAGTACTATCCACGATGCCCCAGGTGACGAGGTCTGAGACGCGCCCAGTATCGGAAGTGACGCGCGCGATCAAGCGCCCAACCGCATTTTGCGCGTAATACGAAAGCGAAAGTTCCTGCAAATGATTGAAGAGCAATTTTCGTAAATCGTATTGCACGCGCTCGCCTAACACGCCGGCAAGATAGATGAATGAGAAGATACAGACGCACTGAATCAAGATGAATGCGCCGTAAAACCAGGCGATGCGTATCAGCGCGGCTTTATCGCCCAGCGCAATGCCTTGATCAATCATCTGTTTGTTTAAGTAAGTAAAGTAAGCGTCAAAAGCGGAAGTCAGCCCGATGGTGATCAGAAAGCCGACGACCCATTTCCAATGCGGTTTGATCACGCCTAAGATGCGCTTGAAAACCGGCGCAGTCAACGCCGAAGTGTATTCTTCTTCTTCGAGTTCAATTAATTCATGTTCAGACATGGCAATGCTCCATAAACTTTTTACAAACGATAAAACCCATTTTTATTCTTCTGCGTCGAGCGCAATTTCTCTTTCAAGTTCTACGTCAATTTTGGTTTGAATATCATAGACTTTGCGATACATGCCGCCAAGTTGATTGAGCAATTCTTCGTGATTGCCTTTTTGAATCAGAACGCCTTTATCCAGCACGAGGATTAAATTGGCTTTCATCACCGATTGAATGCGATGCGCGATGATGAAAGTCGTGCGGTTTTCCATGAGTCCGTCCAGCGCGGCGCGAATCTCCGCTTCGGTTTGCATATCAATCGCGGAGGTTGAATCGTCCAAGATTAGGATGCGCGGGTTTTTGAGAATTGCGCGGGCGATGGTGATACGTTGTTTCTGTCCGCCGGAGAGCGTCACGCCTTTTTCGCCGACCAGCGTGTTGTAACCGTCCGGAAAGGACAAGATCGCCTCGTGAACGGCGGCGGCTTTGGCGGCGGCTTCAATTTCTGCATCGGTTACGTTACGCCCAACGCCATATAAAATATTCTCGCGGATGGTGCGGCTAAATAGAAACGGCTCTTGTTGCACGATGCCGATTTGCTCGCGTAAATATTTCCGCGAATATTCTTTTAACTCAACGCCGTCCAATAGAATACTTCCGCCGGTGTAATCGTGAAAGCGCGGCAAGAGATTCACTAAAGAGGTTTTGCCCGAGCCGGTAGAACCCAGCAAGGCGATGGATTGCCCGGGTTGAACGTGAAAGGAAATATCTTGAATGACTTTGTGCGTCCCATCTGAATAGATGAAGGAGACGTCTTTGAATTCAAGTTCGCCTCTGGCTGGACCTGCGGGCTGGTAGGCGCCATCTGTGAGCGGTTCGCGCGTCTGACGGGCGATATCCATGAGGCGGGCATAGGAGACCATCCCAGTTGAAGTTTGGACGATAGTTCTGCCCAAATTGCGGATCGGGAAAATCAGCCATACGACCAAGCCGGCGTACGCGAGATAATCGCCGAGCGTGATCTCGTGGTTGATGGCCATGAACGCCGCGAAGATGTAGCCAAAGAGCATTTGCGCGCCGAGCGCGATATCCGAGAGGGGCCAGAAAAGCGATTGCATCAAAAGCAGAATTTTGCCTTTGAGATATTTGAGCCAGTTATCTTTTTCAAATTTATTTTTCTCGTAATCCTGCCGCGCAAAGGCTTTGACCACGCGCACGCCGGTCAGATTTTCTTGCAGGGTGGTGGAGAGGAGCGCTTCTTGAGCTTGATAATCCTCGTAGGCTTTGGTGACGCGCTTGAAGAACCAGATCGAGACGATGAGCATGAGCGGGATGACGACTACTGAAAGCAAGCCAAGTTTGACATTCAGGTAGAGAATTGCGCCCCAGTTGATGAAGAAAAGCAGGGCGATGCGACCTACGCCGATAGCTTGTTCCGAAAAGAAGCGGCGTAATGCGTCCACGTCTGAGGTGACGCGCTCGATCAAATCGCCGGTGGGGGTTTGGCTGTGATAAGAAAAACTCAAGCGCTGGATGTGGTCAAAGAGGAAATCTCTCAAACGGCGGGTAATGCCTTCGGCGGTGTAAGCCGCTAAACGTCCCGAAAGGAACGCGAAGCCGCCTTCAAAGAGCGCGAGTCCGATAAATCCCAAGCCAATTAGAAGGAAGGTTTGGGTGGCGCTTCCAAATCTCCAGCCCTTGGTTAGAACATCGTCTATGAAAAAGCGTAAGAGCAGATAGACGGAAGTTTTAGCGAGCGCCGAGACGGCGAGGGCAAGAGTGGCGATACCGTAGGCGAGGCGGAAATCGGTCATCATGCGCCATAAACCGACTAGGCGGTTTTTGTGCAAGGCGTTGCGGAAATCAAAATATGGGGTTGAGGTGGACATTCTTCTCCGATAAAAGTGGAACGTTAAGAAACAAAAAGGCTGTGACGAGTGCGTCACAGCCTTGAAAGAACAGGGGTGAGAAGACCTAAGAACGGTCTCGAGGCGCACTCAGAGCAGGGTAATAGAAATCTGCAGGGGTTGGTTTGATGCTGTTTTTCGTGGACATTGAGCGCGCTCCTTTCTTTTAGATTTTTCTTGCGATGTTTCGAGTTTACACTGTTAGATGAAAAAATGTCAAGTGGCAAATTGAAAGCGCTAGGGTAATCGCATTTGAAAATCTTGAAACCCAACCTTTGGTGATTTAGTTTCAGAATCCGCTAATCTTCACGAATTCACGCTAATCTTTCTAAAAAATCGCGTAGATTGGCGCAGATTAGCGGATAAAAATCCAAATGCGATAGCCCTATTGAAAGCGCTGTTTTTATGCGCCCGTACCATTCTCCTAATGCAAAACGCGCGCGTGCGTTATAAAATAAAACATCTTATTGGTTTGTTGGAGGCACATATGGATAGGTACGAGAAGAATGTGGATAAGGCGCTGGGAGCGGTTCACAAGGCGAGTAAGGTGGCGAATCGAGTCCGACTGGGTTGTTGGATAATCTTCGCCAATTTATTTTTTGCGGGGTTTTGCGCTTGGGGCGTTTATGCGGGGTATATTGCTTGGATGTTGGAAACTGAAGGCGTGAGCGCGATTGGAAGAGTTGTTAGGTTGGACGAGAATTCGGACGGGGAGGGCGCTTGTTGTACTTATTCGCCGGTGATTGAGTTTACGGCTTCTGACAGCCAAACCTATACTTTTGACAGCCAGAATTCTTCGTATCCGCCGGCGTACGAGGTCGGCGAAGAAGTTTCTGTGCTGTATGACCCGCAAAATCCGCAGACTGCGCAAATCAATAAGTGGACGGAGCGCTGGCTGATGCCGCTCATCCTCATTCCGGCGATGATTTTCACCGGATTATTGCTGAATTTCTTCCTCTTTCGCTCGTTTATACGGAATGATATGGTGGAGTAGAGCCGCTTCTCATTTTCTTTTTCCATTCCCTTTGAAGAAATCTAATTTACGACAAAATAAAAAAACGAGTTCGGCTGAACTCGTTTTTTTATTCATTAACCCTCGTGCAGTTTCTTCAGGTGTTGTTTCGTGCCTTTGAGCAAATCCACAATCGTTTCGCGGATGTGCGGGTTGAGGTAGTGATGCTCCAGCGTGGAGAGCGGCAGGAAGCGCGCGCCGGCGACGACGTGAATGCAGTTGGGCGCGCCGCACAAGCAGATGAAGGGCGCCGCCATTTCCCATTCTGTGGAGGGGTAGAAGAAAAAGAGTTCTTCGCCTTTTTGAATATCTTTGCAGGCGACCATCTCCATATTTTTTGTATCGAGAATGACGTTGGGATCGCAGGAGTGATTCAGCGCGGCGAGTTTGCCGACGTGCGTGTGTTGCTCGCGGGCGATCTGCACCGTGAAGCGATTGGGTTTATCGGTGAGGTTTTCGCTGGGCATGGCGCAGATCACTTCGCTTTTTTTGTAAGCCTGCTTGGTGGTTAAGGTTCTAAATTTATTTTCAGTTTTGATCGTTAGCGTTTCCATTGTGGTAGTTACCATTTTATGACGTACTCCTTTTTTTATAATTAAACTTTTTACAAAAACTATTTTGTAAATTGAGTATGATTAATAAAGTAGTATAGTCATTATGAAATTAATTGCAAGAGATACGCGCGGCGCTTTGAAATATTTTAAGATTCGCTTTATATATAATTATGAAACGTTTTTTATTGCGCCGCATATAAATTAATTGGCATTCTATTGTGCGGATGCGTATGCTTGATATAAACGTTCTTGAAATTCAATGAACAACTTACGGATCGAATCAACTGTCCCTAAAATTTCCTTGGCGTCGTCGAGCGCTTTGTATTTCAAGTTTAATAACAAGGGGAGTTTTTCCTGATCGAGTTCTTCGACGCCTGTTTCGATGTATTTCGATAGCACAAATTCAACAAACGCTTTTTGTTCGTTCGTGAGCGGATCGAAAATTTTCTTCTGCGCCTGCGCCACGCGGACTTCGCGGCTGATGGGCGGTTGGAGGAATGAGATGTATTCCAACACGTCGAGCAGGTCGCTGTTTTCGGCGTTGATCAGGGATTGGGCGATGGCGAGTTCTTCTTTCCCAAAGCCAACTTTTTCCAGTTCATCTAAAAGGGTTTTGCGGGTGACGGGGCTTGACCAGATTCTGCGGAGTTCCTCTTCGTTTTTGAAAAACGCGGGCAAAACGCCATAAAGATTTTCGACAAATTGCTGGGCAGAGATCGGACGACCATCCGCGCTGTAGTAGAGCGTGGACGACATGTGTTCGATCTGGCGTTCTCTGCCGTCACGCAGTTTGATCTTGAGTTTTACTTTCGGTTCGTAACCTTCGGGCGGCTCTTTGGTTTTTCGCGGAGGGCGATCTGCTGGTTCTGGCTTTTCAACTGGCTCTTCTGGATCGCCATCCCATTCGGGGTCGGCGAAGTGGTGATGAGCGTCCACAAAATCATAAATCGTGAAATACTCCTTGCCGTCGAAGAGACGCGTGCCACGCCCGATGATCTGTTTGAATTCGATCATCGAGTTGATCGGGCGCATGAGGATGATGTTGCGAATGTTGCGCGCATTCACGCCCGTTGATAACTTTTGCGAAGTGGTGAGAATGGTCGGGATGGTGCGCTCGTTATCTTTGAATTGTTCAAGATATTGTTCGCCCAACGCGCCATCGTTGGCGGTGACGCGGACGCAATACATCGGATCTGGATTCTTTTTATTTTGTAGGTATCCACATTGTCTTTGCGTTTGGGCGTGGCGGTGAGACCGAGTTGCACAGCGGGCGAAAAATATTCGAGGATGCCGCGCCAGTTCGATTCGTCGTTCGCGCCGCCGCGATGACATTCGTCAATGATGATGAAGTCGAAATAATCTTTGGGATACTCACCAAAATATGGTGTGTCATTTGGACCGCTCATGAATGTTTGGAAGATAGTGAAGAAGATACTGCCATTCGTCGGGACGCGCCCTTGTTTGCGGATTTCATCAGGTTTGATGCGTATGAGGGCATCATCGGGGAAAGCCGCGTAGCGGGTGAATTCGGAAAAAGCTTGGTCGGCAAGAATATTTCGGTCTGCTAGAAACAGGACTCGGGGTCGGCGTGAAGCGTCTCGTCTTATATTCCAACGCGTTTGGTACAGCTTCCAAACAATATGAAAAGCAATGGTCGTTTTTCCTGTGCCTGTGGCGAGGGTGAGTAAAATCCTATTTTTATTTTCGGCTATGGCTTGCAGCGCTTTATGGACGGCAATCTCTTGATAATAGCGTGGGGGTTTTGTGCCGCTGATATTTTCAAAGGCAATTTCGTTATATTTTTCTGCCCACTCATTTTGAGTAAACGTTTTTTGCCAAAGTTCTTCGGGCGTGGGGAAGGTATGCACCAGTTCTTCGCCACCCTGCATGTTGATTTGATAGATTTCTTTGCCGTTGGTGGCGTATGCAAATTTGAGGTTGAGTTTTGAAGCGTATTCTTTGGCTTGCGCCACTCCTTCGCCCACGCCATTTTTTACGCTCTTGGCTTCAATGACTGCCAATTGACGATTTTTATACACCAAAACATAATCGGCGATGACGGGTTTGCCACGCTTGCCACCTGATTGGATTTTGCCCGCGGTGATGTGATACTCACGACGGACTTTCGCTTCGCCCTTGCCCCAACCTGATTCTGCTAATCGAGGGTCTATTAACTCCGCTCTGGTTTCAGATTCGTTCATCATTAATAATTGTCAATGGATAATGGATAATTGTCAACTGTCAATCGTCAATTATCCATTGATAATTGTTCCTTGAGTATTGATTTCCTCAACTCTTCCACATCCTCCACCTTTTGACGATACACCTCTTCAAGCCGACGCGTTTCTCTCGCCAGCCCATCCAACCGCTGGACGATGGCGCGTTGTTCGGCGAGTGGAGGGAGGGGGATTTCAAATTTAGAAATAATTCCAATAGGAAGTTGTTGTAGCGCTGCGCCTGTTTGCGATTTTGTAGAATGCTCCTGCATAAATGGCGATTGTAAAATATGGTAAAGATACCAAGGCAATATCTGTTCTGAACATCTAAAAAAAGCGATTTGAGAATTTAGATTCGCATCATCGTATCGAGCATCAACAACTGCGCTCTTTCCCATTTCACCGCGATTTGTAAATAAAACATCCCCCGTTTTTAGATGTCCCTTCTTCAACGATTTGTGTTTTTCTTTTGATATAAATCTCATGTCAATATCAGAAATATGCCCATTGACCAAATTTACGCTCCGAATAAATGGAACACCAGATTGACGCATATCACTTTTCTTGGGATAGTTGCCACCATGATTGCCGTCTCCGATTTCACACAACTCCGTAATGTTTTTCGATATATGATTCTCTTTGGCGTTTTGGAATTCTTGTTCCAACACCCCCTCAAACACCTCCCGTGCATTGACCAGATTCCGCGCCGCATTGGCATGGACTTGCGCCAGCGCCGCAAAACTCTCGTCCAGCAGAGTCACGATCCGCTCTTGTTCGGGCAGGGGAGGATATGCAATTTCTATTTGTTGGAGATTTGTAGTGTACAGCCGAGATATTGTTGCTCCTTTTGTTGAGTTCCAATTGCATGCCCCATAGAAATGGTACAAATAATCGTTCAACACCTGCTTTTCATCATTGTCTATCCAAACAATGTTGGAATCTTGAAAATATGCAGGTTTGCCGTCATACTTTACTCGCCTTCCTATTGTCCCTGACGCAGAAATAAGAATATCTCCTTTCTTGGGGAAAGAGAAATTCTTTCGGAATTCATCATAAATTTCTTTAGAGATATATGCGTCAGGTTCTTTACCGAAAGTTCCAATTTTATAAAACGGAATATCTCCTGTGGTTGTTGTTTGGTCTTTGAAAATTCTCTTGCACATTGAGACTTTTCCAATATCACCCAACCTTTCAACTCGCCAGCCCTTTTTCATAACATCATCTCCAACAAACAGACCTGACAGGTTTCCGTAGGCGCTTCACCGACTCGAATCCTTGTCCGTGCATGGGTTATGACGGACTCGGGCGTGGTGAAACCTGTCAGGCGTTGCGCTGAGCCTGCCGAAGTGTCTTGAACTTTATATAACCTTTCAACTTGCCAACCCTTTTTCATAACATCATCTCCAACCAACAGACCTGACAGGTTTCCGTAGGCGCTTTACCGACTCGAATCCTTGTCCGCGCATGGGTTATGACGGACTCGGACATGATGAAACCTGTCAGGCGTTGCGCTGAGCCTGCCGAAGTGTCTTGAACTTTATATAACCTTTCAACTTGCCAACCCTTTTTCATAACATCATCTCCAACAAACAGACCTGACAGGTTTCCGTAGGCGCTTTACCGACTCGAATCCTTGTCCGCGCATGGGTTACGACGGACTCGGGCATGATGAAACCTGTCAGGTCTTGAACTTTATATAACCTTTCAACTTGCCAACCCTTCTTCATAACATCATCTCCAGCCAATAGACCTGACAGGTTTCCGTAGGCGCTTTACCGACTCGAATCCTTGTCCGTGCATGGGTTATGACGGACTCGGACATGATAAAACCTGTCAGGCGTTGAACTTCATATAACCTTTCAACTTCCCAACCCTTCTTCATAACATCATCTCCAGCCAATAGACCTGACAGGTTTCCGTAGGCGCTTTACCGACTCGAATCCTTGTCCGCGCATGGGTTATGACGGACTCGGACATGATGAAACCTGTCAGGTCTTGAACTTTATATAACCTTTCAACTCGCCAGCCCTTTTTCATAACATCATCTCCAACAAACAGGTGACAGTCACTTTAAAAGTGACTGTCACCTTGACCGCCTTGAACATCGAAACCCTTTTCATAACATCTTCTCGATCGTCTTCAAAATCTTCGCGCTCTCCTCGTCCAGCGACTTCATCTCCGCGAGGATGGCGGAAGGCGCTCTCAGCGTAGACTCCGCTTTACGGTGTGGATTCTTAACCGAAAGGTCGAAAGAGGCGGGGGCGCCGTCCTGAACTTGTCGAAGGGCTACATCCGCAACATCCACCGTCCACGAGTTCTCCGAATCCGCTTTGGATTTTTGCAACTTCACGAAGTCCGCCAAGTCATTTTCATTCAACGGATTGGTCTTGCCGAGATTGCGCTCCAAATTCAACTGGTAATACCAAATCTTTTTGGTGGGGGAGCCTTTTTCAAAAAACAAAACCACCGTCTTCACGCCCGCGCCCGTAAACACGCCGCCTGGCAAATCCAACACCGTGTGCAAATTACACGTCTCCAGCAAATGCTTGCGCAAACTCACCGAAGCGTTATCGGTATTCGAAAGAAACGTATTCTTGATGACGATGCCCGCGCGTCCGCCCGCCTTCAAAATCTTGATGAAATGCTGTAAAAACAAAAACGCCGTCTCGCCCGTTTTGATGGGGAAGTTGTTCTGCACCTCGGCGCGTTCCTTGCCGCCAAAGGGCGGGTTCGCCAGCACAACGTGATACCGATCCTTCTCCTGAATATCGCCGATGTCCTCCGCCAGCGTGTTGGTGTGCAAAATATTCGGCGCCTCAATGCCATGCAGGATCATATTCATCACCCCGATGATGTACGCCAGCGACTTCTTCTCCTTGCCGTAAAAAGTTTTCTCCTGCAGGATTTTCGCTTCTTTCGTGCCTCTGCCTGCTTCTGTTTCTTTGAGGTACTCAAACGCCTCGACCAAAAACCCCGCCGAACCAACCGCGCCATCGTACACCGTCTCGCCGATCTTCGGCTTCACCACTCGGACGATGGAGCGAATCAACGCGCGCGGCGTGTAATATTCTCCGCCGTTTCTGCCCGCGTTGCCCATGTTCTTGATCTTATCCTCATACAACGCGCTCATCTCGTGCTTTTCCTTCGATGAACGGAAGCGCAATTCATCCACGAGATTGATAACCTCGCGCAAGTTATATCCGCTTTGGATTTTATTCTTCAACTCGCTGAATATCTCGCCAATTTTATATTCGATCGTATTAGGATTATCGCCCTTGAACTTCTTGAGATAAGGAAAGAGTTTGATATTAACAAAATCAATTAAGTCATCACCTGATTTTGCATTGTGATGGTCAAGTTTTCCATCTTTGCCTTTGGGCGCCGCCCATTTCTCCCACTCGTATTCACCTGTGATGATAGGCGTATATTTTTTCCCCATCAACTCCGCCGCATCCGCGCGATCCTTTTCCAAATCGTCCAAATACTTCAAGAACAGAATCCACGAAGTTTGCTCCACATAATCCAACTCGCTGGAACAACCCGCATCCTTCCACAATTTATCGTCAATGTTTTTGAATGTTTGTTCGAACAAAATTATCTCCTCTAAAAGACCTGACAGGTTTCCATAGAACCTTGATGGGTCGAATCCTTTTCCATACGCAGAAGTCCGATCGTCAGACTCCGCGATGAAACCTGTCAGGTCTCTGTCAGGTCTTATGTAGTTTCTGAATTTTACCAGTCCGCTCGATGGGGCAGGGGAGGGGAATGCAAAGGATGAAGGATGAAGGATGAAGGCAGAAGGAGCAGAATCAACTTTCAGTTGCGAGTGAATCGTTTCCTTCCAGCCAGCGTTCATGGTCTATAGTCCAGCGTCCGCCAGTGGGGGAACTCGCTACATTCCCGATGACTTCATGCTTTCGATAAGTATTATTACCGAAAGCATTGACAAGAGCGCGCAAACCCATATAATGAAGGCATGACCGAAACCTCTGAGACGAAATCGCCAACCATTGCTGATGTGATCAGCCAATACTTACGCATGATCGAGGGCGCGCGGAGCGCCTCCACGCATTTGGCGTACAGAAAATCCCTGCTAATTTTCACCAACTTCCTCTCAGAAATAGCCATAGATGCAAGCACCGCCCCAATTGAGAATTTGTCTGAAAATCTTTTCGCCAAATTTCTCGAGCGCCTGCATGGCTACGCCCCCAAAACCGAGCAATTGCATCTGCAAGCGGTAAAAGGCTTTTACCTATATGTGGATTCCGAAAAGCTGGCGCGCCTCAGTCAATCCCGCCTGACCATACTGATTCGCCAGCGTTCGCGCAAACCCGGAAAACGCCTGCCACAAAGCGAAGACCGCTATTTTGAAATTCTGCTAAAAAACATTCAGGATGTTCAAAATTTGATTCCCTCTGCGTCTGCCGATGAAGCCGAAGCCACAAACGCTAAGCTACGCGCATACCGCGATCGTGCATTTCTGATCACCCTCGCGGATACGGGCTTTCGCGTCCACGAAGCCTGCAACTTGCGCCGTGGCGATATTGATTGGAACGAAGGGCGCGCCATCATCATCGGCAAAGGCGATAAAGAAGCCGTTGTCCGCTTTACCACGCGCTCCATGCGCGTTATCAAAGAATATCTCGCGCAACGCGCAGAACTGGATGGCAGTTCAGGCAGATCGTTGAGTTCCCTGCCCCTCTTCGCGCGGCACGATAAAGGCGCAGGCAAGCGCGTCGTGCCAATCACCACCACTACCGGGCGCAATATAGTCCGCGAGCGCGTGGAACAATTTCTAGGCAAGGAACTGGTCGGCAAGATCACGCCGCATTCTTTCCGCCATTATTTTGTCACGGCAACTTTGCGCGGCACGGGCAACTTGGCAATTGCCAAAAAACTAGCGCGGCATGAAAACATCGCCGTCACCGAGCGTTATGCCCATTTGACCGATGAAGAACTTGACAAAGCTTATTACGATGTCTTTGAAAATCAGACTGAATGATTGCACCTCAAATCAACGCTTCCGCTTTTTGAGCGACATACGCCGCATACCCCGCTGAGAGTTGCTTGCTGATTCTACCGACTCTCCCCTGCCCGATTATTTTTTCGTCAATTGAAATAATCGGCACAACGCCGCGCGAACTGGAAGTGAGCAAGGCTTCGTCAAAATTCATTTCCAAACTGGGCGCATGATAGGCAATTGAAATCCCCTGCCCTTTCGCAACCCGCAGAAGCGCTTTGCGCGTTACGCCGAGCAAAATTCCGCGTTGAGCAGTGACGATGACTCCGCTTTTGACGGCGTAAAAGTTGGAGGTCATGCCTTCTAATATTTTTCCATCTTTGGTCAATAACACTTCAAAGATATCTTTGCCGAGCAATTTTCTTTGCGCGGCGCTTTCGGTGATGAAGTCGCTGTCCTTTATGCGCGGATCGTGGCGGGCAGTATTCGCAGTGATCGCCTTCACGCCATTTTGATAAACAGATTCTGGCAGGCGCTCAAAAGGCTGAATGCCGAGATATAACCTGCCCGTGTCTTTGGTAAGAATCAAGCGCACGCGCGATTCGTGCGGCAGATTGTTTTTTGTCAACGCGGCAATGCGCCGTTTCAATTCGTCTATGCTAACTGGCACGCGCAATTGATTCGCTATGGCGGGCAAATATAATCTTTGCAAATGCGCTTTCAAACCGAGGACTTTCGTCCCCTGCGCGAGCGTGCTAAAGGTGGTGTAAAAGCCGCTTGGAAGCTGAGCAGTCAACCCGTCGAGCGAGGCGGCGTTTAAATCCAGCGCCAGATTAGCTTGCGCTTTAATCTCAAAAATTTGAATGGTCATATTCCAATTATACAAGCGAAAAAGTGAAATATAATTCAGCCCAATGAGCGCCGACAAACCCAGCTATCAGCAAGCCTCGCAACTCACCGCCGACGATTTACGCACGGTGGCGAAAAAAATTTCCGCGCAACAACTATCGCGCCTCTCTCTGCCAGAGTTGGATGCGGTGGTGGATTTAATTTCTAAAGTAGTGCCAGCCGGCAACGTGCCGGGTATGATCTTGAGCGGCTTGGCGCGTTTGCCGGGTCGGCGCATCCCCGCGCAAAAAATGCAACAGGATGTGAACGCTTTATTCAGCGGCGTAGAACAGATTTTAGATAAAGCTGTGTATCGCACCTTTTTTGCCGGTCCGGCGGCGATCATCTCCGGTTATCAAAATTTATTGAAGCTGGCGGGCAAAGACCCAAGTTCGGCGTTTCCGGAAGGCGTTTGGCAATTTTATGCCGGCTATGCCCTGCGCGAAGATACCGCCCGCCACACAAATGAAACGCACGGCTTCGATACATTGCTGGATCAATATAAAATTCGCCTCAGCCCGGCGGACCGCTTGACGGCTTGGGCGATGGCTTCGATCAATTGTTTGCATCAATACAACGCCTTGTTAGAGAATGAATGGCGCGAGCGCGTTTCGCTGACCTTATTGCAAGAAGCCTTCGGGAGCGTGGCGGCAAAAGCGCAGAGATACTCGCGTTTATACCGCGAATGGGAAATTCAGCGCCCCTATCGCCGCGAAGAAGACGGCGCCAAATACGATTACCCAGCCTATCGCAAACTCAAATTTGAACAATTTCTCAACAAGTCCTTGCTCACTTTGCCAGCCGCGACCTATGAAACTTGGATGGATAAACTCAAAGCCGCCACGCAACAGGATTTGCAAGCTTATCAAAAGCAAATGTCTATTTTGGCATATTTAGAGCCGGGTCCGTATGGCGAAACGCGCGTGCCGTTCGATATCAAGGACGCGCAAATTGGCGTTATTCACCGCGATAGCTATTACTTACTGCCCGCTTGCGAACAAGGCGCGAGTCAGCCGTTGAACGTGCTGACCGTCCGCGCACAAATGGCGGCGCTGTTAGAAACGTCTGCCAGCCAGCCTTCGCAAATCTCAGCGCTAACGCGCATCAAACGCTCGGCATTGGCGAATTTACGCAACAAATTAAACCCAACTTTGGTCAGCGATTTGGATATATTGAGATACGCGCCGATCATCCTCTCCGCCGATCAACGCGCGCGCGCCCTGCCGCTCTCTGAATTGCGGCAAGCGGAAAGAGGCGTTGGCTCTCACGCCCTGACCATTTTTGACACGGGCGAAACTTTCGTTTTCGATCAATCGCACATTTTCTTTGACGGCGCGTGGGGCACGGCGCTCGCGGAAATTATGACGAACGAAGCTTTATCTTGGGCGCATTATCTGAGCCTGCTCCCCTCCCCTGCGCCAGCGCCTACGCGGCTTTACACTTCTTTAGTCCTGCCATTACAGCCGACCGATGCGGACTTGATCGCGCAAGCGCCGCAAATTCTGCCCGAGGTGAATGCGGAAACTGATAAAGTGAAGCTCAAACCTTGTCTCGAACTCCGCAAGCATTTCAAACAGCGCAACGAGCAAATCCAATTGACGATCAACGATTTATTGGTTTTGTATCGCGCCTTCCATGCGGCGAAGTATCGCCCCTCAAAAAAATTATCGGATGAAGTCGGCAAGTTGGCGCAAACCAACCCCGAAGTAGCGGCAAACATCCGTCAGCTTGTGGAAGAGACGAGCCGCACCAATCCTTCCATTTTGATTCCGATGGACGCGAGTCAAAAAAATCCGCGCGAACGCGTTTACCCGCTCAATTTGGAAGTCCCCGTCGTGGATTTGAACTTGATTGCTTTGCACGCGCAAACTGTGCAATTGCTGGACGCTTACGAAAAATCTAAAGAAGACCGCGCCGTGATGTTCAATGCCTTTCAACAATATCAAAAAGTCTATTTGGCTTCGCTGGCTGGCTTTGGCGCTTTCCTCGCCCGCGCCAAAGCAGTGGCGATTCAAGGCGAAAGTTCCAGCGTGGGCGCGATCAAATTATTGGCGCATTTGCCCGCCGCCATTCAAAGCCTGCTGGATAAAATTCCAGAAAAGTTCGATCTGTTGAATAGCATTCTCAAAGGCAGAGAAGTTTTTTCCAATGTCGGCGCGGTGACTCAAAACAGCACGCTCACCCGCTTTAGCACCGCCAAAGACGATAACGCGCAAAAGCAATTGGCTTGGGGCGTGATCACCGACGCGCAAGGCGTGATGCGAATTTCTCTGCGCGATTTCCGTCCGCAAGTTACCAGCCTGCTGAATATTGGCAGAAAAGACCTCGCCGCTTTGATCGCGCAGGATTATCTCGAAGGCTACGCCGAAGATTTCAACGCCTTTATCAAAGACCTTTCTCGAGTTACACTTGCCAGCCGTGAAAGCTTGCCACCTTCCCACACGAGAAAGCGAAGCGCTTAACCAGCATGAATGACCCATTGATTGGACAACAACTTGCCAACTTCCGCATTGACGGATTGCTCGGACATGGCGGCATGGCAACCGTCTATTACGGCGAAGACGTCAAGCTAAAACGTCCCGTGGCGATCAAGGTGATTGACGCCAAATATCGCGGCGACCCAGCCTACGCCAAGCGCTTCGTCAACGAGGCGCGGATGATGGCGCAATGGCGGCATGAAAATATCGTCCAAATTTATTATGCGGATGAAGAACAGAAAATCTCTTATTACGTCATGGAGTATGTGGACGGGCAAGACCTATCCTCCATTATGAGCATGTACGAAGCTCAAAAGGAACTCATCCCAATCAAGGACGTGCTGAGAATCGGCAAGGCGGTTGCCGGCGCGCTGGATTATGCACACCGTCAGGGCGTAGTTCACCGAGACGTGAAACCCTCGAACATCCTCATCTCCAAAAGCGGAAGAGTCCTTTTGGGTGATTTTGGTATGGCGCTCGAAGTCCGTGATGGCTCGATGGGCAGTATCTTCGGTACGCCGCATTATATTTCGCCCGAGCAAGCCAAAAGGTCGGCAGATGCGGTTCCGCAATCCGATCTATATTCCTTGGGCGTGATCTTATATGAAATCCTCGTTGGCAAACCGCCGTTCAACGATCCCTCCCCCGCCAGCATTGCCTTGCAACACATCTCGCAAGCGCCGCCCGCGCCGCGGAGTCTCAACCCAGCCATTCCGCCCGCAGTGGAAGCCGTATTGCTCAAAGCGCTGGAGAAAAAGCCCGCCAATCGTTATCCTTCCGGCGCGAAACTCATCTCAGCCCTGGAAGACGCTTTCAAAAACAACGAATCCGCGCCCAAGCTGGCTCTGCCGCCTTTGCCAGTGGGCGCGCCAACCGTGCGCCGCAGTGAAGATGGCATTGACCAAATGGCAAAGCGCGAAATCAAGCGTAAGCCCCACGCCGCCGCGCCAATGCCGGTCACCAAACAAGCCGCCCACCCGCCCCGCAAAAGCAAAACGTGGGTTTGGTTGATTTTATTTTTAGGTCTTTTGGGATTCGGCGGCTGGTACGCATTTCAAAATGGGATTCTGCCTCTGCAGATTCAACTCACCGCCACGCCGACGAGCGCGCCCCTTTCCACGCCGACGCTTGTTCCAGCTACCGAAACATTGATCCCCGCCTCAGCCACTCAGACTGTGACCGCCACCACTACATTCACCGCGCAACCTACAGATACCCAAACCGCCGAGCCGACCTTCACCCTGACCTTCACGCCCGCCCCAACGGATACCTCCATCCCAACTGAAACCGCAACCTCTGCGCCGCTTCTCACCCCAACTTCCGTTTTTACAGCCTCTCCCGCCACGCTTCCGGCGGCAGTCCCTACTATTAAATATCCAAACGGCTTTCGCTTCAGTTTTTTCTGGAACGACACCAGTTTTTACATGCTCAACAACTACGGCGAGCCAAGAACTTTCTCCGCCTTTAGTTTCGAGCGCCTCGATGCAAATGACCAGCCCACCGATGGCTTCATCGGCTATCTATGGGAGAAGCATGGCTCGCTCAGCTACCTGCCGATTGGCATTTGCGCCAGCATCAAAATTTACGGCGACGAAGATCCGCCTTACCTCGCCCCGAAAGAATGCGGCGGGTACGCAAGTACAGTGCAACCCCGCGCCGAAAAAGACCGCGATCAAATCTTCTGGAGCCAAAAAACCGACGGCTCGACTCAATTCCGCGTGCTGTACAAGAAAGAAGAAGTCGCCCGTTGCGAAATTAGCGCCGGAACCTGCGATGTGTTTATTCCGTGAGTAAAATTCAACGCTTGTTAAAATAATAGCAGAAGCGCCAGTCAGTTTAACCAATCCGAGTATATAAGTAAAAATAAAGCGTCAGACAAGTATGGATAAAAATTGAATAGATGGTAATGCTAAAGTAGGCAATTTGCAGATATGTACATAAATTGGATTTTAGACGGCGCAGGAGACCCTAATCATGGTTTTACCACGGATCTGGCGGGGAATCAGAGAAGAAAATATATATCTGAGCAACAAATACCTTGGATATTAGGGCTAAAATAAAATGTCTAAAACACTCTTTATTATTATGTTGTCTTTACTTATCGTAGCTGGCGCATGTGCTCAGCCTGTTCCACGCTCAACGCCGCTGGAGACAACGCCATCCTCAACATTAGAAGTACTCCCGTTTCTAACCCAAATAAATGAATCGAATAACGAGAAATGGTGGATTACTGAAGATCCCCCACTTCCTACGCTTACTTCTGCTATCCAAGATGAGTTTTATGTCTTGTTAAGTTTGAATGGAAACTGTGAATTTCCATGTTTTTTGGGAATTCGCCCAGGAGAAACAACGCTGGCTGAAGCGAACGACCTTATGGAGAAGTTCACGCAGACAAAATCGCTTATGCTTGATCCAATTGCCAGCGCCGAAACAGTTGAAGTGTATCTTGGTAAGATTGAAACGAATAAAGATATTGACCTTGTGGCTTGGATCAACCTTCATGTTGTAGAGGAGCGCGTTGCAAGGATGACCTTTCATGTTTCGGCATCTCGAGGAGCACAATCCGTTGCAGACGACGAACATTTATCTTACTATTCGTTACGCAATATATTTAACAAATATGGAACTCCGGATAGAGTGTATATGTATGGCCCGAAATATGGAAGCTATGAGATGCAGGTTGTTTATGAAGATACAAAATTCGTAATTGATTTATCGGGTAACGCAAAGAATGTTTCAGCAGATAAGTATGAGGTTTGCCCAAATCTTGGCGACGGAGATATTACGGAAATCAAGATAGCTTTGGCTAGCCCGTCTGATCGAATAGATGTAAAAGAATTGATAGGATATCCAATTGACAATAACCCCACGCTTGAGAATGCTACTGGATTAAGCTTGAATAATTTTTATAATTTATTGATTGGCGATCAACAACCTGCGTGTTTTGAAGTTCAACAACCAAAATAGAAGTTGCTAAGCGCTTGATTTTTGCTTCATTATCGCAACTATTTGGGCAATTTACAAATCGCTTTCTTTTAAGTTTGCCACCTTCATTAAATGCCGCAATAAACCAACCTTTAGCGGTTTATTTCCGTGAAGCGGGATGGAGATTCTTTCGATAAAACCCTCCTTCCCGTAAATGTGATGACTTCCGTTGACTCGCAATAATTTCCAGCCGTGCTTTTCCAATAGTTTTGCAAACTCAGAACCCTTGACCGTTTTCATACTATAATTTCAAGCACCTGGCTATCTTGTGTTTGTTGAACAAGTTGAACGTCAACAGATAAGCATCCCTCAATTGCTTCGTGAAGATTGTCAAATAACTCTTCCAAAGTTTCGCCCTGTGTCGCACAACCGGCAATCGCTGGCACCTCAGCCCAATATCCGCCTTCTTCGGCAGGATGAACAATTACTTTCAGTTTCATTTTCTAGCTCCTTGATTGAAAATAATTTTACACTATAATTTATTTAATCATGGCTGGAAGCACAAACTTGATAACTGCTTCCATAGGCGCGGTCTTCACCAATAAAAACCTGACAGGTTTCATTGAGAAGTATGGTTAATAAACTGCAATTGCTTTCAGAAAAATATAATAATCAAGCGTCATACTAAAACCTGTCAGGTTTGAGAGTTGGCTACGCAGGGGCGCGCTCCCATTTCAGGAAGGCAGGTCTAGAGTTTTCGATGTAGCGCCAACAACGTGTACGCCCCATTCCACGGCGTTCCCAAGCGGTGATTATCCGAAACCTCAATTTTCTGAAATTTTTGCGCCACTTGCGGCATGAGCGTCGCAAGCGTTGCCCAGTCGTCAGCCAGTACTGCGGATTTCATTTTCGCGGCGAGTTGACCCGCCCACAGCCACTCCATGCGGAATTTATCGGCTTTCACCCAATAATCGCGCTTTTCCCAAGCCGCCACAGAAACGTCAATCCCATCCGCAATGGATTGAAGCGCAAGCGCAATGAAAGCGGCTTGATCTTTGGTCTCAGAAGTCACTTTAGATTGTTTGGCTAACTCACGAATGCACAAAACGATGGATTTTGAAAGACGGGTTCGTTCTTTTCCTACAGAATCGGGGTTGATCACGCGGCTCAATGTAAATTCTCCAAAGTCAAAATACGCACAAGAGCAGGATTATACTCACCAATTGAAAACCGTCAACATTGCGGTATAATTTTGCCCGCCTACACATGGGGATGTGTTGGAATTGGCAGACAAGCATGACTTAGGATACTAAGCCCGCTATCTTAAACGATACCGCTATATATAGGCATGTGATAAAGCCCTACCGTATGCGTAGGGTATTTTTTTGTTTTTTTATTTTTGAAAATTTTAGAGTCATGCGCTTATTTATGCGCCGCGCCCCATGTAAGGCACATGCAACAAAGAAGCGGCTTTGCGCTTTGCGTCTTCAGGTCGGCGGTCATAACGCGCCGTTGTCGTGACGTTTGCATGTCCTGCCATTTTCGAGACGGTCGTTATATCCGCGCCCGCGTCCAGTAAATCGCTGATAAAGCTTCGGCGTAAATCATGCGGACTGAAAGACTTCACGCCCGCCGAATCCGCCCGCTTGTTTAGCATGTTATAGATTGCTTGTGATGTGATATGCCGCGTTTGAATATTCCCGCCCTTATTCACCGCAAAGAATAACGCGCCGCCATTATCGCCGCGCACAATAAGCCAGTCATTCAACGCCCGCGCCGCGCCGCCTGTAATCCATGACATGCGTTCTTTGTTACCTTTGCCGCGTACTTTCAAGCCGCCCGATTCTATATCATAGTCGCCGCGCTCCAGTGATACAACTTCGGCGCGTCTTAGTCCGCATGTGTACATGAGCGCGATAATCGCCGCGTCTCTTGCGCCCGCCGCCGTTGTGTCATCCGCGCAAGCAGACATGAGCGCAGATAGTTCGCCGCTTGCGATTCCGCGTCCAGTTGGTAGCGTGTCATTCTTTACGATTTTTACAGCCCGAATCCTTTGGTATTCCTCCGCGCTCATTTGACCATCCAGCCACGCCGCCCGCGCCACGCCGCGCAAAGCCGCCAGCGTTTTGTTTATTGTCGCGGGCTTGTATCCCGCCGCTTCCAGCTTCGAGCGTATCGCCGTCACATGCTGAAAGCGCAACTCATGCCAAGTAAATGATTCAATATTTGCGCCCATTGTAGAAGCAATTGATTCAAGCGTTCGGCGCATTGTGTACCGTCCAGTTCCAGATAAACCTACAAGATAAATAGCCGCCGCGTTATGGTCATGGCTTGCAAGTTCGTTTTTTATTTTTACGATTTGATTTTTCATTTTCTTTTCCTTTGTTTTTATAAGTCTCATTCTCATAAGCTATTTTGAGATTATTTTAGGGCGCATCCACACAGGACACGCCCTAAAAAGCCACAGGAAAGCCTACAAGCGATTTATAGCGCGTTCCCGTGTCTTCTACCGTCTCGAATGATTTAAAGTCACTGTAAGCCTTGCAGATACATCCGCCGCGTTTTGCGTTCGCGGTAAGCGGCTTGCTTGCAAGCGTTTGAGTGATAACGTCCGTTCAATGTTCCTTGAAATTGCACGCCACACCGCGCACAAGTTCGCAATTCTTTTGATGTTTGAGTATTCCCGTATTGCTTGCGCTCTCTGTATGCTTTTTGCTTGCATGACCTGCCACAGTAACGCCCATGTATCGCGCCCTCGTAAACATTGCCACACCGCGCACACGTCCGCGCCGCCGTCACTCTTCCGACTTCGGCGCGTCCGTAAAATTTTCTTTTGTCGGCTGATTGTATTTCACCCATGAGACGGGCAATTCAAAACCAATAGGCTTCGGAAAAGATAACGGCTTCACTTCGGGCAATGTGCCGACTTGCGAAGTTCCGAGATTCGCCATGTATCGCGCTTGCGTTTGCGTCATCCAGTCCGCCGCGAGAGTTGGCGCGAGTTGCGCCGCGAGTGAATCCGCGTTCTTTGCGATTTGCTTCAAGGTCGCGTCCTCAACTTTCGCAAAGGCTTCTTCTTCGGCTTGCTCTCTTAGTTTGTCCGTGTCGGTAATGTGATGGGCGATAGTTGCAATAATGTTCAAGGCGATAATGGCGGATAATGCCAGTACCGCGTTCGTAAGCTGTTCGGCGGTCATGGCTTTGGTCATGCCAGCTTTGCCCGTATTGTAGAGCGTGTCGAGCGTGAACATCGCCACAGCGCCGAGCGTGTCAACGCAAACCATAAGCATACTAATCGCCCTCTGCCAGCCGCCGCGAGAGCCATACAAGAAAGACAAGAGCCACGCAATCAGCCCGCCGTCTAATGCGGCAAGTCCGAAGTAAGCAAGTATTTTGCGGTCGGCTGGTAAGGTCAATTCGATAAAGTCAAGCGAACGGGTTGCGCTATAAACAAGTAACGCGCCGCCCAAAATAGTTACAAACAAAATGCCGATTTTTTTTATCATGGCGTTATCCTTTCAAGATGTAATTCAATAGTTTTATTTTCGCTTCTAGTTCTAATTGCATTAATGCTACGGGCGCATTTTCTTCAATGGTTACGGTCTCGCCTAAGTCCTCCCGTTGACTTTTATACTTCGCTGTTAGCTCTTGTAATTCGCCTTCGCTTCTCATGGTTTATTTTCCTTTGCAGTAATTCGATTTGATATATCCAGTTACGCCGTCCGCCGTTGTGACTTTCAACCATGCGCCGATTGCGTTCACGGTCAAGCGGTCGCCCTCTGTTAGTACGCGGATAACTTCGCACATCGTACCCGCGCACGTCCGCAAGTTCACCGCGCCGCTTGCGTAGCCTGTTTCTACCTCGCACGTTTGCGCCGTTGCGGTCGCGGTCGGCTTCACGGTCGCCGCGCTTGCGCTCATTGCATACAAGCCCGCCACAAACGCAAGCAATGCCAGCAAGATAATAATGCGCTTCATGGTACGCCCGCTCTAAAATTCGGCGGTTGCCCGTCATCGTCCAGCGTGACGGTCTCAAAGTCATACCAGCCCGCTGAAGTCGCCGCTATCTTTACGCGGTCAAGGTCGGCTTGATTTATCGCTTCAAACAGTTCGGCGGTTGTAATGATTTCAACCTCCGCGCCGCTTTCGTCCTCAAATATTCGCGCCGTTTTGGTCGGATGTTTTGCAAGCAGTATATATTTTGTCATGGTCGCTTTGTCCTTTGGTAAAATAAGCGCGTCACCCTTTGCAGTAAGTGACATAATGCCGCCGACTTATTCGCTTAGGTCGGCGGTCATTGTTTTTTAATTCCATTCATTTTGAGTCACAACGATAACGCCGCCGTTGACTTCCCACGCGGTAAAGCCGTCCTTACTCACTTCATTCGCGCCATATTCGCGCTCATGGTCTTGCATGGCTTTGATAATATTTTCGGGCGCATGGTCTAGCAGTTCGGCGGTTATCATCTCACCCATGCCGATTAAGCCAGTCGCAAATATGCGCGGAATCCCTTGTACTTGCGTCCAGTTGCAGATGATTATCTCGCCGCTCTCAAAACACACCGCGCCCGATTCTTGACCTGTCAATTCTAGTAAATCGCTGTATGTAATTTCGTTCATGTGTTTTTCCCTTCGTTGTCTTTTGAAGTTGAATAAATCCCTTGCGCTTCAGCCCCCGCGCTATTCCCTCGCCGCGCAAACATCGCCGCGCTTTATGTCACGCGGTTATCGTTTGGCGGTTATTAATTTATTAAGGTTCAATGCCTAACTGCCGATAATTGTACTATTTAGTTAGTGTGAAGTCAATGTATATATAAGGCAAAATATCGTATAATAGCGCATTATGAACTACTTAGATGTGACAAGAAAAGAGGTTACAATGTCAGATGATATGGCTATTCAAAACAGACTCAAAGTTCTGCTTGCTGAAAAAGAGTTACGCGAAAATCGTAAATTGACTTATCGCACGGTTGCCGCTGAAACGGGTCTTGCGGTTGCTACCCTAACTTCGTACTTGACTCAAAGAGTTAACCGATTCGATAAGTCAACGCTTGAAACACTTTGCGATTATTTGTACTGTGATGTCGGCGATTTACTTAGTTACTCGAATGATGAAGATACCGACGAATCCCCGCCCGTCAAAAAGAAAAAGTAAACGCCCCACCAAGCCAAACGCCCCGACTGTAAAAGGTCAGGGCGTTTTTTTTGTTTGAGTTTTGGCGCTGTGTTACAGCGGATAACCAGCGTATTAAGTCAAACGCCCCGACTGTAAAATTGTTACGAAGGCGAGACTATAAAGAGCGTAACATTTTCGCGCTTTGCCGCTTGTAATAAGACTTCGCTTCAGAGACTAATCTATTAACGTGCTTCTCACGGTCAAGCGTGTCTCTTTGCCGCCTCTCTTGCGCTTTGCTTTGCGTGCCTCTATTTATCGCTATTATTTCAAGTTGCGCGTCTGTCAGCAAATTACCAATATATAAACTTTCGGCTTTACTAAACTCGACCAAACCCACAGACACAAGCCGCCCGATAGTGTCTTTAGCTGTCTGTACTCTTATTTTCAGCCGCTTTGCGACTTCGTAAAGGCTTCTTGCATTGTGTCCGCATAGCTCCCGCCATACCCTAAAAGCGTATTTTCCTAGCCTGTGAAAGGCGTTTTTCTCTGCGGGCGTATGCGGAAAAGTGTTATTTTTGGTAGTACGATTTTGGGACAGTATAGAGTCAATGTTTATATACTGTCCTAAATTCGTACTAGTACCGCACAGAAAAGAGAATGAATTAGCCCCGCTTGTCTCATTACCTTCCCACTTCAATAAGCCCTTAGCAGTAAACAAACGTAGGTATTTAGACATTGTGTTTTTGTGCATACCTGTATGCTCTGCCATTTCACGAACAGAAGCCCTAAATACACGGTCGCGTGAATCTAACCGCGCACGTTCAATACAAGCAGAATACACTTGCCGCGCAAAAGAAGACCTGCCGCCGAAGTTGCCGCGCCAGTCGTAAGAGTGAGCGAAAGCCTGCGCTTTTTGCCATTCTTGAATTTTGCCCATTGCTTTTGACTGATATTTTCTTGACGGCTTGCGCTCTTTACTGAATGCCCATTGAATAATTTTACTTATCGGCGTGTCATTCTTTTCGCTAGGATAAGGCGGTTCGCAATTGCCAGCCGCTGTTAGTAAAGCCACCTTTACTTCGCCTTTATTCAAACCTATTGCTACTAAGTCGCATGACAAGCCGCATAATGCGCTATTGCGTCCGCCTTGTTCCGCGCCATGCTTCAAAGTGTGGCGGCTTGCATGAGATAAGTTCTTTGCATATTCAGGCAGTCCGATAATATCTTCCTCATTTTTGGACATGGGGAATTTATTCAATGTCACGCCTAACCAATCAAGCGATTCAATGCTTACGGCTTGCAAAGTGTCACGCGGTAGCATGGTCAAAGGTTCGGGCGTTTGCCATTTATAAAATGTTCCTTTAGAGTGAATAGACGGCGGCACAATAATAAAATGCCTATTTCCCCAAACTTGCACCTCGTCAATTTTGCTTTTCTTTTGGGGAATGTCTTTCACTACGCCTTCAATAACTCGCATTAAATAATGCCCGCCCTTGTGCGAAGTGAACGCCCAAACATAAGGGAAGACAAGCCCGCGCTTTTTCAGTTCATTACCCACGAAGTCAAACGCCTTTTGACTGTCACAGTCCACAGATAATAAATTCCCCGAAGTAGCGCCGCACATCATCGCAAGATTTGAATTTTCAAATAAACTTATATAGTTGTATTTTCTACATGTAGCGCATGAGCAATCTTTAACATAGTGTAGGCGATTAGTAAAAAGCGGATGAAGTATATAAGGCTTCTTATCTTCATCGCGTAAATTCCATTCATGCGCGGTCGGGGTAGGGAAGACGTTAAAGCCTCGTTTGTATAAATCAATTGCGTATTCCTGTACGCCTGTTAATGGCTTTGATTCGGTCCGTGCTAAAACTTCTAGCGCGTGTATTTCAAACCGTGCTTGCGTGTCGGTAATCATTTGCCCGCCTCAAAGAATGAGATTTGAATCGGTAGATTTTTCGGTTCGGGTCGGTTGAATTGATTCAACGGAAAGCCGACTTGATTCGGGCATAAGAACGTCCGAATACCTAGAGTCCAGATAAGCGCAATAGGGGCGCGGTAAACTTTGCCCGTTTCCGTGTCGGTCACTTCCGCGAATTTCGCGCCTAGTCTTTTAGCGTCAAGCAGGGATGAAGTTTCAAAGAATATCGCCTTGAAGTTTCGCATGATGTGAATGCTTCCGCGAATTCTTTTATAAAACGTGTCGCCCAGGACATAGCCGACTTTGACGGTCTTGCCGTTGTGAAAGACGTTTATATTTTTGCGTTTGGTTGGAGTATAATTATTCATGGTTCTGTAATCCTTTCGGTTCGTGTGAATCGCCTCTGCTAGGGGCGATTTGCTTTAAGCGGGTTGCGCTTCCTTCGCGCTCTTGCGCGGCTTCGGTAGGGTAGGGAGTTCGGGGACGGGTTGCGGTTCGAGTAAGCCAACGCCAAGAAGAAAAGCGCGTAGCGTTTCAAGATTGCCGTCAATCCTCAATTCGTCTTTTTGTTTATCGCCCTCAATGACAATAAATACTTTTAGCTCTTGCATTTTTCACCTCTCGCATGAATCAAAACGACTTCTACATAATCAAATTGTAGAAGTCGTTTTGCCTAAAAATCGGGCTAAGTGTTAGGTTATGTTAGGTTGTGTTAGGTTTTTTTATAGATTTTCCAAAATTTCATCATACATACCAGATAGACCCTCTGAAAGAATAGTTGACATTCTTTGCCTAGAGATTTGTTTTTCTTTATAGCCGCCCTGTTTTTTTCTAATTTCTGCTATACATTCTTTCGCTGTAGGTCTAACCTTTGCCGATAATATCCAGGGGCGAAGGTCGCGCCATATCACCGCTCTTTTTTGCATTTTTTTATTTGGCTTCGGCTTGCTCTTCTCCGCGTCCATGTCGGCGGCGGGTTGTCCTGTCAATTCCGCAATCGCTTTATTTATCTCTTCTCGCGCCTCTGTCCAATCCTTAGCGATTGCGCGAAACAGTCCAGCAAGATAATCGCGGCGGCGCTCAATGTCATGGTTGCTATAACGGACGTTTACCCGTAATCCGCCTTCTTCAATCGGCACAAACTGAAAGCGTAAAAATTCCATTTTGAGGGACGGCGGAATCATGGGGGAAGTTAGCCCTACGCAAAAGTCAACGGACTCGAATCCCGCTATATAAAATTCAACGCCGAATCTGCCGATTATCTTTTCCGCAACTTTAGCAGTTTGTACCGAGCGGCAAAAATCATTTATTGTTACTTTGCTCAAACGAAAAGAAAAATATTTATATTCATCATTTTCATTCATCTTTTACACATCCTTTTATTTTCCCGCTTCGGATGTATAATCAAAACATCGAATCGGGTCAGTCGGTTCGGTCATCGCTCTGGACGTTCTCGCGTCGCAGGGCGTTTTTTTATTTTACCGCTTATAGTAAGCCGTCAACGGGGCTGTTACGCTCATAGGCTTCTCGAATATCATCGTCCACAAGCGCAAGATAACGCTTCAAAGTTTCAAGGTCGGAATGCCCCATGAGTTTTTGAAGGCTAAAAATATCTACCTTCGCCCGTAGCATCATTAAGGCAAAGCTTCGGCGGAAGTCATGCGCGGATGGTACAGGGATTCCCGCCATTTCAGCGTGACGGGTCAATACTTGACGCAATGAGGGAATAGCCAAGCGCCCGCCGTCCTTCGTTGCCCATAAAGCGGGGTTGTCATCGCTTCGCAAACGCATATAAGCGCGTAAGGCTTTACGGCTTTTTTTGCCTATAAATACCGTTCTGCTTTTGCCGCCTTTGCCTTTGTGAATGTCTATCGCGCCGCTTATAAAATCCACGTCATTTATATTTATCGCTAAAAATTCCCGCGCCCTTGCGCCCGTGTCTAATAAACAAAGCAATAAGGCGCGGTCTCGAATGCCTGTATAGTTGTCGGCGCATGTTTCCAGCATGGCTTTTACTTCTTCGCCCGTCACGCCCTTTATAGGTTCGCTAATAACCTTTGGCGGCTTAACTTTTCTTATGGGATTTATCCAGCTTTCGGGTTCGCTTTCGCTTTCATACCACAACAAAAAAGCGCGGATAGAACGAAAGGCGGCATGTCTTCCGCCAGCATTGCGCCCTCGCGTTTCAAGGTCAAGCATAAAGCTTCGTAATAAGTCGGGGGTTAGGTTAGTAACTTCATGTACATTTTTAGCCAAGCAATACTCAGCAAAAAAGCGAAGTTGTGAGCGATAATATTCAATCGTAAAATCAGACAATCCGCTTGTTTGGCGGTCTCGAATAAAGGCGTTAACCCATGTTTCAAGCCCGTCAAAATTTTTCCGAGTCATGTGTCTTTTTACTGTTTTGTCGCCATTGTTAAGCATGGTTTCAACTCCCGAACATGCCTATATATAGCCCGCTTTTCGTCAACATTGCGGTATAATTTTGCCCGCCTACACATGGGGATGTGTTGGAATTGGCAGACAAGCATGACTTAGGATCATGTGCCGCAAGGCGTGTGGGTTCGACTCCCACCATCCCCACCATCAGGATCAGTTTCAAAAATTATAAACGAGGTAACTTTGAACATCGAAAAACAACTTCAAGACGATCATTCCGTTAAGCTGATTGTCGAATACGACCAAGATAAAATGGAGCAATACAAAAAACGCGCGGCGACGATGCTCTCCTCACGCAGTAAAATCCCCGGGTTTCGCCCGGGCAAAGCCCCTTACGAAGTCGTCGCCCGCACATTTGGCGAAGGCGCGATCACCGAACAAGCCCTGGATTTGATCATTGACAAAGAATACGCCAACATCCTCAAAGAAGCCGGCATCGAGCCGGGCGGCTCAGGCGCGCTCGAAGCTGTGGATAGCTTAACTCCGCCCAAATTTACCTTCCGCGTGCCGCTCGCCCCGGAAATTGACCTCGGCGATTACAAATCCATTCGCATGGATTATGAATGGGACGGCGTAAAACCGGAAGAAGTGGATGCCGCCATGCAAGATTTGCGTCAGATGTACGCCGCCACTGAGAATGTAGATCGCGCCATCGAACTCGGCGATTATGTTTTATTGGACGTTGAATCTGAATTACCCGAACTCAACCGCTCAGGCTTTGCGACTTTTATCCGCAACGAAGAGCGCGATACTGAATGGCCCTATAGCGGTTTCGCTAAAGAATTGATCGGGTTGAAAGCTGGAGAAAGCAAAACCATTCAACACGCCTTCCCTGCCGATTGGGAAGTGACCGAATTACAAGGCAAAGACGCAAAAATTAACGCCACGATCAAAACTGTGCGCGGCGTAATTCTGCCGGATATAGACGAGGCCTTTGCCAAGCAAACCGGCGCGGGCGAAACAGTGGAAGCTCTGCAAGAAGCCGTCAAGAAGGACGTGGAAACTCGTTCGCAAAACGAATACGACGATAAATATTTTGTGGATTTGATCGAAAAAGTCAAAGAAGGCTCAACGATCAAATATCACGAACACACCTTGGAACACGAAGGCGAACATGTGCTTTCGGATTTGTCCAACCGCCTCGCGCAACAAGGCATGGATTTAGAAACTTACTTCAAAGTGCGCCAAACTACCCGCGAAAAATTCATCGAAGACGAAGTGAAGCCCGTCGCCAAAAAACGCTTGGAACGCAGTCTCATTCTGGACGAATTGGTGCGCGTGGAAAATATCCAGTTGGATAACGAAATGCTCGATGCAGAATACGGTAATGCGGTCAACAGCCTCGCTATGCAAGGTTTCGATTTCAAGAAACTGCGCGGCGGCAAGCAAGGTCAAAAGCAAATGAGTCAGGCGATTGCGATGGATGCCGCCAACCGCGTGATGACGCGCAAAGCGCTGGAAATGCTCAAAGCGATTGCGACTGGCAATTACAAACCCGTAGAAGAAGCCAAAGCGGAAGAAGAAACCGCCGCTGAGGAAAAAGCTTCCGAGTAGCCGCCTGCCCATTTTGGGCAAGCAGGTAAAACGTAGGAAAGAAGCGTGCGTCGCGTCTAAAAGATTGGGTCAAACCGTCCGCTAGAGGCGACGCAATTCACTTAAAAGATTAATAAAAATCCAATACATTTTGGGTATGATTGCCCAAATTAAAGGAGACCAACATGATTCCTGATTATAAAAATGTAGTGCCGATGGTGGTTGAAAACACAGGGCGCGGCGAACGCGCTTACGATATTTACTCGCTTCTCTTAAAAGAGCGCATCATTTTTCTTGGCACGCCGATTGACGATCAAGTGGCGAACGTGGTCGTGGCTCAATTATTATTTTTGACTCACGAAGACCCGGAAAAAGAAATTCGTATGTATATCAACTCCCCGGGCGGCGTGATCTATGCCGGGCTGGCGATTTACGATACCATGCAGATCATCCCCAACCCGATCAGCACCGTGGCTGTCGGCGTGACCGCTTCTTTCGGGACCGTTCTGCTGACTGCCGGTACGAAAGGCCGGCGCTACGCCCTACCCCATGCCACTGTTCACATGCACCAACCGCTCGGCGGCGCGCAAGGGCAAGCTACTGATATTGAAATTCAAGCCAAACAGATCTTGCGTTTGAAATCTTTACTCAATGGCGTGATGGCAAAACATACCGGTCAGCCGCTGGAAGTGATCGAGCGCGACCTTGACCGCGATTACTATCTCGACGCGCAACAAGCCGTAGAATATGGCTTGGTGGATCATGTAATTGAAACGCCTGAAAAAATCGTTAAGTAAAATTTGAAATGCAAACAAGACCTCGAAGAAATTCTTCGAGGTCTTTACTTTATAATAGGCGTTTATCTTTGCAAGACGGAGAATAAGAGATGACTTTCTCAATTGTCGCTTGTGACTTGAAAGCAGAAAGCTGGGGCGTGGCTGTCGCTTCAAAATTCCCGGGGGTTGGCGCCGCCGTCCCCTGGGCAAACGCGCAAGCGGGAGCGCTCGCTACGCAGGCTTACGCCAACACTTCGTTTGGACCGAACGGCTTGAAGCTATTAATGAAAGGGCTTTCGGCGAAAGAGACTCTCGCCAAACTGCTCATGGACGATGCCGACCGAGAATTGCGGCAAGTAGGAATCGTGGACTTCAATGGAAAGGCTGTCACCTACACTGGCGCGGGTTGTCCGAATTGGGCGGGCGGAATCGCCGGTAAGGGTTACGCGATTCAAGGCAATATTCTTGCCGGCGAAAGAGTCGTCCGCGCTATGGAAAAGAAATTCCTCAGCGCCACAGGCGATTTGCCCACGCGCTTACATGCCGCTTTATTAGCTGGCGATCGCGCCGGCGGCGATAAACGCGGAAGGCAATCCGCCGCGATTTATGTAGTCAAGCCGCACGGCGGCTATGGCGGCTTCATTGACCGCTGGATTGATTATCGTGTGGACGATCACGCCGACCCCGTCCCGGAATTGGGCAAACTGCTCGACTTGCACAAATTATATTTTGGGAAAAGTCCGCATAACGAAAGGCTCGCGCTCAAAGGCGCGGCGCTCTTGCAAATGACGGCTATACTCAAAAACGCCGGTTATTTGAAAAAGAACGGCGCGTTCGTCTCAGCGTTCAACGCTTTTATTGGAGATGAAAATTTTGAAGAACGCGCCGACCCGCAGGCGCAATGGATTGACAAGCCTGTGATGAAATACTTAACCAACAAATTCAAAAAGTGATTGCCAGAAATATGCTCCCTGCTCACATCAAAGCGCTCATCCTGGATATGGACGGCGTGATCTGGAAAGCCGATGCGCCCATCGGCGATTTACCCGCAATCTTCAAAAAGATTCAAAAGCGCGGTCTAAAATTTGCCTTCGCCACCAACAACGCCACGAAGACGCAAGCTGAATATCAAAAGAAACTAAAAGCCTTAGGCGTAGAAGCGGAAATTGACCAAATTGTCACTTCGGCGATGGGCGCCGGTTCTTTGCTCGCCAAAAACCACCCGTCAGGAACGAAAATTTTTATGATCGGCGAAGAAGGCTTGCGCCTCGCCCTCGCCGAACGCGGCTACGAAATTCTCAGCGTGGCGAATGCGCAACAAGCTGAAGCCGTCGTCGTGGGGATTGACCGCGAAATCAATTTTCAAAAAATGGCGGAAGCCACTTTGCTCGTCCGCAATGGCGTTCCGTTCTATTCCACCAACGGCGATAAAACCTTCCCTACTCCGCGCGGCGAAATCCCCGGTTCTGGCGCTTGGCTCTCTGTAATCGTCACCGCCACCAACGTCCAGCCCATCATTGCCGGCAAGCCCGCGCCGGAACTCATGGAGCTTTCGCTCAAACAACTCGGCGTTTCAAATACAGAAGCGCTCATTGTCGGCGATCGGCTCGAAACGGATATTGCCGCCGGTCAGGCGCTGGGTTGCCCAACCGCTTTGGTCCTGAGCGGCGTTTCCACAAAAACGCAGGCGCTAAACTGGAATCCCAAAATAGATATCATCGCGGACGATCTCGCCAGTCTGGTTGAATAATATGCGCCGTCTGTTTTATGTTTTAGGCACGGCGCTACTCTTGCAAAGTTGCGCGGCTCCCAACCTGTGGGGCAATCGCGTAGTTTCAACTGCGGAAGTTGCGACTTTAGAATCCACCGCGACTCTGATCCCTGCCCAAATGGAGACGTTGCCGCCCAGCCTTACGCCGCCTGCCACGCTGGAGCCTGCCGCAACGCCGATTCCGCTTTCCTCAGCCGAAAAAATCAAGCGCGTGATCATCATCACCTTTGACGGAATGCGCGCCGACGCAGTTGAAGCCGCGCCCATGCCAAACTTAATGATGATGATGCAAAACGGCGCGTACACGCTCAAAGCGCGGACGATCAATTATGCGGTGACCTTGCCCGCGCACGCCTCCATGATTTCCGGGTTATGCCAGAGCAAACACGGCGTAGATTGGGATGTAGTGACGTATTACAAAGGCTATTCCAAAGGCGTGGATATATTTGACGAAGCGCACGCCGCCGGTTTAAAAACGGTGATGGTCGTCAATAAAGAAAAAATGCGCCAACTCGCCGAGCCGGAAACCACCGACGTATTCACTATCGCGTATGGCGTGGAAACGACGATTATGAAAACCGCGATTGGGGAAGTAGAAAAAGGCTTTGACTTGATGTTCATCCACTTTGGCAGTCCAGATGCGCGCGGACATAAATACGGCTGGATGTCCGATTCCTATCTCAAGGCTTTACGCAATGGCGATCAGGCTTTGGGTTTATTGCTCGAAGCGTTGAAGAAAGACAACCTGCAAGATAGCACGCTGATCATCGTCACCGCCGATCATGGCGGGCACGAACGCGGACATGTCGGCACAGTGATCCAGGATTTACTCATCCCCTGGGTGGCGTATGGCGCAGGTATCACCCCCGGCGAGATAACCAACCCAGTCAGCATTATGGATACCGCCCCAACTGTCGCCTATGCTTTGGAATTGCCGCCACAAGACGAATGGGATGGACTGCCAGTCTATCAGGCATTTGGCTTATTCCCCGAAGAAATTCACGGTCCTAAAATTTGCAAATAAAAAAGGAGACGGTTATGAAAGACAACCGTCTCTTTTTTATCAACTTGTTTCTGCTTTATGGACCCGGCGTCTCAGGGGTGTAGGTGGGGCTTGGCACAAGCGTATCTGTTGGGGTCGCAGTAGCGGCTGGCGTCGTTGGCGTGGATGTTGCTGGCGTCACAATCGCGCTGGTATTAGTTGGCGTAACCGCGCTCGTGGCTGGGGTTCCAGTCGCTCCGCCGACCTTGATCACGACAGTCAGAGAATCGCCAAACTGTTGCGCTGAATCATTTTGCAAACGCCATGTGCCTTGAATATTATTCGCCGAGGCAGTTGTAGGCGCAATCAGCGCTACGGAAATTTCGAGGGATTGTCCGGGCGCCACGGTCTTGCCAATTGGCGTGGCTTTTCCGCCCATCAAATCCCCGCTAATGAACACAAGTTGATAGGTCGCGCTCCAGGTACAGGTTCCAGTGTTCGAGATGCGCCAGGTTTTAGTGAACGCTCCGCCCGGCGCGACCACAGTCCCATCGGGAATAGTCACATCCGCCATGTACACCGCGTTATCGCATTTTGTGACGGGAATTGAAGCCGGCGTAATGGTAGCGAATGCCGTTGGCGGCAGACCCAGCGTCGGGCTGGAAAGCGGCGTAACTGTCGTCGTGGGCGTAAGCAATGCCGTATTCGGAGTCGCGCTTAATAAAGCGGCTTGTAAAGTTGATTCCTGCGCCGCAAAAGTTAAAGCCGCGCTGGTATAAGCTAAATTGATCGCGTCAGTCGTATCGTTCTTTTTACCGCGAAAGGCAAAGATCAGCGTGATAATGCCTGCGATTAAAAATATACCCACCAACCCCCACAAAATTAATGGGCGCGACGATTCTTTTCTCAGATTCATATCTATCTCCTTTTTACTAAAGCGGATTATAGCCCGAAGAAATTGAAAGCGTTGAATCGTTTCGCCTACGACTCCCCTACTCTTCATCTATTACTTCTAATCTTCTATTCATCTTGCCAAGCGGAATTAAATGACGTTTACAAAATATATTCGTGTAAAATTGAGCAATGCTCATTTACGATCTAGATTTCCCAACGCTGGCGGATACATTAAAAGAATGGAACGAACCAGTTTACCGCGCCAAGCAAATTTGGCAAGGCTTATATCAACACCTTTACGCTTCGCCCGAACAATTTACAAATTTATCTAAGCCTTTGCGCGAAAAACTTGCGGAGCGCTTTTCCTTCTCCGCGTTTGAAGTACATACATGCCGCGATTCGTCCGATGGTTATACCCAAAAGACGCTCTTTCAACTGCCGGACAAGCGCTTGATTGAAACCGTTCTAATGCGCTATGGCGACCCAGCCGACGACCACGAAAATTCGCATCAGCGCGCGCGCAATACGCTCTGTATTTCCACACAGGCGGGGTGCGCGATGGGCTGCGTATTTTGCGCCACCGGACAAATAGGCTTTCAACGTCACCTTTCCAGCGGCGAGATTTGCGCGCAGGTTTTATATTATGCGCGCCGCTTGAAAGCGGAAAACGAAACAGTGACAAATGTGGTGTTAATGGGCATGGGCGAACCGTTTCATAATTATGAAAATACGCTGGCGGCAATTGATCGGCTGAATGATTCAAACGGCTTCAACTTTGGCGCGCGAAGATTTACAATTTCAACAGTTGGCTTGGCTCCGCAAATCAAACGCTTTGCCGATGAACAAAGGCAAGTCAATTTGGCGATCTCTTTGCATGAAGTGGAAGACGCTAAGCGCCTCGCAATTATGCCGATTACGAAAAAATATAAAATTGACGAAATTCTTGAAGCCTGCAGATATTACATTGACAAAACGCATCGCCGCGTGACCTTTGAATGGGCGTTGATCAACGGCGTGAATGACACGCCTGAAGTTGCTCGAAAGCTGGCACAGCGGCTCAAAGGGTTGATGTGCCATGTGAATGCCATCCCCCTCAACCCCACCACTGGTTACGCAGGCGAAGCGACAGATCGTCAGCGGGCGAACCAATTCAAAGAAACGCTGGAGCAGGCTGGGGTTCCGTGTACGATCCGTATGCGCCGCGGGATTGATATTCAGGCGGGGTGCGGTCAATTGGCTGGTTCTGTTTTAGCGGAATAATTTTCTAATAATGAATAGTAGCATGAGTATATTTTGGCTACACGAAATAAACAATGGTCACTTATTTACTACTTAAACGCTGGCTTAGATCGTTTCTTGTCAGAACAACTTAAGTACAGTATAGTCAGCGCTTGTGAAATTAAATTTCAAACGGTGAGATTACATGGAATCAGAACAAAAACAAACTTGGCTTACCCGCCCAATTCACCCCGCTTTCCCAGCTATCACAAATGAAGTTGTGATTTTTGTAATCATAATTTTATTGGCTTTCGCCACGCGCTTTTTCAAACTTGAAGACCGCGTGATGAGTCACGATGAAAGCCTGCACACTTATTTTTCATGGCTCTTATATCGCGGTCAGGGTTACCAGCATTCGCCAATGATGCACGGACCGTTTCAGTTTCACATCCTCGCGTTATCTTACTTTCTTTTTGGCGCAACTGATTTCACCGCGCGTATTCCCTCGGTCCTGTTCAGCATTGCAACCGTCGCAATGGTTTGGTCGTGGCGAAAATATTTAGGTCAATGGGGCGCGTTGATCGCCGGGCTTTTGCTGGTCATCTCGCCTTACATGCTGTATTACGGGCGTTACGTTCGCAACGAATCATTCGTCGCTTTTTCGGGCATGCTCATGCTCTATGCGGTTCTGCGACATCTGGAATTGGGCGGCAAAAAATATTTATTCCTGCTAGCCGGCGCGCTGGCGCTACATTTCACTTCAAAAGAAACGTCGTACATTTACGTTGCCGAATTATTGATTTACCTTGCCGTTTACTTCTTTGCAAAGATCACGCGCAAACCGTGGCGCGAAAATCTTTCGGATTATCGCGCCTTTGTGATTTCGCTTTCGATTGCAGTTCTACTAGCGGGCGCGACGGTTGGCTTCGGGTTATATTCACGCGAAGCGACTCACGCCTCAGGGACGGCGACAATTGCGCCTGCCGATCCAGCCAACCCGACGCCTCAAGCCGCTCCCCAAAGCGCCTCATCGCTCGCCGTCATGCTTCTGGCTACGGCGACTTTAATAACCTTGATCTCCGCGGGGTTCTTCTGCGTGCGCGGCTACACTTGGCAAAGATTGCGCGTCGAGCGTTCGTTCGATTTGCTGATGGTGACTGGGACGATCGTCCTGCCTTTGCTCGCGCCATTTCCGATCAACCTTGTTGAGAAACAATACAACTTGGTCATCCCCACTACCTTTGAAGAGATCCAAACTCTGGATTCAAAAGCCATGCTGATCATCGGCGTTTTCTTAATCCTGATGTTCGCAATTGCAGTCGTCATTGGTCTGTTTTGGAATTCGGAGATGTTCCTAAAGACTGCCGCGATCTTCTGGATACCGTATGTCGTTCTATATACGACCTTCTTCACCAACAGCGCCGGCTTTTTTACCGGCACAATCGGCTCGCTTGGTTATTGGATCGTTCAACAGGATGTTAATCGCGGAAGCCAGCCCTGGTTTTATTATCTGCTGGTTCAAATCCCCGTTTACGAGTTCCTGCCGGCGCTTGGCTTTATCCTCGCTTTGTTCATTGGTATCCCAAAATTAATCAAAGTCTCAAAGCTGTCTTTAGAAGAGACTAACTTAGAAGAGACTAACGAAGAAGCGGTTTACGAAATCCCAAACGCTCAATTGATCGAACAAAAAAACTTCTTCAATACGTTTAGTCTGTTGGCGTATTGGAGCGTAATGAGTTTCATCGCCTTCACGTTCGCCGGCGAAAGGATGCCCTGGCTCACCGTACACATGACCTTGCCATTGATTCTGATCACCGGCTGGGCTTTGGGTCAAATAATCGAGCGCACAGATTGGAATGCCTTGCGGGAAAATCGCGCGGCGCTGACCATAGGCGTAATTATTATTTTCATCGCCAGTTTGTCCAGCACATTGATCGCCTTCTACGGTCCCACTCCCCCATTTCAAGGTAAAGAGATCGCCCAACTCCAAGCGACGAACGCTTTCATCCTGCCATTCATCGCCATGTGGCTCAGCCTGATTGGCGCCGTTTATCTACTGCGCGATTGGACGTTCAGCATGGTCAACCGCGTCTTCGTCCTCACCTTCTTTGCATTTCTCGCAGTATTAACCGGCAGAGCCGCGTTCCGCGCTTCTTATATCACTTATGATCAAGCAACGGAATTTCTTGTCTACGCGCATGGCGCGACGGGGATCAAGGAAATCATCCAGCAGGCGAAAGAGATCTCGGAAAGGACTACCGGCGGCATGGGCATTGCTTTAGCCTACGACGCCAGCGCGCCAGACACCGGCGTTTCTTGGCCCTTCGTTTGGTATCTGCGCGATTTCACTAATCAAAGAACTTTCGATCAGCCTACGCGCGCTTTACGTGAATCTACTATCATCATCGTAGATCAGAAAAATTTCGATAAAATTGAAGCGGCAATTGGACCCGGCTACTATCGCACGGACTACATCCGCATGTGGTGGCCCATGCAGGATTATTTCAACCTCGTCAGCGACCGCGACCCTACAGAACCTTTCCCAGAAGATTACAAATGCAGTGGTTTATTGAGCTTTTTGAAATTGAGGAAGACGAAGGATTATTCCAATTTCTGTGAAGGCTTCACCGACCCCGCCATTCGCGCCGGACTCATCCAAATTTGGCTCAATCGCGATTACACGCGCTACGCTCAAGCCAAAGATCGGCAGGACCTAACCGTCGCTACTTGGCAACCTTCCAATGGAATGCGCATGTATATTAAGTCTGATGTCGCTTCGCAAATTTGGAATTATGGCATTGTCGAAAACTCGCAAACTGAAACGCAAGTAGATCCAACCGAAGGCAAATTCGTCGTTATCCCTGCAGACGTGCAATTAAGCGGCATGCAAGCCGATTCAATCCCGTTGAACGCGCCGCGCTCATTAGCGTTCGCCAGCGATGGCACATTCTATGTTGCCGATTCGCGCAACAATCGCGTCCTCCATTTGAATCAAGCTGGAGACATACTCCACGTTTGGGGCACATTTGCAGACGGGACGAATATACCCATCGGCAACGGGACATTCAACGAGCCGTGGGGCATCGCCGTTGGACCTGACGGCTCAGTCTATGTGACTGACGTTTGGAATCACCGCATTGAAAGATTCACAGCCACAGGTAAGTTCTTGAAAGCCTGGGGTTATTTCGGTCAGGGCGAAGCGCCAGAAGCATTTTACGGACCGCGCGGTTTAGCGACCGATTCCGCTGGACGAGTCTACGTCACGGATACGGGCAACAAACGCGTGGTAGTCTTTGACGCAAACGGAAACGCCCTCGCCGAGTTTGGCGGCGCAGGCTATGAGCCCGGTCAATTTGACGAACCCGTTGGCATTACCGTAGATAAAAACGGAACAGTCTATGTAGTTGATACTTGGAATCAGCGCGTACAAACTTTTAGACCGCAAGAAAGCGACGGGCAACTTAGCTTCGTTCCAGATAAACAATGGGATGTGTACGGTTGGTTCGGGCAATCCGTAGATAACAAACCTTTTATCGCGGTGAACGATCAGCTACACGTCTTTATCACCGATCCAGAAGGCTATCGCGTGATGGAGTTTGACCCGAACGGAACGCTCATTCGCACTTGGGGCGAATATGGCGAAACCGAAACGCAGTTCGGTCTGGCTTCCGGCATCGCCGTTGACCCAGAAGGACATGTATGGGTCACGGATAGTTTCTTCAATCGGATTTTACGGTTCACCCTACCTTAATCGCAAACAGAGCAGAGGATAATTTCCCTGCTCTGTTTTTTTGCGGTGGTATAATGCCGTTGCTTTTTTAATTCAAATACTTGTCAAGGGAAACTAATGAAACTTCACGAATACCAATCTAAAACTATTTTTTCAAAATATGGCATTCCGATTCCAAAGGGGCGCGTTGCCGCCACTCCGCAAGAAGCGAAGCAAATTGCAGACGAACTCGGCGGGCGCGTCGTCGTCAAGTCGCAAGTGCTGGTAGGCGGAAGAGGCAAAGCGGGCGGCGTAAAGCTCGCCAATAATTCCATCGAAGCCGAGCAACTCGCCACGCAAATTTTGGCAATGGAAATCAAAGGCTTGCCAGTTCGCAAAGTGCTGATTGACGAAGCCTCCGCAATTGATCAAGAAATTTATTTCGCAATCACCGACGACCGTTCGGCGAAACGTCCGGTCATCATCGCTTCTGCCGCTGGCGGCGTGGATATTGAGGAAGTCGCTCATAAAAATCCGGAAAAGATCGTCAAAGTCCATATTGATCCACTGCTCGGAATGCGCGAATACATTGCGCGAGACGTGGCATTGGCGATAGATTTACCCCGCGAATATTGGCGCGATTTCACTAAGCTTGCCATGAATTTATATGAAGTCTATAAAAAATCAGACGCCAGCCTGGCGGAAATCAATCCGTTAGTGATCACTAAGGATAAAAAATTAGTCGCGTTGGACGGCAAAATGCTGATTGACGATAACGCGCTCTTCCGCCAACCGGAAATCAACGAAATGCGCGATACCGACGCAGACGCGCCTTCTGAAATTGAAGCGCGCAAATACGGGCTTTCATTTATCAAACTGGAAGGCAATATCGGCTGTATGGTCAACGGCGCAGGTTTGGCAATGACCAGCATGGATGTGATCAAACTCTTCGGGGGCGAACCAGCCAACTTCTTAGATGTAGGCGGCGGAGCCAGTTCCGAAAAAGTCGCCGCGGCAATGCGCATCATCCTCACCGATCCCAACGTCAAAGCCATCCTCTTCAACATCTTTGGCGGCATCACCCGCTGTGATGAAGTGGCGCACGGCATCTTGAAAGCGATGGATGAAGTCAAGCCAAAAATCCCGATGGTTGTGCGCTTGGTTGGAACCAACGCCGAAGAAGGGCGCAAATTGCTCGAAAGCGCAAACATGATTACCGCAGAAACCCTCGCCGACGCGGCGAAGAAATCTGTCGAAGCCGCGAAGAAAGGGAAATAAAGATGAGCGTTTTAGTTGATAAAAATACCCGCCTGCTCGTGCAAGGCATTACCGGACATGAAGGTTTATTTCACACAACCCAAATGGCGGCTTATTCAGATATTGTGGTCGGCGGCATAACCCCCGGCAAAGGCGGCGAATGGGTTTTAGACGGCAAACTTCCGGTCTTCGATTCGGTCAAGCAAGCTAAAGAATCTACCGACGCCAACGCCAGCATCATTTTCGTCCCTGCGCGTTTCGCCCCAGACGCAATTCTTGAGGCGGCCGATGCGGGCATTCCGCTGATCATTTGTATTACTGAAGGCGTCGCCGTTCAAGATATGATGCGCGTCCGCAGTTATTTAGATCAAAAGAAAGTCCGTTTGATCGGACCCAACTGCCCGGGCTTATTGACTCCCGGCGAAGCTAAAGTTGGCATTATCCCCGGCAATATCGCCATCCCCGGCAACGTGGGCGTAGTCTCCCGCTCTGGCACGCTGACTTACGAAGTACTCTATGCGATGAAGAATCTGGGCATGGGCGCCTCTACTTGCGTGGGCATCGGCGGCGATCCAGTCAACGGGACGAACTTTACCGACGTGCTGGAAATGTTCGAGAACGACACCAAAACCGAAAAGGTCATTATGATTGGCGAAATCGGCGGAAGCGAAGAAGAACGCGCCGCAGATTACATCCGCACCAAAATGACCAAACCTGTCGCCTCATTCATCGCCGGACAAACCGCCCCTCCCGGAAAACGCATGGGCCACGCCGGAGCGATCATCGAAGGCGGCGCCGGCACAGCCGCCGATAAAATCAAAGCCTTAGAAGCCGCGGGCGTCAAAGTCGCCAAACATCCAGAAGAAATCCCAACTTTATTTTAATTCGCCGCGCAAAAATTAAATATTGAGAGCCGCCTAATTAGGCGGCTCTCAAATTAAACCTCAAACAATTATTTTTTATTCGCGTCAATATAAGCGACGGCTTCGCCGACTGTGGTAATCTTCTGAGCGGCTTCGTCAGAGATTTCCGCGCCAAATTTATCCTCAAAAGCCATGATCAGCTCAACCAAGTCGAGCGAATCAGCTTCAAGATCTTCACGGAAACGAGCTTCGGGCGTAATCTTCGCCTCGTCCGCGCCGAGTAAATCCTTTACAATTGCTTTCAGTTCGGTATATGTGTCAGACATGACAGCCTCCATTTTAAATTTTTTAGCTGGCTTATTTTAACCGCTCTAAAGAGCGTGTCAAGCCAGCAATTTCAATCACAGGAACACTGCCCCATGCCAAAAGTTGCGCCGATAGACCAAAGAAAAGCCGATCACCTCAAAATCAATCTAGAACAGGATGTCCGCTCTGCGCTGACCAGCGGCTTAGAAGCCTACCGCTTCACCCACGAAGCCCTGCCAGAACTGGATTTGAAGCGCATCAACCCCAGCCTCAGCCTGTTCGGCAAACTGTTACAGTCTCCCATCCTGATCAGTTCCATGACCGGCGGCACAAACGAAGCCGAGACGATCAATTTGCATCTCGCAGAAGCCGCGCAAGAATGCGGCATTGCCATGGGCGTCGGCTCGCAACGCGCCGCCATTGAGCGCCCCGAACAAGTCAAAACATTCCAAGTCAGAAGAGTAGCGCCTGATATTCTATTATTTGCAAACCTCGGCGCCGTCCAATTCAATTACAACTACGGCGTGGACCAATGCCGCAAAGCCGTAGAGATGATCCAAGCGGACGCGCTCTACCTGCACCTCAATCCGCTTCAAGAAGCCGTGCAAGACGCGGGCGATACAAACTTCGCGGGCTTGGCGAAAAAGATTGAAGAAGTCTGTAAAAAAATCGAAGTTCCAGTAATTGCCAAAGAAGTCGGCTGGGGCATCTCGGAACGCACTGCCAAGTTGTTAGCCGATTGCGGCGTCCAAGCTATTGACGTGGCTGGCGCCGGCGGCACGAGTTGGTCGCAAGTTGAGATGTATCGCGCGCCAGATGAATTCACCCGCCAACTCGCGGCAACCTTTGTCGGCTGGGGCATTCCAACCGCAGAAGCGCTTCTCAACGTCAAAAGAGCCGCGCCAAATCTCAAAGCCTTCGCCTCCGGCGGAATCAAAGACGGTTTAGATATCGCCAAATGCGTGGCGCTCGGCGCAGAACTCGGCGGCATGGCTGGAAAATTCCTCAAAGCCGCCGCAGTTTCAACCGAACAAACCGTAGAATTGATCAAACTGACCAAACGTCAAATTGAAGTCAGCATGTTCGCCTGCGGGGCGGAAAATCTAGCGAGCTTACGCAATGAAAAACTGTTCAAGCTATAAGCGTTGTTATAATTCTCGAAAGGTCACAAACATCCATGCTCAGCGCTAAAAAAACTTTCTTCTTCACGCTAATCGTTTTCCTGCTCGTCAGTTGCGCGCAAGCCCCAAAAGAATTAGCCCCGCTTCAGGCTGGCTTTCGCTATTCATCCTATGGACCGCCCTACAACCCAGGTCCCGAATATTGGGCTTCTACCGGCGAACAGATGGCGGCAAAATTCAAAAACGCAACTCCCTCCGCGTTATGGATCGTCGGCATCATCAACGACGACGGCGTATATCTCAACTTCGATTGCACAGCCAAAGATCCAAAGATCCGTTGTAGCTTTGCAGACATTAACGAAAAAACGCTGACCCTCTTCGACGAAAAAGGCTATCAAGTTTGGTTACAAGTGGAACCCGGCAACGCCAACATGGACGAATTGATCGAAATCATCCTCAATAAATATAAACATCACCCCAGCATTGTCGGCTTCGGCGTGGATGTCGAATGGTACAAATCCACAAACGGGCCGCAAGGCGAGCCGATCACAGATGAACTTGCCAAAGATTGGGTTACAGCAATACGCAAAATCAACCCCAATTATTATCTCTTCCTCAAACATTGGGACGCAGAATGGATGCCGCCCACCTACCGCGACGGTATCGTCTTCATAGACGACAGCCAACAATTTGAATCCTTCGAGCAATTGATAGATGAGTTTTCCGCTTGGGGTAAAAAATTTGAACCAGCGCCCGTCGGCTTTCAATACGGCTACCCGGCGGATAAAAAATGGTGGAGCAAACTCCAAGACCCGCCCGCCGAAATTGGTCAAGCCGTTTTAGAGCGCGCGCCAAATACAATCGGCTTGTTCTGGGTAGATTTCACTTTGTTCGATATTTTTCCTCCGCAATAAAGCCGAAAGTTATCTGTGAAGAATGCGTTCAAAAGAGATTAAGTATTTAGGAACTGGACTCGGCATTGGCATCGCGCTAATGACGTTGATCCTCGGCTCGGCGTTTCTCATCCCCGGCGTGCGCAACCGCCTCTTGACTCAGCCTGAGCCTGCTTCAGCGCCAATGGCATTACCTCCGCTTCAAATCAATTCCGCTACCAACCCCGTAGCGCTTGAGAACAGCCCAACGCCAAGCGTGATCTTAAGCGCCCCTGAAATTAGCACAGCTACCTCCATGCCGTTCATCGAGAACACAAGCGTTCCAACTTTTACATTCACGCCCACGCTCTCCCCCGCCGAGCTAGAACTCGCCAACGGCGGACTCGTCCTCAGCGGTCCGCTTTCCAGAGAGCAACAACTCAATTTATACAACGCCGCCCTGACCTTCATTGCGCCCACCTACGCAGAAAGCAAAAAGATGTCAGTCGCCATCAACGGCTTGCGCTTCTCAGACCCCAGCACAACCTGCGGACCGTTATCGCTCGCGATCTTGCAAAGAGCCGGAATCGTCAGCGCAGAAAACGCGCCGCACGATTTCTTTCTGATCAACCCAGATAACGGCTTAGATCGTCAAAAGCTTGAAAAAGTTTTCCCTAATGAACTTTACGTCAACACGCGCTATAAAATCAAACTCAATCAAGTCAACTGGCTCGCTCAGCCTTTGATGCCCGGAGATTTTCTTTATATCTACGCGGGCGAAGAAGGTAATTTTGAACACATGCTCGTCGTCAGCAGAGTCGATTCGGCTGGGCGCGCATACGCAGTCACCAATTACAATACTGAGCAAGGTTTCGTCATCAACGAAGCCTTGCTCTACGATCCGTCCGACCCAACGGCTGGGCTTTTCGCCCAATGGACTAAGAAAAAGGAGCAATTGCTTGGCTCTACCGGCTTTGCCGGCTACGAGCTTTGGCGGCACAATTAATCAAAAACACTATGTCAGAGCAAAAAATCACAACCATCATCTTCGATTTTGGCGGCGTATTACTCAAATGGAATCCGCACAATATTTATCAAAGCTACTTTCCGAATCAACCTGCGGCGATTGACAGTTTTTTAGCCGAGATCAATTTCATGGAATGGAACGCCCAACAAGATAAGGGCCGCCCATTTATGGAAGGCAACGCCATTTTAGCCAGTCAATTTCCTCAATACAAGGAACTGATCTACGCTTATTATGAAAATTGGGAAAAATGTATTGACGGACAAATAGACGGAAGCGTTGAAATTCTACGCCGATTAAAAGCGCGCGGTTATTTTATGTACGGCTTAAGCAATTGGTCTGCGGAAACTTTTCCAACTGCTTATAAAAAATATCCTTTCTTCAAATTGCTGGATGATTACGTGCTTTCCGGCGACGTGAAATTAATCAAACCCGAAGCGGAGATTTTCCGCTATGCGTTAAAGAAATTCGGCAAAGCCGCCGAGGAATGTTTGTTCATTGACGATTCCGAACCAAACATCCGCGCCGCAAAAACGCTGGGCTTCCAAACTGTGCATTTTCAATCTGCCGCACAACTACAAACCGAATTATCCAAACTCCGCCTTCTATAAATAACGAGGTAAAAAACATGGCATTAAAGCACTTCATCGCAACCGCATTACCCGAAATTGAAAATGAACTCCAAACACAAATCGCCAGATTAGATCATGCGCGCTTAAACCTGTTCCATGAAATGCTCACCTATCACATGGGCTGGACAGGCGCAGGCGCGGGCGCCGAAGCCACGGGCAAGCGCATCCGTCCGATTCTGGTTTTGTTAGCAGTCGCTTCCTGTGGCGCAGATTGGCAAATTGGTCTGCCAGCCGCCGCCGCAGTGGAATTACTGCACAACTTTAGTCTAGTCCATGACGATGTGCAGGATAACTCGGACAAACGCAGGAATCGCTCAACAGTTTGGAAAAAATGGGGCGTGCCGATGGCGATCAATGTGGGAGACGCTTTATTTGTGCTGGCTAATCAAGCCGTTTTAGATTTGGAAAAAGCGCTCCCTGCCGCAACTGTGGCACGCGCGGCTTCCATTTTAAATGAAGCCTGCCTCGACTTAACCCGCGGACAATACCTTGATATGTCCTACGAAGAACGCTTTGATCTAAAGATAGAAGATTACTGGCCCATGATCGGCGGGAAAACTTCCGCCTTGCTTGCCGCCTGCACACAGATGGGCGCATTGATCGGCGGCGCAGACGAGCCGACGCAACAGAATTACCGTCAATTCGGGCATCATCTGGGGTTGGCTTTCCAAGTGCAAGACGATCTGCTTGGCATTTGGGGAGACGAGAAAATAACCGGAAAATCCGCTGCGAGCGATCTGACGGAAGGCAAAAACTCCCTGCCGGTATTGTTCGCCTTAGAGAAAAACGCCGAATTTGCAAAGCGCTGGCGGCAAGGTCCAATTGGCGCTGAGGAAGTTGGCGAAATTGCGGCAGTGTTGGAACGCGAAGGCGCGAGAACCTTTGCGCTGGAGGCTTCACAGAAAGAGACGGACAAAGCGCTAGGCTTTTTAGAGCAAGCCCAGCCTGCGGGCGCGGCGGGCGAAGCCCTGCTTGAGTTGGCAAAAATGCTCTTGAAACGCGAGCAGTAACTGGTCAAAAATGGGGCGTTTCATTCGTTCTCCTTGACATACGTTTTTAGGCTATCGTATAATCCAAGAAGTTCATCAAGCGGGTGTAGTTCAGTGGTAGAACGCTTGCTTCCCAAGCAAGATATCGTGGGTTCGAGTCCCATCACCCGCTCATAAAGTTGAGGATACATCGCTTTCCTCGACTTTTTTTTCATAGCATCTGTAAGGTTGCTGTTATGTCCATTTTTTCGACCAGCAAGTAAAATTCGTTTATTGGAGGAGCTTTCATGTTAGAGGATGCGAAAGGCACGATCCTGTACGTTGAAGACAACCCTGATAATCGAAACTTGATCCGCAGGGTCTTGAATTCAGAGGGGTATGCCGTGGTGGAGGCGATCAACGCCGACCAGGCGATTAGCAAGTTGGAAAGCGAAACGATCAACTTGATCTTGATGGATATCAATATGCCAGACATGGACGGCTATACATTGACCGCTAAGATTAAAGGTATTCAAAAATTCAATAAAATCCCCATCGTTGCCGTGACGGCAAACGTAATGCGCGGCGACCGTGAAAAATCGTTGGATGCTGGTTGCGATGGCTATATTCAAAAACCAATTGATATTGATATTCTCGCCCAGCAAATTGAGCGATTTTTAACAAGGAGTTCAAATGTCTGATCCTGATTCGGCAATTTCTGACACGCAACCAATCCGCAAGCTGAACATTCCGAAAGACGCGGCAGTTTTGGTGGTGGAAGATAACGTCTCCAACTTTGTGCTGATCGCGCGCATGCTGGGTTATTTAGGCATTCATTGCGAGTGGAAGACCTCCGGCTACGAAGTGGTTGAATATGCCGATACGCTCCCCCGCCTTGACTTGATTCTGATGGACATCCGCTTGCCGTATGAAGATGGCTACGGCGCTTTGAAAAAGATTCGCGCTTCAGAAAGATTCAAGGCGATCCCCATTGTGGCGGTCACTGCCGAAGCCAGCGCCGAGCAAATGACCAAGGCGCGCGATTCCGGGTTTGACGGTTTTCTCGGCAAGCCGCTGGACCCCGATCGTTTTCCCGATCAAATTCGTCGTATCTTAAACGGAGAGCCCGTTTGGGAATTTAGTTAGCGTGTAACTATGAACGAGAAAAAATTGACGCCCGCGCTTGAGACCTCACCAAAAAAATTTAAGGGCAGTCTAGCTAGAAGACTCGTTGGAACGCTCTTAATTTTTATCCTTCTCCCGTTATCTTTATTGGCAGGAGCGGCGTATTATCGCGCGCACGATCTGTTGCGCGAGCAAGCTATCAGTCAAACTAAAGAGCTTTTAGTCGCTCAACTTGGCGCGGTAGATAAAGAAATTCAACAGAAACAAGCGGGGTTGCAACGCCTACTGGCTAGCAATGACTTTGCCATTCTCACGGAACTTGCCTTGCACGCCAATCCTTCGGGTTCGGGGTTTGAGGAAATTCGCAAAAGCGTGATCGGCGAATTCAAAACCTTGAACGACAATCAAAAGGCATTAGCGTTTGACCAGTTCATCATTATGGATACAGACGGCAACGTCAAGGTCGCCAGTCAACCCAAATGGCAGGGTCAAAAGATCGCCGATCTAACTTTTCTGAAAAATATTACGCCGGAAAATCCGTCTGTTATTTCTTATTCGCTGGCGCCGCTTTTTGAAAATCAATTCTCCTTATTGACCGTGCTTGAATATAAAACTTCCATCGGCGGCTCTTCGCTTGGCTACATCATCGGCGTTACCGAATCCGCTCAAATGGAAGAAGTTCTGCGTCCAATCCACGCACTCTCGCCATTGGCTAGCGCTTATTTCATCCTCCCAACCGGCGAATTTATTTCTATTGATTCGGAATCCAGCGATTTCAAGCGCATGGGGACGGTGTCTCAATCCCAACAGGAAATTTTACCTCCCGCGCTCGCCGAACTCCAACAAACGAATAATTTGAACCCGCAGTCGTATGAAGTGAGTTTGGCGAACGGCGCCAACACGCTGACTCAACTACAGTGGTTTCCAGCCATGCACACGGGAGTGGCGATCAGCGTAGATACAAATACAGTCTATGGCGGGCTGAATAGCCTCGCCTCGTTCATCATCTGGCTGGTGCTGATCGTTTTACTAGCCACCAGTTTGATTATTTTCTTTGCAATTAGCCGCATCACCAAGCCGCTACGCAGTTTGGCAAACATCACAACTCAATTTGCCGAAGGCAGTTGGGATAGTCGCGCAGTCGTTCAAAGCGAAGATGAGGTTGGCTTACTCGCCAATTCATTCAACCAGATGGCGGACGAACTAAGCCGCACGCACCGCTCTTTAGAGAATACGGCGGATGCGCGCGCACGGCAAATCCGCACTGCCGCAGAAGTGGCTCAAAATATCACGTCGTTCACTAAATTGAGCGATGTGCTTAATCAAACGGTTGAATTGCTGGTCGAGCAGTTTGACTTATATCAAGCCAGCATTTTCCTCGCGGATGCGAGCGGTAAGAACGTGGAGTTTAAAACCGGGTCTGGGCCAGCAACTCAGCGTCTGAAAGAGCAAAAATATCAAGTCGCAGTCGGCTCCGCTTCAATTATCGGCTGGGTGTGCGCGAACAATCAAGCGCGCATTACCTCCCGCGCTCAGGATGAACAAGATCAAATCAAAAGCGAATTACTGGCTGAAGCGCGCTCGGAAGCCACCGCCCCAATTTCAATTGGGAATCTCATGCTCGGCGCATTGGATATTCAAAGCGCGCAGGCAGAAGCCTTTACTGACGAAACCATCATCATGCTCCAAACGCTGGCGAGTCAGGTGGCGACTGCAATTCAAAATAGCGGATTGAGCGAAGCCAGTCAAGTCAACTTCAATGAACTTTCACGGCTATACCGCGCCAGCCGCTTGATCGCAAAAGCCAGCAATGAAAATGAGATTTTACAAATCAGCGCAGAAGCCCTGGAAGAAGCGCCATATACGGCATTTTTGTTGGAAGTAGCGTCCGATCAAATCCGCCTTGTGCGTCCTTCAAATATTAGCGCCGCTTCTGTTCTACAAAAAATTCCGCGTTCGGTCAATATTCCGCCGGATGAGATTCAGCAAGCGCTGGCTAACGGCTCGCTGATCACTTCGGAGATGGTCGAACTTCCGTCTGTAATTCACACGTTCATCGGCTCGCTTGGGCTTGCTTCCATCGCTCTGCTTCCCATCAGAAAAGCTGACGAACTCTCTGCTGTTTTAGTCGTCGGCTCCAGCGAAGCAAAAGCGAGCAACGCATTCATCCAGCCTTATGAAAACCTTGCAGACCTAATTTCGATCAGTCTGGAAAAAGCCGACGCTGAATATCAAACAAAACGACACCTCAAAGAAGTAGAGTCTCTGGCGCTAATTAGCGAAGCGATCTCAACTTCTTCTGACTTATCCAACTTCTTTAGCGTTTTGCACGATAAAATCAAACAGGTCGTGGGCGATTTTAGCTTCGTCGTTTCGCTCTATGACGAGAAGAACGACACGATCAGCGTCCCCTTTAGCTACGAAAACGGCAAATTGCTTTCGTTTGACGCATTTCCACGCGGCGAAGGGCTGACTTCAATCCTGCTCCGCACGCGCCAGCCTTTGATGCTATTAGAAAATACAGAAGCGAGAGTGATCGAACTCGGCGCAAAAGTTCAGGGACGTTTGCCAAAATCTCTCATGGGCGTGCCTTTGCTCGTCCAAAACAAGGCAATTGGCGCGTTACTGCTTCAAGATATTGAGCATGAAAACGCTTTTACCAACGACAATTTGATCTTCTTTACTACTTTAGCTAGTCAAGTTGCCGGCGTAGTGAATAACGTCCGCTTGTTGGAAGAAAGCAACCAGCGCGCCTTGCAATTGGAAACCGCCGCAGAAATTGCGCGCGACATCAGCGGCTCTTTGAATTTGGACGAACTGCTGATCAAAGCCGTAAATTTAATTTACGAACGCTTTGAGTTTTATCATGCCGCAGTTTTCTTAAAAGACTTATCTTCTGAATTTGCCGTCATCCGCGAAGCGACCGGCGACGCTGGCGCGCAACTAAAACGCGCTGGACACAAGATCGGCGTTGGCTCAAAATCAATTGTCGGGTTTGTAAGCGGGCGCGGCGAGCAACTCGTCGTCAACGATACCGCCAAAGACGCGACCTACTACGCCAACCCGATGCTCCCGGACACCCGCGCAGAAGCCGCCTTCCCGCTCAAAGTTGGCGATCGTATCTTGGGCGTGTTAGACGTACAAAGCACAAAAGCCTATGCTTTTACAGAGGACAGCCTCAAAAGTTTACAGATCCTTGCGGACCAAATAGCGATTGCAGTGGTCAATACGGAATTATTTGCCGAGACGCAAGAACACCTTTCACAACATCGCCTGCTCCACCACATCACCACAACTGCGGCGTCAGGCACTACGTTGGAAGAAGCGCTTGAGAGCGCCGTCACCGGCTTGCAAGTGACTTTAGGCGGCGACCGCGTTACGATTCTGCTTGCCGACCGAGAAAAGAAACATCTGGAAATTAAAGCCGCTAAAGGCTATTCAGAAGACACGATGAATATCAGCGTGTCCATTGGCGAAGGCGTCACCGGTTGGGCGGCCGCCAACCGCAGACCTTTACGCATACGCGATGTCGCCGAAGATCAACGCTACATTCAAGTCAGTTCAAATACGCGCTCAGAACTCGCCGTTCCGCTGATCTATCGCAACGAATTATTAGGCGTGCTAAACGTTGAAAGCGAAAAGCTAGACGCTTATACTGAAAATGACGAAGAAATGCTTGGCACGCTCGGCGGAAGTCTCGCCGCGATCATCGCCAACGCGCGGCTGTTGGAACAGATCCGTCAACAGATTGAGCGCGAACGCATTGTTTACGAAGTCACCAGCAAGATTCGCCGCTCGACAGACATTCAAGCCATCCTTACCACCACCGCCAGCGAACTCACGCGCATCACCGGCTCGAGACAAACAAAAATCAAGATTGATCCAGAAAATGGCAACGGAAAGAAAGAAAACAAATAGTTATGAAACAATTTCTTTCTAATCTTGGCGCAGTCACTGGCAATGCCGCAGAATCTTCGGCGTTAGACTCCGGTTGGCGCGAACGTTTTGTGAATCCGTTGCTATACGGGACGCTCGGTCTTGGCTTATTTGCGCTGATCCCAGGTATCATCACGGCAAAGACGACCTTCATTGCAGTTGTCTTTGTAGCCGTTTATATGGCGGTGGGCGTCATCGCTTTTATAAATTTCCCGTATTGGGTCAAAATGACGGGGTTCATCCTCGCCATTTACATCCTTGGAATCAGCGAACTGTTCACTCAGGGGATTCTCGGAGACAGCATTTTCTTTTTCCTGTGCGCGGTCATCTTCGCGGCGCTGATGTTCTCTTCAAGGATTGGCGTTATAGCCGCCGCAATCAACGCGCTCACGCTTACGATCTTCGGAACGCTAATGCTCTTCGGCGTAGTTACCACCGCCAACCCAGCCGCGGCTCCCGCCGTATTCGCCGACTGGATCAGTTCAACGGCTATCTTGACTTTATTTTCAGCGATCCTTATTTTTAGCATTCAAAGGCTCGAAAGCGAAACGCGCGAAGCCAAAGTCCAAATCAATTCAACGGTAACCGAATTGAAAAGAGAAAAAGATTCGCTTGAGGGCCGCGTCAAAAATAGAACGCGCCAACTCAAAAAAGTGAATGACATTGGTCAAACCGTTTCGTCAATTCTCGACCCAGACGAATTGCTCACGCGCGCAGTATTTATGATCGGCGATGAAATGGAAAGCTATTACACCGCAATCTACCTAATTGACCCTTCGGGCATGTGGGCTGAATTGCGCGAAGGCTCCGGCGATGCCGGCAAATTGCTCAAAGAAAACAAACAGCGGATTGATCTCAAAGGCAAGAGTTTAGTCGCCGCCGCCATTCAAAGCAAGCAAGCGTACCTCGCCCACAACGAAGGCGAAGACGCCAAACATTTTGAGAATCCTCTACTTCCATACACGCGCTCCCAACTTGTCGCGCCGCTAATCTCTAACGATAGAGCCTTTGGCGCTCTGGAATTGCACTCGACCAAAGAAACCGCTTACACCACAGACGATCTAGATACCTATCAAAATATGGCGAATCAGGTAGCGATTGCGCTGGAGAACTCGCGCCTCTTCCGCGAATCTCAACAAACTCTATTTGAGTTGCGTTCTGCGCAAAGGCAATATCTCCAATCTTCATGGAAGAGCCTAATTGAGGAGAAGCCTCTTGAGTACGAAGTTGGCGACGAGGATACTCACGAAAAAGAAGTTCAGGTGCCGCTCGCGTTACGCGATCAAATCATCGGTCAAATTTCCATGACGACCACAGAAGAGTGGACGCCAGATCAACGCAACTTGATCGAATCCATCGCCGCGCAAGCCGCCTTAGCGCTGGAAAACGCGCGTTTAGTGGAAGAGAGTCAGAGCATCGCTTCGCAAGAAAGAATCGCCAACGAAATCATCGCCAAGATTTGGTCGTCCGGCAATACCGATAGCATCTTGCAAACCGCTGTCCGCGAACTAGGGCGGGCATTGGAAGCCGCCGAAGTGGAAATTGAAGTGACAACGAGCGCCAAACATGAATCAAAATAACCCTCTCGATTCAACCTCAACGGCTGGAGAATATAATCCCAACGCTTGGCGCGAGCGTTTTATCGTGCCAGTCTTACGCACTGCCAGCGTTTTAGGCGTAGGTATGTTTGCGATCGCGTTCTCAATCACGCCGGTTAGCAGTCGAATCTTCGTTTCCATCTTACTGATTGCGCTCTTTGCCATAACCTTCCTGCCGGTTTCTTACAACTTGCGCGCCTACGCCCTGCTGTTCCTCTGTTTCATGTTAGGTCTCAATGGCGTGCTTCTATTTGGCGTTTGGGTAGACGCAACCGTATTCTTCTTATGTTTCATTGCGCTTAGCTCCCTGCTATTTGACAATAATTTCAATATTTCAGCGTTGATCTTCAACATCGTTATCCTGATTGGGTTAGCCAGTTTGTTCAGTTTGGGCGTCCTTAGCCCCACAGACCCGCACACTCCGCGAAGTAGCCTGGCGCGTTGGGCGCTCTTTATTTTAGATTTCACAGTCTGCGGCATTATCGTTGTGATTGCCGCCAATTCTCTAAAGCGAGAATTCGCTAGAGCGGCGCAACAAGCTCAAAGTTCATATCAGGCATTGAGCGCAGAAAGAGCGCAACTTGAAGATACAGTCCGCGACCGGACCAACGCGCTAAAAAATCGCTCCGTCCAATTGCAATCCTCAACCAACATCGCCCGCACGCTAGCAGAAATCCAAAACGTGCCGGATCTGCTCAAACTCGCCGTGGACGCAGTTACGGAAGAATTTAATTATTATCACGCTGGCGTTTATCTGTTAAACGCTCAAAAGCAAGTCGCCTTTTTGCAAGCCGCCTCCTCTCAAATTGGAGCGGACTTAATCGGCGCAGGACACAGAATCGGCGCGGGCGTGCGCAACCCGATTAATATCGTTCTTGAGACTAGAAGACCCTACGCTACCACCGATCTAGATAAAGCGCGCTTCATCCCAGACGTTAATTTCCCCACGACGCGTTCCCGGGTCGTCATTCCGCTGATTGTGCGCGGCGAGATCATCGGCGCGCTTGATTTGCAATCCAATAAATTAGAATCAACCAACGAAGAAGATATTGACATCTTTGAAACCGTCGCCGACTTGCTGGCAATTTCAATTGATAACGTGCGTTTGATCGGCGAAACGCAAACGCTGGTGGAACAGTTGCGCTTTTACAATTCCGATCAGGCGCAAGAAGCTTGGGCAAAAATCACCAGCCGCCGCTCCCCCGCTTATCAATATACTCCGGCTGGCGTTAGACCAGTCTTTGGGCAAAGCAAAAAAGACGAATCGCCAATCGGGCTTTTACAAATCCCACTTATTTTACAAGGTCAAAAGATCGGCAATATTCATTTACGCCGCAAAGGCTACACAACCAACTGGTCGGACAAAGAACGCAATTTGGTCGAAAAAATCGCCGAACAAATCTCGCTCGCGCTGGAAAACAGTCGGCTGGTAGAAGAGGCGCAACAGAACGCGCAACGCGATCAATTGATCGCTAATATCTCATCCCGTGTGCGCGAAACGCTGGATGTTGAAGCCGTAATCCGCACTGCAACCACCGAGCTTAGAAGAGTGTTCGATCTAAAGGAAGCCGAAATCAGCGTTGGGTTACCGCAAGCCGAGCCAAAGCCAACCCGCAAACATACGAGCGCATTGAAATTAAGATGAGACTTTCATTCAATTCCCGCAATTTCCGAGGCGAACTATGAGCCGCCTAGCCAATACCCTCATTTGGCGCTTGCTTTTTTGGATGGCTCTGCTGACGCTCATCCCGCTCTCCATCGCTTATTTTTTCATGGAGACGCAAGTCAAGCAAGCTTTTGCCGACGATCAATTGAAAATTTTAGCCAGCCAAGCGCGGGCTTATTCCGCTCGTCTGGAGAACGTCTCGGCGGGCGAAGAACAAAACTTAACCAATGCCTTACAAGACATCACGCCCAACACAACCTTCTTCCTGCTTGATCTCACCGGCAGATACGTGGCGCATTCAGACGATACCAAACGAAATGCGTTTGCCAACAGCGATTTAGGATTTAGCCTAACCAGTTTTCTACTCACCAGAGAAAGTTCAACCTTCTTCGATGAAAAAAATGGCATCCTCTACGCTTCTTACCGCCCAACCATCGTTGATCCCGTAGCGGTTGTCGCTATTCGTTTTGACAAAACTCAAAACCCGGTCAACGAACTCACTCAGCAATTGCTACGCCGCCTCCTCATCGGCTTGGCGGCGCTGATCTTAGTCAGCGGTATTCTCCTATTCATTCAACTCGCGCCAAACTATCGGCTCGCCGCGTTTGCCGAGCAACTTGGGAAAAAGAACTTCAGCGCGGTTTTAAATCCCGCAAAATTCAACGGCGAACAACAGATCGTCGCCGCCGCGCTCAACCAACTTTCCGGCGCCATTCAAAATATGCTCGCCAAACTTGAGCAAAACCTAATTGATCGAACCCACGAACTTGAAACGCGCGCCACGCAACTCCGCGCCGCCGCCGATGTCGGCAAAGCCGCCGCTTCGATGCATAACTTGGCGGAACTCCTCCAGCAAACAACCATTCTAATCAGCGAGAGATTCAATTTCTACCATGTCGGCATTTTTCTTTTAGACGAGCGCAAAGAATTCGCAGTCCTGCGCGCCGCCAATAGCGAGGGCGGCAAAGTGATGTTGGAACGGAATCACAAGCTCAAAGTGGACGAGAAAAGCATCGTTGGATACGCGACTCAAAACGCTCAAGCGCGCATCGCTCTGGACGTTGGACAGGATGCCGTTTTCTTTGACAATCCCGACCTCCCCAACACCCGCTCCGAAATGGCTCTGCCGCTCGTCATCAGCGGGCAAGTCCTCGGCGCCCTAGACGTACAAAGCGCCGAAGCGAATGCCTTCACTCAATCCGATATCGCTACGCTTCAACTCCTCGCCGACCAAATCGCCATTGCGATTCAAAATGCAAATCTCTTTGCAGAAACCGAACGCGCGCTTCAAGCCTCGCGTGAGGTTTACGGCGAAATCAGCCGCGACGCTTGGCGCAAAGTTTTACATAACCAACCGCGCGTTGGGTATCTCGCCACCCTGCCCGGCGCAACGCAAACGCAAACCAATACGCTTGAACCAAGCCTGGCAAAAGTTTTTGAAACCGGCAAAACGCTCACTTCCAACGATGGATTGACGCTCACTGTGCCGATCAAAGTCCGCGGTCAAACCATCGGCGGTATTCGTCTCAAGAAATCAGATATTTCCGATTCATGGTCGCAGGAAGAGATCAATTTGGCGCTCACGCTTTCAGACCAATTGAGCGGCGCGCTGGAAAGCGCGCGCCTATATCAAGAATCGCAACAACGCGCGGCGCGCGAATCTCTAGTCTCCGATATTTCTGCGCGGCTCAGTTCCGTCTCGCGCGTGGATACAATTCTGCGCGAGACCGTGCAAGAACTTGGGCAAACTTTTGGCAACGCCAAAGTCTCTTTCCAAATGGTAAATCAGCCCAATGGTCATGATCAAGCCTCAAGTCCAGATGGAAGCGCGCGAAAGGACTTGGAGTAAGCCATGAAACCGCTTTCGCGCATCCTCCGGTTACTCGTCCAGCCGCATCCATCAATCACCGATGTAGACGACTTTCGACGAGCGCAACTCCTTGCAATCCTCTCTCTGCTCCAACTTGCCCTCATTCCGTTTGGGTTAACTGCAGATGCGGGCGTTCGCCCCTTCTTAATCACTTATGGAATCATCGCGGCAATCAGCTATATACTCAGCCGCACAAAATTATACAAAGGCGGCGCCTATTTAGTCGCTTATTTTCTCGTCTCATTTGCGTATGTCCGCATTTTCATCGGCGTTGACGCGGTTGACAGCATTGCCACCGCGCTGACCAGCGTATACATCTCGCTCGCCTTCGCCAGCGCAATATTAACCAGCGCCGATTATCTCTTCCTCGTGGCGCTAACCACGCTGGCTACATTTGCCATCCCATATTATTCAAACCTGCCGCCCGCCAAATCTGACAACCCGATCGGCTCAGGCGCGATTATTCTCGCAATCGGTTTAATTCTCTACACAGTCAATTTGTTTCGTATGCGCGTGGATGAAAGAAGCATCCGCGATCTGCTGAGAATAAATTCCGAATTAACTGATATTAAAGAAAATCTCGAAAATCGCGTAACGGAAAGAACTGATGAACTGCAAAAAACGTTGCGTCAACTTGAAGAGCGTTCCACGCGCTTGACGGCGGCTTCAGAAATCTCACAAGCCATTAGCCTCGATTCGGAAAAGGATTTTAACCGGCGGCTCGGCAAAATTGCCGACGTCATCGCGGAAAAAACCGGGCATTATCATGTGGGTATTTTCATCGCAGATCAAAACGCCAAATTTGTGGCGCTGAAAGCCGCCAACCAAACCAGCCCGGGCGGACAAACCATGCTTGCCCGCCAACATCAATTAAAAATTGGCGGCGCCGGCATAGTGGGTTATGCCGCGCAAAGCGGTCAGGTGCGTATCGCTTTAGATACTGGAGCAGACGCAGTCTACTTCAACAACCCAGACCTGCCGCAAACGCACTCAGAAATCGCATTTCCGTTAAAAGCCGGCACAAACGTCATTGGCATTCTGGATATTCAAAGTCAACAAGTCTCTGCGTTTGACCGCGAAGACATTGTTATTTTTGAAACGCTAGCCAATCAAATTTCTTTGATCGTTCAAAATTCACTCGCCGCCGGCACAGACACCCGCGAAGTTTCGTGGGAACATAATGAAAAGGCAAGCGGATATTCCTACCTGCCAGACGGAAGTATTGGCGCTTTGACCGCCAAGCAAAGCGCAACGCTCGCCGCAAGCGGGACCTTAGCGCTGGGTCAGCCTACGAGCAGTTCTCCCTCATCCCTAGCAGTGCCAGTCACCTTGCGCGATACTGTGATCGGCATCATTCAAATTGAGTCGGCAGAAGGCGAACGGAAATGGTCAGAAGATGAAATTGCCCTCACGCAAGCCGTTTCAGAACGAGCGGCATTGGCTCTTGAAAACGCCAGATTATTTGAAGAAGCCGAGAAAAACGCCGAACGTGAAAAAGTGATCTCGGCAATTACCGCGCGAATCGGCGAATCAAATAAACTTGAACACATCTTACAGAGCGCCATTCAAGAACTGGGGCGTTCGCTTAGGGCTTCGCGCACCTTCATTCAAATTGAACCAATTTCAAGCAACGCCCAGAATATAGAGAAGCAGGACGAACATGAGTAACGAGACCAACCATTCGTCAAAGCCACAAACGCGCAACTCCGCCTGGCGTTCGCTGTGGGAAAGCTTCACCTACTCGCAAAAAGTTACGGGTATCGTTATCGTTTTTATGCTGTCCTTATTCGCCTTCACGCCGCTAATTGCGGATCAAAACGCGCGCATACAAAACTACGAGAGAAACGAAGAAAAAGGGGTTTCCGACTTACAGGCGCTGTGGCAATTTTCGGCAGATCTTCAAACTCTACGCATCCTCAGCATTGAGCGCGAAAGCGGAACTTCCGCCTCGGATGACGCCATGAATCAGGCGCTCGCCGCCGCCGAAACGGATCTAGCCGCCCTCCAAAGCGTCCTGCAGGGCAACGCCAGCATTCAAGATATTCAAGTCAAATGGAGCGCGCTAAAAGAAGCGCTTCAAAAAGGGCAAGCGAAGGATACCGAAGCCAATTTCATCACGCTAAATAACAATCTTGCAGAACTGGTTACAGAAGTCGGTAATCAATCCCGCCTCATCCTTGACTCGGAAATAGGCACGCACTATCTAATGAACGCGATTCTCCTGATCATGCCGGAGAACAACGAACTCGTTTTCCAAATCTGGAATCTTTCTTATAAAGCTACCCAAAGCGGAGAACTTACCAGCCAAGAGCAATATCAACTAAGCGCGCTGGTTGGGCGGCTCGAGGAAAATATCAAAGACCTGAATCGAAACCTGCAGACCGCGTTCAAAAGCGATCCGAGCGGTCAGATCGAAGCTCAGGTTTCAGAACCAATGCAAAAATATCTATCGGCGACGCAATCTTTTATCAATTTGCACAACGCCTATTTGGCTAACACAAAAAATTACGAGCTTAACCCAATCGTAATCAAAGCCACTTACGTCAACATACATAATGCGAATCAAGTTCTTTATGCAAGCGCTTCAGACGCCTTACAAAAGGGCATTCAAAACAGAATTCAGTCGCTCTCGCGCAAACTGTATCTGATCGTCATTTTAGCCGCGTCTGGCATGTTGATTGCCTTCCTCATCAGTTTGAGAGTAACGCGCTCGATCAGCGCCCCGCTTGCGGAATTGCTCAACGCTTCGCAGAAATTAATTGCCGGAGACGCAAATATTCACCTGAGCAAGGGCGGCAACGACGAAGCCGGAAAAATCTCACAAGCTTTTGATCTGCTCGCCGATGAAGTAAAAAACAGCCGAATTGTCTCGCTCTCGCGCGCAGATGAGCTAGAACGCAGAACCAAGGAATTAGAAGCGGTTGCCGAAGCGGCGCGCGATATTTCAATCGTCCGAGACGTGGAGACCATGTTAAGCATTGCGACTACGGTCATTCACGAGCGTTTCGACTTCGATCATACGTCCATTTTTCTGCTTGACGAACGCAATGAATACGCCGTAATCCGCGCCGCCAGCGGCGAAGCCGCGCAAGAATTGTTAGATCAAGGTTACAAAGTCCGCCTTGGCGCGCAAGGCTTGATCAACAACGTACTTCAAACCGGGCAGGCGCAAACAGCCTCGGCTTCAGCAGATTACTCTTCCGCTCAAACTTCCTTATTGCCTGAGAGCAAATCCGAACTTGGCTTGCCGCTTCGCGGAAAAAGCTTGACGATTGGCGTACTCAATATCCATTCAAAACAAGAAAACGCTTTTTCAAGGCGCGAGATACAAATCTTTCAAATTCTCGCCGATCAACTCTCCTCGGCAATTAACAACGCTCAACTTGTCGCGCAAGTTGAATCTACGCTTACAGAATTAAATACAACCAATCGCGCGCAAACCAAACTCAACTGGGACGCGAAAAGCAAGCAAGAAAAATTGGCTTACGAATATGACGGCATCAAAATCCAGCCGCTCCCGCAAAATCTGCCAACTGAGTTACGGAATCAATTAGAGAGCGGAAAAACCGTTATTCTCGAACCTAATCGGAACTCAGCCGCCTACACGCTCGTTACGCCATTGATCGTCTCTGGGCAAATTATCGGCGTGATCGGCATGGAAAGAATCGGCGGGCGTTGGACAAGCGAAGAAATTTCAATTGCCGAAGCGACTGCCAACCGCACCGCCATCACGCTGGAAAATGCGCGTTTACTGGAAGAAAGTCAGCGCCGCGCCCTCAAAGAAAAGACCATTTCGGAATCGACTGCGCGCCTCAGCGCCGCATTAAGCGTAGAAAATATCCTCGGCATCGCGGCGGAAGAACTCGAAAAAGTGATCGGCGACGCGAGCGTTATTTTGCAGATCGCTCCCGATTCAAAATCAGCTTACGAGCAAACGGAGTAAACGTGACTCTGAGTAAAATTACGTCATCTGCGCCAGAAGTAAAACAAACTTCCGTCCGGAACACAGTTCTCGTCGGCGGCATTTTTGCGTTGGCGTTTGGCGGCTTATTTATTTACATCTTATTCAATGGTTCATACGCGCAGGCGCAATACACGCTCCCAGCGTTAATTGCCAGCTTGCTGGCGGTTTGGATGGCGCGCAACAACCGTCCCGTAGTAGGAAGCGGCGTTCTAATTTCCGTCATCGCCTTGCAAGCGCTGATCACCCCGCTTTTTGAAATCAATGCCGGCGTCCCCGGCGCGATACTCACAATTGGGGCGATTGGCATCATCAGTCTGGCGACTTTGCCGCGCGATATTACCGGGCGCGTGTTCATTGGCGGATTGGTCGTCGCCTCCGCCGCGCTGTTGATTGATCTGTTCGCTCAGGGTAGCCGCGCCTCTGTTTCTGAAAGCAGTTTGAACGCCTATTGGGCGGTTGCGATTCTGTTGGTCGTCGTCTTCATTATTTATTTGGCGCGTGAATTTTCCACGTTAGACATTCGCACCAAAATCACCTTGGGCATTTTAGCCACGAGCGGCATTGCGCTAGCAAGTTTGGCGAGTTTCGCGCTCAATCGCGCCGAAGGTTTGACTGGCTATTTATCCGAACAACTTTCTAAGAACGTCAAAATTTCCGCCGAAGATCAGGTCGAAAGCGTCGCCATAAACCAGGCGGTCAGCGTGGATCAATTCTTCAAAGAGGTTGAGCTTGAAGTAGAAAGCCTGACAGCCTATCGCGTTTCCCTTGAAAAGCAAAAGGCGACGCTTGGCGCTGGAACGTATTGGGATGCAAAAACCAGCATATTTCAATTGAGTTCCGGGCGTTATGGAAATTCTAAATCTGAACCAGCCTCACTGTATGCGCCAGCCGATATTGAATTGAGCGAAGACGCTTTGCAAGAAATGAACGTTTCAGCGTATCTAGATTTTGCGGCTCCGCAAATTTTGGCTAAATCGCCCGAGATTCTTTCGATTTATGAAATTTCTCCAAATGGCGCCACTCGTTATTATCCAAATATTGATCTGGCAAGTCTTGTGCCGGAAGGATTCAATGCGGCTGAGCGCCCTTATTATCAAATCACCTCTCCCGAATTCAACCCCGATCGAAAAACTCAATGGGCGATCCCCTATGTGGATGCGGCTGGCGGCGGGCTGGTAGTAACCGTCGCTTCGCCGCTTTATTTCGGGAATCAATTTCACGGCGTAATTGCCGCCGATATTCAACTCGCCAAAGTTGCGGAGCAAGTTTCAAAAATAAAGGTTGGAAACAGCGGCTACGCTATCGTCATAGACGACGACGGGCATATTATTTACATGCCGCCCGCAGGTTATGCGATGTATGGCTTGCGCCCTGAAGATTTAACGCCGGAAAACTATTCCAAACAAGTGGTGATCGGCATCGGCGGCGATAGCATTAAATCAATTACAAATCGCATGGTCGCAGGCGGTTCTGGCTTGGCGACGATCAATCTCAACGGCGTTGAGAATTACATTTCTTACGCGCAAATTCCTACAAGTCATTATATTCTGGCGTTGATCGTGCCGACTGCAGAAATGCAACAAGCTATTCAAACCGCCAATAAGGACGTGCAAGCGCAAACCCAAAGCGCGCTTCGCTTAGGCGCAGTCATCTTTATTGCGCTCTTATTTTTTGCCGTCGTCATCAGTTTGCTCATCTCGCAAATCATCGCTCTGCCTATTCTGCGCCTAACGCTGGCGGCGAACCGTATCATCGAAGGTTATTTATCCACGCAAGCGATCATCACCACTGAAGATGAAATCGGCACGCTCGGCAAAGCTTTCAATACGATGACCTATCGCTTGCGCGAAAACTTAAGCGACCTTGAAACGCGCATCAATCAACGCACTTCAGAAATCAAAATCGCCAACGAAAAAATTGCAAGACGCGCCAAACAATTCGCCAGCATTTCCGAAGTTTCGCGCATCATCAACCAAGCGCAAAATCTGGAAGACCTACTCCCAGACATTGTTCAAATCATCAGCGAGCAGTTCAACTTCTATCATGTCGGCATCTTCCTGCTCGACCTCAACAAAGAATATGCAGTCCTGCGCGCCGCAAACAGCGAAGGCGGGCAGAATATGCTAATGCGGAATCACAAACTTCTAGTAGGTCAAACCGGAATCGTCGGATATGCCTCTGGAATGGGAAAACCGCGCGTCGCGCTGGACACTGGGTCTGATGCAGTTTACTTCAACAATCCCGACCTCCCAAACACCCACTCTGAAATTGCCCTTCCGCTTTTGAAAAGCGGCGAAGTGATCGGCGTGCTGGACGTACAAAGCACGGAGCCAAACGCTTTCTCCCAAGAGGATATTGAAATTCTTTCCACGCTGGCAGATCAAGTCGCCGTGGCGATTACCAACGCAACTTTATATGAAGAAACTCAGCGCGCGCTTATGGAAAGCGATTTAGTCTATCGTCAGAATCTCAAAACCGGCTGGGAGCGCTTCACGCATTCGCTAAACTTAGTCGGTATTGAACGCAAAGGTTTGCAAACCACACTCCTGACTGAGCCAATTGAAATTCCTGAGGGCAATTCCCGCGCCGCAACCAACGGGCGGCTACACCTTCCAATTCGCTTACGCGGCGAGAAAATTGGAACGCTCAGCGTTGAAAACAGCAGTCAGCGCCAATTCACGCAAGACGAACTTGACGTAATCTCCGCCATCTTAGAGCGCGCCGCGCTATCTTTAGAAAATGCGCGGCTCCTTGAAGAGTCGCAACGCCGCGCCGCTCGCGAACAAACCATCCGAGAAATGTCCGCAAAGATCGGCTCCGGCACAGAGATTGAAGCCATTCTCAAAACTGCCGTTCGTGAACTGGGCGCGCAAATTGGCGGGGCGCAAATCACCGTCGAGATCGGAGGCGAAGATGAATAATCAGTCTACGCCTGAGCGAAACGCGCTTCAATTTATCATTGTTTTCATCGCCGCCGGAATAATCAGTTTCATCCTGACGCTTTATTTCGGAATTACGAGCCATACTTGGCAAATTACAACGCTCAGCATAATCCTCTTTGTCTCCACCACGATCAACTTGCTAGCGTCGCCGCTGATCCGCAAGGGCGAACATATTCAAGCCATGTGGATCGTTGGAATTAATATAGCCATTGTAATTTTGGGAATCAACTTCCTGATTCAAGGGCTTGGTCTATTCACTGCGCTAGCGGCTTTGGTATTAATCGTCGGCATTTCAAGTTTCGCCATGTCGGCAAGATATGTGATCCCCGGAATCGCGTTAGGCATCCTGCTTGGATTGATGGCTTTCTTTTTAGATAGCTCTTTATCTTACGAGAGACTCGCCGCCTCGCAACAAATTCTGGCTTTTGCTCCGTACATTATGAGCAGTCTCGCCATCTTCGTCATCATCGTGATGGTGAGACAATTCAACCGATATTCATTACAAGTCAAAATAACCCTCGGCATTCTCGGCACGGGTATCCTGATCATCGTCTCCCAAACGGCGCTTGGCGCCGGTCAGGTTGGGCAAATTCTTGGCGCGCTAACCCAACGCTATGAACAGGAAGGGCGCGCCAGAATCGAAGACAATTTAACCGCCACAGCTAAGAGCGAAGCGGAAATCGCCAATTCACTTTTTGATGAAATCCGCTCGGACTTAGTCCTTCTCGCGGATTTACGCGCCAACTTAGAAAAAAATAAAGCGACGCTAAGTCAAGGCGCGTATTGGGACGCCGCCGCTAAAGTTTACCAACTCTCCGGCGGACAATACGGCAACTCCCCTACCGACCCTTCTTCTGTTTTTGTTTCATCTATCACGCCTTTCAACGAAGCGGTCATTGCAGATTTGAACACAACCGCCTATTTAGATTTTAGCGCGTCCGCCTTCTTAGCCACTCATCCAGAAGTGATCGCGGTGTATTACATCAGCAAAACCGGAGCGTCAACCTACTATCCCAATATCAATCTCGCCCAAAACGGTCCTGGTCCAGATTTCAACGCGCAAGGCGAAGCGTTTTACACAATTGCAGAGCCGCAAAATGACCCTGAGCGGGAAGCAAAGTGGACCGACGTTTATGTGGACCCAGCCAAGCAAGGGCTGGTCGTGACTGTATCCAGCCCGGTCTATGAAGGCGACCTTTTCCTAGGCGTAATTTCCGCAGACATCAAACTGGATAAAATCTCTGAACAGATCGCCAATATTCACCCCGGCAAAACCGGCTTCGCTTTTCTTGTAGACGCAGGCGGGCGTATTCTCGTCATGCCGCCGCAAGGGTATGAACTATATAACCTCCAACCTGAAATTCTCAAAGAAAACGAAACCCCGCACCAGAGCATTTTAGCAAAAGGCTCTTCTGACCTTCAGGCAATTACCGCAAAGATCGTCACCGGCGAAAGCGGGATCGCCAGCGTGCAAAGAAACGGCGAACCAAATTTCATCGTTTTCACGCCGCTCAAGACCTCAAATTATCGTTTGGTTATCGTTGCGCCGGAAGCTGAGTTCACCGCCGAAATTACCGCCGCCAATAAAGCGACAGAGGCGACCATGCAGAATATCAATAGCGGCGGCATCTATATTATCATTGGGATGTTCATTGCCGCGCTTCTCATCAGCCTTTGGGTCGGTCAATTAATTACCAGACCGCTGGTCAAATTAACGCGCACTGTAGAAACAATTTCAGCGGGCGATCTTTCTGCCAGGGCAGTCGTTACGGCGCAAGACGAAACTGGGAAATTAGCTTCCGCATTCAACACCATGACGGAAATATTAAGCGACACATTAGCCAATCTGGAAAAACGTATTTCCGAACGCACCAGCGAATTGGAAATCGCTAATAAAAATAACGAGCAACGCGCCTTGCAATTTGAATCGGTCGCGCGCATCGCTCAAGTCATCGGTTCAACCGAAGTGAGTAGCGACGACTTACTCTCAAAAGTCGCAGAGACGATCGGTCAACAATTCAACTTCTACCATGTCGGCGTTTATTTGCTCGACTTACGCAAAGAATATGCAATCCTAACCGCCTCAAACAGCGCGGGCGGTAAGCGTCTCATCAATCGTCAACACCGCGTGCCAGTCAACGAATCCAGCTTGGTCGGATATGCGGCAAAAAGCGGAAAAGTCCGCGTGGCGCTGAATACGGATAAAGACGCCACTTATTCTACAAATCCCGAACTTTCATTAACACAATCGGAAATCACCTTGCCGCTCACAGTCGGCAGTGAGATCATCGGCGTTTTAGACATCCAAAGCCGCGAGAAAAACGCCTTTGATCGCGAAGACATTAATCTAATGACTACCTTAGCAAGGCAAGTCAGCATTGCGATTCAAAACGCAAGGTCATACCAACAAACGCGCGAAGCTTTGCAAAGAGCCGAAAACGCTTCGATTGAATTAAGCCGCCAGAGTTGGAAGCAGTTTGCAGGTCAAAAAACCATTGACGCAATTACCTTCAACGGCGTGGACGCAAAAACAGCGCCGCAAAACGGCAAGAAACCAGACGCCTACGATCTTACAATTCCGTTAACTGTCCGTGGAACAAAGATTGGTAGTATAAAATTAAACTCGCTCGACTCAAAGCGTAGCTGGAGCGAAGACGAGCTCGCTCTCCTGCAAGCCGCGGCAGACAGGACTTCGCTGGCAATTGAGAACGCGCGCTTATTGCAAGAAGCTCAAAAACGCGCGGCAAAAGAAAAAACCATTGGCGAAATCACCTCAAAAATTAGCGGTTTGGTTAATCTTGAAAACATCATCGAAACCACGATCAAAGAACTCGGCTCTAATCTTTCCAGCGCAGACGTTTCCATCCAGTTTACGCAGGAAGACGCCGAGCAAAGCGACTAGGAGATATCCATGATTTCACGGTTGCTCAATTTCATTCGTAACGAAGACGATCGAGACCCGTCGTTCATTCTACTGGCGCGCAACATTCTCTTCTTCGTCATGGGCGCAAACATCTTAATTTTACCGATTGCCAGCGGTATCTTGGACGAAAGTTCAAAAAATCCCGCCGCCTTCACCGCCTTACTGATCACGCTTCTGCTTCAATTTATATCCCTGCTTTATCTCTTACGCGGCAACGTTTACCCAACCAAAGTTATCGTTCCGCTTTCTCTCATTGTTGCGATCAACTCGATCGCCTTCACTTCCAACGGGCTAAAAAGCTCCGCTATACTGGGGCTTCCAATCATCTTAATCGCCAGCGCCGTGTTGTTAGGTCCGCGCGCCATAGCGCTCATTGCGACGATCATCATCTTCTCAACTGTCGCCATTTCCTACTTTGATCTTCAACGTTTAATTCGCTACATCCCCACCGGCATAGACGACGCGATTATCGTGCCAATTCTGCTGATTGCCTGTTCCGCGCTCATGCAACTGCTTCTCAATCGCATGAATGAAAACCTTCGCAAAGCGCGCGAAAATGAAAAAAATTACTTAGCCGAGAATCGAGCGCTCACCGAATTGCAAACTTCGCTGGAAAAGCGCGTAACCGAAAGAACTTTAGATCTGGAAGCGGCAACCCAGCAAAGCGAGCGGCGCGCGCGTCAGTTTGAAGCCATCGCGCAAGTTTCTGCCATCATCTCCAATATCCAAGATTCAGAAACGCTCATTTCAAAAATCACGCAAGTGATCAGCGAACAATTCGGCTATTATCACGTCGGCATCTTCTTATTGGATGATAGCCGCGAATTCGCCGTATTGCGCGCCTCGAACAGCTCGGGCGGAAAAAAGATGCTGGCGAGAGGTCATAAACTTCAAGTTGGACAGACCGGCATCGTCGGCTACACCACCGCTACTGGAACGTCTCGCATCGCCCTGGACGTTGGGGCGGATGCGGTTTACTTTGACAATCCCGACCTCCCAAGCACCCGCTCCGAAATCGCCGTGCCGCTCCAAATCAGCGGAGAAATCATCGGCGCGCTAGACGTGCAAAGCGAAGCGGAAAACGCTTTTTCCAGAGACGATATCGCCGTATTGGAGACTTTAGCAAATCAAGTTTCTGCGGCGTTGCAAAATACGCAAACGCTGGAAGAGGCTCGTCAAGCCCTCGCCGAAGCCCAAAGCGCTTATAGCGAATCAGTTCAAGCCACCTGGAAAGTGATGCGCCCGCAAACGTTGGTCGACGGTTTACAATGGAGCGAAGGAACAACCAAGCCCCTCGCCGCAAATCAGCGCAACGCCTTGATCAATATCCTTCAAAACGGAGTCGTCAACGCCTCCGCCGGAAGACTCTCCGTCCCCGTGCAAATGCGCGGGCGCGTAATTGGCGTGATCACACTGAACAGCAAAAATGGAATTAGCTGGTCTAAAGACGATATAGAAATCGCGACCGCAGTAGTCGAACGTCTTTCTTTGGCAATTGAAACCGCTACCCTCCTGCGCGCCACGCAACAACGCGCAGATGTTGAAAGAGTCACCGCTGAAATTACGTCAAAGATCGGCGCTTCAGCGCAATTTGACACAATTCTCCAAACTGCCGCGCAAGAATTGAGCAAAGCGCTGGGCGGCTCAGACGTTTTAGTGCAAATCGAATCAGGCGCCATGGATTTAGATTTAGCGGAGCAGGATTGAGCAATAAAATGTTCGCCAAAAAGTTCTACTTGAATTTACTAACCTTCATTACGGCAGTCTGCCTGCTCGCCGCCTGCGCCCCCGCACAGACTCAAGCCGAATCAAAATCTCCGCTTCGCATTGAATATACCTTATGGTGGGGCGATTACACTTTACTCGTCGCCAAAGAATTGGGGTTGTTTGAAAAATATGGAGTTGAGGTCGAGCCGGTTTACTATCCAATTTACTCCGATTCATACGCCGACCTGGCGGCTGGCATCTTAGACGGCGCCCTGTTCGGGTTGGACGATGCAATTAGCACGAACGATAAAACGCCGTTAAATGTTGTCGCAATCAACGACGATGGCGGCAATTACTATTTGCTCGGCGATGCGAACACTCCAAATATTGCCAGTCTCAAAGGAAAAAAAGTCGCCACGGAGATCGGCACATTCGGAGAGTTTCTTCTAATTCAAGCCTTAAAGCAAGCCGGTTTATATACGCAAGACGTAACCATGCTCAACATCCCCGCCGAAGAAGTTCCGGAAAACTTAGGCGCGACTGTTGACGCCGGCTATACTTGGGACCCGTATGCGGCGCGAGCCATCGCGGACGGGGCGCATATTTTGTATCAAAGCGGCGCAAGCAAATCCATTATCCCGGATGTGATTGTATTCAATGCCAAAGCGCTAAAAGAACGCCCGGACGACGTTCGCGCATTTCTCAAAGCTTGGTTTGAAGCCGTAGATTTTCGTAAAGCCAATCCTGAGCGAGCGAATCAGATCATCGCCGCGCAAATCGGTTACGCCGCGGAGGACATTACAGTTGACGCGCAAATCTACACTTTACAGGAAAATATTGTATTATTCTCCGATAGCGCGCCAGATAGTATGATTGATCTCAAAGACGCCTATCAAGCAAACGCCGATTTTTTACTCAACCTAGGCGTTTTGCGAAATCAGCCAGACCTCAACTTGTTCATCAATTCGTCGTTTCTTTTTCAATAAATTGAATTTGTTAAAGCGGAACAGAAAAAAGAGACCTTAATCAATATGAGCGAAAAAGTTACGCCTCGCATTCAAACCACTTCAGCGGAACGTGAAAGCCTCCGTCGTAAACGCACGATCACGATCGGCTTAACTACTGGATCGTTGTTCCTCGCCATCATCCTTTTATTTGCGCCAACTGTCTTTCGTTCAGAAAACCCAAATTTCATTGGGATCTTAATCGCCGCTCCAGTATCTCTAATTGGCTTCCTCTCAGCCTATTTGGCGGCTAAAGATAAAGTTACCCTAGGCGCGCAAATTTTACTCGGCACAGTTCTGCTTCTAGCGTTTGCCTCGCCTTTCGCCGGGAAGGGGCAAGGCGTCAGCTTGGGCATGGTCACAGTCATGCTCGGCATCGGCATATCCACCAGTTCTTTACCGCGCAATCAAATCGCCAGCGGCGTCTGGCTTTCAATTGCCGCTGGTCTAGCCACCGTCATTTTAGATCAAATCCTGCCAGACTTTGGTCAAAAGCCGAATGCGCTTTATACAAATATCACCGCGCTAATTCTTTCAGCAATTTTCTTCATTATTGCAGTGCGCAGATATAATACGTTTAGCTTGCGGTCTAAGCTCATCTTAACGTTCTTATTTACCACCTTCCTCTCTTTATTAATTCTCGGTCTCTATAACAACTACATCGCGGAAGCTACATTGACCCGCGAGAGCCGCGACCAGCTCGCCGATATCAGCGGTTTGGCGGCAAATCAATATGACGATTTTTTTCAAGCGCAAATTATCCAAATCTCAACCGACGCAAAGCAAGTGACCTTGTTGGATTATCTTGCCCTGCCAGCTTACCTGCGAAAAAATAGCCCTGAAGAAGCTCGGGCATTACAAAACTTAAACGCGCTCCAACAGAAAAATCCAATCTTCATTGCCTCCTACGCCCTATTAGACAAAAACGGGAAGAAGGTTCTAGAAACCTATATCGAAAATGCCGGCGGAGACGAAAGTAGCCAGCCCTATTTTTCAGTTCCGATGAATACAAATCTTCCGTATGTCTCTAGCGTTATGTTTAATGAAGCAGGCAAAGGTAATTTTTATTTCAGCGCGCCCATCAAAACGCCGAGCGGCTCCACCCTTGGCGTTCTGCGCGTGGAATATCAAGCCGCTATTCTGCAATGGATCGCGAACGACATTCAACTAAAAGATCCTTCCATATCCATCGTACTCCTCGAAAGCGCCTCTTATCTACGGTTAGCAGATACCCAGTCAAGAGCAGGGTTGTACACTTCAGCGCTTTCTCCCGAACTCTCCAGCCAGGTCAGCGCCGAACTCAAAGCTGGAATTGACAATATACAAACAGCCCCCTTCTTTACGGCATTTTCCGCCAGCCTGAATGCCGAAGCCGAAAATACCGGCACAACGCTCAAATCTCAGCCGTGGGTTGTGCTGGTGAGCGAAGCGAAAGAAAAAGATATTCAAGCAATTAGACAACAAACTCGTAATATTATTTTTGTCTCGCTGGCAGTTTCTCTGCTGGCGCTCGTCATTGCGCTGGGCGCGTCACAACTCATTGCCGCCCCGCTGATTTCGTTAACCAGAGTCGCGGAAAAAATATCGGCTGGGGATACCTCGGTTCGCGCAATCATCGCCACGGAAGATGAAGTCGGCGAGTTGGCGCAAGCCTTCAACAAAATGACCGACGACCTCAGCCTAACGCTAAACGACCTTGAAGCTCGCGTGGCAGAACGCACAACCGATCTGGAAATTTCACGTCAGCAAAGCGAAAAACGCGCCAGTGAACTACAAGTGGTTAGCGAAATCTCTAAGCTAATTTCCAGCGAACAAAAATTTGAGAACCTCTTGCCATTGGTTGCGCGCTTGGTCAGCGAAAAATTTAATTACTATCACACCGGTATTTACCTAATTGACGAAACCGGTCAATTTGCCTTACTCCACGCCGCCAGTAGCGAAGGCGGAAAAAAGATGTTAATGCGTAAGCACATGTTAAATGTAAATGCGAAAGAAAGCATCGTCGGGTATGTGACCGAGACTGGAAACCCGCGCATCGCGCTGGACGTTGGACAGGAGGCGGTTTACTTCAACAATCCCGACCTCCCGGGCACGCGCTCTGAAATCGCTTTGCCGCTCATTGTTCGTAAAAAAATCCTCGGCGCGCTAGACGTTCAAAGCGATAAACCCGGCGTCTTCACCGAAGCCGACATCCAAACCCTGGGCATTCTCGCCGATCAGATCGCAATCGCGATTGACAATGCGCGCCTATTTGAACAAAACCAACGAACCTTGAGCGAATATCAAGCGCTATATCAACAAAATATCAAAACTGGTTGGGCTTCCTTTAGTCAGCGGGAAGAAACGCTCGGTTATCGCCAAACGCTCGGCGGCGGCGTGAAAATCACCCAACCCATCGAAACCAGCGAAATCCGTGAAGCGCTCCGTCAGGGAAGCGTCTTAGTGACCAAGCCAAATAAAAGCGGCGAAACTTCATATATCGTCGTTCCGGTTAAACTGCGCGGACAAATTATCGGAACGCTACGAGTGCAAGCCCCTACTAAAAATCGCACATGGAGCAAAGACGAGGTAAACCTTGCCGAAGCGGTTTCAGAACGCCTTTCGCTCGCGCTAGAAAACGCCCGCCTGATCCACGAATCGCAAAATCAAGTTATCAAGGAGCAAACGATCGGCGAAGTGACCGCAAAAATTGGCGCATCTATTGATCTAAAGAACGTCCTCCAAACGGCAGTCGAAGAATTAGGCAAGGCAATGCCCGGTTCTGAAGTCTTGATCCGTTTTGACGATCATAAAAACGGAAATGCGCCGCAAGCGGAGAATAACCATGCTTAGAAAATTCCTTTCCGCGCCCATTTTTGCCGACGCTGAAAAAACCAGAGCCGCCAAACTACTGCATCAGGTCGCTTGGGCAAACGCCATCCTGCCTTTGCTCGGGCTGATCGTCGCGCTAGCCGTTCCTGCCAACGCAAAATTTGTGCTCGCGCCAAGCGCCATCATCGCAATCGCAGTCGTTATCTCCTTAATCTTCAACAACGCGGGACAAACAACGCTCGCAAGCGCCATATTGGTCTTCGTCAATCTAGCGATCATCACCTTGCTCGATTATCTTGCCGGCGGCGAGGCAAGACCGCTCATACTTCTGGGCGTAATCAGCATTTTATTGGGCGGCTTACTGCTTGGGCAACGCGGCATTTTTGTCGTCGCGATTTATCTCGCCCTGCAACACGGCTTGTTTGCTTCTCTAAATATTGCCGGAACGCTTACGGCAAAAAGCTCGCTTCAACCGGCTCAAAATATCATTGTTCCGGCATTTGGTTACGTTGTCATCGCGCTCATCTTTTACTTCGCAATCTCCAGATTACAATCCGCCGCCGAACAAGCAAGAACCAGCGAAAAGCAATTGCAGACCAGCAATTTCGAGCTAAGGAACTTAACTGAATCCCTCGAAGAGCGCGTTACCGAGCGGACTTATGAATTAGAGAAACAAAGAAATCTAACCGCGCGCCGCTCGCGCCAATTTGAAGGCGTTGTGCAAGTTTCGCGCGCCATCAATATCACTCATAATCTGACTGAACTCCTGCCGCAAATTACAGAAGTGATCAGCGAACAATTTGGTTTTTATCATGTGGGCATCTTCCTCACCGATTCACTAAACCAATATGCCGTGTTGAGCGCCGCAAATAGCGCCGGCGGAAAGACCATGCTTCAGCGCGGGCATCAACTTAAGATTGGCGCGCAAGGCATCGTCGGTTATGTAACGCGAAGCGGAACTCCGCGCATCGCTTTAGACGTTGGGGCAGATTCTGTTCACTTCAACAACCCAGACCTACCGCGCACGCGCTCTGAAATGGCGCTACCTTTGAAATCTGGCGAAGAGATCATCGGCGCGCTGGATATTCAGAGCTATGAGCAAAATGCCTTTTCGCAGGAAGATGTAGAAGCGCTGGAAGCGTTAGCGGATCAAGTCAGCCTCGCGATTCAAAACGCACGGCTTCTCGACCAAACCAATCGCCTGTTAGCTGAAGCCGAGACGATTCAAAAACAATATCAAAAAGACACTTGGAGCCGCCTCTCGCGCGAAAAAAGAGTTACCGGATATAAATACACCGTCGCTGGGGCAACGCCCTTAGATGAAGGCGAAGTCAGTCAATCTAACGCTAATAAAAAAGAAGTCCTCGTCCCAATTGCTTTGCGCGGCGAGAAGATTGGCTCGCTGGTCGTACAAGTTCCGGCGAATGAAAAGGTAAATTCAGATCAGATGGATCTAATCAAAGCCGTCGCCGAACGCGTCGCTCTTTCCGCTGAAAATGCGCGTCTATTTGAAGAGACTGCGCGCCGCGCCGAACGCGAACAAGTCGTCTCCGATCTTGCCGCAAAAATCAGCGCCTCAGTACGCACTGAAAATATTCTAAAAACCACCGCCAAAGAACTTAACCAGATTTTAGACGGCGCAGAAGTATTCATCAAATTGGGAACCAACGGGAAGTCATAACATGTCTGAACCTACCAACAGCCCCGCCCAAAGTCGCTTTGATCAAAGAGTCAACTACGCCTATCGCTTCAGTTTGGGGATGGCGATCCTCTTTTCCGCGCTGATTCTGCTCCTGGTTGTTTTCAGTTTTTCGCGTACAACAGTTACGCCTTCTACTTACGTTACGCTCGGAATTTGCGCGTTAAGCTCCATGCTCAGCGTATATTTATGCCGCCGAGGGATGAGTACAACCGGCATTTTGTTATTAATTGCTTCGTTGATCTTATTAACCGCTTCGCGCATTTTTGTCGCTAAAGGCTTGGCGATCTCAACCGGCATCATCAACATCGTCACCGTCACAACGATTGCCATTTATACGCTTCCAAGAACTTGGACAGCCCGTGTAGTTTTCATCGCTTTTCTTAACGCGGCATTTACCATCCTTGCCGAGCAGTTTATCACCAATGTCCCTTCTACAAAAAACCCGGAAGCGGCAAATGCCATTTCGCTGGGAATAGGATTAATATTTCTAGCGATACTAATTTTGCGTTTTCCTCGCCTCACCTTACGCGCAAAATTGATCGTCGGCTTTATTGCGTTGACAATCCTGCCAATCGTCTTCCTCGGCGTACAAACCTATCGCTCGACCCATACGCTCCTGGAAAATCAGATCAAAAGCGAAATTTCGCGGGCGGCGCTCGATTCCAGCGCCGATGTTCAAGCTTTTATAGATAATCAATTTCTAACGCTGTCAACTCAGGCGCGCGCATCCGCCATTGTTGAGTATGTCAGCCTCTCTCCGCTGGCAAGAGCCAATTCTGAAGAAGAAACCCTCGCCAAAGAAGCGCTAAAATCTTTCACCAAAAACGCGCCCACGTACATCACCGCCTATTCAATTCTCGATTTGAGCGGAAAGATCATTCTGGATAACAACCCAAACAATATTGGCGCAGACTATAGCGCCAGAAGTTTTTACAAATATGTAATCGAAAAACGAAAAAACTATACCAGCGGGCTTTCTAAATTACCCGGGCAATCTGATTATGTATTTTTCATAGCTACGCCCATCTTCTCAAAATCCGGCGACTTGATTGGCGTGTACGCAAAGACCTATAATGCAAGCCTTCTCCAAGATTTGATGGTTCAAATCATCAAGAAAAGCCGCTCACTCGGCGCGGACGTTGGCTTTAGTTACCTAATGGATCGGAGCAACGCCTTCGTTCTCGCGCATTCCTTAAAAGCCAATTTCGCTTACAAAACCTATTTGGCAAAAACTGACGAAAATATTCAAGCCCTAGCGGCGCAAGGGCTAATTGACCCCGCTCAGGCAAATGATAAATTTATCTCTCAGCCGGAAACCGCCCTTGAAATCCAAAACCTGACAGAGACCGCCACCTTCCAGCTTCCCTCGCCCGCCATTGACGACGAGACAGCTTTATCTACGGCAGTAATAATTCGCAACACAGATTGGGCGTTTGTAGTTTCTTCGCCCACCAGCGTCGTGACTGACTTAATTCAAGATCAAACGCGCAGTGTCGTCATTGCCAGCATCATCCTGGTCGCGCTGGCGGCGCTGGCGGCGCTTTGGGCGGCAAACTTCTTCACCAAGCCAATCATCGAGCTGACGGAAGTAGCGCAAAGCGTTTCTGCCGGAGATTTCAGCAAACGCGCTCAAATCCACACGCGCGACGAGGTTGGTCTGCTCGCCGATTCGATCAACGTGATGACCGAAGAGATTCAGCGCTCAATTGAGACGCTGGAAAGCCGCGTTCAACGCCGCACGGCTGATCTCTCTCAAGCGACACAACAAAGCGAAAAACGCTCAAAAGACCTGCAAACCATCGTTGAAATTTCGCGTTCAATTTCAACCGAGAAGAATTTGGAAAACCTATTAACGCTCATCACAAAAATCGTGAGCGAAAGATTCGGCTTTTATCATGTCGGCATCTTCCTTCTAGATGAAGAAAAGAAACTCGCCATCCTCCGCGCCGCCAACAGCAAAGGCGGACAGGAAATGCTCGCCCGCAAACACAGCCTCAAAGTTGGGCAAATCGGCATCGTTGGCTATGTCACCTCAACTGGCTTGCCGCGTATCGCGCTGGATACGGGCGCAGACGCTGTTTTCTTCAACAACCCCAGCCTGCCAGATACGCACTCCGAAGTTGCGCTTCCGCTCACCACCCGCGGCGAAGTCATCGGCGCGCTCGACGTGCAGAGCGTTAAATCCAACGCCTTCACCGACGCAGATGTCGCCATCCTCAGCGTGCTTGCGGACCAAATCGCCATTGCCATTCAAAACTCTCAATTACTAGAAGCCGCAGAGACTTCCGCGCAGGAAACGCGGGCGGTGTTCTCCGAATATCTCACCGAAGCTTGGCAAAAGAAATCAGAAGCGGGCATAATCGGCTATCATCAAACCGCCAACGGCGGCGAAGCCTTAACCAAAGCCGCGCTCCCCACCTTTGAAACTCATAAAAACGGAAACGGCGCGAACCAAATCCTTGAAGTGCCGATCAAAGTCCGCGAACAAACTATCGGCGTATTGAACATCAAACCGACTTCGGAAAATCAAGCATGGAGCGAAGACGATCTAAACGTGATCGAAGCCGTTGCCGAACGTCTCGGCTTGGCGCTGGATAACGCCAGATTATTTGAAGAAACCTCCACGCGCGCCACGCGCGAGCGCTTAGTCGCCGATATCACCACCAAGATTCGCGGTTCAAACAATCCGCAAGACATGATTAAAACCGCTTTGGAAGAATTGAAACAAGCTCTCGGCGCGACCAAAGTTGAAATCTTACCGAAAAAAGAATAATTCGTCTAACGATATTTTACAGAAGCGAGGCAGACTATGACCAGCATTATCTCCATCTCAAACGAAAAAGGCGGCGTGGCAAAAACCACTTCAACGCTTTCGCTTGGCGCGGCATTTGCCGAAATGAATAAAAAAGTTTTGCTCATTGATCTAGACGCGCAAGCCAACTTGACGCTTGCGCTAGGCTTAGAACCCGGAGAAGCGGAAATCACCTCTGCCAACGTTATGCTCGAAGGCGTTTCGCTACTCTCCGCGCGCCGTAAAACAGACGTGGAAAACTTAGATTTAATCCCTTCCAACTCCCGCATTGAAAGCGCAGAACAATTTCTACCCGTGCGTACCAACTACACCGCCATTCTAAGAAACGCAATTTCAAATTCCGGGCAAATGCCTTATGATTACATCCTGCTGGATTGTCCTCCGGCGCTGGGAGCCATCACGCGCAACGCCTTGAGCGCTTCTACGCTACTGCTCATCCCAACCCAACCGGAATATTTTTCAGCTTACGCGCTTCGCAACATGATGAACATGATCCGCAAAATCAGAGAAGAAAATAATCCAGAACTGTCTTACCGCATCTTAGTCACCATGCTGGATCGCCGCAATCGCACGCACCGCAATATCCACGATCAATTACGATCCACCTTTGGCGAAGGCGTGCTCAACACCGTCATTGAAGTTGACACCAAACTAAAAGAAAGCCCCATCGTTGGAATGCCCATCACCAAGTATAAATCTGGCGCGCGCGGCTCCACGCAATACCGCGTGCTTGCTCAGGAGTTAATGGAATATGCCAAAGAAACAGAAAATAGACAAACAGCTTAATAATCTTTTTGGCAATCTCAAACCGGAAGAAACTGACAAGGGCGAAAAGCGCAAGCCCAAGGTCCAGAAAGAAGCGGTCTCGCCGCCGCCTTCTACGCCCAAGCCTGTTCAGTCAACTCCAAAAATAACGCCGCCCCAAGCTGATTCAACGCCGCCAACTTTCGTCCCGCCTATTGTTCCGCCGAGTAGCGCGCCTAAATCCGCCCCGGTTGAGATCTCGCCAAGAACTACGCCAATCAACCGACCGACCAAGCGTCAGACCTCCTTGCTGGGTCCGCTTCCTGAGCCAACCACCACCGTTCAAGAAACAAGCAGTAGCCATACCTCCGCATTTTCGGTCAGCTTTCAAACCGGAATGCAGGACTGGGCAACCTTACGAATTGAAGACGCGCTGGCAAATCGCGAATGGTCTCCAGACGAACAACTTCTCGTTCGTCAAGTTACCGATCAGCTAGCTCTGGCGCTTGAAAACGCACAACTCTTTCAAGAAACGCAGGAAGCGCTCGAAAGCACGCGCGCGCGCGCCGAAGCCGAAAATATCATCAATGATATTGCGGCGTCTTTCTTGAATATCAACGACCCCGCTAAAGTTCAAGATGAAATCAATCAGGGGTTGGGAAAAATCGGTAAATTTGTCGGCGTAGAACACGCTTACGTTTACACATTCAATAACGACGGCTTGACTATGGATAAAACTCACGCCTGGCGCGATGAGGACATCGCCGCTTCCGTTCGGGAAGAGCGCCGCGTTTCAAGAAATCTTCTGCCGTACACGCTGAGTTTTCTCAACAAGTTAGAGGCTTTTATCGCGCCGGTCGTGGCAAATTTACCGGAAGGCGCGCGAGCAGATCGAGTTGAATATCAACGCAATGGAATTCAATCCGTGTTATGCGTGCCGCTCAGCTTAAGAAATGAAGCGATTGGATTTATTGGCTTGGATTCAGTCCGCCATTTGAAAGAGTGGCGCGACGAGGAAATCACCACGCTTCGCCTCTTCGGTCAGATCGCAGTCAGCGCTTTAGAACGCGCTCGCAACCAAGAAGCGCTTTCCAAATCCGAAGCCGATTTACGCGCGCTCTTTTCTTCCATGGACGACGTTGTATTGGTGATGGACAAAGATGGAAAATATGTCCGCATTGCGCCAACCAATCCCAGCCTTTTAGTCCGCCCGCCAGATGAATTGCTCGGCAAATACATGCACGATGTAATGTCAAAGGAAACCGCGGATCTATCAGTAACGGCAATTCGAGAAACCATTGAAACCGATAAACCTAGCCAGGTCGAATACGAATTACCGGTTGGCGACGAGGCGCATTGGTTTTTAGCCAACCTGACCAAGCTTGACGAGAACAACATCTTCTGGGTGGCGCGCGATATCACCGAACGTAAAAAAGCGGAAGAAGCGATCCGCCGTAGAAACGAATATCTCGCCGTTTCCGCTGAAATCGGCAAGTTGGTAACTTCCACGCTTGACTTAAATTCAATTTTCACCCGCACTGTGCGGTTGATCAGCGAACGCTTCCAGATGTATCACGTCGCCATCTTCATCGTTGAAGAGACTAGATTCAACGCGCTCTTGCAAGAAGCCACTGGGCTGGCTGGCGAAGAAATGAAACAAAACAACCATGCCGTGGCGGTCAATGATAAAAGCATCGTTGGGAAGGTTTGCGGCGGCGGCGAGCCGGTTGTGGTCAACGATTTACAGCACGATCCAATTTACAAATTCAATCCGCTTCTTCCAGAAACCCGTTCTGAAGCGGCGATCCCGCTTCGGATTGGAAGCCGCACCATCGGCGCTTTGGACATTCAATCCAAATATATCAACGCATTTACGGAAGACGAAGTTTCCGTGCTTCAAACCCTCGCCGATCAAATCGCCATCGCGATTGACAACGCGCGTTCATTTCAGCTTTCGCAAGAAGCCGTAAAGGAAATGCGCGAAATTGACCGCGTGAAAAGCCAGTTCCTTGCCAACATGAGTCACGAACTCCGCACGCCGCTAAACTCGATCATCGGGTTCTCGCGCGTAATCCTCAAAGGCATTGACGGACCCGTAACTGAATTGCAACAGCAAGATTTATCAGCCATCTACAATTCCGGTCAGCACTTATTGACGCTCATCAACGACATCCTCGATTTGGCAAAAATTGAAGCCGGCAAAATGGAATTGGCGTTTGACGAAGTCAATATGACCGATATTACCAACAGCGTAATTTCCACGATGAGCGGTTTGATCAAAGACAAGCCAATTCAGTTGAAGCGTATTATCGAACCAGACCTGCCCACTGTGCGCGCCGATGCGATTCGCATCCGCCAAGTGATGATCAACCTGCTTTCCAACGCCGCAAAATTTACAGACGAAGGCGATATCACCGTCCACGTAGGCGCGCGCCCCGGTCCTAACGGACGCATGGAAGTGCAAGTCAACGTGACCGATTCGGGAACGGGTATCTCTAAGGAAGATCAAGCCAAACTCTTCCAGGCATTCTCGCAAGTGGACGATTCGCCAACGCGCAAGACCGGCGGAACCGGGCTTGGTTTGTCCATCTGCCAAAACCTAGTTAACATGCACGGCGGTCGCATTTGGGTAGATAGCGAACTTGGGCGCGGAAGCACATTCTCCTTCACTTTGCCGCTCTACAAAAAGCAAACCGAAGCAGGCTCAACCATTGCCGGCAATCGCATAATCTTATCCATTGACGACGACCCGCAGGTCATCGGCTTGTACGAGCGCTATTTACAGCCGCAAGGCTATCAAGTGATCGCGCTGACCGATCCAAATCAAGCCGTTGAAAGAATCAAGCAATTGAAGCCGTTCGCCGTCACGCTGGATATTATGATGCCCGGCATAGACGGCTGGCAGGTGTTAGACCAAATCAAAGCCGATTCTGAAACTAGAAATACGCAAGTAATTATCTGCAGTATTATCGAAGACCTTGAAAAAGGTTTCAGCTTGGGCGCTTCAGATTATCTCGTCAAACCGATTCTAGAGGACGATTTAGTCAATTCGCTCGACCGCCTCAACGCCGACGGCTCAATCAGAGACGTTTTAGTCATTGACGACGACCCGAACGACCTGCGCTTAATCTCAAAAATTCTCAACGACGATGGAAGATACAAAGCCACGTTAGCGGAAGGCGGCATCAACGGCTGGACGATGATCTCTTCCGGCAGTCCGCCGCACGCCGTAATTATGGATCTCTTCATGCCGGACATGAATGGTTTTCAAATTTTAGAAAATATGCGCGCCAGCGTAAACTTACGCGATATTCCAGTCATCGTGATTAGCGGCGTGGATCTAACCGCCGAGCAAAAAGAACAGCTCAACCAGCTAGGTCAACGACTTTTATCTAAAGGTTCATTCAACGAAAAAGAATTACTCACCACAATTCAACGCGCATTGGATCGTGTAAACAAATAAAGCGGGAGTATCCTACACTGTGTCTCTGATCATCAAATGCCTGGATTGCGGGCATAATACGCCGTATTACCCAACTTCCATCGTCTGCCCAAAATGCGGGAGTCAATGGCGCGAGGCTGAATACGACTACGAATTAATCGGGCAGAATTTACGCGCGCAACTTGCCACACGCCCCTTCGACCTTTGGCGCTATCGCGAACTACTGCCAGTGCGTAAGCCGAATGTAGGTCTCTCGCTGGGCGAAGGCGGCTCGCCCTTGGTGCGCGCCGCAAACTTAGGGATGATGCTCGGTTGCCCCAACATTTTCATCAAAGACGAAAGACAAGGTCCCACTTCCTCTTTCAAAGACCGCCAAGCTTCGGTCACGATTGCCACGCTAAAAGAAGCCGGGATTACGGAAATGGTCGCCGCCTCCACTGGGAATGTGGCAATTGCATATTCTGCTTATGCTTCGCGCGCCGGAATGAAACTCTGGGCGTTTGTCACTAGTTTGGTGCCGGGCGTAAAAATGCGCGAGATCGCTTTGTATGGCAGTCAGGTGATCAAAATCACCGGTTCATACGATCAATGTAAACAGGTCGCCTCCGAATTTGCGCGGCAACGCGGCTTATATCAAGACATGGGCGCGCGGACGATCACTTCCATTGAAGCGATGAAGACGATTGCTTTTGAAATTGCCGAGCAGTTAACTGCGGCATTAGGTCCGGCGGAAAACTCAAAGTGGCAAACCCCGGATTGGTATGTGCAAGCAGTCAGCGGCGGGATGGGTCCGATTGGCGTCTATAAAGGTTTTCGAGAAATGCGTCAAATGGGCTGGGTTGATAAAATCCCCGCGTTTGCGCCGATCCAAGCCGAAGGCTGTGCGCCGATGGTGGACAGTTGGAAAAAAGGGCTTGAAAAAGCCGAGCCAGTCACTTCGCCAAAAACGCGGATTGAAACGCTTGCCACCGGCGACCCCGGACGAGCTTATGAGTTTTTACGCGCCAAAGTTAATGAAACCAACGGCGTATTTGAAAGCGTCAGCGACGAAGACGCATTTCGCGCGATGCACGTGTTGGCAAAAATGGAAGGGATCTCCGCCGAGCCAGCCGCCGCCGCCGCATTTGCCGGCTTATTCAAATTGATTCGCGCCGGCGTAATCAAACCCTCCGATACAGTGGTGGTAAATTGTACAGGGCATACTCTGCCAGCCGAGTCTTTTGTGCTCGGCGAGAATTGGTCGCATGACGTTAAGTTCCCATCCAAGGATGAAACGCCGCAAGAAGGCTTGCTTTCGGCGCTTACGCAAGTTGCGCCGGAGCGCTTCCCTAAAATTGCAATCGTAGAAGATAGTGCCGAAGCGCGCCGCCTGATTCGCCGCATTTTACAATCGCAAGGCAATTTCACCATCGTTGAAGCGACGAACGGGCGCGAAGGGCTGGAGATGATTCAGCGCGAACTGCCGGATTTGATCATCCTCGACTTGATGATGCCTGAGTTGGACGGCTTTTCAGTTCTTGAAGCGCTACGCTCCAAGAGCGAGACCGCTTCGATTCCCGTGATTGTGGCAACCGCCAAAGAATTAACTCCCGACGAGAAGAATCGCCTCGGCGGGCAGATTCAAGCCTTGATGCAAAAAGGCGATTTCCTGAACGATGAATTTCTTGAAGAAGTGAGATCGCTCATTAAATAGTTTTCAAGAAATCAATCTAACCAAGATGATAAGGCTGGCGTCTTTGCAAAAAAAACAAACCGCAGGAATTTTTGCCGCATTTAGCTCGGCGTTCTTTTTAGGCTTTGCGCCGGTCTTTGGAAAATTAGCGATCAATTACGGCTTTTCTCCGCTGGCGGTTGTCGCTTTACGCACCGGCTTCGCCGCCCTAATTCTATTTTCGGTTATCGCCATCTTCTTTCGACCCTATTTATATATTTTTCCGGTTGGTTTAATCGGCTGTTTCTTTGCAGGCGCAACCAACGGCTTAGGTTCGCTGTTTTATTACATGGCGCTTGCGCGGCTGGATGCAAGCGTAGGTCAACTGCTCTATTCGCTCTACCCTTTTTTTGTCGCCATCTGGTTAATTCTTGACCACCAAGCCCCGAGCAAGTTGACCTTTTTTAGAATCGGGCTGGCGACGATTGCCGTACTTTTACTGACCAATTCCTCCGGCAAAGCCGTAGATGTAATCGGCGTAATCTTCATGTTAATCGCTTCCATTCTATACGCCATGCACTTGCCCATCAATCAGCGCGTTCTATACGAAGTGCCGGCGCCGACTGTGACGGTTTATACCCTACTAGCGATGAGTTTGATCGTCATCCCCGCATATTTAATCTTTGACCGCAGTTGGCCCGCGGCGACGCAACATATTTCCATTTGGCCCATTGTTGGATTAACTTCCGTAACGATCTTCTCGCGGATCGCGTTATTTCTCGGCGTGAAAAAGATCGGCGGTATGCAAACGGCATTATTGGGTTTGGCAGAATTATTGATCGCAATTCTTTTCAGCGGCATCCTGCTCGGAGAACAATTAAGCGCTTTACAATGGCTGGGCGCGCTCGGACTCGGCATCAGCCTGACGCTCGTCATGTACGAACAACCGCCCGCCCCCACGCATGGCGGAAAAGCCGGGTGGCTCTCTTGGATTCGCGCGCCGGATTTGCCCAAAGACCTTTTTGGTCCTTACGAATAGAGTTAAAAAGACCGCTGGTTTTCAGCGGTCTTTTTAACTCTATTTTTTATCCGGTTCGTACAAATAACCCGTGCCTCTTACGCTCACTACTCTTTCAGAGAGCGCCGGGAATTGCTCCAGTTTGTGACGCAGGCGGCTGACCAGCGGTCGTAAGATTTCCGGCGCTTCACGTTGAGACGTATCATAGCCTTGCACCAAAAGAACCAATTCGCGGTGAGAATACACCTTGCCTTCGTTCTCCATCAAAATTCTCAGCAAGCGCCCTTCGGCTGGCGTGAGGTGTTCAATCCTAGATTTATGTTTGATTTGCCGGCGAGACAAATCCACAGACGTGCCGTCCTTCAACGTAAACACTTCAATTGTCTCGTCAACATCCGCAGAAGGAGACGCAGATTTAGCTCGCGCCGCGCGGCGGGTCAAACCTTTTTTAACGCTGGCGATCACCTGCGCCGGCGAAGCCGGTTTGAGCAGATAATCATGAATCCGCAAGCGCAAGGCTTGAACGGCGCTTTCGGTTGAGCCGAAAGCGGTGAGCAAAATTACTTCCGTATCCGGCGAAGCCTGATTAACTACCTGCACGACTTCTAAACCGTCCATGCCGGGCATTTTCAGATCTACGATCATCAAATCCACAGGGTGCGTGCGGATATGCTCAACCGCGGCTTGTCCGTTCGGCGCCGAGTTGACCAAATATCCCTCCAGCTTAAGGATATCCGTCAGCGATTGTCTTGCCACAGGTTCGTCGTCAACTACCAGAATATTGGATTTCATCATTGTTCACCTCCAGGTAGGATAATATGGAAGCAGGCGCCGGAACTCCGTTCCGCAAGATATTCCAGCGTGCCGCCGTGCGCAGTGATTATATTGTAACTCACCGTTAGACCCAATCCGGTGCCGCCATCTTTTGTGCTAAAGAATGGTTCAAAGATATTCGGCTATTTTTCTTTAGGTATGCCTGGCCCATCGTCTTCAAAAAATAGTTCAACGCCGCCGCGCTTATACGGTTTAGCCGTAATCTTGAACGCGCCGCCGCTAGGTTTTAACGCATCCACAGCGTTGAGCGAGAGGTTGATAAATACTTGTTGAATTTGACTCGCCACCGCCATGATCTGCGGGAGTTCTTTGGGAATATCCAACTCCACTCTGATCTCAGATTCTGAGAATTGCTTATTCATTAAGCTGAAAACATATTGAAGCATTTCTTGAATATCTATTTTTTCGCGGGCGTTGACATTGGGGCGGTAAAAATCTAACATGCGTCGCGTCGTGAGCATTAAGCGTTCCAGTTCCTTACGCGCCAAATCAAAATATTCTTTACGCTTCTCTTCGGGCAAATCCTCGCGGGCGGCGAGATGCAAGCAATTTTGCACCGCCTGCAGAGGGTTATTAACTTCGTGCGCAATGGAAGCGCTCAGCCGGCCAGCCGCCGCCATTTTTTCAGATTGAAGCAAAGCTTTCTGCGCCTCAGCTTGCTCGGCATATAGCCGCGAATTTTCCAAAGCCACCACAGCCTGCCCCGCTAAAATTTGGAACATTTCAATATCTGCTTCGCGGAAAGGCGGTTCGGTAAGATTGCGCCCGACGAACAAGATCATACGAATGTTTGGGCGTTGGATCGGCGCGAGAATCGCTGAAGCAAGTTCGAGTTTAGTAAGCGCCGCCGCTAGGTTTGCATCGCTTGAAGCGTTGGCATGAATCATCATGGGCGCAGAGGCTGATTCAACTGCGGCAATCAACTCCGCCGAAGGCTTGGGCGTTTTACCGACTGAAGCGATCCGTTCGTATGTTTTCGCGTTGAAGGTTTGTTGATAGCAAGCTACGTTCTCGCAATATAAATGTTCTTGGATTGCGTTCAAAATTAATTTGAGCAATGGCTCGCGCTGTTTTTCCGCGAGCAGCGCCTCGGTGACTGAGAATAACGGGCGCAAGGTTTGGATGCGGGCGGCATCTTGCTTACGCTGGCTATCTATAAACGCCTGTTTGACAGCCTCGACCAATTCACTGCCCGGACCAAAAGGTTTGAGCAAAAGCCCATCCACGCCCTGACGTAAGGCATGAATGGCAGTTTCGACTGTGCCATGCCCGGTCATAATCAATACTGCGGCATCCGGTTGCAGACGTTTGATGTTTTGAATCACTTCAAAGCCATCCACTTCGGGCATACGAATATCTACCAACAAAAGATCAATGGAATTTGTTTTGAAAAATTCCAAAGCCTTGCGCGAACTAGTTTCAGTCTGCACGCGATAGCCGGCGCGAGTCAAGAGACGGTTGCACAACAATGCAATGCCGGGTTCATCATCCACTACATAGATAAAAGGATTTTCCATAGATTAGATTGGCAAATACACGGCAAAGGTCGAGCCGTTATTCCTTTCGCTGGTGACTTCAATTGTGCCGCCGTGATCGGTGACAATGCCATAGGTGACGGATAAACCCAAGCCTGTGCCGCCATGCTCGCCTTTGGTAAAGAACGGCTCAAAGATGCGGTTTTGGTCGGCTAGGGAAATGCCCACGCCGCTATCTTTGACGGAAAGCACAGCCCAATCTCTTTCGCCGCGCCGCACCGACGCAGTTTGGACGGACAATTCTCCGCCGCTGGGCATGGCTTGAAGCGCGTTATGAATCAAATTCAACAAAACTTGCTTCATCTGGTTATGATCCATAAAAATCCAGGGGAGCGCATCGTCAATCATCACATGCAAATGCACTTCGTTGGTGTGGATCAAATGGCGCGTCAACGCGATAACGTCTTTGACGACATCGTTGAGGCTGGCGCGCGCGCGAACTGGCTCGCCCTGCCGAGAAAAATCCAGCAGGCGGCGCACTACGTCGCTGGCGCGGCGCGCTTCTTTCAGCACCATTTCCATCTCTTCACGGTGATCGGATTCAACCGGCAGATCTTCCAGCACCAATTCAGAGAAGCCGGTGACTGTGGTGAGCGGGTTATTCAATTCGTGCGCAACGCCCGCCGCCATTTCGCCGACAGCGGCGAGTTTGGCGGCTTGAATCAAACGATTCTCCGCCGAGCGCTGGGCTTCCATGCGCGCGTTTAATTCCACCTCAGTGGCGCGGAGTTGACGCACCAACTCTTGCAGTTTTTGATATTGATTTGCCGAAGAAACTACCGAAGCTAAAATGCCCGCCAGCGATTCCATGGCGATGAGGTCGTTATGCGTGAAAGCGTTCTGTTCGCGGTTTTCCACGTCAATAATGCCCAAAATGCTCTCGCCTTCTTTGACTGCCACGCAAACTTCGGAGCCGGCTTCCCAGCCTTTGATCGGCTCGTATAATTTTTCTTGAGCGGTATCGTTGACTAAAATACTTTTTCCAGTTCGGGCAACCTGACCGGTAATTCCATCTTTTTGGATAAATTCCGCGCCAGCCAAACCGCGCTTGACTTGACCCGCATGAGCGCCGCCAATGCCTTGAATCGAAAATTTCTGCGCGTCATCTACCAATAAAATTGTCGCTAGGTCATATTTGAAATATTGCGCCACCAAATCGGCGGTGATTTGCGCAACTTCGCGCTTATTGGTGGAGCCAATTACTTGTTGAACGACTTCGTGAATCAAACTCAAGCCGCGCGCGCGTCCTTCGGCTTCTTCGCGGAGGCGGGTGTATTCGATCAGCCCGGCCAAATGACTCGCAATTACCACCATCAAATGTTCGTCATATTGACTGAATGCCTCAACCAGCAGGCTTTCTACCACCAACATCCCGATAGTTGCGCCGCGATAACGCAAAGGGACGATCAGGCTGGAACGCGCATCTTTATGAAACAAGGCGACGGTATCGCTCGCCGAATCGATCACGCGGCGCAAACGTCCTTCGCGCAAAAACGGCTGGATGGAATGTCCTTCCAACGAAATGCTGACAACATTAACCCGCCCCTCTACCAAGCGATAATCGCGCACGACGCGCCCATCGCTGGAACGCAGGAAGAGCGCGATCAGCTCGGTATTAAATGAGCGGGAAAGCAAACCAAACATGCGTTTGGCAATCTGATCAAGGTTCTGAGCCGAAGAGACCGTCAATACAAAATCATTGAGCAAGCCAAGCCGGTGTAAATGCGCGGTCATTTCAGAAAACGTGACGACAACTTCAATGGAGGGGGCGATCCGCGCCGCCAATTCATTCAACTGGCCCACTTCGCCAGCGTTCATTTCCTTTTGGCGCCAAAGCGCGACAACGCCAATCAAACGCTGACCAATCGCCAATGGAACGCAAATCCAAAAATTTGTGCCCGGCTTGAGCGCGCCATGCGGAAGGTTATCCCAATTCGGCTGGCCCTGCAAAATAGTGACATGCGCTAAGGAACGGTTCAAACGCCTAAGAATCGGATTCGCGTCAATTTGCAGGGATTTTCCTTTGGCTTGCGGGTCGTTCCACTCCGCTAAAATATCCAGCGAATCGCCGCGCCGAATGGCAACCCACACGCCTTGAGATTGCACGCTTTGTACGAAAACGCTTAAAACTTTTTCGATGGCTAAAGGCAAATTGAAAGCCAGACCCGATTGCAGGTCCGGAATGAACGGCTGAGTCTCCAAGCTATTTCTATCCGCCAGCAAGGAAGCCGTCAACTTCCAGAGCCTTTGCCCATCGTTCGATAAATTATCAGCGCCGACCAACAGCGCCCGCGAGGTCCCGCTCAATGGAAAAGCGTAAAAACGCTCCGCGCCAAGCTTAAGTTCTTTGGCTAAATTCGCCGAGCGCATATTTCCCCCGCTCAAAGAGCCGCACAACCACGCATCCACAAAAGTTTTTGAGAGATGATCAATCAAACGGTTTTGATTGACTTTATTCAGACGGCAAACCACGCGCAAAATCCATGCGCCGCCAACACGCTCCGCAACCACAGCCCAACTTGCGTTAGAAAGTTGAAGCGCGTCTTTGAGTTGGGTTTCAATGCCGGTATCGTTCTGCATGTCGTTCCCGCAAATTATACAGCACGTCTACGCTTGAAGAGTATCTAATTTCGTAGGGGCGCGAAAAGGCTCTGTAAAAATTCTTTCGCCGCAGAAGGCGCGGAGTCCACAAAGCCAATAAAAAGGTACAATACCCACCTTATGACTGAGATTATCGTAATTGGCGGCGGGTTAGCCGGCAGTGAAGCGGCTTGGCAACTCGCGCAAAACGGCTTCATGGTGCGCCTATATGAAATGCGCCCTAATTCCCCAACCGGCGCGCACCTCACCGGCGACTTAGCGGAATTGGTTTGTTCCAATTCGCTTGGCTCAAACTTGCCAGACCGCGCCTCTGGCGTATTGAAGAATGAGTTACGCAAATTGAATTCATTTTTATTAAGTTGCGCCGAAGCCAGCGCCGTGCCGGCTGGCGCGGCATTAGCGGTGGATCGTGAAAAGTTCGCGCAATTAGCGACCGAAAAAATCCTAGCCCACCCAAATATTCAACTCATTCGAGAAGAAGTCAAAACCATACCCAACACGCCGACCATCATCGCCAGCGGACCGCTCACTTCAGACGATCTTTCCAAATCTATCGCCAAACTCAGCGGCGAAGAGAGCCTCTTCTTTTTTGACGCAATTGCGCCGATCGTCCATGCCGATTCGATCAATCTGGAAATCGCTTTTCGCGCTTCGCGTCATAATCAAAGCGCTTCAGACGAAGGCGATTACATCAATTGTCCGCTGAATAAAGAAGAATACTATCAATTTGTAACAGCCTTACAAAACGCCGAACGAATCGAATTGCGCGCATTTGAAGAAACGATCGCAAGCGGAGTGAAAGCCGGTCACTTCTTTGAAGGTTGCTTGCCGGTGGAAATCATCGCCAGTCGCGGCGTAGATTCGCTCGCCTTTGGTCCCATGCGCCCAATCGGGCTAACCGATCCGCGCACCGGCCGCAGACCTTACGCGGCAGTCCAACTGCGGCAGGATAACCTCGCCGGCAGTTTATATAACCTCGTCGGCTTTCAAACCAACCTAAAATTTCCCGAGCAAAAAAGAGTCCTGCGCATGATCCCCGGGCTGGAAAAAGCCGAGTTTGAAAGATACGGGCAAATGCACCGCAACACATTCATCGCCTCGCCGAAGTTATTGCGCCCCACGCTTCAACACATTACGCGCCACGATCTTTTCTTCGCCGGTCAAATCACCGGAGTAGAAGGTTACATGGGCAACATCGCCACCGGTCTATTAGCCGGAGTCAACCTCGCGCGCATTTTGCAAAATAAAACGCCGCTCACCCTGCCGCTGGAAACCATGCTCGGTTCGCTGTGTCACTACATCACCCATGCCAGCTTAAAAGATTTTCAACCCATGAAAGCCAATTTTGGAATTCTGCCCAATCTTTATCTAAACAAAAAAATCGGCAAACGCGAAAAAGGCCTCGCCTACGCCGAACGCGCGCAAAGCTCTCTGGAAACGTATCTCAAAGAAAATGAATAAACAAACCGTCGTCGCATATCTCACCGGCGTTTCCATTTTATTTTTAGCGGTGATTGGATATTACGCTTTCTCATTTTCACAGGAAACGACCAACGCAAGCGCCGCTTCCACACTGACACAAACGCCCGCCGCTTCTCTGACCGAAACGCCTGCTCCAGTTTCCTTTGACAGTCTCCAAGCCTATGCAGACGTACAAACGCAAGTTGCTTTCGGACCCCGCACGCCCGGGTCTGAGGCTCATGCTCAAGTCCAAGCCTGGATTCGCGCCGAGTTAGAATCCGCCGGCTGGGTGGTAGAGATTCAAAAAACCAGCCGCCTCGGGCATCCCATCTTCAACATCATCGCCAAGCGCAACGCCGAAGCGCCGCAAATTATTTTAGGCGCGCATTATGATACGCGCCTGCTCGCCGATAACGACGCCGATACGGTGAGCAAATCCAAACCCGGACCCGGCGCCAACGATGGCGCCTCCGGCGTGGCAGTCTTATTGGAATTGGCGCGCTCACTGCCCAAAGATACAGTTCCGCTTTGGCTCGTGTTCTTCGATGCAGAAGACCAAGGGCGCTTTGAAGGCTGGGATTGGATTCTCGGGTCACAAGCCTTTGTCGCAGAAAATGATATTCAGCCGCGCGCCGCAGTAATCGTAGATATGATCGGCGACGCAAATTTGAATATTCATTTTGAGAAAAATTCAACGCCGGCAATTCGCCAAGAAATTTGGGATACCGCCGCCGCATTAGGTCATGGCGACGTCTTCATCCAAACCGAAAAATTCAGCATGATAGACGATCACACGCCGTTTCTCGCCGAAAATATTCCGGCAGTTGATATCATTGATTTTGACTATCCTTATTGGCACACAGCCCAAGACACGCCTGACAAAGTTTCTGCGCAAAGCTTAGGCGCGGTCGGCGAAACGCTCTGGCAGTGGGTGGTCAATCAAAAATAGAGTTGGCAAAAGCGACAGTTAGCCTTACACTTAACCAAAAGAAATCAAAAAATATGTCTAAAAAGATCCCTCAACCTACCGCCAGACCCCGCGAACGCGCCTTTTTAGTCGGCGCGGAGATTCACGGCCGCAAACAAAACCTCAGCCTTGAAGATTCTCTAGCGGAGCTTGCCTTGCTTGCCGATACCGCCGGAGTAGAAGTGATTGGCGAACTCACGCAAAAACTCCAGCGCCCGAACACAGAAACCTTTATTGGACCCGGCAAAGTGGCAGAGCTAAAAGCCCTCGCTGAGGAAACGCTCGCCGAAGTCGTCATCTTTGACGATGAACTTTCGCCACGCCACCAACGCGAGCTTGAAAAAGCGCTCGCTCCAAACATCCGCGTTTTGGATCGAACCGCCCTAATCCTCGATATCTTCGCGCAACATGCCCGCACCAGCGAAGGCATGTTGCAAGTGGAACTCGCGCAATATGAATATAATCTTCCGCGCCTAACTCGCGCTTGGACGCACCTTGAACGTCAGGCGGGCGGCGGCGGCGGGCGTTCTGGCTCCAGCGGCGGCGTGGGTTTGCGCGGTCCCGGCGAAACGCAGCTTGAAGTGGACAAACGCGCCATCCGCAAACGCATTGCGCACATCAAAAAAGAATTGGAAAAAGTAGAAGCGCACCGAATGCGTTACCGCGCACAACGCAAACGCTCACGGATACCCACCGTCGCTTTGGTTGGCTATACCAACGCCGGAAAATCCACATTACTCAATCATTTATCCAAATCGGAAGTTTATGTAGCCGATCAGCTCTTCGCTACATTAGACCCCACCACGCGCCGCGTAGAATTGCCCGGCAACGACCTAGCGCTAATCACCGACACGGTCGGCTTCATTCAAAAATTGCCCACCACCTTAGTCGCCGCATTTCACGCTACGCTGGAAGAAATCTCACAGGCGGATCTATTGCTCCACGTCGTGGATATCTCTCATCCCAACGCGCTCAATCAATACCAAGCCGTACAAGAAACGCTGAAAGAGATCGGCGCAGACCATATTCCAGCGGTGACAGCGCTCAATAAGCTGGACCAGCTTCACCGTCCGGAAGCGGCGCGCGAAACGCTTAAGGGCTTTCCAAAATCAATCGCCATATCCGCGCTTCAAGGAAGCGGCATCGCGGATTTGACTCAACTCATTCGCGAAGAGCTATATGAATCTTACACGCCAATTCAAGCGCATCTGCCGTATCAACAAGGCGCATTAATTTCTTTATTTCACGAGCTTGGTCAAGTGGATTTAGTTGAGCATCAACGCGGCGGCGTCACGATCAAAGGACGAATTCCCGGGCGGCTGATGGCGCAGTTTGCGCCTTGGCTCGCTAAAAACGGGAAAGTTGACGCTGAAGAAGCAAGCGTTGACGAAGAACTTTTTTCGGAGGAAACCTAATGTCTAAGTTTTTGGATCACATGTCGGAATATTTCGCCCGCCGCAAAGGCTTGCTTCCAATCGTTGGCTTGGCGCTGATCGTCGTAAATTTAGTTATCCAATTCATCCTGCCCGGTTCATTTTTGGCGCTTAGCAACTTGTTTCTGCACATCGGTCTCATTATCGCAATCTTCGGGCTGATGCTCGCTTGGGCGCTGTAAACTCGGTAAAAATTAACGCTTCCAAAAATAGGCATGATTATATATAATATATAATCATGCCTATTTCAATTGAAAAAGAACTCACCCACAAACCATTAAAAGAAGAAATCTTCGACGCGCTCCATCGTCAAATTATTGCCGGCAAATACAGCCCGGGGGATTGGCTCCGGCAGGAGGATATCGCCAGTCAAATGGGCGTGAGTATGACTCCCGTCCGCGAGGCTTTTGATTTGCTGGTCGCCAAAGGCATCGCCGAGCGCGTGCCCTATCGCGGCGTGCGCGTGCGCGAATTAAATCCCAAAGAAGTAGCTGAAGCCTACGGCTTGCGCCTCATGCTGGAAGCGATCATTGCGCGCGAAGCCTCGGCAAATATCACGCCCAAGCAGATCGCCGCCTTAAAGAAAATGGTCAGCGAAATGGACCGCCAAGTAGAGTTGAGCGAAATGCCCCAGCAACGTCAATTGAGCCGCGAATTTCACGCGCTGATCGCAGAAGCCTCCGGCAACACCTTGTTGATTCAACTTTACACCATCGTCTCAAACGCCTTTCCCGATTGGCTTTTATATGAAGCGCTCTATCGGAAACCAGAATTGCTGGACACGAGCGCCAAGCAAACGCACAATGAACACACCGCAATCTTAGAAGGTCTTGAGAAAAGAAACGCCGAGCAAACCATCAAAGCCTCGCTTCAGCACGTTATGGAATCTGGTCGCTGGCTGGAAAAATATTTGGATATTCCCAGCGCATCTTTGCAAACTCAGGAAAAACAGGTTTTACATTTAATCAAAAAGAATAAATAAACGACGCGCTCGATGCGTAAAGGAGATTTGAATTATGAGTGAAAATTTAGAAGTACTGTATAAACAAATGGCGCAAAGCATCATTGAGGGAGAAGCAGAAATCGCTGTTGAACTTGCCCAAAAATCCATCGAATTAAATATGCACCCATTAGATACGATCACCAAAGGCTTCGTGGTCGGCGTCAATTACATTGGCGATCAATTTGGCGCGGGCGAAGCCTTTTTGCCAGAATTGGTAATGGCGGGCGAGGCAATGAAAGCCGCAGTGGCTGTGCTAGAACCTGAGCTACTCAAACTCGGCGAAGCCCGCGAAATGATGGGCAAAGTGGTCTTAGCGACTGTAGAAGGCGATATTCACGAAATTGGCAAAACCTTAGTCGGCACAATGTTGAGCGCTTCTGGCTTTGAAGTGACCGATCTAGGCGTGGATCAATCCGCTGAGAAAATTATCGGCAAAGCGATTGAGATTGACGCGCAAATTATCGGCATGAGCGCCTTACTCACGACCACGATGGTTCGTCAACGCGAAGTGATCGAAGAATTGGATAAAGAAGGCTTGCGCCCAAGAATCAAGGTAATGGTGGGCGGCGCGCCCATCACCCGCGATTGGGCGACCAAAATCAAAGCCGACGGATATTCAGAAGATGCAGTTGGCGCGGTGAAGTTGGCGAAAGAATTAGTCGGAAAAGCGGATCGGTAGTCAGCTAGTTTGCTAGTTGACTGGTTTGCTGGTTTGGCAGTTAATGAAAGAGATTTTTATGCAACCAAAACTTTTACTTCTCGATGATGAATTGATCGAACGTATTCTAGACGAAGCCTATCAACTTTTGCTCAAACCGGGGGTCAAGGTCAATAACGACGAAGCGCGCGATTTACTTGGAACTGCGGGCGCGCAAGTGGATAAAGAAACCAACGTCGTCAAAATTCCAGAGCAAATTGTCCGCAAGGCGTTAGAAAGCGCTCCCCGCGAGTTTTATTTATATGATTACGAAGGCAACCCTACGGTCAAGTATGGCGGCGATGCCGTTCACTTCGACCCAGGCTCGTCTGGAATCGCGATGCTCAATCCCGAAACGCTTGAGCATGATACAACCGAAACGCAACATCTAATCAAATTAATCAAAGTCGCCGAGCAGTTAGCGCAATATGACGCGCAATCCACAGCGGTGGTGTGTCACGACGTGCCGCAAAGCATTCAAGATTCCTATCGTTTATATCTGGCTTTATTATTTTCAAAGAAGCCAATTGTCACGGGCGCGTTTACAAACAAAACCGTCACCGAGATGATTGACATGTTGGCTATTATGGCGGGCGGATATGAACAATCCAAAAATAAACCGCGCGCCATCTTTGACGTGTGCCCTGCCCCGCCGCTGATTTGGAGCAACTTCGCGTCTGGAAATTTAATCGCCTTAGCGCGCGCCGGCATTCCCGCTGAAATTGTTTCAGTGCCGCTATCAGGCGCCGCCGCGCCAGTAACCATGCTCGGGACAGTCACACAACATACCGCCGAATGTTTAGCGGGCATTACCATTCATCAATTAGCCAAAGCAGGCGCGCCAATTGTGTGGGGCGGCGCGGCATGTATCTTTGATATGAAAAAAGGCGCAACGCCGATGGGCGCAGTTGAAACCGCCATGCTCGATTGCTCTTACGCGCAAGTCGCCAAATCCTTGAACATGCCGACGCATACTTATCTCGGCGCAACCGATTCAAAACTTGTGGACGCGCAAGCGGGTCTCGAAAGCGGCGTGACCGCCATGATCGGCGCGCTGAGCGGCATCAACATGATTTCCGGTTCGGGCATGTTGGATTTTCTTTCATGTCACAGCGCCGAAAAATTGGTGATTGACGCAGAAGGTATTGCGATGGCAAAGCGTATGTTGGCAGGCGTAAAACTTCATACCGAAACTTTGGCGACAGGCTTTTATGATGATAAAATCAATTTCAAAGGCGGTGATTTTCTTAAACAAAAAATCACCATGAAATTGTTCCGCGAAGAACAACATTTACCCAGCAATGTGATCAATAGAGATTCAATGCGTGATTGGAAAAAAGCGGGTTCATTAGATACATTTGAGCGCGCGAAATTAATGGTGGATGACTTGCTCGCTTCTTATGCTAGACCTGAGCTTGATTCTGCCCACGTGACTCAGTTGCATGCCTTCATGCTTGATCTCGCCAAAAAAGCAGGCGTGGAAGAATTGCCAACTCTTGAAGATTTTCAATTCACATAAAAGGAGATTGTTAGATGATTAAGAAAATCCTATCGGCTATCGGAATGATAATGATTGGCGCCCTTACGCTCTTGTTTCTCAATGCGTTCAACTCATCGTTAGCAGTTCGCTGTGATTTGCAAAATGACCAACTCTACACCTGTCAGTCAAACAGCGTTGTATTAGGCATAACATTCTTAGAAGTGAATGCCGAACAGGTCAATGATATAGCGCGAGACCTCACTTGCAAAGGAGCAGGTCCCAACAAGGGCTGTAGCGCTCATGCAGAATTTATAACTGCCACAGGAGAAACAATTACCTTAAGCAAGTTATATACCGACTCTGGTCAGGTTCAAAAAATGGTGGATGAGATCAAGCCGCTCATGGCGGATAAAGCCACATCCATTGACATAGTCTTCTCGCCCTCAACATTCATGTCAGTAGTTTTAAATACTATCGGGGGATGTGTATTTATGCTATTTCTACTCATAGGATTAATTTCCGTATTTGGGAAAGATGCAAAAGACCTGAAATTAAGAAAATAATCAAAACTGCATGTTATGAGCAACCTTGAACAACTCCTGCGCATTCCAAGCGTGGATAGTAGCTTAAGATTCAGTATCTCGCCTGATGAAAAAGAAATTGTATTTTCTTGGAATAAAAGCGGAAAGTGGGAGTTGTGGAGATTAGAGATTGGAGAATTAGAGGCAAAAGAATTGGGCGGCGAAATTTCCGGCTCAAAATTTTCTCCTAAACACTCACCTGCTGGAAAACGACTCGCTTACGCAATTGATTTTGATGGGAGCGAGTCTTTCCATATTATTCTGCATAATCTACAAAACAACTCGCTTATTGACCTCACGCCCTCTTCTGGCTACGCGCAACAACCGAATTTTGACTTTTCTCCCGACGAGAAAACCTTAGCCATCCTTTCAGATGAAAATGGAAGCTTTGCCTTATATCTCTTAGATATTGAAACGCAAGAGAAAAAGCTATTGCTAGATATTCACCGCCCCATTTGGGATGTGGCTTGGTCGCCTGACGGGAAATATATCGCGGTCGAAGCGGAGGCAAAAGCGAGCGCCAGAGAAATTTATATTATTGAAGCAGAGAATGGCGCGGCAAAAGTCTTAAGCGAAAATAACGAATCGCTCAACGCGCAACAGCCTGCCTGGTCCGCGGATTCAAAGTCGCTGGCTTTCTCTTGCGAAAACGGCGAATGGTTCAACATCGGATTGTATGCTGTTGAAACCGAAAAGATCGCTTGGGTCACAGATTCCAGCGGGGATGATACGCAACCCACTTTTGCGCGGAGCGGGGAATTTATCGGCTGGATTCATAGCGCAGGGTCACAGACCAGCTTTCAGTTTAAGCGCGGCGCTGAATTTCATCAAGTAAAAGTAGGAAATGGCGTGCATTCATTTCCGCGTATCGTCAATAATAAAGTTATCCTAATTTACGAAGATGTGAATCACCCGCCGGATTTATGGAAAATAAATTTAGAAAACGGAATGGCGCTTCAAGCAACAAAGTCTTTGGAAGAAGATTTGAATTTTGACGCGCCGCAAGAAATTTCCTATTCAAGCATAGATGGCGCGCAAGTTCCCGCCTTGTTGTTTCGCGGACAAAGCGCTTGCGCCGTGATTGATATTCATGGCGGACCGAACTGGCATGTGCAAAATTTATGGAATCCATTTGTGAGTGAAGCGCTGGCAAAGGGCTGGAGCGTGTTACAGCCCAATTATCGCGGCTCAACGGGTTATGGAAAAAAATGGCAAAACGCAAGTAGATACGACATGGGCGGCGTGGACACAGATGATTGCGCGGCGGGCGTGAAATATTTAATTGAAAATAAAATCGCCAATCAATTTGTAGCGACGGGGCGAAGTCACGGCGGTTTTTTGACGATGTGTTGCTTGACCAATTATCCCGCCTTATTCGCAGGCGGCTCGGCCATCGTACCGTTTTTGAATTGGATAAAATCGCACTACGAATCGCGCGAAGATTTACAACACTGGAACATCGAAAACATGGGCGATCCTGAAATGAATAAAGAATTATGGATAAAACGCTCGCCCTATTTCTTTTTAGATAAAGTCAATGCGCCCGTGCAAATGATTTGCGGCGGAAACGATCCGCGTTGCCCCGCCAGCGATTCGATTGACGCGCGCGATAAGTTAATTGAATTAGGAAAAGAAGTAGAATTATTGTTATACCAAGATGAGGGGCATTCGTTTTTGAAGATGGAAAATATAATTGATTCGGAACTGAGGCGAATTGAGTTCTTGGAGAAAGCTCTGACAATGGACGACGGACGATAGACCGCCACTGAGGAAATATGGAAGCGTTAAAGTTTTTATCTGACGATGATGTGAAAGCCATGCACGAAGCGACGATGAAAGTAATGAGTGAAGTGGGGATCATTTGGACGCATCAACCGAGTTTGGATATTTTATTGAGCGCGGGCTGTAGTATGAACGGCAATCGGATTTGTATGCCGGCAGACTTGGTAATGGATTCAATCGCCAAAGCCAATAAGCGTCCGCAGATTCGCGGACGCAATGGCACAATCAATAAACTTGGAAGCGGCGAACTATTTTTTCATAACCTCGGCGGCGCCAGAGATGTGTTCGATGCGCGCACAGGCACGCGCCACGCCGCCACAGTGGAAGATTGTATCAGTGCCATTCGCGTTTTAGACGCACTGCCAAATTGCAATAACGTCACCCCGTTTTTCACGCCGCCTGATGTGGCTAATGAAATGATGGCGTTACACATGTATCGGCAGACATTATCCAATACCACCAAGCCTGTGCAAGGACCCGGCATTCAATTTGGTCACGACGTGAAGTATGCAGTTGAAATGGCGGCAGTGATTGGTATTCAACCGCACGAATTAACGCTCTCGCTTTCGCCAGTCAGCCCGCTCACTATGCACGACGTGGCGGCGCAAGCCATTATGGATATGGCGAATGCAGGCGTTATTCACGCCAACCTCCCCGCCCCAACTGGCGGCGCAACCTCGCCAATGACCATCACGGGAAGCCTCGTGCAACAAAGCGCCGAGTCGCTGGCGCCGTTGGTGTTGGCGCAACTTATCAATCCGGGTTGCGGCGTGATTTATTGCGGGCGCTTAGGCTTGCTAGAGCCGCGCACTGGCTTGATTTGGGGCGGCGTAGAACTTGGCATCTCATCCGCAGGCACGGTGCAACTTGGGCATTATTATGGATTCTCGGTCAACGTATATGGATTTTCGACCAACGCGCACACGTTGGACGCGCAGAACGCTTTTGAACGCGGACTCAACGCCTCTCTCCCCGCTCTGGCAGGGGCAGACGAACTCTCGGGCATTGGCGAAATGGAAGCAGGCGTGATGGGTTCGTTTGCTCAAATGGTTTTGGATAATGAACTCGCCAAAAGCGTGCATCGCCAAAGACAAGGTCTATCCGCCGACGCCGATCATTTGGCGTTAGAAGTTATTAATACAGTAATGAATACCAACAGAAATTATTTAGCCAGCAAGCATACGCTCAAACATTTACGCGCCGGCGAAATGGCATTGACTAAACTAGCAGAACGCAACTCATGGGATACCTGGGAAGAAAAAATGAATCGCAAACAAATGGCAGATTACGCCGCCGATGAAGCCGAAAGAATTTTGAAAGAACACATCGTCGAGCCATTGAGTCCGCAACAAGAAGCGGAGTTGGATAAGATTATGCTGGCGGCGGAGAAGGATGTTGTCAAGAAAAAGTGAGTTGAAGGTTGAAGGTTGAAAGAAGCGAAATAAAAGGAGAACAAATGCTCAAACAAGCTCATGCAATTTCAGAAGAATTAATCGAATGGCGGCGTGATTTTCACATGCACCCCGAAGTTGGTTTCGAGGTCCAACGCACAGCGGGGATTGTGGCAGACGAGTTAGAAAAAATGGGGTACAGAGTCAAGCGCGGGGTAGGAAAGACCGGCGTTGTCGCCGAGATGGGCGAAGGCGGCAAAGTCATCGCTATTCGCGCAGATATGGACGCGCTTCCTATCCTTGAACAAAATGATACCGAGTACGTCTCGCAGGAGGCCGGCAAAATGCACGCCTGCGGACATGACTCGCATACCGCGATGGCTTTAGGCGCGGCAAGAATTTTGGCAAAAGAAAAATTAAATGGGCGCGTGCGCTTTTTATTTCAACCCTGCGAAGAAACTTGTGACGAAGAAGGCAAAAGCGGCGCGCAAAGAATGTACGATGAAGGCGCAGTTGAAGGCGTGGATTACGTCATCGCGCAACATGTTGACCCGACCCAGCCGCTTGGAACGATTGCTATTACCGAAGGTCCCAGCGGCGGCGGCGTGGATACTTGGTATGCAACCATCATCGGCAAAGGCGGGCATGGCGCATACCCGCACACCACTGTAGACCCTTTTGTTCTATTGGCGCAAGTGATCAATGGACTCAATGCAATCGTCTCACGCAGACTCGATCCATACGCGCCTTCTGCGATCAGCATTGGCGTAATCAACGGCGGCTTCGCGGAAAATGTTATTCCGGATAAAGTTGAAATGAAAGGCACGATTCGATTTACGTCTCTCGAAGTGCAAAAGCAAATCCGCGAAGAAGTGCGGCGCGTCTTTGAAATCGCCAAAACGCTCGGCGGAAATTATGAACTGGGCTTCATCTTCGGCGGTATGCCATTGATCAACGATAAATATGTTTCGGAAGCAATCGGTCAGGTGGGCGCAGATTTGCTCGGAAAAGATAACGTCCACGAAATGCAAAAAACTTTGGGCGCAGAAGATTTCCCTGAATTTCTCAAAGATGCGCCGGGCGCAATGTATATGCTCGGCACAAAAATTGAAGGGCGCGAAGTGTACGAACTCCATCACCCCAAATTTGATTTAGACGAAAGAGCGCTTCCGATTGGCACAGCCATATTGGCAGAAACAGCCCTGCGTTTTTTGAACTCCTAAGTTATTCAAGAGATTAGGATTTGATTAAGAGGCGGTAATAAACCGCCTCTTTTTGTTCTCTGAATACAAAGGAAAAATATGCAGAACACAAAACTAGCTCTGATAATTACGCTGTGTTTTATCTCCGCTTGTGGAGCAAACCCAGCTACGCCTGCAAACATTATCGCTACACACACTGAAACCTCGGCAAATACGCAAACGCTTACGCTTACGCCAACTGCCGCCTCAACGCTCGCGCCTCTTCCAACCGCCACGCCGATTCCACATCCAATGAGCATTATCGCGCTACGCAACGGAGAATATCCGGGCAGTGAAATTACAATTGTCAAGGAATTGGAGCGCGGTTCAAATTACAAAAGGTATTACGTTTATTATCTTTCTGAAGGCTTGAAAATCTACGCGCTGTTGACCATACCAAATGGCGAACCGCCAGCCGGCGGATTCCCCGCGATTGTTTTCAATCATGGATATATCCCGCCGGACGTATATCGTACAACCGAAAGATACCTTGCTTATGTAGATGAAATTGCCAAAGCCGGTTATGTGGTCTTTCGCATTGATTATCGCGGGCATGACGCCTCTGAAGGCGAAGCGACCGGCGCGTATGGAAGCCCGGGTTATCAAATTGACGTATTAAACGCAGTTGCTTCGATCAAAAAATTGCCTGAAGTAAACCCCGAAAAAATCGGCATGTGGGGACATTCAATGGGAGGTTATTTAACCTTACGAACAATGGTGATCTCTAAAGATGTGAAAGTCGGCGTGATTTGGGCTGGCGTGGTTGCCTCATATCCGGAAATGCTCTACAACTGGCGTAGAACAGGTTCATTCACACCCTCGCCAAGTTCACGCGGCATCGGCTGGCGCGACGCATGGCTGGAACAGTATGGCGCTCCTGAACAAAACCCAGCCTTCTGGGATTCTATTTCAGCCACATCGTATCTTGCCGATTTATCTGGTCCCTTGCAGTTGCATCACGGTACGGAAGATGAAGACGTGCCCTTAGCCTTCTCCATCCGCCTTGCCGAACAAGCGCGCGGGGCAGGTCAAATTGCGGATTTATATACCTACGCCGGAGATAACCACAATATTTCTGAAAATTTCAATCTCGCCATGCAAAGGACAATTGATTTTTTTGACGCCTATCTAAAATAGCCTGCCGCAATTATTTGTCAAAATGCAGGATCGTCAAGTTGCCGTCAAACGAATGCGCGATTTGTTCAGGGATATTTCCCAAAGTGTCGGCTACTCGTTTCCTTGAACCAAAGCCCGGCAAAACGATAAAAGAACTGAGCGATTCTTCCTCCAGCTTTTCAGGAGTTGTTTGGTTGGACAACGCTTCAATCGTCACGGGCTGACTAGTCTCACGCGCCGCGACCAACGCTTCAATTATTTGAACATAGCTTTTATGCGCGAAAATATGCAATGGCACATTCAACGCTTGCGCAATGGTCAAGTTTGCCTGTAACATCCTTTGGACTGCAATCGGCGGCACAGACTTGGCAGGCACAATGAACATCACGCGTTGCATACTGTTCAACGGCAAGGGCAATTTCCCGATCATCACCGGCGTATCCGAGCCCCAAATCACTTCATCTAACACAGAGCCTAAGACATTTTCGCGGAAGGTGCGTTTACCGCGCCAACCCATCATAATCAAAGAAGCGCTTTCCTCGTGAGCGGTATGCAAAATTCCTTGAGCGTGCGTCGCCGCCAAACGAGGAATCAATTCGATGTGAGTCTCAGGATCATGCAGAGACTCGTTCACCTTATCCAATTCGCTTTTATGCAGTATCAAGCTGTTTGGAGCATTGCCGCCTTTATCGCTGGCGACGCTCACGGCTAAAATTTTCCCTTTTGACGAATGAGTCAATAAGCTAGCCAAGGCAACCAAACCTTCAGAATGTTTCGCATCCGCCACCGGAACGAGGACTCTGCCAAAGAGCGGAATCTGCTCTTCGTCGGCGGAAGCAGTTTGCAGGTCGGGCGCGAAGCGCTGGACGATTAATGGAGAAGTGATCGAGGTGAGCAAAATCATCAAGATGGCGGCGTTGAATAAGGTCGAGTCAAAAAGTCCAGTTTCCAAACCAATCACTAAAGTTGGGATGGTGACGGCGGCTTGCGCATGTGACAGCCCGTACACCGTCCAGAATTCCGCTTTGGTGTATTTGTAAATTTTTGCGGTAAGCCAAGCCGCGATCAGTTTTGAGACGTAAGCTACAATCGTCACGCCAATGGCGACAACAATTGTTTCCGGACTTTTGAGAAATGTCAATGGATCGGTGATGAGACCGCTATACAAAAGAAAAACGGGGATAAAAAACGATTCGCCGATGAATAAAACATGGCTGGTCACCGGGCTGTGGCGCGGCAACATTGAATTGACGGCTAAGCCTGCGATGAACGCGCCAACTACTTCATGCACGCCGATCGCCTCGGCGACAAATGCGGCGACAAACAAGACGACGATAACGAATTGAAACTCCAAGGCGCGGACTTTGAGAAATTGAAAAACTATTTTTCCTAAACGCGGCAAGCCAAAGATAATCACAGCCGTAAAAATGACGAGCATGACGAGCAATTGCACAAAATAACCAAGCGTGATTCCGCCGCCAGTTTTACCGCCCAGCACTACCGCCAAGACGATAAAAGCGCCAATGTCCGTTAAGACCGTCGCGCCGGTCGTCACGGCGACGGCTTCGTTACGAGTAACGCCAAGTTTGGTGAGGATCGGAAAGGCAATTAATGTGTGGGAGGCAAAGGCAGAGCCAAGCAAGATCATACCGAGCCAATCCAGCCCGAGAATGTAGCCAAGCCCCATGCCCATCAATTGCGGGAACATGAAAGTGATCAAGCCGAAGACCAAGGCGCGCGCGCGCACCTTCATAAACTGATTGATATCTACTTCCAGCCCGGCGCTGAACATGAGATAGACCAAGCCAATTGTAGATAAAAATTGAATGCGATCGTTATCTGCCAACAAGCCGAATCCATGCGGTCCGATCAACATGCCGCCGATGATGATGCCGATAATGCCGGGGAGTTTCAGCCTTTCTGAAATCAACGGCGTAACGAGGATGATCGCCATGATCACCAGAAAGAAGCCTACGGGTTTTGAGAAAAGTTCGAGGAGCGAATGCATGGGTCTGAAAATCCTTGGTAAATAATAAGTCGCAATTGAGGTTGGGATTTTAATTCAGGATGACGATACAGGCTAGCGCCGCTACTTCATAAAAGGGCGGTAAAATTATTTCATGTCTTCGGAACTTGTGGGTCAAATTTTATTAAATCAATACCGCGTGGATGAGCATATCCGCTCCACGCCATTCGGCGATTTATACCGCGCCACCGATACGCGCAATAATAAATATCTCGGCTTAACCCAACTGCCCAAAAGCGCCTCAAACAACAGCGAAGTTATCAAAGAATTGGAAAATATTGCGGGGCAACTTCGCAATATGACCATCCCAAATGTTGCCGCCTATCACGGAGTCTTTCAAACGCCGCAACATGCTTTCCTACTCGAAGATTGGATTGATGGACCAACTCTGCGCGATGTCTTGAACAAGAATCCAGTCACTGTTCAGGAAGCGCTGATATTTACGAAAGCGCTTTGCAACATCCTCGAATCTCTACACAAACGAAACTTCTTGTATCTCAATCTCATTCCCGAGTTTGTTCACGTCAATCAACAAGGCGAAATTTTCTTAAGTGGGCTAATGGGTTGCGGTCTAAACGGTGAAAAAAACTTCACCACGCTGAACAAATTCTCGCACTTGCATCTTGCGCCCGAGCAATTCACCGGTCAAGCGCTCTCTCCCGCCAGCGATATTTATTCGCTCGCCATCCTCATTTACCAACTCACCACCGGCGCGTGGATCAACGGCAAAGCCGCCCCCAAAACCAGCGAGGCAATTCGCAAAGCCCAACTTGAAAATATTCCGCCCGCGCCGATCAGCCTCAACCCAAGCATTCCTGATAATTTTTCGCGCATGACGCTCTGGGCGCTTCGTAAAAAGCCGGAAGATAGACTCAAAACCACAACTGAGCTTTTATCTTCTTTGACTCTCGCCGCCCAAACAAGCGTGGATGCGATTCCGCCTCAGATCACGCCGCAGGCAGGTCCGGTCACTTGGGCATTACTGAGCGAATGGCAGTTTCTCCCTACTCTTAAACCAAATCTCATCGCGCAAGACCTGCCCCCTTTACACGACCGCCTCGCCAATCTTGACGAGCCAAAATCCAAAAAACAGATTTCACGAAATCGCTTCGTGCCAATTTTCCTATTCTTATTGATCGCTGGATTTGCTTCGCTCTTTTGGTTTGTAAAGCCCGCGCCAGTCATCGTCCCAACGCCGATTCAAGTTACGCCCTTCGTCGCGGATTTCACCGCCGAACCCAGCATTACCCCCTCCCCTAGACCCACGCTGGAAAACGGCGGACGAATCGCCTACACTTGCACGCGGGGAGATTACAACCAAATCTGCATGGTCAATCGTGACGGCACAAATCCCATTCAATTGACGGATATGGACGCCAGCAACTATTACCCAATCTTCACGCCCGACGGCGCTTCGCTACTTTTCGCCTCCAACCGTAACGGGGCTTTTGATTTATATCTTTTACAATTCTCCGCAAAGCAACTCATCCAATTGACACAAAACGTCGGCAATGTGATCTCGCCAGATTATTCGCCAGACGGTCGGCAAATTGTCTTCGCCAATAAAGTTGGCGAAGAAAAAACTGCGATTTGGATGGTCAACGCGGATGGGTTGAATCCGCGCTTGGTGTACGCCGGCGTAGATGAAATCGTGGCTGTCGCTTGGTCGCCGAATGGCGAAAAAATCGCCTACGCCATGTCTATTGGCGTGCCGCAAGAATATGAAATTTTCATCATGGATACAAACGGTAAAAATCATGCGCGCGTTTCAGAGGGGTTACAAGGCATTGGCGGCAGTATTGATTGGGCGCCAGACGGCAGGAATCTATTAATCTACGCCGGTCCATATAACGATAAAGACATCTTCAAATTAGATATTAACACGCTGGCGGTTACGCAATTGACTGACGGCGGAAATAACGCAGGCGGAGCGTATTCGCCGGATGGAAAATACATCGTCTTCAATTCGCTCAGAAACGACGATCAAGCCGATTTATACATTATGCGCGCCGACGGAACCAACCAAGTGCAACTGACGAATAATCCAGAACCAGATTGGGGAGCAAGTTGGATCGAATAAGGCGGAGAAAATGTAAAAGTAAAGCGGAACAATTTACAGCTAGGCAGGGACGTTTCAGTCCGATAAAGTTTCGGCAACTCCAATTCCAAAATATGATTTTTATAACTTCAAGGGGGGATTTCAATCACAAATTTGTATATTTTCAACCAAAACTTGCGCGCCTGAAAACCTTTACATGTGGTTTTTTTAATGTATGATTGACTTATCAATGGCGTTTTTCGCGGCTCGTCCACCGCGGGAGGCGCTGTTCATCTTTAATCCCTGTATTGAAAGGAAGTTTTATGAATGTCCAAGCAACCAAGTTCTTATCTGTCTTCTAAGTTGGAAGGTCGCCTGAAAGCCGATAAAAGCGGAAACAGCATTTTTGCAATTACGCCCATTAACAAGGGTGAGTTGATTGCCGTTTTCGGCGGCGTTGTATATGAATGGGAGACCTTTATCCACCTACCCGAACGTGAGCGTATGTTATGCATCCAAGTCGAAGATCGTCATTTCTTGGTGCCGCGCCCCATTGGTGAGGGAGATTATGTCAATCACTCGTGCAATCCGAATGCAGGTCTTTCGGGCCAGATTGGACTAGTTGCCATGCGCGACATCCGAATCGGCGAGGAAGTTTGTTTTGATTACGCCATGAGCGATACGATGGCGTATGATGAATTTGAATGTTTATGCGGCGCGCCCACTTGTCGCGGTCAGGTTGGCGGAAATGACTGGAAGCGCCCCGAACTGCAAAAACGCTACGCAGGTTATTTTGCTCCGCACGTTCAGCGCAAAATAGACGCGCAGAAAGCCGAGCAAAAAGCTTTCGCCAAAGCCTTACGCTCGACCAAGACGCAAAAATTTGGGACAAAAGTTGCCGCCCCAATTTACAAGTAAGTGAAGCATAAAAAAGCCTTGTGAAATCACAAGGCTTTTTTTATTTAACACAGGTTTTGCTTTAGGCTTTCGGACCGGCTTCGGCAATCTCTTTCGGAGAACGATCCGCATACTTTGCGAAGTTATCTATAAAGCGTTTGGCTAGCTCTTTATAGTTTTTTGTATATGCGGATTTATCCGCCCAGGATGAAGACGGGTCTAACACTTCCGCCGGCACGTCTGGGCAGGTTGTCGGCGTTTCGTAGCCGAAAACTGGATCAACGCTAAATTTTGCGCCATTGAGCTTTCCGCTCAATACGGCGGCTAACAAAGCGCGGGTATGCTTGATCGAAATCCGCTTGCCGACTCCATAAGGACCGCCCACCCAGCCGGTGTTCACCAGCCAACAAGTCACGTTATGTTGTTCAATGTTTTTCTTGAGCAATTCCGCATATTTGGAAGGATGGTGGATCATAAAGGGCGCGCCGAAACAAGCGCTGAACGTCGCCTGCGGCTCTTTGCCTAGCCCGGCTTCCGTGCCAGCTAATTTGGAGGTATAGCCGGAAATAAATTGGTACAAAGCTTGATTCGTATTCAACTTAGCGATCGGGGGCATTACGCCAGTAGCGTCACAAGTGAGGAAGATGATGTTCTTCGGGTGTCCAGCGGATTTTTCCGGAACGGCGTTATTGATAAATTCTAATGGGTAAGATGCGCGGGTGTTTTCGGTGAGCGAATCGTCGTTCAAGTCAATTTGCCTGGTCGCTTCGTCATAAGGGACATTTTCAAGGACTGTTCCAAAACGGTGCGTGGTGGCGAAAATCTCAGGCTCAGCCGAGGCGGATAAACCGATTGTCTTAGCATAGCAACCGCCTTCAAAGTTGAAAATGCCGTTCGCGCTCCAACCATGTTCATCGTCGCCAACGAGACGGCGCGAAGGGTCGGCAGAAAGAGTGGTTTTGCCAGTGCCGCTCAATCCAAAAAACAGGGCGACATCATCTTTATCGTCTGGATTTACGTTAGCGGAACAGTGCATCGGCATTACGCCCTTAAGCGGCAAAATATAATTCAACACGGAGAAGATACATTTTTTCACTTCGCCGGCGTATTGCGTATTGCCGATAATGATCAATTTCTTTTCAAAGGAAACCAGAATAAACGTCTCACTGCGCGTGCCGTCATCTTCCGGCGAGGCTTTGAAAGCGGGCAAGTCCAGCACGGTAAATTCAGGGATAAAGTTCTGATATTCTTCCAGCGTTTGCGGTTCCAAAAACATGTTGCGGATGAAGTGTGAGTGCCAGGCGTATTCAGTCACGAAGCGCACCGCCAAACGATGCGCCGAATCGGCGCCTGCGTATACATCCTGCACAAAGACATCTTTGCCTTTGACGAATGCTTTCATCTTTTCAAACAAAGCGTCAAACTTGGTTTCCTCAAAAGGCTTATTTTGACCCCACCAAATATTGCCTTCAGAATCAACATGCTTGACGATAAATTTATCATTAGCGCTACGCCCCGTGTGCTTGCCAGTGTGCGCCACAAACGGACCTTCCAGCGCGAGGTGTCCTTCGCGGCGACAGATCGCTTCTTCAACTAAGGACTCAGTCGCCAAGTTCCAATAGGCATTCACATCGGTAATGCCCACTTTAGCAAGATCGTATTTTGCCTTGCGGGCTTGGGCAACAGATTGTGCCGGGGAAGTCAAATTTTGAGAATTGGTCATAAACGCTCCTTTTATTTCTGAAATTTAGAGTTAAAACACAAAATCTGGTCAAAGCTAAATTTTGACCAGATGTGTCGGCAGACCTGTGAAAACAGCGAAGCGATTCAGCCGAATAGTCAGCAGGTTCATAGGGTTAATTATACACAGCGAAACTATCAATTACTCGCAAGTAACCGAAGCCTGAGGGACTTCTTTTGCTAAAAGCCAGTTTTTTTCAAATTCTTGTACGTACAATGCCGCAATTTCAGGATTATCTAAAATGACAACGTTTTCATCATTTTCTTCGTCCGCGCTGGAAGAGTAATTCAGGGAACCAGTGACAACAATTGCGTTGTCAATAATTATGATTTTATCGTGCAAAAAACTGCTCTCGTTGCCATCGCGGCGCACATTCACGCCCGCGCAAATGAAAGTTTTCAATTCCGAGCCGGCGCTATTGCTTCCAAAAGTTTCATAAATGCCTTTTAAGTCCACGCCGGCTTTAGCGCGGTCAATCATCGCCTGCGCCAGCGGATAATCCGTAAAGCTGAACGCCAAAAAGCGGATGCTCGTTTTCGCGTCTTTGACGAGCGCAATCAACTTATCCACCGCACGGTCTTCGGCTGAAAATAAAATTTGAATTGGCGTACCGTCCAAAATTGCCCACTGCGTATTGACCGTTGAAGGCGCGCGCGGACCGAATTGCCCGCTCCACATTTCTTGAAATTCGCGCTCGTAAATATAAGCAATATCCCTAGAACGAATCACCAACACATTATTGTTTTGCTTGAAAATTCCATTGACGGTGATATTGGTTGAGCCAGTCCAGACGATCTCTTGATCAAAGATCCAAAACTTATTGTGCATCAAGGAAGTGCGCCCGTCATCTTTAAGCTCGATGCCGGCTTGCGCCAACATGGCAAATTGACCTCGCCCGGGTTGCGTATCATAGTTCAAGCCATTTTTATCGTCCGCCATCCACTTTACGTCCACGCCGCGATTCTTAGCGTTAATCAAAGCCTGCGCTACCGGCGTTAGATTAAACTCAAACGAAGCGATGTGAATACTACTTTGCGCCGCGTCAATTAAATGAATTATTTTTTCTTCAATCGAACCGGCTATATTTTCGGGGTCATTAATCACGAGCGGATCGGTGAAATAAACCTCCCACCATTGCGCGGCAACAGGCGCCGTGAGAGGGATTTCAGTAACGACAAACGGAGTCGGCGTAACGATAAACGGCGTATCGGTAACAGGCACAATCACGTTCGGCGTTTCTGTAATTGGAATAATAAAAGGCGGCGGCGTTTCCGTAATATAAAAAGGGATTTGCGTAACCGCCTGCGCATAAGGCGTGCTGAATTGATCTACCGGCGCGCAAGCGGCAAGCATGAGCAGAAGCAACGACCAGCTAAATAAGCGTTTCATCAAGTTAAATATACTGCGCTATTCGAGCGCGGTATATCTATTATTCTAAATTGGAGAAATCTTGCGGCGTTCCCAGCGGATATGAAACTGCGCCATCCGCAATTCGTTTGATCAACCCGCCCAGCACCGAACCCGCGCCAACTTCCAGATAAGTATTAATTCCCTGCGCCGACATATACTTGACCGATTCAGTCCAGCGCACGCGCGATTGCATTTGATCCATCAAGTCGGCGCGCGCGGCAGACGCACCTGCCAACGGCTGGGCATGGACATTGCCAACGACGGGGATTTGCAACGCTGAAAAATTCGCTTGGTTGACGGCATCGTTCCATTCAGTTTGAATCGAATCCATCAACGGGGAATGCGCGGCTATCGAAACCGCTAAAGGCACGGCGCGTTTCGCACCTGCCGCTTTCGCGCCGCTCATGGCTCTTTCCACTGCGGCTTTCGCGCCAGAGATCACGACCTGCCCGGGGCAGTTATCATTGGCAACTTGAACCAACTCCCCTTCCGCGCTGGCGGAGGCGCAAACTGCGTCTAATGTGGGAATATCCACGCCTAAAATTGCCGCCATGCCGCCCGGAGCAAGTTCGCCGGCGCGCTTCATCAATTCGCCGCGCTTGCGGACGAGGCGCAAGCCATCGGCGAAGGAAAGCGCTCCAGCGGCGGCGAGAGCCGATAACTCGCCGAGGGAATGCCCGGCAAGCAGAGCAGGCTTGAGGTCCGGGTGAAGATGCGTGAAGGCGCGGAAAGCCGCCATTGAATGTAAAAAGAGCGCGGGCTGAGTATTGATCGTCTCGTTCAATTCTTCCGAAGCGCCTTCAGTCATCAATTTGGAAAGCGCGAAGCCAAGAATTGCATCGGCTTCTTCAAAGGTTTGCTTGACGATTGGATAGGCTTCGGCGAGTTCCTTGCCCATGCCGATAGTTTGCGAGCCTTGCCCGGGGAAAACGAACGCGGTTGTTGATAAATTGATTTTCATATAATCTCCACGCTGATTAAAACACAAACGGGGCGTGATTGTCACGACCCGTTGAGTTTACTCGCTGGCTTTCTTTTCTTTTTTGACCTGAATAACTTCACGGCCATCATAAAAACCGCAACTGGAGCAAACGGTGTGCGGCAGGCGCATGGAGCCGCAGTTGGAGCAGGAAACAAGATTTCGCGCTACCAAAGCATCTTGTGAGCGGCGGCGATCGCGGCGGCCCTTGGAATGCTTGCGCTTGGGATGTGGGGTCATGGAACTTTCTCCTTTTACATACAGCAGACGGGCGATCTGCCCGTCTGTTTGATTATGAACTAAGCGGGGGGATTATATCGGCAGGCGGCGGATGCGTCAAGGAATTGGCTTGACCTTCGGACAGGAGTTCGGACATTTGAAGAAGCCTCGAAAGAAAGTAGACTTAGTTTGCAAACACAAACCCACTCCCAACGAGGCTTCCATGGAAAAGTTTACCATTTTAGAATTTATGCAG
>WBZO01000246.1_pt2 | contig 126762 bp, 109 predicted proteins | sample 5204261 | NCBI WGS metagenome assembly WBZO01 (sample SAMN12412400, study PRJNA552823) | activated sludge metagenome | isolation source: activated sludge from anammox sidestream of wastewater treatment plant... | place: USA: North Carolina | collected 2017-09 | reverse complement strand
AGAAATGCATCCTCTTCTAGATCTATATAGATTTTAGGATGCAGAAATGCATCCTCTTCTAGATCTATATAGATTTTAGGATGCAGAAATGCATCCTCTTCTAGATCTATGTAGATTTTAGGATGCAGAAATGCATCCTCTTCTAGATCTATGTAGATTTTAGGATGCAGTAATGCATCCTCTTCTAGATCTATATTGGTCCAGCTAAATCAAGGTCTTCTGCTATTTTCGGTGATTCTTCTCAGATAACCGTTGACTTCGTTTTGGGTAATCGGAGTGAGAAGAGTTTGTGAGCGCATGCGCCGTTCATCAGGATGCACGCCGGTATTGATGGCGATAACTTCACCGCGATTGTTATAGGTTGGACCTCCTGAATAGCCGCTATGAATTTGCGCCCGCGTGCCGATAAAGGATCGGTTCGGATTCTCGCCGCGCATAGCTGCTGTATAGGGCTCGCCGGTTAGGGCTTGGTATGTGCCGTTTCGATTGATTGTGCCCGGTGATACATGGAAGGCATTACTTTGGTTTGGAAAGCCAAAACTAGTTGCTTCGCCGCTAGTTGGACGTTGTTCGGCTATTTTTGCCGGCTGGCATAGCCTATCTGTATCGGCTCCAGTTCTCACTGAAAGTATGGAAAGATCTTTGGAAGGCAGTCTCATCTCGATGTTGGCAGGAAAGGCGCTGCCGTCGCCGAAGCGCACTTCGCGAGAGGTAATGTTTTGATTGTGCCGTTCTCCTGCCACGTGGTTGGCTGTTGCCACATAGCAAGTATCAGCAGTTCTGCCGATGGCTACCCCGGTGCCGTGTCCGCCGACAGCTCCTTCTGAGATATTTATGCGAACTGCCTGATTCTGAGCTCTTTCATAAAGTTGTCTAGTATTAAAATCAGGCATTTCGAAGTTACAACCGTTCGTCCGCTCGCCGGCTCGCAGGGTCGGTAGCTGGCCTTCCTGTGGTCCGCTTCGGCAGTTTCTGCCGTCGAAGTTGGTGATCGGCTCAGGATTGCGGCTGAACGTCTGATTCACTTCGCTGAGCATCTTTTCGCTTGCTCTGGTGCTTTCGTTAGAAGAATTCGCTGCTTGATTTTGGTTCTCTGTGCGTCTTTCAGCAGCCGCTCCTCTGTCGGGGGCGTTTTCTTGACTCATATAAGACCTATTAGAAAGAAAGGGGTGTGACCGAGACTGGCAGGCAGTCGGTAGTTGATAAGTAAGGGATAGAAAATAGAAAAATCTAGTGGGTGGTCTCTATAACATAAACCAGTTCTGTAAAAGAATTGAAAATTGCACAAGAGTAAAATTCACTTTCTTGCACCAGCCAATTTTTTCCTCCATTTCTTGAGCGCCAAACCACTCAAGCAGGCGGCGGCAGGTAAAAGTCCGATGCCTAGCCAGAAAAACTTACCGGGTGTACCAAGGGCTCTGCCGAAATGCAAACGTGTAAGCCATGCAGTCACAGTATCAATATCAGTCAAATTAGAACCAATTACCTTTACTTGCTGGGGAAAGACCCAAACTTCTAAGGGGACGTTCAGTTTGTCGTAAAAGAAAAATCTATAGGCTGGAATGTGTTTCTTTGGGAAGGATATTTCTCTCAAAGCAAACTTCTCGCTGTTTCCCGAGGATTCAGAAGAGTCTCTGCTAGAGTCAATTAGAGCTTGTTCTGCTCGCTTCCGTAGTGTGTTTAAATTGTCGAAACTGCCTTTGGGATCGAATTGGTAATGCGGCGCGCAGAACTTTCTGAATTCGATGGGAAAGGCAAAGTTTAGGGCGCTTACGGTGAAGAGTAAGATTGGAAGAGTCGCAAGCAGGGCTAGATATTTGTGCAAGAGAACTTTGTTCTTAAATACCCACTTTAGTCTATATAGATGCAACTCTTTCTTCCATGAGTATTGAGGCAGGAGAGTGAGAGCTAGACCTGAAGCCAATAGTAATTGAACGGCGAGAGCTAGATAACCTTGATATTGTTTACCCGGTTTACCGAGAGCGAGGTTATGATGCAAATCAGAAATTTTCTCCAGCAGCCAATGTTCTTCTTTCTCTTCAACAAATGCGCCGGTGCTGCGGTCTAGACCAAGAGCTTTTGAGCCACCTTCTCCAGATATATGAATATAGATAGGCTTGCCGTGCAAGCCATCAATATTTTCTATGAACTTGACCTGGCTAGAGTTATTCGCCGGTTTTACTGCTGCCAAGGCACTTTGGCAGAGTTTATCGAGATCGATATCTGAGCTGGTTCTCGATTCTAGGGCTTTCTTATTTTCAATAACGCCAATTATTTCGTCTTTCAAGATAAGCGAAGTGCCGCTCAGGCTCATGAATAATAGATAGAGTCCAAGCAGGCTGCCCAAGACTCTGTGGATGGTCCGCATCGCCTGAGTCTTTCGGCTCTGGCTAGTTGTCTTGTTTTGTATTTTTGCGCTAGCTATGGGGCCGGACATCTTTAAAGCGAAACCAGAGAGTCAGATCATAGATACATTTAAGAGCGCCGCCCAAAATGAGGGGCAGCCCGGCAGACATGCTTGATACCGAAAGCCCTGCCACGAGGGGCGCTAGTCCCTGTGCGAGGGCGCGGGCGCTGGCTGTGAGGGAGGCTGCGTAAGGACGCTCTTCCGGTTTTACTAAAATCATTGAAAAAGCCTGTCTGGCTGGAATATCCATGCTTGAGAATAAGCTTCGCACCACCAGTAGTGCGCCAGCCGCACCGGCGCTGGGCATGAAGGGCATGAGGCAGAGCGCGAAACTGCAAGGTAGGTGTGTGAAGACCATGGTCGACAAAAGTCCGAACCGTTTAGCTAGGTAAGGTGCCATCAAGAACGAAACGGCTCCAAGTAAATTGGTCAGACAAAAGATCAGACCGACAAAGTCGGCTTTGCAACCGTATTTGGTGATAAACCAAGCCGAAAGCAGAGATTGCACCACAAAGCCACCACCAAAAGCATCCAATGACTGCAAACCAGCAAGCCAGCTTATATGGCGGTTCTTAAGGGCGCTAAAAGTGCATTCGCTTAGACTTGGTTTGGTATTCGCTATCTTCTCAGTGTTCTGTGTGCTATCTGTATTTTCTGGATTCTTACTTTTACTGCTTCTGGGCGCTGTCTTCATCTGTGTATAGAGAAGTGAAAGAGTCAGTCCTATTCCAAAATACGAAGCGAGAAGAATTCTTGTCGCGCCATCTCCACCGTTTGCCAGGCACAGCCCGGCTATGAGCGAGCCCAAGGCCGCACCACCGAAGCCGCAGAGATTATAGATAGATAGAATGCGTGTCAACTCTTCGGCGTGACTGGTCTCATTCTTTCTGCCTAGTTCTTCTGAACTCTCAGCCAATAAAGACTGTTCAAGAGCGCTGAAAGCTCCACCTTCGAAGCCAGCCGGGCTAATGGTTCCGGCGATAACTGCCAGGGCGATGAGCGCTTTGTTATCAGTGCCGGCTAGAATCAGACCGCTTAAAGCGAGCAGCAAGCCTGAGAATAGAAGAATATTCTTGGCGCCATATTTAGTGGCGAGTAAAGCCAGTAAGGTGGTAACAATTGCGTCTTCAATTAAAGTCGCTGAGAGAAGGGCGCCTATCTCAAAATGGCTAAACTGGCAAGCCCTTAGAAAGATGGCTAAGATCACTGCGACAGATCCGAAGGCAAAAGTACGCAGAGCCTTTGCTGAATAGATAATGGCTAGAAGTCTTGTGCGTTTAGTTTTATTTGCTTTCGCAAGGCGCAAGCTTTGCTCAAAGTCGCAATTTGTTTCGCGACCTTCTTTCTCGAGAGAATCAAGTCCGGCATTACCTTTGCTTTTGACTAAGTTGCTCAAGCTGTAACCTTTAGCCTCTCCTCTTGCGGTTTGCCACTCTCAACATTAGCAGGCTCAGTGTGAGCAGTCTCATCTTTGACTATCTCACTTGCTTCCCTCAGCAAGATGGCTTTTTCAATAGACCCCTCCAGTCTCGCCCGCAACAAAAGGTCGTGAACCGGTAGATGATTTTCTAGAACGCGCTTTTCGAGAACCTTTAGCTCTTGCTCTAAGGAAGACCTATCTATGTAGAAATAGTTGTCTAGACGTTGGTCTGTGGCAACCATTTCAATTACTCTACCAACCAGGTCTCTATCTGCCTGCTGGTTTGGTCCAGTCAGTGCCAGTCTCTGCAGATTGGCCCGGGCTTCACTGTCGCCGCATCTGCCCGGCAGATTCTCATTTGTCAGAACTGTCAGAGCTACCATAAATAGAGCCTGATAAATTTGCGTGCCGGGCGCCATTTCAAAACCCTTGAACTCAAAACGCAACTGACTCTGTTCCTCGTCTGGCCTGTCTCGATGAATATAATAAAGTGGAGCCCAAAGGGATCTTCTTTGGGTGCGCACCGAACAGATGGTTTGCCCTAACTGGCTTCTAGCCTCTTCTCCGTGCAGAAAGGGTGAGTTAAAAGTCAAAGCGAAGAAAGCAGGCATATAAAAATTGATCTTGTCGTTCAAGTCGGCAAGGTCTGACTTTCTAGTTATTTCAGCCGGCAGACTAATGTTGAAGTCTGGTCCATAGGTTGCAGTGGCTACCCGTGCCCAGTTCCAATAATCTTCTCTTTCATAGTTGCGCGGGGCATCAAAATCCGAGGCTCTAGGATGATGTCCTATACTCGCCGTCATCAAAGCTTCCTTCTTAAGCCTTTCATCTAGGCGCGTTCTCAAAATATTTAGTTCTTTAATTGCCGCTTGTGGAGAGCCGCAAATCGAAGTCCTGGCTTCAATTCCCTTTGGCAGTAGGTGCAAAGGTGTAGAAAAATCAGGTGACGTAAGGGTGTAACCCTCAATCAGATAATGTCCACGCTTACGATGTAAAGGCTTCTGATTCAAGCCCTGTAAACTCAGATCGGTTGTGTCTATTGAATCTACAGTCGTTAGCAGATTACCCAATTCTAGGTCATTGATCCAGAGCGACTTTAGATCATTCTGCCGAATCAACAGATATTCAGTTTCAATGCCAAAGCCGAAGCCTGAATCGTCTTGCTTCAAGGATACCTCTATCATGTTTCTGATTTTGTTCTAGTAGGACCTTCAGAAAGGATAGCATTGTCGAAAGCTTGTTGAGAATAATTCTTATCTAGAAGCTGCTCTTATTGATTTTCAGAAAAACGCAGAAATTTCTGAATATCTACAAAGCATTACCAGAAAAGCATCTTCAGCCTCACTTTGCGATCTCTTGATAGCCTGCCGGTCAGTTAGAGCTTGCAATCGTTCTCGATCTTTTCAGCCTCGTGACAAGCGCTGCCATGTCATCGTATCTGCCGAACGACGGGACCAAGTAAGTCCCTTCAATCAATTCGGTTACTTCAGCGAGGAGCGCCTCGGCCTGCTCAAGTCCAACACGGGCCCCGTCATCTCCGGCTTTAGCCATTTCTTCTCGAATATGCTTGGGAATAGTAATTCCAGGCACCTCGTTATGCAAGTACTCTGCGTGTTTTGAACTATGCAAAGGCATAATCCCTACTAATAGAGGAACAGGGCAGCCGCCCATATCTTCGATGAAGTCAGCAAGATCACTCTTGCGGTAGATCGGTTGGGTCATGATAAAGTCGGCGCCGGCCTCGATCTTTCTTTTGATGCGCTCTAATTCGAGGGCACGATTTTGCGCCGTCGGGTTCAAAGCACAACCAATAGAGAGTGAAAGGGGGGCGCCTATGGTATTACCGGCGATATCTTGCCCTTGATTCAGTTGTTTGATTATTTTGATTAGACCAATTGAATCGACATCGTAGACCGCAGTGGCATGAGCGTAGTTGCCCAAGGCGGGCGGGTCGCCGGTCAGGGCGAGGATATTGTGCAGACCTAAGGCCTGGCAGCCGATAAGGTCTGCCTGCATACCCATTAGGTTGCGATCTCTGGTGGTGAAATGAATTATGGTATCGACACCGATGCGCTGGCTGAGAAGTTGGCAGGTGGCTAGCGAGGACATTCTTACCCTTGCCATCGGGCTGTCGCCCACATTGATGGCGTCTGCTCCGGCCGCATAGAGCAATTCAGCCGCTTGGGTAATTTTCTTGGTTCCGGCCCCCTTGGGTGGGTCCAGTTCGACAGAGATATAAAAGTCCTGCTCCGTTTTTTGTTTGATGCGACGTAAGCGCTCAGCCAGCGAGATTTTTGCATTTTCTTTCTGGCTTGCCGTCTCGACGGTGTTTTCGATTGCTTCGGGATTGTAGAGCACTGTCACGAGCGAGCCGACGCCTTTTGTCTCGGCTGTTTCTTTGCTCTCGTCCTTGCTTGAGTGCTCTTCGTTCTGCGCTATGTATTGGTCGAGAGCTTGCCTCATGGCTTTGATATGCTCTGGTGTGGTGCCGCAGCAACCGCCCACAATTCTAGCCCCGGCTCTCAGGTAAGGCTCGATGTAAGATGCGCAATATTTGGGTTTGCTCATGAACATCGGGCGTCCACCCATCAAGCTCGGTTGACCGGCATTGGGCAGGCAGGAAAAGGTGAGGCGATTGGGCGCAATTTTCAAGCTTTTGATGGCAGTTGTTAAGCGCAGAAATGAATCGAAGACAGGTCCCGGACCCGCACCGCAGTTGATACCAATAACATCGGGCATGTCATCCCCGAGTTCTTGCAAAAGTTTGACTATGTCTTCCGGCACTGCCCCGAGCAAGGTATGTCCTTCCACCGAGAAAGAAAGTTGAGCAATCACAGGCAGTTTGGAAACGTTGCGGGCGGCTTTCACAGCTAGGGCGGTTTCTTCCAGGCTGGACATAGTTTCAATAAGAAATAGGTCGACGCCTCCGGCTAAAAGGGCTTCCATTTGCTCTTTGAAAGCATCGCAAATAGAGTCTCGGTCTGTGTCGCCGAGGGGTGGCAATAATTTGCCGGTCGGTCCCACCGAACCGGCCACGAAAACCGGTTGCCCGGTAATCTCTCTGGCGTTGCGGGCTACTTTGGCTGACCAGACATTGATTTTCCAGACCTCGGCATCAAGTCCATGATTAGCCAGTTTAAATCTGTTTCCACTAAATGAGTTGGTTTCTATAATCTCCGCGCCGGCGTTGATATAGTCCACGTGGACTTGCTGCACGGTCTCTTGCCTGGTCAGATTAAGGTGTTCGAAGCTGGCTTCTCCCGAAGTGCCTCTTGAATACAGGAGCGTCCCTATGCCCCCGTCAGCCAGGAGTGGGCGTTTGGCCAGGGTTTCGAGAAACGGGTGCATGCACTTTACTCATTTTGGTTTTCGGAATGTCTCTCCAATGATAACGTCTGTTCACCTGAGCGCCTTAGGAAGAGCTCTTACCTGGTAATATACTTAACGGTAAAGCGGTTTCTGCCGAGCCTGAACCGGGTTGCCGGTTCTTATGCTCTGGTTACGTCTTGCCGATTACCTGAATCCGAAAACAAACAGAAGGACTCCCTGTGACCGATCCCGATCAAATTAGGAATTTTTCGATTATCGCCCACATCGACCATGGTAAGTCGACCTTGGCCGACCGTCTTTTGGAAATGACCGAGACGATAAGCAAGCGCGAGATGCAGGCACAGGTTTTGGATTCGATGGATATCGAACGTGAGCGCGGTATCACAATCAAAGCTCAGGCTGCGCGCATGGACTACATCGCTGATGACGGTAAGCATTATGTTCTCAATCTGATTGACACCCCCGGTCACGTCGATTTTGGCTACGAAGTATCACGCAGCTTGGCGGCTTGCGAAGGCGCTCTTTTGATAGTGGACAGCACACAGGGTGTGGAAGCTCAGACTCTGGCAAATGTGCACTTGGCGGTCGAGAGCAATCTTGAGATAGTGCCGGTGATTAATAAAATCGATTTGCCCAGCGCAGAGCCAGAGCGCATAAAGGCAGAGATTGAGGAAGTTATTGGGCTCGATGCTAGTAATGCAGTTTTGGCCAGTGCCAAAAACAATATTGGTGTCAAAGAAGTGCTTGAGTCTATCGTCAAATATGTGCCGCCGCCCAAGAACAACATAGATAAGCCTTTGCGGGCTCTCATTTTCGACAGCTACTATGATAGTTATCGTGGCATTATTGTTTATTTCAGGGTGAAGGACGGCGAACTCAAAGTCGGCGATCGCATTCGCTTTATGGCTAACGACAAGGCTTTCGATGTCGTCGAATTGGGGGTTCTGCGTCCTGCCCAGGTCAAGGTAGATAGGCTCGGTCCCGGTGAAGTGGGTTATCTGGCTGCTGCCATCAAAGATGTCTCCACTCTAGTTGGCGATACAATCACTCTCGATAGTGCCCGTGCATCCGAGCCTTTACCGGGCTACAGACCGGCAAAGCCCATGGTCTACGCTGGCATCTATCCAGTCGACAACGATCAATATCCCGATTTACGCGAGGCATTGATCAAGCTCAAACTAAACGACTCTTCTCTTTTCTTCGAGCCTGAAACTTCAGATGCGCTTGGCTTTGGCTTCCGCTGCGGTTTTTTGGGCATGCTGCACATGGAGATTATCCAAGAGCGATTGGAGCGTGAGTATAATCTCACTCTGATCACCACTTCTCCTTCCGTTGTCTACAGAGTGACCAAGACGGACGGCGAAGTAATTATGGTAGAGAACCCGGCCCTCCTGCCCGATCCAAACTACCGCGAGAAGATCGAAGAGCCCTTCGTCGAAGCCAGTATTTTGACGCCCAACGAATTTGTCGGAACGATTATGGAGCTTTGTCAAAGTCGTCGCGGCATCTATATCGACATGAAGTATCTCGACCCGCGCCGGGCTATGTTGGTTTATCATCTGCCTCTGGCTGAGATCATCACCGACTTTTTCGACCAGCTCAAGTCGCGCTCTCGCGGCTATGCTTCGCTCGATTATCATTTCAGAGAGTACCGCACAGAACGGCTGGTCAAGCTGGATATTCTCATCGGCGGCGATAAAGTCGATGCTCTTTCGGCTATCGTTCACTTCGACCGCGCTCAGTATGCCGGACGACTTCTAGCCGAGAAACTGAAGAAGCTAATACCTCGTCAAATGTTTGAAGTGCCGGTGCAAGCTGCAATCGGCGGTAAGATTATCGCCCGCGAGACCATATCGGCGCAGCGCAAGAATGTGCTTTCTAAGTGCTATGGCGGTGATATCAGCCGTAAGCGCAAATTGCTTGAGAAGCAGAAAGAAGGTAAGAAGCGCATGAAAGCTGTCGGTAAGGTTGATATCCCGCAAGAAGCATTTATGGCTCTGCTTAAGTTGGAAGAATAATTTGCACGAACCTTCAGAAAGAGATAAGCAGAAAGAACTAGAGACGATTGCTTTTGAGAGAGAGCGGGAGGAGCAGCGTCTCTTGCTTTTACGTCAAGCATGGCTTGGCCGCAATCGTCTATATAAGGAACTTTTCGGCGAGCCCACATGGGTATCGCCTAAGGGTTATGGACCGCCACCAACACAGATAGACGAAGAAAAGTTTTTCGGCTCTTCTCTTTTTGCGCAAGAGTCAGCCCAGTCGTTTGATCCCGATCCCTATCAGGGCAATAAGCAGGAAGTGGACAGCACCGAGCAGCATTTGGCTGTCTTGGCTTACGGACCAGACCCCTTTCGTCCCTACTGGACCTATATAACAGCTGGAATTGCTAGTCCTTGGGTTCATCACGAACCTCAGGAAGTGTCTGGTTTTGGTTGTGAGCTCATGATCAAGAGTCCGGTGGATTTGCCCTGGGCGCCGCAGGTGCTGCGCACCATGGCCTATTACATCTTTAATCATGCCGGTACTCTCAGTCCGGGAGTGCGTATCAGTCTAGGCGGACCAATAAAGGCCGGTTCCGATTCGCAAGTGCGCAATCTGATCATCTGGTATGCCGATGAGGCACCAGACTGTTGGTATCAGCTTCCTTCAGGTGGCTTTGGTATTTTTCTGGCCATCGGTGTGACCGAAGCTGAAGTGAAGTATGCCGAATCTGTTGAGAAGTATGGTACTTGGTGCGTTGAGCAGTTATTGAGACGTAAGGGTTTTGGACAGGTTACCGATCCTGATAGGCGCTGCACTATGTCGGATTCTGATACACCTGAGATGTTACAGTCAATCAAACTATTCGCCGATACATTCAGAGAGAATGAAGCTGAGATCATGTCTGAGTTAGGCAATCAACAATCAGATAATTTCTAGGATTCGGGAGCGGTTCGTAGATTTCTTTGTTCTGCTTGCTCTTTCTCTTCTTTTTCAAGTTCTTTTTTCAAGTTCCTTTTCATTTTCATTTTCGCACGCTTATTCTTTTGCTGCTTTTTCTGCCACTACAGGCGGTGACTGGCTGATTTGATTATCTGGTTTGCTTAGTCGTCCCTCAAGAAAGGTGATAAAGGAAGGATAAGTTATTTATTTGTGTTATAGTGAAGTTAGAGCGCATTGTGATGATGTAATTGCAATTTGGAGCTACGATGCGGCTTTATGGCTCCTGTTACGAAAAGCTGACCGGAGATCGGCAGGGACGCGCTCACAAGTTTGATATTTAGTCGACCAATTCAACCTCGTTCTCGCCCTAGGTGTAGGCGCGAGTAATTAAACCTTCTGGAGGTTCTGTTTGTTACTTTTTCTCGGCGCTTTTGCGCTGTTTTATATTTGGCACGGTCTGGGTGTGACCATTGGATACCACAGACTTCTTTCTCATCGCTCAATTGAATGCCGCAAAGCTCTTGAATATTTTTTTGTATTGCCCGGCTATCTGTCTTTTGAAGGTTCACCAATCTGGTGGGCAACCATCCATCGCGCTCATCATCGCCATGTGGATACAAACCTTGACCCGCATTCGCCCCGTTACGGGCTAAAGAATGCCTATGCCGGTTGGTTTACCAAGAAAACCTATCCTGAACATATTAATCCGCAAGAGCAAGCTCCGGACATGCTCAAAGACAAGCTCTATCTCTTTCTTGAGCAAGGCGGCGACTGGAGAAAAGCCCATGTCCTTTCTTATGCCGTCAATATAGGGTTCCGCTTGATCCTTCTCTATTATTTCGGCTGGACTGTTGCACTGGCCAGTTATCTGGCGGCTGTTTTGGTCTTGCAGATTCCACTTATGCTTAACGTGGTTTGTCACATTCCTAAACTAGGCTATAAAAGATTTCATTCTGCAGATGATTCGGTCAATGTCTGGTGGGTGGCGGTTCTGGCCCTGGGCGAGGGTTGGCACAATAATCATCACCGCTATCCAGGTTCTGCCAAGACCGGTGTTTCTTTTTGGGAATTCGATTTGTCCTGGCTTGTTATTTCGGCTATGAACCGGCTTGGACTATTAGATAGGGTGAATATTGCTCCGGCTAAGCAAGTAAGACTTGCCAACTGGAAAAAGAAAACTATGGTACAATCTAGGTAGTCAGGCGTGCTCAACATCGGGTTTTGCTTTCGCCACTGCCGATCTTCGAGTTAATTACGCCTACAGCCATTTGATTTGCTTTCATATATGACGACAAATAAGCCGCAAGGCCTGTTTGAAGTTGGCTTCGCGATTTTACTTTTATTGGCGTTGACTAACCGGCCGATTCGGGCTCCGCTCGAATTGTCGTAATCACAAATAAAAGGAGCATGTAAATGCAAAACAAACTATTCGTCCGCAATCTCTCTTTCAAGTGCACAGATTCTTCCTTGCAAGATCTTTTCACCCAGTATGGTGAAGTCACATCCGCTAAAGTGGCTGTGGATCGCGAAACTGGCAGAGGTCGCGGCTTTGGCTTTGTAGAAATGTCTACACAGAAACAAGCCGAAGACGCCATCAGAGGCCTGGAAGGCAGCGACTTCGAAGGAAGAGTGTTGCATGTGGCCATGTCTGAGCCTCGCGAAAAGAGAGGCGGCGGCGGACGCAGCGGCGGTGGACGCTGGTAATAATTAGAGTGAGGACCGGGGCTTAGCCCCGGTCTCCCTCAATTTTCCACTTCTTACTAGTTAGAGGTCCGAATGGTAAAAGCAGTCACTTTTGGCAAAAGAGAACGGGTTCGTTTTCTTGGCGGAGCCACAATCGCCGATTGGAAGCCGATTGAGGGCGCGGCAGTTTACGCTCTCACATATAAGCAGGATCCTTTAAATAGACCGCGTGCTCATACTGTTGTTTATTTTGGTGAGACTGCCGATCTGGCTTTGCCCGAAATGCAGAACGAACTGTCTAGATGGTGGCATGAAAATAGCGGTGCCAAAGGTGAGCTATTTTTCTTTTATCATCCGATGCCTGGTTCTAATCGTTATGAGCGCAATTTGGTTAAAGAAAAGCTTGCCGCCGAGTATCAACCCGACGGCAATGACTAAATTAGCAATCAGAAAAAACCAGCTCTAGAGCTGGTTTTTTTGTTTTAGACAGCTGCCAGTCCAGCTTTCACCCGTCTAAAGACATAGCCTTCTTTCACTGCTAGTTCGGTGGCGAGCACCGCACCGCCGGCAGCGCCAAGTATGGCGTTGTGCGCCAAGGCCGTGAAGCGTACGCTTATTGGTTCAGTGGTAGTGGCGTTTGCCTCGGCTTCTTCAACTTCCAGTTGTCCGATTGTCACAGCCATGCCGCCGTCGCGCATAACATCAAGGCGGGGTTGCGGTCTATCCGGTTCGCTTTGAAAATAAATCTGCTTGGCTGGAGCGGAAGGAAGACCTTTGGCCGGCGACTTATTGGTGAAAGCCTCCCAGGCGGCTAGCACAGCTTCTTTGTTCGGGGCTTTCTTGAACTGCACATTGACATAAGCGGTGTGACCATCGGCTACCGCAACGCGCACACACTTGGCTTTGATCTTTGGTGTGCTGGCGCTACTGATGCCGCTTTCAGACAGAGTGCCCCAAATCTTCAGCGGTTCAATTTCAGATTTAGCCTCTTCACCGGCAATATAGGGAATTACGTTTTCGACCATTTCGGGCCAGCCGGCGAAAGTCTTGCCCGCGCCTGAGATGGCTTGTTCAGAATGTACCAGGACTTTGACCGGCTCGAATTCTTTCAGAGCAGTCAGGGCGAGTACATAGCTCTGAATTGAACAGTTACTTTTCACTATAATGGCGCCGCTCTCATAGCCTCTTACTGGTCTTTGTTTGCTGAGTACAGAGAGATGCTCGGCATTGGCTGCGGGAATCATCATAGGAACAAGCGGATCCATGCGGTAAGCCGAATTGCAAGAAGTAACAAAGACGCCTTTTTTGGCGAGGGCATCTTCTAGTTTCAGCACTTCGGCTTTGTCCATGCTGACGGCGCAGAAAACTATATCGACTGCTTCGGTCACGGCATCGAGGTCGGCGGCGTCGACAACTTTGATTTTACCTATTGCTTCAGGCAGGCTGAAATCCATAAACCAACGGTCTTTGACTGCATCTTTATAGGCGACCCCGGCCGAAGATGCTGATGCCGCAAGGGTGGTCACTTCAAACCAGGGATGCTCTTTCAGCATACGAAGCAATTGTTGTCCGACCATGCCGGTGGCGCCCACAATGCCCACCTTGAGCTTATTTCCCACTAAGCTTTTGCTGTCCGAATTGACTCTTGCTATTTCCACTTAACTGTCCTCACACCGGTTTGTCGTACGAACCCTCAATCATGACAGGCTCTGCGAGTATAACAGCCCCTAGCCCAGGTTCTTTACAATTTGCTCTGAATATTGCTCAAAATTTGCGTTTCTCTTGCAATTCCTCTGCAAAGACAAGGTTCTTTAGGGCATTTGCTGTTTTTTCATCTAGGTCTACCAGTATCTGCGGAGCCTGTTCTTGCGAAGCAAAATTGACTTTGGTCGGTAATTTATTGATAGTCTCCGGCTCAAGCTCTTGCTTGTAATAGCTTCTGTAAATGTCCTTAAAGAGACTGAGGGCGATCAAATAGCTGCCTGCCTGGCTGGGATGGTGATTATCCTCCTGATAGAGTTCGATCTTCTCCTTGCCCAATTGCGCATTTTTGAAATTTTCTCCCACCGGGATAATCGGCATGGCAATGCCATCGCCGGCTCCGGCGCTCTCTACTGCAACTTTGCTCAAAGACGAGAGCTGCTCCTGATTTTTTTGATCAGCCTTTTCGCCATAGTCTTGAAAGAAGAATATTTGAGCCGGACCTAGTCCCCTCGCCGCACGACGCTGGTTGGCACGTGAGAGAGCCTGGCGCAAAAGATAGAGATAGCGAGCAAATCGTTTTGGTTCTACGATAAGGTCGCTGGCTTCTTGTAGAACAACAATGTCGAAGTTGCCGCTTTCTACATCAAGCAGGGTGCGGGCTGTATGGTAGTGACTTTCCAGGGTCTCACCCGGATAAGCAACCATGATTGCCTCCACCGGTTTACCGGCGCAATAGAAAAATTCCCGCACCAGCCATGGTGAGAAGTTGATACAAGTCAGTGAATTACCCAAAAACAAAAGTTTGGGTTTGCTTTTATAGATTTTAGTTGGGGCAGGCTCAGAGACTTTGGGCGGGCTATCCAAACTAGCTTCTTGCCTGTTCTTGCTGCAGGAACTGAGGAGCAGCGAAGTGGATGCGATGATAAGAAGGAGCTTCTCTCTCAATCTCTTTCCTTTACTTTCCTGTTAAGGGCGGATGTTCCTTTAGGTATTGGGTGGCACCGTCTGAAAGTAAGTCTCGGTGCATGCGCCACTTGTCGCTGAAGAAAGATACCGCCACGCCTTCGTCTAATATGTGAGTGCCCAGCAGGTTGAGGGCGTCGCTGTCTGAATTGAGACCTTCCATATAGATGATGCGGTTGCCTTCTTCTTTTTCTTTGAGGAGGCGACAGAAATATTGGAAGTTTGAATTTCGTAGGCGGGGCATGTGTCCGCCTACGATCACTATTTTGATTTTGTCGAAGTCTTTGCCGAGCTTTTGGCGCCAATTGCCCACTGTTTGGTCGATAATCGCCAATTGACTGCTTACAGCCAAGTAAGCATTTTGCAAGATATCACTGCGCAATGACCGGGTAAATTCTTGCAGCTCTTTGGCTGAAATCTCTTTTTGTGCCAAGGCTTTATCGATGAAAGAGAGGCAAGCATCGACCATCTTGTACTGACGATCTAGCTCTTTCATTGAAAGATCATGATCTTTCAATTCGCTTCTCGCCTTTTCAACCAGTGCTTTAAAATCCAAAAGCTTTTGTCTGGATAGCTCAATATTGGGTTCTTTATACAAAAGACAGTAAAGGGCAAGGGGAATATGGGCCACTGTTTTGAAGGTCGTGTAGCGGTCTTTGATATTGGCCACTTCTTCTCTTTGGCTGCCGTTCAGTAGCACAAGTCGATCTGCATAGCAGAGAATCAAAGGGTTGGATGCCTCAATTTCATGGCTGCGAGCCGCGGCATAGAACTCTCTAAACTTATTGTTGAGAGCTGAAAGTTGGCTTTGTTCTTCGGCTGCACTTGGCTTTTGCCAGCCGGTGCAAAGCATTGCAGTCAATAAAATTGACAAACACCAGCCATTTTTCTTGGAATTAGTATTCATAAAGGTAAGCATACACCTTGCAGTGGTCGGTTCCGGCTAATTTGCCTGGATAAATATGGGGGGTGTTGACAGAACTAGACGACTGGTCTATTCTTGTATTTGTCGGACCGATGAAATTCCCCATAATAAAATTCAAGAGGTCAAGAAATGTCTAATTCAGTAGAAGAGAAAAAAGAAACCTGCGCTACCACCACCTGCAGTGGCGAAGCTCAAGGCAAGAAAGAATTGGAGACTAAGCTGGCAAAAGAAGCTTGCGCTTCAGCTCAAACAAAGGCAAGCGAAGTCAAAAAGAGCGGCTGTTGCGGCTAACAGTAATTAGCTAGCCGTTCATTCGTCCCTATATCTTTACCGACCGACCCATAGTCAATTGCCCCGGCCTGATTAATCATTTCTGACTAATTGGTGTCGGGGCGGTTGACTACTTAATTATGCGTGCCTTAGACAGTGCTGGAGACTTATTTAGCAGCTTTAGGGCGAGCCAAGCTCACAGACATTTCGCGACCGGCGAGAGCGCGGCCGTTGAAGTCTTTGATGGCTTGTTCTGCGGCTTCTTGGGATTGCATCTCAACAAAGCCAAAACCGCGTTTTTTGCCGGTAGCTTTGTCGGTAGGTATTGATACCGACACGACTTCGCCAGCTTGGGCAAATACTTCTTGCAATTCGGTTTCGGTGACTTTGAAGGAGAGGTTTCCAACGAAGAGCTTGGTTTGGTTGTTCATCTGATCTCGTAGCAATGTCCGGCATCCTAACACTAACCTGATACCGGTAACCCAGAAATGCTGAGGGTTCGCCCGATAGTATCTCATAGTTATCTATAAAGTGCATAGTAGGTTGCCAAAATGCAGCAAGACCAAACGACTGCTAATATTTTGGCTGGCTGGGGCGCTCTGAGGGACTGCGGTGGCAATGAAACTTTTGCGTTTTTTGACAATTCTTTCAGCAATTCTAATCTCTGCCGCTTATCTTTTTTCTACTCAAACTAGTCCTCAAATTAGTGCCCAGGCAAGAGGCATTAATAAAGTACAGGTTGAGCTTTCGGACTTGGCTTCTGCCCCGGGCGGTGCCGGCAGTAATGACAAGGTATCTTTAACACAGTTGCGACCTGCCGTTTATCAGCTAAAGGTCGAGCATCGGCGCGGTATCGGCTCGGCGACGCTGACTCTGCCCGAGAAGCGCTCCAAAGTTGAAATTTGGCTGCGCTTTGCTGATTTTGCCAGTCTTGAAAATCTCACCCTGACCGGGCCTGTCTATAGAATGCACACAAGCTCCAGGCGTCATCCTTGGGTCTTGCTTGAGAAGAGAGTGGCAGGCGATAGTGCCGATTTAGAGAAAACTCAAGAGAAGTTTCAGGCCACTTCGAAACGCTTGAAGCTGTGGCTTGCTTTTGAAAATAAAGATATATTGGTGAAAGTGCCGGCTTTGATACTAGAGCAGGCAGACAGCAAAGCAGATAGAGAGGCTTCGGTAAAGATTTCATGGATAGACGCTTATCGCTAGCAAGTGCGGGGCTTTTGTCATTTTTTCTTTCGCTCTCGTCGGGCATCTCATCCGCCCTCGCTGACAATTTAGTTCAGGGCAAGAAAAGTCCTGGGACTGAGGCTCAGTCTTCTTTGTCAGTGCCCTTTTTGCTTGAGTATTTCGACCGCACTGGTCCTGATAAGAATGCCGATATAAGCGCTTTTCAGAAATTGATCGAAGGAAATAAGAGCGACAAATTTGTCTTTCTCTATCAGCCGGTTCTGACCAAGGAAGTAAGTCCAATAGATTTCAGCCAGACCGTGGCGCGAAACGCTCTCACTCGTTTCAATTTTTATCTTTCCGCTCCGCAGAACAGCGAACTTATGAAGGTCTATGCGGCAAAGTCGAACGCAAGAAAAAGTTTAGCCCTGCTCGATGGAGTCGAATGTGCTGCAGATGCAGGTTCTTTCAACAAAGCTTTGAGCAAAGTTAGACAAGATGCCAAACAGAGTTTGCAATTGCAAGCCTGGCAGCGACGCGACAAGCTGAAAATAAGATACCAAGCAGATTTTAAGAATAATTTTTCAGAGGGAGGGCGCTTGACTCTCTTCCTGGTCGACAAGATAGCTTTGCCGCAGGGGCTGACTTTGCCCGTGGTTGTTCAAGCCGAAGACCTAGGTTATTTCGCCCATGGACATAAAGGCCCGTCCGAGCGGGTTTTCGGGGTTGATGCCGCTGTATTGAAACGGCGCCGCAATGAAGCAGCGCCACTGAGGGCGATACTGATCTTGCAAAATAATTTCAATTTTCAGATTCTAGGTTTAGCCGAAACTACAGTCGAGAAGCCTGCCTTCTCTAACTTATTTTAGGCTTTGGGCTACTTCTAGATTTTTCTTCGACCAGTAATAGTCTCGGTGTTGTCTATAAAACTCAAGTGTTTTTGCCAGCCCATCTTCTAATGATGTGGTCGGCCTCCAGCCGACGATTTTTTCAATCTTGCTGATATCTGAATAGAAGTCGCCAGGCTCCTGGGCTTTACGCTCTGGTGAAAATTCAGCATATTCCCAATGACCTTGCTTGGCTACACTCACTATTGTTTTCACTAAATCAAGGAAGCTGACAGGAATATCAGAGCCGACGTTGAAGATCTCGCCGTAGGCTGCCGGTGTGATGGCGGAGGCGATAATTGCCTCTACGCAATCGTCCACATAACAAAAATCTCTCAAAATACTGCCGTCGCCATAGACCTGAATTTTGTCGTCATCCATAGCCAGGCGTACAAACCAGTTGCAGACGCCGAAACGTGAATGCTTCATCTGTGATCGGGGTCCATAGATATTGCTCAATCTGAGCAATACAGAGCGCACCCCGTGCACATCGTTGTAAACCTTGATGATTTTCTCGGCAGTGAGATTAGAGATCTCATAGATGCCTTTTGGATTTGTCGGTGCTTCTTCATTGACCGGCAGTGACACTGACGCGCCGTACTGTCCACGTGTACCTGTGTAAACGCAGATAGCAGTGGGATTGTGCTTGCGCAAAGCTTCCATCAATATGGCCGTGCCGGTGATGTTAAATTCGATATCTGGAAAAGGATTGGACAGACTCATCAAATGGCAGACTTGTCCAGCCAAGTGGAAGACATAGTCTTGTCCGCGCACCAAATAGTTGACCGCCGACTTGTCGGTAATGTCGCAGAAGTTAACTTTTACTCGGTCTTTGACCGGTGCCAGGTTGAATTCGTTGCCGCCGTAATCGGGAATCATGGAATCAAGGATTGTTACTTTGGCGCCCAAATTAGCCAGCCTGATAGCCAGGTTTGAACCAATAAAGCCCATACCGCCTGTAATTAGTGCGGTTTTGCCTTTGAAGGCAGTTTCGATAGTCTGGGTCATTTTCTTAAATTCCACTTAGAATGCCGCATTACTAGATATATTTCGGCGCCAAGATCTTAGCATGAGGCGGCATTTTGCCGGATTCAAAACCAGTCTCTCTTTAGATTTGATGCGCTTTTGCTTTGCTTCCTGCCTTCTGTTGCTCTTTCGATGGATTAATTTTGTCGTAACGGTTGTCAACTAAACCCCTCTTAATTCGCAATTGGCTCTTTTCTTCTAATATTAGGGTCAGTGTGACCAGTTTTAGTGAGAGGCGAGAAAGTTGAAAGTTCCTTTCGGCAACATGAAAATCCATTACCAAGCTTATAAAGCCGAGCTTGATGCCGCCGTAGCCAGAGTAATGGAGAGCGGGCACTATATATTGGGTCCCGAACTGGATAAATTCGAAAAGGACTTCGCTACTTTCCTCGGTGCTAAGTACACAGTTGGATGCGCCTCTGGTACTGAAGCAATTTATTTGGCTTTGGCTGCCTGCGACGTGGGACCCGGCGACGAGGTCTTGGTTGTCGCCCACACAGCCGTGCCTACCATTTCTGCTATTTCCATGACCGGCGCCACTCCGGTTTTCGTTGATATCAAAGCTTCCACCTATGTAATGAGAGAAACTGAGCTGGAGGCCAAGATCACCCCCAAGACCAAGGTCATCATTCCGGTACATTTGTACGGACATATGGCCGAGATGGAAACCATCATGAAGGTGGCAGCCAAGCATGGTTTGAAAGTGATGGAAGACGTGGCCCAAGCCACCGGCGCCACCTACAGAGGTCAGACCGCTGGTACCATCGGCGACTACGGTGCCTTTAGCTTCTATCCCAGCAAAAATCTTGGAGCCTTCGGCGACGGCGGCGCTGTTTCCACTAATTCAGAGGAAAACTACAAGAAGCTCGTCATGCTGCGCAATTACGGGCAGAGCAAGCGCTATTATCACGATATTGTCGGCATCAATAGCCGTCTCGATGAAATTCAGTGTGCTATTCTCGGCGCTCAACTGCCTTATGTGCATGAGTGGAACGATCGCAGACGTGAGATTGCCGACCGTTACACAGCCGGCTTGAAGGATGTGGTCATTACTCCGGTCGAACAGCTCGGCTGCAAGCATGTCTATCACCTCTATGTCATTCAGACTCCTTATAGAGATGAACTGCAGGAATATCTTTTGGAAAGAGGCATCCAGTGTCTGATTCACTATCCGATACCGGCGCACTTGCAGCAAGCCTATAGCTTCTTGGGTTATAAACCCGGCACCTTGCCCACCACAGAGCATGTGGTCAAACGCATTTTGAGTTTGCCGATGTTCCCCGAACTGACCGACGACCAAGTCGATATGGTCATTGAGGGCATCAAAGACTTCCACAAAGAACGCGGCATTACTTTTGAGATGGTTCAGAGCACCAGGGCTCTCGCCGAGACTGTCTAGACAAATCCAATCGAGTACGAGAAATGACCAATATTCAGCAAATCGCTAGACCGGAAGAAACATCTGAACTGAAGAAGCTCCTTACTTCTGTTTCTTTGATCATCCCTGCCTATAACGATGAAGAAACAGTGGGCCGTCTAATCGATGATGGCGATGCCCTACTCAGCCAAATTGCCGGCGACTATGAAATCGTAGTTGTGAACGATGGCAGCAAAGATCGCACCTTGGAAGTGATTCAAGGTCGCGCCGAAGTAAATCCCAAAGTGCGAGTGATCAATCATCCAGTCAATAAGGGCTTCGGCTTCACCATTCGTGAGCTCTATTTGGCCGGCGATAAAGACCTTATTTTTTCCTTGCCGGGGGACTATCAATACGCCCCCAAAGAAATTATCAAAATGGCAGAGGGTCTAAGAGACTATGACTTCGTCATTGGTCTGAGATTGCATAGAAATGATCCTCCCAGAAGGAAGATGCAGTCGAAGATCTATAACTTGATGCTGCGTACCTTCTATGGTCATAAGCACAAAGACGTCAATTCAATTAAGCTCTTTAGAAAGAGAATCTTCGACAAAATTCAGCTGCGTTCGCAGACTCCTTTTGTCGATGCCGAACTTTGCATCAGAGCTGAAAGAGCCGGCTTCAAAGTCGTTGAAATTCCAATCGAGCATTTGCCCAGAATGACCCAAGGGGCTTCCGGCGGCAAGTTCTCGGTTATCTGGGAAACTTTCTCGGATCTCTTCAAGATGCGTTCGACCTTCTAGTTTGCTCTAGTCTAAAGAGCCATTAGAGAAAGTCGGCGAATTTCGGTTCCTGGCTGTGTTGTTTAAACCAGTCGGCTAGTTTTTCTTGGTCGATTTCGATTTTGACTTCGATGATTTCGTCAATCACATCTGGGGCACTCAGGTCAAAGTTATTGAGAAAGTCGGCCAGTTCCTCGGTCTTCTCCAGGCAGTTCCAGGGAAGCTCCATTACATGGGGGTCGCAGTGGCTCTCGCTGTAAAAGTAGACATGCTTTTTCGGTGTCAGTACCAGCCAGCCTTCAACTAATGCCATCATCCCGGATTCCCTAGTAGTTCTCTTATTTGTTCTCTAATTAGTAATTTAGTCTGGGGTGTATCAAGAAAGTATCAAGATTTTCGCTCTGCCGCTAATTTTATTTCTTTGCCAGGGGCAAAATTGGGTCAAACAGCTGACATAGTTCAGAAATTCTTGCTGGTAAAGCGATAGCCGACTCGGGTTTCGGTTTGTATGAAATGCGGTCTAGCCGGGTCGGTTTCGATTTTGTTACGCAGATTGGCAATATGCACTCTCAGTGAATGATGGTCTTCTGCATATTCCGGTCCCCAGACACGAGTCAGTAGCTGCCTATGGGTGAGTACACGGTTGGGATTGTTGATCAACAGAGAAAGTAGATCGTATTCCTTAGGGGTGAGATGCACCACTTCTCCGGCTTTATGCACCAATCTTTTGTCCAGATCAACTTCCAAGTCGCCTTCGCTAAAGATAGGCGTGCCTAGGGTCTTTTCCGGTTGTTTACTACGTCTGAGTACCGCCCTTACCCTAGCTAAAAGTTCGCCTACACCAAAAGGCTTACTGATAAAGTCGTCGGCTCCGCAGTCGAGTGCTTGAATCTTATCTTCTTCCCGTTCACGAACTGATAGAACAATTATGGGAATCGAACTCCAGGAGCGGACCTGCCTGCATACTTCAAAGCCGTCTATTCCCGGCATTGCCAGGTCTAGAATCAGTAGCTCAGGCATTTCTACTGCCATTTTGTCGAGCCCCTCTTCGCCCGTGGCGGCCAGCTGCACTTCATAGCCATTGCGCTCAAAGCCTATTTTGAGGGCTCTTCTAATTTGCGGTTCGTCGTCAATGACCAGAATTTTGGTGCTCATTCGAAAGCCTGGTTAGGTAATGTCACTCGCATAATAGTACCGCCTTCCGGATTATCCAGGGCTTCTATTTTGCCGTTATGTGCTTCCACCAATGCCTTACAAATGGCCAGTCCTACACCGACCCCCGGTATCGTCGATTCCGACAGGCCCTCTGCTCTAAAGAAGCGATCGAATATTTTGGGCTTGGCATCGCTCTTGATACCCTGACCTCGGTCGCTCACCTCAATATGGGTACTTTTCTCCAACTGTTTGATTCTAATTGTTACTTTGCTTTCCGGCGGCGAATACTTGAGGGCGTTTTCCACCAGGTTCTTGATCACCTGCTCTATTTGTACAGGGTCGAGCATTACTTCTTGCAATTCCGGGGCTATGTCCAGCTCAATGCGTTTATTTTCTTCTTCAGAAAAGCCGCTCAAACTGGCTCCCACAATCTCATTCAGATCTGATAGCTCGGCCAAAGGTCGCCAGGCACCAGCTTCCAGCTTAGACATGTCGAGAATATTGCCAATCATTCGATTCAAACGGTCTGTTTCTTGTTCGATACCTTGCAGCAAAAGTTTCATTTCATTGCTTTCCACCGGTCTAAGCGTCGTTGACTCTTCTTGCAAGACTGATACTGCCGCCTTAATGCCTGTAAGAGGACTTCTAAAGTCATGGGTGACCATCGATAAGAGCGCTGTCTTTAGGGTATCGGCTTCGGCAATGGCTTCCAACTTGCTTTGCTTGCGCGATAATTCTTCCCTCTGCAAAATTACTGCAGCATGATTGAGCAGGGCGTCTAGAACAGTGCGCTTACTTTCATCCAGCTTCTGCCCCTGGGCAAGCTTAAGATAAATGGCTCCCTGTCCAGTCTGCAAGGTTACTTTGTTTTCGTCTTGCTGGGGCTCTAGTCCGCTATTCATCTCGGCTATGAGATTTTCACGATCTTCTCCTAGGCAAGCCCTAATCACCATGCCTTCTTTTTCTCGACTGGCGACCGCGGCAACATCGACAACCGTAAGCTTGGCTATTTGCTTTAAGACTTCGGTCAGGGCTTCTTCTGTTGTAATTTGCGAAGAAACAGCCCAGCTTGCACTGGCAAGTGTTTCAGTTTCGAGCTGTTTGCGGCGTGCTTCTTCTTCACTGCTCTTGAGTCTGGCTGTTAGATGACCGGTAATAATTGAAACAGTAAGAAGCATGCAGAGTGTAAGCCATTCGTTGGCGCTTTTTACTGCAAAAGTATAGCGAGGTTCGACGAAGAACCAGTTGAAGGCGAAAAAGGCTAGAACAGCAGAAAGAATAGCTGCGCTTCTGCCCACATAGATACTAAGCAGAAAGACAAGCAAGAGATAGAGCAGTGAGACATTGGCAAAGCCGCGGTCTAGATGAAAGATCTGAATGAGGATTGTCACCAGTATGACCAAGGTAATACTGGCGCCCCAGCGCAATGAATTATTCTTGGCCGGCTTAGTCAAGCTTGACTGCAAAGTTGAAGGCAAACTCGAGGGCTGCTTCAACTTTGTCCAATGTTTCCTCGATGTCGGCAAGGCAGTGGGCGGCTGAGAGCACCGCTGCGTCATGAGCCGAGGGAGGCAAGTAGACCCCTTGATCTAAAAGATGGTGGAAGAACGCGGCATAAGCTTTTGTATTTATTTTTTTTGCGTCGGCAAAATCTTGCACCGGTCTATCAGAGAAATTAAAGCCGAACATAGAGCCTTCTCGCTCTGGGCTAATCGGGTAGCCCTTCTTCTGTTTCAGTGTTTCCAGTCCCTGAAAGAGAATCTTAGCCATCTCTTCCATATGAGGAAAGGGATTGCTCTCTTTTAGAACTTCGATTGTGGTGATGCCACCAGCCATAGTGGCGGGATTGCCGCTGAAGGTGCCGGCCTGATAGACATCCCCTAAAGGCATAAGTTTTTGCATTATCTCTCGGCGTCCGCCATAGGCTCCGATGGGCATGCCGCCTCCCAGCGCTTTACCGAAACAAGTCAGGTCCGGCTCGATATCATAAATGGCTTGGGCTCCTCCTAAGGCGACGCGGAAGCCTGTGATCACCTCGTCGAAAATGAGCAGGGCTCCGTATTTGCGGCAGAGCTGACTGAGTCCGGCAAGAAAACCAGGTTGTGCTTTCACCAGTCCCATAGAGCCACAGACCGGCTCGACCAGAACTGCTGCTATAGTCTTCGGCCTGGAGGCAAATAATTCTTCTAGGGCGGCAAGATTGTTATATGGCACCATCAATGTGGAGTTTGAGGCGGCACTGACTAATCCGCTTGAAGAACAATGACCGGTGGAAGCAAGCACGCTATCTGAATGGCCATGATAGCCACCCTCGAACATGACTATTTTTTCTCTGCCGGTAAAGCCCCTGGCCAGCCTGATTGCACTCATCACCGCCTCGGTACCAGAGTTGACGAAACGAATCGATTCAACCGAAGGTATAGTCTCAATGATCAGGGAAGCGAGCTTCAGTTCAAGCCTGTGTGGTGCACCAAATACAGCGCCATTATCTATGGTTGCCTTGACGGACTCTACCACTTGCGGATGCGCGTGTCCTAGTATGGCTGGTCCCCAAGCGCCAAGGTAGTCGATGTACTGGTTGCCGTCTAAGTCGAAGAGCTTGGCGCCTAGGGCTTTCTCAAAGAAAATCGCCTCGCCGCCGACTTCATGAAAAGCTCTAAAAGGGCTATCAACCCCTCCCGGGATTACTTCTTTGATTTGTGCCGCCAGTGCAAGCGAGGCTTTATAGCGAGCCGCTCTCTGGGCTTGCGGCAGGGCACCGGGCGGCAATTCTTCCACTAGATTCATCATAGTTCCAATTCCGCTTCAAATTTTGCGGCACCTTTTTTGATTCGTTGAATCGGGACCACCACACTGTTGTCGCTGCCTCCGGAGCTGACCAAGCGGCTTTGAGTCAGTCTCACCAGGTCGGGCGATAGATTAAAGACTTTCACCGGCACTTTGCTCTGCGTGCCCAAAACTTTGACCACAACTTTGCTGGCAACGGCATTATCTTTTTCTCTTGCTTCGCCGATCACTTCAGCGGCGGCATATTCAAATGGAATTGGATTGCTGCGCATGCCCTGCGTGCTCACTACGATGGTGTGCAAGCCCGGAGTCAATTTGTAATTTTTCGGCATGGTGAATTTGAGCTGCACAGGCGATGCGGCGATAATCTCAGCATCCATGACGCCGTCGATGATTACTTTGTTGTTGTGGGCGACACCATCAAAATTGTGACCGTCGACAATCATGGAAGGGGTGCCGGTGGTCAGGGCTGTGGTTTTATCAAGCTTGGGCGGCTGCCCTTCCAAGGGATTACCCAAAGGCTGCAATACATCTACCATAGCCGGCATTTCATAAGAGCGGGCGGCTATGCTGATAATTAAAGACCGTCCGGGATTGGCGTCTTCAGGTACTTGATAGATAGCTTGCCCGCTGGCATCGGTGACTAAAGACATGCCGTTGAAAGTCAGTTCGACATTCGCTTCCGGTTGTTTCTTCTCATCTAAGAGAGCCACTGTTAAAGGCTTACCAGCCTGGGCGCGCTCGGGCAAAAGTAGGGTCGAGGTAGACTTCGGCATGCGCACGCTCGGCGCCGCTGAAGCTGGATTTTGCATGGAAGCGGGGGGCGCATTTTGTATTGTCGGAGCCCCCGTCATAGAGGCAATTAGCTGACTTTGATTAGGATCTTTGGCGGGTACTTTAGCCGGTTCGGCTTTTTTGTCTGTCACCTTTTCTATAGTTGCAGTTTTGACAGTCTTTGTTTGCTGCGCAGTCTGTTCGGAAGAATCGGCTTTTACTTCTTCTTTTACTTTTGGCTTAGCGGCTTTCGCTACTTTAGGTGCAGTCTTTTCTGTCTCAGCCAGAGGCTCTTTCACTTTCTCGTTGGCAGCTGTTTCTTTTTCTGATTTTTCTTCTTCTGATTTTTCATGCTCGCTGATTTTTTCATGCTCGCTGATTTTTTGTTGCTCGCTGAGTTCTTCATGCTCGCTGAATTCTTTATGCTCGCTGACTTTTTTATGCTCGCTTCGCGAGTGGTGCACACTAGGTTTGTCTTCGCTTACTTGATCTTGCTTATTCGGCAGCAGAGCTTCGGCAAGTTTTCTTTGTCTTTCGGCGGTGAGACTTACCAGCTCATAATGCTTTCGATAGCTATTAGTGAGTAGAGGCGGCAGGCTCAGAAGTTTTTTTTTTACTGGTTCTGTGCTTTGTGCGGGTAAAGATTTTTCTTCGGTGCTAGCTTCTTCGCTCTTGTTGACGCAGCCTGCTTCCACCGCTATCTGGTCGAGTTTACCCAACCAGAAGGTGACATTGCCCTGGCTCTGAATGTCAAAACCAGATTCGACAGGCGAGCGGGCTGATATAACCACTAGAAATTCGTTGACTTGGCTGCCGTCTGGTGCTTTGCGATCGCGGCAGTCACCAGCAACTGTGACTGTCATAAGACCGCCCACTCTTTTGGCCCAGACAGCTGAAAGCGAGCCGTGAAACTTTTCTGAGATTTCAATGTCCCCTGAAGACCAAGCCTCAGCCGAAAGTGAGTGACGCGCCTGACTTTCTTCCGCTTGAGGCAAGATGCGGTTGCCGATCACTTTTGGATCTTTCAGTGACTTTTCCAAAATCTCTTGGGCTAGCTTGACGACAAACTTTTCGTTTTCATCGCGGCTCGCCAGTATTTCTGGATTTTCTTTCAGGCTGCGGCTTAAATCATTCAAGACGCTAATAAGAGCCTTGTCCGGGACAAATTCGGGCAGCTTTTCTTCAGCCTTTTCTTTTGCCTCTTTTAAATTGCCTTCTTCAGTCTTCTTCTCGGCAGTCTCGTTCTTGCTCTCTTTGGCTGATTTAGAATCTCTCTCAGCTTTCTCTGTTTTCTCGGCTTTGACTGCCTTACCTGGCTTGTCGGCTTTCGCTTCTGCTTTCTCTTCTGCTTCTTGAGCCTCTTCTTTTTCTACTTGAGCTTCTTTACCAAAGCCGAAGAAACCTTTCTTAGGTTTGGCTTCGGCTTTCTCTTTTTTGTTCTTTTTGTCTTGCTCTTTCGCTTGCTCTTTCGCTTGTTCTTTTACTTTTTTGTCTATTTTTTCAGTTTTGCTTGCCTCTTCTTTTGCTTTGGCAAAGACCGGGTTAACTGCAGTCAAAGGCAGAGTAAGAGCAAGGACAAGAGTGATTAGGCTTCCAGCACCCTTCAGTTTGTCTGAAGTTTGGTTCATTTGGCTTAGTTGTTTTCTAGAACGCACACTATTGAACTGCATCTTTCTCCTCGAATTCGTTAGCGGTTTTGTTTGTTTGAAGCAATCAGTTGGGAATCGCTGATGATCCAGCTGCCATCGCCGGATTTTTCCATGGTGTAATTGACGTTATATGAATCTTCCGATTCGTTGGCCTTGCCTGTAGCTTCATCCACAAGCTTGCTCAGCTCTTTTACTCGGGCTGTCACAGTATATTTGAGAGGATTTTGCGAAAGCACTTGATACTTGTCGACTGTCACTCCCCGTGGTGTCATTTCGTAATATTTCTTGTTTGTGGTCAGCCATTTGATTCCGTCCTTTTGACGGGCTAAGGCTCGGCCGCTCAGATATTTTTCCAAGCCTTCGATATTGCGTTCTCTCAGGGCGCTTTTCTTGTGTGTTTGCCAGGCGCGCAGAGCTTCTTGCAATTTGTCTTTCAATTCGTCGGCTGGTTTTGTCGGCTTGGGCGCTGTGCTCGCGGTCGAATTGGCATTAGCACTAGGCTGAATGCTTGTCTGGTTTGCCGCCGGGTTGCCGGTGTTTTGAGACTTAGGTTTGACAGTTTGAGTTTTATCAGGCTGGGCTTTATCAGGCTGAGTTTTTTCAGTTTGGCTACTGGTCGATTTTGAGATCACTTTCTGCTGCCCTGAACCTGTCAGCCCCGGCAGCCGTTTTTCAATGTCGCCGTTTTCATCGGGTCTCAGTGAGCCTTGTTGCGGGGTTGATGCCAAAGCAATTAGTGAATGCGAATCGCTATGATGTTTCTTCACTTGAATGAGAAAGGCCGGATTCCCTTCTGAGACTGCACTCTTGAGAACTATGTCATAGGGCCCACTGGTTGTCGAAATTGAACCGGCATCTTTGCCACCGTGAACCAGCGAATGTTTGTGCTTCTCAAGAAAATCATTGAAGTCTGCTATGCGCTTATTTTTGGCACCGATAGCTTCCAACAAATAGGCAGATACCATCTGCAGATTGAGCATACCCAAGCCGTCATTCTTGTGTCCGATCAATAGCAGCTCAGCTCGTGCCAGCTTGTCTCCTTCGGCCTGAAAATGCAGTTTATTTTCTTGCGGGTCAGAAAGGCTGACCTCATTTTGAGATTGACCCTGTTTTTGGCTTTGGAAGGGACCAACGCCTGGCCAGCAAGAAGTCTTAACCAGTTCGCTCATTTTGAATGAATCGATAGTGCAGAGGGGCAAGTCTTGTTTTTTGCTTTCCCCTTTATTTAATGAGCTTGTCTTAACTTCTTCGCCTGATGAAAGATCTGGTTCTAAGGCTCGGGGCGCAATTTCAGACTTTGGGCTGGAACTCTTGCTCTCTTTGTTGATTTCCTTATTGCTTTCTTTATTGCTTTCTTTTCCGGATTCGTCAGACCACATCGAATCTAGAGAGCCGTCGGTGCCTTCGCGGTTTTCGCCATCTGCTTCCAATGCGTAAGCCGGCATGTTTAGGACAATCAGTCCGCATGAGATGGCAAGCAAACTGCTTTTCAATACTGCGACGAACGGGCTTTGCTCTCTCATATCAACCTGAATGACAAACTGCAATTACAGTCAGTTATTTAAGCATAAATTCGACAAATGAGTTGTTGAGCCCGGGCTGGTTAGAACTTTGCTCAATAAATTATTTTTGGGGCAGGTGGGTCTTCAAGTGTTTGTCGGCTTTAGAGCCCCATGACGTTTAGGCCCATGTCCCGCAGTTCTTTGACCAAAAGTGGCACGGGCAGACCAATTACATTGGCTGGGCAGCCTTCAATATGATCGATTAGAAAGGCGCCAATCCCCTGCAAGGCATAAGCGCCGGCCTTATCGTCGGGCTCGCCGGTGGCAACATAGGCTTCCACCTCTTTAAGCTGCAAGCTTCTGACAACTACCTTTGTATCACCGAAAAAGGTGCGTGATTGGTGGGGCTCGCCCAAGTTGTGGGCGGTCAAGATCAAATGCACACCTGTATAGACCGAATGAGACCGATTTGAGAGAGACATGAGCATCTTGACCGCATCTTGCCTATCGATCGGTTTTCCAAGCACTTGGTCGTCTCTTGCCACCAGGGTGTCGGCGGCGATGATGAGATATCTGCCCGGCTGGCTCAGTGAGAGAGTAGAGAGAATTTTTTCGCCCTTTTGTCTGGCTAATTCGCAAACAATTTGGGGTGGGCTCAGCCCGGGCGGTACAGTTTCGTCTATGTCGGCAGGTTTGATCTCAAACTGCAAGGAAAGATTTTGCAAAAGCTGGATACGTCTAGGCGAAGACGAGGCCAGTATTATCTTTAGGTCGCCGTTGGCGGAGGCGTTGGGCTCGGACATCTTTTAGAATCTCATATTGTCTGAGGGAATCTGCAATACTTGCACGCGCTTTCCGCCTCTATCTGCGACAAAGACAAGACCAAATTGATTGTCTATGGCAATATCAGAAGGGGTGGTCAAGGTTTCTGTCCCACTGCCGTAGTTGTAGATAAAGCCGCCGCTGCCGTCAAAAACAGCCAGTCTATTATTGAATGAGTCGCAAACATAGATGCGATCGAATTTATCAACTGCTACTGCCCGTGGTATGTTCAAATCGCCGTCGCCTGAGCCTTTTTGTCCGAAGTGTTTGATTAGTTGTCCTTGTTTGTTGAATGTGAATATCTTGGAAGCGCCGTAGTCTGCCAAATAGATCTGGTTGAGTCGGTCAACCGCCAGTCCAGCCGGTAGTCTCAAATCAGGCGGTGCTTTGGGGTCGTTTCGGCGCGGATTTAGGTCACTGCGGGGCGAGACTGAACGCAACCAGACACCGGTTTCTGGTTGGAAAATTTGAATACAGGCATTGGAAGAATCGGACACATAGAGTAGACCAGTGGTATCAAAAGCGATACCGGTGATGCCGGAATCACCGGCTTGGATATTCTTGAACTCGGAGAGGAAAAAGCCTTTGCTGTCGAAGATTCTGATGTATTGATCGCTGGCATCGCAGACATAGAGCCTGCCTTTGCCGTCGAAAGCCAGACCACCGGGGCGGGTTAATTTGCCAAACTTTGTGCGGGTATTGTCAACGCTCACTTCTTTTTCAGTCTTGCCAAAACCAAAGAAGCCGCTGGTTTTTTCCGGACGCGGGGCGGTTCGGTGTTGAATTTCGAAGAGCCAGCGCAAAGTGCCTTCGAAATTGTTGCCGTCATAGCTGAATACATTTATCGTTCTGGCGCCGGCGTCGGCTATGGCCAAGCGTCCCGAGTGGCAGGCCAGTACTGCCGGTTCGATAAAGGGCTTGGCTTTGCCAGGCAAGGCAATATACGCATTCTGATTGTTGAGACTGGTCAAATAGATGAGTGATTCGGCTTCTCTTAAACGCGAGGGCACCGGCACTGCGGCAAACATAGCAGGCGGACTCTGCTTGTATTGCCCAAATTCCGCCTGGGTCTTGCCGCTTAACAAGCTGTCTTCCAAGCTGTTTTTTTTGGGGCTGATTTCAACTTCAGTCTTAAGGTCTACATTGGTCTTTGGGCTGGATTCTTCTACCGGTGCCGCTTCAGTTTTGGCCAGAGCTTCTATGACAGTGGCTTCTTGCCCTTGGTTATTTGTCGAACTCTTCTCGGCTTCTTTGGCCAATTGGGCTTCTGTATCGGTGGGCGTGACCATGTTATCAATCGAGGTGGCCCCGAACTGAGTCTTACCGGGCATCATCGCCTTAAAATCTGTGCCGGCGCTGCTTGTTTCGCGTGGCGGCGCCAGTTCGGCCCGGTCGCGCTTTTCTTCTTCGGCAAGGCAATTTTCAAAGGCTTTGACGAATTCTTGTACGGTCATATAGCGTTCTCTAGAGCGTTTGCGCATCGCTCTCGATACGGCGTTAGAAATGCCTATTGATACCGGCGGATTGCAGGCTATATGTAGAGGGACTTCTTCTTGCGAGATGATCTTGACGATGGTGGCTGCGATACCATCGGCGGTGAAAGGTAAGTTGCCTGAAAGAGCTTCATATGCCACTACCCCTAGTGAGAAAATATCAGCTCGGTGATCAACGCCTTTGGCGTCTTGCAGCTGCTCCGGCGAAACATAGGCGAGGGTGCCCATCATAATTCCAGTTTTGGTTAGATTGGCATTTTCGTAGTCTGCAGTTCTGGCAATACCAAAGTCTGTTAGCTTTACCGTGCCGTTGCGCAAAATAAAGATGTTGTCGGGCTTGACGTCGCGGTGCACGATGCTCATGGAATGAGCAAACGAGAGGGCTTCGCCGACTTGCTTTAGGATGGGCAAGAAGTTTTCCACAGGCATTTTGCCGCCGCGCCTTAAAAGGTCTTTGCGCAGACTGCCACCGTCCAGAAACTCCATGACGTAAAAGTAGTCGTCTTTATTGAGAGATACGTCTAAAACCTCCACTATATTGGGATGCTTTAGTCTGGCAATCGTGTGTGCTTCGCGGACGAAGCGGTCTTTGAATTCCTCTTTCTTTTCAGGTGAGATCTGGTCGAGGAAAAGCTTTTTAATCGCTACTATTTTATTCGAAGCCGGATGAATGGCTCGATAAACAATGCCCATGCCGCCGCGGCCGATCTCGCCGAGGAGTTCATAGTTCCCGCAGGATTCGACCATGTTTACTCGACTACGAAAATCAGCTCGGTTTTACCGAAAGTGAGACGGTCTCCGGGCGCAATCTGACGGCGCTCCGAAAGTATTTCTCCGTTCAAGAGTGTGCCATTGGTTGAGCCTAGATCTTCAACCCAATAAGCCCCTTGCATTTGTAAGACCCAGGCATGGTGACGAGAGACATAATGATCTGCGGCAATAGCGATGTTGTTGGTCTGGTCTCGACCAATCTTGCTGACCGATTGATTGAGAGGATGGCGCTCGTTGGTGACTTTATTGAAGAGAAATGCGGCTCTCATTCTTGCCCTGTTTTTCTGCTTACCGCTTAATTTTGGACCGTGAAACTCAATGATTGTACCAAAGTCTAGAAGGCAGTATTGCCTTCCTCTTTACGGTTACGGCGAAGATATCGGTTGTTTTAGCCGTTGTCTTCGCTGTACTTGACCACTACCACTGTCACGTTGTCAGGGGCGTTGCCGTCAATAGTTTGTTTGACGAGTTCTTCGCAGACCGCCTCAGGTTCGACACCGGCTCCCAGTACGTCGCCAATCTGTTCGTCTCTAAGCACGGTGGGTAGACCATCGGAGCAGAGACAGATCCAGTCTAGAGGTTGCATTTCAACCGGTGTATGGTCTATTTCTACACGCTCTTCATGACCCAGGCAGCGAGTGATTAAGTTTTTGTAAGGGTTTATCCTGGCCTGCTCTTCGGTGAGCCGACCGGCTCTAACCATTTCCTGAACCACAGAGTGGTCATTGGTCAAGAGCTTAATCTTGCCGTCTCTGTAGAGATAGGCCCGTGAATCGCCCACATGAGCAATCTGAATATAGTTGTCTTCCGACTGCACCGCCACAACAATGGTCGTGCCCATACCTCTGACGCTCTGGTCTTCTTCCGCCGAATTCCAAACAGCAGCATTGGCTTCGTTAACCGCTTTGGTCAGCCAGGTCTTGATTGACTCTTTGTCAGTGCCGGGCGGTGGGCATTCCTGCCATTGCTTTTCAACGGCTTCCATTGCCAACTTACTGGCTCTGGCGCCACCAACAGCTCCACCCATGCCGTCGGCGACGGCAAAAACCCTAGAGTCAGGGCTTACGTAATAGTTGTCTTCGTTTCTCTGTCGCTGGCAACCCGCATCAGTTCGTGCCGCTGCACGCCATTTCAGCATCTTCTATCTCCGTCTACCTCTTGATCTGTCAGCTTGCTTTCGGGAGGCCAAATCAGGTGGTCTAACCAATTGCCAAATACTAATTGCCACCATTGCGCCATTTCCAATCAGAAAAAACTCGAAATATTGTGGAATTCCAGTTTTGGGAGTGAAACTCCAGTAGCAAAGTGAAACTACACAGGCGGCTAACACTGTAATTAATAACTTTACTCTATTTTTCCTCAGAGTCTTAACTTCTCTCTTCAAAATATATAAATGGGCTTCAAGCTTTCTGATCTCTTGGAGTCTCTGGGACAACTCGCGCTCTCTCAGCTCCAGCTCAGTCTTTTCGGACTTAGAGCTTCTCAAGGGATCGGCTTTGCGGTTGAGCCCCTTTAGCTTCTGGGAGAGCTCTCTTTCCGATGCCTCTGAAGCGCTCTGGCTCTTACTTTGAAATAGTTTGAGCACCCCTTCCTCAGAAAAAATTCCACGCTGGCCAAAAAGTTTTCCCTGGGTTAAATAGCCAAGAGCAAGATAGGCTTGGGCTGGGTTGGCAAGGGCCCATTTCTTCACAGTGGGCTTGGCTGCTTCTACAAAGCTGAAGTTGGGATGAAGAGATCTGGCTATGCCTTCAAGGGTGGAGGCAGTGCGCAGCAGATAAGCCAGCGAAGGAGGCAGCTTGAGAGAGCGGTCCATGGCTATCTGGTCTATATCGTGCTCCAGATTGGTGAAATCCAGTTCTTTGATCTGCTTACCTTTGTAATATTCGATAAAGGGCTCCACCGCCCTGAGCATCGACTCCTGTTTAGCATCTTCTTTGACGATGCCCAGCACCACCAGGTTTTTGATCAGTTCCTGGGCGTTGATATTGATAACTGCGGCAATGCAGCCAAGTATTGCCTCTCTCTGCGATTGGCTGATTTCGCCAACCATGCCAAAGTCGTAAATGACAATTCGTCCATCCGGTCCTATCGCCAGATTGCCGGCATGGGGATCGGCATGAAAGAAACCAGCATTTAGAACTTGTTCCATATAAGCTTGGACGAGATTGTTGCCGATTGAGACCGGGTCGATTCCTTGTTTCTTAAGCTCGTCCACCTGGTCGATTTTGGTACCCGGCAGATACTCCATGGTCAGAACTCGTCTGCCGGTCATCTTCCAGTAAACACGCGGAACACGCACCGACTTCTCGCCTTTAAGTATCTGCCTGACTTTGTCGGCGTTTCGCCCTTCCTGCAGATAGTCAATCTCTTCGAAGAGCGTGCGACCGAATTCGCCGGTGAGCGCCATCCAAGCATCCCAGTCGGAACTGGGACGCAGAATTGGTCCAAGTTTGGCAATAAAGCGCATGTAGCCTAGATCTTGATAAAAGGTTTCGGAAAGATCAGGTCTTTGTACTTTCACCACCACCGGTCTGCCGTCGGGCAGGCGAGCTCGATGGGCTTGTCCAATCGATGCCGAGGCAATGGGCGTTTTCTCGAACTCCTTAAACAGCTTCTCGGGACGGGCTCCCAATTCTCTTTCGATGATTTGTTCCAAAACTTCGAATTCAAAGGGCGGCACTCTATCCTGAAGCGAGGCTAGCTCTTGAGCCAATTCTTCAGAGATTATGTCTTTGCGCACCGAGAGAAACTGACCGAGCTTGATGAAAGTGGCGCCCAATTCTATTAGGGCTTGTTTCACCCGGGCTGCTCTTTTTCGTCTTTGGTCTGATTGGGGCGAGCCCTTGCCCATACGATTCTTGACTGTATCGAGAGCTGCTGCTGAGATAAGCGCAAGCAATGTATGAAGCGTATTCCAAAAACGTTTGTCTTTGAGCAAGCCCTTTAGAGAAATGGCTCGGTCTGCCAGTTCAGGATCGTAGATGCTGGCGCCTGTGAGCTGATTTTGCAGGGCATTAATCTGACCTGTCTGTATATGCGAGGCAGAAAGTTCCCCAAGTGAAACTCGGTTCAAATCGTCTTCTGGTGCGCTGGGCTGAGTCATTTAGCCCCGTCAATAAATATCGTTCAGTTTAGGGCTCAGACCGGGGTTTTCTGCTTGAGTTCGGCAATCTCTGCTCTCAGTGTGGCAATCTCGGCGCGCAATTCGTTGATTTCAGTTGAATCGCCTAAAGCGCCCAGTGAAAAGTCTGCCACTTGTCTGCGAATCTTTTCACGCACTTGCCCTTCCAGTACGTCTGAGCGTTGCCAGATGGTCTGGGTGGCGTCCGAAACAGCTTGTTTAAGCCGGTCTCTAGTTTGATGCAAGCGGTCTGAACCAGATGATTTGTATTCATCGGCTCTGGATGTAAATGTGTCCAGCGCATCCTCTATTTTTTCTCTGGCTACTTCAAAAGCAGCGCTGGCTAGAAAAACAATTTTGATAATGGGACGGAACACGTGACTGACCTCGTCTGAAGTTCTGTTCGAACAGTTTATCTGACGAACTTGCAAAGAATGAATTATACACTAAGCCCTCTTTATATATTTTTTCTCTCAGGCAGCTCTTTCTAGATTGTCACAGACTGTAAGCTCAATTAGTCGATTGCTAGTCAGAGGGAAAGAAATGTCCAAGACAGCCAAAGCCGAAAGAACCGGCAGTTCTAAACAAAAAGTTTCTTCAAAGCTTGAGAACAGGGCGGTCACTCTCATCTACTGTCCTTTGCATTTGGGTGGTCCCCATGCCGGTGTGAGCATGGGACCAGCAGCGGTGAAGGTAGCGCGCCTAGTCAGCAAGGTAGAAGCTCTTGGCTTCAAAGTGCATAAACAGGTGGACATACCTGTGCCCGATGTCCTCTATTGGTGGGAAAAGAGCGGCAAGGTCGCTCATTGCGTCCCCGAGATTCGCGATGTCAGCCTGGCCCTCTCTAAAGCCGTCGAGGCTGCTCTCGATGATGGCACCGTAGCTGTAACCATCGGCGGTGATCACTCTTTGGCTATCGGCAGTATCGCTGGAGTTTCCAACTACTACCGCAAGCGCAAGGAAGAGTTTGGACTGATCTGGTACGACGCCCACGGCGACATCAATACACCAGCCACCTCACCCTCGGGCAATGTGCACGGCATGCCCTTGGCGGTCTCTCTTGGGCAAGGTGATGAAAGACTTACCGAACTATTAGGCTTTAGTCCGAAGGTGAAGAGCAAGCGTTGCGCCCTCATTGGCGTGCGCGACCTGGACCGGGCCGAAAGCGAATTGATTGACGAATCGGGCATCTTGCCCTTTTCTATGCGCGATATAGACGAGCACGGCATTGTCAAAGTCACGCGCCAATCGCTCGATTATGCCGCTCGCGGCGTCGCCGGTTTGCATGTCTCCTTCGATCTCGATGTGATGGATCCAGATGTAGCGCCCGGTGTCAGTACCGATAGCCGTGGCGGTTTGACTTACAGAGAAAGTCATCTCACCTTGGAACTTCTAGCTGACAGCGAACTAGTTCGTTCAATCGACATAGTCGAATTGAATCCGGCTCGCGATGTGCGCAACCAAACAGCTGAACTGGCTGTGGAACTTGTCCAGTCCGCTCTAGGCAAGAATATCTTGTACTAGACTAGCTTTCGGCTCAGGCTTCGCGGGTCTCGACTTCCTCTTCTTCGAGGGCGCGCTCAATGCGCTCTTCGTAGTCACGCAATCTTTCTCTGGCTTCAGCTAAGCCTGGGAATTCTTTCTCGAGAGCCAGAGCTTGTTGCAAGCCTTTCTCTCCCAATGAGTTTAGTAACTCGCGAGCTTTTGCATCAAATTCCTTCATCTCTTTAGGTCGCTCCGGCTCAACCAAATAGAGTAATTTTCCGGACGCTTGAATTTCAGCTTCTCTCTTCTCGTAGGCATCTTTGGACGCCTGAAAGTTCAAACGCCCTCTCTCCAGCTGGAGAAGCTCTTCGGGCGGCAGGCTTCTCTCAATTGCGTTGAGCCCTTCGGCAAACTCTTTGATGAGTGGACCGGTTACTTGTTTTTCAAGGCGGTCGGAATACTTCTGCACCAGGCTCGAGGCTTTCTTGTAATCTTCTGCTTCTTCTTTTGACAAGACGGTGTCGGTGGCACCTATGCTAGGAATAAATATGAGGTCGTCATTAGACGGTTTATCTTCGCCGGCTTTACTTTCAGTCTTCCGTCCCTTGGTGGCAATGAAAGTCGCGGTTTCTTCTTCCAGATTGAGGTTGCGCGGTACTCCGTTAATCGATAATTCGGTATTGACTTCGGCAGCGTCCGGATTCTCTTTGCTCTTATTCTTTTCTGCTTCGGTTGCCGCTTCCGCCTGCGACTGCTCCGGTCCCTTCTCCGCCCCTTTCTTGTCTAGATCCGATTGCTTTTCAGAGGGCTTCACCTGCAGCTCGGTATGCCAGGGGCTGGCAGTGTCTACCGCTTCCTGATTTCTCTGATGTTCGAATTTTTCGCTCATTTTGGTACCGCTGTGAATATTAAATGGGGAAGGTTTCGTTTAATCTTTGTTTCGCTTGATTTCTGGCTGGGGGGATTTGATTAATCGTTGCTGGTGGCTGCTTCTGCCGATTTGGGTGGGCTGTTTTTGGGTGCTTCGAGGGTCGAAAAAAACGTAAATCGATAACGATTAACGTTCAACTTACATCTTTATACACAGAGAAATTGGTTTTTGGACTGCCTAGATTGGGGGGCTCGACAAAATGTAGTAAGGGGTACTATACTTACGTATGTGTATTGTCTCTGGAGTATTCCCTTGGAACTCAACAAACCACTACCTACTCGTCAACGTGAAGTCTTGAGCCTTATAGTCAGCTTCACTGAAGAGCATGGCTATCCTCCAACTTTGGCTGATTTGGCTGGTTGCCTAGGTCTGAAGAATCGCATGACCGTACATCAGCATGTTGCCGCCCTCAAGAAGAAGGGGCTGGTGCACTGGGAACCTAAGTTAAATCGTTCGTTGCGCGTTTTACCCGAGGGCTTGCAGGTGCTTGGTCTTAGACCTGAGCAGGTGGGTGGTTTAGAGGCTGAAGAGTCCCCTGATGAACTCCTCCCTCAGGGGCGAAAGGCGGATAGAGTTCAATCTGCTGATCTTCGTGCTGTTGGCAAAGATAAGATTGTTGCCTTTCCTCAGACAAGTCAGCCAGGGATTCCTTACGCTGGCGCTATTGCCGCCGGCACCCCGATCGATGCCGCACTTGAATCGAAGGAATACTTGGAGGTCGAGAGCCGATACGGCGAAAGCGGTTGTTTTGCCCTAAAAGTGAAAGGGGAGTCAATGATCGAAGATGGTATCTTCGATGGAGATTTTGTCATTGTGAAGCCAAATCCTTCTCCCAATAACGGAGATATGGTGGTGGCTTTACTTGAGGATGGTAGTGCCACTCTCAAGAGATTCTTCAAGGAGAAAGGCGGTTATCGTTTGCAGCCTGCTAACTCTTCTATGGAGCCAATCTTTGTTGACGCTGCCAGTGGACTGACAATTCAGGGCACTGTGGTTGGTCTCTTTCGCAAAATGTAGCGAGACTGCAAGATTCTATTCAGTTTGCATAGTCTTTAGCGGTTTGGTGCGCCGCGGTCAAATAGCTGTTTCATAGCCTTGGGCATTGGCTTGGCTGTGTCAATTTCCAAGGTGCGTTCGTTTTCGTATCTAACGACGCCCGGCTTTTCGTTGGCAATCTTGCGTACATGTTTGCACTGGGTATAGACAACTCGCACCTTGCTGCCTTGCCCAGCTTTAGATAGTCTCGCTGCAATCTGCGCCGCTTCTTCAATAGTTCGAGCCGGCGGCTCTTGTTTCGATGAAGGAATGCGAATCAAGACATGAGCACCGCCTTGCCCGAGAACGTGGAACCACAGGTCATTTGGTTGCGCCAATCGAGAGAGGAGATAGTCGTTTTCCATGCGGTTGCGCCCGACATATATCGTCCATCCATCGCTGGAGTTGAGGGTTATTAGCTTTTCTGTACGCTTTGATTTGCCTCCGACTCGACTTTGCTTAGAGCCACCACCGCTTGCTTTACTAATGCCCTTCAGAGCATGTTGCAGGTCTTGAGGCTTCTTGCCGGTCAGTTGTTCCTTTATGGTCTTCAGTTCGAATATGCTTTCAGCTTTTCCCACCTGCAAAAGTTTTTGTTCCATCAGGTGACGACGCTCTTTGGCTTCTTCGATTGAACGGCTGGCGGTCTGATTACGAGAGCGCACTTTGGCATATTGTCTGTAATAGTGTTGTGCATTTTGGCTAACTGAGAGTAGCGGATTGAGTTTGATTTCAATTTGTCCGCCCTTTTCGTCAAAGATATTCTCTGCCAGCAAGACTTCTTGACCGGCTTTGATTTCGGTCATATGGGCGAGCAAGAGGTCCCCCGACCTTTTCAAATCTTCAATGGAAGAAGTTTGCAGTACATGCTCGGCTGCCGTCTTGATGCGGCTTTCCAGTTTGCCTATTTCTAAACTGAGATCGGCTTTCAGTCTTTCCCTAAGCTGATTTAGCTGCTCTTGATATTCACATTGTCGGAAGTATTCTTCCACCATGTCGTTTACAGCTGGAAACTCTTTCACCTCGTCTTGCTTATGCGGATATAGCCCGCGAACGCTGTAGCGGCTCAGGTCATTGAACATGAAGGGACGAAATGCTGATGTCACCAACTCGCCGGTCTGACTGACTGTGTCTCTGTCTCTGTCTCTGTTCTTGTCGGTGTCGGTGTCGCGTTGCATTCCCTCGACAATGCTCCAAAGTCTTTCCAGTTGCTCATTGGTTGCTTTAGAAGCGCTGGCGGCGTCGCTCGGTAGACCTGCTGCTAAGACCAATTCTTCGCAGAGATGTCTGCCCGCGCCGGTGAAAGTTTGAATAAGCCATTGCTCGAGGGTGGCAAACTTTGAAAAGTCTTGTCTAAAGCCTGAGTAGCAGTCGAACAGGACTTCCTTAGATAGGCTATACAAGCTTGGTCGGTCTTGGCTGGGTGGTCTTTCGTAGCTCAGTCCTGGAGCCACTTCTCTTTGGCGGCTCATGTCTTTTGTGACCACATGGGAGGCTGTGATTATTTTGCCGCTGGCTTTATCCCAGAAAATGAGATTGCTGTGCCTGCCCATAATTTCAGCCGTCAGTATCTTAATTGAAGCCGAGCCGACTTCGTCAAGGGCTGAGAAGACAAAGTCCACTATTCTTTCGCCCTGAGGCTGTTCGGCAGCTATGAGGGTGGCACCCGCCAAGTGCTTTCTCAAAAGCAGGCAGAAATTGGGAATGTTATTGGCACCATACCTGGAGACGTAACGCTCGGCTTCGGGATTGTGGGCATTATTTTTGGGGGCGTTGGCTATATTTGGCTTGAGCAGGCAGATGCGACCGTGCACCGACTGCGCCGAGATGAACAGGCTATTGGTACCTGTTTTTCCTCTAAGTAAGAGCAGCAACTCATCGCGACCGAGTTGCAAGATTTTCTCAATCTTGCGGTTGACAATGAGCGGGCGCGCTTCTTTGAGGACCGCTCTGATTGAAAGTGCGTCGAATGGTTGCATTAGACTTCTATTTTGTCGGGTTGCACAGTGCGCTAAGGTGAGGTTTAATAACTGACAATTTAGCAAACTCGAAGATGTTTTTAGTGGATGTTTTTATGAATATGTTCGAGTTGCTTTGGAAAGAGCCCCGAGAGAAAACCAAAAATTCTCAAGACCACGTTAGTTGTCGACTAGCAGGTTGAGAAGCAGTTGAGACAAAAAATTGACACAGGGATAGCCGCTTTGCCGAGAACTAGGAAATAAGCTTAGCACCCAATTTCCCAGGGCCCTCAGAATCGAGTTCTTTAGCTAGCGCATAATTAGTGAACCTTGTCAGAGATAGGTAGTTGAAAGCCCCATTAGTTAGGTTATGTCAGCCATAGGAAACGGTGCAACCATAGAGACAGATACCCGAGTAAAAGCCGCAGCCAAGGCTGCCAGTCAATCTGCCGGTAAAGCGCCAAATCAGGCGTCCGGCAATAAGACTTCTGGCGATCGGACTTCTGGCGATCGGACTTCTGGAAAGCCGGCTGCCGGCAAAGAGATAGCGAAAGAGCCTGGCAAAGAGCCCGGCAAATCAGCCGGCAAAGAACGCAAGACTTCGGGCAAGTCCAAGCGTGGTCTGCGCTCCGGCAATCTTATTGTCATAACCGGTCCATCCGGGGTTGGTAAAGGCACCCTGGTCAAGAAGCTGATGGCTCAGATGGACCGTCTCAAATACTCTGTATCTGTGACCACAAGACCGATAAGGCCTGGCGAAGTGGAAGGCACCTCCTACTTCTTCCGTAGCGTGGCAGAGTTCGAAGAGATGATCGGGCAGGGGGCGTTTATGGAATACGCCAAGTTTGCCGGTAATTATTACGGCACTCCCCGCGGCTGGGTCTCTGAAGAGCAAGAGAGCGGCGTCGATGTTATTTTAGAGATTGAGGTGCAGGGCGCTAAGCAGATTTATTCGCAGTATCCCGAGGCTGTCATGATCTTCATTTCTCCGCCCTCTTTCGAGGAATTGGAGGCCCGATTGAGGGGGCGTCAGACCGAAAGTCTCGATAAGATCAATCTAAGACTGGAGAAAGCCAGAGAAGAGTTACAAGAAAAAAATATTTTCCATTATGAAGTAGTCAACGATAAGATTGAGGATGCCGTTAACAATCTAGAGCATATCGTGTATGCTGAACGTTGCCGTATCGACAAGCGGCGCTAGATAGTTGTTGCTATAAACCTTCAAAGCCAAGAGATAAACCGATGAGTACCACTCGAATCCTGGACCAGCTTCTCAAAGACAACACCAACCGTTATGAGCTGGTTTTGCGTGTGGCGCAGCGAGCCAAGCAAATCAAGAACGAAAGCCGCGAGCAAGCCAAGACCGCCAATGCCGTAATTCAGGCTCTGCAGATGGTCGCCGCCGAAGGCGACGGAACTATCTTGATATCGCCCTCTGGGCAGTACATGTATTAAGAGCTAGGAAAGACTCCCCAGCAGAGCTTCCGTTTTTGTTGCCTGCTAAGTCTTAAGTCGAGTCTCTAGCCCGGTCATTAACAGCCCTGGAACCTCTGGTTTCAGGGCTTTAAGCTGGGTAATTCCTTAAAATCTGTTTCAAAGTGGCATGCTATGGGAGAATTCCCGTTGCTAAAGAGCAAACTCGGGCTTAAACTCTTCTCGTCTGTGAGTGCAGTCGGTATTCGAGGGCTTTCTACTAATGGATTTCTGGACTGTAATGCTACTTTTCGCCTTTATGGCCGGCATCATGGGCTGGATAACCACACCCTTCGTCAACGCCATCTTATGGTACTGCGACTGGCGCGACGGCAACGACATTAACTGGGGACTTGATACTGCCTTTGCGGTCATGCTTCCCTTCGCCTGGATGTTCTCCATATTTGAGATCATTTTGCTCTACTGCAAGTAAAAAGTTCTCACGAGCAGTGCTGCCTTCGCTCATAAAGGCAAGTTCGGCGAGAATCTCTGCAGCATCTTTTTTGCTAGTTATTTGAGTGAGCCGGTTACGAAATGGGGCGGCGCCGCTTATTCCCTTTGTGTAATTGATCATGTGTCGGCGGCTTTCATTGATGCCGACTCTTGCTCCCTTGTATTCAACCAGGGCGCTGGCGTGAGCATAGGCTGTAATCAGTCTATCGAGAGTGCTAGGCGCGTCGCTCAGCACGCCCTCATCTAGATAGCGTGTAATCGAAGGAATCAGCCAGGGATTGCCGAGGCTGCCGCGGGCCACGGCTACGCCGTCGCAGTTAGTTATTTCTAGCATTTTCATAGCTGCTTCCGGGCTGAAAACGTCACCGTTACCAAAAACTGGGATGGTAAGCGCCTTTTTGACCAGGGCAATATGGCTCCAATCGGCTTTGCCAGAATAGAGTTGCTGTCTGGTGCGACCATGCACGGTCACCATTGAAGCGCCGGCTCCTTCTGCCATTTCGCCGAAACTAACACAATTGCGGCTGGTATCGTCCCAGCCCAGCCTAAATTTGACGGTTACGGGTATTGAGACGGCACTCTTTACTGTTTTGATGATTTCTTCTGCCAGGTCAGGCTCTTTCATCAAGGCGCAGCCATCTTTGCCCTTGGTGATTTTAGGCACCGGGCAGCCCATATTTATGTCTACGAAGTCGGCACCTCGCTTTTCTGCCAACTGGGCCGCATGAGCCATAACATCGGGCTCATGTCCAAAAATCTGAATGCCGATTGGGTGCTCTGCCTCACCCAGGTCCATAATGCGCGATTCTGGTCTGGCTAACAGGGCTCTAGAGCTGACCATTTCGGTGGACATCAGGCAGCCGGGGTCAATTTGTCTGACAATAGAACGAAAAACCAAGTCGGTGACACCGGCCATGGGCGGCACATAAACACGGCTATTGAGGGTGAAATTGCCAATCTTGACCGGCATCGCTCGTTCCACTTTACAAGGACTGCTCTAGCATACTACATTGAGCTTGGCTGTATGCGCGGAGCACCGTGCCCGTTTAAACTATATTGATGGAAGAACGAGAAAGAATGAAAAATAGGTACAACTTTGCAGAGAGAAAATAATTTGTCCGTTCATTTATGTTTTTTGCCGAGACAGAAGGCAATGATTAGTTCCTTGCTTCTTTTGCTTCTCTTGCTTCTCTTGCTTCCCGGCTTAGGTCTACTAAGTCTGCCTCCTGCTTTTGGCGGTGAACCAAAATTCAAGTTGCCGCCGCCGCCCGACCCCACCAAGCATGCGATTTCTGGTCGTGTTCTTTTGCCTGATGGCAAGGCTCTTGGAGATTGTGTCGTGCGACTGTGGGAGGCTTCTGGCGAAGTCTCGCTTGAGACCAGAACCAAGGCTAACGGAGAGTTTTCCATCCCTCACAACAATTGCGGTAAGCTCACTTTAGAGGTGATACCCGAATTAGATAAAGGCTGCAGTCAATCTCTGGTGGAGAATCTGCCTGGTGATGAAACACGCAAGTTGATTGTGCGATTGCGCCACGGGCATCTCGTCACAGGCAGAGTGGTTGCGGAAGAGGCGGCAAGCGGACTGGCGCTTGGTGGACTTATGCGTAAGAAGAATGCCACGGTCTTGAGAGGTCTTAAGGGTCTGACTATCAAGGTTGAGCCACTGGATAAAGGTGATGATGGTCGTGCCCATCTTTATGGCAGTGGCGGTTGCGAAACTGGGCGGCAGGGCACATTTTCTATGCGTCTTACCTCTGGCAAAAAGAAATTGACTATTTATAACGAGCTCTATCCTGAATTAGTCAAAGCTGGTTCAAAGGAGATTATTGTCGATGGAGACGAGCACCTAGGCGCCATTAAGCTGGTACCTAAGAAAGAGGATTGATTGTAGATGCGCATTGCTTATTTCGACTGTTCTTTTGGCGCAAGTGGAGACATGCTCTTGGGCGCTTGTCTGGATGCCGGCGAAGCTCTTGGTTTTGGCTTGAAAGAGCTGACAGACCAGCTTGAACTTTTGGGTTTGCCACCGGCAGAGTTCAGTCTTTCGCTTGAGAAAGTGCATCGTGCCGGTATTTTTGCCAGTCACCTCAATGTCCATTTGCAAGAGAATGTATTATCTGCTGATTCAAAAGCTTCGGACCCAAGACGTGCAGTCTCTCATTCGCATGGGCACGGGCATGGGCATGGACACGAGCACGGGCATGAACACGAACATGAGCATGGGCACGGGCATGAACATGGACACGAGCACGGGCACGGACATGAACATGGGCACGGACATGAACATGGGCACGGACATGAAAATGGGCACGGGCATGGGCATGGGCATGGGCACGGGCATGAACATGAACACGAGCACGGGCACGGACATCAACATGAATATGAACATGAACACGAGCACTCACATGAACACTCACATGAACACGGGCACGGGCATGAACATGAACACGGACGTCGTCTCTCTGATATCTTGGCTTTGATTGAGAATTCGAAGCTGGCAGATGCTGTGAAGGCTCTAGCTACTAGAATTTTTGTCAACCTCGGAGAGGCCGAGAGCAAAGTGCATGGGGTGCCAATCCAGTCCATTCATTTTCATGAAGTTGGTGCCACTGATTCGATAGTTGACATTGTTGGTTTTGCCATAGCCTTTCACTCTTTGGGTATCGAGAGAGCGATTGTTTCGCCCCTGCCCTTGGGCAGCGGCGTGATCAGGTCTGCCCATGGTATCTATCCTGTGCCCGGACCGGCTACTCTGAACTTGATTATGAGTGCCGGCGCCCCCACGCGTGACTATCCCAACGGCTATGAATGCTTGACGCCGACAGGGGCTGCCATTCTCACTACTATAGCCGAACGCTACTCAGGACCACCGGCGTTTGAAAGAGTACTTGGTACTGGATATGGTGCTGGAACTTATGCTCCTGAAGCGCATCCAAATGTGGTTAGGCTTATGGTGGGCAATGCGCTACCGCCGTCTCATCCACAAGTCGGCATTTCGAGCGGTGAGCGTGCTTCTTTTCGCTCAGAAATTATTTGCTGCCTAGAGACAAATATTGATGATTGCAGTCCGCAGATACTTGCTTTCGCTGCCGAGAAACTGCTCGAGTCCGGCGCCCTGGATGTCTCTCTTTCGCCTTGTCAGATGAAGAAGGGGCGTTCCGGGCACTTCTTGAAGGTACTGGCTCGTCCTGAAGATGTCTATCACCTTTCAGATATTTTGCTGTCTGAAACTACTGCCATTGGTGTGCGCACTTACTATACCGAGAGGCTGGCGGCAGACCGCGACTATATCAACGTCAATCTTTTGGGGCAGGAAGTTAGAGTAAAGGCTTCGTATCGTCTAGATGGTAGTCTCATCAACCTTCAACCAGAATATTCAGACTGTGTTTCTTTAGCAGAGCGTTCTGGACTGCCTCTCAAGCAAATCATGCAAGATTGCCTCGAGACCGCTATGGCTAACTTTAAGACTAAATCAAATTAGTGCTGAGCTCGGATTTGTTTAGAGCGCTCAATATCCTTTTTTGCAAGGGCGTTTAGACCGAGCTTCCTATAGGCTTCTGCCCGTAGCTCGAGGGCAGATGGTGCCGGTTCTTTGTTGAATTCTGTCTGAGCATACTGATTGAGATCGCTGATACATTCTTTATAGCGACCAAGGCTATAGTAAATCTTTGCTCTCAATTGCAAGGCAATGTCGTTATTCTTTTCAATCTTGAGTATCTTCTCTAAATCTTTGAGAGCTTCTTGTCCTCTATTGTTTTGTTCAAGATAACCCGCATGGTTAAGCAGAACCTTCAAGTTGTTTGGATCCAGTGAAAGCGATTTTTCATATTCTTTCAAGGCCTGGTCCACTTGCTTGAGAGCCGAATAGCTGTAAGCCATCAACTCATGTCCGTAAGCATCTTCCTTCTTTTCCAATTTGAACTTTTCTTTTATGCAGGCTATAGCCTCGCTATGACGATTCATCGATTGATAGAGTTTGCAAAGCCAGATTGCTGTTTCGCCGGCTTTATCCCCCAGTTGTGCGCTCTTGAGGCAATCGTTGAGGGCGGCTTCTTCGTCGAAATTATCGATGTGGGCTAAAGCGCGCCAGGTATAGATGTGTGGATAGCGCTTCGCTGAAGGGTCTGCCTCTATTAGTCGATTGCATTCTTCCAAGCGCGGTGGCTTTTCCGCGACTCTCCCAATCCGTATCTTCTCATACAGCAAAGAAAGATCGTGCGGATACTTCCGACAAAGTGCCTCATACAGTTTGAAGCCGGCTGCCGGAGATTTTTCACTGACGCTGCGCGCCTGCTTAAGCAGAAAGGCTTGTCCTTGAGCCGCAGCGGTTGACTGTGATAGCACCGTTAGTAGTACCAAAGAAATTAGCATGCGCTCTGTCTTGCTGAGAAAACTCTTGGGTTTATTGTTCATTGATAAGTCTTATTGGCGTTGCGCTTTAGAGTGGTTTCTTTTTCATCTATTTCAATAGGTTTCGGGGTGGCGCTTGCCGCTTCTGGATTTACTCCGGTGGGATGTGCCTTTACCGGTGGTGCCGGCTTGACCAGCTTATTGGCTGCACTGCTGCCGGGCGTCTGTCCGCTTGCTGCGCTTGTTGGTGTTGTTGTGCCGGGAGTTTTACTGGAAGTTGTTCCAGGCGCTGTTCCTGTTGGATGGGCTTTCACTGGTGGCGCCGGTCTGACATTATTGATGAAGGCTGAGCTATTATAGCTGTTGACATGACCGTTCAGGGCGTCGCGGGCTGCATTCTTATCTACTGGTTTGTCTTCTTTGGGGACGGCGGCGGCAAGGGTGGCTGTCCAACCATCTTTTTGCGCTCTATCCATGGGCATGACCGTGACAACATCTGCTTTCGCGCCTTTTGGAACCAGGTCTGTATCAAGCTCTTTTAGATACTTTTCCGGCGTGCCCACTTCTATAAATACAATTGAAAGAAGCTTGGGATCGCTCAAACTATTGACTCGATCGATTATCACTTTCTTCAAGTTTTCAGCGTCGGTTGGTCGACCATCTGAGATTATGGCAATCAGGGCTGGTTTCCCACCTTCTAGGGGTCTTCTCACTAGGGCAAGGGATTCTTGCAGTGCTTGTGCCATATTTGTCTCGCCATCAGGTGCGATTTCTTGAAATACAGATGAAAGTTGTCCGGCGCTGCAATTCCGAAACGAACGAAACTGCGAATCGAAGGTTACGATTGAGATATCATTAGCAAGTAAGCCATTGTCCGCTAGATAGATTTCGCCTATGTGCTGCTTGCACCATTGCCAACGGGACAAGCCTCCAGGGCAGTCTTTGGTATCCATAGAAGCCGACTTGTCTATCATAAAGACCAAGCTGCGCTCATGAAGTTTCTGCGCTGCGCTCCTTTCTATGCCTGCTTTGAGCGGATCTTTTCGGCTTGGTTGGCTTGGCTGAATAAGAGTCGCTACATCTATGCGGCACAAATAGCGCTTGCCTGCCCGCTCAACAATGAGATCGGCGATTGTTCCTCGTACTCCTCTTGCCAGAATCTTATCGCCTGCGGCAAGACCGGCTCTATAGGCTAGCGAGTTGGGTGCAACATAGACGACATTCTCTGGAGGGCTCTTCTGTTGGCTCTCTGCCAGGTATCCGAGCTTATTTACCGGCCGAGGCGGACTTTCCTGAAGCATTTCTGTTTTGCCGACACCTCCAAGCAAGCGCTTTGGCGGCGGCAAGGTGTCAAGTGTTGGTGTCGCCGACTTCAATTGTAAGCCGGTGTCTTGGTCCTTTGATTGCGAGCCGGCTCTGCTGCAGATCTGCTTCGGACGGCTAGGGTCTCGATTTGGCGTTGCTTTTGCCTGCTCAATCGGCTGTGATATGGCAACAATGGCAGCTGCAAAGGACGAAGCTTTCATGGGTCCTTTACTTTTCAAGCTTTTCAAGAAATTGGAGATGGTTGCTTTCATCAGGTCATTTTATTCAAATTTTTTGTAGTATATCTATCTCTAGTGTTGAGTTGAGGAGGTTTGTTTCATGTCCAAGCTAAAGGATCTTGTTGATGATAAGCTCCAGAAGTTTTTTGCCACGCCAACATTTGTCGTTCAAGATATAGTGCCCGCTGACGATGTTTCCAAATCAATTATCGAGCACCAGAAGTATCGCTATCAGCTTGCCAGTCTGACTCCTTTGACTGTCGGTCCCCATGGCGGCCGCATTCTGCTAATCTATCATTACACAGGCGGTGCCGTGGCTTAGTTTGTCTAGTCCAGAGCCACCCAGCCAGTCTATAGATGCAAGTACCGTTGGTCCGCTCAATCGAAAGAGGCCCTCAACGGTACTTTTCCTCTTGTCAATCGCTTTGTTTCTGCCGTTCATTTTCTGTACTTTTGTCTACTGGCAGGTGAACAGAGAGACAGGTCAGATCTATTCGAACATTGAGTCCATTCCTTCTAGACCGGCCGCCCTTGTCTTTGGTGCTGGGGTCGGGTCTTCTGAAGCGCGCGACCGAGTTCTGGCTGCCGTAGCTCTTTATAAAAGTGCTAAGGTGAAAAAGCTGGTAATGACCGGTGACAATGGCGAAATTTACTACAATGAGCCCATCGCAATGAAGCGCCAAGCTCTAGAACTGGGAGTTCCATCATCAGATGTGATTTGCGACTATGCAGGTTTTCGCACCTATGACAGTCTCTATCGCGCTCGTGATATCTTCGAACTCAATAGTCTAATTCTTGTCAGTCAGCGTTTTCATTTGCCAAGAGCCCTCTACATTGCCAGAAATCTGGGTCTCAATGCCATAGGCTTTTGTGCGGACCGAAGTTCTTATGGCGACATGGCAAGATGGTACGACTTGCGAGAATTCGGTGCTGCGCAAGCCGCTTGGCTCGACATCCTTTCTAAGCGTAAGCCGAGATATCTTGGCGCGAAGGAGCCGGTTTTCCCCTCACAGAACTGACGTTATTGAGACAGATATTTTTAGACTGATGCTTCTTGGTTCAGTTTCGAGCTTCGGCATTTAGTGGAAAACACAGAATCTTCGGAGTTTGGTACAGCTTGAGTTTCTTAGTCTCAAGATCCCCAGTCTTTAGACAGGCATCAATTATTGACCGCTCGCTGCGGACAGTGCTGAAACTCAAGAGTTTTGCAATAGACAAGTACAACTGCAGATACTTTCTGCTGATTCCTTGAAACTCTTTGTGGATTAGTCTATCAAATTCTTTCCTGAGCACTGACTTGTGCTTTTTTGCATTGCCTGGTTCTCTCGTGATTAGCTCTGATTCCATTTCTATTTGATAGGAATCCAGTTCATCAACACAGTGGTTTCCTCCTTTAGGAGCTGATTCAGGCTCTCTTGATGTAAGTTTAAATCGACCGCCGAATGTCATCTTGATCAGTCCTGAAAGCTCTAAGTCTGTGAGGAGTTCGTTCAACTTAGCAATTTCCAGCTCAGTTCTAGTTGAGAGTTCGTCAGGATGCAGAGCGCCGGCTTGTCTAAGGCAATCCAGAATAAGTTGGTGCTCCGGCTCATTATGCAAGGTCAAGTTCGAGCTGTTATCCGTCCTTGTGAATTCGTCTGCATCTGAGCTGTCTGAGATTGGCTCCTGTTGGGTCTTTTCGAAAATGTCTGAGTCCTTCATGTCAAATGGAGCTGATTCTTTCTTTTCTTTCTGCTTACTCTCTTGCTCCTGTTCAGATTCTTCACTGCTTGGATGAAGCCCTCGAATAGACCAGATGCTCCTCTTGATGAAATGTGGCAGAAATTCTCTCGACCAGACGTTTTCAGATTCTGGATTGTATTCTAGATCAACGGAATACATTAGAAGATGGTAGATGTTCAGTGCGGTTGCTTGAGCGACTCTTAATATCTTGCCGAACCAGTTGGAGCTGATGAATACGCCGTTTTCCATGAACCACATCGCTGCGTACCAAGGACGTAGTTTTCTTCTTCTGTCAAAGAACGTTCCTGCAGTGGTTCTATAGGAGTTTTCGCATTTTAAGCAGATTGCTAGTCGATAGTCATCCTCGAATCTAAATTGGCTAGAGTTAGAATCATCTGTAAAACAGTAGCAAGCAAGTAGACCTCTCTTCGTGAGCAAGTCAGCAAGATCTTTGGCACAGTCTCTCTCTGAGGGAAAGCGCTCGCAGAACTCGGCCCAAGCTTTCTTTGCTTGTTCCTTAATTTCTGTACTTTTCCCTCTGGCATAGTCTATTTGCATGAGTGAAATCAGATTGTGGGGATCGCTTTTCATATCTAGACCCTTCAGTGGTTGATAGATCTATAAACGTAAAACTGAACGAAAAAGTTCAAAAAATGACCTTAAAAATTTTGGATTGCGATATCGATTTACGATTTCTACCGACATTTGCTATGCATGAAAATTGGTGCGAAGGCAATGGGCATAATGCTTGGCGGTTGCTAAGTGGCGTCCTGGCTATAATTAATCTAGTCCGTGATTTTAATAAAGTGATTCTTGTAACTTAAAGGCTTCATAGCCTGTTCAGAATTTGACATCGGTCTACAATAAATAGAATGGGAATCAGGAGCAGAATGTTGAACTCTCGAAAAGTCCATAGTCAGAGAACCAGGCAAAGGCAATCAACAGTACTTCTGTTTCTTTTCGCCTTTATGGTGAACTCACCTAAAGCTTTTTGTGAAAATCAGGTTTCTGATCTTTCAGACACTGGAGAATCTGCCAGAGCCTTTAGTCTTGGTCAGACTCCTGCGATTTCGCCAGCGCCCAATAAATCAGTCGGTGTTTATGGTGGTTTGCATAAGGCGATTAGCTCAAGGAAGCTGTTTCGTGGTGCAGGCATTAGTGCTTTTAATAAGGGACGCCAGGCGGTGGTGGCCGTCTATGGGTACAAAGGCGCAAATTTTCGTATGGATGCGATCTTGGCAGCTAGAGCAATCGCGGATTCTTTCAGCGGACAATTTCTTACCTTCGCAATTAGATATTACGAACCAAATAACTCTCGCGCATATAAAGAGGTGCTACTAACAAGCAAAGATATTACATCTCTAGAAGCCGGAACTATCAAGCTAGCTGAGTTTGCAAGTTCATTGCCGGTCGTGGAAGTTTCTGCTTATGATGGCGCCGTTGTGTGCTTCGAGAAGTATCTTCTTGTTGCTGAGCAACTGATATCAAAGGGAAGCTTTTTTGAGGCGGAGCAGATTGTTGACAGTCTGGGTCCGGCGCCCGGTGGTATTGATCAGTCAAGATACACTAGAGATATGATGCACCTGGCTCAAGGCTTTGATTCATATGGTGATTCTTATCGGGCTGCCAGAATTCTGGAATCGGTTGTTGAGCAGCGCCGAGTCTCGGGGAGCTTGTTTGGTGATGAAGCCGAACTTACTGTTGACCGATTGATAGACATTTATCTTGCTGAGAAACGTTTTGAAGATGCAGAGAAGCTGTTAAACGAGATAATCGCTGCTAACTCGAGTAACAAAGCTGGTAAGTCCTATGTCAATAACTTAGAGCGGTTAGGTGTGGTCTTGCTAAGACAAGGAAAAGGCGCCGATGCCTTGCCTAAATTTAAAGAGGTTCTTGAACTGCGCACTGCTAATGGTGCGGGATTGGGAAGGGCTCGAACTTTGGAGAATTTGGGAGATGCACATCGCTTAGTCGGCAGTAAAGGAGAGGCATTGTCCTCATATCGAGAGTCTAAAGCTCTATATGATAAGGCTGTAGTGAGTCCGAAACGGCATGAACAGATTGATTTTCAAGTATATTCAGGGCGAGTCAAACAAATAGAAGAGAAAATGAAGCATCTTTAGATGACGTGATTACTTACCTACTACTTCTTCTTTTTCTTCTTTAGATTAGAGCCTTTATCTCTTCGTGAATATGTGGAGCTGTGGAGGAATCTTTGAAACAATACGAGTGGAATGCTTTGACAGCTATCGGTGGTAGATGTCTGAAAGTAGAGAGAGGTTATGCCCTATTCGAATTGCCGCTTAGTGAAGCTGTGATGCAACCGACTGGGGTCTATCATGCTGGTATGATTGTCACGCTCGCTGATGAGGCGGCTTCTGCTGCTGCCTATGGTGGCAGCATTTCAATCGAAGAGATTGAAAAAAGAAAACTTGAAGGCAAAGCTTCTGAGAGGTTTCCTTATTCTGTTCAGCTGAGTGTCAATCTGCTTACAAACGACCCGGTGGGGCCGATTACGGCTGAGTCTAAGGTGGTGCGTTGGGGCAGAATGACTGTGGTTGATACTGAAGTTCGTACCTGTACAGGTGAGCTAATGACTCTGATGCGGAGCACTCATATGATGGTGGACGCTACCAAGGTCGGACCGCATCTCAAGAAGTAGGCAGAAGCAAAAGAAGCAGAAGAAACAAAAGATAAATAGAGAAAACGCGCTCAGACCGGCAAAGCGAGAGCGCGTTTTCTACTTTCTCTGATTTTTAGGGCTAAGAGACAGCCACCAAGCTCGGTGATTTGCTAAAGGTCAGTTCATCGTCTTGTTCGTCGATAGTGATGGTATCACCATCGTTGAACTCGCCTTCCAGCAGCTTGAGCGCCAAGGGATTTTCAATTTCACGCTGAATCAAGCGCTTCAGAGGTCTCGCTCCGTAGACCGGATCGTAGCCGGTGTTGGCTAGCCACTCGCTGGCTGCATCAGTGGGTTTGACTTCGATTTTGCGGTCAGCCAGTCTCTTATTGAGAATCGAGAGTTGGATAGTGACTATCTGCTTCAGTTCTGATGCCTTCAAAGCGTGGAAGACAACCGTTTCGTCGATTCTGTTCAGGAACTCGGGACGGAAGTGGGCTCGCAGAGCTTCCATAACTTTTTCTCTCATCGCGTCGTAATGGTCCTCTCCATCCACTGCCGACTGCATCTGATAGTCGAGTATGTGTTGGCTACCGATGTTGGAGGTCATGATGATGACGGTGTTTTTGAAGTCAACAGTGCGACCTTTGGAGTCGGTCAGATGTCCTTCATCCAAGACTTGAAGAAGAATATTGAATACATCGGGGTGCGCCTTTTCGACTTCATCGAAAAGTACGCAGCTGTAAGAGCGGCGTCTAACCGCTTCGGTCAGCTGTCCTCCGTCGTCGTGTCCGATATAGCCGGGTGGTGCGCCGATTAATCTGGCCACTGTGTGTTTCTCTTGGTATTCGGACATGTCTATCCTGACGATTGCTTGCTCATCGTCAAAGAGAAATTCGGCTAGAGCCTTGGCTAACTCTGTCTTACCGACGCCGGTCGGTCCAAGGAATAGGAAGCTGCCGATTGGACGGTTGGGGTCTTTCATGCCGGTGCGGGCACGCCGCACTGCATTTGATACCACTTCTATTGCTTCGTCTTGACCAATGACTCGGTTGTGTAGGTGTTCTTCCAGTCTCAGTAGTTTTTGTACTTCGCCTTCAAGCAGTTTGGTTACCGGTATTCCGGTCCAACTGCCAATGATTTCAGCAATGTCCTCTTCATCGATTTCTTCCTTAAGAAGCCTTGGACCCTTGTTGTCCGAAATTTTGGCTTCCATTTCTTTGAGCTGCTTCTCCAATTCGATAAGCTTGCCGAATTTGAGTTCGGCTGCTTTCTGCAAATCGGTGGCTCTTTCTGCTTGTTCGATCTGAACTTTGGTGTTTTCAATGTCGGCTTTCACAACTTGAATTTTGGAAATGCCTTCCTTCTCTGATTGCCAGCGTGCTCTCAGATTGTCGGACTCTTCTTTTAAGTTGGCTAGATCCTTCTCCAGCTTCTCAAGCCTTTCTTTAGAGCTTTGGTCCTTTTCCTTCTTCAGGGCTTCGCGCTCGATTTCCAGCTGGATTTTTCTCCTTTCCAGCTCGTCCAATTCAGTCGGCATCGAATCGATTTCTATGCGCATGCGGGCTGCCGCCTCGTCCACCAAATCGATGGCTTTGTCCGGCAGGGAACGGTCGGTGATATAGCGATTAGACAGCACTGCCGCCGATACCAGCGCCGCGTCCTTGATGCGCACACCGTGGTGCACTTCGTATCTTTCCTTGAGACCACGCAAGATGGAAATGGTCTCTTCCACCGAAGGTTGGTCGACAAAAACAGTTTGGAATCGTCTCTCCAGTGCCGGGTCTTTCTCCACATATTTGCGATATTCGTCGAGAGTGGTAGCTCCGATACAATGCAGTTCGCCTCTTGCCAGCGGCGGCTTGAGCAAGTTTCCCGCATCCATCGAACCTTCTCCCCCTGAGCCGGCTCCAACCACTGTGTGCAGTTCATCAATAAAGAGGAGGATTTCGCCTTCCGATTCGGTCACTTCCTTGAGCACCGCTTTCAATCTTTCTTCGAATTCTCCGCGGTACTTCGCTCCGGCTACCAGAGAGCCCATGTCTAGGGCGATTACTTTTTTGTCTTTCAATCCCTCAGGCACATCGCCTTTGGTGATTCTTATGGCTAAACCTTCTACAATAGCGGTTTTACCCACGCCGGGTTCACCCACCAAGACTGGATTGTTCTTGGTGCGGCGGCTGAGAACCTGCATGACGCGCCTGATTTCGTCGTCTCTACCGATAACCGGATCCAGCTTACCTCTCGCTGCCATTTCGGTGAGGTCTTTGCCATATCTCTCTAGAGCCTGATAGGTGCCTTCCGGGTCTTGGCTGGTTACTTTCTGCTTGCCTCTGATGTCGGTCAGAACTTTAAGTATGCGCTCTTTCGTCAGTCCGTTTTGTTTTAAAATCGTGCCAGCTTGTCCGCGGCTTTCGTCGCTCAGAGCAATCAAGAGGTGTTCGATGCTGATGAACTGGTCTTTCAGTCTTTCGGCTTCACGTTCTGCCGCTTCCAGTACTTGCATAAGCTTGCTGGAGACATGAATCTCGTCTTTGGCTACGCTCACCGAAGATGCTTTCGGCTGATTCTGTAGATATCTTGTTACATCGTCAATGATTTTTTGCGGTTTGACTTCTAGCTTTTCGACAATTTTGCTTCCCAGTCCATCTTGCTGTTCCATAATTGAGAGAAGCAAATGCTCAGGGGTAACCTGGCTGTTGGCAAAGCGGCTAAGCAGGGCGCGACAACCTGTGATTGCTTCTTGCGCTTTATTGGTAAATTTGTCGAGATTCATGAGTTTTTACCTTCTGAAAGTTGGTTCTGAAAGACCTTTCTATTTGAATTATGGATAGCCGGTTGAAGCGCCTGTGAGAAATCCATAATTTCTTTATAAGTTCTACTAGAATAGTCTTAGCGGTAAATGACTTTCCGTTACAGTCAGGCGTCCCAATTCAGGTACCAGATTAGCAGCATGCAGGAGTTCGAAGAAGACTATTACGCCACCCTAGGGGTCGAGCCTGAGGCTAGCCAGGAGGAAATCCGGCGCTCTTATCTGGGTTTGGCGAAGAAACTTCACCCGGACCGGTTTCCTAACGACCCGGAACAGCGTGCTATTGCCCAGAAAGAGTTTGCCAAGGTTACAAAAGCCCATGAGGTGCTGGGTGACGCCGATAGGCGCACCGAGTACGACACCCTGCGTTCTCTAGCGAGGCGCCGGTCCGAGATAGTTTCGACCGGTTCTTTTGTTGTCAGTTCGCTAATTCCCGAAGAGGAAAGATTGACTGGTAACGGTCCCCACGGACCCCAGGGCGAGGAAGGGCATCCCGGCGATGATCATATTAATGTAAAGTGGGCAAACAAGCACTTGACTAGGGCTGATGAGCTTTTGCGCAAAAAGCGCTATTCCGAAGCCGAAACTGCTATGAAGGAGGCCATCCGCCTCGTTCCCAACGAGCCTCGCTATCACAATAAGCTAGCCGAAGTTTATCTCAGCCGTGGTTGGAAAACCCTTGCTATGACAGAAGTGCAAACTTCTCTGCGTCTTGATGGAACTAATGCAGAAGCCCGTAGTCTAGAAGTAAAGCTCAAGTCTCTGATGAAAGAGAGTGGTCAGTCTGGTTCGGGCAAGGACAGCAAGAAAAAGGGTTTTCTTGATCAAATCAAAGAGATACTCAATAAAAAGCTCTAGAGGCGCTATGAAGGGGCCAAACTCACTGTTCAAGCTTCTCTCTACTGTCAAGGCGGTTCAATTTGTGCTGGCTTGGCTTGTGCTGAGTTGGTTTGCGCCGGGCGGTGTCGGCTTTGGCATCTATGCCGAGTCCGCGCTAGCCCGCAATTCGTTTGACTCTATGAGCTTGCCAGACGAACCTGACCTAATGCCCGACTCTGCCGTCCAGACTTCTCAACCCCCCTCTCAACCCCCCTCTCAGCCCGAATCTCAATCTTCCTTTCAGACCAATTCTCAGACCAATTCTGGTCAGGCATCAGCGACCACATCCGAAATCAACAAGCAAAATTCCAGAGACACCGCCGACTCTAATGCAAACTCGAATGCCGAGACAAATATAGAAGCAAATACCGAGACAAATATAGAAGCAAATACCGAAGCAAATACCGAAGTAAATATCGATGGCAATTCAGGTGGCGAAAGAGATGCAGGCATGCAGATGGGCTTGCGGTCTCCGTTTGAGAGTGAGCAGAATAATGACGCACTTTCTCTTTTGCCTAAAGGCGAAACCTTCCAAGGAAAGCCGCTCTTGAAGGGGCGTGTTTCCACATTACCTGAGAACAATGGGTCGCCCTTACTTTCCGGTTCACTACAGATGGTGCCGAAGGGTACTTCTGTAGATTTGACATTGCAATGCCATCTCAACTCTGAATTGTCGCAAAAAGGGCAAGAAGTCTTTGCCCGTATTTCGCGCGATGTCATAGCCGCTGATGGTTCAAAGGTTGTTCTGCCTGGTAAATGGGTGGCCCATGGCTTTGTTACCCGGGTAGACCGGCAGAAACATAATGGGCGAGATGGTTTTGTAGAAGTAAAGTTCGACAAGATAATTAGTCCGGACGGGCAATATGAAGTACCGTTTGAGACAACCTTTTCTACAAAGGACAACGAACTCAAGTCGGTAGCGAAGGTGGTGCTGCGTGATACTAAATTTGCCACCATCGGCGCCTTGGCCGGTTCGATTATGTCGGTGCAAATGACCGGTTTGCCTGTGGCCATATCTACATATGGAATTTCGGTCGGTATCGGCGGTGGTATTGGCGCCACTTATGGTATCGCCTGTGCCGTTGCTCGGAAAGGCAAAATTTGCTCGGTCTATCCCGGAGACCACGTCAAACTCAAGATTTCAGAGCCGCTCAGCTTGCCGGGCTTCAATCCCTTGGCGCTCGACTCGGCTCGCGCTCGCAACCATTTACCCGGGCTTTCTTTGATTGTCGCTGATTACAAGTTTGAAAAGGACCCGCTATCAAAAGATAAAAATGGTCAGATTTTGCGGGTCAATTTCATCGCCAACAATAGAAGCAAGCAAACTCTCAGTCTGCGAAACGTGCGTGTGATTTCAGATTTTGACGAAGTCTATGCACCGCATATATCGGCGGCAATGATGCGCTTCAAAGAGTTGAGTCCAGGGTCGTCTCAAAATATTAGTCTGCCCTTCTCTGTCGATTCGAAGAAGCAAAAGTACTGGCTGATTATGGTCAGGGACAGTGACGGCACCGAGCAGGCGCGGGTTGAGATTAATTGAAAGAGCGGCTGCAAGATTAGCTGTAAGTAATCTGTATATGTTATTTGGCTAATTCATATGGAAAATGACAAATTTCTCTTTAAATTTGCGGGTTTCCCCACTGATATTATTTGCATTAAAACTATTTAGAGCTAATATGGACCAGTAGCTAAGACCTGTTCTGAAATACAGGAACATAAGAGGTAAGCACATTGCTCATTGGGCGGGCGGTGCATATCTGTAAGGTCACGCTGAGGGGGGAAGATGAAGGCTCGAATCCAGGAAATGTTGCAGACCTTTCATGGGCAGGCACATAAGACGCCGGATCCGGTCCAGACGTCCAGGCGGTCGGCCGGTGTCGGGCAACAAAATATTTCATATGAAAAGCTCTTGCGCGAGAAAGACCGCGAGATTGACCGACTGCGTCACCAGCTGGCAAACGCAGAAGCGCGTTTGCAAGAGCTTATGGGTCAGGACGTTCTGACCAGTTTGCCCAATCGTCATGTCTTCAAAGAGCATCTCACTCATTCACTTAAGCGTGCTTTGAGACTTGGTTACTCCCTTTCGCTCATGCTTATCGATATCGACCATCTCAGAGAAATAAATCTCAAATACGGTCACGAAGTCGGTGACCAGGTTTTAGTCGAAGTTTCGAAGATATTGCGCAGTTCGGTGCGCGAAATTGACATGCCGGCTCGCTGGGGCGGCGAAGAACTCGTAACTGTTTTGCATGAAACGGATGCTGAAGGCGCCTCTGTTGTGGCTGAGCGAGTCCGTCGGCGCATTTCGATGCTCGAGATTATAGAGCCGAAGACCGGTAAACCAATCAAGATTACTGCTTCTCTGGCTGTGGCTTGTTATCCGCAGCATTCAAATGAGCCGCAAGGTCTATTAGAAGCGGCTTCAGAAGCTCTTATTCAAGCTAAAGAAGATGGTTGCAATCGCGTCTTGATTGCCAATAAGTAAGCCCGTAAGCTAGAGAATTTACGGGATAGTGAACTAAAGAGAATCTGCCGAGCGGTAATCTAATGGATGCCGCTGGTGTAAACTATTCAGGCGATGATTCGATTGATGATAGTTGACGACCACGCTCAGACTCGAGCTGAAGTCGGAGAAAAACTGGCACAGGGTGGTCTGATCAAGGTCGTAGCTGAGGCTGAAACTTCTCATGAAGCCTGGGTTACAGCCTCTAAGATTTTGCCTGATATCGTGCTTTTGGACCTGCATTTACCTGGTCTCTACAACACAGTGGAACTGCTTAAGCGTTTCAGTCAGCTTAAACGCACAAAGGTGGTTATCTTTGCCGGCCAGAGCAAGGCGGCTGAAGTACAAGATCTTTTGGCTGCCGGGGCTTCTGGCTACATACTAAAAGAGGATGCGCCCGCCTTGGTAAAGATGGCGCTTCTCATGGTATCAAAAGGTTCCAAGTCAGTAATTTCACCCAGTCTGCCTAGACATCTCACCAGGCTAACCGCGCAGGAGCGAACCATTCTTCGCTATCTGACAATGAAAGGCAAGCTCTCAACCGCTGCCGAACGCATGGGTATTAGCCAACAAGAATTAGATGACCTTCTCGAACATCTGGTGGAGAAATTGGAACTCGAATCTCCCGAAAAACTCTTGCGCTGGGCCCGCAAACACGGCTTCTAATGCCTAATGATTGGCTTGGGGGACAAATTCGGCTCCAAACCAATTCAAGCCAAGCAAGCTGGCACCGGCGATGATGAGAACCAGTTCGACAGGATTGAAAGCTTGTCTTACCAATAAACGATCATTTTCATAAAGCTTCCAATGTTTGTTCAGCCAGTTTTGCGGAATTGCTAGAAACAGGCTGCTGACTGAAAAGAAAATGAGTAACTTGATGTGCTCTGCTAAGAAAGGCAATTTAAGCAAGAGTACGCAAGAGCCGAAACCTAAAGCCATCAAAAAGGCTGTCAGCTTGCTGTTTCTTTTTAAGGGGGTTTCTTCTGGAATAAGCAGGCAAATCTGGTCAATAACCCGCATCAGGGCAATTAAATTGAGAATCGGCACAGCAAACATGAGGGTGAACATCCCCACCGGCCATTTCGCCAAAGCTAAGAAAGTATCTTTTGTGCCGGCGTTTTCAAGGCGCATTAGTGGTCCGGTTTCCGGACTGTTGGCGGCGGCATTGTGCAATTCTTTCAGGGCCTTATAGAACCAATAGAAGTTATAGATGCCGCAGGAAAAGACTGACAGTGTTACTACATGCCAAGCGGGTATCTGCTTTGAATCTGGAGCCGGTTGGTCAGATTTAATCTTCTCATCTGAGTTTTTAGAATCGTTTCCGGCCTGGGGCGGGTTTGCCATTTTTTTTCTTCTATTTGAGATGCTTATTCGTTATCAATTTAGATTTTTGCACATTGTTGATATTCTATATGTCTCACTAGGAGCTTTAGACTATGGTTAATTCCGTAATACTTGTGGGGCGCGCCGGTCGCGATCCCGAAATGCGTTATTTTGAATCAGGCAGGGTGAAAACCACCTTCTCTTTGGCAGTCAACAGACCGACCAAGGAAAAGGAAACCGATTGGTTCGATATCGAAATCTGGGGACGTCAAGCTGAGATTGCCGGTGAGTATGTGCGAAAAGGCTCTCTTATTGGCGTCGAAGGTCGTCTCGACTTCAACCGGTGGACTGATGATGGCGGTAACAAAAATGTCAAGCCGATCGTTCACGCCCAAAATCTGCGCCTGCTCGGAAGCAAGCGCGATAATGCCGGCGAATCGTTTGATTCTGACTTCCGCTAGTATCAAAGAAATAAGAGTTTGTGGATAAAGCCGGACCGACTTCACCACAGTTAATCGACTACCTTGTGGTGCTTGTTTACTTTATTTTTGTGCTTGGTGTCGGTTTCAAGCTCAAAAAAAATATGCACACGGCTGAAGACTTTCTTCTTGCCGGACATGGCAATGCCGCCGACGGCAAAAGCAAGATAGTCATTCCGACTTGGGTTTGTGGACTGGCTTTTCTGTCGGCCAACCTCGGTGCTCTGGAAGTAATGGGAATGGCAGCCAATGCCGCCCAGTACGGCATCATGACTGCCCATTTCTATTGGCTGGGCGCTATTCCGGCAATGGTGTTCCTGGCTGTCTTTATGATGCCGTTTTATTACAAGAGCAAAATCAAGTCGGTCCCCGAGTATCTACGCAAGCGCTTCAACGAGCCCACGAGGGCATTTAACGCTTTCTCTTTCGCCATTATGACTGTGCTTATGTCGGGCATGAACCTTTATGCCATGGCAATTGTCTTTCAAATGGTTCTTGGTTGGCCTATCCACGCATCTGTCTGGCTTGCCGCTGTGGTGGTTCTTGCCTACACAATTACAGGCGGTCTCACTTCATCTATCTATAACGAAGCCATACAGTTCTTTCTCATTATTTTTGGACTCTTGCCTCTGTCAATAATCGGCATGATGCGTTTTGGATCTTGGCAGTCGGTGGTGGAAAGTTTGAATGCGCCTGGAATGGCGCATTTATGGCTGGAAGTGGGGCGTGCCGGTAATCCCATGGGCACTGACTTACTGAGTTTAGTCATGGGTCTTGGTTTTGTCTTGTCTTTCGGATATTGGTGTACCGACTTTCTAGTCATTCAAAGAGCCATGGCTGCTAAAGACCTATACGGCGCCCAGATGACTCCAATTGTGGCTGCATTTCCGAAGATTCTCTTTCCCGTTTTGACTGTTTTCCCCGGTCTTTTGGCCATCATTGCTATGCCTCAGCTGGGCTCGAACAATACAACTCTTTCTTTCAACAATGCCATTCCCTACATGATGGCGGCGGTCTATCCTAATGGCATGTATGGGCTTGGCTTGACGGCTTTGCTGGCTAGCTTCATGTCTGGTATGGCCGGCAATGTCACCGCATTTAATACCGTCTTCACCTATGATATTTACCAGACTTATTTTGCTAAGAACAAGTCTGATGCGCATTATCTCTGGGTCGGTCGTCTAGCCACCGCGGTCGGCATCGTTATATCTGTGGCGGCCGCCTATTTGGTTATGGGTTTCCCCTCCATAATGGACTATATGCAGACTGTTTTTTCTTTCTTCAATGCGCCTCTTTTGGCGACATTTTTGCTTGGTATGTTCTTCAAGCGGACTTCGCCTTGGGGGGCTTTCTCTGGTTTGGTGGCTGGTACTTTCGGCGCTTTCATTCACTATTTACTCTGTCTGCAAGGCAAGCTCCATTTCTCAACCGAGATGGCTGGAAATTTCCATCGTTCGGTGGTGGCTTGGACTGTTTGCTTTGTGATCACCATAATGATCTCTTACTTGACCAAGCCAAAAGACGAGTCGGAACTGGCTGGTTTGGTCTGGGGTGTGAAAGCCAGAGGTGCTTCCAGTTTTGATTCTGCCTCTGCCCTAGCCAGCCTTGAGACTAGACCGCCCTTTTATCTCACACCAGGCTTTCTAGGTATCGTGCTCTTGCTAATTACTTTGGCGTTAAACCTGGTCTTCTATTAGGAGCAAATAGGAACAAATAATGCTGGATGTTCGTTATCCAATCGGCTATCTCTTCTTGATTCTGGGCATTATTTTGGCCGGTTATGGCTATGCCAACCCTGCCACTTTTAATACCGCCGGCGGCCCCTTGCCTCTCAATATCGACGTTCCTTGGGGAATCTTGATGTTCTTGTTTGGACTGGCTACTGTTTCGGTCTCAAAGCTAGATGAGGTGCGGGCTCTTGAGGCTTTATCGCTTCAGGAGGCAGTAAAAGAGACAGTAAAAGAGACAGCAAAAGAAGCGGGAAAAGAAGCGGAAAAAGAGACAGAGAGAGAGTCGGCGCCCGAAGGCAAGCCTGATACTGAGAGCGACTCAGATGCCTAAATTGTGGTGGAATCTGACGGCAAAGCCGAGTAAGAACTGCAACTGCTCTTACTCTTAATGCAAGTCTGCCAGATTCTGGCTATTGCAGCGGGCGGAAACCTGTTAATAGCTTGCCTGTCGATACATCGTAAAGGGCGATCATCTGCCAGGGCGCAATGCCACTGCCTTGCGGCGGGGTCTTGAGAGGGGCTGCTTGGCGAATGGCGTTCTTTAGTGCGGCGACTATGCTGGCTGATTCGTTCTGGTCGGCCAGGGGCTCGGTGGCGAGCTCGCCTAGGCGGTCTAGTACCTGAATGTTGATGGCTTTACCTTCTTTGGTCAGGTGGAAACCAATGAGATAGCGGTATTTCTTGCTCTCTGACTCAACCAGGGTGGCTTGTTGCGGCACCCTGATGCCGCCTGAGATTTTGTCCGCCACTTCTTTGTTATAGTCTGCAAGAGCTTGTTCTCTAGCTTTTCTCGCCTCTGCACTCAACTTTGCGGCGCTGGTTGCCGGCGACCAGACATAGGTCGGCTGGCTCTTCAGGCTGGCTCCCAAGGTATTGAGCTCGTTTTGACTGCTCGGTTCTTGTGTCTTTTCTTTCTCTTTTGCTTTGGCTTTTGCTAGAGCCTCGGCTTTGGGACCGAGTTTGGGCGCCGGCTTTTGTGCTTCAGGCTGCGGCTTCACCTTTACTTCGTACTTAGGCAGAGACCAGAGACCGTCCTGCGTAGAGCTTTGTGAGCTAGCTTGAGCGCTAGATAGAGAAGAATCTTGAGCACCGGCCTGGCTCGACGTGGTTGCATCGGAGCTCAAGGCGGCTTTGCTGTTTGCTGGGTCGGATGCCTGGGCCAGCGCTGCTGGCATAGTGACCGCCAAGCTCATAGAAGATGCTATAGACAAGGCACTGAATATCACCGAAAGCTTACTCATGACTCAACCCTTATTAAATCCGATAATAAAATGAGAAAATATCGAGTCTATTCTACCCGGCTAATTTCTCCGCCGCTCTAACTATACCCAGGAAGTGGTTCCTGACATCAACGGTGAGGGGGTGTATGGGCCTCCTCGATTTCAAAAGGTGTTCTAGGCTTAGGTCGCAGGCGACAAGCATAGCTTTGTCCACATCTATTGAGCCTTTCACCGCTTGCGCCCGCCCTTTGCCGCCGGTGAGGGCGGCCCAGATTGGTTGGGTGAAATCATCGGGGCGGCTGGCTTCTAGACAGTCGGCCAGATAAACAATTTTGGCTATCTCGGTCATATTGGTGGCGCCGAGAGTGTGCTGCGACATAGCGGCAAGAACAGCTTTATTGCTTATCTTCAGCTCCTTCTTTACTAATCTTGCCGCCACCGGACCATGCAGCAAATGACCGCTGCTCTTTTCGATTTCGGTGAGTTCGATACCTAAATCCCTTGCCTTTTCCACCAGTTCATAATCTTTCATTTCTTTGCAACTGTCGTGCAGCCAGCAAGCTAGACCAACATAAAAGCGCTCGGCTTGATTCAGTCCATAAAGTCTCGAAAGTTCTTGCCCTACTGCCACTACACCCTGCACGTGGGCAAAGCGTTTCTTGGAAATACGAGGCTCCACCCATTTTGCTACTTTGGCTAGAGTTAGTCCTTCCGGAACGCCCTTGATTGCCGAGGCTTTTTTAACGGTACTTTTTTTTGCGCCGCTTTTCTTGACCGCGCCTTTCTTGACCGAACTCTTTTTTACCGAAAGTTTTTTTGCTGAAGCGGGGGCGGTCTTTTTGCCTGAAGACTTGCCTTTATAGATAGCGTTTTTGCCGGCTACTTTCTTTACTTTTTTGACTAGTGTTTTTTTTGCTTTCATAGTCTTTGATTTCATAACGTGTTCTGTTTCTACTTGACCATGGGTACTTTGTAATAGCCGTTCTTGTCGATTAACTGGCAAACTGCCGGGGGCACCATATAAAGTACCGATTTGCCTTCTTTGATTCGCTTCCTTACCTCTGAAGCCGAAATAGCTATTCCGGGAAAGTCTACCAGTTCCACTTGCGGATAGAGACTGAGATAGTGGGCGAGCGTCTGGCTAGAGTCCAGGCTGGCTGTCATTTCCTCGGAATTCTCGCTTCTGTTATTGTCGCTTTCAGAAATGTTGCTTTCAGAAATGTTGCTTTCAGAAATGTTGCTTTCAGAAATGTCGCTTTCAGATTTGTTGTTTTCAGATTTGTTGCTTATTTGACTTTGACCCAGAACAGTTGTACCGCCCTCTGCCGTTGCTTGCACTACCCTCAGGCGCGGCACCACCAAAAGTCTTACCTGCTTAGCCAGGTCTTGGTAGCGGTGCCAGGTGTCGAAACTTTTGAGATTATCCGAGCCGATAATGAGGCTGATGCGCGCATCGGGGTACTGTACTTTCAGGCTTTCTACAGTGTCGATTGTGTACGACTTACCCTGGCGCTTCAGCTCTAGGTCGGATGCCTGAAAATACTGGTTCTCGGCAATCGCTCGGCAAAGCAGCGAATAACGCGCCTCGCCGTCCAGTAGCTCTCGATTGTTTCGATGGGGCGGATGTGGACTGACAACGAAAATGACTTTATCGAGAGCAAACTGACTGCGTGCCGCCTCGGCGATGAGCAGGTGTCCCAAATGTACCGGATTGAAAGTTCCGCAGAAAAGTCCGATTTCTTGCACAGGGGCTCCAGGTGTTTAGCGAAGGCGCTCTCTCGTATAAACTTTCGGCAATCTGGCCCTCAGTCTGCAGGCCAACTCGTAGGTTATCGTATCGAGCCTTTCGGCCCATTGGCACAAGTTAATGCACTTTTGAGCCGAGCTGCCGATTAGGGTGACTAGGTCACCTTCCTGGGCCTGTTTGCAGTCGGTAATGTCAAGCAACATTTGGTCCATGCTGATGCGTCCCACCTGCTTGACCCAATTGTCTTCGATAATGGCTTCCATGCTATTGCTGAGGCCGCGGTCCACACCATCGGCATAGCCTATCGGAATCATAGCCAGCCTGCTGTCGCGCTTAGCAGTCCAGGTGAAGCCATAGCCAGCCGACTCGCCTTCCGGCACTGGACCTATATGATTAATTCGTGCCTTTAGAGACAAGGCCGGGCGCAATTCTGGTAGTGTCGTATTTGGTGCTAAGCCCCAGAGATAAAGTCCGACTCTAACCATGTCGTAATGCGTATCAGGGAAGAGTCTTGTCGCCTCAGAAGAAGCCAGGTGCAACAAGGTGCCCGGCGGTACTATCTTGATGGCTGCTTCGAAGCGACCCTTTTGAAAATCAACTGCTTCTCGGTTGTCGGCCATGGCTAGATGAGAGAAGACACTCATCAGTTGCAGATGGGGATCTTTGTCTACCAGCTCAAGTGCTTGCGCTGTGGTAACCGGCTCGATGCCGAGGCGGTGCATGCCGGTGTCTATTTTTATATGAACGGCAGCTTGCAGATTAAGACGCTTGGCTGTGCTGCTGACATCCTCGATTTGCTTTAGGCTGGTGATTGAAATACCGAGGTTGTTTTCAAGGGCGGTATCTAGGGCCCAAGAGGGGGTTGGGCTCAAAACCAAAACCGGTAACTTGATGCCAGATTGTCGCAGTTGCAGACCTTCATCTATAGAGGCAACGCCCAGATAGTCCACGCCTGAAGCTTCAAACAGCTGTGCTGTGGTTGCCGCCCCGTGTCCATAGCCGTCGCTTTTCACCACAGCCATTACCTTGGTCTTGCTTGTCGATTTAGCCGTTTTGTTTCTTGGCGAAGGCTCTTGACCGGGTTTCTTTTGCAGCCACTCAGTCCTAATAACCTCCAAGTTGTGCTCTAGGCACGATAAAGAGACCTCCACCCAAGCGTCGCGCCGGAGGGATGTGGGTGCCTGTCTGTAGTTTGAGCTGCTCATTAGTAAATTATTGGCATTGCCGCCTTGTTCTGGTTCTAACATTGAATGAAACTTATGCTAGCATTGCATTCAGTCCGCCATCATGATTACCTCTGAAGGAGCAGGCGACTTCCGAAAAATTGCCGGCCAAAAGCAAAACTGCCCGGCAGCAAAAAGCGGTGGAAGTTTGTTCCAGGCTTGGGACCTAAAAGCTCAGCTGAAAATTGAAGAGACTGATTTAATGAAGGCGACCGGTTCTGAACGATGGGCCGGGCTCTGAAAATCAGATGCGAGAGTTAATCTCAATTCTGTTGATTCAGAGGCTCTCAGGAGGCTCTCCGGAGGCAAAAGATGCTCTTGCCGAATTAATAGAAGGAATTCTAGAAATTCGGGGAAATTCTGAAAACTCCACAAGAGAACAATCCCGAGACTCTTATAAAGAATGCCGCTTGAAATTTCGAAAGCAAATTTCTTAAGGCAAACTGGATGAGTTGGTTGACAGATTCTTCTGAAAATCTGAAAAGCCGTCTCTAAGTTAGTTCACAAGGAAACCCTAAAGGAAACCCTGGATATCGCGGCAGATTAGTGCAAATCTGATCTAAAGCCCTATATCCGGCGAGTTTAAATGACTCGCTTGCAGCAAAAAAATTCAGCACAGGTTCTAACAAAAAGGGTGAAAAGACTTGAATAAAGCAGAATTGGTAGACGTCGTCGCTAAGGAAGCCTGCACCACAAAGAAAGATGCCGAACTCGTCATCAATAAAATGATGGAAACGATTATCGGGCAGGTCGCTCACGGCGAAAAAGTAACACTCGTTGGATTTGGCACGTTCGAAGCTCGCCAGCGCAAGGCTCGCACCGGTCGCAATCCAAAGACAAACGAGCCCCTCAACATTCCGGCTAAGCGCGTAGCTGGTTTTAAAGTCGGTAAAGAGTTTGCCGATGCTGTGAACAAGCGCAAATAAGAGGAAAGTCGACTAAGTAGATTTCCGGATAATGTGCCGGAAATTTGAATAGTTAAGGAGGTCAGGGTGGGTCTACCTAGAGTTGCGCTAATCGGTTGTGGAAACTGGGGTAAGAACCTAGTTCGCAACTTTCATCATCTGGGGGCCCTCTCTACCGTCTGTGACAGCGATCACAAGCGGCTCGACTATGTCGCCAGAGAGTTTCGCGGGGTAAAAATAACCTCCGACTACCAGAGCGTGCTGGACGATGCCGAAGTGAGCGCTATCGTTATCGCCACTCCTTCTGATACGCACTTCAATCTGGCTAGACAAGCCTTGCTTGCCGGTAAACACGTTTATGTCGAGAAGCCGCTAGCCCGTGACGTCAAACACGCCGAAGAACTCGATGCTCTGGCAACTGAGCGCAATCTGGTTCTCATGGTTGGGCATCTATTGCTCTATCATCCTGCCGTGAATTGTCTCAAAGACTTGATTGCTTCAGGTGAACTGGGCGAATTGCTTTTCGTGCGGTCCGACCGCATGAACTTTAATCTCTCCCGCCGCGACTGGAGTGTTCTCTGGGATCTGGCTCCCCATGACATTTCCATGATGAGTTATCTTCTCGATTGTGCCTCACCCGAAGTCAGCCGGGTGGGCGGTTGGGATACGCTGGGTGATGGCTTGGTTGACGTTGCCTATCTCGATCTGGCTTTCCCCATCGGTGACAAGGTTGTCCCCGGTCAGGTTCGCAATAGTTGGATCGATCCACAGAAAGTAGTCAGACTAACTGTGAACGGTACAAAGAAAACCGCCGTACTCAACGACACCCAACAAGAAGACAAGCTGGCGCTCCACAGCCTTACATCCGAAGGGCGCATGGTTGTCGAATATCCCTATTATCCCGACTCTGAACCTCTTCATCTTGAGTGCGAGCACTTCTTGCAGTGCATCCTGCGCGGCGAAAGACCGCGTACCGATGCCAACAATGCTTACACTGTGGTGAGAGTGCTTTCCGATGTCGAGAAGAGACTGTCGTCAAGACCTGGTCTCCGTAAGCCTGTCGGTTCGGTGTAGCAAGCTCTGGCGCTTCTACTTAATTGCAAAAATAAAAGTCAAAATAAGTAACAGCGTATTGCAATTGCTATCTGCTAACTGAGTCGAGGGGTATAATAAATTCCTGGTCGCAAGACCAAATGCTGAATCGCCCGTGCGGGAGTAATTCAGTGGTAGAATGTCTCCTTGCCAAGGAGAATGTCGCGAGTTCGAATCTCGTCTCCCGCTCCATTTAGAAAGCTGCCTTTCGGGGCAGCTTTTCTTTTTCTGTCTCACATCCTGATATATTAGAGCTAGCGTTAATCTAGCGGTCAAAGTTAGGCAAGGGCAAGGACTTTTTCATGTCAGAAGAAAAGAGCGAAAACTCCGACTCGCAGATTCAAGAATCGGCCACTGGTTCTCAAGCAGAAGCGCATAAAGACTCTGCGGCTAGTTCTGAAGTCAAGGCCGAGCAGCCATCCGATTCTCAAGACAAGCCTGAAAGCAACCCTGAAAGCAAGGCTGAAACTATCTCAGAAAATTCGACAGACGCCACTGCTGCGTCCTCATCTGAGCTCAAGCAAGCAGCCCCGCCGGTTGCTTTTGACGAAGCTGCCAAAAGGCGCAGCCCCTGGCAAGCGGCAGGCGCCGCCCTGCAGTATGTGCAAGAGTCGACACGCACCGATTCGATTCAGCTGCGTACTTCAGACCGAGTTACGATCATTGCCTTGCTTGTCTGTTGCATTTTGGAAGTTCTTTCGCTGTCTTATACGCCCTTTGCCGGTATGCGACTGCCTGTTGTGATCGTTTGCGATGTTGTACTGGGCGTCTGCACCATACTATTTTTGGTTTACAGACTGGGCATCCTCTGCTCTCTTTCGCCCAGGCAAGCGCTTGTCTGCTGGCAACTGATGATGGGTTGCGTCTTTTTCGGCATCTTTCTGTGCATCAATATAGGTGTCGGTGTTGCCTTTGCTGTAAGCGGCATGGGCGCAGATGAGAACACGGTGCAGAGTCCTTAGATTAAACAGATGAGACTGTTTAATGTTTGTTTGCGCGCCTGTGGGCGTTTCAGTCTAATTCGATAACTAATAAATAAATAGATTTGCCCTCCAAAACCTTGTAAACTTTAGGCATCTTGGGCGTTTTAGCTCGTTTTCAGCGTGTTAAGATCGCTTGCCAATGTATTTGTACACTTACGAATTTTGAGAGAGAAAACAAATGAAGGTCACCCTTGAGCGGGAAGGCAAAAATGTAGTAAAGCTCGGTATAGAGCTTGAAGCCGAAAGAGTAAAGCGCGCCTATGAAATGGCTTGCAGAGAACTAAGCAAACAGGTTCGCATTCCTGGTTTTAGACCCGGTAAGGCACCTAGAATGATTCTTGAAAAGACCATCGGCGAAGACAATATCAAGAATGAGGCTCTTCAGTCTCTGGTTCCTGAAGTGATTTCAGAAGCCGTTCTCAAGGAAAATCTTGACTTGATTACCGCCCCTGAGTATTCAAAAGTGGAATTCAAGCTTGGCGAGCCGCTCAAGCTTGAGGCTAAATTTGAAGTGAGACCGGAAGTCAAGCTCGGCAAGTATAAAGAGCTTGAAGTCAATGTTCCGGAAGTGACTCTTCCTGCCGATGCTCTCGAGAGAGCTTTGGCCAATGTGGCTGAAACCCGTTCCTCTTTGGCTCCTGTTGAAGGGCGTGCCTCCGAAATGGGAGATACAGTCGTTCTCGATTTCAAAGCAACCATCGACGGCGCCCCCATGGAAGGCGGAAATGCCGAGAGCTTCGTGATGGAATTGAAGGAAGGCGCCTTCTTGCCCAATTTCTGCGAGCAAATTGTCGGCAAGAGCAAAGGTGATCAGTTTGAAGTGAAGGCTTCCTTCCCCGAAAACTATCGCCGCAAAGATGTAGCCGGTAAAGAAGCTGTATTTGCAGTTGTCTTGAAAGAAATTCGTCGCAAATTCGTTCCTGATATCAATGATGAATTAGCCAAAGCCGTCGGACATGAAAGTCTTGATGCTCTCAAAGATTCTCTGCGTGGCGAACTCGATGAGCTGGTCAAGCAAGAAAACGAAGCAAGAGCGCAACGCATGGTTGTAGAAGCCGTTTCTCATTGTGCCGAAGTGGACATTCCTGAAACCATGATTCAGCGTGAGAAAGAGCTTCTGGTCAACCAGATGCGTCGTTATATGGAACAGCAAGGTCAGTCTTTTGACGAAGTGGCTTCCAACCCTGATTTCCAACAAGTTATCGCCAGCAAAGATGACGAGGCTAAGCAGAGAGTCCTTACTTCTCTGGTTCTTGGTGCAGTTGTCAGAGCCGAAAACATAACTGTTGAAGAAGAAGAGATGGGTCCCTATTTCGCAGACTTGGCCATGCGCTACAACCTGCGTCCCGACCAATATCAGGAATTTGCCGCTAATCAGGAAGTGAGAAGGCAAGTGGCTGAAGAAGTGCTGACTGGTAAAGTGGTCGAGCTTCTGGTCTCCAGTGCCAAGATAAATTATGTGGCTGATACCGAATGTAGTGAAGATCACGACCATTCGGTGCACGAAAAGAAAGAAACTGAAGCCGCCAAGAGCTAAAGTCTCAAAAAAAGAGGGAGCTCCGAAGAAATTTCGAGCTCCCTTTTAATGTCTAAATGCTCTATTTCAGTAAGATATTGCCAGTGAAATTTCTAGAGCAATCTAGAGTAAAAGAGAGGAATACACAAAGCATATGTCACAGTCAAAAGAACAAGCTGGTCTTTATATTCAAGAGCCGCCCACCAAGCGCGGTCTTTATGAGTTGTTCAGCTCTACTCCCTATGTCAGCCCTGAAGCAATGTATGCGCCTACAGTAATTGAAACCACTGCTCGCGGCGAAAGAGCCTTCGATATTTTCTCTCGCTTGCTCAGAGAACGTATCGTATTTCTCGGCACACCCATCGACGATATGGTTGCCAATTTGATCGTTGCTCAGCTTCTCCTTCTCGAAGGCGAAGATCCAGAGAAAGATATCCGTTTGTATATCAACTCGCCCGGTGGATCGGTCACTGCCGGTTTGGCTATCTATGACACAATCCAGCACATTCGCTCCCATGTATCGACAATCTGTCTTGGACAGGCTGCCAGTATGGGTGCCTTCCTTCTTTCTGCAGGTAAGAAAGGTAAGAGATTGGCTCTCCCCCATTCGCGCATCTTGATTCACCAGCCTCTCGGCGGTGCCCAAGGTCAAGCTACAGACATCGAAATTCAAGCTCGCGAGATCATCCGCATCAAGCGTCAGCTTAATGAATTGATGGCTGAGCACACCGGTCAGTCGGTCAAGACTATCGAGAAAGATACCGACCGCGACAATATCATGACAGCTGAAGAAGCCAAAGAGTATGGTCTAGTAGATGCTGTAATCAGCAAACTTGACCAAGCTCCTCTGAGCGCAGTCTAGTCACATTTCGAGAAAGAGGGTGTTTTGCGCCCTCTTTCTCGTTAAGATATCTCTTGACTGCTAAATAATTTAAGTAGTTTTGTAGGTTGTGTTACAGTATGTTTAACTCGGGATCATCTTCAGTCTCGTCAGCATCTATATAAGTCCTAGATAGGGAAACTAAATGGCAAAGCAATCGGACAATCGACTCAAGTGCTCGTTCTGCGGTAAGAGCCAGGACCAAGTAAAGAAACTAATCGCTGGTCCAGGCGTATATATCTGCGATGAGTGCGTCGACCTTTGCAACGAAATACTCGACGAAGAACTCTTCGAAACCACTACGGCGGCAGCTCCGGCTCCGGCTCCAGAGAGCGCAGCGCCTCAGATGGTCGATATTCCAAAACCACAAGAAATAAAGAACTTTCTCGACCAACACATTGTTGGCCAGAATGTCGCCAAGAAAATTCTTTCTGTGGCGGTTTACAACCACTACAAACGCATTTCACACAATAGCGAGCTTGCCGATCAAGTCGAGATCCAGAAATCAAACATCTTGCTCATCGGTCCCACCGGCTGCGGCAAAACCCTCTTGGCGCAGACCTTGGCTAAATTGCTTGATGTGCCCTTTGCCGTCGCCGACGCCACCACTCTCACCGAAGCCGGTTATGTCGGCGAAGACGTTGAGAACATCTTGTTGCGTCTCTATCAGGCTGCTGACTACGATGTCAAAAAAGCAGAACGCGGCATTATATATATCGACGAGATAGACAAGATATCTCGCAAATCGGAAAACACCAGTATCACCCGTGATGTCTCAGGTGAAGGTGTACAGCAAGCCCTGCTCAAGATGATTGAGGGCACGCTTGCCAACGTACCGCCCCAAGGTGGACGTAAGCATCCCCATCAAGAGTTCATTCAGATCAACACTGCCAACATACTCTTTATATGCGGTGGCGCCTTCGTCGGTCTCGATAAGATTGTCGAAGCTCGTGTTTCTTCCAATCGTTCCATCGGTTTTGGTTCTGAAAGACCACTCACCGCCTGGGAAAGAGAACAACGTTCTTCCAAGATCTTGAAAGAAACAGCTCCCGATGACCTTCTCAAATTCGGTCTCATTCCCGAATTCGTCGGTCGTATGCCGGTCACCGCTGTATTGGAAGCCCTCGATGTCGATGCTCTGGTGCGCATCATGGTCGAGCCCAAAAACGCCATCATCAAGCAGTATCAGCAGTTGCTGGCTCTTGACGGCGTTGAACTCAAGTTTGACCAAGACGCTATACGTGCTGTCGCCGAAGAAGCCATCAAGCGCAAAACCGGTGCCCGCGCCTTGCGTTCCATCGTAGAAGAGATAATGCTCGACATTATGTACGAAGTGCCTTCACGCACCGATATCAAGGTGTGTCATATCACTAAGGAACTTGTCGAAAAACGTTCTACGGCAGAACTACTTCAGCATCCAAAGGCTAAACTTAAGGGTGAGATCGCCTAAACTCTAAGTGAGTGCCACTCATTTAGTTCGGGCGATATTTGCAACTTCACTCTAGAGGGTCCGCCTTATGGTAGACATAAGCACCACGGTGTTTCCTTTGATTCCCTTACGGGATGTGGTCGTCTACCCTCAAATGGTTACACCACTCTTCGTTTCAAGACCACGGTCGATTGCCGCGCTTGAGCAGGCTCTTTTGCGCGACGATCGACTTGTGGTACTTGTCGCTCAGAAAGATCCTGAAACTGAAGAGCCCAAGGTAGAAGACCTCTATCAGGTCGGTACTTTGGCCGAAGTAATGCAGATGTTGAAGTTGCCCGACGGCACGGTCAAAGTGCTGGTGGAAGGTTCATCGAGGGTAAATGTTCGCGAATTCTCGGAAGTACCCGAACACTTCACCGCATCGGTAACCAGTATTACTGAAGCCGTCACCGACGATGAAACCACTCGCACCTTAATCAAGATCACTGTCGATAAGTTTGAGCAGTACGTCAAATCGACAAAGAAAATCAATCCCGAGAGCTTATTGGCTGTTTCAGGCATAGGTCAGCCCGGTCGCTTGGCCGATATCATCGCTACTTATCTCGGTTTGTCTTTGGCTGAGCGTCAGCATTGTCTTGAAATAGTAGACTCCACTGAGCGCCTCGAATATATCGGCCAACTCTTGAGCCGTGAACTTGAGCTAGCCGAGTTGGAGCAGCAGATTCACGACCGGGTGCGCTTCAATCTCGAGAAGACCCAGCGCGAGTATTATTTGCGCGAAAAGCTGAGGATTATCCAAGAAGAGCTTTCTTCAGACGGCTCCGAACTTGGTGAAATCAACGAGTACAAGCAGAAAATCAAGAAGAGCAAAATGTCTGGTATGGCTCTAGAAAAAGCCATGAAAGAACTTTCTCGTCTTGAGAAAATGATGCCGCAATCGGCTGAAGCCGCCGTTATCAGAACTTATCTCGATACCTTGGTGGGTTTGCCTTGGGGTAAGCGCTCGAAAGAGTCTATCGATCTCAATCTTGCTGAAAAGATATTGGCAGAAGATCACTATGGTCTCGATAAAGTAAAAGAGCGCATCGTCGAGTATCTAGCAGTCAAGAAACTAGCTAAAGAACCGACCGGTACCATACTTTGTCTGGTTGGACCGCCTGGTGTAGGCAAGACCAGCTTGGTCAAATCTATTGCTAAAGCGATGAACCGAGAGTTCGCCCGCATCAGCCTCGGCGGCGTCTCCGATGAGTCCGAGATTCGCGGTCACCGCCGCACCTATATCGGTGCCATGCCGGGTCGTATTTTGCAGGCCATTAAGCAAGCCGGTACAAAAAATCCGGTTATCTTGCTCGACGAAATAGAGAAGATGACCAGAAGCTATCAAGGCGATCCGATGGCGGCCATGTTGGAAGTTTTGGATCCAGACCAAAACGACAGCTTTACCGATCACTATCTAGATGCGCCATTCTCTCTCTCTGAAGTGGTCTTTGTCGCCACAGCCAATAATCTAGACTATGTGCCCAAACCTTTGTACGACCGTCTGGAAGTTATTCCAATCTCCGGCTATACAGAAGAAGAGAAACTTTCGATTGCTGAACAGCACATCATTCCAAAGACTTTGAGAAAGCACGGGCTTGGTTCTAAGTTTCTCAAGATTCCCGCCCAGGCTGTGCGTCGCATCATTCAGGAATACACAAGGGAAGCCGGTGTGCGTTCCCTCGAGAGAAATCTAGCCAGTATTTGTCGCAAAGTTGCGGCAATGATCGTCAAGGGCGAAGCCGAATCGGTCAAGCTTACACCAAATACGGTGCCAAAATTTCTCGGACCGCCGCGTATAATTCGCGAGAACGAAGTGAAAGGTCCGCAAGTCGGCATTGTCACCGGCTTGGCTTGGACTGAAACGGGTGGAGAGACTCTATCAATAGAAGTCAATATAATGCCGGGCAAAGGTCACTTGCAATTGACCGGGCAATTGGGCGACGTCATGAAAGAGTCAGCCCAGGCTGCCTTTAGCTTTATTCGCAGCCATGCCGAAGGGCTTGGCTTAGAGCCCACCTTCCAGGACAACATCGATATTCATATCCACATACCCGAAGGGGCTACTCCTAAAGACGGGCCCTCGGCCGGTGCAGCCATGTGTTGCGCCATGATTTCAGCTTTGACTCGGCGCCCGGCGCGCGGCAATTTGGCCATGACCGGCGAAATTACTCTGCGTGGTCGCGTGCTTGCCATCGGCGGTCTGAAAGAGAAAATTCTCGCGGCGGTGAGAGCTGGAATCAAGACCGTTATTTTCCCTCGCACGAACGAAAAAGATCTGCAGGATCTGCCCGACTATGTAAAAGACAAAGTGGAACTTGTGCCGGTGGCGCATCTCGATGAAGTCTTTGCCATAGTTTTCAAAGGGGCATCAAAGTCGGGCAAAGCCAATAAGTCTCGTACCGTTTCTTCAACCAGGCGGTCTGCTCTTGGGCGCGTCAAGTAAACAAGCAAGCCATCTCGCCCGAGGTTTTTGCTTGCTATTGCTCGGACTCCGCCTTCGCCTCAGCCGCTTGCCGTGGTCTTTTTTGTGTTCTCTTTTATGTTCTCCTTTATGTTCTCTTTTAGTTTCTTTGCTAGGTGTATTGCTTTTCGCTGAAGCCGGCATTGCCTTTGATTCTCAGCCGGCAAATACAAGCAAAGTAAAGAAGGGTGAGGCTAAGAGCGGCGAGCCCAAAAAAGAAAAGGGCTTGAGCGCTAACACCTTGCCACCGTCAGTGACGGCACAGCCAAATAGTCTAAAGCTCATGCCTGAGACGCCCAAACTTGACCAAGAGTTGAGCCGTCGACACTCGCAGTCTTTGCCGGCCGTGACTAAGTTAAGAGCCGGTGTGACATTCACCAATGCCGAGATGGAGCTTCTTGAGAAGAAAAGCCCCACGGCCAATATGTGGTTTCGCATACCCAATTCTTTGGCTGGTCGCTGGTCTTATTATCAGGGCGAGACTACTTCTTTCTTTGATCTAAAGAGCGGTTCTCGTCAGTTCCGACAGGGGGTTGTGCCTAGTAGCGTAATTCTTGATTGGGGTTACCAGCGCGATGAGCATGGCGATATATGGCAGTTCGACGACTCACCAAATACAGTATCAACAAGAAATGGTGAAACTGTTACTGTCTATACCAGGCAAAGCTTGGAACCCCTTGAACAGACTGACGATAGGCTTGTATGTCGTTCGCATTTCGTCTATTCGACAGTTGATCTTTCAGACAACAAAATAGCGAAGACTTTTCAGAGTGAAAACATAGTGAACTATGAGTGCAAGGGCGATGATCTTGTGCGTACAACCTCGTCAAAAATCTTTGACGAAGATGGCTGTGCCATCGCCGTTACCACCGCCTACAGCCGGGCCCGCAAGATTTATCCTTTTGTGCCGGTCAACAAAAAAGGCGAGCTCAATTTGCGACGTCAATTTAGGCAATTTCTCATTGACAGCGGTATGAAAGAACTTGTGCCTTTGCGCGGTCCAGACCAAGAAACTGATATTTGGTGAGTTCTCTAAGATTCTTCTACTTGGTTGTCTTGTTTAGTTTTATTAGTTTGTTTCGCTTTTCGTACTAGACTTCTGGTTTCTCAACCGAGTCATCGCCCGCTTCTTTCGAGAAGAGAATTTTGTCGATGCGATGTCTATCCATATCAATAATCTCAAAGCTATAGCCTTGCCAAATCCAAACATCGCCGCAAGCTGGTATGCGTTCCATGTGGTGAATGAGTAGCCCCGCTAAAGTATTGAAAGAATAATCGCTTTTGGCGATGTCCTCAAAGTGAAAGAGTTCAAGAAACTCAGTCAATGGCATTTGACCATCTAAAAGCCAAGAGCCGTCTTCTCTTTCCACTACTTCCCATTTCGGCTCAGAATCTTTAACGGGCATGGTGCCTGCAATGGCCTGCAGAATATCGTCTCTTGTAACAATGCCTGAGAATGTTCCATATTCATCGAGCACAAAGGCAACTTGCTGTGCCTCATCTCTAAACCTAGTCAACAGTTGCAGGGCCGTGAGATTTTCGGGCACATAAATCGGCTTTCTAGATATTGTGGACAGATCTATCTCACCGCGTGCTTTCAGTGAGGCAAGCATGATGTCTTCCAGCTCCACCACCCCGACTAAGTGGTCTAGATCTTCCATGACCAAGGGCATATGAGTATGCGGATTTTCGCCTATGCGTTCGAGCATTTTGTCTATGGTATCGCCAAGCGCCAAATAGACGACTTCAGATCGCGGAGTCATAAGGCTGGTCACCCGTCTATCATCAAGTTGCAGCACGCGACTGACCATGTCTTGCTCCGAAGCCTTGACGACTCCTGCCTCGGTCGCTTGTTCCACCAGTACGGTAATTTCGGCTTCTGTTACGGGTGGTTCGGCGTTTTCTTTGATGCCCAAGACCTTGACGCAGAACTTGGTCATAAAGGCTAGGGATGCCACCAGTGGCTTGGTAAATCTTGCAATCACTGTCATTGGTTTGGCTACGGCAGCTGCGATTTTCTCTGCATATTGCAGGGCGATCTGCTTCGGCACCAATTCTCCAAGAAGCAGTGACAGCAATGTAATTGTTGAAACAACCAGGGTCATGCCGAAGGCATGTGAATAGTCGCCTATAACCGGAAGAGGCTTTACCAATTCGGCGATTTCTCGGGCCAGTGTGTTGCCGCCAAAGGCTCCTGCGAAGATTCCAATTAAGGTGATGCCAATTTGAACAGTCGCCAAAAAGCTAGTTGGGTCATTGGCTACAACTAAGGCCTGCCTGGCACCTTGATTGCCTCTATCGGCCATTTCTTGCAACCTGGCTTTTCTTGCCGAGACGATAGACATTTCAGCCATGGCCAATAGACCATTCAGAAAAATCAAAAACAGAACAATCAGAACTTCCTTGAATATGCCTTCCAGTAGCATTGCTGCTTAGTTCTCCAGACTGCTCTGGTACTGTTTTAGATGCGCGATTATGCCCTTATGGTCGGCATCGGGGTAATTAAATTGCAAGGCATCCTCGGCAATAGAGATTGAAGACTCTATTTTGGCGCCGCGGCTGGTAAGCAAGGTGACCATTGGCAGATCTCCCAGGCTGGCAGCATTTTCCAACATAGTCAAATAATTGTCATCGATGGTTTCTATGTCAAAGCCGGCATCTAGCAGGGCTTCAAGTGCATCGAGATCCCTTTCGGCAAAGATGCGCGCTACTTCTTCTTCGATTTCTGCTGAGCCGCTTAGCTCTGAAGTGAAGGCTCTCTCGAACTGGTTTCCAAAGTCGCTCTCATTATCTTTAAGCTGGTGCAGAAACTCTTCGAAACTACCAGCAATATAGGAAGGCTCGTTACCAAACTCTTTCTGTCTGGTCTGACGCAGGTCGGCGAAATAAACAGACCCAAAGTCTTTGCTTGCAAGCGAAAGACAGATGAGATTGCCGAATGAATCGCAAGCCACCGGCAGCATCTCATCGCCTAGTCGTTCTTTATGTTCAGTCAAAAAATGGCGCAGGTCGTTTTTATCATTAAGGCCGAAGATACAAAGACAGTCCAGGTCTTCTTCATATTCATCCAACTGGAAAAGATTCGGGGCGGGCGCCGCTCCATTGAAAGCGAGCAGAAACTCTCTGAAGTCGTCCGGCAGTCTTTTGCCAATTGTACTTTCGAAAGACTCCAAGTCTTCCTTAGTAGCTGGTTCACTTATATCGAAGAAGTTGGGCAGAGGCATATTAAAAGGTACCGGGGCAGATTAAACGAGATTTCCGAACTGGCAATATTATCATGTGCCCGTGTTTCGGGGCTTTCAGGCTCTAATCTGACTAAGAAATCTAACTGTTTGAGATGCTTAGTCGTTATCGATTTAGGATTTTTCTAGCACTTGCCAACGCGGGCAAGCCCCCACCGAGACAGCGTCATAGCCAAAACAGCCAAGATTAAATCAAGAGTCGTAGATTAAACGGGCAATGTGCTAGATTGGCCAACTGATGAAAGCCTTTGACTTATTCAATATTTTGGCAATTGTCATTGCCTTCTTTCTTTTGCTGGTGCTTCTCTTTTTCATTTGGCAGATGCTAAGAAGTCGTCAGCAAACTTTTCCGGGTTTCGAAGAATGGATGATTCTTGGCTCGGTTCATCGCTTTCCTGAGTTATTCGAGATGTTTGCCCTAGCAGAGATGTCTCAGGCTAGCGCTGGTTCGTCTGAGTTACCCGTCAGGCTTGAGACTATTGGTCAAATAGAACTGGCCAGCGGTTACCTTGTAGTCGGAGACCCATTCTATTTCCACTCTAATGACTTCGAGCCCTTTGATGAGACCTTACCGGCGGGCAAGCATACTATTGAAGCTCTTATTGTTAGCGATAAGAACCAGGTTTCTCGCGTTGCCGCCTTGCGAATCATGTTCCCAAAGTCCAGAGAAGTCGACCACAAGAATGTCCCACTGGAATCATGGGAACTGAGACCGGCCTTTCCAGCCGATAGTCGTTTTCGCTGTCTCGAGCAGCGCTATTTGCCTGCCTTTGGCGTTCAGTCCGGCTATGCGGGACTAATTTCTAAAGAGGACTTATTGGCTTTTAAAAATTGCTATCAGTCGGACGCGCCAGCCCCTGTCGATTTAACCCAAGCAGTTGGCTCGGACGTCCCACTCCACAAAAAAGTTTCCTTTTCGAATTTACAGAGTCCGATAATTCTAACCAAGGCGGGCGCTGGAGTTGGTTCGTACCGCTCTTATTTCATTAGCTTGAAAGGTGAGCATCTAGGCTTTTTGGTTGATTTTGCAGTAATTGGGCAACCCGAGCCGGTCGAACTTGATCGCTAAAAATCCGAAGATTTAATCTCATACCAGAGGGACTTTGCGGTTTTCCCCAAGTGACTCCATCAACTTCTGTCACTTATATTGGACCGATATTCAACCCCTCAACCCCTCAACCCTTTTGTTCGACCTCTAGGAGGTTTTTTATGGCATTTGAAGAGTCCGGAAAGCCCAAAGCACCGGAGAAATTAGAAGGTCAAGATAAGGTAGAAGATCCAGCAAAGGCGGCGGCGGAGAGAGGTCTCGCTGAGACAAGAAATTTAAAGTTGCCTGAGGCAAAGGCTGCTGACCCTGCTGCTAGCGGCTTCCCTTCTGCCGACCAGATTTTTGACGGGCAGAGAAATGGTGAGGGAACTGTGGACAAAGCCCAGCCCAAGGCTGAAGCCAAGCCCGGTGACGGAGCAAAGCCTGCCGAAGCCGGCGACAAGCCCGCCGATGGAGCCAAGCCCGCCGAAGCTGGCGACAAGCCGGCTGACGGAGCTAAGCCTGCCGAAGCTGGCGACAAGCCTGCTGCCGGAGCCAAACCCGCCGAAGCAGGCGATAAGCCCGCTGACGCAGCCAAGCCTGCCGAAGTCGACAAAGATCCTGAGCTCAATGCCGAGCAGAAGAAAGCTCTGGAAGAACACATGGCCAAGTTTAAGCAAGATTTGGATGCCAAAAACTTTGATGTTGATGGCATCATGAAAGGCAAAGGTCCGTACCACTCTTTAGAGAAGATGGTAGCCGAAGGCAAAATTCAGATGAGTCACGATGACATACTGAAAGAGTCTCGCCGTATCGTAAAACGCGATTTGCCCATCAAGGATGAGAAGCATCCTGAGGGACGCATGTGGTACTACCAGGGCGAAAAACCGAAGTTCTGGTCTGAACAGGAAATCACCAAGAAAGTAGAGGACGAGCGGGCTTCCTTCAAACAGGGCCTGATTAAGGCTGAGGAAGAGCGCAAGGCCCAAGAAGCTAAAGCCGCTGAAGAGGCTCGCGCCAAAGAAGAGGCTGCTAAGCGCCAAGCCGAGGCACTTGCTGTCGCAGTTGACAGTCATGTTCCGAAAGTTGAACTTATTGATGGTGCCCAGAAGGCTGCCGGTATGACTGGTGACCCGCAGGCGCTGCGCGACAAGATGAAAGACGTAGTGACCAAAGGTGTGGCTGGTGGACAGTTGGACCAGTCCGAGCTAGAAAAGCCCATGCCCAAGTTGGCCGCTGTTTATCTGGCAACCGGTGCGCTCACCGAAGAAGAGCTGAACAAGGGCATCGATGAAATGCAGAAGCGGGCTAAAGAAACCGCTGAAGGGCAAACTCCTCCAGATCTCAGGCAGGTGCTCAAAGATATCCACAAAGATTCGCCTGAAAAATTGGCCAGCTTGGAGCAATCGAACAAGTTCTACGATAATCTCAAGCAAGAAGCCGAGAAACAGCGCGCAGCAGATGATGCAGCCAAGCAAGCCGAAGCAGCTAAGCAAGCTGAAGCAGCCAAGCAAGCCGAAGCAGCCAAGCAAGCCGAAGCAGCTAAGCAAGCTGAAGCAGCTAAGCAAGCTGAAGCAGCCAGGCAAGCAGCCGCAGCTAAGCAAGCCGAAGCCGCTAAGCGTGGCGGTCAACCAGATGCTGTGCCGGTGCCGGATGATCAGAGAATCGTGCAGGAGCCAAGAAAACCGATCTAAAAAAATCGCAATAGTGAACAGTTCGTTTTGGTTTATCGAGAGGGCACCAGCAGTGGTGCCCTCTTTGTTGTTCACACTTTGTTCAGACGTACCTGCTAATATAGGCAAATGAAAAATATCAGAGATGCCAACATTGCCCGATTTAGCATATTTTTGGCTGACCACAAAGTTGCGCTTAAATTTGCTGTTGCCACTCTGGGGCTCTTTTTGACCATTGCCCTGGGCTCAGACTTTGTTAGGGCTCAACCGGCCGCCTCCGGCAAAAGTATTTCAGCTGGTCAAACTAAAGGGGCTGGCAGTAAAGTGGTGGTGAAAGAAATCTTGGTGGGTACGCTCAAATACGTAGTTGGTGAACTGCGTATGCCAATTGCACCGGCTAAGGTCTGGGATAAGATCAGTGATTATGAGAATGCCACTGCAATCTTTGCCAATTTGAAAAAGTGCGAGGTCAAGTCAGCGCAGGGCGCAACCAAGCTGGTTCGGCAGGTGGTAAAGCCCGGCTACTTTCCCTTCACCTTTGACTATACGGTCAAGATAAGCGAGAACCCCGTAAGCGGAATGAGCTGGACCAGAGTTTCCGGTTCATTGCGTGAATTCAAGGGATTCTGGAAGATTGTGCCGGTCAATGCTTCGGGGCAAGAGGTTGCGTTAGATGAAGCTGTTGAAAGTTTGGTAAGTTATGGCGTTCATATGGATGCCGGCATTCTTATACCCGGTTGGCTGTTGGAAAAGAGCTTGAAGAGCTATATGCCGGAGGTGCTAAACTCATTGAGCGCCGCCCTTGAGGTAAAACCTCGGGCACTCTAATATAGCCACATTTGGGTACGACCATGCTGAATATTTTTGATAAAGCTCAGGCAGTGAAAGTCGCTGTTCTTCTTTCTTTTGCCGCTTTACTTTCATTTGCAGAGGTTTCTGCTTCTCGGGGTGATCAGCTGGACCGCTCTACTAACAAGTTTGTTGATGCCGTGAGGGTTAATCTCACCATGCAGGGGGCCTGGCCGCCTCCCACCGGCTCTCAACAGTTTCAGCTTTGCCAGGCTCTAGAGGTCTTTTCTCGAGCGGCTAGAGAGACGCCCGATCTCAGAAGTCAAAGCGGTAGCCCCAGCGAACGTTTCTTAGCAGTGCAGCGTTTGCAGTCGGCGGCAGCTTCGGTCGATTCTCTGATTGGCAGCTGCAATCTCACTACCGCTCTGCCGGCTTGGATGGAAGTGAAAAATCAGCTCAATTCGCTCACCGCCTTGAACGGTGCCGCTACCAGCTATGGATACAACTATAATTCGGGTTTTCCTGGCCAAATGCCCGGTCAGCAGTTAATGCCTGGTCAACAAATATTCCCCGGTCAGCAATTTATACCAAGTCAGCAGTATATGCCCGGTCAGACTTTTATTCCGGGCGCCTACTATCCAGGCTTTAATCAGCAGATTGGCGGCTCACCCTATGACGCCAATAATTTTTTCAATTCCTCCTTTATTGGTGCAGCGCAAGCCCTAGAGAGCGATTTAAATGGCTTCGTTTCGGTCTTTCAAAAAAGTCTTGGTGCTGGAGGTTTGACTGCCACCGATCCTAATTTGATTATGAATTGCGGAGGTTCGCTTACACTCTTGCAAAATACGGTCAAGACAAATGTGCGAGCCCTCAAGTCTTCTAATAATTTTGCCACTAGGCAAGTTCATCTCAATCAAATTCTTGCCGCCAGTGATCGCTTCGAAAGTGCTATGACAGCGGCTTCTCCTTCCTTGGTCATACAGATGCGCTGGAATCAGTATAAACAAAGACTTTCTAGTCTGATTCAAACCAATAGATAGGATCGACAGGCGCTCATCAGGGAGTACCTGTCTGTCCCTGATTTTCAGGTTCTGCCTTTTCTGGTCTAGGCTCTTGAGCTGATTTGGGAGTTGTCTCTGATTTTTGTGCGGACCTTGAAGCGGGAGCGGATTCTGTTTGCGATGACGGTTCTGTTTGAGATGACGGCTCTGTTTGAGGGGCTACAGCTGCCGCCCCCTCCTCCGTCAGCGGCTCGACTTCGGTGATTTCTTGGGCGGCAATCAACCGCACCCGCAATTTGATTTTCAACGAAGTTTCTTTCTCTAGAAAATTTTGCACCAGAGCAACTTGTTTGGGTTTGATTGCATCAGGTTTGCCCACCACTGTGACCAAGACCCGCACCGGTTGTTTGAAGCGAAGCACTTCTACCTTCTCTAGGCGCAAGCTTCTAAATGTCTGGGTGCGTTCCATCAAAATGTTGCTTATTTTGCCGCTCAGTATATTTTCTAAAATCAACTCTCTCATGCTGAAGCCGAGAGGCACAAGCAGAGTCGTCACAGCCAGCGCGGCAGTGACGAGTCCTTGGTGTGCCGTCTTAGTCGTTGGCTTCACCCCAAGCAAATAAAAAACAACCGTGCCGGCAAAAGTGATGCCGATAAGATTGGTGGCATAGAGCAAAGCGGCTCCCTGCCAGATGTTATCCAGGTTGCGGTTTAGTCCGATGCCGACACAACTGAGAGGCGGCACTAAAGCTACGGCAATTGAAACACCGGCGAGCGAGTCGGCAAGATTTCTTTTAGACTGGCAATATGCGCCAATGGCGCCGGCTGCCATGGCTACGCCTAGGTCTAAAAGAGTTGGTTTAGTACGCCCCATAATTTCGCCGGTCATCTCCAACTGCGGCATAAGGGCGGCGATACAATAGGCAAGAGTAAGTGCCAGGGCTGTTCCTAGTGCGAGAGTCAGCAGTGCTTCTTTGATTTTTTGAGCGTCTCCGGTCAGGCAAAAAAGTGAAAGGGCTGAGAGCGGCCGCATCAAAGGTGCCACAATCATGGCTCCGATTATTACTGCCGGGCTGTTTTGAAAGAGCCCAAGGCAAGCGATAACTGTTGCCGCCGCCAAAAGGGCCATAAAATCTCTTGAGAAAATGCCGTTTTCAGCCAGCCGAATAACTAGATCTTCACTTATTTCAAGCGCTTTTTCAGTTGCTTTGACTTGGCTGCTTTGCTCTCTTTCACTTTCAGACAAAACTGTTCTTCCTTCCGGTCTTTCCCTAAAATTACACTCACTATTGTGCTTGCTATTTTTCGCCAGCAAGCTTAGAGCCTTTTCACAGGATAGCCTAAGTCGCCACCGCGCTTGAAAATCTGTCTCAAGTGGGGCGCTTCTTTGCAACAATAGATGTCAGGTGAAGGCTCGCAAATACCGACAGAAAGCTAAATATGGAAGAAGTTACACTTTTTAATTGATATCATTTACACATTCGCAATGTTTCTGCGGCAGGGGCTAAAAGGTCCCTCCGTCGTTTGAAGGAGCGTTTTATGGTGATGGCTGAGACAAAAAACAAAAACCAGGCCTATCTGGAAATGGACGATAAGTACGTCAATCCGGTTCTATCAAGGTCTGCACGAATCGTGGCTGAAAGAGCCAGCGGTTCTTACATCTATGATATGAACGGTGACGCTTACCTCGACCTTAGTACAGGTATTGCCGTCAATTCGGTTGGTCATTGCCATCCGAAAGTGGTTGCTGCTGCTAAAGCTCAGCTTGATGAGTTGATGCACACATCGGTCACCGTTCATCACAAGCGCTATATCGAGCTTTCCAAAAAGCTGAATGAAATAGCACCGTCTAAGCGTCTTGATTCGGTCTTCTTGACCAATTCAGGCGCCGAAGCTGTGGAAGGCGCCATGAAAATGGCTCGCTATGTGACCGGACGTCCGGCAATCATCAACTTCCGCGGTTCTTTCCACGGACGCACCATGTTCACCACTGCCCTGACGACAAGCAAACTCTATTACCGTGAAAAATATGAGCCGCTGCCAGGTTCTATTCACACAGCTCTCTTCCCTTATGAGTACAGAAGCCATTTCCGCGGTCAGCCCGAGAAAGTCGTCGATGAAGTGTTCGAAAACATCGACATGCTCTTCCACCAATTTGTTCATCCCGAACAAGTGGCTTGCTTCTTGGTAGAACCAATTCAAGGCGAAGGCGGTTATATCGTTCCGCCGCAGGGCTTCTTGCCTCGTCTTAGAGAACTGGCCGACAAGCATGGCATCATGCTCGTCATCGACGAAGTGCAGTCTGGTTTTGCCCGCACCGGCAAAATGTTTGCTATCGAGCATGAAGGGGTTGAGCCCGACATTATGCTCATGGCTAAAGCAATTGCAGGCGGCTTGCCGCTGGCTGCCTTCATCTCAAGAAGCGATTTGACCCATAAATGGCCTGCTGGTAGACATGGCTCCACATTTGGTGGCAACCCTGTTTCTTGCGCTGCCGCTCTTGCCACTATCGAAGTCATGCAAGAAGAGAAGCTTTGCGAGAGAGCACACAAGCTAGGTGAGATGATGATGAATCGCCTCAAGGCTTTTGCCAAAGGCAAAGACTATATCGGTGAAGTTCGCGGTCGCGGTCTGATGATCGGTATCGAGTTCAACGATAAAGACGGTGGACCGTCTAAAGAGTTAGCCGACAAAGTGGCCGAGCGCTGCTTTGAACATAAGATGATCGTTCTTACCTGCGGCAACGCCGGTCAAGTAATTCGTCTCATTCCGCCTCTGACTATGTCGGATAGCGAAGCTGAAAAGGCTCTGGAAATTCTCGAGAAAAGCATGACATTTTAGTTCAAGTTCTCATCAGAGAACCAAAACAAAAGTGTCAAAGTCGTTGGTATTTACTGGTAATTTACCGGCTGGCAAAAGACCGGCTGGCAAGCAACCGAATAGAATCGGGAGAGAAAAATGAGTACACAAACCAAAGCGCCTGAGGCAGCCACTGCCAATGGCGGCAAGCCCCAGACCTACGGCAACTATATCAATGGTCGCCAGGTCAAGTCAGAAAGCGGCGAAACTTTCGCCAGTTACAATCCGGCTAAAAGTGATGAAGTAATAGGATACTTCGCTTCCTCCACTGCTAATGATGTGAAGGCTGCCGTTGATGCTGCCGCCAAAGCTTTCCCTCTTTGGAAAGCTACTCCCGCTCCGCATCGCGCTGAGATCATTCTCAAAGCCGCGCACTTGCTTGAGACCAGAAAAGAAGAACTGGCTCACACAATGGTGCGCGAAATGGGCAAAGTCTTGAAAGAAGCCAGAGGCGATGTGCAAGAAGCCATCGATATGGCTAAGTTCATGGCTGGTGAAGGTCGCCGTTTGGTTGGTCAGACCGTGCCTTCCGAATTGCCCAACAAGTTCGCTATGGCTGTTCGCCAGCCCATTGGTGTAGTTGGTCTCATCACTCCCTGGAATTTCCCGATTGCCATCCCCAGCTGGAAGACTCTTCCGGCTCTGGTTGCCGGCAACACCGTGGTGATCAAGCCTGCCACCGATACGCCGCTTTGTGCTTTGATGTTCGTTGAAATTCTCAACGAAGCCGGTTTGCCTCCGGGTGTGCTCAACCTGGTTACCGGCTCTGGTTCGAAAGTGGGCATGGCACTGGTGGAAGATCCTAGAGTTCGTGCTGTTTCTCTCACCGGTTCTACCGAAGTCGGCCGCAGAGTGGCTGGACGTTGCGGCGAACTGATGAAGAAAATATCTTGCGAATTGGGTGGCAAAAACGCCATCTGTGTAATGGAAGATGCCAATCTGGAACTGGCTCTCGAAGGCGCTCTCTGGGGTGCATTCGGTACTGCCGGTCAGCGTTGCACCGCAGCCAGCCGTGTGATCGTGCACCGTTCACGTTATGAAGAGTTCTGCAAAGCCTTCAAGGCTCGCACCGAAGCTCTCAAGATTGGCTATGGTCTCGATGAAACAAATGAAGTCGGACCGGTGGTCAATCAAGGTCAGCTCGACACAGTCAAAGAGTATGTGGAAATTGGTAAGAAAGAAGGCGCCAAGCTGCTTTGCGGCGGTAATGCTCTCACTACCGGTGATCATGCTAAAGGTTTCTTCCACGAGCCGACAGTATTCTGCGATGTGAAGCCGACCATGCGTATTGCCCAAGAAGAAATCTTTGGACCAGTAACCGCAATCATCCCGGTCGATAGCTTTGAAGAAGCCATTGAAGTGGCTAACGGCACTCAATATGGTCTTTCTCTTTCGATGTACACCCAAGACGTCAATCGTGCTTTCAAAGCCATTGAAGAGCTTGAGTCAGGCATTGTTTATATCAACGCTCCCACAATCGGCGCTGAGATTCAGCTTCCTTTCGGCGGCGTCAAGCAGACCGGTAACGGTCATAGAGAAGCAGGTTCTGCCGCTATCGACTACTTCACCGAATGGAAATCGATATATGTAGACTACTCCGGCCGTTTACAGAAAGCTCAGATCGACACCGATGAACTGACCGGCAAAGTTAACTAACCAAAACTCATTGCACCAATACACTATTTGGAGAAACGAAAATGGACTTTGATTTCACTCCCGAACAAATTGCAATGCGTAAGCATATGCGCGAATTCGCCGAGCGCGAAATTGTTCCCAAAGCGCAGATGAACGACAGAGAATGCAAGTTCGATTGGGATATCGCCAAGAAGATTTTTGCCGAAGGTTTCCTCGGCTGCCCCGTCCCTGAGAAATACGGCGGTTTGGGTATGGATTATATTGCCTACGGTCTAATGACCGAAGAAGTAAACAGAGTCTGCTCTTCCACACGTACTCTTTTCAGCGTTCAGACTTCTCTAGTTGCTCTCACTATCCTCAAGTGGGGAACCGAAGAGCAGAAGAAGTTCTACTTGCCCAAACTTTGCTCCGGTGAGTTCATCGGTTGCTATGGTCTGACCGAGCCCGAAGCCGGTTCAGACGCTGCCAACCAACAAACCCGCGCTGTCAAAGACGGCAACGATTACATCTTGAGTGGTTCCAAAACTTGGATCAGCTGCGGCACCATCGCGCACTACGCGCTCATCTTCGCCACCGTTGATTCTTCCCTCGGTCACAAAGGCATTACCTGCTTTATCGTCGACACCAAGTCGAAAGGCTTCACCGCCCAGCCCATCCACGGCAAACTCGGCTTGCGCGCTTCCGATACAGCTGCCCTCTTCCTCGACGAAGTCCGCGTGCCTGCTGAGAACATGCTCGGTCAGGTCGGCGAAGGCTTCAAAATTGCCATGTCGGCCCTCGACAATGGTCGCTTCTCGGTTGCCGCCGGTGCCGTTGGTGTTGTACAAGGTTGTATCGACGCTTGCACCAAGTACGCCATGGAACGCCGCACTTTCGGCAAGCCCATCGGCGAACACCAACAAGTACAAGCAATGATCGCCGACATGGTTGCCGATGCCGAAGCCGGTCGTTTGCTCTATCTCAGAGCCGCCCACCTCAAGAACAAAGGTGTTCGCAACACCCGCGAAACATCTATCGCCAAGCTCTTCTGCGGCGAAGCTGCCAACAAGCATGCTCATAACGCTGTCCAGATCTTCGGCGGCTACGGCTTCTCCGATGAGTATCCCGTCGAGCGTTTCTTCCGCGATGCCAAAGTCTTGAACATCTACGAAGGCACCCGCGAGATTCAGCGCTTGATCATCGGTCAAGATGCTCTCGGCATCAGATATGCCAACGGCAAGCCGGTTGAGTCGGTTCAAGCCCTCGCTATGGTCTAAGTTCTTTAGCTAGGAAGTCTAGTCAAGAACTCTAAGACCGGTGCAAGCACCGAATAATAAATTGGAAAGGGGACGATAACTCGTCCTCTTTCTCTTTTGGTGCTCTTTCTCTTTCAGACCTCTTTCTCTTGTATATTTATTCAGTTGGTGGCGAGCTTTTGTCTTGACAAGGCTTGCTGGATAAAGTGTTCTCTGTGAAAAATTTGGCTTAGGAGGTCTTTGTGACTGTGACTTATGGAACGAGCATTGCATTGACGGTAGCTACCGTTATTGCCTCAGTTGCCGGTCTTCTAATATTTCGCAAACTGCTTGCTCCCGATACTCTCAAGAGCAATCACGATGTTGCCGATCCCTATTCGCAGTTTGTCGGCATGCTCTTTGCCGTGCTCTTAGGCTTTATGGTGGCTGATGCCATGTCGCGCTTCAACAATGCCCGCCAAATAGTCGAGCAAGAGGCTTCTTCCATAGGTAATGTCTTTAGGCTTGCCGACGGTTTGCCCGAGGCTCCCCGCCTCAAGATACAGAGACTTTGTGCTAAGTATCTCGAGACAGTAATCAATGATGAATGGCCGCTTCTAGCCAAGCATGATACTTCTAAGCAAGCCTGGATGACTTATAAAGATCTTTGGAGAGCTTGTGTAACTTACGAACCTGTCGCCGCCCGCGATACAGATGCCCATCAATCCATGCTGCCCCATATGGCAGATGTTGGCACCAATAGACGCTTGCGTGTAGATGCCTTGCATAACGGGCTGCCGGCGCCTCTCTGGTGGATTCTTGGAGTGGGCGGCGTGGCCACCATTCTCTTTACCTACTTCTTCAATGTTGAACATCTGCGTCTGCAAATTGTTATGGTGTCTATAGTCAGTCTAGTTATCTGTCTAAATATTTTCTTGCTGGCCACCTATGACGATCCCTTTTCGGGTGATATGACTGTCTCTCCATCAGCTTTTGAGACACAGCTCAAGCTAATCAAGGTAGACCTCGATGGTGTCATACCAGACAAACTTTAGGTGACCCTTAATTGGGCTTGATACCGAAAGTGGTGGTGACTGTGATTTCTCTAAGCCAGGGGTCAAACTGATTGGCTTCGGCATAGCGCCTGAGACGACTCAGCCCCCGCTGAAACGACATCTGGTCCATCAAGTGAAAGACTGAAATATATTTGCTCTCCACCATCTTTACTCTTTCGGCTGCAGAGTTGCAGAGTTTATAGGTATTCTTGTCTGAACTGATGCCGGTAAGTCCTGCCGATTTCAGCAGATATTCCATTTGAATTCTTGCTGGTGTGCGACGAACATCCAGTTCTGAAGCTTTCTCAAAAAACTTGTGGTCGGGGTCTTTGATTATGTCTTCCAAGGCTCCGAAATGATTGAGCAAAAGCCCTCCTGGCTTCAACACTCTGGCACATTGCTGAATAATGTCGAGGGGATTATTGAAATGATGCAAGAGATTGCTCATAAAGACAACGTCGAAACTTTCGTTTTCATAGCTTAGTTTGACCGCGTCTTCTTTATGCCAATCGATGCCTCGTCCTTCCGGTTTAGAGCGGGCAATGGCGAGCATTTCTTCTGAATTGTCCGCGCCGGTGACTGCCATCGGCAATCTTCCAGCCAATAAGGTGGTGAAGACACCGGTGCCGCAGCCCAGGTCTAAGATTCTTCCTTCCCCGGCGGTGTGCTCAAAAATGAGCTTGACCAAGTCATCGAGGCGCTTGGGTTCAATTTTTCGGTCACACTCATAATTGCGGGCAATTTGCCGGTTATAAGTGATTGTTACTGCATCGGTTTTCAGACTGTCTTTTGCGAGGGTAAGCATATTCAGTTCTCCCAGCCTTTTGCCAGTTTTTCCATAGAATTGCTCAGTAAGGCTTGGGTGACAATGTAGAATCTACGTATTCGAGTCTAAATTCCTATATCGTTTGCGGGTGCCCCATGCCATTCAAGCTCAAGCTTAAGCTCAAGTATCGCAGTATTCTGGCTCTTTCATTTTTCACATTGACCTCTTTTTCTCTGGCAAACCAAGCTTTTGCCCAGGGTGAAAGTTCATTCGAAGATGCCTCGGTGGAGCATGCTCTCAATAACGGTGATTATCAGGCGGCCCAAAATCTCATAGCAAGAAGGCAGAAGACCGCTGCCAAACAGAGTTTGCAGTCTGCCTATTTAGCCACATGTATGATGGAAGCCTGCTTGTGGCAGGGGCGCATCTCAGAAGCACAGAGCAACGCTAAGAAAGCCGGTCAGATTATCGACTATCTTATGTCCGGCAAAGCGGCCCTCGATTCCAGCCAGTTGCTGCCCCTCAAAGAGCTCAAGACACGTTATCTGGATGCCAATGCCTGGCTTTTAGAGGCTCTTGGTCAAGATGCAAAATGTTATGCCTGCCTTGATGAAGCCATTGCTATGATGCGCGATCTGCGTGCTCTTGACCGGGCCACCTGGCGCCTCAGCGATTGCCTTGCCCATAAAGCCAGTATGGAAGCCCAGAATGGTGAATTGCTCAAAGCTAAAGAGCTTATGGAAGAGGCAATCAAACAAGCCCAAGGCTCACACTCTATTTCAAAATATACTGTCGGCGATCTGGAAGAAAATTTGGGCGGCTTGCTGTATAAATTGGGCGACACCCAGGGGGCGCAAGAACATTTTGCTCGGGCTGTGGCCATCAAGAAAGACAGCGACGCCCTGCAGAAACGTTTCAGCCCGCATCCATATTGGCTTAGTCCCACCTATCGCTATATCAAGGGCGCGCCTTGGTCTAGTGAAAGTTTTGAAGGTGGTTTAGAGCACCGGCGCATAGATGTCGGCAGAGCCTGTCTGGAAGCTTATCTGATGAAAGACAAAGCCACCGGCAAGCGGGCTGTTCGGGTCGGAATCAAGCTCAGCAATCGAACCGATAGTCCGCTGCAGTTCTTGCCTCGTAAACCCGAGCTTTTCGTGCTCAATCCCAAAATTGCTATCGGCAATATGCTTGATGCTGCTTCATTGGCGCAGACCGTAGAGACTAAAAGCGCCAAGAAGGCTGAATCAATCAGACAAGACGGTCGCAATGCCACTCGCACGATGACTACCTATTATCCAAACCCTTACAACTATTACAACAATAATGGCAGAGGTCGCCAGGGTTTTTGGCGTTCTCTCCTCAGTGACAGCGGCAATACCGGCGTCACTCAGGTGCCCGACTTTCAAGCGGAGGCCCAGGCCATGCAGAAAGCGCAGGAGGTGGAAGAAGCCGGTAAGCTCTTGGCGGAAGAAATTCGCAAAGAGGGCGTCGGACCTTGCGATGTGCCTCCTCATGGCGAGCTAAACGGCTTCATCTTTTTTGAGTTGAAATCGCCTGATAAAGCCACCAAGGTTATTTTCAAGGTGCCGGTGGGCGATTCTCAGTTTGAATTTCGCTTTGATGCCTTGCCTTAGGGTAGGAATTCGAGCCCCAGCCTGGGCTGCTTCTTTGGTCTTGAACTGGGCGGGCTAGAGGTTGCGCCAAGTCGGCAGTAACCTTAGTTCATCTAAGTTCTCTACTGCTGACATTTTCTCCTCGATTAGCTAGACTCTTAGTGCTCCTCCATTCGGTAAAGACAAATGAGTTCTAGCGGCGGTCGTAGACCCGGGTTTCTCAATGTTTCCAGCAGTCCACCGAAAGATGCCGATCCCGTTGTCGAGGCATTGACAGGAGATCTCGCTCAGAAGCCAATCTCTTATCTACTTTCGGTGGCTAATCATTATGATGCTACCGGTCATCTCAAACTCGGACCCCGCAACTGTGAGGTGATGGTGCAGTTTGGACTTGGCAAGCCGGTCTGCGCCTTTTCGCCTGTAGGGAAGGGCGACGAAGTCGTACTCGATCTTTTTACCTGGGATAGGGGCGTAGTTAGTTTCGAAAGTCAGAAACAGCCTGATTCGGTCAATATCAATGAGACACTGGAAAGTCTCATTATGCAGGGCGAGCGCTATAAAGAAGACACAGCTTTTTTGGCCAACTATCTCATCGACGACATGTCTATCTTGGTGAGAGGCGAAAAACTAAGCACAGAAGAATTGTCTCGCTCAATTCATGCCTGTAAGGTGGTGTCGCCGGCGGTGCTTTCTGAAATTTACGGCAATGTATACGGCACCCTCAATCTAGCTGATGTGGCCGATCGACTTTCCCTGCGTCGCAGTCAATGGGTTATGGCGGTGGCGCATCTATTGCGGGCTGGTATCTTCCTTGCCCCCGACGGCAAATCTCTTAAAATTACCGATCTAGAAGCCTTAGTATTTAAAGATAATGCCAGCTTGCTTGGCTCTTACTCTGCCGCTCCGCCAGCCAATACGACTGCCCCGGCTGGCTTTCACTCGCAAAGCCCAATTCCCGCCGAAGTTCCTGCTCCTGCTGCATCTTTTCCTGCTCCCAGTGCATCCTTCCCCCCGTCCAGCGCAGCGCCCGCAGCGGCGACGCCCTTTGCCGGCGGCGGTGCCTTTCAAGGCTTCAACACCGGAAACTTCTTTGTCAATCCGGTGATTCCAACCGATGTCCCCAGTGCAAGTGATTTTGATGGACAACCAGCCGGCAGTCAGCCTGTTGAGCCACAATTTCAAAATGCCATGCCGCCTGCCCCGAGTTTTCCCAATAATTCAGCGCCGCAAAATAGCGCACCTTCTTTCTCTGGTGTCGCTGGTGATGCCTGGCAACATTCAGCAAACGATGCTTGGCAGGCTGCTTCAGGTTCGGCCTTTGTCATGACTCCTCCAGCCGAAAATTCGTCTCCTAATCAAATACCAACAGCACCGATTTCGACGGCACCGACTTCGACGGCTCAGGCGGCGCAAGCTCCAGCCAGTGCCCCATCGCCATCTATGTCGCTGCCCCCGGCTCCCCCGGCGCCTAGTTTTGATTCGACTCCGGCTCCTCTGGCTAGTCAGGCTCCTATAGTTAATCGTCCGGAAGAGCTTGTTATGTCGATTGGCTTGCCGGTATCGCCAGTGGTGTTAAAGCTCAAAGCCGGAAAGCATTCCTTACCTCTTTTACTTAATCAAGATACCGGGCTTTTGCGCAGTGATGTTTTTGAGTATCTGCTCACCTCTGAGTTTGAGCGGGCTTGCCGCTTTAACGGCGAGTTTAGCTTGATAGTCTTTTGTCTGCGCCGTACAGTCGAACCCAGTGCCGAGATCGCACTGGTAGATCTATTAAGGGTTTTACAGCGCATCGATGAGCTGCGGCGCGAAGTAGACATACTGGGGCATTTTGGCGACAGAACTTTCGCCTTGCTATTGCCCAGCGTCAGAGCCGATGCCTGTCATGGTTTCATCGAGCGAATCGGCAATAATCTCGCTGCCGATCTGGCTCAACATAGACTGATGATGCACTTTGGCATAGCCTGTGCTCCAGCCGACGCCACTGAATTGTCTAATCTTATATTGGCGGCGCAGATGGCTATGAAGTCTGCTTTTGATCGAAACGCCGTCCTATAGACCAGCATCCAGTCTGGCTAGGCGTCGCCCCGAATGGGCTACGGGGCTCTCTATCAATGCCGCCCTGGCCTCATCTCTTTCAAAATAAAAAATTCCGTCTCTGTAGTTATCCAGCTTTATCGGAGGACCGCTCACTGGTTGCTTCAAGATCTTTGGCTGAGTTTCGCAGTCATTATAAAAGACCTCCAAAAGGCGACTCTCGCCCTTGCTTGCCAGCGAGCCTCTCAGATCATCAAAAAAGATAATTGGTTTGCCTTCCTCTTTCATCATAGAGCGGCCTCTCATGGCATGCACATAATAGGTCATGGCGGCTCCGTCAAATGGCATAAAGTTAGGATAGTCGAGCTTGTACTTACTTAAATCAAGGGTCTTGTTTAGACCGGGTCCTTCCACCTGCATATCAACGAAATGTCTGGTGCCGAAATCGGCCCTGCACTGTATGCGGTACCAAGTCTTAGGACGCAGAGAACTACCCAGGTTTAGAATCTCCCACTTTCTTTCTTTGCTCGGTTTGCCGCTCATGGTTGCCTCTGTGCCGCTTGCCACCCAGACAGTGCCGGTCCGTTGCAGCCCCACAAAAGCCATCCAATCGCCCCCTTTGACATAAAGCGGGGCTGTACTTCCTTCTATAAATTCTTGGTCAACTCCAAAAATAACATCGTCTTTTAGCTCGTCTTCAAAATAAAAATAGCTTTCTACACAAGAGATGCCCGGGTTTTTGACAAAGTCGGCGGTCTTGCCTGCTCTGCTGAAGCCAACTAATGCCGAGAGTCTGGCTGCGTCGGCATAGACTTTCAGCAAGGCTAAACCGACCAACAAAATAAGCATGCAGACTACAGCCTTTTTGTTTTTAGGCATGATCTTTCTAGATTAGTTCACTTTTGAATTTAGACCAGCTAGGCGGCTGCCGTCTTCTTTGCCGCTTTCAGTAAAGCCCTGGTTGCCCATCTGGTGATTGAGTACGGCTGCCATTTTTGAAAGGTCAGAGAGAATGCGTCTTTCTTTGACACCATTTACGCTCTGTCTTAGGTCGGCAACCAAGGCATTGCCTTGTAAGGCGCTTGCCGGTGAAAATTCTGAGATTGCCAGCTGTCCTTCTTCGAGAACTTTCATAAAGCGCCGAGCGACGCCGTCTTTTGGTCTCAGTTCCGAACGGGAAAGCACATGGTCGGCGGCAGTAAACTCATAGCCGGGAGCCACAGTGACTGCCTTCATAGCTTTGCCGGCGAATGGTCCCTGGTCGAGTTTGGCTTTGACTTTCATACCGACGCCGTCTAGATTCTTCAGGCGCAGTACGCCGTTTTCAAAGCTGACCAAGATGTCTGAATTGGCATCAAGGGCCAGTTTACCGAAAGGTGTGATGATATGGGCATGGCTGGCGGGGCTCTTGATAGAAATGAGCAACTCACCTGAGACCAGCTCTACCACATTGTTTTGAATCATTTTATAGATTGTGCCCGGTGCCCACTTGACCAAAATGCCGTCTGGATTATCGGGGGCGGGTGGCTCTTTTGGCACAAGACTGGGTGGAATCTTTTGGATGCCGTTTAGAGCGGCATTAGACATGGGGGCATTTAGCTGTTGAAAGTTTGCAGTGGAAGTGACATCGGTCGGCACCACCACTGGTGGCCTAAATGTAGGCAAAATAGGAAATGTAAAACTAGGAAAAGAAGAAGTTGCCGGTGGGTCTGGCACTACTGGCGGTGGTGCCGGTGGTATATAGGGCGGTAGGGAATCGGTGGTAGGGGGCTCCGATTCCCTGCCGCCAAGGAGCGGACCGTCGGTCGACCGAATTTCCGCCAGCACCGTCTGACCCTGCCAGAGCAGTGCCGAAATAAGTGTCGCGACGGCTATTCTCTTGTTCAGAAACATATTTCACCCGCAGCAAAAGCGGTGTGAATGTTAGCATGCTTGCCAATATCGACAATTAGCCGGGGCTAAAGCTATTTGTCTGTTTTGCCTTTCACCTTGTCGATAATGCCTTGCAAGAAGCCCTTGCTATTTTTGCCGCCGCTCTGACCGACATTTTTCTCGCCTGATGAGGCTTTGGCTTTGCTTAGCTTGATTGGTTTGCCCTGCTTGATTGTCAATAAGGCTTCTTTAACCTCGCCGGCTTTGGCAAATCTATCTTCAGGTTTCTTATTTAAAAGTTTCATGACAACCAGGTTGAGGTCTTCAGGTATGTCTAAGTCTTGAAAGCGTTGTGTCAACGATTTCGGTTCTTCACTCACTTGTTTGAACGCTAATCTGACCGGATTGGATGAACTCAGGGGCAGTTTGCCGCTCAAGGCTTCGTACATAACACAGCCTAGACTGTAGAGGTCGGATGATGGGCTGAGTTTTTCGCCCAAGCACTGTTCCGGGCTCATATAAGAGGGGTTACCGAACTCTTCGCCCTCTGGGGTCATATACTTGGTCTCACGACCGGGATTGGGCAAAACCTTGGCTATACCAAGATCCGAGATTTTGACAAAGTCTCTTTTGTCGGTCGACTTCAACAAATAAATATTCGATGGCTTGAGATCGCGGTGCAACATATTTTCTTTGTGTGCGTAGTCTAGAGCTTCCGCCACCTGAATAAAAATGTCTACAACCCTGGGCACATCAAGAAAACCTTCGTTCTTAATTACTTCGGCAAGCGAAGGTCCGGCTAAGAAATCCATGACCAAAAAGGGATAACCTTTGCTCGATAGTCCAAAGTCATAAACCGAGGCTAAATGCGCATGGTCTAGTTCTTGGGCTCGTCTTGCTTCTTGTTCTAGACGTTTGAGGGTGCGCTTGTTTTCAAAAGGCTTGCGGTGAAAAATTTTTACCGCAAGTACGTTTTCGATGTTCTTAGATTTGGCTTGATAAACATAGCTTAGCGTGCCTTTGCCGATGCGCTCTTGAAATGAATAACCCAGATCGGCTATGTCTTTCAGTTCTACGTTGGGGTCGAAGCGACGCACCGGCTTGGCTTGCTGGGGCTGATTCGACAGTTTGATGATATGACCTTGGTCTTTATCATCAGGCGCATCAGCACTTGGCGAAGCGCCTTCCTGACTGGCTGTCGCTTCGCCAAGGTCGTCTTCTTCGGCTAAGTTATCGGCATCGCCTAGGTTGCTAAAAGCATTGAGTGAGCCTTGCTCGGCTCTTTGCTTTCTTTCATTAGGTTTCGAGGCTGACTTAATGTCTGATAGGTCTCGGTCGGCAAAACACGCGCAAAAACCCGGTCTTATTGTCATCGAGTCGGGAGAGACTCGCTTAACTGGAAAGACCGGTTTGCCGCACTGCGAGCAAATTTCTCTTAGAAATTTGATTTCAGATTCCATCAACCAAGCTGATTAGAGAGCTTTAGGTGCCGAAAATGCGGTCGCCGGCATCGCCGAGACCAGGCACTATATAGCCTTTTTCGTTCAGTTTTTCGTCAACTGATGCACAGGTAATGTGCACATCGCTGTAAACCGAATGCACTTTTTTGATACCTTCAGGGGCTGCCACAAACGACACCAGATGAATGTTTTCTACTTTCATCTTTTTGAAAAGATCGATGGCGGCAACGGCTGAACCACCGGTGGCGAGCATGGGGTCAAGCACAAAGACCCGGCAGTCGTTGGGTAGCGAGTCGGGTAGCTTGGCGTAATAAGACTTGGCTTCCAGAGTTTCTTCGTCTCTTTTGAGACCGACATGATAGATTCGAGCTGCCGGCAAAAGGTGCTGAGCCGCTTCAGCCATGACCAATCCGGCTCTCAGTACCGGCGCCAAAATGACATAGTCGGTCATTGAGACACCTTTAGCCGGTCCGACTGGGGTTTCGACCCCGACTTCTCTTGTCTTCATGGCGCGGCAGGCTTCATAAACCAGGTGCTCTGAGAGCGAAATGGCATAACGTCTAAATTTGTGCGGGGCTGTTTGATAGTCCCTGATTTTGGTCAGCAAATGCTGCACCAGCGGGTGGTCAACTACCTGTACCTGCTTATCGAGCGCGATCATCTCAAATCTCCCTGGGATGAAGATGGGCTACACCGCCACGAGGCTTACTGATTTTTCTCTAGCCCATCGGTCGGCTTCTAGTATATCGCCAAGCTGCGGTGCTTTAATAGGCTTGTGTGCAGATAGTGTTCTTTCTATCGTGCGGGCGATGTCAGTAAATGTAATCTTGCCCTTCAAGAAGCTATCCACGGCAATTTCATTGGCGGCATTCAAAACACAGGCGCTTGAATCGTCTGTGGCGGCAACCTCTTGCGCCATAGCCAGACAAGGGAAGCGGCTGAAACTTGGTTTTTCAAAAGTGAGGTCTTTGAGCTCGCTCAAACTGAGGCGCGGCACGCGGGCAGACGGCACTCTCTGTGGATGATAGAGGGCAAAGTGAATGGGCAAGCGCATGTCGGGCAGTCCCAGTTGTCCCACTATTGAGCCGTCGACAAACTCTACTGCCGAGTGCAGTATCGATTGCGGGTGAATAACCACTTCAATTTTGTGCGCCGGAATTGAGAAGAGCCAACGCGCTTCGATTACTTCCAAGCCTTTATTCATCAAAGTTGCAGAGTCGATTGTGATCTTGGCTCCCATCGACCAATTGGGATGCTTTAAGGCATCAGATACGGTGGCACGAGCCATGGCTTCTTCCGACCAGGTACGAAATGGTCCGCCCGAGCCTGTCAGCAAAAGCTTTTCTACTTCGCCCGCTTGTTCGAGGCTTTTGCCTGCCGCCTGCGCCTTCAAAATACTGGCTTCCAGCGATTGATAAATGGCCGAATGTTCCGAGTCGACCGGCACAATCTTAGAGCCGTGCTTGGCTGCCAATTCATTAACTAAATGACCGGCCGCCACCATTGTTTCTTTGTTGGCTAGGGCAATGGTTTTACCGGCTTTGATTGCTTCTAGGGTCGGCTTTACGCCAAGAAAGCCCACCACCGCCGTTACCACTGTTTTAACAGCAGGATGGGTGGCACAGGCGATTAGACCTTCTTCACCGACAAGTATTTCAGTTTTTTTACCGCTTTTAAAATAAGCTGCCAGACTGGCGCGCAATGACTCTCGAGCGCTGTCGCTCGGTACAGCCACCAAGTCAGGTTCAAATTGGACAATTTGCTGGCTGAGAAGCTCAAGGTTTGAGGCGCCTGCCGCCAGTGCTGTCACCTTTAAAACCGGCGCCCCCGGTGCTAAGTGCTCGCTTTGCAAAATGTCGAGCGTCTGTCTGCCAATCGAGCCGGTTGAGCCCAAAATACTGATAGCCAAAGCAAAACCCCTTGTCTGTATAGACAAGATTGTGCCAGATAGCTGGGCTAATCACATGAAAGAACCCTTAAAAGCGCTTCGGAGGCAGTGCTGGAGGCAATTCTAACCTTGGAATGGCATTGCTTTGAATCAGACCCTTTAGAGTTGTCAATGCAGCTTCTCTATAGGCGGCCTGGTCGCCGCTGCCGCCCCAGAAGCCATAGAAGCCATTGGCTCTTCTGTCCCAATAGGGATCGTAGGGTCTCATCGGCAAATAGCCATTGCCTTGGCGCTTCATACCGTTATCGCCTAGAGTATTGTCCGAACTCATGCGAGCCGCCCGGTTTAAAGAGATGGCATCGTCTAATTTGCGCATCAAGACCGGATCTTTCAGGTCAACCGGCTGCCCGGTCAAAGCTTGCCCGACTATACCTTTCATTGCCTGGGCCATATAAACGTCGGCCAGCCAGATTTTCAAATAAGGATTGTCAGATGTGCGCACACCCTCTCTCAAGGTGGTCTCTAGGGTGTTGAGGCTTCTATCTGAGAGCCCCGACATGCGTTGATAATATTGAAATGCCGAAGCGGCCCCGTCTCGGTTCGGATCGGTTTGGCTATTGAAGTCAAGGAAGCCGCCTGCGCCCTGGGTTTCGGCTGTTACAGTCTGCGAAATGTCTTTGTTGTAGGCGATCATGACGTCGTTTCGAAGCTTGGTCAGATCGGTCGAATCTTTAGGCGTCGTGAGAAACTGAAGATTTGGCGGGAAATAGTGAAACTCTTTGGGTTTAGCCGTGCCGTCATTGAAATAAAAGAAGTAACCCTTGCTGTCTACCCACGGGGTTATCTTCACTCCGGGCGGCATATCGGTAATCTTGAGATTGTTAAAGTCGCGGCTATGGTATTTGCCTGCGTATGAGAGTTTCTTCTCAAAATCTTTGTCGTTATAAGAGAGCTCTAGCGTTTTGCCGGTTATATTGAGAGCCAGTCTTTCAGAGACCGGCGGCAAGGGTTGGTCGGCCGGTCTGACAATAGGACGATCCTGAGGCTGCACCGCCGGACGATCTTGTGCCGGCTGAGGTTTTACTTCCGGTTTTTGACGCAACAAATCGAGCGGGTCGCCCAAAGTCGGGCGCGGACCAGTCCGTTTATCGCCGGTAACCAGGTCGAAGTTCGGCTCCTGCCTGCGGTTATTGTCTTGCGGATTGTCTGCCAAGCTGAAGTCCCCTGCTTTCAACGCTTACTTTTACAGCTATAGCATAGGCTAGCCTTGCTTCAAGCTGACGTCAATGTGGCGAATACGAAAGATTAGATATGGCTAGATGCTAGACTGGGGCATCGGACCGCCCAGCCCAATTAGTTTTTCATAATTGAGATTGATTTGCGCAAAAAACAGACCCAAGCAAAGCTGAAAGTGTTGAACGGTGGCTTCCTCCTTTCTATTTTTATTTGGCAGAGTTTTGCACCAGTTCTAGCTCAGCCTGCTTTACTTCGATCTGAAGAATTTGTCAGTTTGAAGCAGAACGAAAATACTGGGGTAAGCGCCTGGTTCAATGAGATAGGGCTGAATTCGCCAGGTGAGACTTTTGTTTTGGCTGTCGATGGAAAGCCTCTGCAAAAGCTTTCGCTTGAGGAGATTAAGAAACTTCTTGATGGACCCTACGGTTCTACTTTGTCTTTAGAGTTGGCCGATTCTCTTGGGCAAACTGCAGTGAAATCTGTGGTTCGGCAGCCATTGATAAAGCCTACTTCAGAAAATTTAGATCCATTTTTGCATTTTCAAACTTTAGACGCTGCCAATCGCATATCCTTTGGCAATTTGCTTGAGTTGTCCAGCGTCAATTCAGATATCCTTGCCAAAGCTTCTTGCGATAAGGCAATCGAAGCGATAGAGCAAGGCGGTATGCATTATCCGAGGGCATACTTCAATGCAGTTTTGTTGCAGCAAGCAGTAGGCGATTTTGCCAGCGCTGATATTTATTTTGAGAAACTGCTCAAAGAAATGAGCCGGACGGGTGAGCCGATAGAGCCTTCAATTTATTTTGCCGAACTTGTGCGAAATCTTGTTGCCCTAGGTAAGGTGAGCCAGGCTGAGAAGTTATGCAGGAGTTTTCAGACCATAAGCAAAGCAAGAGCAAAAGAACAAGTGGGCGGTTACCGTTCGCCCCAGCTTCTTGAACTGACTGAACTTTATGCCAGTATTCCAACTAGTTCGGCTAAAGCCTGTGGTCTGGCATTGGCTAAAGAACTTGCAGATGAAGTTTCATCTTCCGAGGCGGTAGTCTTTTCTGATGAATGGCTTCGTTTTGCTCAGGTAATTCAGTCTTATGGTATGACCGAGAGCGCGCTCTTAATCTGTGCTCAATTGATTACTAAGCCTAAGATTGAAAGATCGAAATTTTATCTGCACTATTGTAAAGCCAGGCTAGAGGCTGAACTTGGTCTATTTGCCGCCGCAGAAAATGAGCTTTTAAGTTTGAAAGATAGTATTGCCAAGCTTCCCGATAAACAGCGCCAGCTTCTCGACCGTTTGCCGGCATTTTTCCCCCGACTGGCTGATCTTGATAGCGCTTTGCTCAGCGTTGCTAAGCACAAAGTACCTGCTGCACCGCCTCCACTCAAGCCGACTTCGCTTACTTTCGATTATCCAGCCGATACATCGGGGCTAGTTCTGGCAAGAGACGCTCAACTTCTAATTGAGCAGCGAAAATTTGATCAAGTAGAAATAATGACAAACAAACTTGTCTCAAAATTTGCTGATTCTCGGGCGGCTAAGGCGGGGCAAGCAATAAGACAGAATTATTTCAGCACTTGTTTGCATCTGGCTAGAAAGTTGACTGATTGCGGGCAATTGAAGCAGAGCCAAGAACTTTTAAATGAATTGAAGCAAGTCTGTATGGTCAAGCAAGATCTCGACTATGACCATGATATCTCTCTGCCGATGATCGCTTCCGAGCTTGCCTATATCAATTACAAAAAGACAGCAGATCCTGATTGGCAAGGCTTTTGGACGGCTATGCAGGGAACCCCTAGAGCTGGTCTTGAACAATCTGCATCTAAAGAAGCTAGTTCTAAAGATTTTAGTGCCGAGAATTCTCGTTCAAATAATCTGCGTCATTTGGCTGTGGCTTTTCATCAAGCCGGTGAGAGCAAGAGAGCGAGACTTTTTATTGATGGAGCATTGCAGCAAGCTGAGAAGAGACCTGATGCAAATGGGCTAAGTTTGCTATACACAGACGCTGCAAGAATCTATGCCTGCCAGGGAGATTTCTCTTTGGTGCGCACGCTTTGCACAAAGGCCCTAGCTTGTAAGCCCGATATCGATGAAAGGGTTGCTAATTCTCTGGTCGAACTATGCCAGACGCTTGATTCACGCGGACGCTCTCAAGAAGCTTTAGAGATTTTGTTAGGTTATGAAAAGGTGATATCGTTAGATGCGCGCGCCTGGATTTGTGGGTCGATAGATAGAGAGAAAGCTCTTTTGTATATGAGATTAGGCAATAATCTAGCGGCACTTTCATCTCTTAAACAAACCTTTCAAGATGATGAGATTTTGAGCCCCCGAGACAGTCTATTGTCTGCGCAAATTTCGGAACGCCTTGGCGACAAGCCAGCTGCCGCTAGAGCGTATTTGAATGCGGTCGGCCCCACTTGTACGCTATCAGAATCTGAAAAAGCGAAGATCATCAAGAAAGCAATCGACCTTTGCAGAAGCTCCTCTAAATTGGACGCGCCAATACTCTCAAGAGCTTATCTGGAATTAAGTGGACTTGAATATGAGCGTAATGCAGAACTCTCTCTTTCTCTAAGAGAGAAAGCTTGTGAGCTATTGTCCGATTCAGACAAGGAGAAGCCTCGTTTGCTTGAGTCGATAGTTTGGCTTAAGGGCTATTTGGCAGAAAAACAGAACTCTTCTGTCCATAAGAATATAGATAAAGAACGGTCAGATAGACTTTTGAGAGAAAGAATACTCTTTGCCAAAAGGGCTGTGGACGTGGCATTGCGTCAGAAAAAAGGTGATGCTGTGCATTATTATTTGGCTCTCGCTTTGCTGGAGTTGCAAGCCGGTTTCGTGGACGCTGCTATCAATCATGCCAGACAAGCCATTGAGACATACAATTCTGAATATGCTGGTTTTGCAAAATATGAGTATTTAATTGATTGTAGATTGCCCTATGCCCTAGTGGCGGCTGGTCGCTCCGCGCTGGCTGCTTCGATCCTCGACGAGGCTCAAGCCAGGGTCGATTCGTGTGCCGGTCTCGGTAGTCTTCCTGCGCAGATTCAGATGATGCACCGCTTTAGATTTTGTATGAGGCAAAATGATTTTTTGCAGGCAGAGCAGATACTCGATAAATTTCTAGAAACTGATTTAAATCAAGGGCATTATGCACCACCAGAGCATAATGTCCATATATGCCGCGGTCCGGGAGAGTATCCTGTGGAAGCAAGTCAGAGCCTGGTGGTGAATCTACTCGATGTAATTAGAAGCGCTTCTGGGCAAGCGACGGGTTCCCTTAAGCTGAGGATGCTTGAGAAAATTCTTGCTGCCCAGAAAAAGCAGTTTGAGCCGAATGACTATCGCATAGCTTTAACTCAATGCGCTTTAGGTGCCTATCTGCAGTCTTCCGGCTTTAACGATAAGGCAGTGGTTGTCTTGCAGTCGGCAATGGAAACAATGCACCTTTATGAAAACATGCACTATATTTCAGAGAAAGTAAATCCAGCATATTTTGCGGCTTTGGAAAAATTACATAGACACTCCGAGATAGAATCTTTCAAGCAACTGGTCAATGATGATTGGAAGAACTGGAAACGCAAAGCTAAGTCAAGTTGGCGCCATTGAGCGCGGTTCTTTACTGCCGATACTTTCTTTTTAGTTCGGTTTAGGTTTCTCGCCGAGCGGGAATCTTTAGGTCAATTAGAATTTGGCAGCTCAATTCGGAATCCCTGGTTTAGTAGACTGTTCGAAATTTCGGTGGGATAGAAGAATTGACTTCAACAAATGTCATCACACTCCATGACGCGCCCAAGAGAGTTGTTAGTTTTCCAGCGGACTATTCTCTGGGCATTCTAACGGCGCACTCTCCCCGCTTTGATCTGTTTATTCAAGACGAATTTGTTACTGTTCGAGATCTGGCTCTGGGGGCGGCAAAGGGCAATATTGAGGTGCCTACCAATGTTTTGCTTGGGCTAAAGCTTAATAGTGACAGTGTCTCCAAACTTAGAGAGCTTGCCATCTACCATTTTGATGTGCTTAGTCTTGACGGACTGAGTCTAACTGCCAGAGACTTAGAAGGACTGCTTGAATTGCCTTCAGTGTCGTCACTGCGCATGACAAGAATGGCTAATGATGAAAATTTAGAGCTTGTGGCAAAATTGACCGGCTTGAAGCATTTAGATTTGAGCAAGAGCCAGATTACCGATGTGGGTTTGGCAAAGCTGGCTAATTTAGTCAATCTTGAGGAATTGAATCTATCTGGTACTGCCGTCGTCGGGCCGGGTCTTGAGGCTCTTCATGGCTTGAAGAAGCTGACCAGGCTTGATCTTTCTCAAGCTCAAATTACCGACCAGGCACTAAATTTTGCCACCGTCTTTGAAGCTTTAGAGAGTCTTGAGCTAAGTCATACAAATATCACCGACCAAGGGCTTAAGCCCTTGAAGTCGCTGCCCTCCTTGGTGCGTATCGGTATGCTTGAAACAAAGGTGTCGCCGCATATTATGCGGGTACGGAACTTCCAGAACCTGAGAGTGCCGGAGCAGCTAGAGCCTGAGATGCTGGAGGGCTATAATGGCTTTACCGGCAGAATGTTCACTTTTCTCGAGAATAAGTATAGGGGAAGAAATTTTGTTGCTTCACCTCTTTCGGTCTTTCTGCTTTTGCATCTGCTTGCGCATGCTGCAGCCGGTTCTACCAAGAAAGCTTTTCAAACAGCTCTTTATGCCAGTTGTGGCTCTTTGACATCGGCAGAGTCGGCTACTAGTCTTTTGCGAGAGTTGGAGGCTGTCAACGACTGCGTTAAACTCTGGATTGCTAATTCTATATGGTTGTCTAAATCGTTTGAGGCTAACCCTGATTTTGAAGAGTTAGCGAGACTCAGATATGGAGCCGCTTTCTCAAATCTTGATTCTGATCCATCGCGGGCTAAGGAGATTTTGAACAAATGGACAGAAGAGCAGACGGCCGGATTAATGAAGGATTTTTTCAGCGAGTCTGATGCTCAGTCAATGATGCTTCTTGTTAATGTCGTCTATTTTAAGGGGTTTTGGCAGGCGCCCTTTTCTAATGCGCTTACACGGCCTAGAAGTTTCTTTCTCTCTGACGGCACTGTAAAAGATTGCGAATTTATGCATGCCGAAGATCACTTCGATTATCTTGATTGTCCCGGCTTTGAGTGCGTTAGTTTGCCTTATGAGGGCAATCGAGTGCAGATGCATTTCTTCCTTCCCAAAGAAAACCTCAGCGTTGGTCAGTCCATAGACTTTCTTAGAGTCAATTGGATTCGAGTTTTTGCCGAACTAAAAAGAAAACGAGGCAAGCTCGCCTTGCCAAAATTTAAGATAGATTTGGAAGTGGAGCTAAAGCCTGTCTTTGATTATCTTGGTCTATCAGTGCTTATGCAGCCTCAAGAGTGTTGTCTGCCCGGACTCAGTCCTGCAGACAAAGATTATCAACTTTTTGTGCAGGATGCTAAGCAGAAAGCCTACTTGAAAGTTGATGAGAAGGGGACAGAAGCCGCCGCTGTTACCAAAATTTTGATGGCTTCTGGTGGACCGCCCAGAGAGATTCCGGACATATTTCACCTGACCTTCGAAAGACCTTTCTTCTTTTTGCTAAGAGATAGCATTACTGGTTTGGTCTTGTTCTACGGCGTAGTTGAAAATCCAGAAAAATAGACTTTAGTCTTTGGCTTTGTCTTTTATCTAGCTGCCTGCAGTTGCATTTGGGCAATCTTCACTTTTGACAGTCCGCCATCTACAGCCAGCACTTGACCGGTTATCCAACTGTTTTCTCTGCTCAATAGCCAGGCTATGGCCTGGGCAATATCTGCGGCTTCACCCAGCCGACCAAGCGGGTGCATAGAAAGCGAAGCTTGTCGACTATTCTCATTATTGGTCACAGACTTGGTCAGTTTGGTTTGCACCAATCCTGGTGCCACGCAGTTTACTCTAATCTTTTGTCTAGCGTATGATGCTGCTGCCGCCAGCATCAGCCCTTCAATGCCGGCTTTGGCGGCAGAAATGGCTTCGTGGTTTGCCAAACCTATGCTGGCTGCCGCCGATGATACTAGAACGATGGCGCCGCCCTCTTTTCTCATCACCTTGCCCGAAGATCTGACACAGGCGAATGCCGAACTTAAATTGGTATTGATCACGCTATTAAACTCTGCCTGACTGGTTAGGTGCGCGGGTTTAAGCAATAGACTGCCGACGCAGTTGGCGGCTCCATCCAGTCGACCAAATTCTTCTACGGTCTTCTCAAAGCACTTATCTACTTCGTCAAAGTTGCTTGCATCGAGCTGAAAGTGACTGCAGCCGGTCTCTCTGGCTAGCTCTTCCAGCTTTTCTTGGTCTTTGCCAGCTGCCATAACCTGGGCGCCCTTAGAGCGCAAAAGTCGACAGAGGGCACTGCCAATGTCTCCGGTGGCCCCCATTACCAGATAGGCTTCAGGCTCAACTATTGAATCGGTAGTCAATTGGTATCCTTCCTTTATTTCTTGTCTATATCTAGAAGGTAGTGTCATATTATGAACTGGTTGTGAACGAGGCAGCCTTCGTGACCTGATGACCAACTAGTTTTGGCTTCAGTTGATCACCTAGTCGGTTATAATTCTGCAAAGGCAAGACCTTTGGATATTGAATTGTCGGCAATTGAAGAGAATATAAACGACGGCATGACGGCTGGGAGAAGAGAGCGGAAGAAAGCTCAAACCAGACGCGCCATTCTTTCGGCGGCTGCGAATCTTTTCAGTCAAAGAGGTTATGATCAATCATCGATTGACGATATAGCCGAAGCGGCCGATGTTGCCAAAAGAACGCTATACAACAATTTCGAATCAAAAGAGGAGATTGTTCTAGCACTGCGATTTCAATATTTTGAAACTCTCATTGAAAAGGCCTGTCGCAGAGCTGATAGTGGACAGTCTCCTCTTGCCGCTATTGAAAATTTTGTAGTTGAGAGTGTTCGCTGGACATTCGAACAACCAGAGCTTGCTAGAGTTTTGTTCCGTGATGGTTCAATGCTTCCGCCGCCGCCAAAGCTCGGTCCTGATAATTCACTGCAGCTACCCATGCCCCCTTTCGTGCACCGTTTGTTGGAATTGGTGCTTCTTAGCCAAAAGAAAGGGGAGCTTAGAACCGATGTCGAGACTGAATTTTTGGTCCATATAATTGCCTTTATTATTGTCTATACCAACTTACAAGCTTTCCGCAATGCCAGTGAGAAAACCTCGGTCAAGCTTGCTAGAAGCTGCTTTCATGCCTTGCTGGAAGGGCTGAAGGCTGAAAGCGCCTAAACTCGATTACTCAGACTCATGCTTCTTAACTGAGTCGAAGTTCCATCATTACTTCATCTAGATAGACTGCACTTCCTTTCGAGCTAATGCGCAGAGCCCGCTCTTCTCGTCCATATGCTTTGAAGCCTAGCCGTTCGTAAAGCCTCATCGCCGGCTCGTTTCCTTCTGATACGGTTAGTTGGATTGCTTCTACGGCGATATCGCATTTGACTCTGTCGATTAGGCCTTGCATCAATAGCGCTGCCAGCCCTTTGCCTCTTTTGCTGGGGCTGACATAGACGCCCCAAACTACACCTTTGTGTTCCAGTTTCTTGCCCTTGCGTCTAAAAAATCCGCCCATGGCGCAGATATCGCTGCCGTTCTCGTCTAGTATGGCCAGTACAAAACGGTTGCTCTCCTTTTTGATTTGTCCACGCAAAAATTGTTCGCTTTCATTGAGGAAATCATCGAGAGAGGCACCGAAAGCTTCCGGGGCCTGGGCCAAGGCTTCGGCGCGCAGTTTTTTGAAGCGTGCCAAGCTGAGGTCATCGTCATCTAATAGAATTAGGTCCATTTGGTAGGTCCATTTGGTTTTGTACTTTGTGTCTGTTAATCCAAATCAAATGCTTTCGAAAGAAAAGAAGGGAACTTGCGCTCCCTTCTTTTCTTAGTCTTTACTGCTCTTAGGTTCGTTTAGACGTATTCTTTTTTCTCTACTTCAGCTTTCATTTTTTCAACAAAATCAACAAGCTTCATAGAGCCAAGATCGCCCTGGCGGCGATGTCTCACCGCCACAGCGTCGCCTTCCACTTCTTTGTCGCCGATTACCACCATATATGGTGTTTGCTGCATCTGCGCTTCTCTGATGCGATAGTTGATTGTTTCACTACGTTCATCGAGATGCACGCGCATATCTAGATCGGTGAGAGCTTTTGCTGTTTTTCTGGCATGCTCTTGATGGCGATCTGAAATCGGTATGACAGCCACCTGGGTCGGCGCCAACCATAGAGGGAAGGCACCGGCATAGTGTTCAATCAGTCCGCCGCAGAAGCGTTCCATCGAACCCAGCACGGCGCGGTGCACCATCACGGTGTGGTGCTTATTGCCGTCTTCGCCGACATAGTTGACGTCAAAACGTTCGGGCAGGTTGAGGTCGACTTGTACAGTCGGTCCTTGCCATTCACGTCCGATTGCGTCAAAGAGTTTGACGTCAATCTTCGGTGCATAAAAAGCGCCGCCGCCTTCGTCTACTTCATAGTCCATGCCGCGTTTTTGCATGGCGCGTTCAAGAGCGCCGGTAGCCATTTCCCATTCTTCGTCTGTACCCATAGCCTGGGCCGGCTTGGTGGCCAGATAGGCTTTGTATTTATAGCCGAAGGTGGTCATGAGAGCGTCAATCAAATCAAGGATGCCCGAGATTTCGCCCTCTAACTGCTCAGGGGTGCAAAAGATGTGCGAGTCGTCTTGTGTAAATCCTCGCACCCTAAGCATGCCGTGCAAGACGCCTGAACGCTCATAGCGATAGACTGTGCCCAACTCTGCCATTCTGATGGGCAGGTCGCGATAACTACGCAATTTAGATTTATAGATCATGATGTGACCGGGACAGTTCATCGGTTTGGCGCGGTAAGCCTGACCGTCGATGTCCATCGGTGAATACATGTTCTCTTTGTAGTTTTCCAGGTGACCGCTTATCTCATATAAGTGTTCGCTGGCGATGTGCGGTGTATAGACAAACTGATAGCCGCGTCTTCTGTGCTCGGAGCGCCAATAGTTTTCGATGCAGTCGCGCACTGTGGCTAAATTAGGATGCCAAAAGATAAGACCCGGTCCCACTTCCTCGTGGGTCGAGAAAAGATCCAGCTGTTTGGCTAACTTGCGGTGGTCACGCTTTTCAGCTTCTTCCAGTTTGTGCAGATAGTCTTCCAGATCTTTCTTGGTCCAAAATGCTGTGGCATAAATGCGCTGCAACTGCTCTTTGTGCTCATCGCCGCGCCAATAAGAGCCCGAGACTTTCAATAGCTTGAAAGCCTTGATTAGCCCAGTGGATGGCAGGTGCGGTCCGCGGCAGAGGTCGTTCCAGATTGTATTGCCGTCTTTATCTTGCATCAAATAAAGAGTGGGGTTATGGTCTCTGTGCTCGCGCAAAAGCTCAGCCTTAAACTTCTCGCCCTGGCTTTCAAACTCGTTCAGCTGCTTGTCGACGTCTTGAATGTTGTAGCGCACAAGCCTTTGTTTGGCTTCGGCTATTTTCTTCATTTCGGCTTCGATATTGGCTAGATCTTCGGTTGAGAGCGAATGATCTTTGATTTCAAAGTCGTAATAGAAGCCATTGTCGATGGTGGGACCGATAGCTATCTTGGCCTGGGGAAAGAGCTTTTGCACAGCCTGAGCCATGACGTGGGCGGTACTGTGTCTCAAAAGCTCTATAGACTGCGGGTCGTCGGCGGTGAGTATTTTTACTTCCATGCCATCGGTGAGGGGAGTGTATAAATCACTCAGTTCACCGTTGATTGAAAGACCCACTGCTTTGCGAAACAGACCCTCGCTGATTTCTTTTGCTAGGTCGGCTCCGGTTTTGCCCTGGTCTAGTGTTCTTTCACTGCCGTCGGGAAGCTTTATCTTGACCTGTGTATTGACTGACATATGTACCGTCCTTTCTGAATGCTCGGCATCTACAAACTGCCGAACTGATTAGTCTGTCAATTTTATCAAGAGATTAGAGCTTGAACTCGTTTTCAAGTTCTTCTATGAAGTTGGCAATTCGCTTTTGGTCGGTGAAAAACCTTACCCCTAGGGCGTCCCAGCGGTAAATGCCGGTCTCAACATTCCCGGCATCGATAAAACACTCGACCCTATATGAGCCGGCGCTTACCTCGATGGCAAGCTCAAAAGACGGCTCTGCCGGCTCAAAGAGAACCCGGTTCTTCTTACCTTCTATAAGGTCTTTCAATTGTTTGGTCAGATGATTGATTTCATCTTGGGGCTTGCGGCAGAGCACATAGGCGTTGGCCACGGTCTGAATGTCCAGCACCGCCTCTGTCAGGTCTTTGTTGTTCTTATGGTTTGAGACGCTCTGCCCGGCAGCCGCATCATTAGCTAGCGCGTCTTTGGCTAATTTATTAGCATCAGTTGTATGCCTGGCCAGCACATCGTCCATGCTCAGCCGTTTGTCCGGGTCAAAGTCTGAGGCGAAAGAAAGAGAGCGATCGCCGCTTGTCAGGGTAAGTTCGATATGCTGCCATTGCTGCACTTCTTTCACCAGGTCCACTTCCTGATATGAACTGGCTTTGATGGTAAAGGCTGAGATAAATTCTTCGTCTTCGCAGTAGAGTGTGGCCATTTTATTTTCCTATACAAAAGTTGGCGAATACTTCGGTCAATATCTCTTCGGTGACCACCTGTCCGGAAATCGCGTCAAGGGCGTCTACCGCCAGGCGCAGGTCGCTGGCCAGGCAGTCTTGGGGCAATCCGGCTTGGGCGCTTTCAGCTAAGCGGCTAAGCGCTTCAACCGATTTTAGGCAGAGTGCGCCTTGTCTTTCATTTAATGAGGCTGAAATCTCTTTGCGTGAATTATCAAAAAGGGCGAAGTTCTCAATGACATCTTTCAATGTTTCAATGCCTTCGCCGCTCAGGGCCGAGATTATGCTAGGGTCGCCCAGACTGCCTGCAATTATTTTTTCCTCTTTTATCTTTGCGATTACCTTCTCATCAAGCAGGTCGCACTTATTCACCGCTACAAAATACGGGCGGGCTAGCTCTTTTAGCCGCTCAGCCATAAGCGACTCTTCGCCCAAAGGACCAGTCTCGGTACCGTCAAGCAAAATACAGGTGAGGTCGGCTTCTTCTGCCGAGCGTGTGGTGCGTTCAATGCCTATCTTTTCCACCAGGTCTTCGGTTTCGCGCAAGCCGGCGGTATCTATTACCACTACCGGAATTCCTCTTATATCGACCGGTTCTTCTATACTGTCGCGGGTTGTGCCCGGTATGTCGGTGACTATGGCTCTTTCAAAATTGAGCAAACGGTTTAGCAGGCTTGACTTACCAGCATTGGGGCGACCGATGATGGCTAGTTTGAGCCCGTCTCTGAGGAAACGACCGGAGCGGGCTGTCTCGGCTAGGTCTTTCAATTCCTCGAGGCTTTTATTGATGATTGGTTCTAGATCGGCTAGGTCGAGGTCGCCCACCTCTTCTGGAAAGTCAATGCCGGCCACAATGCGAGTGTAGAGTTCCATCAGGCGGCTGCGAATCTCTTTGATGCGTTTGCCCAGATGCCCTTGCAAGACCGAGAGGGCAAGATGGCTTTGTCTCTCGGTTTTGCAGTGAATCACATCGAGCACTGCTTCGGCCTGGGTTAAATCGAGGCGACCGGCAAGAAAGCCTCTTTTGGTGAATTCGCCCTTTTCAGCCAGTCTTGCCCCTCGGGTCATAACCAAATTTAGTATTTCGCGGGTCACCACCGGTGAACCATGGCAGTTGATTTCGACTAGGTCTTCGCCGGTATAGGTGTTTGGACCTCGATAGGTGACCACCACTACTTCGTCGACGATTTTGTCTTCTTGTAAGGGATCTTTGATATATCCGATGTAGGCCCGGTGTGATTCGGGTACAAAATTATTTTTTGAATCAGAGACGGTCGTCTTGTTTTTTCTTTCGCTGAAAATTTCTCCCAGTATGGCGAAGGCTCGCTGTCCCGAAACCCTTACTATGGCTATGGCTCCCACTCCGGGGGCGGTTGAGATGGCGGTGATTGTGTCTTCGTCGAACATGGTTTTAGGTGCTTTTTGTAGACTGATTCCAGAGAAAAAATCAGACTAGCACAGTCTAAAGTACTTGAACTAAATAATTGGAGTTGGTAGTATCTCCGATCGCAAAAATCTTAGCGAAACTATGTTTCCGCCAGCTTAGGACAAACAGCATGAACAAAGCAGAACTAATCACTGAAGTGGCAAAAGCCACCGGACAAACCAAGCTGAACGTTCACAATGCAGTTGCCGCAATGCTCCACACGCTGACTTCATCGTTGGCCAAGGGCGAGCGCGTAACTCTTGTAGGCTTCGGCACTTTCGAGCGTCGTCAAAGACAAGCTCGTTATGGCGTCAATCCCCAGAACCCCAAAGAAAAGCTCAAGATCAATGCTGCCAAAGTGCCGGTCTTCAGAGCTGGTCAGGAACTTAAAGATGTGGTGGACGGTAAAGCCAAACAGGCTCCCCTTCCCAAGGCCGTAACTGCTGAGCCGAAACCGGCTAAGAAAGCTGCTGCCAAGCCGGCCAAAAAAGCTGCCGCTAAAAAATCGGTTGCTAAAAAGCCCGCTGCCAAGAAAGCTGCATCCAAAGCTGCTCCTAAAAAAGCTGCCAAGAAACCCGTCGCTAAGAAAAAGCGTCGCTAATCTAGCTAGATAGCTTGGAAGTTCTAGAAAAGAGGAAGTTTAGGCTTCCTCTTTTCTTTTCTTTGAAAGCTTGGTCAAAAGCCAGATGCTGATTAGATTGATAACCGAGTGACAGATCATGGGCGTGATTAGATTGCCTGTTTCTACTTTTAGATAGCTCATCAGCATGCCCACCAGCCCGGCCCAGGCGGCATAGGGAAAGTAATAGAGGCGGGGAAAATGAGCCAAGGCAAAGCAAAGATTGGCGTTTAGCGAACCAACTTTAGCTTCCAAGACGCCGCGAAAGAAGATCTCTTCACTTACGCCCGAAATAAAAGCGAGAAAGCAGATCTTAAAGAGGGTCATACCGCCAAAGAGAGGCATCATTTCTCGAAAAATTAGGTCTCTAAAAGAACGAAAGATATAGATATTGTTCTTAGGGTTAAGACTGAAAAGCATCAGAATTATGTTCAGGCATGAGACTGCAAGCCCGGCACATAGTCCATAGCTCAATGTTCGGCGAAGTGTTTCGGGAGCAAAGGGGTTGTCGAGGTAAAGGGCTTTACTGTCAAATGAGGCGATATTGAGCCATAGGGTCGAGAGTATCAATAGACCGGTCTCAACCAGAACAGTCATTATAAAGACTGTGTCTGCGTTAAAGGACGACGGCATTTCAATGAGAGCTTCTTCCTGATAGTCCGGCTCTTTTTGTTCAAGCTCAGTTTTGTCGTTATCAGGCTTGTTTTCATCTTCAGGTGATTCAGGCAAGCACCACCTCCGGCTTTAAAAGCCCGTCTTCAGTAAGTGCGGCAATGCCCAGCACCTCTTGCTCGGGTGCCGTCAATAAGAAGTATTGATTATCTTTCTGACAAGACTGAGGGTTGCTTATTTTTTGTCCTTGGCAAAAGCGGCGCCGCCAGTCAGGGTCTTCAATTACCAGTATGGGCAAGCCCACTCTTTCTATGGGCAAGAGGGGCATTGTTTCGCCTGCTTCTTTTAGTTCATCTAGACTATGACAGTCGCTTTCTGAAAAAGCACCGGCAGTGGTGCGGCGCAGCTGGTCGAGGCAGGCACCGCAGCCAAAATGTTCGCCTAGGTCTCTAGCAATAGATCTTATATAAGTGCCGCTTGAGCAGTGAATTTTCAAAGATAATCTGCTGTCTGCTTCTTCGCTTTCGTCATTAGAAATATCAAGGCGGTTGAGCTTGATATCGTATATGGTGACTTGTCTTTTTTTGACATAAGTCTCCAATTCTTCGTGTTTGATTTCACCGCTTCTGGCTAAGTCGTAAAGGCGGCGACCATTAATATGAATGGCGCTGTATAGAGGCGGCATTTGCTCGATTTTGCCCTGAAATTTCGAAAGTGCTGCGCCGATATTTTCTTTGATTTGCTCTTTCTGCTTTGCACTCAGCGGTTTCTTTTCTAAGACTTCGCCCTCTATATCATCGGTGGCTGTCACTAACCCCAGTAAGACACCGGCCTCGTAGGTTTTGTCGTCTTTGAGAAAGCGTAAGAGTCTTGTCGCTTTACCCACGGCCAAGATCATGACGCCGGTGGCCATGGGGTCAAGGGTGCCGGAATGTCCGATTTGCTTTTGTTTGAGGGCGCGTCTTGCTATAGCTACGACATCGTGCGAAGTCATGCCTGCCGGTTTGTCTAAGCAGAGAAAACCGTGCCGTTCAGTTTTGGCTTGAGATCTCTCAGACTTCACCGCGTGAAATCTTGCCCAATAGATCTGCTACTTTAGAGCCGCGTTCCAGAGAATCATCCAGTTTAAATGAAAGCTCGGGTGCAAAACGCAGCTTTAGTCTGCGGCAGATTTCGCCTCTGATATAGCCGGCTTGCTCATTCAAGGCATCCATAATAGCCTGTCTATCGCCTTGTCCAAAGATTGAAACAAAAACTTTGACGGCGCGCAGATCGGGCGAGCACTCTACCTCAGTAATTGAAATTAGACCAGAAACCGATAGACGGGGATCTTTTAGATCGCGTCTGATCATTTCAGCCAGTTCTTTCTTGATTGACTGGGCTACGCGTAGTGCTCTTTCTGCGCTCATTTAGGATAGTTCTCTTTTTGTTTCTTGCACGATGAAGCTGTTTATCTTGTCGCCAATCTGCAGGTCTGAGAACTTGTCGAAGCTCATACCGCATTCAAAGCCTTGTGCCACTTCTTTGGCATCGTCTTTGAAGCGTTTGAGAGTATCGAGTTTGCCTTCGTGGATAACCTGACCGTTGCGTTCGATGCGAGCAATGGAACCACGCTGCACCTTACCGCTCAGCACCATACAACCAGCGATCATGAGACCTTTGCCGACTTTGAATATCTGTCTGACTTCGGCCTGACCAATCTGTACTTCTTCCCTGATAGGCTTGAGCAGACCCTGAATGGCGCTCATAATATCATCGGTGATTTGATAGATGATGTTATAGGTTCTGACGTCGACGCCGTTGGCTTCGGCAACGCGGGCTCCGTTTTGGTCGGGCTGTACGTTGAAGCCGACGATGATGGCATTGGAAGATGCCGCCAGGTTGACGTCGTTTTCAGAGATGTCACCAGAGGCGGTGCGCAGTACACGGGTCTGCACTTCGCTCGAACTGAGTTTGCGAATAGAATCGGCGATGGCTTCGGCTGTACCTTGTACGTCGGCTTTGACGATAATGTTCAGCTCTTTCACTTCGCCGCTTTCCAACAAGTCGTGCAGCGATTCGAGGGTGACGTGGTGCTGCGGTCCTTTGGCTTCGCTCTGCTTGCGCAGTTCGGCCAACATCTTGGCGCCTTGGGCATCGTCTACCACTTCGAAGCGGTCACCGGCCAAGGGCACTTCATCAAGACCAAGCACTTCCACCGGCATAGAAGGTCCGGCGGCTTTTACTCTTTGACCACGGTCATCGAACAAGGCTCTGACGCGACCGCACTTGCTGCCGGCGACGATGAAATCACCTTCACGCAAAGTGCCGTTTTCGACCAGGGCTGTGGCCACGGCACCTTTACCGCGACTCAACTCGGCTTCGACGATGACGCCTTCGGCTGGTTTTTCAGGGTTGGCTTTCAATTCGAGAATGTCAGAAACCAGCAAGATCATCTCAAGCAGGTTATCCAAACCGGTTCTCTTCTTCGCCGAAACTTCCACTGTGACAGTATCGCCGCCGTATTTTTCAGAAACCAGGTTGTGGTTCATCAGCTGGGTGAGGACACGTTCGGGATCGGCACCGGCTTTGTCGACCTTGTTGACGGCAACGATGATCGGCACTCCGGCTGCTTTGGCGTGGTCGAGAGCTTCTACTGTTTGCGGCATGACACCGTCATCTGCAGCGACCACCAAAATGGCTATGTCGGTCACCTTGGCGCCGCGGGCGCGCATGGCGGTGAAAGCTTCGTGACCCGGTGTGTCGAGGAAGACAATCTGACGCATATGGCCTTCTTCATCGGGCACTTCTACGTGGTAGGCGCCGATGTGCTGGGTGATGCCGCCATGCTCTGCGTCGGTAAGATTGAACTTGGTTTGTCTAATGGCATCGAGCAAGCTTGTTTTACCGTGGTCGACGTGACCCATGATCGTAACCACAGGCGGTCTGGTGACCAGGTTGGCTTTGTCTTCTTCCGAAAGCTCAACTAGTTTTTCTTCTTTCGCTTCTTGCACTTCTTCAGAAAGTACTTCGTACTCCATTTCAACTGCCAGTTCGCGAGCCAGTTCTAGTTCGACCATCTGGTTGACGGTACGCATCACGCCCTTCATAAAGAGGCGCTTAATGATTTCGGTCTCTGCCACAGCCATTTTTGTGGCCAGTTCTTGCACAGTCACCGAGGTGTTGAGCACGATAGATTTAGGCACTTCCACAACGGCAGCGGCCGGTCTAACTTTCTCTTCTTTCTTTTGACCATGACGATCGGCTGCACCCGGCCTGTGCGATTTGGGCGGACGAGGCGGGGTGGCGCGCATCGAGGGCGCGGCAATTCTAATTGGTACCGATGGGGTCATGGGTCTGACTGCTTGACCTTTCAAATCTGCGAGTTCGTCTTCCACGTCTTCTTCAACAAAATCGACGCGTTTTTTGCTGTGACGACTATCTGCTTTATCTTCATCTTTCTTGTCGCGAGCCCGATCTTTATCTTTCGACTTAGGAACTTCTTGCTCTTTGGCGGCAGGTTTGACCTCTTCCTCCACTTTCTTAGTTTTAGGAGGTTGATCTAGCTTACGAATAACACGGGGCGCATATTTAGAACCGTCCGACCATTCGTCTCCGGTGGCTCTAATAATGGGCTCCATTTCTTCAAAGGGAGTCTCGGTAGTGCTCTCTTTTCTCTTTTCTTCTTCTCTTGAAAGAGGTTGATTGCTCTGTCTTACTTCTGGTCTGAGCGGCGCCGCTTGTCTGTTTAGCACTTCGCCGCCTCTGTTCTGCTGACCTTGTATCGTTTGTGCGCCAGGTTGCCCTTGAGTTTGACCTTGAATATTCTTCTGGCTAGGTGCAACGCCTGTGACACCAGGCTTCGCTTGGGGTTCAATAGGTTTGCTCGGCGCGGCTTGGCTCTCGCCTGCAACGGGTTGTTCGCCTTCGGAAGCCGGTTGAGCTTGTCCTGCTGCAATGCCGCTGGGCGCTTGCGCTTGGCTCGCTTGACTTGCTTGTACTGATTGAGCTGATTGTGCTGGTTCGCCTGCGGCGCTTGCTTGCGGCGCCTGGCTGGGCTGAGCTTCTGTCGAAGCTGCCGGTTCGATTGTTTCTGGTTCGGCCGGCGGTTCAACTGGGGTCTCAGCCGGACGATCTGGACGATAGCGGGATAGTACGCGGGGCTTGACTACCGGGGCTGGCTCCGGCGGCGGCAAAATCTTGCTGGCTTTAGCGGCGCCGGCTGCCGGTTTGTCTTGTGGCTTGCCTGCTTTGGCGGTCTTTTTGTCGTCCCCGCCTTTCTTTTTCTTGTCGATGGCGGCAATCAGTTGCCCTACCGCATGCTTGTCGATAGTGCTTGAATGGCTCTTGATGTCGTAGCCCAGTTCGCGCAAAGTCGTGATGATATCCTGGTTTGAGATATTCATCTTGCGTGCCAGCTCGTAAATTCGAACTCTATCGTCCATTCAGTCCTCTCCGTATCCTTCAGTATTTTGGCACGTTTTTGCCCTATTTGAGCACTCAAACCGTAGCGCCTCGATAAGTTGTGCTTCAAGCGGCCAGGTTAGCCGCCTGTGCCCGCTCACGCCCTTTTTCTTGCGGCCTTCAATTGCGGCCTTCAACTTTGTAGTGTTTATCACGCTTTCAAAGCATTTCTCTTGTGGGCAAAAATAGGCGGAGCGGCCGAGCAAATGGCTCGACCGCTCTTCCAGTGTGCCTCTCTTGATGTTAAGAGCCAAGGCTCCTGTTCTGAAATCAAACGTTACACGCACAAGCTCTTCCCTCGGCTTGACCTGTCGGCAAGCAACGCACAATCTGAGATTCTGAGACTTGTGGGTTTCGTTTCTTTTCAATTAGCTGGTCAACTCGTCAAGGGCTTGGTTCATGCTGCGGAATGAGCCTCCGGCTTGGCTTTCCGACTTGATGTCGATTTTCCAGCCGGTGAGCTTGGCCGCCAGTCTAACGTTTTGTCCGCCTCTGCCGATGGCGAGCGAAAGCTGATCGTCTGGAACGATCACTTCAGCTCTTCTGCCGCCGTTTTCCGGCGAATCGTCATAGAGCGCTACAGTGGTGATGCGAGCCGGTGAAAGCGAGTTGGAGATGTAATCGACCGGGTCGGTCGAATAACGAATCACGTCGATTTTCTCGTTGCGCAGTTCGGCAACTACGTTTTGAATACGTACACCTCTGGTACCGATACAGGCGCCGACCGGGTCGACATCGGCATCTTCAGAGTGTACGGCGATCTTGGTGCGATAGCCGGCTTCGCGGGCGATAGATTTGATTTCCACCGTGCCGTCTTCGATTTCAGGCACATAGAGTTCGAATAATTCGCGCACCAGTTCTTGGTGGGCTTGCGAAACAATTATCTGAGGCACCTTGCCGGTTTCGCGCAGTTCAAGCACATAAACTCTGACGCGGTTGCCGACGCGATAGGTCTCGCCCGGCAGCTGTTCGCGGCTGGGCATGCAGCCTTCCACGCGACCGAGGTTGACGATGACGTTGTTGCGCGAATTGCTGATTACTTCGATACGTTCGATTTGACCAGTGGTGCAGCTGCCTTTGCGGGCATCGAACTCTTTCTTGATTAAATCTTTTTCTGCTTCGCGCAGGCGTTGAGTGATTAGCTGCTTGGCTGTCTGGGCGGCAATACGACCAAATTCAGAAAAGTCAGCCGGGGTCACTTCGATTTCAAGCACTTCGCCGACTGTTACGTCGGGAATGAGATCTTGAGCGTCTTTCAGTCCAATTTCGTGGTATTCGTTCGAAACTTTTTCCACAACTTCTTTGGGGGCGAAGATACCGATTTCGCCGGTCTCGGTGTCAAAGATTGCTCTGACGCCGTCTACATCGTGATCAGGAACCTTCTTCTTGTAGGCTGCCACAATGGCGTCGCAAACGTAGGCAATAAACTCTTCCTGCGGAATATTTCTCTCTCTCTCCAGCTCCTCGGCTGCTTCGAGTAGTTGGCTGCCTATGTTTATCACTTTTACCTCCCAGCCCCTGGGGCCATAGTTTGTTATTTGGTTGTATTGAGATCGACTACTTCGTCGTCTCTGTGCTCTATTGCCGCTTTTGAAAGGTCGGCGTAGAGCTTGATCAGGGAAAGATTTTTGACCGCTGTGGTCAGTTCATTGACTGCTTCGATGGCAATCTTGGCTTTGCCTTTGCCCTTGGGTTGTTTAGCCTGGGTGGCGGCCGGCAGTTCTCTTAGGTGGTGCAGGGTTAATTTGGCATCTTTGCCGTTGGCTTCGGCTTCGTAGGCGCCAAGTTTGGCTAAAAAATGCTGACCAAAGCCACCTTGACCGACATCGTTCTTGGCTTTGATTTCAACCGTATTGCCTTGAAAAATGCGAAATTCTCTTTCTGTTTTTAGCACTCGCTCGAGCCCTGGGCTTGCCACATCGAGCACATACGAGCCGTGCAAAAGAGACGGCAGTTCTTTCATGCTCTCTAGTCGAGTTTCTAGTTCACGGCTCACCACTTCGCAGTCTGAGAGACCGATGCGCCCACCTGGCTTGTAAATTGTGATTTCTAGAATTGTTTTGCGTCCCTGCAGCCCAAAGTGGGCATCTACTAGGGTAAAGCCCAGCTCATTGGCGGTTGCTTCGGCTACTTCGGTGATTAACTTGAGGGCTGGGTCGGGACTTTTGCTGTTTGGCATCTAAATAAATTGAAGATTGGGTTATCAGTAAACAAAAAAATGCCGTAGGCTAAGCTCTAGCCTACGACTGAATTCCTTAACGCGGCATAATAGCACAGTTGTATTGGTCAATATGGATAATGACTTTTAATTGTCGGTTTAATTAAGGATTCGTCATTTGGATATTTACTTTCATAACAGGCAAAGACGCTACAGCGTCGATATGGCTGAGTTTGAGACTGACTGCCGCTCTGTGGCGGATGCTCTCACCAAACTGTTTGGCGCCGATAAGAAGCGGCAGGGCGAGCATGAGGCTCTCTGCCAAGGTGAGTTATCTTGCGTACTGGTCTCAAATAAGCGCATAGCCGAGCTAAACGGGCTCTACAGAGGCATAGACAAAGCCACCGATGTGCTCAGTTTTTCGCTAGATATGAAAGATGAAGAAGGCTGGCAACTGGGCGAACTCTATATAAGTGTTGAGAGAGCTGCCGCCCAAGCTGAAGAATATGGACATTCCTTGCGCCGTGAGATGGCATTTTTGTTTGCTCATGGTCTTTTGCATATTTTGGGCTTTGACCACGAGACCCCGGCCCAAGAAAAGGTAATGTTTGGTTACCAAAACAAAATATTAGATGAGGTCGGCATTAAAAGATGATGGTTGTCAAGTAAAATGCCTATGGGTGCTTTAGGCATTTAGATTTTTAGATCTCTTAGATTTTCAGATCTCTATCGCCATAGCCAAAATCTGCAGCCAACATCTACATCCAACATCTAATAGGTAACATCGACCGGTGACACTTGAGAAAAATAAGGGTGAAATTGGCTCGACCGAGCCTGGTTCAACAGAACCAGGTTTTGTGCCGGCTTCTGATGTAAGCTCAAGAGATGCAGGCTTAAGAGATTTAGGCCTAAGAGATGCCAGTGCGGAGACAGATACTAGCGCAGCCCCTAAAGGTGCCGACCCTAAAGATGCAAACCCAGGTAAAGTGCCGCAGTCTGTCGATAAAGCTTCCGATTCAGAGTCGCCTGTATTGATTTCTCTAGATGATTGGAATCATAAGTGCAGCCGCTCCGGCTCTGTTTTTGAGTCTTTCTATCACGCTTTCAATGGCGTAAAAGTGGCACTGGCACAGCGCAATTTGCGTATTCATTTTTGTGCCACACCGGTGGTGCTCGCCCTGGCTTGGTTCTTGCAGGTAGAAGCCTGGGGCTATGCCTTGCTCATCTTTTCTATAGGGCTCGTCATCGTCTCCGAATTTCTCAACACTGCCATTGAGCACATGGTGGACATTCAAGCCAATTACCGCTATCACCTCAGCGCTCGCTATGCCAAAGACACTGCGGCGGCTGCCGTTATGTTTTCGGCTTTGACGGCGGTGGCCGTAGCCGCCTTTGTATTTGTCCCGAAGATTTGGCAATTGTTGTCTCGATAACACTTTCTAGATTTGACCGCTGTAATCATCGGCGGTGGGAATTTTCCCATTGACTGGGCATGGTGCAGAGGTGTTTGATAGATGCATAAGGCAGCTCAAAGCACAGGCGGTGCTTTGTAATAGTTGGAGAACCCCCCAAGATGACATGGAAAGAATCCCGAGTTCGCGACCATAGCCCCGTGGACAACTTTGAGACCCATCGGTCTGATCTGCCGCCAGTAGTCGATATGGCTGATAGAAACGTCAACTGCCAGCGCGATAGAGCTTGCAATAACGGCAATGACCGCAATCGCGACGTTGAACTCTATAGCCGCAGTTCTGACGGTCGCCCAATCATTATTCATGCTCAGAACGTTTATCTGGGCGGTGAGCAAGGTTATATGGGACGCGGTCCCAATTGTTTTGCCGCTAACGAGGCTGCCTTTGCATCGCAAGAAAGAGCCTATCTGAGATCGATGCAACAAAGACAGTTTGAGCGCGAGTATGGCAATTATGTAGAGCCCAGAGGCTGCTTCAACACCGGTCGCTGTGACGATGGTCGTCGCTATCGCCCTGTTTATGGCGATCGTGATGATACATATTACAGCGGTGACTATGGTCACGGACGCCGCAGCAATGGCTTCAGAGATTTCATGAACGATTATGTCGCTCCTGTGCTGAGAGCCGGTATCGGTGTGGCTGCCATCAAAAATCTTTGGGACGGCAGAGGCGCTGCTATATTCAATCCTGGCGGCTGGGGTAATACCTGGAACAGCGGTTGGGGCAACAACGGTTGGGATAACGGCTGGGGTAACAACGGCTGGGGTAATACCTGGAATAGTGGCTGGAATAACGGCTATTACAACCAAGATAATGGCTATTATCAGCAGAATAACTGGTGGAATAGACCTCAGTACAGACCGGTGCAGAACTGGAGAGGCGGCAACCGCAACAACATCAGTATCTTCGCCAATCTGGGCTTCTAATTAGATAAAATCTCTTCAGATAAAATCTCTAAGATAATAAATGTGGCTTTCTTCGACTTTGAAGGAAGCCACATCTACTTGAAAGAACTCTTTCAAATTGGCTGATGTAAAGACAGTTTGCAGGTCGCCCTGCAAAAGTTTTTCATTTTTGATAAGCAGAACCTGATCGGCTAACCGTGCGGCAAAGTTGAGGTCGTGCAAGACTATGCCAATTGCTAGACCGCAAGATTCTTTCATAGCCTTTAGATGCTGCAGTATTTCCACTTGATGGTGAAAATCAAGCCCGGTGGTAGGTTCATCTAAAAGCAAAAGGGAAGGTGCCTGATTGAGCGCCATGGCGATAATCGCCCGTTGTCTTTCACCGCCCGAAAGTTCATTGAGATATTTGTTCTTGAGTGAGGTCAGCTCCAGCCTTTGCAAAATGCTTTCGGTTTGGGCCAGCTCGTTTTCTTTCAGTTTAGACTGCCACCACTTTTGGTGCGGGTTGCGACCCAAGGTCACCAAGTCGAAAACTTTCAGCTCGTCGGGCAGCTGCATGCTCTGGGGCACACAGGCCACTTTGGCGGCAAAGTCTCGTGCCGACATCTGCCATATGTCTTGCCCATTTAACTCGACAGTGCCTCGTTGCGGTTTCTTTAGTCTTGCCAGTGCCCTAATTAAGGTCGACTTGCCGCAACCATTCGGTCCCATTATCGCAGTGATGCGCCCCGACTCTAGACTAAGGTCGAGGTCTCTAAATAGAGGCTGAGCAAAGCCCAAGCTTAAAGACCTGGTTTGCAGCTTAATCATCTTAGGCTTCCTCGCTGCTTTCCGAAACTCTATCTATTCCGGCAAGTAAGTAGATAAAGAAAGGCCCGCCCAGAACCGCCATAAGGCTGCCCAAAGGCAACTCTTGCGCGGCTATGAGGGTGCGGGCGGCAAGGTCGGCAAAGAGTGTGAGCACCGCGCCTATGGCAAGCACGCTGACAATCTGCACGCTCTCAGAACCTTTAAATATCTGCCTGGCCAGATAGGGGGCGATTAGTCCGACAAAGCCCACCAGCCCGGCAATAGATGTAGCTGAGGCGGTAAGCATAACTGCGGCTGCCAAAATAAGCAGCTGCGCTCTGCCCACATTCAAGCCAAGGGCGGCTGCAGTCTCTTCCCCCAAACTCAAGAGCCTTAGCTGTTTGCCAGAAAATAGGGCAATGGCCAGCGCCGGTATAGAATAAAGCAGGGGCGGCAAAAGTTCGCTCCAGGTGCGCCCGCTCAGTCCGCCCATCAGCCAAAGATTGAGACCCTGCGACATACTCTGCGTACCAAAGATGTGCATCATCAAATTGATGGCTGCTTGCGCCACGGCTGAAAGGGCTATGCCGGCTAAAAGTAAACGGGTAATCGATAGTCCGTGGGTGCCGCCGTGGCCGGTGGCACTGCGGCGCGATAAAACTATGACCGTGGTTGATGTGCTGATACCACCAATAATGGCAATGAGAGGCACCAAGCTCAGGTCTAAACCGAGCAGCAATGCCGCCGCCACCCCAAGCGCCGCCCCGCTCGACACGCCTGTTAGGTAAGGGTCGGCTAGATAATTGCGCGAAAGCTTTTGCAAAAGATAGCCCGACAAACTCAAATAAATGCCGGTGAGCATGGCGCTAAGCAGTCTCGGTATTCTAATCTCGTTGAGTACCGCAGCCAGTTCGCCCTTGCCGCTAAACGCCGTCTTTAGCGCCGTGATCGGATCAACACAAGTTTCTCCCAGGCAAAGATTGGCGATGAGAGCCAGGGTGAGACAAAGAAAAAGGATAGTAAAGCGGGCTGCCATTAAGTAAGAGATGTTACCATGTTGGCAAGACTGTAAGGTGTGAGGAAGATGTCGATCTATCTAGACAATAGCGCCACTACAAAGGTTAGACCCGAGGTATTGGAGGCAATGCTGCCGTTTTTGCAAGATAAGTTCGGAAATCCTAGCTCGATACATGCAAAGGGGCGGGAAGCCCGCGCCGCTATGGATAAAGCCCGGCAGGAGACTGCTGAACTAATCGGCTGCGAGCCCAATGAGATTTATTTTGCTTCTTGCGGCACTCTGGCAAACAATGTAGCTCTTTTGGGGCGGGCGCGCTTTGTCGAAGCCAATGGCTTGAACCGCAACCTGGTGGTTTCTGCCATCGAGCATCCGTCGGTGACCGGCCCGGCGCAATATCTAGAGAGCAGCGGCTTTAAGGTGACTTACTTGCCGGTCGATAAGGCTGGTATAGTCGACCTCGATAAGCTAGAAAAGGCTCTTCGCGAAGGGGCTTCGATGGTCTCAATAATGTGGGCCAATAACGAGATAGGCACTGTCGAGCCGATGCAGACCATCTGCCAGTTGGTGCAAGATGAGGCAAAGCGACAGGGGCGCGAGATTTTCCATCACAGTGATAGTGTGCAAGTGATTGGTAAGCTCAAAGTTGACATGAAAGAGCTGCCGCTTTCGGCTATTTCTTTTTCTGGGCATAAGTTTGGCGCACCTAAAGGCATTGGTGCTCTTTTCTTGCGGCGGCTGGTCAATGTTATGCCCATTATTTTTGGTGGCGGTCAAGAAATGGGGCTGATGCCCGGTACCGAGCCTCTGGCAAACATAGTTGCCTTAGGCGAAGCCGCACGTCTGGCGCGCCTTGAACAAGCTGAAGCAGAAGAACGTCTGCGTCGCTATCAAAAGCGCTTGCTGGCTGCAGTAAAAGACTTGGACTGTGTTGAAATTACCGGACCGCAAGAGCTAGAGCTGCGCTTGCCCGGACATTTGAGCATTTGCGCCGAAGGATACGAAGGCGAGGCGCTGGTGATGAAAGGCGACCTGAAAGGTCTGGCTGTATCGAGCGGCAGCGCCTGCCACCGCGGCATAATCGAACCGTCTGCGGTCTTGAAGGCAATCGGCTTGAGTCACGATAAAGCCATGGGCTCTTTGCGCATTTCTTTGGGTAAAGATACCACCGAGGCTGACGTCGAAAGAGCCTGCACCATATTAGGTGGCATGTTTAAGGTCAAGCAGCGCTAGTCAATTTTCTCGTCGCGCGGCTTACTGCAAGAATTGGTCTGAGCAGCAATGGACCGAGAACGTACGCAGGGCGCTTGACAATAATTGTTTGGCATCAGGTGTGGGCGTTTGATCGGCAGACCCACGTGTCAAGGGCGAAACTTAACTGTCATTAGAGACTTTCTGGAAGAAGGTACTTGCTGCGTAGATTGGGAGCGGATTGAGCCAGAAAGCCTTTTGCATGAGAGAAGGTCTGAATCCGAATACTTTTTCCTCCTGGAAGAAAGTTATTCAGCGGAGAGATCAGGAAAAGAGCGCGAAGACTGAGACCGATAGCATTCCTGTCTTCATGCCGGTGGCTCAGCTGCAGCATCCAGTGAAGATTCGCGCAGAGACAAATTCGCAGCCAGCTGT
>WBZO01000259.1_pt1 | contig 126827 bp, 102 predicted proteins | sample 5204261 | NCBI WGS metagenome assembly WBZO01 (sample SAMN12412400, study PRJNA552823) | activated sludge metagenome | isolation source: activated sludge from anammox sidestream of wastewater treatment plant... | place: USA: North Carolina | collected 2017-09 | reverse complement strand
CCAGCCCTTGTCGGCCGCCACCTTCGTCAACGCCGCCGTCAACGTCGTCTTCCCGTGGTCGATGTGCCCAATCGTCCCCACGTTCACGTGCGGTTTCGACCGATCGAATTTTTCCTTCGCCATGACGCTGTGCTCTCGCTCCGATGAAGATCGCGCTGTTGATCCGACTGACCGTTCGCCCTCGCCGGCGGCTGGCGATGCCGCCGCCGATCCACTCCGCCGCCCCTCGTGCGCCGCAGGCGCAGGCTGGAGCCGATGACCGGGATTGAACCGGTGACCTCGTCCTTACCAAGGACGCGCTCTACCGACTGAGCTACATCGGCCTTCGTTCCCGCACGCCGGCGCCGCACCCCGGCCCCGCCACGGCGACCGCCGGCAGGCGAAGGCTGGAGCGGGAGACGGGAATCGAACCCGCGACCAACAGCTTGGAAGGCTGAGACTCTACCACTGAGTTACTCCCGCCTGCCTTCGCGCGCCCGTCCAGGCCAGGGCACCGGGCCGCGCCATCACCCCGGCCGAAGGCCGGCGCCTGGCGCAAGCCTGTCAGTATCTCACGACCGGGCAATCCCGATCCAGCCACCCCGGCTTCGGGTTGGTGCGGCGCGCTCACCGCCCCGGTTCAACCGGAGGCGCCGGCGGCCATGCGTTGCTGGTGGCGAGGGGAGGATTCGAACCTCCGAAGGCCGAAGGCCGACAGATTTACAGTCTGCTGCGTTTGACCGCTCCGCAACCTCGCCACACCGCCCGTACCGCTTCGCGCTGCGCGTTCCGGGCAATCCTTCACGCCGATCCCGCCGCCGCGGGCCCGGCCGATTCTCTTGTCTCATGGAGCTGGCGAAGGGATTCGAACCCCCGACCGGCTGATTACAAATCAGCTGCTCTACCAGGCTGAGCTACGCCAGCCAGACAAAACGTTACTTTTTAGCACAACGCGTGCCACCGACACAACCAGATTCTCGATTCCGTGGCCGCGTCCGCCTCGTCGCCCTCAGCGGCCACCGGCAGGCGCGCTGGTCTCGCGGGCCCGCCGCTGGCGGAGCGCCTCGAACAGCACCACGCCAGCCGCCACCGACACGTTCAGGCTCGACACGCGTCCGCGCAACGGGATGCGAACCAGCCAGTCGCAGTGTTGGCGCACCAGCCGCCGCAGGCCCGTGCCTTCGGCGCCGAGCACCAGCGCGGTGGGCACCGTCAGATCCACCCGGTCGTAGTCGTGGCCGGCATCGCCAGCGAGTCCCACGACCCAGACGCCGGCGGCCTTCAAGGCCTCGAGGGCGCGCGAGAGGTTGACGACGTCCGCGATGCGGAGGTGGGCCACGGCGCCCGCCGACGCCTTGGCCGTCGTGCCGGTCAACGGCGCGGCCCGCCGCGTCTGGCGGATGACCCCGCTGGCGCCCGCGGCCTCGGCCGACCGCAGGATCGCGCCCACGTTGTGCGGATCCTCGACGCCGTCGAGCACCACGAGCAGCGGCACGCCCGCGGCTCCCGACACGAGTGTCTCGGGCGTCCACGTCGTGACGGCGGCCGACATCACGACGGCCGCCACTCCCTGGTGCACGCCTCCCCGCGCCAGCCGGTCGAGCGCAGCCGCGTCCACGATCTCCACGGCCACGCCGCGCGCACGCGCCTCTCGCGCCACCTCGGCCAGCCGCGGATTCGACGCCGACAGCATCGCATCGAGGCCGGCGCCCTGCTGCCTCGCTCGTGACGCGACGCCCTTGGGCGCCATCACGACGCGCGAGACCTGTCCCGCGCGCAGCGCCTCGATCACCGGGTTCACGCCGTAGACGGTCACCGCGGGCTCCCACGGGTCGCGCCAGCCGTCACAGCAGCGCCGCCACGCGCGCCGCCCGCTCGCGGCACGCGGGAATCGGCGCGAGGCCCGCGCCTGCCGGCAGCGCCGCGCCGCGATCGATGGCCGGCACCGCGATGTCGAGCTCCATCCCGCTCCCCTCGCCGGTGAGCGCCACGCGAATCGGGTGCAGCAGCGCCCGACCCTTCTGTCCCGTCCGCTGCCGCACGCGGGCCGCGACGTCGCGGAACGCCTCGCGATCCACGAGAGCGGGCCGTTCGCCCAGCTCCTCGGCGAGGACGGCCACCACCTCACGCGCGCCGGGTTCCGCGAGCTCGCGCCGGAGACCGGCGTCGGCGAGCGTGCGGCCGGCGTCGAACGCGAAGAGGAACGACAGCCGCGCGGGAATCTCCGCGAGGCTGTCGACGGAACCCGCCGCGGCCGGCAGCACGGTTGCGAGATAGGCGGCCCCGGCCTCACCGAGCGTGCCGCGCAGCCAGCCGATCTTCGCGAAGCAGGGTGCGGCCAGCGTCACGAGCCGCATGGGCTCGCAGGCCTTCAGGTAGTGACGGTTCGCCCACGCCAGCTTTCCGGGATCGAAGACCGCCGCGCTCCTGCCGACGTCCTCCAGGCGGAACCGCTGCGCCAGTTCCTCGACGGGCAGCAACTCGTCGGTGCCTCCCGGCGACCACCCGAGCAGCGCCAGATAGTTCACGAGCGCCTCGGGCAGGATGCCGCGCTCGCGGAACTCCCGCACCGACGTCGCGCCGTGCCTCTTCGAGAGCGGCGCGTGATCGGGGCCCATCACCAGCGCGAGGTGCGCGAAGACGGGCGGCCTCCAGCCAAGCGCCTCGTAGATCAGCAGTTGCCGCGGCGTGTTCGACACATGGTCCTCGCCGCGAATCACGTGCGTGATCGCCATCAGCCCATCGTCGATCACCACGGCGAAGTTGTAGGCGGGCATGCCGTCGGATCGCAGGATCACCGGGTCGCCGATCACCTCGCGCGAGAAGCTCACGCGGCCGCGCACGACATCATCGAAGGTGACCTCGGGCCCCGCGCCCACGCGGAACCGCACCGCCGCGCGCTCGCCCCCGGCGATGCGCCGCCGCGCGTCGTCGGGCGACAGGTCGCGGCACCGGCCCACGTACTTCGGCGGCCGGCCGGCCGCGATCGCGTCGCGACGGTCCTGCTCCAGCTGGTCCGGCGGACAGAAGCAGGGATACGCGTGCCCGCGCGACAGCAGGTCGTCGCCGTGGCGGCGGTAGATGTCGAGCCGCTCCGACTGCCGATACGGGCCATGCGGGCCGCCCACCTCGGGACCTTCGTCCCATACGAGTCCCAGCCAGCGCAGGTCGGCCAGGATCGCCGCCTCCGACTCGCGCGAGGACCGTTCGGCGTCGGTGTCCTCGATCCGCAGCACGAACCGGCCGCCCGACCCGCGTGCGAGCAGCCAGTTGAACAGCGCCGTCCGCGCGTTGCCGACGTGGAGCTGACCGGTGGGGCTGGGGGCGAATCGCAGGCGCATCGTGGCAGGCGCGCCGGCCGGGGCGCGAACTGGTGATTATACCCGCCGGAGCGCAAGGCGCCTGCCGCCCGCCGGGGTCGGATCAGCGGAACGTGTAGCCCACGCCGAACTTCAGGTCGGGGCTGTCGGCCGCGCCCACCTTCAGCTCGAAGAAGAACCCGCCGTGCTGGCGCGCCCCGAGCACGACGTTCAGCCCCCCCTGCGTCTCGCTGTCGTCACCCCGGTCGTGGCTGAACACGTTGATGGCCGGCCCGCCGCCCACGTACACCTGCCACTGCCTCCCGGCCGGCAGGTACCAGGCGAAGTCGAAGTTCAGTGCCACGACCTTCTGGTGATCGCCGACGCCAACCTCCAGGCTGGGCTGAAAGCGGAGCCGCTCCACGAGCGGCGCCGTGACGTAGTGCGCGCCGATGAAGAACTGGTCGGGATCGACGCTCATGCCGCCGCGCACGCCGGGTCCCTGCTGGGCGGCGGCCGGCGGCGCCAGGACGAGGGTCGCCGCGGTCAGCACGCACAGGATCCCGAGGCGATTGAGGGCGGATCCGACACGACTGGGCAGATTCTGCACGGTGCCTCCCACACGCATGGCGTGGACACGGCCCGGGAGAACGCCCGGGCACGCACACGCCGGGGCCGTTCGCAAACTCCACGCCGGACGGCTCGCGCCCGGCGTTGCGGCGACGCTCGAGCCGCCGGCAGGCGATAATGACCGGATGACGACACGACGCGATCTGTTCCGCATGGCGCTCGCCGCGACGGCGGCGGCATCGCTCCCTCGCCTCCTCTCGGCTGCCCAGGTGGCGGCGACCCCCTCCTCCGGACCGTTCACGCTGGCCCCGCTGCCGTACCCCGCCGACGCGCTCGAGCCCTACATCGACGCGCAGACGATGACGATCCATCACGATCGCCACCATCAGGCCTACGTGAACAACCTGAACGCGGCGCTTCGGGAACACGCCGACCTCCAGGCGCTGCCGATCGCGAGCCTGCTGGCGAAGCTCGACTCGGTGCCGGCCGACATCCGCACGGCCGTCCGCAACAACGGCGGCGGGCACCTCAACCACGGGATCTTCTGGACGACGATGAAGAAGGGCGGCGGCGGCGCCCCGCGCGGCGAGCTCGCGTCGGCGATCGCCACTGCCTTCGGCAGTCACGACCAGTGGCAGGAGACGATGGCGCGCGCCGCGATGGGCGTGTTCGGCAGCGGCTGGGCGTGGCTGTGCTGGGACCCGGCCAGGCGAACGCTCGCCGTGGAGCCGTATCCCAACCAGGATTCGCCGGTCATGCAGGGCAAGACGCCCGTGCTGGGCGTGGACGTGTGGGAACACGCCTACTACCTCAAATACCAGAACCGCCGCCGCGACTACGTGGACGCCTGGTTCCACGTGATCGACTGGGACGCGGCGGCCGCGCGCTTCGAACAGGCCCGGAAGGCGTAGCGGGCCGCGGCGCGCGCCGGCGGCCGTCGTCCCGGCGGGCGATGGGCTCAGGCCGTCTGGCGTCGGCGGACCGGCCGGGCCGCATGCGCGTTGCGCCGCGGCGGGCCCCCCCGGTAGAGCAGCGTGGCCACCGCGTGCACGGCGAGGGCCTCGCCGCGGCCCGTCGCGTCGACGCCCTCGTTGGTCTTGCCCTTGACGCTCACCATCGACGGGTCGACGCCGAGCACGCGCGCCAGGCTCTCGCGCATCGCCTGCGCGTGGGGGCCGATCTTCGGCTGCTCGCAGATCACCACGACGTCGACGTTGCCCACGACGTAACCGGCCTCGTGCACCCGATCCACGGCCACGCCCAGCATCATCAGGCTGTCGGCGTCCTTCCACGCGGGGTCGGTGTCGGGAAAGAGGCGGCCGATGTCGCCCAGACCGCCCGCGCCGAGAATGGCGTCGGTCACCGCATGGCTCACCGCGTCGGCATCGGAGTGCCCTGTCAGCCCGCGGTCGTGGGGGATCCAGACGCCGCCGAGCACGAGTTGCCGGCCCTGGCCGAACCGGTGCGAATCGTAGCCCATCCCCACGCGCAGCGCGGGCTGTGTCTGTGCGGTGCGGGCGCGAATCGCACCGAGCCCTTCCGACGGGACGTGGGAGGCGATCAACGGTTCACGCATCGCGGCGATGGCGGCCGCGATCGGCAGGTCGGCCGGCGTGGTCACCTTGATGTTGTGGGGATCTCCCTCGACGAGCACGACCGGGTAACCGGCCGCTTCGGCCAGCGCGGCCTCGTCGGTGGCCGCGGTGCCTTCCTTTCCGAGGGCGATGGCCGCAGCCAGGATCTCACGGCGGAACGCCTGGGGCGTCTGCGCGAGGTGAATCACCTCACGCGGGATGGTCTCGACGATCCGCACGCTGTCGCCGTCGGGTACGCCCCGCTTCACCGTGTCCTGCACCGGCAACGCCACGATGGCCGCGCCGTGCGCGCGCGCCGCGGACACGGTGCGCGCGATCAGATCGCCGGAGACGAACGGCCGCGCCGCGTCGTGCACCACGACGACGTCGCAGGCCTCGGGCACCGCCTCGAAGCCGGCAGCCACCGAGTCCTGCCGCCGTGCCCCGCCGGGCACGACCTGCACGTCATCCAGCAGGTCGAGCACGTCATGGGGCCGCGCCGCCACATCGCCGGGCAGCACCACGACCACGTCCTGAACGTGCGGAGAGTCGACGAAGGCATCCACGGCACGCTGCACGAGGCTGCGGCCCCTGACTTCGAGGAACTGCTTCGGCGTGTCGCCCCCGAGCCGCGTGCCGCGCCCGCCGGCTACGACGATGGCGGCCACACGGGGCGATCCTGGCGGATGTTGATCGGTCACGGTGGTCTCCGGGTTCGCAAGCGGATGCTGGGGGCCGCAGCCGTGCCCGCCGCACGGCGCCGCGCCAGAGGATCGCGCCAGGTGGCCCGCGGCCGGCCTCACGCCACCGCGCGCTCCACCTCGATGCCGCCGCAGTACTCTCGCACGCGCGCCGCGGTGAGGTCGAGCGCGCCTTCGACCAGGCTCGCGGGGAGCGCCCTCGGCGCGAAGATCACGAAGAGCAGCCGGCACGTCGCGAGCCTCACGCTCGTCCGCGCGGAATCCGACGTGGGGTTGCCGAACGGCCCGATCGCGTCGGCCAGCGCCAGCCGGCCGGAGAGGTGCACGGTGTCCTTGCGGATGCCGTCGTAGGCTTCGCCCTCACGGCCCACGCGCAGTGTCACCTGACCCTGCACGAGCGCGCGATCGTAGAGCCCGAACGGGAGTTGCGTTTCCACCGAGCACCAGTTGCAGAGGTCGACGGCGGTGTTCACGCGCGGCAGGCCATCACCTTTCCGCACGCGCCGCAGCAGCGCCTCCGAGGACGGCCGGGTCCTGGTCGGGTCCACGCCAAACCGCCGGTACATCGCGCGCACGGCCGCCACGACCGTCGTCAGCTCGGGCGCGTGCGGCAGGCGCGCCTCGGCCTGCCGCATCGCCTCGTCCAGGCGGGGGTCGCTCGCGGCCACGCGCACCGCATCGACCGCGAGCACGCCGGCGCGAACGTGGGGTGTGACCACCGGGTCGAGCGAGATCGTCATCGCGGATGTCTCCCGCCGCTGACGACCGCGGCCGCCGACTGCGCGACGCCGGCTTCGACGATCGCCTGCACGTGGTCGGCGAGCGCGCGCGCGGCCTCGGCGCCCATCGACGTGGTGGGCACCGGATCGAAGACATCCACCTCCACCTCGCCCGGACACACCATGAGCCGGCCCTTCGGCATCACGGGCCTGGTGCCGCGGATGGCCACGGGGACCACGGTGTAGCCCGACTCGATGGCCAGCCGGAAGATGCCGGTGCGAAACCGCCCGACGCGTCCGTCCGCGCTGCGCGTGCCCTCCGGAAAGACGATCAGGGAGGTGCCCGTCCGCATCATCCGGCCAAGCTGCTTGAAGACCTGCGACCCGGGATTGTCGCGTCGCACCAGCACGTGCCCCGTGCGGCGCAGGTGCCAGCCGATGAACGGAAACGAGCCGAGCGATTCCTTCGCGATGATGCGCAGCTGGAATGGGAGATACCAGAAAATCACCGGGATGTCGTAGATGCTCTGGTGGTTGGCCACGAACAGGTAGGGGCGGTTACGCTCGACGCGATCCACGCCGCGCCGCGTGACGTTCACGCCGGTCGTCGCCAGGATGGCCCACGCCCAGGTCCGCGCGCAGCCGTGCGCCAGGCGCTGGGCGCCGGCAAGGCCGGCGATCAGCGACACCGTCCCGAGCACCGACGTGTAGACGCCGATGGTCGGGATCAGGAAGAAGACGGTCCGCCACCAGTGGAACGGCGGCAGGAGGGACGATCGCGCCACGCCGGGCTGCACCTAGGACGGCGGCGAGAGTCGGGGGGTCCGTGCGTTGCCCTCCTTCTCGCCCGCGGGGGCGGAGGGCGCGGCCGGAGCCGGGGTGCCGCTCATCGGGCGTTGCTGGGCCTGCGGCGGTGGTCCGGCCGGGGCCTGCGGGGCGCTCGGATCGATGTGGCGGCCGAAGATCATCTTGCCCGCCGTGGTCTGCAGGACGCTGGTCACCACGACGTCGATCGTCTTGCCGATCAGCCGCCGCGCGTTGTCGACCACCACCATCGTCCCATCGTCGAGGTAGGCGACACCCTGGTTGTATTCCTTGCCCTCCTTCAGGATGAACACCTTCATGAACTCGCCGGGGAGCACCACCGGCTTCAGCGCGTTGGCCAGTTCGTTGATGTTCAGCACCTGGATGCCGCGCAACTGGGCCACCTTGTTCAGGTTGAAGTCGTTGGTGACGATCTTGCCGGCCAGCGCGCGTGCCAGCTCGATCAGCTTGAGATCCACCTCGCGCACGTTCGGGAAGTCCATGTCGGAGACGATGACCTCCACCGGGGCCATCTTCTGGATCTTCTGGAGGATGTCGAGGCCGCGGCGCCCGCGGTTGCGCTTGAGGGCGTCGGAGGAATCGGCCACCAGCTGCAGTTCCTTCAGCACGAACTGCGGGACGACGAGCGTGCCGTCGATCACGCCGGTCTCACAGATGTCGGCGATGCGCCCGTCGATGATGACCGACGTGTCGAGGATCTTGTAGGAGCGGGCCGGGCCCGCGCCGCGGAAGAGGCTGATCAGCCGGGACGGCTCGAGCCACTCGCCGCGCCGCGCGCCCACCACCAGGCCGAGGTAGACCAGTCCGAACAGCAACAGGCTGTGCAGGAAGGCGACACGAGCGTCCGACGGGTTGGCCCAGAACAGGGCGGCTTCCGCCATGCGGGCGGTCACCAGGCCCACACACCCGCCCACGACCGCCCCCACGAGCGAGAAGAGCGAGGCGCCGCGCAGGGCCAGTTCGAGCCCCACGATCGCGGCGCCGACCACTGCCCCGCCTATCGCGTCAGCCCACGGCGCATAGGGAAGCGGGTGAAGCTGGACGGCCGAAATCACCACGATCCCGACGAACAGGATGCGAGCCAGGATGAACCACGCCATGATGTCCTCGCGCGGGGCCGGGCCCGACGCCCTGGTGCCCGCGCGCGGCGTCAATCATACCCCCAAGCCTGCGGCGGATCCGGCGGTGGTCAGGCCATTGGTGAGGGCATCCTCATCACGGGCCGCCAGCCCCGGCGTCTTCGCCGGCCGTCGGGCGACGAAGGCCAGGTCCGTCCCGGTGCTATGGTAGCCGCGTCCCGAGCGCATTGCTGCCGGCTCGCCCGAACATCCCATCCGGGCTGGTGTACATCGCCCGCTCGACGACGATCGGCGCCCGGTCGAGCGACTCGACGACGGCCCCGAAACCGCGCCCCATCGCCGCGGGAAAGTCCTGGCGCACCCACACCGTGAGCCGGCCGTGCCCCGGCACGGTGTAGTCGCGCGACTCGTCGCCTCCATCGTCCTCGAACAGGAGCGTAACGCGCACCTGCGCCGGCACGTCGGCCGTGTTCGCCACCAGGTAGAAGGTGTCCACGTTGCTGGGCGGTCCGCTGAGCGTCCCCTCCGCAAACGCCCAGCGATTTGCCGTCGCCGTACTGCCCACGGCGTTGTGCGCCTCGTACCAGGTGTTGAAATCGCCCGGCCACCACATCGCCCGCTCCACGACAACAGGCACGCCGTTGGTCGAACGCATGATGGTCGATACCTGGGCGCTGGCCAGCGGGCGGTTACCGGAACCTTCGGGAAACTCCTCGATGTCCAGCCAAATGGTCTTCCGGCTGTTGGCCGCCAACTCGTAGGTCTTAGTCACCGTCGTCCCGTCCAGCAGCAGGTAAGTCCCCCGCACCTGTGCCGTGGTGGACGACGGGTTGGCCAGCAGCACGAACGTGTCGAACAGCGCTCCGGTCGCCCCCTCGGCCAGGAACCACGAGAGCGCGGGCGCCGGTACACCCGCGCTCTCGTGCCCAGCCTCCCAGACGACCGACCCGCCTGGTGACGTCAGATACATCGCACGCTCGGCCACGACAGGCGGACCGCTGAGCACCTCGATCGCCGCCGACACGTCGGTGCTGGCAAGGGCGAGGACGTCCGGCTCCCCGGGAAACCGCTCGCCGTTCACCCAGATGGTGGTGCGGCTGTGTGCGCGCACCGTGTAGGTCTTCTGCAGGGGGTTCTCCTTGGGCCGAAGGTATCGAACCAGCACGGTCGCGTCGGCATCGTCCCCGTTCTGCAGCAGGTAGTACAAGTCGAACCCGCTGTGGGTGGCGCCTTCGGCGAAGTACCACGTCGTCGAAGGCGCGGGGACCGCTGCCTCGGCGTGCGCCCCCCACGCCGACTGCCTGTCCCACGACATCAGGCGGTCCACGATCACCAACTGGTCGCCCTCGACGACGGTGCTGAACTGCTGCCCGTCCATCTCTGGCAGCCGGCTCACGTCCACCTTCCGCGTGTGGCGCGCCGGCACGGTGAGCCACTGAGCCCGCGCGCTGCCATCGAGTCGCAGGAATCTCAGCAGCACCGCCGCCGGGACCGCGCCGGGGTTGGCGACCGACACACGCGTCTCGAAGAAGCCGGTCGCACCTTCGGCGAGGTAGCGCGTGAAGACACCGCGGGGATGCGTCTGACGCCTGTATTCCTCGGCGTTCACCACGCCGTCCCCATCGGGATCCCCGCCCGCGCCGTCATGTCCCGCCCCCGACGTCGGATCCAACCCATACAGCACTTCCCACGCGTCGGGCAGCCCATCGTTGTCGGCATCCGGGTTCTGCGGCGCCGTGTAGGTCAGCCCCTGACCCAGCGTGACGCGCTCGCCGTCCGGGTTTTCGATGACGACGTCCACAGCCCCGGGCTGCGACCCGTCCGGCACCCTCGCGATCGCCTCCCCGCTGGAGTGCCAGGTGACGTCGGTCGACAGGCCTCCAATCCAGACCCGCACGCCCGTCTCCAATCCCGCTCCGTGGAGCACGACCTCCAGAGGCGGCGCGTGGACGCCGACGGGCACCGACGCCGGCGTCAGCCCGGATACCAGCAGGCCCTCCCCGCGTACGACCACGCGCTGGACCGAATCATCGGGCGTGTCCGGCGTCACCGAGCCCGTGGTCTCGAACGCGACCACGTGGCCGTCGCGCGACATCGTGACGCTCCCGCTCGCCGCATCCATCTGGTTGCCATCGGCGTCGACGCTGACGCGCTCCGGGGGGCCGCCCCCCGCATCAGGATCGACATCCACGATCATCACGTCCGGCCGGCCATTGTCATCGCCCCCGCCCGGATCGTCGCCGTCGGTCTCGTAGCCGACCCGGGCTCCGTCAGGACTCACCTGGGTATCAGTGCTGTCGCCGCTGCCCGGCTCACCCTGGCTGGTCTGGCTGACGAGTTGGCGGACGGCGCAGGGAATGCAAACCACCGCGGCTGGCCCGAGCACCCCGTCGCCCTCCTGCACGCCGGCCAGCCCTTCAACCGGCGCATCCCTGAGGAAGAAGGCCACGATCTGCCACACGGCTCCCGTGCCGCCGACGATGGCACGGGCGCGCGTCTGGAAGGCGAGCGTCCGCCCGCTGTCGTCGATGGAGGGCCTGTCGCTTGGGCCGTCGGCATCGGCGAGGCCGTCAACGGCCGTCGACACCCGGACCGTCGTCGCTCCGAGGCGGTCGTGCAGGAACACGTCTCGGAAGCCGTTCCGATCGCCGGCTGCCAGATTCGCGGCGTCGGAAGCGAATGCGACGCGCAGGGCCCCCCGGCTGACTACGGGGGCGCTGCTCGGCCCATCGGCCTCGGTTCCGTCGGAGGCCACGCTCACTCGTACCGTACGTCCACTGGGCCAGTGGTGCATGAAGACATCGTCGAACCCGTTGGTGTCGCCGGCCACGAGATTGGAGGCCGACGAGACGAACGCCACCCAGAACCCGTCCGCGCTCAGATCAGGAGCGCCGCTGGCGGCGTCGGCGTCGCCGGCGGTCGCAGCGACGCTCACTCTGCGCGTCATGCTCTTCCCCGGCTCATCGAACACGCCGTTGCCGTCCGAATCGCGATCGCGGATGAACACGTCCGTCATCCCGTTGGCATCGCTGCCTACCAGATCGCTCGCCCCGGAGACGAACGCGACGATGCGCCCGTCGTCGCTGATTCGTGGCCGGAAGCTGGGCCCATTGGCATCGCCGCCGCCGTCGCGCTCGCTAATCCGCACGAGCGTCCCGGTCACCCGGTCGAGCACGTAGACATCATCGAGTTGGTTGCCATCGCCCGACACCAGCGGCGCAGCGGACACGAACGCGAGGTATCGGCCGCCTCCGTCGAGCGCCGGCATCCGGGCGGCCGCCGTCGGCGTCCCGGCGTCATACTTCGCGTTGGCCACGTACCGGAACCCGCCTGTCAACGTGGCCGTTCCGCCCGGCGTAGTCACCACGACCAGCACCGGACCCGCGGTGCCCGGCGGCGTGATGGCCGTGATGGCTGTCGCATCGACAACCGTGACGGAACCCGCCGGCGTGCCGTCGATGGTCACCGTCGAGGACGCGGTGAAGTTCATCCCGCGGATCGTGACGCGGGTGCCACCCGTTGTGGGTCCCTGGGCCGGCACGATGCCGGTCACCGTGGGTGGACTGGTCACCAGGGCAAAAGTCGCCGTCACACTGCGCCCGGCGTTCATCGTCACCGCACAGGACTGCGTGCCGGCACACGCCCCCGACCATCCCGTGAACGACGAACCCGGCTCCGCGCTGGCCGTCAGCGTCACCGGGGTGCCCGCGGCGTACGTCTCGGAGCAGTCCGGCCCGCAGTCGATGCCCGAGGGGACGCCGGTCACCCGCCCGGACCCGGCGCCCGCTCGCAAGACCGTCAACGTGTAACCCGCGCCGTAGGTGAACGACGCCGGCAGCACCACACGCCCGCCGCCTGTTTCCACCGACACGTCGACCACGCCGGAAGCGCCGACCGGGGTCGTAGCCGTCAGCGTGGTGGCGCTGCTGACCGAGACCGCCGTGGCCTGGACCCCGCCGAACCGCACCGTGGTGAAGGACTGGACGAACTCTGTTCCGGAGACCGTGACCGTCGTACCGCCGGACGTGGGTCCCCCGACGGGAGCAATCGCCGTGATGGTCGGCGGGCCGGCATCCAGGACCCGCACGCCGCCGATGATGCCGGCGTAGACGAAGCGGCGCGGGCCGTCCTCAACCGCGAGCGAGTGCACCCAGCGGCCGGGGCCCACGTTGGCCCAGGTCGCGCCCCCGTCGGCGGACCGCCACACACTACTGGCACCGCCGGCGTAGAGCCCGCCCGCGCTGTCGACGGCGACCGACGTCAGGTTGCTGATCGGCAAGGCCACCGGCGCCCACGACGCGGCGCCGTCGGTACTCCTGAACAGCCCGCTGCCCGTGCCGGCGTAGAGCGTGCCCCCAGGCGCCCGCACGATCGCTCGAACGTCCAGAACCCCCAGGCCGGCGTTGACAGGGCCCCAGTTGAGGCCGCCGTTGGTCGTCTTGAAGACGCCGCCGCTCTCACTGGCGGCGTAGACGACGCTGGCCGACTCCAGGGCGAACGCGTTGACGTTCGCCGTGATGCCGCTTGACGCCAACGACCAGGTCGACCCGCCGTTCGTGCTCCTGTAGACGTAGTTGGTGCCCGAGAAGAGGTGGGCCGAGTAGAGCGTGCTGGCGCCATCGTGGGCGAGCGCCCGCACGTAGAGGTTGCCGAGGCCGTTGCTGGACTTCGTCCAGTGGGCGCCCCCGTCGGTGCTGCGGAAGACGCCTTCGCCCTGGGTACCGGCGAAGATCTCGCCGGGACCGATCGCGATGGTGTCGACAGAGAGAGAGGCCAGGCCGGTGTTGGCGTAGCTCCAGATCGCGCCGCGATCGACGGACTTCGCCACGCCGCCGCCGAACACCGCGGCGTAAAGGGCGCCCGACCCGTCGCGCGCCAACGATCGCACCCAGGTGGCGACGAGACCCGTGTTCGCCGGCGCCCACGACGCCCCGCCCTTGGTCGTCTTGAACACGCCGGCGTAAGTGCCCAGGTACACCGCCCCGGAACCGTCGCTGGCGACCGAGTACATCTGGGTCGGCGGCAGTCCGATCATCACGGGTGAGAACGAAACGCCACCGTTGGTCGATCGTGACACGAGGGTCGGTCCAGCCGCGACGAGTTCGCCGTCGGCCGGCGCCGTCATCGAGACGGCGCAAGCACTGCCGCCCGTGAGCGTCCACGCACCGCTGCCCACCGGCCGCCGGTACACCTGGCAGCCGTTGACGGCGTCCTGCACGGCGTAGACGAAGTTCGCGTCCATCGTCAGTGCACGACCCGACTTCGGACCGTTCACTGGGGAGAAGTCCCCCGCCGGCACGCCGTTGACGTCCAGATCCGCCTCGAACACGCCGGACGCGGCGCCGACGTACATGCGCGACCGCGCGCGATCGACGAGCAGGGCCCAGACGCCGGAACTGACGTTGGTGGAGGTCCACTTGGTCGACGAGCCGGCCACGTCGCTGATGTGGAACAGTCCACTGACCGTGCCCGCCCATACGTGGCTGTCGGTCGTGGCAACGGCGCGGATCTCGCCGCTCAGGATGGTTCCGACGCGGCTGCCGCCCTGGCGGCAGACGCCCCCGCCATCCGTACCCCAGTACATGGCGAGGCTCCCGACGGCCAGCGACGTCGCGTCGAGGTTACAGCGCAGGTCGAACTGGCTCCAATTCGCCGCGCCGTTGGTGGTGCGGAACAGGCCGGCGCCATAGGTCGCCGCCACCACCTCTCCTGGCCCGGTGACCAGCAGCGCGCGCACTTCGCCGCCTTCGGGTCCTGCCGTGGCCCACTGGTTCTGCGCCACGGCCGTGCGAGGTCCGATGGCGGACAGCGCGGCGGCGAACCCGGCCGCTACCGCCAGCCGCCGCCTCCCACTGCTCGTCGTCACCGTCAGTCCCGGGCGTCGCAGAGGACCGTCCCGGCGCCACATGGCGTGAACGGCCGCCGAGAGGTCATCCTGCGATTCGGTACCCGCACCAGACAGCGGTGGCATGGTCGCTCCCTTCCGGCCCGCGCAGGGGGCGTCGCGTCAACCGCGACTGCCGCACGCGCGCCGCGTGACCCGGTCCCCCGGCAGGCCTGCTGTGAGGGGCGCACGTGCCGCTGACGATGCCTGATCGAGGATTCTCATGTCGGTCGCAGCCCTGCCGGCGGCAGCGACGGAGCGACTCGACGCGCGGAACCGACGTGACGAGGTCGACAGAGCGCCGCCGGCGACTGATCCGATGCGCGGCGCGGTATGGACCGGCGTAACGTGGGTCGCGAACGGTACGACCCACACCAGGTTCAGGCGGGTGGCGCGATGCAGGGCCCGCGCGCGGGCGTCGGTGCGAAAACCCATCGCGGTCCGGCCGCCGCGGGGGCAGTTGAACGCCTCGGACGCGATCAGTGCATCCGGCTCTCGCCGGACGCCGCGGGCGTCAACTCGAGAATCACACAGCGGGCGGGGCGCACAGCATACACCCAACCTCAGCCATGCGGCAATACTGCCGGCTCGCCCGAACACCCCGTCCGGGCTGGTGCACGTCGCCCGCTCGACGACGATCGGCGCCCGGTCGTGCGACTTCACGACGGCCCCGAAGCCGCACCCCATCGCCGCGGGAAGGTGCTGGCACACCCGCACCGTGAGCCGGCCGTGCCCCTCCACGGTGGCCGGACCGTCCGAGGCGCTTCCCTGATCGATTGCTAGCAGTCCGTGGTGGAAGTGCCGCGTCGCACCGAGACGGGCGCGGCGCCCGGCTGGCCAGGCGCGATGACCGAGAATACGGCCAGTACTTGAGGGAGGAGCAACGCCGCCAGCCGGGATGCCCCGCCCGTCGAATGCAGCGCCACTTTCGCCACGGGCTGCTAGCGCAGCCGCGTCGCCAGCGCGTTGGTGCCTGCTGCCCAGGGCTGTCGGACCGCGTCCCAGTACATCGCGCGCTCGACGACGATGGCCGCCGGCTCGGCGCCCAGGCTCTCGACGATCGCCCCGAAGCGGCGGCCGGCGGCTTCCGGGAAGAGCGCGCCGACGGGCACGTTGAAGCGGCTGTGCGCCGGCAGATCCCGGTACGTCTGCTCGGCGCTCGCACCGTTCTCGAAGAGCAACGTCACCTTGACGTCGGCCGGCGTCGCCGACGTGTTGGCGACCAGGATGTAGGTCTCGAGGTTGCGGCTGGCGTCCACCTCGCCCTCGGCCAGCGCCCACTGCGTGCCCGTGCTGGTCGCGCCCGCGGAGTTGTGCGCCTCGTGCCACGTCCAGAAGTCGCCCGGCCACCACATCGCCCGCTCCACGATGATCGGCACCCCGTTGGTCGATTCCACCGTGGTCGAAACGGCCGTGTCGGCCAGCACGAGCCCGCTGCCCGGGATGTCCTCGAGGTCGACCCAGATGTTGAAGCGGGAGTTGGGCGCGACGGTGTCGTCCTTCTGGTAGCGCCGCCCGTCCGGCAGCAGGTAGGTCGCCCTGACCTGCGCCACCTCCGACGCCGGGTTCGCAATCAGCACGAACAGGTCGAAGTACGGGCCCGTCGCCCCTTCGGCCAGGAACCACGTCGTCGAAGGCGCCGTGACGCCGGCGCTCTCGTGGCCCGCATTGAAGGTGCGGCCCTGACTCGACAGGTACATCGCCCGCTCGACGATGATCGGGGTCCGGTCGAGCGATTCGATGACGGCGCTCACGTCGCTCGCCGCCAGCGCGCGCCCGAGCCCCGGGAACTCCTGGATGTTCACCCAGATGGTCTGGCGGGTGTGGGCCGCCAGGTCGTAGTCCTTCTCGATCGGCGGGTCGAAGGGCCGCAAGTACCGCACGCGCACGGTGGTTGGCGTGTTGCCCGGGTTCTGCAGCAGGTAGAACAGGTCGAACCCGCTGTGGGTGGCGCCCTCGGCCAGGTACCACGTGGGCGATGGCCCCTCCACGGCCGTCTCGGCGTGCGCCCCGTACCGACCGCCGACGTCCCACGTCATCGTCCGATCCACCACCAGCGGCTGATCCGACTCCACCACCGTCGCGAACTCGGCCGGCTGCCCGCCGAAGCTGACTCGTGGGTCGACCGTGACGCGCGTGTGCGCCGGCACGGGGACGGCCGCGGCCACCGGAGCAGCGTCGGCGCGCTGGTACGTCAGCAGCGCCGTCGTCGGCAGGTTGCCGGGGTTCAGCAGCGCCAGGCGCGTGTCGAGGAAGCCGGTGCTGGCGCCTTCCGCCAGGTAGCGGCGGAACACCGGCACGGACGGTGCCCCGGCCTGCACGACGGTCACTTCCCGGCCGGCGATGGTGAGGCGGCCCGGGCGCGGCCCGCCGGCGTTGGCGGAGGCCGAGAACGTGACGGTGCCCGATCCCGTTCCGCTGCCGCCCGCATCGAGGCGCAGCCACGGGCTCGACGATCCGACCGTGGCGGTCCACGAGCACGACGGCCGTGACGTCGTCACCGATACCGTAGCTGTGCCACCCGCCGCCGCCAGAGACGCCGAGTCAGGCGTCACCGTGAACGTGCACTCGGCCGTGGCCGGATCGATGATGGTCACCGTGTAGCGGTAGTCTCTCGTCACGCCGCCAACCTTCACGTTGCGCACTTCGACGGTGACGTCCAGATCGGCCATGCCCGCGCCCCTGGCGATGGCTGCCGGCTCCCAGCCGAGCGTGTTGTCGCCGTAGCCGTTGGCCAGCGGCAGCTGCGACACGGCGATGGGCGAGCCGCCCGCGCTCATCACGACGGTGGCCATGGAGAAGTCGACCGAACTTCCCGTGTTCACCGAGAACGACCATCGCGGATACACCAGCTGGTAGGGCACGTAGCCGGCCGTCGGCCACGCCACGAAGTCGGGCGCGGCGGGTCGCGCCCCGAAGTTGCCGATCACCCAGAGATCGTTGGCGTTGCTCGTGGAGCCGGTTCCCATCTCCACCTGGCGTGGATACAGCACCCAGCGGCGGTGCCCGAGCGCCTGGTTGTTGCCGCCGGGATCCTCGACGTAGAGCGCGATAGCGGCCGGCCCCGCTGCGCCCAGCGCCAGATTCGACTTGCCCGCGGCCTCGGCGCCGTCCGCCGAATAACACTTCCAGTTGGTGGGCGGACTGTGACTGAGGGCCCTGTTGGCCGACATCATCAGCGCAGCCTGCTGGGCCTTGGCGTCCTTCGCGGTGTTGTGCGGCAGCGCCGCGGGCAGCCGCGTCATCGCCCTGAAGTAGTTGACCATCGCCATCGTGGCGTCGGCGTAGGCTTCCGAGGTCGTGCCCGCCGTGCAGGTGTCGGTGCTACCGGTCCAGCCCGACGGCACCTGGCGGGATGCCACGTAGGTGTTGTAGTAGAGCGAGACGACGGCCTGCCGGTCCGACGGGTCGATGGGTGACAGGGCGGCGTCGGCCGGCGCCGCCGCCGTTTCGGCCAGCAACCGCAGGTCAGTCACCCGGGGCGCGGGGCCGAGCGTCGGCTCCGCGGGAACCTGCGCCCGCGCGCCGCAAACGCCGAGGGCCAGGATCAGGACACTGGAACTGACGACGTGACGCGACGAGTGAGTCATGATGGCGGGCGCCGGCCAACGGGCGCCGGGGCTGACGCCAACTCTGCAAGGCCGACGCCAGCGTCACGGGGCCGGAAATCGAAGCTCGCCGCATCCCGGCCGGAGCACGGCCTCGACAATGGTGAAATCACGAGGAGGAACAGCGACGATTTTCGTCGGTTGCGGCGTGACTTGTGAACCGCGGGGTGCAGACTGCGCACGCGCGCTGGCCCGGCGCGTCGCCTCGAGCGTCACGCCGGAGGAGGCCGAGGCCTGCCTGCGCACGCCGATTGCCGATGACGAACGCGCCGGCGTGCTGGACCAGGTTCGCTGGTGCACGCGGCGACATCCCACCGGCCTGCAGCGCCTGGCATACGTGAGCCGGGCCACGGCGCGCTGGCGCGCCGGGAGATCCAGGCAGGACCGGCCCTGACGATCTGCGGCGCCCGGCGGCGCCGTTACCAGGCGATGGCTGCTTCGACCGCCTCGCCCACCGAACGGACAGGCACCAGCTCGCAGCCGGCGGGGGCTTCCTCGGGCGGGCAGTTGCCCTCGGGGAGGATCACGCGCGAGTAGCCCAGTTGCGCCGCCTCGCGCACGCGCAGCGGCCCCTGTGTGGTGCTGCGGACCTCGCCGGCGAGCCCGACCTCGCCAAACAGCGCCGTGCGCTCGACCAGCGGCCGGTTGCGCACGCTCGAGACGAGCGCCGTCACCACCGCGAGATCGGCCGCCGGTTCCGCCACCGACAGGCCGCCGGCGACGTTGACGAACACGTCCTCGGCGACGAGGTTCAGGCCCGCGCGCTTCTCGAGCACCGCGAGCAGCAGCGTGAGGCGGTTGCGGTCGAGACCGCTGGTCATGCGCTGCGCGTTGCCGTAGGTCGACGTGCTCACCAGCGCCTGCACCTCGACGAGCAGCGGCCGCGACCCCTCCAGGCAGCACAGCACGGCGGATCCGGGCGTGGCCTTCGGCCGCTGCGAGAGGAACAGCTCCGACGGGTTCGGCACCGCGCGCAGCCCGCGTCCCGTCATCTCGAACACGCCCAGTTCGCTCACGGCGCCGAAGCGGTTCTTCACGGCGCGGACGATGCGATAGGCCTGGTGGCGTTCGCCCTCGAAATAGAGCACGGTGTCGACGACGTGCTCGAGCACCTTGGGGCCCGCAAGGCTGCCGTCCTTCGTGACGTGACCGACGATGAAGGTGGGCAGGTTACGTCCCTTCGCCGTGAACAGCAGCTGTGTCGCGCACTCGCGCACCTGCCCGACGCTGCCGGGCGCCGACTGCATCTTCAGCGAGAACACGGTCTGTACCGAGTCGACGATGAGCAGCGCCGGCTCCAGGCGTCCCACCTCTTCCAGCACGCGCTCGAGGCACGTCTCGGCGAGCAGGTAGAGCGGCGCGCGGCCGACGCCGAGGCGCTCGCCGCGCGACTTGATCTGGTGGGACGACTCCTCGCCCGAGCAGTAGAGCACCGGGGCGCGCTGCGCGAAGGCGGCCGCCACCTGCAGCAGCAGCGTCGACTTGCCGATGCCGGGCTCCCCACCGAGCAGGACCATGGATCCCGGCACGATGCCGCCCCCCAGCACGCGATCGAACTCGCCGACGCCAGACGTGATCCGTTCGGCCACGACGAGATCGACGTCGGCGTAGAGTTGCGCGCCCGGATCGGAGGTGAGGCCAGGCCTGGCGCCGGGACCCGATGCCGGCAGCGGCGGCGCGAGCTTCTCCTCGACGATCGTGTTCCACGCGCCGCAGTCGCCGCAGCGGCCCATCCACTTCTGGTGCTGCGCGCCGCATTCCTGACAGACGAAGACGGTCTTGGGGGGTTTCATTGGGGCTTGGGGCTTGGGGCTTGGGGCTTGGGGCTTGGGGCCTGGGGCCTGGGGCTTGGGGCTTGGGGCTTGGGGCCTGAGGCTTGAGGCTTGGGGCTTGAGGCCGGGTCGACTCGCTCCGCACTTCACTGGGCGCTCGAGGCGGCCGTCACACGTACTCCCGCTCGATGCGCGGGCCGAGGCGGCAGAGCAGTTCCCACGGGTGGGTGCCGACGGTGGCCGCCACCTCGCGCACCCCGATCTCCTCCTCGCCCTGCCGGCCGACGATCACCACCTCGTCGCCCGGCGTCACGTCGTGGCCCGTGACATCGAGCATCATCGAGTCCATGCACACCGAGCCGATCACCGGCACGCGTCGCCCCCGGACCAGCGCCACGCCCCGGTTGGCGAGGCGCGTGTCGATGCCGTCAGTGTAGCCGGCCGGAACGATGGCCACGACCTGGTCGCCCGCCGCGGTGTAGCGTGCGCCGTAGCCGACGTGGTCGCCGGGGCGCAGGCCCTTCACCGCCACCACGCGGCTGTGCAGCGACATGACGGGCTCCAGCGGCAGCGTCGTGAAGCCGGGCGGCGGCACGACGCCGTAGAGCAGCAGCCCGGGGCGCACGGCGTCGAACCAGACGCGCTCGTCGCGCAGCAGTGCGCCGCTCTTCGCCGCATGCCGCATCGCCCCGGTCACGCCCAGCGCGGCGCAGGTCCGCAGCGCCTCGTCGAAGCGCGCGCGCTGCTCGTCGTAGAGCGGGTGCTCGAAGTCGTCGGCCGTCGCAAACTGCGTGTAGACGCCGGTCACCTCGATCGCCGCGTGCGCCAGCACCGTGGGCAGGGTGTCGCGCAGGCCATCGCTGCGGAGGCCGAAGCGGTGCATGCCGGTGTCGATCTTCACGTGACACGGCACCCGCACGCCGCGGGTCGCGGCGGCGGCGGCGAGTTCGGCCGCGGCCTCCGGCGCCGCGACGGTCGGGATCAGGCGGTGTTCGAAGATGCCGGCGACCGGTCCGGCCGCCACGGCGCCCAGGACGAGGATGGGCCGGGTGATGCCGGCCTCGCGCAGTTCGGCGCCCTCCCCCACGTCGGCCACGGCGAACATCGGCGCACCCGCAGCGGCCAGCGCCCGCGCCACGCGCGCGGCGCCGTGCCCGTAGCCGTCGGCCTTCACGACGGCGATCACGCGCGGGGCCCGCCGGCCGGAGACCGCCGCCGTCTGCTCCAGGAAGGCCGTCAGGGCCTGGCAGTTGCGCGCCAGCGCGCCGAGATCCACGATCGCGCGGGTGGGCCGCACGGCTACTCCTGCTGCGGGTACGGGTTCCGTTCGAGGTTCTCGAAGCGCGTGTACTCGTTGATGAAGGCGAGCTTCACGGTGCCGATCGGTCCGTTGCGCTGCTTGCCGACAATGATCTCGGCGATGCCGTCGTCTTCCTCGTCCTCGCCCTTGTACACGGCCGGGCGGTAGATGAAGAGCACGACATCCGCATCCTGTTCGAGCGAGCCGGAGTTGTGGCTCACGATGCCGTCCGCCAGCCAGCACGCAGGGCCGGGCACCGTGAGGTCGTAGACGGTGTCGGTGCCGGCGGGCTCGACGGCCACCACCTCGTCCCAGAACAGCGGGGAGCCGGCCCACTGACGGAGCGGTTCGCTGTCGAGGTGCTGCGCATAGTCGGCCACCGCGGCACGCGTCGGCGCGAAGGCAGAGTGCGCATGCCCGCCGCAGGACATGCCTCGCCGCGCCGCCATCGCCCGTTGCGACACGCCGCCGCGGCGCATCTCCTCGCGCACCATCGTGAAGACCTCCCGCGGGAGCGTGTCGACATTCGGGTTCGTCGTGGCCGCGCTCACCCTCGCGTCGAGTAGGGCGGCCCGCGCGTCCGACCACGCGGGGATCGCCGAGACCTCGGGCAGTTCGCGCGCCAGGGCCACCCGCTCCCCGGGCGCCAGGGCATCGACACGCGTCCAGCCGGCGGAGCCAAGCACGCGATGCCTGCCCGTCGCCCTCAGCCGGCGACCGCTCGCGAGCAGCACCCGAAACACGGGTCGCTCGCCCACCATCCACACCCGGTCGCTTCGGGCGGCCACCACTCGATGTGCGCCATCCACGGCCAGCACTTCCGGCGTCTGGCCCACGAGGCCGGCAATCGGCACGCGCCGGCCATCGGCGAGCATCACGAGGGTGTCGCCCGTCACGCACTCCCGCAGGTCGGAGAGCAGCGGCCGGTGATCCGAGCGCGTGTCGGGTGCGCGCGAGAGCTGCGACAGCGCGACGACCGGCACGTGCAGTTCCTTGGCGAGCGCCTTGAGCGACCGGGAAATCGAGGCGATCTCGAGCTGGCGGTTCTCGAAGCGGCCGCGCCCCTGCATGAGCTGCACGTAGTCGACGATGAGCAGGTCGAGGCCCTGGTCGGCCTTGAGCTGCCGTGCCTTGGCACGCATCTCGAGCACACCGATCGACGCCGTGTCGTCGATGAAGATGCGGGCGTCGGTGAGCACGCCGAGCGCCTCGGTGATCCGGCCCCAGTCGGCGGTGTTGATCCGGCCGGTGCGGAGCCGGTGCGCGTCGATCCGGGCCTCGGCGGTGAGCAGCCGCATGAAGAGCTGCTCTTTCGACATCTCGAGCGAGAAGAACCCGACCGCCCCCTTGCCGGCGCGCATGCCGACGTGGCTGGCGATGTTGAGCACGAAGCTGGTCTTGCCCATCGACGGGCGGGCCGCGACGATGACGAGATCCGAGGGCTGCAGGCCGGAGGTGACGGTGTCGAGCTCCGTGAAGCCGGTGGGCACGCCCGTGATGGCGCTGCCGTGGCTCTGCAGCGCCTCGAGCGTGGCGAAGCCGTCGCGCACGACGGCGGAGAGCGGCACGAACCCCGACCGGACCGCATCGTCGGAGATCTCGAAGATCTGCCGCTGCGCGGCGTCCAGTTGCTGGTCGGCCTCGTCCTCGCTGGAGTAGGCGTCGGTGAGGATCTGGTTCGCGGAGACGATCAGCCGGCGCCGCGTCGACTTCTCCTTGACGATGCGGGCGTAGTGCTCGACGTTGGTCGCGCGCGGCACACCGTCGGTGAGCGCGGCGACGTAGGCCGCGCCGCCCACCTCCTCGACCTGCCCCGTACGGCCGAGTTCCTCGACCAGCGTCACGAAGTCGATCGCCTGCCCGCGCTGGCTGAGCGCCACCATCCGGTCGAAGACGATGCGGTGCGCGGCGCGGAAGAAGTCGGTGCTGTCAATCAGGACCGTGGCCGCGTTGATCGCCTCGTTGCGGATCAGGATCGCCCCGAGCACGGCGCGCTCGGCGTCGAGATTGTGCGGCAGCGTGCGCGGGATCTCGTCGGACATCGGAAACAGCGGTGACTGAGGACGCGAGGGCGCGGGAAGGCGATCCTACCCGCGTCGTGAGCGCCGGGCAAGGCCGCGTGCGGGATGGCGGACGCTGCCCCCGATCGCCGTACAGACGACGGGCGCCAGCCGCGAACGCTGGCGCCCGTCGCTGGTCGCCGGGACGCGCGGGTCGGACCCGCGGCTGCCGTCAGCCTTCCCTGACCACCTGCACGGCGATGGTCGCCGTGACGTCTCGGTGCAGCCGGACGGGCACCTGATGATCGCCGAGCGTCTTGATCGGATCCGGCAGCTGGATGCGCCGGCGATCGATCTCGATCCCCTGGGCGGCGAGCACCTCGGCGATGTCGGTGGAGGTCACCGACCCGTAGAGTGTCTCGGTCTCGCCCACGCGCCGCGCGATCACGCAGACGACGGCGGCCAGGCGAGCGGCCAGCTGTTGGGCGACGGCTCTCTCCTCGGCCGCGCGAATCACCGCGATCTTCTTGATGTGCTCGATCTGCCGCCTGTTGCCCGCCGTCACCGGCATCGCGAGCTGGCGTGGCAGCAGGTAGTTGCGGGCGAAGCCCGGCGCCACGCGGACGATGTCGCCGCGGTGGCCGAGGTGCTCGACGTCCTCCTTGAGAATCACTTCGATCATGGTGGGTCCTCCGGAGGCCTCAGTCGGTGACGTAGGGGATCAGGGCGAGCTGGCGCGCCCGCTTGATGGCGAGCTGCAGCTTGCGCTGATGCGTGGCGCAGGTGCCCGAGAGGCGGCGGGGCTGGATCTTGCCGCGCTCGGGAATGAAGGCCGACAGCATCCGCACGTCCTTGTAGCTGATGGTGTCGATCTTCTCCACGCAGAACTTGCACACGCGCCGGCGCCGGAACATCCCGCGGCGTCCGCCCTTCTCGTCGCGGCGGCCGCGACCGCCGCCGCCGCCCGATCGCTGCCCGCCACCGAAGCCCGAGCCGCCCGACGACGCTCCGCCGCCCGACTGTGAATTGGAATGCTGTTCAGCCATGACTTACGCCTCCGCCGGCGCTTCGGGCGCCTCGGTCTCGGGGTTGGTGGTCGCCGGCGTGTCCTCGCCCGGCTCGGGCAGCGGCGGGAGCCCGCGCGCCGCGCGCCGCCGCGCGCTCTCCTGCTGGCGGGCCGACTTGCGGCGCGCCGCGACCGCCTCGACTTCGTCGACGCGGACGACGATGTGGCGGATCACGCGGTCGCTCACCTTGAGCCGGCGATTCAGCTCGCGCACCATCGTGGGCGGTCCCGAGAGCACCTCGAGCACGTAGATGCCTTCCTTGTACGGCCCGATCTCGTACGCCAGCTTTCGCCGTCCCCACTGTTCGGACCTGACCAGCGCGCCATCCAGGCGCGTGACGATGCCTTCCACCAGCGCGTGCAGGTCGGCGAGCTCCTGCTCGGACGACTCCGGCACGGCGATGTAGATGAGTTCGTACTGTCGTGCGCTCATTCGGTCTCCTTCTGGACTGAACGGCCGGCGCACCATGCGCCGGCAAGGAGCAGTGTGTGGGCCCGGTCGCCCGGGCCGTCTGTCGGGAACGCGCTACTCCACCGTCTCGGTTCCCTCCGTCGTCTTCGGCCCGGCGTTGAAGCGGTTCATCGCCTCGAGCACGCCGGCCTCGACGAAGCATTCCGCGGCATCGGCCGCCAGCACGATGGCCTCCCGCAGGGTCTCGCGCTCCTCGGCCGGCACGCGCGCGAGCACGTGGTCGGCGAGGTCGCGCCGCGGATCGCCGCGGCCCACGCCGACGCGCAGCCGCGGAAACGCGTCGGTCCCGAGCTGGCCGATGATCGACTTCAGCCCGTTGTGCCCGCCGGCCGAGCCTCGCGCCCGCAGCCGCAGCCGCCCGGACGGCAGGCTCACGTCGTCGAGAATCACCAGCAGCGCCTCGGGCTCCACCTTGTAGAAGCGCTGCAGGTCGCTCACGGCCCGGCCGCTGAGGTTCATGAACGTCAGCGGCTTCACCAGCAGCACGTCACGCTCCGGCCGCCGCACGCGCGCCACCAGCGCATCGGCCGGCGCCGGCCCGAACGACACGCGATGCCGCCGGGCAATCTCGTCCACCACGCCGTACCCGATGTTGTGGTAGGTGTCGCGGTAGCGCGGGCCGGGGTTGCCGAGGCCGACGAGCAGGACCACGGCGCCGTCCGGCTACTCGGCCTTCTCGGACTTGCCCTTCTTGATCACCTCGGGCTCGGTGCCGGGTGTCGCCGCGGCCGGTTCGGCGGCCCCCTCGGCCGGCTCCTCGGTGCCGCGCGGCGCCGTCACGTGGACGAGCATCACGTCGCCGTCGGTGACCGGCTCCCAGAGCGCATCCTTCGCGACGTCGCGCACGCGCACGCCCTGGCCGATCATCAGCTCGGTGACGTCCACCACGATCTGCTCGGGGATCTGCGTCGGCAGCACCTCGATCGCCACCTCGCGCGTGAGGAACTCGACCACGCCGTTCTGCTGCTTGACGCCCTTGGACTCGCCGGTGAGGTGCACCTGCACGGTCACCGTGATCGGCCGGTCCATCGCCAGCCGGTAGAAGTCGGCGTGCAGCAGGTGCTTCCTGATCGGGTCGAGCTGGAACTCCTTGACGAGCACCATCCCCGCGCTGCTGCCGTCGACGCTGAGGTCGATCAGCGTGTTCACGCCGGATTCCGAGTGGAGGATGCGCGACAGCGCCTTCGGCTCGATGGCGATCGGCACGGCCGCGCCCTGCCCTCCGCCGTAGACGACGCCGGGGATCTGCCCGGCGACGCGCAGGCGCCTGGCCTCGTTCTTGCCCCTGGTGTCGCGCTTCACTGCGTTCAACGTGGCTGCCATGATCTTCTTCTGCTTTCCTGCGTGACGTCCTAGACGAAGAGCGAGGACACCGAGGTTTCCTCGTGGATGCTGCGAATCGCCTGCCCGAGCAGGCGCGCCACCGAGAGGCACTTCACCTTCGGCGACCTCTCCTCGATCCCGTCCTGCGGGATCGTGTTGGTGACGATGAGCCGATCGATCGGCGCCTGCTGGATGCGATCGAGCGCGTCAGCCGACAGCACGCCGTGTACGGCGCACGCGATCACGCGCGCGGCCCCGTTGGCCTTGAGCGCCGTGGCCGCCTTCGTGATCGTGCCGGCCGTGTCGATGATGTCGTCCTGCAGGACGCAGGTGCGGCCCTGCACGTCGCCGACCACGTGCATCACCTCCGACACGTTGGTCTCGGCGCTGCGCCGCTTGTCGACGATTGCCAGCTCCGCGTTGAGCCGCTTGGCGTAGGCGCGGGCGCGTTCGGCGCCGCCGGCGTCGGGCGACACCACCGTCAGGTTCGGGAACTGCTGCCGCGCGAGGTAGTCGATGATCACCGGCGCCGCAAACAGGTGATCCACCGGGATGTCGAAGAACCCCTGGATCTGCGCCTTGTGCAGGTCCATCGTCAGCACGCGGTGCGTGCCGGCCGCGCTGAGCAGGTTCGCCACGAGCTTGGCCGAGATCGGCACGCGGGGACGATCCTTGCGATCCTGGCGCGCGTAGCCGTAGTAGGGCACGACGGCCGTGATGCGCCACGCCGACGAGCGGCGGAACGCGTCGATCATGATGCACAGCTCGACGAGGCTTGCATCCACCGGCCGGCACGTCGGCTGGATCACGAAGACGTCGGTCCCGCGGATGTTCTCGTCGATCTGGAACGAGACCTCGGTGTCGGGAAAACGATGGAGCCTCGCCTGCCCCAGGGGAGCGCCAAGGAAGTCCGCGATCTCCCGCGCCAGTTGCGGGTGCGCGCTGCCGGAGAAGATTTTCAGCTCGGCCCGGTGCATACCACTGGGGTGCTGCCGTCGATGGCGGCGGACTGCGTGTCGGGCGCGCGGCACGCGAACTTGGCTGGGGCGGGAGGATTCGAACCTCCGGTAACGGGATCCAAAGTCCCGTGCCTTACCAGCTTGGCCACGCCCCATCTCCGCGAGCCCCAACGCTCGCCCAGGCGTGCGCGCCGTCTGCCCCGCCACGCCCGCCGGACCGCCACCGATCCACGCGCCGCCTGCGGCCGGCCGCGCCCCGTGGAAGGCAAACCCTCGGTCCCTGCGTGCGCTGCCTGGGCAGGCACAAACGCGCAGTGTACACGAAGCGCCGAGCCGCCGGCAACGATTCTGGCGAGCCCCCCCCCCCCCGACCAAAGCGGCCGGGCGCTCAGGCGATGAAGCGGGACCGCACGTAGGCGGCGCGCGCGATCGTCGTCGTGCGCAGCACCCGCACGGCGCCACCCTCCAGCGCCGCAGCCGCACGGTCGGCGAGTGCCGGATCGTGGAACAGGCCGAACACGACCGACCCGCTGCCGGTCATCGCCGCCACCCGCGCACCGAGGCGCCGCAGGCGGGCCCCGAGCACGGGCAGGCCCGGGTGGGCCGCGCCCGCCGCGCGCTCCAGATCGTTGCGGCAGGCCGAGGCGGGCCCGGCCGGCACCGACCCGGGCCAGCACGCCGCCACATCGGCCACCGCATCGTGGAGGCCATAGACGTGCGCGGTCGACAACCCGAAGGCCGGCTGCACCAGGACGACCTCCGACGCCGGCAGGTCGGGCAACGGCGTGAGGACGTCACCGCGGCCCGTGCCGAGCACGGTCCCGCCCACGAGGAAATACGGCACGTCGGCGCCAACGCGTGCCGCGGCCGCCAGCACCCGGGCATCGTCCTCGGCGACAGCCCATTGCCGGGCCAGCCCGGCCATGACCGCCGCCGCGTCGCTGCTGCCGCCACCGAGACCGGCGGCCGCGGGAATGCGCTTCTCCAGCGTCACGTGCCACCCCGCCGGCTCACCGGGTCGACCCAGGGCCTGCCACAACACGTCCACGGCTTTCGCGCAGAGGTTCGCCCGCCCGCCCGGCACCCCAGGATCGTCGGCGGTCACTTCCAGCGGACCGTCGTGCGCCTCCAGCGTCACGACATCGTGCAGGGCCAGCGACTGAAAGATGGTGGAGATGTCGTGATAGCCATCGGGCCGCCGCCGCGTGACGCGCAGGTCGAGGTTGATCTTGGCGTGAGCCCGCAGGCGCATCATCGGGATCCCTCCGGCGACAGACGCGTCAACGCGCCGCCAGCGGGCTCGACCGGCGCAGGTCGTCGAGCGAGATCGGTTCGGCGCCGGCCGGCACGCGCACGTGCAACGCCTCGGGCCCGAGCGGCACGCCGGTCTCGACCTGTGCGAGCCGCAACTGCAGATCGACGACGCCCCCTGCGAGCTCGCGATGGATGCGAACGAGCCGCGGACGCCGGTCGGCGGCGAACTCGCCGTAGCCGACTCGAAGGGCGCCGCCCGCCGCGGCGATCTCGCCAGACACCAGCCGGGGTGCGTCCGGCAGATCCTGCACGACCGCGCGCGCCGAGCCACCAAGCGTCACGAGCCAGAAGGCGCCGGCCGACATGCCGCCGGCGGCCTCGCCCTCCGCCACGCAACCCGAGAGCAGCGCCAGCACCTCACCGGGATCCACGCGCAGCCCCGCGAGCGCATCGAGCACTTCGCTGGCCGGCGCATCGCGCAGCACCTGCTGCTGCCGCGCCAGCAACAGCGTGGCCCGGCCGTTCTCGGCGACGAGCACGAACAGCGGCTCGCCGAAGGGTGCCAGCGCCTCGATGCGGAGCCGGCCGGCGCGGTCGGCACCGACCAGCAGCCGGCCGCGCACGCGATCGTGGCCGAGGCGCCCGCTCACCGACACCGCGGCCGTCGCGGCGTCGACGGCACGACAGGCTGCCGAGGCGCGCTCGTAGGCGATCAGGGCCGCGCCAGAGGGTACCGGCGCACCCGATGGCCACGTGATGCCGCCGATCGGCGCGCACGCGTTCAGTGCGGCGCACGCCAGGCCGAGCGCCATCCGCCAGAGCCCGGTCCCTTCAGCGCCGGCGCCGCGCATTCTCGATCTTCTTCCTGATCGCGGCGAGATCCACCTGATCGCCGTCGCCCGCCACGGCGCGCTCCCACGCCGCCACGGCGGCCTCGCGCTCCTCGAGGGCAGACAGCACGTCGCCCCAGTGATCCTGCACGACCGAGTTGCGCGGCAACTGGGCGGCGGCAGGCTCGAGCGAGGCGCGCGCCTTCGCGAGGTCCCCCTTCCTGAACCAGGCCCATCCCAGGCTGTCGAGGTACGACGGGTTGCCGGCATCCTCGGCCAGTGCCGCCTCGATGAGCGTCACGGCCTCGTCCAGGCGCTGTCCCTGCTCCACCAGCATGTAGCCCAGGTAGTTCAGCGTGGGGGCGTGGTGCGGGTCGCGCGCCAGCACGCCGCGGAACGCCCGCTCGGCGTCAGCGAAACGCTTCTGCTGCTCCAGCAGGGCGCCGCGCTGGAACGGCACGTCGAGGTCGTCGGCGAAGGCCGTCTCGGCCTCGTCCAGCACCTGGTGCGCCTCGGGCCAGCGCCTGGCCTGACCGAGCACGGTCGCCAGCGCCAGCGACAGCGAGACGTCAGGGCCACGTGAGAGACGCTCGCGCAGCAGCCGGACGGCCTCCTCGGGACGATCGCTCTCCCGCAGGGCCTGCGCCTCGAGGCGGGTGAAGCGCGTGTCGCCGGGGTTCCGCCCGGCGCCCTCCCTGGCGATGGCGATGGCCGCGTCGTACCGGCCAGCGGCGATCTGCGCCTGGGCGAGGTAGAGATCGGCGAGGCCCTCGCCGGGCGCGAGCCCGCGCGCCCGCTCGAAGGTGGCCACGGCTCGCTCGAACTGCCCCAGTTCCTGGTAGGCGTAGCCCAGCCGGATGAGCGCGGCGAGGTACATGCGGTTGCCGGCGGCCGTCGCGTCGGACGCCGGGGCGACCACCGGCTCGAGCGTCCGGACCACGCCGGCGAAATCGCGGCGTTGTTCGAGCACGAGCGCGACGGCGTAGGGGCCGCGCACACCCTTGGGCTCGAGCGCGACGACACGGCGCGCGGTAGCCTCGGCGGCGACGAGATCCTTCGCCTGACGCTGTGCCTCGGAGAGCATCGAGAGCGCCACGACGTCGGCGGGACTCGCCTTGACCAGCGCCTCGAGCACGTCGCGGGCGGCCTGCGGCGCGCCCGAGGCCAGCAGGGCCGAGGCCTGCCGCATGCGCAGCTCGCCGGATCGCGGGTTCTGCACCGCGGCCTGCTCGTAGGCGGCCGCGGCCTCCTTGAACCGATGGTCGCGCTCGAGCAGATCGGCCATCAGCACCCACGCGCGGAAGAAACGCGGCTCCATCGACACGGTGCTCTCGAGCACCCTGATGGCGTCGCCGCGCCGGCCGGCCCCCTCGAGCGCCTGCGCCAGCAGGATGCCGGCCTCCGTGACGCCTGGCTCTCGCTGGACCAGGCCCGTGAGCACCTCGACCGCCTTCGGATAGTCGGGCCTGGCGAGATAGAGCCTGCCGAGCGTGAGCAGCAGGCCGAGATCGTAGGTCCGGGCCGGGCGGGCCTTCTCGAGGTGATCGATCGCGCGCGCCAGGGCGGCGCCGTCCACGTCTCCGCCTTCCTGGCCACTCTGCAGCAGCGCCGCCGTGACGGTGCCGATCACCCAGTGCGCCTCGGCGTTGTCGGGGTCGACGGCCAGTGCCGTCTCGGCAGCCGCGATCGCCTCGTCTGCCCGGTTCTGGCGCGCGTACAGGGAGGCGAGCTCGGCGCGCACCTCGGCCGACGCGGGGTCGGCAGCGGCGGCGCGCCCCAGCGCCGCGATCGCGCCATCCACGTCGCCCTCGCTCTCGAGGTGCCGCGCGAGGAGGAAGTCGTAGTACGCGCCAGCGCGTGCCGTGACGAGTGCGGGACGCGCGGAGGGGGTGCGCGCCGGCGGCGCGGCGGGACGCGCGGGTTGCCCGCCCATGGAGAACAGCAGCGGCACGATCAGGACGGGAGACACCGGCATGGCCTCGATTCTTCCACGAACGCGGCGGAGAGGTCTTCGTAATTCCGTGTCCCGGCGGGGCCCGGTCCCGCCGCGGCAGGGGTCTGCTATAGTCGGCCTCATGGCTGTCGACCCGCAACTGCTCGAGATCCTGGCCTGTCCGGCCTGCAAGACGCCGGTGCGGCTGGTACACGACGGCACCGCGCTCAAGTGCGATCGGTGCCACCGTGTGTACCCGATTGTCGATGACATTCCCGTGATGCTCATCGACGAAGCCACCGTGGAGCCGCCGGCCCAGGCGTGAACGTCCTGCTCGTGCGTCTCCGCCTGATCGGAGACGTCGTGTTCACCACCCCCGCCATCCATGCCCTGAGGCGGCACCTGCCCGGCGCCCGCCTCACGTATCTCGTGGAGCGCGGCGCGGCCCCGGTGGTCGACACGCTGCCTGAACTCGACGAGGTGCTGGTGGTCGCGCACAGCCACGGGTGGCGCCGGCTGCGCGACGACCTGCGCCTGGCACGGCGGATGCGGGCCACGCGCTTCGACGTCGCGCTCGACTTTCACGGCGGCCCACGCGCCGCGTGGCTCACCTGGGCCTCGCGGGCGCCGCTGCGCGCCGGTTACGAGATCGCGGGGCGCACCTGGATGTACACCCACGTCGTCTCCCGCAGCCGGGAGTTGCGGCCGCGACACTCGGTCGTGAACCAGTGGGACCTGCTGCGAACCGCCTTCCCGGACATCGGCGATCCGGATCCCGAACGCGACCCGGTGCGCATGGGCGATCACCCGGCCGCCGACGCGTCGATTGGCGCGCGGTGGGCCCGCGCCGGCCTCCAGGCCACCACCGTCATCGTCATCCACGTGAGCGCCGGCAACCCGTTCCGGCGCTGGCCTCCCGAGGCGTTCGAGACGCTGGTGACGCGCCTTGCGGCCGGTCACGCGAATCGTCGTATCATCCTGACGTCCGGCCCATCGGACGCCGGGGCGGCGGCCCGCATCAGCGCGGCGGCGCGCCGCCAGCTTGGTCCGGACGCGGCGTCGCGCATCGTCGACTTCGGCGACCTGCCGCTGGCCGAACTTCGTGCCCTGGTGCGCCGCGCCGCGCTGTTCATCGGCGGCGACAGCGGACCGCTGCACGTGGCCGCGACGACCCGCACGCCGATCGTCGCGATCTTCGGACCGACGCTGGCAGCGCGGTCGGCGCCGTGGCGCAGCCCGACGCTGGTCACCGAGGCCGTGGACGCAGGCCCGCTTCCGTGCCGGCCGTGCGACCAGCGCCGGTGTCAGCCCGGCGACTTCCGCTGCCTGCGCGCGCTTGCGCCGGAAGCCGTGGTCGAGGCGGCCGAGCGCGCCCTGTTCCGGAGCGGTAACCACGGCGTCAACGCCGGGTGAGCACCATGTCGACGACGATCGCCGCCACCATGCCCTGGCGCGGAGACAAACTGGAGACCGCCGCGCTCGCCGGGCTGCTGGCCTTCGCCGCGGCCGTCCAGTTGTCGATCGCCGCCGCGGGCATCCTCCTCGCGTTCACAGTGACGTGCTGGCTGGCTGGCGTCGCCGCTCACCAGGAGCGCGTCGAGGTGCCGCGGATGTTCTGGCCGCTGGCGGCCTACGCGGGCCTCACGGTGCTCTCGGCCACGTTTTCCGCCGACCCGTCGCTGAGTCTCGTCGACTGCAAGCAACTGGTGCTGTTCCTGATCATCCCGGCCGTCTACCGGATCGGCCGCGGCGACCGCGCGCTGACGATCGCGACCGTCATCATCACCGTGGCCGCGCTGAGCGCCATCGCCGGCATCGTCCAGTACGGCATCTTCCACTACGACAACCTCGGCCGGCGGCCCCAGGGCGCGCTGAGCCACTACATGACCTACTCGGGCACGCTGATGCTCGCGGCCGGCGCGGCGGCGGCCCGCCTCATCTACCGGCAGGAGGATCGGATCTGGCCCGCGCTGGTGATGCCCGCCGTGCTCGTCGCGCTGGCGCTCACCTTCACGCGCAGCGCCTGGGTGGGCGCGTGCACGGCACTGGCGGTCCTGATGGTCATCAAGGATCGGCGGCTGCTGGCGGCGCTGCCCGTGGTGGCGGCGCTGTTCATCGCGCTCGCGCCGGGCCGCATCACCAGCCGCGTCTACTCGATGTTCGACCTCAACGATCCCACCAATCGCGATCGCGTGGCGATGCTGCAGGCCGGCGTCCGGATGGTGCGCGAGCACCCGCTCACCGGGCTCGGGCCGAACATGGTCCGCGAGAGCTACGCGCGCTATCGCGTGCCCACCGCCGTGGAGCCGCAGGCCGTGCACCTGCACAACGTGCCCATGCACATCGCGGCCGAGCGCGGCCTGCCGGCGCTGGCCGCCTTCGCGTGGTTCGTGGTGACGGTGGCCGTCGACATGCGGCGCCGGCTGCGCCGGTCGCCGCACCCGTCGCTGGCGGCCGGAGGCCTGGCCGCCGTCGTGGCGATGCTCGCGGCCGGCCTCTTCGAATACAACTTCGGCGACTCCGAGTTCCTCATGCTGTTCCTGGTGCTGGTGACGCTGCCCTACGCCGTCGAGCGGCAGCCCGACGCGGCGCGCGCCTGATGCCCCCGCTGCTGCCGGCGGCGCGGGCCCGCGCACTGATCGCCCGCTTCCCCTCGCTCTCGATCGCCGTCATCGGCGACGCGATGATCGATCAGTTCCTCGTGGGCCGGGTCACGCGCATCTCGCCCGAGGCGCCGGTCCCGGTGGTGGCCTTCGAGCGCGAGGAGACACGCCTGGGCGGGGCGGCCAACGTCGCGCACAACGTCCGCGCCTTCGACGCCCGGGTGGCGCTCGTCGCACTGGCCGGCGCCGACGGCGCCGGCGACACGCTCGCCGGCCTGCTCGGCCAGGCCGGCATCCGGCACGACACGCTGGCCCGCGTGACCGGACGCCCGACGACGAGGAAGACCCGGCTGGTCACCGAGCGCAACCAGCAGGTGGCGCGCATCGACTACGAGGACGACCGCGAGGCATCGCCCGAGGACGAACGCCTGCTGATCGATGGCGCCACGAGAGCGATCCGCGACGCCGACGCCATCGTGATCTCCGACTACCAGAAGGGCGCCGTCACCCGGCGCGTGGCCGCCGAGATCCTCCGGCTGGCCAGCCACCGCAACGTGCCCGTCGTCGTCGACCCCAAGATTCCCCACGTCGCGCACTACCATGGCGCGACGCTCGTCACGCCCAACCACCACGAGGCCGAACGCGCCACCGGCCTCCGCATCCGCACCACCGAAGACGCCGCGGCCGCCGCGCGCCGCTTCAGGGAGCTGGCCGGCTGCGCGTCGGTGCTGATCACGTGGGGCGAGAACGGGATGTGGCTGCTCGACGGTCCCCGCATGGATGCCGGCGAGGCCGAGGCCGAGTTCGGCGTGCCCGCCGCCGCGCGGGAAGTGGCCGACGTCACCGGAGCGGGCGACACGGTGGTCGCCACGCTGGGGCTGGCGATCGCCGCCGGGGCGTCGCTGGCGGAGGCCGCCGCCCTCGCCAACTACGCCGCCGGGGTGTCGGTACTGAAGTTCGGGCCGTCCACGGTGACGACCGAGGAGCTGCTGGCGGCCGTGCGCGCGTGAGCGCCGCGGGCGCTCCGGCAGCCGCCGGGGCGCCATCGGCTCAGTGGCGGAAGTGACGGCGCCCGGTGAACACCATCGCCAGGCCGTGCTCGTCGGCCGCGTCGATCACCTCCTGATCGCGCTGCGAGCCGCCTGGCTGCACGACGGCCGTCGCGCCGACGGCGGCCACCGCATCGAGCCCGTCCCGGAAGGGGAAGAACGCGTCGGAGGCCGCCACGGACCCGTGCAGCGACCCGGGCGCGGCCTTCATCACCGCCGCCTTCACGGCATCCACGCGGCTCATCTGGCCCGCGCCGATGGCCAGCGTCCGGTCGGTCCCGGCAAAGAGAATGGTGTTCGACTTCACGTGGGCGCAGACGCGCCACGCGAAGCGCAGCGCCTGCCACTGCTCGGCGGTCGGCGACCGGCGGGTCACGACGCGCAGCGCGCCCACGTCACCGCGATCCCCGCCCCAGGGCTCCACCGCCTCCGCCACGCGATCGCGCTGCTGCACGAGCAGGGCGCCGAGGATCGAGCGCACGTCGAGGTCGCGCGCCTGGCCGCCCGCGAAGGGCGTCAGGTCGGCCAGCACCACGCGCAGGTTCGGCTTCGCCGACAGCACCTGCGCCGCCGCGGGCGCCACGGCTGGCGCCACGACGCACTCGATGAAGGTGGACGCGATGGCGCGGGCCGTCACCTCGTCCAGCGGACGGTTGAGCCCGACGATGCCGCCGAAGGCGGAGAGGGCATCGGCGTCGCGCGCGCGCAGGTAGGCGTCGGCCAGCGTTTCGCCCGTAGCCACGCCGCACGGGTTCGTGTGCTTGACGACGGCGGCCGCCGGCTCGCTGAACTCGAGCACGATGCGCACGGCGGCGTCCAGGTCGAGCAGGTTCGTGTAGGAGAGCTCCTTGCCCTGCAGCACCTGCGCGCCGCCGAAACCGGCCGCCAGCGGCGCGGCGTAGCAGGCGGCCTTCTGGTGCGGATTCTCCCCATAGCGCAGGTCGCGCAGCTTGCCGAGCGCCAGCGTGAAGGTCTGCCTGAGCCCGCCGGATCCGGCCTCTCGGCGGAACCCATCGTCAGCGAGCACGACGTCCGACAGCGTGGACGCGATCATCGCGTCGTAGCCCGCGGTGTGCGCGAACGCCTTGCGCGCCATCTCGAAGCGGAAAGCCAGGTCGGGGCCCCCGGCGCGCGTCACCTGCTCGAGCGCAGCCCCGTAGTCGGCGGGATCGACGATGACGAGCACGTGCCGGAAGTTCTTGGCCGCGCCTCGGACCAGCGTCGGTCCTCCGATGTCGATCTCCTCGACGAGATCGGCAAACGGGAGGCCCGGCTTCGCGGCGGCCTGCGCGAAGGGATACAGGTTCACCACCACCAGGTCGATGGGGGTGATGTCGTGGGCCGCGATGGCCGCCAGGTCGTCGGCCCGATCGCGCCGCGCGAGGATCCCGCCGTGCACGGCGGGGTGCAGCGTCTTGACGCGGCCGTCGAGCATCTCGGGAAAGCCGGTGACGTCGGCCACCTGCAGCACCGGCAGCCCGGCTGCCCGCAGCGTGCGCGCGGTGCCGCCGGTCGACACGAGTTCGATCCCGCGGCTGGCCAGCGCGGCGGCGAACTCGACGAGCCCGGTCTTGTCCGACACGGAGAGAAGGGCGCGAGCCATGACGCGGGGATGGTACCGCGCCCGGCGTGCCGGGGCAACGTGGGGAGGGAGCCGGCCAGGCGGTCCGGCCGGGGCGCCGCCGGGGCCGCGGCGCGGTATCCACATCGTGACGACGCCGCCCCGTCGCCCCCGGAGCCGCCGGTCCCATTCGCCGTTGTCCCGGAGAATCAGCCGTTTACGAAGCCCCCAACGCCCCCACGTCTTCCGTTTGACACCGGAGAGAAGCCGCCATTATGCTTCCCCGGTCCCGCTGGACCGTTCAGCGGGGCAGTTGTCCGGTTGGGGGGTCCGCCAGCCGGCGGAATCGCCGTATGTCCAAGGACATGCGGGTGTACGGGCAGCGGCGAATATCGCCGCACGTTGCAAGGCAGGAAGTGGAATGACGCGCATCACCGGCAAGGTCAAGTGGTTCAACAACGCCAAGGGGTACGGCTTCATCGAGCGCGACTCGGGAAGCGACGTGTTCGTACACTTCTCGGCGATCCAGGGAGCAGGCTTCCGGTCGCTGGAGGAGGGCCAGCCCGTCGAGTTCGAGATCGTTGACGGTCCGAAGGGCCCCCAGGCCGGCAACGTCACCAAGGCAAGCTGAGTCCGTCGCTCGTGGGGATGGGGCTCGCCTCGTCCCCACGCCTTCCGCCGGATCGACCGGCCGCCCCTCCCCTCCTCCCCGAAAACCAGTTGCCGCCCGTCCGCGCCGCCACCAGGCGGATTTCGGTGAGTTGCGCGCAAGCGGCCCCGCGCCCTGGCCCGGACGCCGTCGCGCCCGCCCGCGGGCGACCCTTCAGCGCGGGATGAGGAACCAGAACAGCGGCAGCCACAGCTCGCGCGCGTAGGGCACGGGCCGATCGTCGATCAGCACCTCGGTGCCCTCGACCGGTCCGACCAGCTCGAACAGCTCGTGCAGGGCGAGCGCCATGTCGGGCAGGAACCGCGCGCGATGCCGGCGGGATCGCCCCTCGCCGGTGACACGATACTCCGCGGAGGCCCGGGCCTTCCCGATGGCGGCCTCGCAGCCGGGGCCCTCGAAGTCGGGAAAAACGATGGTGACCGAGAACGGTCGTCCGGACGGACCGTAGAGGGCGTCGCGCAGGTCGGGGTCGAGCGCGACGAGTTCCTCCTCGTCGGGCTGCTCGCTGAGGCCGACGTACGGCCAGAAGCGCACGTCGGGCCGCGTGGCGGGGACCTCGACGGTCCCGGGAGGAATGAACCCGTTCTCAGGCGGCGGAACTTTCATGGTGTCGATGCGCCTCAGGCCTCAAGCCCCAAGCCCCAAGCCCCAAGCCCCAAGCCCTGAGATGCTATCCTGACGCTCCCACACCCGCAACCGGCCATGGCGCTTTCGCCCCGCGACATCCCGTCGATCGACATCCTGCTCGGCCGCCCTGATGCCGAGGCCCTGATCGAGCGATGGGGCCGTGCCCCGGCCGTGTCGGCCCTGAGGGAGGCGGCAGCGGGGGCACGGCGCGAGCTGGCCGCCGGCGAAGGCGACGCCACGACGTGCGATGACGCCAGCGAGCTCGCGGGGCGAATCGTGGCGCGCGCGGCACGAGACCTTCCGGCTGCGCTGCGGCCGAGCCTCCGGCGCGTGATCAACGCGACCGGCGTCATCGTCCACACCAACCTGGGCCGCGCCCCGCTGGCCGAGGCCGCCATCGCGCACCTCGCGGCGGTGGCCCGCGGCTACGTCAACCTGGAGTACGACCTCGAGCAGGGCGTGCGGGGGCGGCGCGATACGCACGCCGAGGCGCTGCTCTGCCGCCTCACCGGCGCCGAGGCCGCCATCGTCGTCAACAACAACGCCGCGGCCACCTTGCTCGTGCTCGCCGCGATCGCCGCCGGACGCGAGGTGCTGATCTCGCGCGCCGAGCTGGTGGAGATCGGCGGCGGCTTCCGCGTGCCCGACATCATGCGGCAGTCGGGCGCCGACCTGCGCGAGGTGGGGACGACCAACCGCACGCGCGTCGCCGACTTCGCCGCCGCGATCGGCGAGCGCACGGGCCTCATCCTGCGCGTGCACCCCTCGAACTTCAGGATCGAGGGCTTCACCGAGGCGCCCGACGCCGCGGCGCTCGTTGCGCTCGCGCGGCGCTTCGCGGTGCCCATCGTCGAAGACCTGGGCAGCGGCAACGTCCTCGGCCCGAGGCTGGGGCGTGCCGACACAGGCGGCGTCGCCGGCGGCGTCGAGGAGCCGACGGTCGACGACAGCCTGCGCACGGGCTACGACGCGGTGTGCGTGAGCGGCGACAAGCTGCTCGGCGGCCCGCAGGCCGGGCTGATCCTCGGGCGCGCGGATCTGGTGAACCGCATGCGCCGCCACCCGCTCATGCGCGCGTTCCGTGTGGACAAGCTCACCTACGCGGCGCTCGAGGCGACGCTGATCGAGCACCTCGCGGGCCGCGCGGCCGCCACGGTGCCGGTGGCAAGGATGATTGCGGCCGATCGCGATGCGGTCGCGGTGCGGGCCGCCAGGCTGGTCGAACGCCTGCGGAGCGTGGACGGCCTGACGGCAGCGCTCGCTGACGGCGTGTCGACGATCGGCGGCGGCAGCGCGCCGGGCTCGGCGCTGCCCACCGTGCTGGTGGCCCTGCGCACGGCGGCTGGCGCCGACGCGCTGCTGTCGCGCCTGCGCGCCCAATCAACGCCCGTCGTCGCCCGCATCGAGGACGACCGCGTGGTGTTGGACCTTCGAACCGTCAGGGCGGACGAGGACGAAGAGCTCGCGACGCTGATCGCGGGAGCGACCGAAGAGATCCAGCGGTCGCAGCCCCGCGAAACCTGACAGCGCGGACCGCCCCCGCCACCGTGACGGCCACCGTTTCGCCCGGCGTGGGCGGCGGGACCATGGGCGGATCGCTCCTCCGGCCCATCGAGAATGGCTCCCGCCAGGCCAGTCGGCTCGCTGCGCGCTGATCGTCAGCGGCCCAAGCTGCTGGAGCGCACCTTGTGACGGCCGCGGCGAGGTGGCGATGGAGATCGCCAGCTACGGCAACGCCGGCGATCGCGCCTGGGGACGCGGCACGGAGCACTGGCTGCAACTGGTCGACCCGTGAGCAACACGCGCGGTCGCACGCACACATGGTGAGGCCTTCGGCTACACCGCCGGAAATCCGGCATCGCCGCCGGGAACCCGGCGGGGCCAGCCGGAGGTTCGCCGGGCGGCGCGCGCGTCACGCAAGCGCCACGTGTTCAGCACATTGTGGGTGATTCGTTCGTTCGTTCGTTCGTTCGTTCGTTCGTTCGTTCGTTCGTTCGTGTCAGACGCCGGGTTTTCGCCGGCTCGCGCCTGCTCCAAGGCCGATGGGCGCGGTTCGGAAGGCACCGATACCCGGCACCGCGCTTGCTCCCGACCGACTCGTCACGCGAGAGCGTGGTTGGGTCCGCGCTACGCGGCGCATGTGCACGCTTCGGATTCAAGCCATGCCCCTGCCGAAGGAGGGTCGGTCCAATGACGATCCGGTGCGCGATTCAGACCCTGCTGTTCACGGCATGCCTGATCTGTCCGGGCGTCTTGAGTTTGAGCGAGGCCCAGGTCACCGTGGGCCGACGTGGTGACGTCCTGCTCAGGAACACTCATGCGGAATTCATGCTCTTCGTGTCGTACTTCGATGGCCTCGACGCCTCGTCGAGTTGGGCGACCGACTTCGACTGGCTGTACGGCATCGGGGTGCGCGGACTTCGCGTCTTCCCCAACTGGTGGCGGCCGGACTTTACGTGCGATCCGGATACGGTCATCACCTTGTCCGGCATCAACCCGTTACGCCTGCAGCAACTGAAGAACCTGATTACCGTAGCCGGCCAGAAAGGCCTTCTCGTTGAGGTGGCGCTTTCTCGCGAGACGGTGTGCGGTATGCCTCCCTTCCCGGCCGACCCCACTGCACAGCAGAAGACCGCCTACCTCAACGGCGTGAAGGCACTCGCACAGCAATTGGCAAGCTATGGCAACATCATCGTCGACTTGCAGAACGAGTGGAACCACGTGTTCCCGTCAGGTGACGGCCTCGCTCAGGTATTGGCGATCAGGGATGCGTACCGCCAGGGTGACACATCCAAGATTCTCGTCGCGTCGATGGATCAGAATGCCGATCCGGCAACGGCGGTCCAGTTGGCTACCGTACACGGGCTCGGTGCCGTTGCTTATCACGATCGCCGATGGGGCGAGTGGTACGACGCGGAGCTGTCGTCGAAGATCACGGCGTTCAAGGAAGGGCTGCGCAATACCAGATTCCCGGTCTATCTGAACGAACCTCGCTATTGGGAAGACGGCCAGGTCACGAAGGAGCAGTTCCGCCAGGCTCTGGGCACCGCGAAGGCGCAGGGCGCGGCTATCTGCACCTTCCACACGGAGAAGAGCTTCGACCTGGCCACCCAGTCGTTGTGGAACAGGATGACGAGCACCGAACGCAGCGTTCTGCAGACACTGCGGGACTACGAGGGCGCTGACTGGGGCGTGGTCGACGCGCATCTGGCTCCCGCCGTTGCGCACTTCGCCGAAGGGTCCACGAAGGCTGTGGGCTCGGGCAACTTCAGAGTTGAAATCGCGCTCGCTAATCCCACTGGTATGCCGGCGGAAGTCCAACTGGTCTACATGCGAGACGACGGCCTCATCGCGGGAACGGCGACGACCATCAGCGCCGCAAAGCGGAGGACGGTGACTCCTGGCGACCTGCGGCTGTTGCAGGCAGGGAATTTCGCAACGACCGTGAAGTCCTCGACCGCGGTGTTCGCCGACCGGTACATGATGTGGGACACCCGCAGGTACGGGACGCACCTCGAGCGATCGGCGGGCGGAGCACGTCAGTCGTGGTACTTCGCGGAAGGTGTGACTGCGGCAGGTTTCCAGACGTACCTGCTGTTCAGCAACCTCAACGGTTCGTCGGTGGACGTGACGGTGAACTATCTGCCAATCGACGGGCCGGTGGTTATCCGTACATATGAGGTCCTGCCCAACAGCCGCTGGACTGTACTTGTCAACGCCGAGCCAGGGCTGAGCAACACCCAGTTCAGCATGGAGGTGCAGTCGTCGCTGCCGATCCTCGCGGAACGTGCCGTGTACAGGGACGTGCCCGGAAAGCAGTTCGGGGCAGGGCACGGTGCAGCCGGTGTGGGGCTGGCTAACGAATGGTCCTTCGCGGAAGGCGCAACCGGGACGTTCTTCGACGACTTCATCCTCATCGCGAATCCGGGATGGAGCCAGATCATTGTGGAGGCGACCTATCGGCTGGACAGCGGTACTGTCTTCACGAAGCAGTATCCCATTGGTCCGCGATCACGCTTCACTGTCTGGGTCGATGAGGAAGACCCCCTGCTGTTGGCCGGGGCGTCCGTGGGCGTCTCACTGCGGGGATTGAGCGGCGCCACCTTCGCTGCGGAACGCGCCATGTGGTGGCCCGGCCCTACGCCGGCAACATGGTACGAAGCGCACGCCGGCGCCGGGACCGTCGAACGGGGGTATCGCTGGGTAAGCCCATCGGGTGAAGTGGCGGGTCCGTTCCCAACGGCAACTTACAGCCTTATCGCCAACGAGGACAACGTGGCCCGGCGCGTCAGGGTGCAACTGTTGCCTGACGAAACCACGCCCTGGGTGTTCAGCGATGCCCCGCCGTCGCTCTGCCAGCCGAGCCAACCCGTCACCACCTACCTGATCGGCCCCAACACCCGCTTCAACGTGGTGGCACGCACCCTCTACGGGAACGTTGGCCAGCAACAGTGCCGGTTCGGTGCGGTCTTCACCGCGGTGGACGACTACGGCGTACCGGTGACCGGCGCGAGGTTGGTCGTTGAGCAGGCGATCTACAACGACTCCGCCAATCCCGGCAGCGTCTGGTGGGACGGTGGGGCGGTCGCGCTCGCGACCCGATGGCCCTGACAGGTCGAGGTGTACGATGGACGCGATCACAAGACTGTCTGGCATCACGTACGGGCTGCTGGCGGGGCTCGCCACCGCAGCACTGGCCACCGGTCCGCCGTCGCAGGCCGCCTCCCAGTCGTCGTCGACAGACACCCCGTTCGTGACATGGGCCGAGTTGGCAGTCATCACCAACGACGAGGAGGGCGTCGAGCCCTGGGAGGTCGAGGGCCTGATGGCCGGGCGGCCGCCAGGTACGCCGCACCCCTACTTCGCCTTGATCAAACTCAACAAGTTGATATGGGCCCGTTCGGCCCCCTTCAGCGTGGGGAAGACGTACCGCGCCGGCTACGGGTTCGCGTACCGTATTCGCAGCGGCCCCTTCGTCGGCCGCGGTGGACAGGATCGCTGGATCGCGGAAATCGTCGAGTCAGGAGGATGGCCTGCCGTCGGGGCGACGATCGTGGTCGGCGGGACGCCCGCCGCCCCGATGATCAACCCCGACGGCCTGTCCAGCCCAATTCGTCCGTAGGGCTCTGGCGCCGGCGGCGCCATGCCAACCGGAGGGTCCCATGCCTCGATGGCCGTCGTCTTCGTTGCTCGTGCTCGTCGGTCTCGGGCTGCTGCTGGAAGGGGGTGGGCTGGTGCGGCAAACCGAGGCGGCCTCGTGTGAGGCGGTCCCGCACCTGCCCGAGGGCGGCATCGACGCCGCCGCCCAACAGGTGGTGCTGGAGGTGCGCACCCCTGCGGGCTGCGACTGGCGGCTCGATGCCTGGGCCCCCTTCACCCTGCCCGCCAGCCGCCACGGGTCGGGCCCGCAGCAGGTCGCCATCGACGTCACCGCCAACCCCGATCTGGCACCGCGGACCGCCCTGTTCAGCATCGGCGGCCACGACGTGCGCCTCGTGCAGGCTGGGGGCGCCGACCGGGACGGCGACGGCCTGAGCGATGTCTGGGCGCAGTGGTGGGGGCTGACCGACGGCGCGGACCGCGACCCGGATGGCGACGGCATCCCGACCATGGAGGAGGCCCGCGCGGGCACCCATCCCCGGGCACAGGCCATCGATGCCTTCTGGTTTGCCGAAGGCGCGTCCACCCCGCTGCTGCAGACGACGTACGCGTTCCTCAGCCTCGCCCCGGAGCCCGTCACGCTGGTCGTCACCTTCCTCGGCGAGGACGGGGTGCGGCTGCGCTGGCCCCTCCGCCTGACGCCCGAGTGGCCGGTCTACCTCGACGCCGCACGGTTCACGGCGCTCGACGGCCGGCAGTTTGGCGTGGCCGTCGAGGCCTCGGCCGGTCAGGTCGTCGCCGAGCGGGTCGTCACGGTGACGGGCGGCGGCCAGCAGGCGGCCCCGGCCACCTACGCCCGGCAGGCCGGCGCCGCCACCGACTGGTACCTGGCCGAGGGCACCACCCGCGCCGGTTTCCAGCTCTTCTACGTGCTGGCCAATCCCGGCCCGCACGAAGCGACGGTCGACGTCACGTATTTCTTCGCCGATCGACGCGCGCCGCTCGCCCGCTCCCGGCGCCTCGCGCCCTTCACCCGCGACGTCCTCTGGGTCAACCCCGAGGCCCCGGAACTGGCGGCCGCCGATGTCGCCGCCCATCTGCACAGCGACCACCCGATCGTCGTCGAACGCACCCAGTTCCTCCAGCGGCCCGACGGTGCGTGGACGGCCGCCACGGCCGCCGCCGCCCAGCCGGCCCTCACCACCCGCTCGGTCTTCGCCGAGGGCGCCACGGGGCCCTTCTTCGACACCTACTTCGCCCTCCTCAATCCGTCGGACACGCCCGCCACCGTGACCGCCACCTTCTCGCCCGGCGGGAGCACCGGGACCATGGGCGGCACGCTCACCCGGACCTACGTCCTGGGCCCGCGGTCCCGCACGACGCTGCGGGCGAAGGACGACCCGGCGCTGGCCGCGGCCGACTTCAGCGCACGGTTCACGGCTGACGTCCCGGTGGCCATCGAACGGATGATGTGGTGGCCCGGCGATTTCCCCTCGTGGTACGAGGGCCACTCCGGGTCAGGGCGAACGCCGGGCGCGGTGCCGCGGTGGTTCTTTGCCGCGCCGTTGATCGAGTTCGGGCCTGACCGCGAGGTATACGTGCTCACCTGGTCGACCTGGTGGGGAAGCATGTACGACCTCCAGGCCTGGAGCATCCGGTGTGAGCACGGTGAGCGCTTCGACAAGGGAGCTGCCGTGAACAACGTCCGCGCGACCTTGCCGCTGCACTGGTGGAATCGAGAATGGCTCCCGCCAGGCCAGTCGGCTCGCTGCGCGCTGATCGTCAGCGGCCCAAGCTGCTGGAGCGCACCCTGTGACGGCCGCGGCGAGGTGGCGATGGAGATCGCCAGCTACGGCAACGCCGGCGGCCGCGTCTGGGGACGCGGCACGGTGCATTGGCTGCAACTGGTCGACCCGTAAGCGACACGCGCGACAGGCCGCAGGACCCTGGCGCTGGCCGGCCCGGGTGCCGGTCCGCCAGCCCGCACCCCGCGCGGTGCTCAGAAGATCGTCTGAATCGACTGCGCCGCCAGGTCGATCAGCCGCGTCGGCAGTACGCCGAGGTAGAAGGTGACCACGGCGGCAATCCCCAGGCCCGCCAGCCCCACCTGCCCGATGGCCGGCACCTCGAACTCCGCGCTGGCCGTCGTCATGAACATCGACACGACGATGCGCAGGTAGAAGAACACTGCGATCACGCTGGTGAGAATCGCGACGACGGCCAGGCCGGTGTAGCCTTCCGCCACGGCCGCCTGGAAGATGTACCACTTGCCCATGAAGCCGGCCAGCGGCGGGAAGCCGGCGAGCGAGAGCAGGAACACCGCCATCAGTAGCGCCGGCACGGGCCGCGTGAACCAGAGCCCGGTGAAGTCGTGGAGGTCGCCATTGGGCCGCTCGCGGGTCGCGATGGCGCCAATCACCCCGAACGCGCCCAGGTTCGCCACGGCGTAGACCGCCAGGTAGAAGAGCACCGCCGCCTTGCCCGTGTCGCTGGCGGCCACCAGGCCGACCAGGAGGTAGCCGGCGTGCGCGATGCTCGAATAGGCGAGCAGCCGCTTCACGTTGTTCTGCACGACGCCGACCACGGTGCCGAGGATCATCGTGGCCAGCGCGATCCACTCCACCATCTGCACCCAGTCGGGCCGCATCGGGTCGAAGGCCGACAGGAACACGCGCAGGAAGGCCGCGAACGCGGCGGCCTTCACGCCCGTGGACATGAAGCCGGTGACCACCGTGGGCGCGCCCTCGTAGGCATCCGGCGTCCACATGTGGAACGGCACGGCCGACACCTTGAAGGCGAACCCGACCAGCAGGAGGCCGATGGCGAGCCAGACCAGCGGGTTGGGCTGCAGCACCTGGGTGGCGATGACCGTGCTCACCCTGTCGAGCCGCGTGCTGCCGGTGACGGCGTAGGTGAAGGCGATGCCGTAGAGGAAGAAGGCGCTGGAGAAGGCGCCAAGCAGGAAGTACTTGAAGGCCGCCTCGGCGCCGGCCGCGTCGGTGCGGCGGATGCCGGTGAGCGAGTAGACCGAGAGCGAGAGCACCTCGAGGGCGAGGAAGATCACCAGCAGGTCGGTGGCCGACGCCATCAGCATCATGCCGGCGATGGCAAACAGCGTGAGCGCGTAGTACTCGCCCTGCGGCAGGCCGTCGCGCTCGACGACGCGGGTCGAGAACATGATCGTCAGCAGGCCGATGCCGATGAGGACGAGGCTGACGAACAGCGCGAAGTTGTCGGCCTGGACCACGCCGAACCCGGTGGCGTTGCGGTTCCAGAGCAGGCAGGCCGCCACGGCCGCCCCGGCGAGGCCGATGACGCCCAGGCCCCCGATCGGCATGCGCTCGCCCTTCCGCCGGAACGCCTCGGCCACCATCGTCGCCACCGCCGTGAGGGTGACGAGCAGCATGGGCATGATTGCTTGGAGGTTTTCCATGGTCGGCTACTCGACGCGCGGCTGGGCGCCCGCCAGGGGCGTGGAGGACGACGCCGTGGGGGCGGGCGCGGCGCCCTCCACCTGCGCGGTGTAGACCTGGCCGCGTTCCACGCGCTGCACCACGCGCCTGACGGCCGGTTCCATCGGCGAGAGGAAGATGTTGGGCAGCACGCCCATCAGCACCGCCATCGCCGCGATGGGCAGGATGGCGCCCCACTCGCGCGGGGTGAGATCGGGCAGGCCCTCGTTCTTCGGGTTGGTGACCGGCCCGTAGTTGACGCGCTGGAACATCCAGAGCATGTAGACCACCGAGAGGATGACGCCGCTGGCGGCGGCGGTGCCCAGGCGCCAGTCCCACCGGTAGGTGCCGAGCAGGATGAGGAACTCGCCGACGAAGCCGTTGGTGCCCGGCAGCGCGACGGAGGCCAGCGTGATCAGGAAGAACACGCGGACCAGCATCGGCATCACCTGCTTGAGCCCCCCGAACTCGGCGATCAGGCGCGTGTGGCGGCGATCCGAGAGCATGCCCACCAGGAGGAAGAGGCCGCCCGTGCTCACGCCGTGGGCCAGCATCTGGAAGGTGGCGCCCTGGACGCCGTTCACGTTCATCGCGCAGATGCCGAGCACGACGAACCCGAGGTGGCTCACCGACGAGTAGGCGACCAGCTTCTTCAGGTCGGGCTGCACCATGGCGACCAGCGCGCCGTAGATGATGCCGATGACGGCGAGCCAGGCCAGCAGCGGGGCGTACTGGTGGGCGGCCTCGGGAAACAGCGGGAAGGCGAAGCGCACCAGGCCGTAGGTGCCCATCTTCAGCAGCACGCCGGCCAGCAGCACCGAGCCGGCCGTGGGCGCCTCGACGTGGGCGTCGGGCAGCCACGTGTGCAGCGGGAACAGCGGCACCTTGATGGCGAACGCCAGCGTGAACGCGCCGAAGAGCAGTGCCTGCGACGCCGGCGGGATGGAGAGCTGCAGCAGGCGCGCGAGGTCGAAGCTGTAGGCGCCGAACTGCTGGTAGTGCAGCACCGACAGCGTCAGGATGGCGATGAGCATCAGCACGCTGCCCGCCATCGTGTAGAGGATGAACTTGACGGCGGCGTAGATGCGGCGGTCGTAGCCCCACACCCCGATGAGGAGGTACATCGGGATGAGCATGGCGTCCCAGAACACGTAGAAGAGGAAGAGGTCGATGGCCGCGAAGACGCCGATCATCGCCGTCTCGAGCAGCAGCAGGCACACCGAGAACGCCTTCACCTTCTTCTTCACCGATCCCCACGAGGAGAGCAGCGCGAGGGGCGTGAGGAACGTGGTGAGCACGATCAGCAGCAGGCTGATGCCGTCGATGCCCAGGTGGTACTCGATGCCGAAGGCCGGGATCCACGCCGCCTGCTCGACGAACTGGTAGTCGGCGCCCAGCGGGTCGAAGCCGCGCCACAGCGCCAGCGAGACGAGGAAGGCAGCCAGCGACACGCCCAGCGCCAGGCGCCGGACGAGCGCGTCGTTGGCGCCGTCGCGGTTGGGCACGAGCCCCACCAGCAGGGCGCCGGCCAGCGGCAGGAAAATCGTGAACGTGAGCAAGGGCATGACGAGACGACTCCCCTACCGTGCCAGGTAGTAGGCCAGCACGAGAATCGCGCCGACGAACAGCGAGGCGGCATAGGCGCACACCGACCCCGATTGCAGCAGCCGCAGCAGCGAGGCGGCGCCGCGCACCGTGGCGCCCGCGCCGTTGACCACGCCGTCGATGACGCCCACGTCGACGATGCGCCAGAGGAAGCCTTCCGACGTGCGGCGGATCGGCTGCACGAGCGCGGCGTCGTACACCTCGTCGACGTAGTACTTGTTGTAGAGGAGCCGGTGCAGCCACGGCAGCGCGCGCGCCGCGCGTTCGGCCCGCTCGGGCTGCAGCCGCCAGAACAGCGTGGCGATGCCGATGCCGAGCAGCGCCACGCCGACGGAGACCGCCATCAGGGCGCGCTCGAGATCGACCTTGGCGGACTCGTCCGCGCCGGCGTGGCCCGCGGCGCTCGCCGCCTCGGCGTGCGCCGCCGCCACGGTGGCCTCGTCGTGCCCAACGCCGATGGCCGCGGCCATCGAGCCGTGCGCCGGCGCCGGGTGGAAGCTCGGCTCGAGGAACCGCTCGATCTGGTTGGTGCCGGCCAGCGCGTGCGGGACGCCGACGTAGCCGGCGACGACGGCGCCGATCGCCAGCAGGACGAGCGCGACGGCCATCGCCGGCGGCGCATCGTGCAGGTGCGCACCGTGACCGTGGGCGCCGTGGGCGTCGTGCGCGGCCGCGGCCGGCGGGTACCGGCGCTCGCCGAAGAAGGTCATGTAGACGAGCCGGAACATGTAGGTGGCCGTGAGCAGCGCCGTCAGCATGCCGATGGCCCACAGCACGTGGTGGTCCCGGTCGAAGGTGTAGAAGAGGATTTCGTCCTTGCTGAAGAAGCCCGACAGCCCCGGCACGCCCGCGATGGCCAGCGCCCCGGCGAGGAACGTCCAGTAGGTGACCGGCAGCGCCTTCCTCAGCCCGCCCATGTAGCGCATGTCCTGCTCGCCGTGCAGCGCGTGGATCACCGCGCCGCTGCCGAGGAACATCAGGGCCTTGAAGAAGGCGTGGGTGTAGAGGTGGAAGATGCCCGCCGAGAAGGCGCCGACGCCCATGGCGAGGAACATGTAGCCGAGCTGTGACACGGTGGAGTAGGCCAGCACGCGCTTGATGTCGTTCTGCACGATGCCGATCGTGCCGGCCATGAGCGCCGTGGCGGCACCGACGACGGCCACCACCTGGAGCGTGGCCGGCGCCAGGCTGAACAGCTCGGCGTTGCGCCCGATCATGTAGACGCCGGCCGTGACCATCGTCGCGGCGTGGATGAGGGCGGAGACCGGCGTCGGGCCTTCCATCGCGTCGGGCAGCCAGACGTAGAGCGGGATCTGCGCCGACTTGCCGGTCGCGCCGATGAAGAACAGCAGCGTCATCAGCGACACCAGGCCGAAGGTCACCTCCGGGGCGAGAGCGGCCGCGGCGCGATTGATCTGCAGGAAGTCGAGCGTGCCGAACTCGCGGAAGGCGAGCAGCATGCCGACGATGAAGGCGAAGTCGCCGATGCGGTTGACGACGAACGCCTTCTTGCCGGCGTCGGCCGCGCTCTTCTTCCTGTACCAGAAGCCGATCAGCAGGTAGGAGCAGAGGCCCACGCCCTCCCAGCCGACGAACATCACCAGGAAGTTCGCGCCGAGCACGAGCACCAGCATGAAGGCGGCGAAGAGGTTCAGGTACGCGAAGAAGCGGGCGTACTCGCTGTCGACCTCCTCGTGCATGTAGGCCGTGGAGTAGACGTGGATCAGGAAGCTGATCCCGCTGACGACCAGCGCCATGACGGCGCCGAGCGGATCGAGGCGGAACGTCAGCGGGATGGCGAGGTCGCCCGAGGTGATCCAGGCGTAGACGGTCTGCTCGACGATGCGCTCGCCGGCCGGCAGCGCGACGAGCCCCCAGGTGGCGATGGCGGCCGTGAGGAGGGAGGCGAAGACGGTCAGGCACGCCACGCCGCCCACGACGCCCTTCGAGAGGCGGCGGCCGAGTAGGTTGTTGACGAGGAACCCGAGGAACGGGAACAGCGGGATGAGCGCGAGCACGGGCGTCCCTACCATTTCAGCGAGGTGAACGCGTCGGGGTTGAGCGTCTCACGCTGGCGGAACAGCTGGATCACGATCGCGAGCCCCACGGCGGCCTCGGCGGCGGCCACCGCCATCACGAAGAAGGCGATGATCTGCCCCTCCACCGAGCCGAGGGTCCGTCCGACGGCGACGAAGGTGAGGTTCACCGCGTTGAGCATGATCTCGATCGACAGCAGCATCGTGATCACGTTGCGGCGCAGGAACACGCCGGTCGTGCCGATGGCGAACAGGACGCCGGACAGCAGCAGGAAGTGGTTGAGCGACGGCATCAGAGGACCCTCTTCGCCAGGACCACGGCGCCGACCATCGCCACGAGAATCAGCACCGAGGTCACCTCGAACGCGAAGCCGTGGGTGGTGAACAGTTCACGGCCGATCTGGGCCACCGAGGAGACGTGATCGGCCACGGCCGCCTCGGCGATGATCGGCCGCTCCGGCGTCCGCGCGAGCGCCCAGCCCACCAGCGCGAGGAACGCGACGGCCAGCGCGGCGGCCGACCGGCGCGGGCCCTTGGCCAGCAGGCCGTTGCGCGCGTGGTCGGCCAGCGCCTCCTCGCGCGGCCGGTTCACCAGCATCACCACGAACAGGAAGAGCACCATGATGGCGCCGGCGTAGACGATGATCTGCGTGACGGCCGTGAAGGGCGAGTCCAGCAGCACGTAGAGGCCGGAGAGCCCGAGGAAGGACGCGATCAGCCACAGCACGCTGCGCAGCGGGCTGCGTTGCCCGATCACCGCCAGCGAGGCGCCGACGGTGACCGCCCCGAACAGGTAGAACAGCACCACGTCCACGGCTAGCTCCCGAAGTAGAGCACGCCGGCCGCCGTGGCGAGCAGGTTCGCCACGGCGAGCGGCAGCAGGAACTTCCAGCCGAAGTGCATCAGCTGGTCGTAGCGGTAGCGCGGCAGCGTCCACCGCGTCCAGATGTAGAAGAAGAGGATCGCGAACACCTTCGCGAGCCACCAGATCCAGCCGAGCCACTCGGGCAGGAAGGGGCCGTGCCAGCCGCCGAAGAACAGGCTGGTCGCCAGGCCGGCGACCACCACCATGTTGATGTACTCCGCCAGGAAGAAGAGCGCGAACGACATCGAGCTGTACTCGGTGTGGTAGCCGGCGACCAGCTCCTGCTCCGCCTCGGGGAAGTCGAACGGCGCGCGGTTGGTCTCGGCGATGGCGGCGATCATGAAGACGAGGAAGCCGACGCACTGCGGGAAGACGTACCACCGGGGAATCACCCCGAGCCAGTAGCCCTTCTGCGCGTCGACGATCTCGGAGAGCGAGAGCGAGTTGGCCGTCAGCAGCACCGCCGCCAGCGCCAGGCCGTAGGACAGCTCGTAGCTGAGCATCTGCGCCGTGCTGCGCAGGCCGCCGAGCAGCGAATACTTGCTGTTGCTGCTCCAGCCGGCGAGCACGATGCCGTAGATGCCCATCGACGTGACGGCGAACAGCGCCAGCACGCCCACGTTGACGTCGGCCACCCGCAGCGGGATCGGCTCGGGCAGCAGGCCGAAGAAGTCGGTGGGCGCGCCGAAGGGGACGACGGCGAAGGCGCCGAACGCGGCGGTGGCCGAGATGACCGGCGCCAGCATGAACACGAACCGGTCGGCGGCGCGCGGGCGCAGCTCCTCCTTGAACACCAGCTTCACGATGTCGGCCAGCGGCTGCAGTACGCCCCAGGGCCCCGTGCGGTACGGCCCGAGGCGCTGCTGGACGAAGGCCGCCACCTTGCGCTCCATCAGCACCGTGACGGCAGCCGACATCTGGAGCGCGAAGAAGACGACGAGGATGATGCCGATGTGGGCGACGAAGATGAGGTCCACGGGCCTAGCCTCAGTGCGAGTGGGCCGCGGCGGCGGCCGACGGCAGCCAGGGCGCGCGCGGCAGCTTGCTGCGGCCCTCGCGGATGTAGTGCTCGTACTCGTCGCGGAAGTGCTGCAGCGTGCTCAGCACCGACGGGATCATCGCGTCGCCGAAGGGGCATAGCGTCTTGCCGCCGATGTTGCTGGCAACCGAGAGCAGCAGGTCGAGGTCGCGCGCGGCCCCCTCGCCCCGCAGGATCTTCTGCAGCAGTTTGTGCAGCCAGTCGCTGCCCTCGCGGCACGGCGTGCACTTGCCGCACGACTCGTGACGGTAGAAGTAGATCAGGTTGTCGGCGAGCCACACCATGTCGGTCGTGTCGTCCATCACCATGATGGCGGCCGAGCCGAGCATCGAGCCGACCTTCACGAGCCCGTCGAAGCTGGCCTGCGCGTCGAGGCTCGACTCGGTGAGGACGTTCACCGAGGAGCCCCCCGGGATCACCGCCTTGAACCGGCGCCCGTCCTTCATGCCGCCCGCGAAGTCGAAGATCAGCTCGCGCAGCGTCACGTCCATCGACGTCTCGTAGACCCCGGGCCTGGCGACGTGACCGCTGATGCAGTAGAGCTTCGGGCCCTGGTTCTTCTCCGGCCCGATCGACGCGTACCACTCCGGTCCGCGGTCGAGGATCAGCGGCACGTTGCAGATGCTCTCGACGTTGTTGATGATGGTCGGGCACCCGTAGAGACCGACCACCGCGGGGAACGGCGGCCGCAGGCGCGGCTGCGCCCGCTTGCCCTCGAGGCTCTCGAGCAGCGCCGACTCCTCACCCGCCTCGTAGGCGCCGGCGCCGCGGTGCACGTAGATGTCGCAGTCCTGGCCGCTGCCGAGGATGTCGCGCCCCAGCAGGCCCCTGGCGTAGGCCTCCGCGAGCTGCTCTTCGAGCACGCGCTGCACGTGGTAGAACTCGCCGCGGATGTAGATGTAGGCGGCCTTCGCCCCGAAGGCGCGGCACGCGATGACGCACCCTTCCAACAGCAGGTGCGGGTTGCGCTCCATCAGCAGGTGGTCCTTGAAGGTCCCCGGCTCGCTCTCGTCCGCGTTCACGCAGAGGTACTTCGGCTTCGGGTTGTCCTTCGGCACGAAGCTCCACTTCATGCCGGTGGGGAAGCCGGCGCCGCCGCGGCCGCGCAGCCCCGACTGCTTCACCTGCTCGACGATGGCCTCCGGCGCCAGCGCGAGCGCCTTGCGCATGGCGGCGTAGCCTCCCCGCTTCAGGTAGTTGTCCAGCGTGTAGGCGTACGGCTCCTTCACGTGGGAGGTGAGAACGGGTTCGGGAAGACGCATGGGTGTCTCTCTGCCGGCTTGGGGCTTGGGGCCTGGGGCTTGGGGCGGCACGTCGGGGGCCGGGGCCCTCCGCTCGGGGGCTGTGGGCCCCACGCCTCACGCCTCGGGCCTTCCCTATTCCTTCTTGTGCACGCAGCCGCTGAGGCTGGCCAGGCCCTTCTCGCGCAGCCCGGCGACGAGCGCCGGCACGTCCTCGGCCGACTGGCACTCGTGCCAGTGCTCGTTGTTGATCATCACCACCGGCGCGCGGTCGCACGCGCCCAGGCACTCCATCTCCATCACCGTGAACATGCCGTCGGCCGTCGTCTCGCCCGGCTTCACGCCCAGGTGCTGGCACAGCGCCTCGGAGACGCGGCCCGCGCCGTTGAGCGCGCACGACAGCGTGTGGCACACCTGCAGCACGTACGTGCCCACGGGCTGCGTGAAGAACATCACGTAGTAGGAGACGACGTCCTCCACCTCGGCGCGCGTGCAGCCGATGACCTCCGCGACGTGCGCCATCGCGTGGCCCGAGACGTAGCCCTGCTGTTCCTGCACGATGTAGAGCGCCGGCAGCAGCGCCGACCGCCGCCGATCGGGGGGGTACCGCGCGATGATGCGGTCGAGCTTCTCGCGGTTCTCGGCCGTGAAGGCAAACGGCGGACCTTCCTCGGCCAGCTTGCGCCCCGACTTGTGCCACTGCGGCGTGCCGTAGGGCATCTTGGGATGGAAACTCATCGATCCACGTCTCCGAGCACGATGTCGGTCGATCCGATGATGGCGATCACATCGGCGATCAGCGAGCCGGCGCACAGCTTGGGCAACGCCTGACACGCATAGAAGGACGGCGGCCGCGACTTCACACGCACCGGCCGGTTGCCGCCGTCGGAGACCACGGTGAAGGTCTGCTCGCCGCGCGGGCCCTCGATGGGCACCGACGCCGTGCCGGCCGGCACGGTGAAGCCCTGCGAGTGCAGGAGGAAGTGCTGGATGAGCGCTTCCATCTCCGCGTAGACCCGGTCCTTGGGCGGCGGGGTGATCCGCGGGTCGTCGATGGCCCACGCGCCGGTCGGCGCGATCTTCTCGAGGCACTGCCGGCAGATCTTCAGGCTCTCCTGCATCTCGGCGATGCGCACCTGGTAGCGCGCGAACACGTCGCCGGCGGTGCGGGTCACGACCTCGAAGTCCAGTTCCGGGTAGGTGAGGTAGGGAAACGCCCGCCGCACGTCGTAGGCCACGCCCGACCCGCGCGCGATGGGCCCCACCAGGCTGAGCGCGACGGCGTCCTCGCCCGACAGCACGCCCACGCCCTCGGTCCGCTTGCGGAAGATCTTGTTGTCGGTGAGCAGGTTCTCGTATTCCCGCAGCTTCTGCGGCATCCGGTCGAGGAACTCGCGCACCGCGGCGTGGAAGCCGGCGGGCAGATCCTCGCGCAGGCCGCCGACACGGACGTAGGTGGGGAACATCCGGAAGCCGGCGATCATCTCGTTGATGTTCAGCAGCAGCTCGCGCTCGCGGAAGCAGTAGAGCATCACCGTGACGGCGCCGGTGTCCATGGCGCTCGTCCCGAGCCACACCAGGTGGCTGTTGATGCGCTGCAGCTCCGCGAGCAGCGTCCGGATCCACCGCACCCGCTCGGGCACCTCGATGCCGGCCAGCTGCTCCACGCTCATGCAGTAGGCGATCGAGTTCGAGAGGCTCGACAGGTAGTCCATGCGCTCGACGAGCGGGATCACCTGCTGCCACTTCTTCTGCTCGGCGGTCTTCTCGATGCCCGTGTGGAGGTAGCCGATCGTCGTCGCGGCCGAGATCACCACCTCTCCGTCGAGCTCGAGCACGAGCCGGAGCACCCCGTGCGTACTGGGGTGCTGGGGGCCCATGTTCACCGTCATCGTCTCGGTGCGCACTGCTGCCATTGGTCGCTTCTCTGCTGCTCTCTGCCGCCGCCGCAGGCGGCGATCCGGGCCGGTGGCGGCCATCCGGACGCGGACGGCCGGCGCAGGCGGGGCGCTGCTACCGTCCCAGTTCCTCCTCGATCAACTCGCACCAGGCGTGCAGGATGGTCAGCTGCGCCTCCTGCACGCGTGCCGTGACCTCGTGCGGCACGTTCACGTGGAGGGCCGCCGCGGCGCCCACCGCGCCGCCGTCGCGCCCCGTGAGCGCCACGGTCGTCAGTCCCCGCGCCGCCGCCGCCTGGAGCGCCGCGAGCACGTTGGCCGAGGCGCCGCTGGTCGAGATGCCCAGCAGCACATCGCCCGGCGCGCCCAGCCCCTCCACCTGCCGCGCGAACACGTACTCGAACCCCCAGTCGTTGCCGATCGCCGTGAGCGCGCTGCTGTCGGTGGTGAGCGCCACGGCGGGCCACGCGGCCCGCTCCTGCTGGAAGCGCCCCATCAACTCGGCGGCGAAGTGCTGCGCCTCGGCCGCGCTGCCGCCGTTGCCGCACACCAGCAGCTTGCGGCCCGCGCGCAGCGCCGCGGCCATCACCGCCGCCGCGGCGGCCACGGCCGGCGCCGACGGGCCCAGCGATGCGTGCACCCGGGCCGTCTCCTCGAAGAGGGCGCGGACCCTGGCAACCGGCTCGAACGGGGTGGGCATCACCATCGTGACGGGACTAACGCGGCTCCGGGTGCCGGCGCATCCGCTGGATGCTCTCGACGAACTCGGCTTCCGACAGTTGCAGCGCCTCGTAGGTCCGCACCGGCAGCTTCACCTGCACCGGGTAGTCCTTGCGCAGGGGGTACCCCTCCCAGTCGTCGCGCAGCAGGATGCGCCGCAGGTCGGAGTGCCCGTCGAAGAGCACGCCGAACAGGTCGTAGACCTCGCGCTCGGCCCAGTCGGCCGACGGGTAGACGCCTGCCACGCTCGGCACCACCGGATCGGCGCCATCCAGCCGCACCACCAGGCGAAGACGGCTCGGCGGCACGGCCTGGCCCGGCGCCGGGAACCCGGGCACCCCGAGGCTGACCAGGTTGTAGATCACCTGGAAACGGGGCTCGGCCGGCCAGGCATCGGTGGCCGTGAGCTCGGAGAGCAGCGAGTAGGCGTGCTGCGGGGCGTCGCGCAGCGCGCGGCACACGGTGACGATGGCATCGCGCGGCACGGCGATCGTCGGGACGTCGTGGCGATCGAGCGTCTCGAAGACCGCACCCGGTGCCGTCGCCTGAAGGAGGTCGATGATGGTGGAAACGTCCATGCGCGAGGTTCGGAGCGAAAGACCGGAACGTGGTGATGGGCAGCCGTGACCGGCAGCGGGCCGGCCCGCGCGGGCCGGCCGCCGTCAGACGAGCGGCGACCGCGTCATCGCAATCTTGCGCTGCAACTGCACGATGCCGTAGATCAGCGACTCGGGGCGCGGCGGGCATCCCGGCACGAACACGTCGACCGGCACCACCTGATCCACGCCCTGCACGATGGCGTAGTTGTCGAACACGCCGCCCACCGACGCGCAGGCGCCCATCGAGATCACCCACTTGGGTTCTGGCATCTGGTCGTAGACGCGGCGCAGCACGGGCGCCATCTTCCGCGACAGCCGGCCGGCCACGATCATCAGGTCGGCCTGCCGGGGGGAGGCGCGGAACACCTCGGCGCCGAAGCGGGCGATGTCGTAGCGCGAGGCGCTCATCGCCATCATCTCGATGGCGCAGCAGGCCAGGCCGAAGGTCACCGGCCAGATCGCCGATCGCTGCGCCCAGTTCACCACCCGCTCGACGGTGGTGAGCAGGAACGGCATCTCCTCCAGCTTTTCCGGCACGCCGGGGATCTGGAGGGGGCCCGAGGATTGCAACTCTGGAGACATCGCGCGAAGTTCCTACGGAAGGCGCGCCCGCGCGCGCATTCGGGTCAACCGACGTCACGGCGGCCGGCCGCCGCCTTCAGATGTGCTCTTCCTTGCCCCAGTCGAGCACGCCCTTCCGCCAGATGTACACGTAGCCGCCCAGCAGCAGCGCGATGAACACCACGATCTGGAAGAAGCCCATCCAGCCGAGATCGCGCAGGGCCATCGTCCACGGGTAGAGGAAGGCGACCTCGATGTCGAAGAGCAGGAAGATCATCGCCACCAGGTAGAACTTCACCGACTGCCGTTCCCGGGCATCGCCCACCGGCGGCACGCCGCACTCGTAGGGCGCCGACTTCTCCGGCGTGGGATGCTTCGGACCGAGCCACTGCGAGATCAGCACGCCGCCGACGCCGACGCCGACGCCCAGCGCGAGCATGATCACGAACGGGAACCAGCCTTCCATGGGCGGCACTCTCCCCGGACCGCGCACGAGAGCCGGCGTGCCGGGCCGTCTGAACCCGGGTATGCTACTGGACGCGTCGTGGCGGGTCAACGCGCGTGGTGGGAACGCGCGGCCTCTGGTATCGTGCCCGGGTGCGCCTTGCCTGGTTCACGCCGTGGCCGCCCGAGCGCTCGGGCATCGCCGCCTACAGCGCCGAACTGCTGCCGCACCTGGCCGCGCACGCCGCGATCGACGTGTTCCTCGGCCGGGGACCGACGCCGGCCGATGCCGCCGCTCCGGCGGGGGTCCGCCTCTTCTCCGCCCACGAGTTCCTGCGCCTGCACGGCGCGCGTCCCTACGATCTGGTCGTCTACCAAGTGGGCAACGCGCGGTGCCACGATTACATGTGGGCGTATCTCGCCCGCGTGCCCGGGCTGGTCGTGCTCCACGACGCCCAGTTGCACCACTCGCGAGCCGCCGCGCTCCTGCGGCAGGGGCGCGCCGGCGACTACCGTGCCGAGTTCGCCTACAGCCACCCTGACGCGCCACCCGCGCTCGCCGAGTTCATCGTCAACGGCCTGCAGGGTTCGCCGTACTACCTGTGGCCGCACCGGCGGGTGGTGGTGCAGGCCGCCCGCGCCCTGGCGGCGCACAACGACTGGCTGGCCGCACGGCTGCGCGAGGAGGCCCCGGGAGTCCCGGTGCGCACCGTGCGCATGGGCACGCGGGCCCACGATTCCGCGCGGCGTGCCCAGGCAGAGGGCCACCCCGTCTTCGCGGCCTTCGGCGGCATCACCTTCGAGAAGCGCATCCCGCAGGTGCTGCGCGCCTTCGCCCGGGCGCTGGAGGTGGCGCCGGCCGCGCGCCTGGTGCTGGTGGGTGAAGCCCGTGACCACTACGACGTGGCCGCCGATCTGAACGCCCTCGGCATCGGCGGGCGGGTCACGATCGCCGGCTACGTGGCCGACGAGGACCTCGACGACTGGATTCAGGCCGCCGACCTCTGCCTCTGCCTGCGCTGGCCCACCTCGCGCGAGACCTCGGCGTCCTGGCTGCGCTGTCTGGCGGCCGGCAAGGCGACGATCGTCACCGACCTCGCGCACACCATCGAGGTCCCCGCGCTCGACCCGCGGCACTGGGGCCTGCTGCACGCCACCGCGCGCGGCGACGCCCTCGACCGACCGCCGGCGCGCGAGACCGCGGTGACGGTGGCCGTCGACATCCTCGACGAGGATCACTCGTTGGGGCTCGCGGCGCGGCGCCTGGCGACCGATGCGGCCCTGCGGGCGCAACTGGGAGCCGCCGCGCGGCGCTGGTGGGAGGCGCGCCACACGCTGGCGCACATGGCGGCCGATTACCTCGCCGCGATCGAGGCCGCCCTTGACGCGCCCGGGGCCCCCGCTGGGCGGGCGTCGCTCCCCCCGCACCTGCTGGACGCGGCCGGCGGCACCCTGTCGCGAGTCGTGTCGGAGATGGGCATCACGAACCCACTGGAGTAGCTCGCGGGCCCACGGCGGGCAGCGGCGTGGTCCGACGCCGGATCGTCCGGCTGTGCGAGACTACAGCCTCCGGCTGCCGCCGCCCTGCCCCGGCGCGTGGCCCGCGATCCGCCATGTTCGAACGCACCGTCTCGCCCGAGGATCTCGCCCGGCTCAAGGCCGGGCGCGAGGCGGCTGACCGCCGCTACAACGACGCGCTCACCGCGCTGGACGCCGTGCTGGCGGGGCCGCCGGATCTGCCGCACCCGCCGCCGTCACCCGACGAACACCAGGTGACGCCGCTCAACGAGGCGTGGGATCTGCTGCGGCGCCTGCCGGCGCCGATCCCGGCGCCCACGGGCTGGCGAGCCTGGATCGCCGCGCGGGTCTGGCGCCTGGTGGCTCCCTTCGTCCTCGACCACCTGCGGGCGCCGCTCGAACAGCAGCACACGTTCAACGCCCGGCTCGTCGATCACGTGAACCGTGGCGTGCCGATCCAGCGCGCGACGCAGGCCGCGATCGAAGGCGCCATCGCCGGCCTCGGCCAGCACGCCCGGGCACTGGCCGCCTTGCAGTCGCACCTGATCGTGTTTCTGCAGCAGGTCACGGCCTACGTGGACACGAAGGACCACGAGTTCGAGGGCCTCGCGCGGCGGCGTGACGAGGACGCCCGCGAACTGATCGATCTGCTCGACCACCGGACCGTGGGCCTGGGCGGCGCCATCAGCGGCGTGGGCGACGAGATGGCGAAGCGGTGGGAGTCGATGGTGGCGCGTGAGGGCCGCTACGACGCCGCCGTGCAGCGGCTGGCGGCGGCCCACGCCGATCTGCGGTCCACCTTCGGTGTCATCCAGCAGGGCCACCACGTGATCAAGCGCGAGCTGGAGCGCCTGCGGGCGATGCCCTCGCCCGTGCCGGCCGCGGCCGAGCCCGGCGCGGCGGCCGGCGCCCCGCACGGCTTCCAGCAGGCCGGTGCGGCGACAATCGATGCCTACAAGTACGTCGGGTTCGAGGAGCGCTTCCGCGGGTCGCAGGAGGAGATCCGCCAGCGGATGGCGGACTACCTCGACCTGTTTGCCGGTACCAGCGACGTGCTCGATGTCGGCTGCGGGCGCGGCGAGTTCCTGGATCTCCTGCGCGAGCACGGCATCCTCGCGCGGGGGCTCGACCTCAACCGCGAGATGGTGGCCGCCTGCCGCGCGCGGGGCCTCGAGGTGGCCGAGGGCGATGCGCTGGGTTACCTGCGGTCGCTGCCCGACGCGTCGCTGGGCGGTCTGATCGCCTCGCAGGTGGTGGAGCATCTCCAGCCGGACTACCTGCTGCAGGTGCTCGACGCCGCGTTCGCGAAGCTGCGGCCGGGCGCGCACATCGTGCTCGAGACCATCAACCCGGCGTGCTGGTACGCCTTCTTCTCGAGCTACGTCCGCGACCTCACCCACGTGCGGCCGGTCCACCCCGACACGCTCAGCTACTACCTGCAGGCGAGCGGTTTCCAGCGCGTGCGCGTCGATTTTCGCGCGCCCTATCCCGAGGCGGAGAAGCTGCGGATGGTCGAGGGTGAGGATCCGCTGTCCGAGGCCTTCAACGCCAACGTCCGGCTGCTCAACGGCCTGATGTTCACGTATCTTGATTACGCCGCGATCGGAGAGCGCGCCTGATCGTCGTGGAAGAAATGGGGTCGGGTGTATTTTCCTGGTGGGCGTATCTTCCTGGTGGCCCCACGAGGAAAATACACCCGACCCCATTTTCCCCACCTAGCGGGTTCCTGGCCGTGATGAGCAACCGCAGAGTCCTGACGATGGCGGCCGCCGTGCTGATCGCGGCCACCCCGGTGTTCCTGTCCGCCCAGGCGCGCCCTTCGGCGCCTCCACGCGCGAAGGCGCCCGCACGGCCGGCGGCCGCCGCGCGCAGCGGAAGAAATGGGGTCGGGTGTATTTTCCTGGCAGGCGTATCTTCCTGGTGGCCCACGAGGAAAATACACCCGACCCCATTTTCCCCGACCCCATTTTCCCCACCCTAGCGGGTTCCTGGCCGTGATGAGCAACCGCAGAGTCCTGACGATGGCGGCCGCCGTGCTGATCGCGGCCGCCCCGGTGTTCCCGTCCGCCCACGCGCGCCCTTCGGCGCCTCCGCGCGCGAAGGCGCCCGCACGGCCGGCGGCCGCCGCGCGCAGCGAGCGGCCGGTGCCGTTCCGCGTGGGCGAGACGCTCACCTACGACGTGTCGTGGTCGAGCTACGTGACGGCCGGCACGGCCACGGTCACCGTACGCGAGAAGCGCCCCAGCTACGGCTCCTCGGCCTATCACATCGTCGCCGAGGGGCGCCCGACGCCGCTGCTGTCGAAGCTCTACACGCTCTACTACAAGGCCGACACGCTGCTCGACGCCTACTCGCTGCTGCCCCAGCGCGGCTCGATCTACAGCGAGGAAGGCAGCGACCGGCGCACCAAGACCGTGAGTTTCAACCAGGGGGCCCGCACGGCGGTGTACGAGGTGCAGACCGCCACGCACGTGCGGCGCGAGCTGACGCTGCCGCCCTACTCGCAGGACGCGCTGTCGGCCATCTACGTGCTGCGCGCGCTGCCGCTCAAGCCGGGCGCATCGATCGCCATGCCGGTCAGCGACAGCGGCCGTATCTACAAGGTGCAGCTCTCGGTCGGCTCGCCCGAAGCGGTGAAGTCGGGGCTCGGTACCGTGAGCGCCTGGCGCGTCACGCCCACGGTCCTCGACGAGAAGGGGAAGCCGAACGGCCGGGCCATGGCGTTGTGGATCAGCGACGACGCGCGGAAGCTGCCGGTGAAGCTGCAGGCCGAGCTTGCGGTGGGCAGTTTTCAGCTGGTGCTGCGCGAGGTGAGGTAGGCGTTTGCGAAAGCCGGGGTCGGTGCGAAAACCGGGGTCGGGTGTATTTTCCTCGTGGGACCGCCAGGAAAATACACCCGACCCCGGTTTTCTCTGGGTAAGGGCGGCGGCGATGGCAGCGCTCGCCGCGTGCTGGGCTCCGGGCACCGTTCGGGCGCAGCCCCCTGAGGCCGCGCCGCCGGCCGTCACCGCCCGCCTCCACGTCGACTGGCTCTCGGCCATCCGGGCCACCGCGCCCACCGAATCGATCCTCAATCCCGGCAACGCGCGGTTGCGGCTGCCGCAGTGGGTGCTGCAGACCGAGGCGCGCGGCCACCTCCGCGTGGAGGCGGGCTCGCGCCTCCACGTGATCCTGCGGCCGCGGCTGTCGGCGACCGCCGACTGGCGCGAGGCCGCGGGCCAGCCTCGCACGCCGGCGCACGAAGCCGACGCCGAGTTCACCGAGGCCTATCTCGCATGGACCGTGGTCCCGCCGGTCACCATCTCCTACGGCCTGCAGAACTTCCAGTGGGGCCCGGCAGAACTGGCCGCACCCAACAACCGGATCTTCCACGAGACGGGCGTGTTTCGCGACCCGCTCTACTACGTCCCCGGCCGCCACCTGCTGCGCGTGAACGTCTCGGCCGGACGCCAGTGGAGCGCGGTGGCACTGGCCGAAATCGGCGCAACGGGACGCAACCGCTTCCGAGCCGGCGAACGGTTCGCACGCCAGGCACTGGCGAAGCTGGAGTACACGACGGCCGACGGCGCCAGCTACGCCGGCGCCACCGCCGGCGCCACCGATGGGACGCCGTGGTGGATTGGCGGGTACGGGTCGTGGACCCTCACCGAGGGCCTGTCGGTGTACGCCGACACGAGCCACACCCGGGGATCCCGGGCGTGGTATCCGGTGGTGGGCGCGGGTGAGGCCGGGACGCCAGCCAGACCGCTCCCCTCCTTCGCGCGGTCGCGCGCCGGCGACCGCGACTGGAACACCATGGCCGTCACCGGCGCCCGCTACACCTTCGCCCGCGGCGACGATTTGCGCCTGGAGTGGCTGTTCCAGCAGGCAGGCTGGCGGAACGACGACCTGCGGCTCGCCTTCGGCGCGGCGTACGCCGCCACGTCGCCGGCCGCCTTCGCACCCTACGTACTCCCAGGGCTGGAATACGCAGGGCGCCAACTGATGCTGGTCTCGCTGCGAACGCCGGAGCTGGCGCCGCGCAAGCGCACCGAGGTGCAGACGCGATACCTGCACTCCTTCACCGATGGATCACGCGTGCTGTTCGTCACCACACGGATGGAAGCCACCGATCGGCTGGTGCTGTTCGGCTCGGGCACGGTGACCGGCGGTGCGGCCCACGGCGAGTTCTCGCGCTTCGCCAGGGGCAGCGTCGTGCTGGGCTCGTCGGTGACGTGGTGAAAGGGGGCCTGAGGCCTAGGGCTTGAGGCTTGAGGCTTGAGGCTTGATGCTTGGGGCCGGTGAACTCCCTTCGCAGGTCGCCGGGCGCTTGCGGGGCCCGAGGCTGCGCCGTGCGCACGCCGAGCGAGCAGCCGGACTTCCACCGCGAGACGACGGGGGCCTGCTGAAGGGTCTCGTACCTCACTGGTCGCCTGGGGGCGGGGACTCCAGGCCCCAAGCCGATCTACCATCGCTCCGATGTCCAGCTCGTTCGTCCGTCTCGACGACGTCTACAAGAGCTACCGCCTCGGCGAAACCGAGGTGCCCGCCCTGCGCGGCGCCACGCTCGAGTTGCGCCGGGGCGAATTCACGGCGCTGGTCGGCCCGTCGGGTTCGGGCAAGAGCACGCTGCTCAACATGGTGGGTTGCATCGACGAACCCGACCGGGGCGCGGTCATCGTCGAGGGCCGCGACGTCGCGCACCTCTCGGACGATGACCGGAGCCGGCTGCGGAACGAGAAGATCGGGTTCATCTTCCAGTCGTTCAACCTGGTGCCCGTGCTCGACGTGTTCGAGAACGTCGAGCTGCCGCTGCTCATCAACCGGCGCATCCCGGCCCGCGAGCGCCGCGATCGGGTCATGCAGGCCATCGCGGACGTGGAGCTGACGGGCTTCATCGGCCACGCGCCCGACAAACTGTCGGGAGGCCAGCGGCAGCGGGTGGCCATCGCCCGCGCGCTGGTCACCTCGCCGCTGCTGGTGCTCGCCGACGAGCCCACGGCGAACCTCGATTCGGGCACCGCGCATCGGATTGTCGATCTGCTGGCGGCGCTCAACGCGCAGCGCGGCGTCACGTTCTTCTTCTCGACGCACGACGAGAAACTCATCGGCCGCGTCGCGCGCATCGTCCACATCGTGGACGGGACGATCCAGCCGGAGGCGTCGTGACGCGCGCGTGGCACGTCGCGTGGCGCAGCCTCGGGCGCAACCGCCGCCGCAACCTCGCCACCGCGCTCGCCATCGCGCTGGGCTATGCCGGCCTCGTGCTGATCGGCGGCTACGTGGTGCGCATCGAGCGGTTCCTGCGGACCAACGCCGTCTACCTGGCGCCAAGCGGCCACGTGGCGATCTACCGCGAGGGCGGCCTCACGCGCGCCGCCGCGCGCCCGTCGCGCTACAGCCTCACGCCGGCGCAGCAGGCCGTCATCAGCACCGTGCTGGATGGGGATCCGCGGGTGGAGTTCTCCGGCCGATACCTGCGCGGCCAGGGCCTGGCCGGTAACGGCTGCCGCACGCTGCCGTTCGTGGCCACGGGCATGGAGCCCGGCGTGGAGGCGCGCGTGCTGGCGCACCCGGCGGTGCGGCGCGATGCCGCCGACTTCGTGACGCCGCTGCGGGGGCGGCTGGTCTCGCAGGCGCCCGACGTGGAGGGCGCCGTGGGCCTCTCGGCAGGGCTGGCGCGACTGCTCGGCAAGGCGCGCGTGCACGACGAGACGAACGGCGCCGGGGCCATCGTCATGCCGGCGTGCGAGGATCCCGGCGCGGCGGCCCAGATCGCCGCCGACGCCAACGTGCAGCTGGCGGGACTGACCTTCAGCGGGTCGCTCGGCGCCGTCGACGGCGAGGTGGTGAACGTCTTCCACACGCCGAGCACCGACACCGAGGACCAGACCGTGGTCACCTCGCTCGGGCTGCTGCAGCGTCTCTACGACACCGGGGACGTGACCTTCGTCGCCGCGTTCCTCCACGACGCACGCGACACACCGGCGGTGGCGGCCGACCTGCGGCGCGCGCTGGCGGCGCGCGGCGTGCCGGCCGAGGTGTTCACGTACCTCGACTACGACGTGAACCCCTACTACGTCGGCACGATGCGGTTCCTCCGGTCGCTCGTGGCGGTGATCGGCGTGCTGGTGATCGCCGTCGTCGTGCTGGGCGTGGTGAACGCCGCCACGCTCACCGTCTACGAGCGGACGCGCGAACTGGGCACGTTCCGCGCGCTGGGCTACACGCGGCGGCAGCTCTCGACGCTCTACCTGCGCGAGGTGCTGCTGCTGTCGCTCGTCGCGACGGGCGCCGGCCTCGCGTTCGCCTTCGTCACGGCCGCCGCCGTCAACGCGGCCGACATCCGCTTCACTCCACCCGGCGTGCCCGGTTCGATCCGGCTGACGGTCACCCCGAACCTGTCGCTGGCGGGCGCGGCGGCGATCGCGATGCTGCCGCTCAGCCTGCTGGCCACCTGGGTGGTGGTGCGGCGGCGCCTGCGCGAGCGCGTGGCCGATTTGCTGACGGCGACGACGGCGTGAGGGGCGGCGGTTTGACGACGGGCCAGATTATGACTAAGTTGGGCTAAGTTCGATCTCATCAACACGACTGCCTGAGCAGGACCATGACGGTCAACATCCACGAAGCCAAGACTCACCTGTCCCGCCTGGTCGACGAGGCCGCTCAAGGGCGGGAGATCGTCATCGCCAGGGCCGGCAAGCCCGTCGCCAAGCTGGTGCCCCTGTCGGGCGTCGCCCGCAAGAAGACATTCGGGCTTCTCAAGGGTCGCATCAAGGTGGCCAAGGACTTCGACGCGCCGTTGCCGCCGGACGTGCTCGCCGAGTTCGAGGGCGGCAAGCCATGAGCCGCATCCTGCTCGACACGCAGTTGGTGCTCTGGGCCCTGTCCGGCGACAAGCGCCTCCCCAAGAACGCGCGTGCGCTCCTCGATGAGTCAGAGGTCTTCGTGAGCGCCGCGTCGATTTGGGAAATCGCCATCAAGTCGGCGCTGGGGAAGCTCGAGGCGGATGCCGCCGAGGTGAGAGCCTCCCTCGGCCCCACTGGCTTCGCAGAGTTGCCCGTCACCGGCGCGCACGCCGAGAAAGTGGCGAGGCTGCCTGAACACCACCGCGACCCCTTCGACCGGCTGTTGGTGGCGCAGAGCGCATGTGAACCCCTCGTCCTGCTGACCGCTGACGCACAGTTGGCGAAGTACGGCGGACTCGTGTGGGTGCTATGAGATGGACGAACGGGATCCTCCGCGCGGCGCAGCCTACTAGGACCCCGCTGGAGGAACCGATGAATAGGAACCGCGTCGCCGGAATGGGCGCGGGCCTCGCGGTCCTGCTGCTTGGCACCCTCCCCGCCCTCGCCCAGCAGCCCACCGCCCTGGAGTTGCTCCAGAGCGCCGACCGCGCCCGGGGTGGCGTGGGCCAGGGCATCACCTGGAACGTCACCGTCGAGGCCACCGAGGACGGCGAGACCACCACGCGCAGCTTCCTCGTGAAGGCGCGCGGCGACGATGCGCTGGTGGAGTCGCTGGCGCCGCCGCGCTACAAGGGCGAGATCCTGCTGTTCAACGACCGCACGATCTGGTTCGTGAAGCCGGGGCTGCGCAGGCCCGTGTCGATTTCCGCGAGGCAGCGGCTGAGCGGCCTGGCGAGCAACGGCGACATCGCCTCCACCAACTACGCGCGCGACTACGACGGCACGATCGTCGGCGAGGAGATCGTGGATGGCGAGCCTGCCTGGAAACTCGAGCTGAAGGCGAAGGCGAAGAACGTCACCTACGATCGCATCAGATCGTGGATCTCGAAGAAACGGCGGCTGGGGGTGAAGGCAGAATTCCTCACGGTGAGCGGTGACGTGTTCAAGACGGCCACCTTCGACTACGGCAACCGGTTGCGCAGCGCCGCGGGCGGCGCCTTCGAGTTCATCAGCCGCATGACGATCCGCGACGTCGGCGGCTCGGGCGCCGTCACCGTGCTCACCTACGCCGAACCGCGCGCCGAGACGCACGCGACGGCGCTGTTCAACATCAACAACGTGGTGAGGTGAAGCAGGCTGGTGGCTCGTGGCGTCAGGCTCGAGGCCAGGCCCCAAGCCCCAGGCCCCAAGCCCCAAGCCTCAAGCCCCAGGCCTCAAGCCCCAAGCCTCAAGCCCCAGGCCCCAAGCCCCCATGGCCCACCCCATCGCCCGCATCGCCTGGCGCAACGTGCGCCGCCACTGGCGGCACAGCCTCGGGTCGCTGCTCTCGATTGTCGTCGGCTTCGTGTCGATCGTGCTCTTCGAGGGCTACCTCGGCGATCTGGTCGGCATCCAGGCCGAGTGGTACTCGCAGCGCAGCATGCTGGGACACGTCATGGTCGAGCACCGCGACGCCTGGGTCCGCACCGGTGACGATGCGCCGCTCAGCCGCGCGCTGCAGCCCGAGGATCAGGCCGTGGTCGACGCGTTTCTCGCCGGGCACGCCGGCGAGGTGGAGGCGCGCATGCGCGCGCTGGCCATTGGCGGGCTCGCCAGCACGGGACGCAGCGGGCTGATCTTCGCGGCCTGGGCCTACGATGTCGCCGACGCCGCGCGGCTGCGCGACCGCTGGGCCTGGAACGTGAGCGCCGGCGTGCCGCTTCAGGAGGCCGGCGACAACAGCGCGATCGTCGCCCATACCTTCGCCGGCCTGCTCGACTGCCAGGCGCCACCGCCGGAGGGCGCCATCGGCCTCGACGGCGCGCCGACGGGCGAGCGCCGCGCCTTCTCCTGCCGCCAGCCTCGACTGCAGCTGACGGCCACCACCGCATCGGGTCAGCTCAACGCCATCGATCCGACGATCGTCGGGGTCTTCGACGCGGGGCTGAAGAGCATCGACACGAAGTTCGTCCAGCTCCCGCTGCCGCTCGGCCAGCGGCTGCTCGACACACAGGCCGTATCCTTCTACAGCATCACCCTGCGCGAGCCTTCCCGCGCCGACGACTTCGCCGCGGCCCTCAACGCGGCAGCAGGCGAGGCCGGCCGGCCTGTCCGGGCGCTGCGGTGGGACCAGCACCAGTACGCCGAGATCTACCGGCGCAGCATGCAGGTGCTCGGCATCTACCGCACCTTCGTCGTGCTGATCGTCGTGACGATCGCCGGCATGTCGGTCTTCGCCACCGTGCTGAAGTCGGTCAACGAGCGCGTGCGCGAGATCGGCACGCTGCGCAGCATGGGGTATCGCCGGCGTCATGTGGCGTGGCTGTTCGCCCTGGAGGCGGCGCTGCTGGCGCTCACCGCGTCGGTACTGGGCCTGGTGGCGTCGCTGGCGCTCGAGGCCGTGATCAACACGGCGGCGATCACCTATGGCGGCGGACTCGCCGCGCAGGCCATCCCGTTGACCATCGGCCTGCGGCCCGGCGCCATCGCCTTCGCGACGCTGTTCCTGTCGGCCGTGGCCGTCCTCGCCGCCTGGGCGCCGGCACGGCGTGCGTCACGGCTGCGGATCGCGGAGGCGCTGGCCACGGCGGCGTAGGCACGCATCTTGACGCTTCAGCTCAGACGCATCATGATGCCTCCATGCGCACCACCATCACCCTCGAGCCCGATGTCGCGGCCAAGCTGAAGGAGTTCGCGCGCCGGCAACGGCTGTCGTTCAAGTCGGCGGTGGACACCGTGCTGCGCCGGGGCCTGGCGGCCCAGGGCACCACCGCCGGGGCGTCGGCGCCCTTCGTGGTGCAGTCACATGGCGGAGGGTTCCGCCCGGGGATCGATGTCGCCCGGCTCAACCAATTGCTCGACGACCTCGAGACGCAGGATTTCGCGGGTGAGGCGGCGCGCGACCGATGATCGTGCCGGACGTCAACCTGCTCGTGTATGCCTACAACAGCGACGCGCCGCATCACGCGGCCGCCAGGCGCTGGTGGGAGGAACTGCTCAACGGAACGGGACCAGTCGGGCTGCCGTGGGCCGTCACGTGCGGGTTCGTGCGCCTGATGACTCACCCGGCGGTACTCGTGCGCCCGATGACCACGGCGGAGGCCGGCGTATCGGTGCGGGCGTGGTTCGAGCGTCCGTGTGTCGAGGTGCTGGAGCCCGGGCCCCGTCACCTGGAGATCCTGCTGCGGCTCCTCGGTGAACCTGGCGTGACCGGTGCGCTCACGACCGACGCGCACCTGGCGGCGCTGGCCATCGAGCACCAGTGCGAGTTGCACTCGAACGACGCGGACTTCTCCCGCTTCCCGGGGCTGCGCTGGCGCAACCCGCTCTGACTCGCCCGACCTGCGGTCGCGGCCCGACGCCTGGTGTCCTGGCGCGCCGCCCTACTTCTCCACGCCCGCCCGCTCGCCGAGCGCCCGCTGGAGCGCGTCGTGGCACCGCTCGCTGCAGCAGGCGAGCACCCAGCCCTCTTCCTCCTCGCCCTCCTCGTCCTCGTCGTCGTCTTCGTCGTCTTCGTCGTCCTCGTCGGGCTCGTCGTCTTCGTCGTAGCCTTCGACGACCCGTTCGAACTCGCCGGGGCGAACGGCGATGGCGAGGTGCTCGTCGTCGACTTCCACGGGCAGGGCGCGCGCGTCGGGATCCACCTCGTCCTCCTCGTCCGGCAGGTATGCCACCAGGCGCACCTCGTTGTCCTCGATGTGCTCACCACACCAGGCGCAGTGCTCCAGGGCGGCCTCCACGGCCTCGTCTTCCGACATCGGACCGATCGGTTCGTCCTCGTCCATGTCGGCCACCGCCTCGATCACCTCCACGTCGAACCACGACCGGAAGACGTGCGCGGTGCGTGTATCCGGCCACTTCCCTTCATCGTCGGACCAGCGGGCGAGTTCCGACTCGAAGATCTCGGCGGCCCGCGCGTCGATCAGGTCCGTGTCCGACGGCTCGTCATCGTCTTCCACGAGGGGGAACACGAGGTAGACGCCCGGATTGGTGCGCGCCTCCTCGATGGTGAACTTCGGTCCGTCGTCGCGGACGGCGTTGGCCCACTCCACATAGCGACCCTTGGCGCGGACGATGATGGCGACGCGGTTGAGAGGTTGCATGAGCCGAGCATACTCCGAGTGGGGACGCCCGTGCTCGCCAGGCCTCCGGCGCCCGCCGACATCAGGGTCCGGCCGGACCGCGTGCCGCGGCCGCGCCACCCGCCGCCGGACTCGCCAGGCGCGCCCGCGATATGCTGCTGTCGGCCTGCGGAGCGCCGCGATCCGATGCCCGATATCTCGTGTGACGTCCTCATCGCCGGCGGCGGCATCGTCGGCCTCGCCACCGGCCTCGCGCTCGTGGAGCGATTCGGCGAGCGGCTGGTGATCGTGGAAGCCGAGCCGGCGATCGCGCGGCACCAGACCGGACACAACAGCGGCGTCATCCACTCGGGGCTCTACTATGCGCCCGGGTCCCACAAGGCGCGGCTGTGCGCCGATGGACGCGAGCGGCTCTACCGCTTCTGCGAGGAGCACGGCGTGCCGCACGAGCGATGCGGCAAGATCGTCGTGGCGGCCAGCGAGGAGGAGCGGGGACGGCTCGGGGCGCTGCGGGCGCGCGGCGAGGCCAACGGCCTGCGGGATCTGCGCGTGCTCTCGGGTGACGAACTGCGCGAGATCGAGCCGCACGCGCGCGGCGTGGCGGCGCTGCACGTCGCCGAGACCGGGATCGTCAACTACGCCGTCGTGTCGCAGGCGTTCGCCGACGTGCTGCGGCGCGGTGGCGCGCGCCTGCTCACGGGCGCCCGCGTGACAGCCGTGCGGCAGGAACCTGGCGGGCTGAAGGTCGTTACCACCGCCGGCACCGTCGCGTCGCGAACCCTGGTGAATTGCGCCGGACTGCAGTCGGACCGTGTCGCCCGCCTGTGCGGCGCGGATCCCGACGTGCGGATCGTGCCGTTCCGGGGCGAGTACTACGAGGTGGGGCCGTCGGGCCGTCACCTCGTGAAGCACCTCATCTATCCCGTGCCCGATCCCCGGTTCCCGTTCCTCGGCGTGCACTTCACGCGGCGCGTGGAGGGCACGATCGAGGCCGGGCCGAATGCCGTGATCGCCTTCCGCCGCGAGGGCTATCGCCGCTGGGACGTTTCGCCGCGCGACATGGCCGACTGGATGGCGTATCCCGGCTTCTGGCGGATGGGCTGGCGGATGTGGCGCGCAGGCGTGCGGGAGTTCGCACGGTCGTTGCGCAAGGCGCAGTTCACGCACGACCTGCAGAAACTGGTACCGGCCATCACCGCGGCCGATCTCGCGCCGGGCGGGGCCGGCGTGCGCGCGCAGGCGGTGGATCGCGCCGGCCGGCTCGTCGACGACTTCCGCTTCGCCGAGACGCCGCGGGCGGTGCACGTGCTGAACGCGCCATCGCCGGCGGCCACGGCATCGCTGGCCATCGGCCGGGTGGTCGCCCAGCGGGCGCTGGCGGTGCTCGCGTGAGTCATCGAGGGGCGATGGACGGGTCAGGCATCGAGCCGGCGCTGCCGGCGTGGACGCGGTTCGCATGCCGTGGCTGGCGGGACGAGGGCGTGGCGACACCACGGGGTTCACCGCCCGCGGCCGGGATCGAGCGCCTCGGGCTCGCCCCGCTGCTCTTTCGCGCGTTGCGGGATCGCCAGGACGCCCGTGCCGGCCTGTTCGCCGCGGCTTACCATCGGGCGGCCGGCCAGAACCTTGCCCTGTTCGGACCAATGGCACGCGCGCGCGACACGCTGCTCGACCACGGCATCACGCCGCTGCTGATCAAGGGCGGCGCGTTCCTGCTGCGGCACGCTCCGGGCGACCTTGGCGTCCGCGCGCTCGCCGACCTCGACGTGCTCGTCGGCCCCGAGCGGTTCGACGAGGCGCTGGCGCGCCTGACCGAAGCCGGGTGGCGGCGGCTCGTGCCGGCGCTGAGGTATTCCAGCCGCGTCGCGCCCGCCATCGCGCTCGTTTCCACCGGCGCGCGCGGGATTTCGACGCAACTCGACCTCCACCGGCACCTCGCCCAGTGGCCGCTGCTGAAGGAACTGCCCGCCCGCGCGATCGCGCAGGCAGAGACCGTCGGCGGCTGGCCGATGATCTCGGTGGCGCACTCCGTCCTGCTGGTTGCCGCACACCGCACGCGGCACGCCTTCGCCAACGACGCGCGCGATCTCGTCGATCTGGCCGCCGCGGCCACCGCCATCGACGACGCGGCGTGGGCGCGCGTGGTCGAGGAAGGCGCCGGTCTCGGCCTCACCGGCGCGCTCTACGCCGTCATGCGCCAGGCGGCGTGGTGGCTGGACGAGGAGGACGGGGCCATCGCGCGACGCGCCGCGGCCCTGCGGTCGCGCCTGCACCCGGCGCGCGCGGCGCTGCTCGACCGCCTGGCGGATCCGGCATTCGTGCTGGCGCGGTCCTCGCCGTGGGCGGGGCCGCTCGGACGCAACTTCGGCGTGTTCCCCGCGGCGTTTCACGCGCCGTGGCGATCGCTGGTGGCGGCGATCGTATTCCTGCCACGGCGGGCGCTCGAGGGACGATAGCATGGGGAGGCTGAGCGGCTCCCCCATCGACGGCTCGCGATGACCCCTGCGTTGCCCCCACCACGCGTGACCAGCGCCGCCGTCTGCCTGCTCCTCGTGTTCCTCGTGCGAGGATGCGTCGCGCTCGCCACCGTACCCCCCTGGCAGAACCCGGACGAACCGCAGCACGTCCTCGCCATCTGGTTCGCCGGCAGCAGCGATCGCTCCCCGGAAGCCGTGGGCCGCATGGAGGACGCCATCCTGTCGTCGATGGTCCGGCACGACTGGTGGAGGCTGGTGGGCGCCCGCCAACCCTCGCCTCCGCCCACGCGCTTCGACCAGGATCCGGAACTGGTGAAGCGGCACTTCCAGCTGCCGCGCAGCGATGGGCTCTATTACGCCATGGCCGCCCGCATCGCACGCGGCGACGACCCCGAGGCCATCCTGCGCCGGACTCGCGCGCTGTCGCTCATCGCTGGCCTCGGCATCGTCCTCCTGGCCTGGGACGTGGGCCGGATGCTGCTCGGCGCGTGGTCGGGCATCGGCGTGATGGCCCTGCTCGCGCTGCACCCGCAGGTCGTGCTCGTGGCGACCACGGCGAGCGCCGATGCCTTCGTGGGCCTGCTCTCGGCCGCAATGCTCTGGGCCGCCACCCGCTCGCTCGATGCCGAACGTCCGATTGCCTGGCTCTCGCTCGCGGTGATGCTCGCGGCGCTATCGGCCCTGGCCAGGCGCCTGGGCGTCACCGTGGTGCCCATCGCAGCCTGGGTCGTGTCGGTGTGCGTCGCTGTCAGGAGCCGGCGTGAGGCAGCGCGCCTGGTCGCGACCCTGGCCGGGCTGTCAGCCATCGTCGGCGCTCTCGTCGCGTGGAGCTTCGGAGACCTGGTGCGGTGGTACTCGACCGAGATCCAGGCCCTGCTGGCTCAGCGGGCCGAGCCGGTCGGGTGGACGGCGGGATTCCTGGGCCTCTATCACTCATCGTGGATCGCGGCCGGCTGGCTGCGCTTTGCTCCCCCGGACGCGTGGCGCAGCCTGCTGGCGATCTTCACGGCCGCCGCGGGCCTGGGCGTCGTCGGCGCCCTCGTCGCAGCACGGTCTGCCCGGACGCGACTGGCGATCGTGGTCGCCGGCGGAGCCGTGCTGCTGCAGCTCGCGTCGCTGCTCGTGCGCCAGTACCTGGCCGGAGAAGGGGGTCAGGGCCGCTACCTGTCGCCGGTGGCGATCCCGCTTGCGCTACTGGTGTGGATTGGCGTCACCGGATGGGGCCCCGCGGGGTGGCGGCGTGTTGCGGCGTGCGCCCTCGTGTCGGGAGCCATGCTGCTCGACGCCGCGGCATGGTCCTTCGTGATCTGGCCCGCCTTCTCACCCTGAGGGCGCCGAACCTCCGCGGCGGCCACCGCCCGCCCCGCGTGCCCTTCGCGGGGCAACGATTCCGCGCACGGCCGCACCTGTCACGCGGGCGCCCGCGACCGCATCGCCCGCAACCCCACGCGCCATCCGGGGCGAGGTCAGGCCTGGCTGTAGTCGGGCACCGCCTCGCGCAGCACGCTCCGCACCCGCGCGGTCGACCGCTCGTCAATCGCGCGCGACAGGGCGTCCAGCCATCCCTCCGGCAATGCGCCGCCGTTGGCGTTGCGGGCCACGTAGATGCGCGGATGGGAGGTGGGCTCCGCATCAGCGGGGTCGGTCAGCGTCTCTTCGAGCAGTTTCTCGCCCGGGCGCAGACCGATGAACTCGACCGGAATGTCGAGACGGGGTTCCTTCCCCGACAGGCGGATCAACTGCTCCGCGAGGTCCACGATGCGGACCAGCTCGCCCATGTCGAGCACGAACACCTCGCCGCCGGCCGCGGTGGCCGAGGCCTGCAGCACGAGTTGCGCCGCCTCGTGCACGGTCATGAAGTAGCGGACGACGTCGGGATGGGTGACCGTGACGGGCCCGCCCTCGGCGATCTGGCGCTGGAAGCGCGGGACGACGCTGCCGCGGCTGCCGAGGACGTTGCCGAACCTCACGGCGCAGCAGCGCGGGAGCGGGGGGCCGGCCGCCAGCACCAGCCGCTCGGCCGCGCGCTTGGTCGCGCCCATCACGCTGGTGGGGCGCACGGCCTTGTCGGTGGAGAGCAGGACGAACTGCTCGGTGCCGACTTCGCGCGCCGCGGCAAGCACGTTCGCCGTGCCGATCACGTTGTTGCGCGCGGCCGCCACCACGTGCCGCTCCATCATCGGCACGTGCTTGTAGGCGGCGGCGTGGTAGATGCGGGTCGGCCGATGCCGGGTGAAGACATCGAGCAGTTCGTCGATGTCGAGGATGTCGCCGACGGCGGCCACCACCTCCGCGGCCGACGTCCGGCGCCGGACGTCGTGCTCCACCTCGAAGAGATCGCTCTCGGCGCGCTCGTAGAGCACGAGTCGCGCCGGGGCCGCCAGCGCGATCTGCCGCGCCAGCTCCGATCCAATCGAGCCGCCGGCCCCAGTGACGAGCACCACCTGCCCGTGGAGGTTCGCGTCGATCTGGCCGCGACTGATGCGGACCGGTTCCCTCCCGAGGATGTCCTCGATCCGGACATCGCGAATCTCGCGCAGGGACAGGCGGCACTCGGGCAGGTCGGCCACGCTCGGCGAGGTGCGGAAGGGCACGCCGCTGTCGAGACAGAAGCCGGTGATGCGCCGGATCTGGGCGCCGGTGGCCGACGGGATGGCGATCAGGATCTCGTCGACGCGATGGCGCCGGGCGACCTCGGGGATGTGCTCCGCGACGCCGAGCACCGGCAGTCCGGTCACGACGCTGCCGATGCGGTTGGGCGCATCGTCGATGAAGCCGAGCGGGGTGAGGCGGCTGCCGGACCGCTGGAGGTCGCGGGCGAGCAACTGGCCGGCCTGGCCGGCGCCGACGATCAGGACGGTGCGGAGCGGCGGAGTGGACATGAGCGGCCTGACGGAACGACAGCGGCCTCAATGCGCGCGCGACAGGTCGCGGCACCGGCGTGGGGTCGCGGCTGGCGGCATCATTCGAACCGCAGTGCCGCCTGCACCACCGTGATGTCGGCCGCGTCGCACGCCGTCCTGATGCGCTCGACGATGTCGATCGGCACCTTGCGCGTCGAGATGACCACCTGTGACACTGCCAGCGTGTCCAGCGTGCGCACCAGATCCTCGGCGCCGCCAACGACCGGGACGCCGTTGATCTTCGTCCCGTGCTTCGACCGGTCGTCGTCGAGGAACCCGACAACGCGCCCGCGCAGGTCGAGGTTGTTCTTGAATTCGCGCAGCACGAGCGCGCCGCCGTCGCCCGCGCCGTAGACCAGTACCCGCCGCCACCCCTCGCCGCGCCTGCCCAGCAGTTCGGCCAGGGTCCTGAAGGAGATGCGACTGGCGCCGACCAGCGTCACCAGCAGCAGCCAGTTCAGCACGAAGACCGACCTGGAGTAGCCCTCGAACCGCCAGAACAGCACGATCATGACGACGGCGGCCACCGTGCCGGCCGCGGCGGCCTGGGCGATGGCGAGCAGATCCTGCAGGCTCGTATATCGCCAGATTCCCGTGTAGGTGCGCCAGAGCGCGAAGGCCGACATCTGGCAGAGGATGACCACCGGCACCGACTCGACGAACCGCGCCTCCTCGGCCCGCAGCCCGCCCTCGAAGCGCAGCAGATATGCCGAGTAGTACGCCAGCACGATCAGGATCAGGTCGGTGAGCACGGTGGCGACCTGGCGCTTGTACTGGAAGTCGGTAATCAGGCTGAGGAATTTCGCGTTCTCCGGCGGGGCGGCGCCATCCTCGGCGTAGACCTTCATGTGCCCGAGGAACAGGCCGAGCACGATCAGGCCGAGCGTGAAGAGGCTGACGAGCACCACGCCGTAGGAGAAGCCGTAGAGGTACGAGTAGTAGGCAATCCCTCCGGAGCCGAGCGCCAGAGCGTAGAGCAGCAGCACCGCGGTCCTCTCGGACAGGCCCAGTGCGACCAGCCGGTGCGACGTGTGGTCGCGGCCGCCCACCGACACGGGCCGTCCGGCAACGATGCGGGCGATGGTGACGAACGCCGTGTCGAAGATCGGCACAAGCAGCAGCAGCACCGGGACGAGCAGGACCGACACCAGGCCGCGGGAATACGGCAGGCCTCCCACCAGGTTCAACCCGCTGACGAGGACGCCGAGGAACAGGCTGCCGGTGTCGCCCATGAAGATCGAGGCCGGGTTGAAGTTGAAGACCAGGAACCCGAGAATCGCTCCCAGGACGATGGCGGCGAAGATGGCGCCGTCCACGTTGCCGTCCATCAGGAAGAACACGAGACGGAAGCCCACCGCGATCGAGGCGATCCCCGCCGCCAGGCCGTCCATGTTGTCGAGCAGGTTCAGGGCGTTGGTGACGCCGACGATCCAGAAGATCGTGACCAGGACGTTCAGCAGCGGGTAGCCCGTCAGGTTCAGGGCCAGCCCGAACGACGCGATGGCCGCGGCCACCAGGATCTGGGCGATCAGCTTCGTCTGCGGCTTGAGCGGCGCCAGGTCGTCGGCCAGTCCCACACCGCCGAGCGTGAGCGCCCCGCCGAGCAGGATCCACACGCCGCTGTCGCGAACCGGCGCCAGCACGGCGCCCGCGAGGATGGCGCCGGCCATGGCCACCCCTCCGAGCATGGCCACCTGCCGGCGATGCCAGCGATCGACCTTGGGAACGGCGACGACGCCCAGGCGCAGCGCGCCCCGCCTGACGAGGAGCGTCAGCAGCAGGCCCAGGAGAAAGGTGGCGGTGCCCGGGAGGATCAGGTGCATCGGCGCATCATGCGGGGCCATCGAAGTGTATCGCCGTGCGCGTCGCGCGGCCAAGGGATGAGCTGTCTGGCGCCAGGCCGCCGGCCATCGGGTCGCATCAGGTTCTCCGTGGCGACGGCACGGAGCCCTGCAGCAGGTCGCCGTACAGATCGCGCATGTCGCGACCGAGTCGCCTCGCGCTGAACCTGGCCAGCGCCGCGTGCTGTGCGGCGGCGCCGAGCGCCGCGCGCCGGTCCGGCTGGCGAAGCAGCGCGAGGGCGGCATCGGCCAGCCCCTGCGCGTCGCCGAACGGCCTGAGCGCTCCTGTCACACCGTCCTCGACGACGTCGCGGACGCCGCCGACATCGGTCGCGACCACGGCGCAGCCGGCGGCCTGGGCCTCGATGAGCGCCACCGGCGATCCCTCGTTGCGCGAGGTGAGCAGCACCAGATCGCAGTCGCGGTACACCAGCGGCAGGTCGCCCCGCCACCCCAGCAGGTGAACCCGGCGATCGAGCCCGAGCCGAGCGATGCGCGCCTTCATCGGCTCACGCAACTCACCGTCGCCCGCCACCACGAACTGCACAGCGGGGTGCGCCTGCGCGACGCGGGCGGCGACCTCGAGAAACAGTTCCGGCGCCTTGATCGGCACCAGCCTCGCGACGAAACCGGCCAGGGGCGTGTCGGCCGGCACGCCGAGCGAGGCCTTCAGGCGCCCGCGCGGCGCCGAGGCGAACGGCGCCAGTTCGAGCCCGAGACGAACAACCTCGAAGCGTGTCCGGCGCCCGACGCCGGCCTGGAGCACCTCTCGCCGGACGCTCTCGCTGACGGCGATCAGGCATGACGTGCGCCGTGCCAGCACGCGCTCGATCGTCACGAACGCGCGGGTCCGGAACGGAGAGAAGTAGCCCGAGAACACGTGGCCGTGGAACGTGTGCGTCGTGATCGGGACGCGGCACAGCGCCGCCGCGATTCGGCCCAGCGTGCCGGCCTTCGCGGTGTGCGTCTCCACGATGTGCGGCCGGAAGCGCCGGATCACCGCGACGAGCCGGCGAAGAGTGGCGATGTCGCGGCGCGGGTCGATCTCGCGGCCGAGGTCCGGGATGACTTCCAGGCTGGGCAGGCGGCGGCCGGTCACCGCGAGGAAATTGCCCTCGGCTGCGCCCTCGGTTCCCGTCACCACCAGCGTCTCGAAATCCGGTGGCGGAAGCTGCTCGCCGAGCATCGCCACGTGGACGGCGGGGCCGCCGACGTTCAGGCGGGCCACCACGCGCAGCACCCGCACGGGAGCGCCGCCGGTCACGGCCGCGGCTCCCCGCGCCGACGGGCGCGGCGCGCCGTACCGACGTTCGTGCCAGGCGATCGACGCACGATCAGCGGGGTCTCATGGCAGCGGGGCGCCGGGCGCGCTCGATCCGCCAGCCCACGCCTGCCGGGGCGTGCTCCAGTACATCGCGCGCTCGACGACGATGGGAACGCCGTTGGCCGACTCGAGGCGAAGGCCCGCACGTCGTCCGGTGAGTTCGGGGACATCCTGCTCCAGCCACACGCTGTAGCGCGAGTTCGGCGCGACGGTCACGGTGCGCGACACCGGGGCGCCTTCCTCCGTGAGGAACGTCATCTCGACCTGCGCCGCGCGCACGGGATCCTCGTTGGCGATGAGCACCCAGGTTTCGAAGGCTTCTGCCCCGCCGACGCGCGCGTCGGCCAGGCCCCACTTCACGTACGACGCGGCAGCCGCGGGTGCCGCGTGCGCGTCGAGCCAGTTCGGAAACGCGCCGCCCCAGTACGTGGCGCGCTCGGCCACCACCGGCACGTCCGAGTCGATGACGGTCGAGAACTCGGCATCGGCCAGGGCCGGGTGCGCGATCTCGGCGTTGACGGTGAGTCGCGTGGCTGGCGCGATCTCGTAGCCACGCCGGTAGACGCCGCCGTCCCTGCTGAGAAAGCGCAGGTTCACGTGGGCCGTGCGCTCTGGCGAAGGGTTCCCGAGAAGGAGGTAGGTGTCGAAGTAGGATCCGGTGACGCCCTCCGCGCTGAACCAGCGCGTGCCAGGGGCCTGCAGCCCGGGACTGGCGTGGCCGCCGATCCAGCCGGGGCTGCCGAAGTACATCGCGCGTTCGGCGACGATCGGCCGGTTGGCGAGCACGGCGATGCTGAACGCCGCGTGTGCGAGCTCCGGCACCGCGCGCGTCCAGAGGGTGAAGCGGCCGCGCGCCGGCACCTCGACCTGCCGCTGCACGACGAGACCATGCTCGGTGAGGAACGACACCGTGGCCAGCGCGGCCGTCTCCTGCGGATTGGCCAGCAGCACGAACGTGTCGAAGAAGCCCTGCGCGCCTTCGGCGAAGTACCACGTCTGGCTGAGCCCCGGCGCGGCGGCGGCGCTGTGCCCCGCCTCGCGGTCAGCACCCCAGAACACCGCCCGCTCCACGGCGAGCGGTACCGCGTCGAGCGAGCGGACCTCGATGCCGAAGGACTGCGCGGCGAGATCGGGCAGGTCGTTGGCGACAACCGTCACCCGACGCAGCGCGCCGACGGTCAGCGACTGCCGGACGTCGCCTCCCGACTCGGTGAGGAAGTGCACGTCGACCCGCGCATCGCCTTCCGTGGGGTTCGCCACCACGATCTCGGTGCGGAAGTCGGCGTTGGTGGTGCCCTCCGCCATCAGATAACTGATGTAGGGCACGACATAGCTCGTCGTGGCCGCCACCGTGTTGCCGGATGCGTCGGTCGCCGTCACGACGACCCGTGTCGTCCCGCCCGCCACCGGCACGCCGGCCGTCTGCCATCCGGAGGTGGCCGTCACCACACCGGACTGTCCCCGATCGGTGGTCCACCGCACGGTCACCGGCGCGGCGCCTGCCGACACCGTGCCGGCCAACGTGACCAGCGGCGTCGTCACGGTGGCGTCAGAGGAAGGGGCCTCGATGACCAGCGCCGGGGGCGCGGCCGACGGCGCCGCGGGGGTGAAGCTCCAGATCGGCCCGAATGCGCTCCAGTCGCCCGCGATCGACTGCGTTCTCACGCGCCAGTAATAGGTGCGACCTGCGGTGAGCCACGAGGTGAACGGCGTGCTCACGATCGGCATCGACCCGTCAACGATCAGGTCGTCCATCGTGCCAATCAAGCCATCTCCCCCCGCGGTGACGATGCCTGTTCCGATCTGGAGCAGTGACGTGAGCGGCGTGTCGCACGCCTGGTCGGCGCACAGGCGCACCTCGTATCGCTGCACCTGGCTGGCAGGAAACCCCGACGCCGGCACCCACGCGAAGAGCAGCTCCGCGCCGATCGCGGTCACGGCGTGGTCGGCGGGCGCCAGCGGCGCCACGGGCGGAAGCGGGCCGGGCGCGGGCGTCTCGGTCCAGGCGTGCCGCACCTGCAGGTCGGAGGGGCTACCCTCGCGGACCTCGAGCCGGAATGGCGTGTTCCCCCTGTGCGGGTGAGGGAGCGCCCAGGGGGCCACCTGCATGATGCTGGTGGTGTCGAGGCCGACCAGGCCGCTGGCGCCGCCCGCGCTCTCCACCACGACCCGCAGCGCGAACTCGTAGTATGCCGGGCCCCGCGAGGGCGCCACGATGGACGACAGGTCGACCTCGAGCATCGAGGTGCCCGGTGCGGTGAACGAAGCGACCTCGTCGGCCGGTTCGATGACGACGCCGTCGACCCACACGCCGGCAAGACCCACCGCCCACGTGCCGTAGAGGACCGGAACGAGCCGGATGCGTACGAACACCTCGGTCCAGCCCGCCACGAGGGCGGTGGCGTCAACCACGGCATCGAAGTAGCCCAGTTGTCCCGAATCCGGCACGTAAGCCGGCGTCCACGAGGTGCCGTCGGGCGAGACGTCGATGCCGAGAACCTCCGACGGGCTCCAGCGATAGAAGCGCGCCCCGAGAATCAGGGGCAGGCCGCTCGCCCGGCGCACCCGCAGCACGAGCCGTCCCTCCGACATCCCGTCGACGTGCGCGGCTGGCAGCAGTCCATCCTCCTCGCAGGCCAGCAGCCCCGACGCCTCGATGACCGCCGGATGGAGGAATGCGCGGCCGGAGGCCAGCAAGGCTTCGTCGAGAGCCACGCTGCTCGATACGCGGCCGGCGTAGAGCGTCACCTTGTCGCCAGGCGCCCCGACGTGTGCCGTGATCTTCGCGGAGGCGGCCACCAGCGGATGCGGCGCGGCAACGCGGTAGAGCGCCTCGCCGCGGGGCGCATCCTGGAGCGTCGACAGCAGGGCCGCGCCATCCCGGGTCACCTGCCTGAGCGAGTGGCCGGGCTCCAGCAGGGCCAGTACGCCGTCACCCTCGGCCTCTACCCGGGCCGACAGCACCGCGTTGCCGTAGAGCGGGGGCGGCTGGCTGGCCTGCACCGTGTCGTTGCGGAACCAGCCGAGCGGGGTGGCGGGAAACCACAGCCGCTCACGAGGCCGCAGGCGGTAGCGCAGCGTGGAGGAGGACGCCTCCGTGCTCGCCTCTACATAGGCATCGAGCGGCGTCGCCTGGTAGATCGCTGCGAGGTCGACGTATCGCGGGCCGGCGCGTTCCACCAGCCACGGATCGAGCACCAGTTCCTGCACGCTGGCGATCGTGCGGTTGTCACGCCCGAGGAAGAGGATGTCCCTGTGGGCATCCATCGCGTGCCAGCCGCCGTCGAAGTAGACCTCCGGAACCACGTGCGCGGGCGGTGAGCCCGGATGCCACCGCCGCACGCGGAACCCGGCGTGCAGGTACATGGTGGTCATCATGTTCGTGAAGTCGCTGCAGAACCCGTAGGCATAGCTGTTGACGTGGCGGACCGGGTCGTGCGACTCGGTCGAGAAGTCGCTGTAGGGCCACCAGGCGTAGGTCTGCGTGCGTGCGAACTCCCAGATGGCCCTCGCGCGCTGTTCGTCGCTCATGCCGGGCCTGAGAATCGTCGCCAGGATTCCATCGAGCGTTGTCAGGTCGCGGTCGTCAGCCACCAGGCTGATGCCGCCCACGGACGTCTCGCCCGTGTTCTCCAGGATCAATTCCGGGAAGGCCACCGCTCCGTCGGCGACGATCTCGTAGTTGTAGATGCGCGCATCGGGCTGGACGACGCGCTGCGCCGGGAAGGACGGGGGATCGGCGGCAGCGACGGCCGAGAGCAGCAGGGCCGCGATGATGCCGAGAACAGCAGGGCGTGGCCGGGATACGGGAACTCGGGTCATTCGGGCACGAAATCTCAGATGGCTTCGACCGCGGTCAGCGAACCGGGGTTGGTCCGGCTCGCAGGCAACGTCGTCAGGCGGGTCATGCAAGATCGATGCACGAACGAGCCCCTCAGGCCCGGTCTTCACCCGCAACCTGTTGATACAGCTCAACATAGGCGGAGACTGCGCCTTCCAGCCCATAGCGTGCCACGATTCTGGCGCGCGCCGTCCGGCCGATCTTCTGACGCTCGACATCCGGCAGGTTCGACACGGCTGTCAGTCTGGCGGCCAGTTCCGTCTCGTCGCCCGGGGGCGCCACCCGGTCGGGGCAGTCCACGAGTTCGGCCGCATCGCCCACGCTGGTCACCACGCAGGGCAGCCCGCACGCCATCGCCTCAGCCACGGCATTGGGAAAGCCCTCGCTGATCGACGGGCAACACGCGAGATCGGCGGCGGCCATCAGCCGTTCGACGTCGGGTCTCGGCCCCGTGAGGTGGATCCGGGCGCGCAGGGCCGGATGCGCCGCCAGCAGCGCGTCGTAGGGCGGCGCGTCGGCGGTCACCCCGGTTCCGGCGACGAGGACGTGCACGCGCGCGTCGTGGGGCAGCCATCGCGCGAGGGCCCCGGCCAGGACATCGTGTCCCTTCATCGGGTCGAGGCGGGCGAAGACGCCGACGAGCAGCGCGCCGGCTGGCACGCCCAGTTCCGATCGCACGGCGTCCCGCAGATCCGGCCGTGGCCTGAAGCGATCGGTGTCGATGCCGTTGAGGATCACGCGCCACGCGCGGGGCCGATAGCCCATGGCTTCGTGCGCCGCGCGGCCCGAGTGCGAGTTGGCAATCACGACGGCCGGGCGGCGGGACAGGGCGACGCAGGCCTGCCGCGTGACCTGCGACAGCCAGCGGTAATGGCGCAGATCGATGTGAGAGGCCCGCAGATTCCAGACGAGTCGAGGCCTGTCCATGCCAATCGTGGCGACAGCCCCCAGCAGATCTGCGTGGTACATCCACGTGCTGAGCACGTGCGGCTGCCACTGGTGGAGCCAGCGGCGCAGTCGCACCACCGGCCTCATCCCCACCTGTCCGCGGGCCAGGCCCAGCGACCGCACCTCGATCCCGGCCTCCCGCAGCCCGGGACCGATCTGGCCCTCGCCGGTCAGCGACACGACGCGCGAGGTGATCGACGGCCCGCGCATCGCCTTCACGAGGCGCGACAGCATCAGTTCGGCACCGCCCAGTTCGAGCCCGGTGGTCAGGTGGACCACCGACAACGGGCGCCGGGTGGTTGGGGAGAACGGGACGGTCACGGGGCTGACGGCATGGCCACGGCCGCGTCACGGGAGTGGCCGTGCTGCGCCGGGCGTGCGTGCTAGCATAGCGGGTCGTTGCGAACCCGGTCGAGACGGTCCGTCGCCCCTGATGGCGTCCTGCGTGCAGCCTCCGCGTCTTCGACGCCCAGTGGCCGCGGCATGCCATCACGCATCCGCGTCGTGTTGATGACCGGAACCCTCGAACGTGGCGGGGCCGAAGGGCAACTGGTGGCACTTGCCAGAGGCCTCGACGCTTCGCGGTTCGACGTGCGCGTGTGCGGCCTCACCGCGGGCGGACCGCTCGAAACCCATCTCCGTGAGGCAGGCATCCCCGTCGACGTGATCGGCTGGCAGGGCTTCGTTCGGTCTCGCGGCCTTGGGGTCCTGGCAGGTCTGACGGGGTTGCTGCGCGTCGTGCTGCGCCTGGCCCGCTACTTGCGTCGGCACCGGCCGCACGTGGTGCAGGGCCAGTTGTTCTGGGCGTACGTGCTCGGCGGGCTGGCCGCCCCGCTCGCCCGCGTTCCGGTCGTCATCGGGTGCCGTCGCAGCCTCCCGTTGTTCAAGGCCGGCAACCCCAGGCACCTCTGGATCGAGCAACTGGCCAACCGGATGACGACCGCGGTGGTGTGCAACTCCGAGCGCGTGCGGCAGCAGACGCTGCGCGACGAGCGCCTGCAGCCGGAACGCGTGGTGACGATCCCCAACGGCGTGCACATGCCCCGCGGCCCGGCGGAACCGGCCGCCGCCGTACCGTGGGAGGCACTGGGCCTCGGCTCCGGCGACGAGGTCGTGCTGTGCGTGGCGAACCTGATTCATTACAAGGGGCACCTCGACCTGCTGGAGGCCTGGGAACGTGTCCGGCGCGAGCGGCCGACAGCCTGGCTGCTGCTGGCCGGCGAAGGACCCGAACGCGAGGCGATCGAGGCCAGGGCAAGTCGTCTCGACGGCGTGCGGCTGCTCGGGGCGAGGGCCGACGTTGCCGGCCTGCTCCGTGCCTCCACGCTGCTCGTGCTGCCCTCGCATCAGGAGGGCCTGCCCAACGCGGTGCTCGAGGCGATGGCCGCCGGGCTGCCGGTGGTCGCCACCGACGTCGGGGGCACGTCAGAACTCGTCGTCGACGGCGAGACCGGACGTCTGGTCGCGCCGCACGACCCCGCCGCGCTCGCCGGGGCGCTGCTCTCGCTGCTGCGAGACAACCAGGCGAGGCAGGTCATGGGCCGCGCCGCCGCCGAACGCGCGCGGACCAGGTTCTCGCTCGAGGCGATGGTTCGAAGTTACGAGCGGCTCTACGCGGGCCTGCTCGCCAGGGCCTTCGACTGATGTGCGGCATCGCCGGGCGCTGGAACTACCGCAGCGGCGCCCCCGCCGACGCGCGGGCGATCGCGCGCATGTGCGACCTGCTGGCACACCGCGGCCCCGACGGCGCGGGCACGCGGTGCGACGGTCCGATCGGCTTCGGCCATCGGCGACTGGCCATCATCGACCTGTCGGAGGCCGCCAGCCAGCCGATGCGCTCGCCAGACGGGCAGACGTGGATCGTCTTCAACGGCGAGATCTACAACTTCCAGGCGCTGCGCGAGGATCTCGAAGGCCGCGGGCACCACTTCCTGACCCGTTCCGACACCGAGGTGCTGCTGCACGGCTACCTGGAATTCGGGACCGACGTGATCGCACGGCTCCGCGGGATGTTCGCGTTCGCGATCTGGGACACGCGCGCGCGGCGCCTGGTGCTCGCGCGCGATCGCGTGGGGAAGAAGCCGCTGCACTACCGCCTCGACGACGACGGCATCGAGTTCGCCTCCGAGCCGAAGGCGTTTCTCGGCAGCGGATCGTTCGAGCCGGCGGCCGACGATCTCGCCCTGCTGCACTACCTCACCTACCAGTACGTCCCGAGCCCGATGTCGGCGTTCCGCGGCGTCGCCAAGCTGCCGCCCGGCCACCTGCTCACGATCGAGGACGGGCAGCTTCGGCTCGAGCGGTACTGGTCGCTGCGCTATGAGCCGAAGCTCGAGATCGACGAGACGGAGGCTGGCGACGAGGTGCTCCGGCTGCTGCGCGAGGCCGTGCGGCTGCGCACGATCAGCGACGTGCCGCTGGGCGCCTTCCTCAGCGGCGGCATCGATTCGAGCCTGATCGTCGCGCTGATGCGCGAGGTGACGGGTTCGGTCCGCACGTTCTCGATTGGTTTCGACGATGCACGATACAACGAACTGCCGCACGCGCGGGCGGTGGCCGCTCACCTCGGCACCGAGCACCACGAATTCGTCGTGCACCCGGATGCCGTGGCGGTGCTTCCGCGCCTGGTGTGGCACTACAACGAGCCGTACTCCGACTCGTCGGCCCTCCCCACGTGGTACCTGGCCGAGCTCACGCGCCGCCACGTCACCGTGGCGCTCAACGGCGACGGCGGTGACGAGAGCTTCGCGGGCTACGAACGCTATCGCGCGAACCTGGCGGCCACCCGCGCCTCGCGGTACGCGCCCGCGGCGTTGTGGCGCGCTGGCGTCGCGCTGGGAGCGGCCGTGCGGTATCGCGGCCGTCCGGGCACGAGGCGGTACCGGACCGGACGGATGCTCGAGGTGCTCGCCGAGACGCCGGTGCGGCGCTACGCCCGCTTCATGTTCTGCTTTCATCCAGAGTGCCACGGCGAGCTGCTGACGCCGGAGTTCCGCGCGCGCGTGGGCGCGGCCGGCGTCATGGCGCACTACGAAGCGGCGTTCGAGGCATCGACGGCAGCGCACCTCGTGGACCGGATGATGGACTACGACGTGCGGACCTACCTGCCCGAGGACCTGCTCGTCAAGGTGGACATCGCCACCATGGCCCACTCACTCGAAGGACGATCGCCCCTGCTCGACCAGGAGGTGATGGAGTTCGCGGCGCGCCTGCCCGTCACGACGAAGCTGCGCGGCACGAGCCTGAAGCACCTGCTCAAGCAGGTGGCCTACCGGCTGATGCCCCGGGCGCTGCTCGACCGGCCGAAGATGGGTTTCGGCGTGCCGCTGGATGCGTGGTTCCGGGGCGAACTGCACGACTTCGCGCGCGATCACCTCCTGTCGGCCTCCGCGCGCGCACGAGGCATCGTCGAGCCGAGGTACGTGGAACGGCTCCTCGACGAGCACCGCTCGGGCCGTCAGCCCTGGCATTACCAGATCTGGAACCTCCTCGTTCTCGAGCTGTGGCATCGCGCCTTCATCGACGAGCGCCACGCTTCGCCCCCTCGACCTTCATGACGCTCGAAGAAACCCTCGACCGCTGGTTGCGCAACCGGCCCGTGCTCTGGGGCTCGGCAGCCGCGCTGCTGGCCGCCGTCGCGGCCCTGACGCGCCTCGACCCGGACAGCGCGGGCGTGTGGCTCGTGACGCTGGCGGCCGCCGGGCTGGCCATCGCGCTCTCACGCACCGAACAGGGCGATGCCAGGCAGACGATGCTGGCGCTGGCGCTGGTGGGAGGCGCGGTACGCGCGGTCTCGCACGCTGCCCTCACCGCGTGGAGCGAGGCGGCCGGCGGCTCGTTGCTCGGGCTCGACTCGTCCTCGTATTTCTTCCGCAGCGTGCTGCTGGCCAGGGAGGGGTTCCGCACCATCGAGTCGCCGGCGCTGCACTTCGGGACGTACGACGCCGCGCACTACTACCTGTTTGCCGCCATCATCGGCGTCCTCGGGCCCAGCCTGGTCGTCCTGCAGGCGATGAACTGGTCGATGACGACGCTGGCCGGGCCGCTCGCCTACGCCATCGCCCGCCGCACCGCGCCCGCCCATGCGCGCACGGCAGGGCTGCTCGTGGCGCTTCACCCGTCGATTGTGGCCATCAGCGTCAACGACCTGCTGAAGGATCCGTCGGTGATCTTCCTCAGCCTCGTGGCCGTCTGGGCGCTGGTACGGCTGGCGAGGACGCCGTGGACGCCGACGGCGAGCGCGGGCCTGGTCCTGGCCGGCGCCGTCGCGTTGAGCTACGTGCGCATGTCGCGGTTCTATGTCTCGGCGTTCCTCCTGGCGGCGGCGCTCGTCGCCATCGGGTGGGGATGGCGGCAGGCGCGATCCGGCGCCGCCGCGGCCACACGGCCAGCGGCCGTGCTCTCCATCCTGCTCGTGTTCGGCCTGAGCGAGGCCGGGCCGCGCGTCATGGGATGGCCGTTCTCGCCGGTGATGGCCGTCCGTCAGTTCGTCCGCGTGCTGAACACGCCCTCGATGCGGGTCTACGCGCCAGGCCTGGTGTCACGGTTCTCGGGCGGATCGGCGGCCACCCACGACACCGCGGAGCCGGCGACGCTGTCGGCCTGGGGGCCGTCACTGCCAGTGAACGAGGGCCAGGCCTACACCGCCAGCGAGGTGCTGGCAAAGGCCAGCGACCGCGCGTGGGCGCCAACCAGCACGTCGAGCCTGCACGCGCCCGCGGCGCGCCCGCCCGAGAGGGCGCCCGCCGGCGCCGCCGAGCAAGCCGCTGCGCCCGCCACATCGGGAGGCGCGGGTGCGGAGTCCCCGGCTGGAGGCCATCGGGTGGTGCGATGGGCGGCCAACGGCTTCCGAAAGCTCTTCGGCCCCTTCCCCTGGGTGCCGCCACCGGATTTCTCGGTGTCGACGATCACCCGCGGCGACTACTTGCTGTTTCCAGGGATGCTGCTCTGGTATGCGCTATTGCCGGTCGCGCTGTCGGCGATGGCGCTCGTCTTCGGCGATGCGCTTCGCGGGAGGGCCGAGAGCCTCACGCTGGGCCTTGCGCTGTTCACGGGCGGGCTGTTCGCACTCTACCTCGCGTTGAACCTGAGCTGGCGCCAGCGCGAGTTCCTGTTCCCGTTCTTCGTGCTGCTGTCGGCGGCGACCATCGATCGGCTGCGGACGTCACGGCTCGCCGGCTACGCCTATGCGCTCTACTGGTTCGGCCTGGTGACGGTGGCCGTCGCGCACACGGCCCTGCGGACGCTGGTCGCGTGAGACGTGTCCCCGGGCGCTCATCCCATCGCGTCGTCCCACATCGCCAGGACCGATTCGAGCGAGTAGCGCGTCACGACGGCGCGCCCGCGCTCGCCCAGGTCGAGCCGCCGCCGCGGGTCGGCGAGCAGCGCGGCGATGCCGTCGGCCAGCGCCGCTGGCGACTCGGGCGCGACCAGCACGCCATCCTCGCCGCCGCGCAGGATCTCCCTGGGACCGCTCGCGATGTCGGCCGCGACCACCGGCGTGCCGGCTGCCATCGCTTCGCACAGCACGTTGGGGAAACCCTCGTAGCGTGAGGACAGGACGAAGACACCAGCGCTGGCCAGCCGCGCCGGGAGATCCTCGGCGTGGCCGGCCAGCGTGGCGCGATCCGCCAGCCCGAGACGGGCAATCCGCGCGCGCAGCTCAGGCTCGAGGCGCCCCTGCCCGTAGATCACGAGCCGCCAGTCCGGGAACCGGCTCGCGATGCGGGCGAATGCGTCGACGAGCAGATCGAAGCCCTTCTCGGGTCCGAGCCTGCCCGCGGCAGCGATGACCGGCGCCTTCGGCGCGCCGCTGACCGGTGGTGCCACGACGGGGTTCGGGATCACGGCCACCCGCACGCCGCGCCACCCGTCGAAGAACCGGGCCGCCCTCGCCGTCTGGACGACGACGCGCCGCGCCCGCGGGTAGGTCCGCCGTCGCAGCCACTGCCATTCGGCCCGGGCGGGATAGCGTGAGGGGTCGCTGCGTTCGGAGACGATCACCGGGATTCCGAGCCCCGTGGAGGCCAGCAGGGTGAGCACGTTGGTGGCATCCAGCATCGCCAGGATGCGGTCGGGCCGCCCGGCGGCCAGCGCGCGCCGGACGGCTCGTATGCGGGCGAGGCTGGCGGCAACGGCCTGCCACCGGCTGTGGGAGTCGGCCAGCAGGTCGAGGCCGATGCGGCGCACGCGCGGATCCAGCGGATAGGCCGCTTCGGTCCCGGGCGAGAGCGTGACGATCGTCACCCGGTCGCCGCGCGATACCCACGCGTCGGCCAGGCGCGCCGTGACGCGCTCGGCGCCGCCGGCGCCGAGCGAGGCGATCACCATGGCGACGTGTCGCGATCCGCGGCTCATGATCGGCGGGACACGGACGCCAGCGCATCGCCCAGGCGCGACGCGCACGCGTGCGCGTCGTATCGCTCGACGATCCGCTGGCGGGCCTGGAGGGCGCGCGCGTGCCGCTCGGCCGGTGGCGCGCCGGCCAGTTCGATCATCGCCGCGGCCAGCTCGCGCGGCGCGCGGACGGGCACGACACGGCCCGTGTCGCCGACGACGAGCGCGCTGTCGCCGGCGTCGGTGACCACACAGGGAGTGCCGCACGCCATCGCCTCGCCCAGCACGTTGGGCATGCCCTCGCCGATCGAGCACAGCACGTTGACGTCGAGGGCGTTGTAGACGGCCGGCATGTCGTGGCGCGCGCCGGCCCAGAGCAGGCGCGAGTCGAGTCCCAGCGCGGTCGCGCGCGTCTTCAGGGACGCGGTGTAAACCGGCTCCCCGTTGCCCACGCACACGAAACGGGCAGCCGGCATGGCGGCGGCCACGCCGGCTGCCGCCTCGAGGAACGACGCGTGGTCCTTGATGGGATCCAGCCTGGCGACGATGCCGATGACCGGGGTCTCTTCCTCGATTCCCCACTCCCGGCGCACGCGGGCGCCGGCCGCCGGGTCGGGGGCGAACCGGCGCGTGTCGAACGGGTTGGGGATGACGACGTGCGCGCGCGGCGTGAAGCCGCGTGACAAGTAGTACCGCGCGCCGGCCTCCGAGTTGAAGACGACCAGCCGGGGCCAGGCCACCAGCCGGCGCGACACCCGGTCGAGCACCCCCGGCAGCCAGTCGTAGAGCGAGAAGTCCATGAAGGCGTTGGCGACCAGCCACGCCGTCGGCAGGCCAAGCGCCCGGCCCAGGACGGCCGTCAACTGGTGCGCAACGTCGAAGGCACCCACGAGGACATCCGGCTGTTCGGCCCGCACGAGCCGCCACGCGCGCCACAGCACACCGGTCCAGTCCCACCGGCCTGTCTTGCCGAGATCGGCGACCATGACGTGCGGCAGCGCCTCGAGTTCGCCGCGAAACGGCCCGCCCGGGTAGAGCGAGACGACCTTGCAGGCATACCGCGACGGATCGAGGTGCCGGATGTTCTCCACCAGTTGCCGTTCGGCGCCGCCGATCTCGAGGCAGCGAACGACGAAGAGGATACGCAGCCGGGCGCCGCGATCCCCTGCGGCCGCCACCTTCACAGCGGCATTCGTCCCGAGACCGACACCTTGAAGGGCCCCGTCACCAGATCGACCAGGCCCGCTTCGCCGAACCATCCCCGTACCTGCTCATCCGAGTGCTTCCACTGGTAGCGCGGCGAGTACCAGTCGAAGGTGTCGAGGGTCCGCCAATCCGGATCCGGGTTCATGCTCGTCGGCAGCACGGCGGAGGTCAGTCGGCCCACGACGGGCACCCGATGCAGCCAGTACAGGGGGACTGCCACGCGACTGAGTTGCACGAGAACGGGCTTGGACAGGCGCGAGGTGATTGGACGAAGCAGTTCGGACCCGGGATAGAGCCTGGCCAGCCGGTCCCAGTAGACCCAGATGGCAATCCGTCCGCCGGGCTTGAGAAGCGGCACGAGGCTCAGGAATGCACGGCGCGTGTCGGGCGTGTGGTGGAGGACGCCGAGGCTGTAGATGAAGTCGAACGTGCCAGGGCGAAACGGCGTGTTGAGGATGTCGGCCTGGCAGATGGTCACGTTGGACCGGTGCCGCAGGTTCTGCGCCGCCGCGTCGACCGCCGAGCTGAGGTCGATACCGACCACCTCCGCGCCCACGTCCGCGCAGACCTCCGCGAATCGGCCCATGCCGCAGCCGGCATCGAGCATCGTCTTCCCGCGCAGGTCCTCCAGCGCCCAGCCCGTCTTCTCGACGAAGGCGTCACGGCTGCGGGCCGTGCCCGTCGCCGAGTCGAGCTGCGTGCGGGCGAACCGGTTCCACTGGTAGCCGAACGATCCGCTGTAGTGTTCGGAGTCGACGAAGCGCCAGACCCCCCGCTCGAGCGGGAACGTCCGCCGGCAGGCGGGACATTGCATCCGGTCGTGGCCGGCAGCCTGCAGCGGCGACGTCGGGCAGTGGGGACAGCGGAAGATTTCGTCGGGGACAGGCACGATCACGTGAGATGAGAGGAGCGGTCACGCCCGCTTGGCGGCCAGCTCATTGTATAGCGCCTCGTGCGCCTCGACGCTTCTCTCGATCGTGAAGCGGTCGAGGATTCGGCGTTGCGCGGCTTCTCCAGCGGCGAGCAGACGCTCGGGCGCGCCGATCGCCGTCACGATGGCGCTGGCCAGGGCCGCTGGGTCGCCTGGCGGGACCAGCCATCCGGTGACACCGTCGACCACCGCCTCCGGCGTGCCGCCCGCGGTGGTTGCCACCACGGCTCGCCCGACGGCCATCGCCTCGAGCACGGCGTTGGGGAACCCCTCCTCGAGCGAGGGGTGCACCAGCAGATCGGCCGCCGACAGCCACCGCGGCACTTCGGGCGTGCTGCCGGCGAAGCGCACCGTGGAGTCGAGGCCCAGTTGCCTGCTCCGCGCGAGGAGGGCATCGCGCTCGGATCCATCGCCGATCAGCACGACCAGCGGACGCCGACACCCCGGGTCAATCGTGCGGAGCGCCTCCAGAAGCACGTGGTGCCCTTTGTAGTGAATCAGGTTGGCCACCACGACCACCAGCGTCACGTCCGGCGAGATGCCGAGGCGCGCCCGCGCCTCATCCTTCGGGATCGCCCGGAAGCGCGACACGTCGACGCCGTTGTAGAGGACGCGCACCTTCTCCGGCGGGAGCCCCTCCCCGCGGATCGCATCCTCGCGAACGGCCTCGGAATTGGCCACGAAGAGGTCGACCCGCCGGTTGGCGGCGGCCTCGATCGCGCGGACGCGAGGCGAGTGCGCCGATCGATGGTGCCCGAGGCTGCGCCGGGCGGCGACCACCGCGGCCACACCGGCGGACCGCGCCGCAAGGGTTCCGAGCACGTAGCCCCAGAACAGCATGCCGTGCACGATGTCCGGCCGGAACGAGGTGATCGCACGCCGCAGGCGCGCGAGCGCGGCCAGCGTGCGCACCGGATGGCGCTTGATGCGAAATCCCTGGTAGCCGCAGACGTACACCGGCACGCCCAGATCCCTGACGCTGCCAGCCAGCGCGCCGGCCGCCTCGAGGCACACCACGGCCGGCTGGAACCGGCGGCGGTCCAGGCGCCCGAGCAGCTCGACCAGTTGGCATTCGGTTCCGCCGCGGTCGAGCGAACCGATCGCATAGAGCACGCGGATCGGCTGCACTCACCGCCTCCCGATGCAGCAGATGTTCATGCCGAGGCCGAGGAGTCTGCGGGCGCATCGGGCCAGCGGAGGGGGCAGCAGCCTCGCGATCAGGCGCTCGGAGAGCGCCGGCACCGGGCCGAAGACGAAGGCATCGATGACACGAAGCCCGGCACCGGCCACCAGCGTCTTCCAGACGCGCAGCGAGTGCAGGCGCTCGTCGGCAGGTGGCCCGCAGTAGTGCATGTGGACGGTCGGCACCACCACCGCGACGAGCGGCGCACACCGCGCCTGTTCCCCGATCAGCCGCACCGACACGTCGGGATCGAAGTGCTCGACGACGCCCAGCGAGTAGACAAGATCGACCCGGCCGTGCCATGGCGTGAGGTCGAAGGCGTCGGCCACGGCAAAGGTGGCCGGCGAGCGCACGTACTGCCCCATCTCGGTGGCCAGTCGCACGATGTCCGGATCGTTGTCGACGCCGGTGACGTCGTAGCCGCAGTGGGCGAGCAGCGACGGGTACAGCCCGCCGCCGCAGCCGACGTCGAGCACCCGCCCGCCCTTCGGCAGCTCGCGCCTGAGCGCCGCCGTCAGCGGGGCGAAGTAGTCCCACTGGGCCAAGGAGAACGCCACCGGCCCCCCGGCCCGGTCGATCCCGTCGCGCACGTAACGCTGCCAGCGATCCGACAAGGTCGTTCACCGTGTCACGGGCTGGCGAACGAGCCCTGCCACCTTCATGAGGCCACGGCCGACGATCACCAGATCGGCGCCGCGCGGCATCACTTCGGAGGGCCCGGCACCTGCCAGGCGAACCGACCACACGACGATGGCGATCGACGTGAGGCTGTAGGACACGGTCGAGGCCGCGGCCGCCCCGGCCACCCCGAAGCGGGGGATCAGCAGCCAGTTCAACGAAGCATTCAGCGCCAGCGACGCCCCCTGGATCGACGTCAGCACCCATGGCCGGCCCGCTCTGATGATGGCCGCGCCACAGGCTCGCTGCCAGCCGAGCGCCACCATGCCGGGCAGCAGCACCACCAGGGGCAGCACCGTGCCGGAAAACGCCTTGCCGAAGAGAAGCGGCACAGCGAACGGCCCGGCGGCGAGCCAGGCCACCGCGGTGAGGCCGCCAACGACCAGGTTCACGCGCGCGCCGGTCAGGGCCAGTTGCGCGGCGTCCCGGACCGTGCTGGCCGCCTGGCGCGGGCTGAGCGCGATGCCCACCGAGTCGGTGGCCATCTGCACCGTCTCGCTGAGCGTGACGGCGAGGGAATAGATCCCCAGCATCGTAGCCCCGGCCATGGCACTCACCATGAACATGTCGATGCGCAGATGCATCCACAGCAGCATCGTCGAGGCGTGCAGCGGCAGGGATGTCTGCATGATCTCGCGGATCCATCCCGCGGGCAGCGCGTCGCGCTCGAACTCCCGGCAGCCGGCCACGATGATCCACCAGTAGACGGCCGCCCCGGCGAGCCCGGTGACCAGCACGATCGCAGGGGTGAGCCCGGCGCTGGCCCAGAGGCCCAACAGCAGGGTCGTCTGGACGAGCACCGACATGATTGCGCCGCGGAACTGCACGAAGACGCGCCCGCTCATCGTCAGCAGGGCGCTGCCGAGCACGGTCTCGATCTGCAGCGGCACCGTCGCGGCGGCGATCAGCAGCAGCAGGATCGGCGCTCCGGCGTAAACCGAAGGCAACAGCCAGGGAGAGGCGACGAGCAGCAGCGCCCCGATGACGCCAGACACCCTGCCGACACGGCGGCTGACCCGCCACAGGGCGCCGAGGCCGTACCCCCTGTCGCCGAACAGCATCAGCGCGCCCTTGTCGACGCCGAGGTTGCCGACGGTGACCAGGGCGGTCGCGCCCAGGAAGGGAAGGTAGTATTCGCCGCGACCGGTGGGGCCGAGCGCACGCGACACGATGATCCCCGTCAGGAACGTCGCCGCGTACAGCAACACCCTGAGCGCGAGAATTCCGACGCTGTCGGTGGCGACGCTGCGTTCGTCCATCAGCGCGCTCCCGCCCGTGTCGCGTCGCGACGACGCAGCAGGCGAGCCGGCACGCCGCCCACCACGGTGCGCGGCTCGACGTCACGGGTCACCACGGCGCCCGCCCCCACCACCGCCCCATCGCCGATGGTCACGCCGTCGAGGACCACGACATGGGTGCCGAGCCACACGTCGCTGCCGATCCGCACGCCGATCTGGCTCGTCCCCTGGTCCCACATCGGCACGTCGGGTCGATCGAACCGGTGGCTGGAGGGGATCACCACCGTGTGCGCGGCCACCAGCACGTCGTCGCCGATCGTGAGTCCGCCCGCGCCATAGAGGATGCAGAAGGGGTTCACCCCCACACGCCGCCCCAATGTGACGGGCCCGCCCTGCGCATCGATGATGGCGTCGTCGCGCACCTCACAGCGCTCGCCGAGCGACACCGGGCCGGTGCAGATGAGGCGGCAACGGCCAAGGCGGACGCCGGGCGCGAGGGTGAGGTTGGCGGGATACCGGATGTCGGCCGCCGGATCGATGATCGCCCCGGAGCGCGATGCCAGCCAGCGATTGAGCAGGCGCGATGGCAGCGGACGTTCCGACGCGGCGACCTTGCGCCGCAGGCGCGACAACATGAGTGGCAGCAACGGCGCGGGCGCGGTGAGCATACCAGAGGCGGCTACCGGGGCGGGGCGAGCGCCCGCCGCGGCAACCGGGTTCGGGCAGGGCTGCCGACACGACGCCCTCCGCCGGACGGTTATCGTGGCGCCACGGCGGCCGGCTGGCCCGCCAGCCGTGCCACGTCGGCGTCCACCATCATCCTGACCAGCCCCGGGAAGTCCACGCTCGGCGACCAGCCGAGCACGCGCCGGGCCTTCTCCGGGTTCCCGATGAGGTGATCGACCTCGGCCGGCCGCAGGAAGCGCTCGTCGATCTTCACGTACTGCTGCCAGTCGAGGCCCACGTGGCCGAAGGCGATCTCCACCAGCTCGCGCACCGAGTGGTCCTCGTTGGTGGCCACCACGTAGTCGTCGGGCTGATCCTGCTGCAGCATCAGCCACATCGCCCGCACGTAGTCGCCGGCGAAGCCCCAGTCGCGCCGCGCGTCGAGGTTGCCCATCCGCAGCTCACCAGCCAGCCCCAGCTTGATGCGCGCCACGCCGTCGGTCACCTTCCGCGTGACGAACTCCAGCCCGCGCCGGGGCGACTCATGGTTGAACAGGATCCCGCTGCACGCGAACAGCTTGTAGCTCTCGCGGTAGTTCACCGTGATGTAGTGCCCGAACACCTTCGACACGCCGTACGGGCTGCGCGGGTAGAACGGCGTCAGCTCGGTCTGCGGGATCTCGCGTACCTTCCCGAACATCTCGCTCGAGCTGGCCTGGTAGAAGCGGATGGACGGATCCACCTGCCGGATGGCTTCGAGGCAGCGGGTGACGCCCTGCGAGTTGAACTCGCCGGTGAGCATCGGCTGGTCCCACGAGCTCGGCACGAACGACATCGCGGCGAGGTTGTAGAACTCCCGCGGCCGCACCTGGTCCACCGCCTTGATCAGCGACAACTGGTCCAGCAGGTCGGCCTGCAGCAGGGTAATACGGTCGCGCAGGTGCTCGATGCGCCACTCGTTCGGGGCGCTGAGCCGCCGCACGATGCCGTAGACCTCGTAGCCGTGTTCGAGGAGCAGCTCCGCGAGGTAGGAGCCGTCCTGGCCGGTGATGCCCGTGATGAGCGCGCGCTTCGCCATGAGGATGTTCGTTCCGGGATGTCAGGACCATGAGGCCGCCGGATGGCCCCGCCGGAGCCGGCACGGGGAGGCTGCCGGGTCCGGAGTATATCAGGGCGTGCAGGTCAGGCGCGGGCGCGAACCCTGCCGGCCAGGTGACGCGCCACCGCGTCACGCCATCCGGGCATCACGACGCCGATCGCCGCCAGCTTCGCGTTCCCCAGCGCCGCATACTGCGGCCGCTTCGCCTTCATTCTGACGTCGGCTACCTTCACCGGCACCAGCAGATCGTCGTTCCAGCCGCCGAGCCGCGCGATCTCGCGGCCGAGCTCGTGCCACGTGGTGTGCCCGCCGTTCACGCAGTGGTAGAGGCCGAACGGGACGGCCTTCGCCAGCGCCACCTCGGTCGCGGCGCCGACGTCCTCCACGTAGCTGGGCGAGACCACACGATCCACGAACACGCGCGCCTCGCGGCCGGCCGCCAGCGCGTCGATGATCCGATCCACGCTGCTGCGCGCCGCCGGGCCACCGAAGAGCGACTCCACGCGGAACACGTAGTGCCGCGGCGCATCGGCCGCAAACCACTCCCCGAGCAGCTTCGAGCACCCGTACACGCTCTGCGGATTCGGCCGATCCTGCTCGGCGCAGGGCTCGGTGCGCGCCGGCTCGCCCTCGAACACGAAGTCGGTGCTGTAGTGCACGAGGATCGCGTCGCGTTCCCGCGCCGCCCGCGCCAGCGAACGCACGGCGAACGCGTTCACCTCGAGCGCCGTCGCCGCATCGTCCTCCGCCCCGTCCACGTCGTTGTACGCGGTGCAGTTGACGATCGCGTCCGGTCCCACCTCCGAGACGACGCGCATCACGTCGGCGTGACACGTGACATCGAGCTCACTGCGCGTGGTACCGACCACCACGTGTCCCGACGCGCGGAATCGGTTGAGGAGCGCGGCGCCAAGCTGGCCGGCGGCGCCTGTGACGAGGATGCGCATGGAAGATGTGGAGGAGGGTTACGCCCGCGGCGCCCGCCCCGCCGCGGCGACCGGTACGAACACCCTGCCCACGGCCCCGCGCGCGCCGGCACCCGCGTCGGGCGGCAGCACGCCGGCCCCGGCCATCCAGTGATGCGTCGCGACGGCGAACGCCTGCCGCACCGGCCAGATTGTCAACGCGGCGCCGCAACGATCGGCCGTGGCAGGCATGTCCTGAATCCCGGGGCTCCGGCCGCCTGCCGCTCAGGCCAGCAGGTCGGCGGCCGCCATCGACAGGGCCGGCAGCAGCGGGTGGCTCAGCACCGCGCCTGGCCGCACGGTCCGGCGCAGGTCGAACCCGCCAGCCGACGGTTCGCTGAGCACCTCGACGACCCCGCCCTGCAGATCCACCACCCACATGGCGTGGACGCCCGCGCGGCCGTAGCGCGGGGCCTTTGTGCCGAGGTCGTAGGCGAGCGAGGTGTCGGCCACCTCGACGACGAGCAGCGCATCGCGGCCGGTCGGCATGTTGTCGCGGTAGAAATCGTCGCGCGGCGCCAGCAGGGCGATGTCCGGATACAACTCGGTCTCGTCGTCGAGGCGCAGGGGGCCCTGAACTCTCACGATCGCCGCCGCGCCCAGCTGGCGTCCCGCGAATGTGCTCGCGAGGTCGACACAGGCGGCGTGTCTCTGGCCAATCGGCGACATCTGCAGGACCTCCCCGCCGAGCAACTCCAGCCGCTCGTCCGGATGCGCGAGACCGGACTCGACGAGCCGCCCGAACTCGACGACGGAGAAACGGCGACGGGCGAGGGTGGCGCTCATTCCTTCCTCCGCGGCGCGTGTGAGTGGCACGTCCCGATGATAGCCCACGGCAGTACCGGACGACCTGAGTGCCCTGGCCTCACGCGATCCCGGCTTCGCCCAGTGCCCGCTCGAGCAGATCGGCCACACCCAGCTCCGCCGCGACGGCCGCGAGGTAGCCACTGTCGATGCGTCCTGCCTGCACCTTCAGCACGCCGAGCGCGTCGCGCCACTGGCGGTCGGACCGCTCGCCGGTCCTGCGATACCACGCGAGTTTCTGCAGGACGATGTCCTCGGCCGACACCACGAACACCGCCGCCGGCCCGTCCCACGAGCCGACTTCCACCCGGTGCCGGCGCGCGAGTTGCGTGCGGCGCGCGTGTGCGTCGGCCACGAAGACGTCCACCTTGCGCGCGGTGGCCAGGTCGATCACGTTGAAGGCACGCTGCCGTCGCACGGCGTCCCGGGCATGTCGCGCCGAGACGTAGAACCGCCCGGCGACGCTGGCGAGCACCTCGGCGAGCCGCTCCGCCGGCAGATCGACGACCACGTCGACGTCCTCGGTGGCCCGCGGCTCGCCATGGATGGCGCTGGCCACCGACCCGCCGATGGCCCACACGAGGCCCAGGCCATCGAAGACACTCAGCAGCCGCAGCGCCGGCGCCAGGGGGTCGCCGCCCGGCCCATCCGCGACCACTGACGCCGCCTCGCCCTCGGCTCCCGCTCGCGGCAAGCCGACCGCCGCGGTCCGCGTTGCCCGCAGCCGGCGTCCGGCTGCCCCCAGGCAGGCCACGGCCAAGGTGTCGCCCGACACCCGGCGCCATTTCGCCGCTGGGTCCAGTCGCCGATACGCCTCCACCAGCAGGCGGTCGGCCTCCTCGGCGGTGTCCTCCGCCTGAGGCCGGTACACCGCACGTCGTGCCATGACGACGACGGTAGCACAGGCCAGGTGCAGGTCGAAGGTTCGAGGCGTGGGACCAGGGGCGTGGAGCCCCCTACGCCGCCCCCTCTGCCTCGGCTTCCACCAGCCGTCCCGCGACGAACGCCCGCATCCTCTCGTCGTCGAAGGCGCCTTCCCAGCGTGCGACGACGGCCGTTGCGATGCAGTTGCCCATCACGTTCACGGCCGTTCGGCCCATGTCCATGATCTGGTCGATGCCGAGCAGGATGGCCGCGCCCTCCAGCGGCAGCCCGAAGTGGGTGAGCGTGGCGGTGAGCACCACGAGCGCGGCGCGCGGCACGCCGGCGACGCCCTTGCTGGTGAGCATCAGCGTCAGCATCATCACGAGCTGCTGGCCCAGGCCCAGATCCACGCCGGCCAGCTGCGCCACGAAGACGCTCGCCAGCGACAGGTAGAGCGTGGTGCCGTCGAGGTTGAAGCTGTAGCCGGTGGGCAGCACGAAGCTGACGATCGGTTTCGGCGCCCCGAACCGCTCCATCACCTCGAGCGCCTTCGGCAGCGCCGCCTCGCTGCTCGCCGTCGTGAAGGCGATGAGGAACGGCTCGCGGATCGCCTTCACGAAGGCGAGAAACGGCACGCGGATGATCCACGCCGCGCCGCCGACCACGAGCAGGACGAACACCAGCAGCGACCCGTACATCACGAGCACCAGCTTGCCCAGCACCACGAGGATGCCGAGCCCCTTGGCGCCCACCGTGTAGGCGATGGCCGCGAACACGCCAACCGGCGCGAACTTCATCACGTAGGCGGTGAACCGGAACATCACCTGCGCCGTGCTCTCCATGAAGTTGTACACGGGCTTGCCGTGGTGGCCGACGGCCGCGAGCGCAATCCCGAAGAAGGTGGCGAAGACGACGATCTGCAGGATGTCGCCCCTGGCCATGGCGTCGAAGATCGACGTGGGGAACAGGTGCAGGAAGATGTCCCAGGGGCCCTGCTGCGCGGTCGCGAGCCTGGCGAGTTCCGCCGTGTCCGCGCCGGCCGACAGCGTGACGCCGGCGCCGGGCTTGAAGACGTTCACGGCGAACAGGCCGAGGAACAGCGCCACGGTGGTGGCCACCTCGAACCAGATGATCGCCTTCAGGCCGATGCGCCCCATCGCCTTCAGGTCGCCCATGCCGGCAATGCCGATCACGAGCGTCGAGAACAGCAGCGGCGCGATGATCATCTTGATCATCCGCAGGAAGGCATCGGCGATCGGTTTGATCCCCGCGCCGACGTCCGGCCACACGTGCCCCAGCACGACGCCCAGCACCAGGCCGATGAAGATCTGCGTCGTCGTGCCCGGCCAGCGCACGCGTCGCACGGCCGGGGCGGCGGAGGCGTCAGCAGGTGGCGTCATGAGGATCTCCGGGGCTTGGGGCTTGGGGCTGGCACGGCGCCCTCCTCGAGCTGCCGCCCTCACGCCTTCCGATAGAACTCGGCGATCGTTTCCACGACGCAGTCCTGCTGCGCCTCGGTGAGCTCGCCGTAGATCGGCAGCGCCAGCGACGTGGCCGCCGCTTCGTCGGCGACGGGAAACCGCGACGCCGGATCCACGAACGCCTTGAAGCAGGCCTGCGCGTGGAACGGCACGGGATAGTAGACCTCGCTGCCGATGCCCGCGGCCGCGAGGTGCGCGCGCAGGTCGTCTCGTCGCGGCACGCGCACGACGAACTGGTTGTAGATGTGGTGGCACTCGGGCCGGGCGACGGGCAGTTCCACCTGCGTGAGGGCCGCCGACGCGAAGCGCGCGCGATACCGCGCGGCGTTGCGGCGCCGTGCCTCGGTCCATCCGGCCAGGTGCGGCACCTTCACGCGCAGCACGGCCGCCTGCAGCGCGTCGATGCGGAAGTTGCCGCCCACGAGGTGATGGTAGTACTTCGGCTGCATGCCGTGCGTGCGCAGCAGCCGCATCTTCTCCGCCAGCCTGTCGTCGTTGGTCGTGACGAGCCCCGCATCGCCGAAGGCGCCGAGGTTCTTGCTCGGGAAGAACGAGAAGCAGCCGATGTCACCGATGCCCCCCACCAGGCGCCCCTTGTAGCGCGCGCCGATCGCCTGCGCCGCATCCTCGATCACCGAGAGGCCGCGGTCGCGTGCGAGCTCGACGAGGGGGTCGAGATCCGCGCTCTGCCCGAACAGGTGCACCGGGACGATCGCCCGGGTGCGCGGCGTGAGCGCGGCGTGGACGGCGGACAGCGACAGGTTGAAGGTGTCGCGCTCGGAGTCGACGAACACCGGCGTCGCGCCCAGCCGCGCCACGCACCCGGCCGTCGCGAAGAACGAGTAGGTGGGCGTGATCACCTCGTCGCCGGGGCCGAGATCGAAGGCCATCATCGCCAGCAGCAGCGCGTCGGTGCCCGAGGAGACGCCGAGCGCGTGCTTCACGCCGAGCATGGACGCCAACTCGCGCTCGAGCGCCTCCACCTCGCCGCCCAGGATGAACTGCTGGCTGTCGCACACCCGCGCGATGGCGCCGAGCACCTCCTCGCGAATGGGCTGGTACTGGGCGACGAGGTCGAGCAGCGGGACGCGCATGGGGCTTGAGGCTTGGGGCTTGGGGCTTGGGGCTTGGGACCTGGGGCTTGGGGCCTGGCCGCTTGCCGCGCGCGCGGCCTATCGCCCGATGAAGATCTCCGGATCGCCCCACACGGCGAAGTCGAACCGGTTGTCGTCGCCCCGGCCCGGCAGGCTCGCGTTGGTGTTGAAGATCAGGTCCACTTCCTGGCCGGCGTAGGCCGACAGGTCGACCGTGACGGGAATCCACCGCCGATCGCTCGCGTTGTGCAGCGGATCGACGTGCTGCTTGACCAGTTCGTCGTAGGTGCGGCCGTCGCTCACGCCGAAGCGGAAGAGCGCGCCGTCGGTCGACTGGGTCCACGCCTCTTCCTTCAGGCCCAGCCAGACGCGCAGCGACGCGTTCTCGGGAATGGCGACGCGGCGAAAGGTGATGCGGCTGGTCGGCGCCATGTAGATCGCCTTGTGGGCCTCGCCGGCCAGGGTGACGTCCTCGAGCCTGAAGGCCGCCTCCCTGGGCTCGATGTTGGTGCGCGCGTCGCCGGCCGCATAGGCGGCCGGATACAGGTCGGTCAGCGCGAGGACCGTCCGCGACACACCACCGCGACGGAAATACCAGAAGCCGGCGGCAACCACCACCAGCAGCACGACGAGGGCGACGACTTGGCTTCGTTTCATGGCAGATCGCGAACCTGGCGCCGGTAACCGCGCTCCGGCCCCGGAGAGTCCTACATGCTACACTCCGGCCGCCATGTTCGCCAGCCTGCGGGCCCTGTGGCGCTATCGCGACCTGGTGCGGAACCTCGTGGCGCGCGACCTGCGCGTGAAGTACAAGGGATCGTCGATCGGCTTCGCCTGGTCGCTGCTGCACCCGCTGCTCATCGCCGCGGTCTACACCTTCGCGTTCCGCTACGTGATCAAGGTGCAGATCGCCTACTTCCCTCTGTTCCTGCTCAGCGGCCTGCTGCCCTGGACCTTCTTCTCGACCTCACTCGCCATGGCGACCGGCTCGGTGGCCGACAACGGCCCGCTCGTGCGCAAGGTGGCGTTTCCCCGCGTCATCCTGCCGGTGGGCGTCGTCGCCTCGCAGTTCACGCAATTCGTCCTGATGTACGCGGCGATCGTCCCGGCGGGCGCCGCGCTCGGCCCCGGCGCGTCATTCGCCCTGCTGGCGCTGGTGCCGCTCGCCGTCCTGCAACTGGTGTTCACGCTCGGTGTCGCGCTGCTGCTGGCCACCGCCTACGTCTATTTCCGCGACACGCGCCACCTGCTCGACGTCGCGCTGCAGATCCTCTTCTGGCTCACGCCGGTGGTCTACGCGGCGGCGCTGGTGCCGCCCGCCCTGCGGCGGCTGCTGTGGCTGAACCCGATGGCCGGATTCGTCAGCGCCTACCACGACGTGGTGGTCGACGGCCGGTGGCCGAGCACGACGATGCTCGGTGCGCTGACCGCCGCCTCGCTGGTGGCGGCCGGGGCGGGGCTCATCGTCTTCGCGCGCCATCAGCGGCGCTTCGCGGAGCTGGTGTAGGCGTCACCTCCTCACGATTCGCGGCTCGCACCACAAGGCCGCGTCGCCGACGGCGTTGAACGAGGGCTCGGTGTTGAGCACCACCTCGATGCGACGGCCGGCATACTTCGACAGGTCGATCCGGACGGGCGCGAGCACGCGGTCCGCCGGGTGTTCCAGCGGGTAGAAGTGTCGCCGGTAGGGCTCCTCGTAGGTGACGTCGTCGGAGAACCCGATGCGGAAGGTGGATCCGTCGCCGGGGCCTTCCCACACGTCCGGGCGCATCCCCACCCATGCCGCGAACTCGGCGCCCTCCGGCACGTCCACCTCGAAGACCACGCGGCTCGGCGGCAGCGCCGTGAGGCAGCGGTACCGGCGGTGGCCAGCCGTCACCTCCGACTCGACGAAGCCCTGCTGCAACGTCGGCCATGTCGTTCGCAAGGTGGCCTCCGGCAGCCGGTCGAGCAACTCGACGGAGCCGAACTCCAGCCCTGGCCGTCGCGGCACGAGCCAGAGGTAGAGGCCGCCGCAGACGACGACCACCGAGGCCGCCGCGCCCAGTCGCGACCACATCGACACGGGCGCCGGCGCGGGGTCGCCAGCGTCGGGACCGTCCGGGGAGGCCGTCAGGATCGACCAGAAAACCGTGAGCAGCGCCAGGTTGTAGAGCAGGAACCCGGCCACCAGCGTGACCCGCGCGCGCAGCCACCACGGCTGGTCGCGCAGCGCGTGCTCGAAGCGCCGGAACGAGGTGGCGCGCGCCGCCTCGGTCGCGAAGACGAGATCGCCCCACTCGCTCCTGCCATCGTAGGTGAGCGCCCCGTCCGCATAGCGCTCGCCGCGCGTCGCGTACAGCCGGATGGCCTGCCCCTCACCGAACGGCGCGTTCGGCATGCTCACCGTGAGCGCGTACTGTTTGCCGCGCGAGCCGTCGACGGGGCTGAACCGCCACGTGAAGGGCCCTCCGCGGGCGACCGCCGCGGCGTCGCGCGAGTCGCGGAACAGCGTCACGGGCGCAGCCCGGGCATCCGTCAGTTCGGCCAGCTCGAACACCACCGGTCCCCGGACCCTGTCGGACTCCGCGGCGTAGATGGTGATGGCCTCCAGGCCGTTCGCATCCATCTCGAACGTCTGGATCGCGGTCACCGCACCCGCCACCTCGCCGAGCATCCGCCGTTCGCCCGCGGTCGTCGAAGGCGTCCCGTAGGCCCGCCAGAAGAACAGGTAGGCCTGAAACAGCACGAGCGCCGCGCTGAGGACGAGCAACGTCCATCGTCGGGCCGCGGTGGCACCGTGTGGCACGCCGTCATCTTATCCTTCCGCAACCGGCGCGACGCGCACGCGCCGGCGCGCCGGCAGGCGCATCCCCTTCGGTTGCCGCCCGGCCGCCGCCTCCGGTACACTCCGCCGGTGTCAGCCTCGCCGGCCGTCGCGCTCGACGGCGTCTCCAAGCGGTTCCTCATCGACCGGCATCGCGCGGGCGGCCTGAAGGATCGCATCCTCGATCGACTCGCCGGGCGAGGATCCGGGCGCGAGGAACTCTGGGCCCTGCGCGGCGTGTCGCTGGAGATCGCCCGCGGTGAGACGCTGGCGGTCATCGGCCCCAACGGCGGCGGCAAGAGCACGCTGCTGCAGGTGATCGCCGGCATCCTCGAGCCCGACGAGGGGCGCGCCACCGTGCGCGGGCGCGTCACGTCGCTGCTCGAACTGGGCGCGGGCTTCACCGCCGATCTCACCGGCCGCGAGAACATCTTCCTCAACGCCTCGCTCCATGGGCTCACGCGGCGCGAGGTGGCGCCGCGGCTGGACGCCATCATCGCCTTCGCGGAACTCGAGCGGTTCATCGACATGCCCGTCCGCAACTACTCCTCGGGCATGTACATGCGGCTGGGCCTGGCCGTCGCCGTGCACCTCGACCCGGAGATCGTGCTCGTGGACGAGGCCTTCGCGGTCGGTGACGAGGCGTTCCAGCGCAAGTCGCTGCACCGGCTGCGCGAGTTCCAGCAGCAGGGCGTGACGATCGTGCTCGTCTCCCACGATCCGCTGCTCGTCGAGCGCACGGCGCCGCGCGCGGTGCTGCTCAGCGGCGGGCGCCTGGTGCACGCCGGCCGCACGCCCGAGACGCTTGCCGTCTACCATCAACTGGCCTCGGCCGATGGCTTCGTGCCCGGCGAGCACCGCTGGGGCAGCAAGGCGGTACGGATCGAACACGTGGAGACGCGCACCGAGGACGGGCGCCCGGCCGACGTGTTCCGCACGGGCCAGACGCTGGTGCTGGCCATGCGCTACGCGAGCGAGGCGCGCGTGGTGCGTCCGGTGTTCGGCCTGGCCGTCTACCACGAGGACGGCGCGCACCTCACGGGCCCCAACACGCGCATGAGCGGCTTCCCGATCGACTCGGTGGAAGGCCCGGGCGAAATACGCTTCACCGTGGCGCGACTTCCCCTGCTGCCAGGGCGCTACGTGCTGTCGGTGTCGGTCTACGACCACGAACTCGCCGACGCCTACGATCACCGGGAGCGCGTGGCCAGCTTCACGGTCGTGGAGGGCGGCACACTCGAGCGGTTCGGTCTCATCACCCTCCACGGCTCGTGGGATCACGTGGCGGGGCACCGGCCCGCCGCTGGCTCCGTCGCGTGAGGCCGCGGTGACCGCGCGCACGCCGATCATCGCCGCCGGGCCGACGATCCCGGCGCCCGCGTGGCTCGACGCGCTCCAGGTCACGCTCGCGGCGGAGGGCGGGACATCGGCGCCAGTCCTCGTCGATGCCCGCGGCGTCCGGCACTCGCGGGCCGTCCGCGTCAACGCCGCGGCGGAGGCCGCCGATGGCGACCGCGTGCTGGTGCTGGCTGGCGCCGTCCTGCCCGCCCCTGAGGCCGCGGCCGCGCTGCTGCTGGCCAACATGACCCGGCCCGGGCTGACGCTGGCCGGCCCCTCGAACCTGCTCGATGACTGGACCCTTCGGCTGACAGACGACTTCGCGAGCGCCGCAGCGGAAGCCGCGGCGCAGGTCTTCGCCGGGGCGCCGGGCGACCCGCTGCCGGAGGTCTCCGTCTTCGCCATGGGCCGCGCGGCGCTTGCGGGCCTGGGCGGGCTCGACCAGCACCTGGACGGCGTGGGCGAGATCATCGACCTCGCGCTGCGGGCGCTGGATGCCGGCCTGCCCGTGGAGATCGTACCGATCGCCGGTGAACCGCTCAGCCAGGACACGGCCGGCGCACCAACCGATCCGGCGCACGCGCTGCTCTCGTGGCGCAACGCCGCGCTGATCGCGCTGCGCCGCGCCGATCCTACTGACGCCGGCGCCCTGCTCGGCCTGGTGGCCACGCGCGCCGTCGCCGCGGCGTGGCGCGCGGCCGGCCTGGACCCGGCATCGCTGCGCTTCGGCGGCGACTGGGCCAGACAGGCCACGCTGGACCGGCTGCTCGGCCGCGCCGGGGTCACGCGCAACGCCACCTTCTGGCCACGCGACGAGGTGGGCAGCCTCGTCCCGCTGCTCGGCCTCGACGCCGCCCTGGATCGACTCGTGGCGGGATGGCCGCCGCGCACGGCATCACCGCGCGCGAAGATCCGCGAGTCGGGCACCGCGTCGGCCGCTGCCGGCACCGCCGACCTCCCGGACGGCCGGGTGGACACCCTCGCGAACGACGCGCCGGCAGCGACAACGGCAACACCCGCCCGCCCGCCATCCGGGCCGGACGGCACCGTCGCCCTCCCCCTCGTCTCGGTCATCGTCGTCAACTGGAACGGCGAGCCGCACCTCGAGGCGTGCTTCTCGTCGATCGCGGCGAGCGACTGGCCGGCCGATCGCCTCGACGTCATCTGCGTGGACAACGGATCCACCGACGGCTCACGCGCGCTGATGGCCTCGCGCTTCCCCGCCGTGCGCGTCGTCGCCCTGCCCGAGAACCGCGGGTTCACGGGCGGCAACAGCGCCGGCGTGGCCCAGGCGCGCGGCGACGTGCTCGTGTTCCTCAACAACGACATGCGGGTCGAGCCCGACGCCATCCGCCGGCTGGTGGCGGCCATCGACGCGCGGCACCCGTGCACGGCCGCGCGCGTGCTCAGCTGGGACGGCCGCCGCCTCGACTTCGTGCGCGGCACGATCAGCTTCGAGGCCCGTGGCTTCCAGGAGCACTACGGCGAGGCCGTCCGCCCCGAACTCTCGGCCGCGGGCGAGTCGTTCTTCCCCAACGGCGGCGCATTCGCCATCACCCGCGACGCCTACGAGCGCGCCGGCGGGTTCGACGACCGGTTCTTTGCCTACTACGACGACATCGACCTGGGGTGGGGCGTGCGGCTGGCCGGCGGGCACGTGCGCGTGGTGCCCGAGGCCGTCGTCTACCACCGGCACGGCGCCACGTCGAGGCTGCAGCCGCGCGGACAGAAGCAGTTCCTGATGGAACGCAACGCCATCTGGACGGCGACCAAGCGCTACGGCGATCGCGCCCTGCGCCACAGTCTGGGCGCGATGCTGCTGCTTGCCGTCCGCCGCATCGTCCAGGACTGCGGTTTCGATCGGAGGTCGCCGTCCGCGCAGGCCATCGCGCCGTGGACGCCGCGAATCGGCAGCTGGGCGAGGCGCGACGCGGCGGACAGGCGCCACGGCCGCCCGCCCTCGGTCGCGCCTGGACGGTTTCTGCGGCGATGCCCCGTGGAGTCGCTTGCGGCCATCGGCGAGGCGGTACGGGCACTGCCCGCGGTGGTGGCCGATCGGCATCGGCTGGCGCCGGCACGCACGACGCCGGACCGCGACGTGCTGCCGCGCTTCGGCCGCGCGCTGGAGTGCCTGTCGAGCCGCACGAGCTACGTGCGCGCGCACGAAGCACTGGTAGCGCGCCTGGATCTGGCGCGCGTGTTCCGTCAGCGCACGCGCGTGCTGGTGATCACCCATGAGCCGCTGCGGCAGAACATGTCGGGACCGGGGGTGCGCGCGCTCGAACTGGGCCGCGCCCTCGCGTCGCACTGCCTGGTGACGGTCGCCACACCGTTCCCGCCGGACATCGGCGATGACCGGTGCCGCCTGGCGCAGTACAGCTTCACGGCGCAGGCCCCGGTCCGCGCGCTGGCGCAGGACGCCGACGTCGTCGTCCTGCAGGGGTTCACGCTCGCGCGCTTCCCGTCGCTGGCACGCCTCCCGCTGAAGATCGTCGTCGACCTCTACTGCCCGTTCACGATCGAGCACCTCGAGATGCGCACCTCGGCGATGGCCGGCGGCGGGCCGGGCGCCATGGACATGGACGCCATCCTCGCGGAGGCGCGGCCGGTGCTCCTCGCGCAGAACGAGCAACTGGAGGCGGGCGACTTCTTCCTGTGCGCCAGCGAGCGCCAGCGCGATTTCTGGATCGGCGCGCTGCAGACGGCGGGCCGCGTCAACGCCCGGACGTACGCCGACGATCCCACGCTTCGTTCGCTCATCGACGTGGTGCCCTTCGGCCTGCCGGACGATCCGCCGCCGCCACCGGCGCGCGCGGTGATGCGCGGCGTGCTGCCCGGCATCGGGCCGCGCGATCGCATCGTGCTCTGGGCGGGATCGATCCTCGACTGGCAGGATCCGCAGAACCTCGTGCGCGCCATCGCCCTCATCGCGCAGCGGCGGCCCGACGTGAAGCTGGTCTTCATGGGCACGCGCCACCCGAACCCCGACGTGCCGCCGATGCGCGCCGTGGAGGAGACGATCGCGATCGCCCGCGACCTCGGCGTGCTCGACACCCACGTCGTCTTCAACCCCTGGGTGCCGTACGCCGAGCGTCATCTCTGGCTGCAGGAGGCCGACCTCGGCGTCAGCACGCACCGCGACCACCTGGAGACGCGCCTGTCGTACCGCACCCGCATGCTCGACTACTTCTGGGCGGCGCTGCCGATCGTGTGCACGCGGGGCGACGTGTTCGCCGGGCTGGTGGAAGCCCGCGGCCTGGGGCTCACCGTCCCGCCGGAGGACGTGCCCGCGCTGGCCGCGGCCATCGAGACGCTGCTCGACGACTTGACGCGGCGCGAGGCGAGCCGGGCGGCGCTGCGCGTGGCGGCCGCGGAGATGCGGTGGGGCGTCGTGACGGCACCACTGCTGCGCTTCTGCCTCGATCCCCGTCACGCCGCCGATCGGCTGCCCGGCATGCAGGCCGTGCGCGCGCGGCTCGAGCGCAAGTACCGCCTGTCGAAGTGGCTCAAGCGCACGGCGCTGGCGCTGGGCATGTCCGAGGGCCTGATCGAACGCGTGAAGCAGGCGCCGCCGGTGCGCGCGGCGCTGGTGTGGCGCAACCGCCTGGCGCTGGCCCGCGCCCAGCGCGGCCCGTAACGCGCGGTTGCGCCGACCGACATGACGGACCGCGCGTTCACCCGCGTGGAACGTCGCCCCGGACACGCACCCCGGCGCGCCGTCAGCGCCGACCCGTTGTACCCTGTGTCGCCGGCCATGCCCACCGCACCACATTCGCCGCCCGTCCCCGCCCCCGTGGCCACATCGTCAGCCCACGCACCGATCGACGTCTCGGTGGTGATGCCCTGCCTCAACGAGCAGGACACGCTCGCCGCCTGCATCGACTCGGCGCGCGACGGCCTGCGCCGGCTCGGCGCGCGCGGCGAGGTGGTCGTCGCCGACAACGGTTCCACCGATCGGTCCGTGGAGATCGCGCGCGACCACGGCGCCCGGGTGGTGCACGTGCGCGAGCGCGGCTACGGCAGCGCCTACCGCGGCGGCTTTGCCGCGGCCCGCGGCCGCACCATCGTCATGGGTGATTCAGACGACACCTACGACTTCTCGAAAATCGAGGCGCTGGTCGCCGAACTCGATCGCGGCGCCGACCTCGTGCTCGGCTCCCGCCTGCGCGGCGACATCTCGCCCGGCGCCATGCCGTGGCTGCACCGCTACGTGGGCAACCCGGCGCTCTCGGCGATGCTCAACCTGATCTACCGCACGCGAATCTCCGATACCCACAGCGGCTTCAGAGCGTTCCGCCGCGAGGCCCTGGAGCGGCTCGATCTGCGCACCACCGGCATGGAGTTCGCCTCCGAGATGCTGATCGCGGCGGCGCGCGCCGGCTGGCGCATCCGGGAGGTGCCCATCGCCTACCGCTCCCGCGGCGGCGAATCGAAGCTGCGCACGTTCCGCGACGGCTGGCGGCACCTGCGCCTGCTGCTGCTCTACAGCCCGCGCCACCTCTTCACGTGGCCCGGTGGCCTGATGGTGGCCCTGGGCCTGCTGCTGCTCGCCGCGCTGGTGCGCGGCCCGATCGTCGTGCTGGGCCGCTTCGTCGACTTCCACGTGATGTTCGTCGGCAGCCTGCTCGCCACCCTCGGCACGCAGGTGCTCACGCTGGGCCTGTTCGCCACGAGCTGGAAAGCGCCGCCACGGTGGTTCACGCTGGAGCGCGGGCTGGTGGCCGGCGGGCTGCTGCTGGCCGCCGGCGCGGCCGGCAACCTGGCGATTCTCGTGCACTGGCTGCGCGAGGGGTTCGCGGGACCGCTCGTCGCGGTGCGCCTCGCGATTCTCGCCCTCACGCTCATCGTCATGGGCGCGCAGGTGCTCTTCTCGTCGTTCTACCTCGACCTGCTGCGCGCGATGCAGGCCCCGGCGCGCCCCGCCGTCGAGGAAGACGAGCCGGCACGCGCCGAAGGCGATGACGCCTGATCCGGCCGGCTGGCCACGCGTGTCGGTGGTGATTGCCGCGAGGAACGCCGCCGCCACCCTGCCGTCCTGCCTGGCCTCGCTGCGCGCGCTCGACTATCCGTCGGTGGAGATCCTGCTCGTCGACGATGGATCGAGCGACGCGACGGCTGAGATCGCGCGGGCTGCGGGCGTGCGCGTGCTGCCATCGACGGGCGGCGCCTCGGCCGCGCGCAACCTCGGCGCCCGCGAGGCCGCGGGCGACGTGCTCGCCTTCACCGACGCCGACTGCGAGGTGCCGCCGCACTGGCTGCGCGCGCTGGTCACGCCGCTGCGCCGATCGGGCATCGTCTCGGCCGGCGGACCGCAGGTGCACGTCTTCGCGAACGAGGATCACGCCAGCGCCGCCATCCGGAGCTTCCTCGCCTGCGCGTCGGTGGTCGCCGAATACAGCCGGACCGGTGGCGGCGAGCGCGAAGTGCCCCACAACGCGAGCTGCAACAGCGTCTACGACCGCACGGCGTTCCTGGCGATGAACGGGTTCACCGAAGGCCTCTGGCCGGGCGAGGACGTCGACCTCGACCGCCGCCTCGCGCTGGCGGGCCACCGCTGCTGGTTCGTGCCCGGCGCCGCGGTGCGCCACCGGCGGCAGGCGGGGCTCGGATGGTTCGGCCGCATGATGCGGCGCTACGGCCGCGGCCAGGGCGTGCTGGTGCGCCGTTACGGCATCTTCCGGCCGATCCAGGCCCTGGCGTTCGTCGCGCTCGCCGGGATCTTCTCGCAGGCAGGCTGGGCCTGGCCCGCCGCGCGCCCGTGGATGGCGGCCGCGCACGGCGTCGTGCTGCTGGCCGCGCTCGTCACGCTCGCGCGATGCGCGCCCGTGCGGCAATGGGCAGCGGTCACCGGCGTCGGCGCGATCGCTGTCGCCGAATGGCTGGCGGGCTTCCTCGCCGGCATCCTCACCAACCGGACGGCCGGCGGCACCGTGCCGCGTGCCACGCGATGAGCCGCCCGGCCTCCTCGCCTCCTCACGCTCCCCCATCGCCACCGGGACCCACGCGCGCCGCCCTCCCCGGGTTGCGCTGGATCCTGGCGATTGCGCTGGTGAAGGGCCTGGCGCTCACCGCGCTGATCCCGCCGTTCCAGACGCCCGACGAGTACGCGCACTACGACTACGCCGTGTATCTCTCGCGCGTGCCCCCTCTCGCGTTCCTGCGAGGCGAGGTGACGCGTCCCACGGTCATGCGGCACGCGGAGGTCGTCACCAGCGAGGTGCGCGCCGTGGCGGGCGCTGCGGGCGTCTTTCCCCACCTCACCGACGCGGTGCTGCCGAAGCGCCAGCCGTTGTCGGACATGCTGGCCGCGGCGGCCGCGTGGGACGGCCGCGAACTCGACCTGTCGCACGTGCGGACCTGGAACGCGGCGATGAACTACCCGCCGCTCTACCACGGCGCGCTCGCGGTGCTGCTGCGCGTCCAGCGCGCGGCTGGCGTGAACCCCCTGCTCCGCTTCTACTCGGCGCGGCTGTGCTCGATCGCCATGTTCCTGCTCGCGCTGTGGGCCGCGGCCGCGGCCCTGCGCCACCTCGATGTGCCGCCGCGGCTGGCGACGACGGCACTGGGCGTCATCGCCCTCCAGCCGCAACTGTCGATGATGACGGTGTCGGTGCAGCCCGACGTGCTGGCGCTGCTGCTGGTGACCGCCGCCTTCGCGATCGCGCTCGGCTGGTGGCGCGATCCGTCGCGGCGGCGGGCGATGGTCCTCGGCGCCACGCTCGGCGCGCTGCTGCTCACCAAGCCGCACGACGTGCCGCCGCTGCTGGCCGGCGCGGCCGCGTTGGCCGCGGCGGCGATGGCCGCCGGGACACTGCGCCGGCTGGAAGCGGGTCGCCAGGCGGCCCTGATCGTCGTGACGATGGGAGCCGCCGGCGGGTGGTGGCTGCTCCGGTCCCGCATCCTGTACGACAACTGGATGGGCATGGTGATGTGGACGCCGGCGCCGGGCGCCTCCACCATCGCCGAAAACCTCGCCACCTGGTGGCACGTCGCCCTGCCACTGTCCTTCCGCAGCTATTGGGGCGTATGGGGCTGGCTCGATTACGGCGTGAGCGGCTGGATGGTGGGCCCGCTGCTCGCCTGGACGCTGCTGCCGGCGGCGCTGCTGGCGCTGCGGATTGCCGCCGAACCCGGGCCGCACCGCCTGGCGTCGTGGGCGCGCGGGATGGACACGTCCACGCTGGCGCGGTCGGCCTGCCTCGCCATCGCCATGGCGGTGTTCACGGCGGAGATGCTGTGGGTGTCGGCAACGATGGGGCTGGTGCAGGCGCAGGGGCGGCAGTGGCTGCCGTTCGTGCTGCCGCAGGCGCTGTATCTCGCGCTGCCGATCGCGTTGATGGCCGGTCGCCCCGCGGCGGCGCTCGGCGCGTGGGCACGGCGGCATGCGCGAGGCTGTGCGCTCGCCACGCTCGCCCTCGGCGCCCTGGCGGCAACGGCCGGCAGCGCGGCGCTCGCCGCCCGGCCCATCGCCTTCGTCGAGGCCACGCTCCGCATCGAAGGCGACGGGCTCGCGACGCTTCACTACGACGCGGGCGCCGGCTTCACCGCGGCCGAGAGCCACACGCTCGAGGTGCGGCGCCGCGACGGTGAAGCGGTACACCGCTTCCCGATTGCCAACAGCCCCATCTCGCAGCTGCGGCTCGATCTCACCGGCGGCATGGCGACGACCCGTCTCTCCCGCCTCGTCATCGCCTCCGCGAGCGGGCGGCTGCTCGACGACGTGCCGCTGGCTGGCGCGCGCCTCGCCGCGGACGTCACGGGGGTGGAATGGCAATCCACGCCCGAGGGCCTCGTCATCGTGCCCTCCGGCCCCGTCGCCATCCTCCAATGGCGGTTGCCATCGCCGGTATCGGCGCACGGCGCACGGCTTCTCGAGCCGCTGCGATGGTTCTGGGCGCGGGTGCACCGGCGCCTGCCGTGGACGCGATCCGTTGCGCTGTGGTGGGCGCCCCTGCTCGTCGCGGCGCTGGTCGTGGCGTCACTGCGGTGGCTGAACGTCGATGCGGCGGACGGCCGGCGCCCGCGGCGCGTCGCGGCAGCCGCCGGCGCGGTGACGCTGGGCGCGCTGGCGGCCATCAACGGATGGTTGGCGGCGTTGACGTGGCGCTTCTACGGCTGAGGGCGCGATTCGGCGTCCCCGGGCCGGCCGCGTCGCGGCGGCCACACGATCAGGCCGATCACCGTGAGCGCCGCCAGCGCGCTCAGCCCCGCCCCGACGCAAAACGACATCGGTTCGTAGGCAAACCGCACGACGTGCCGGCCGGCCGGCACGGTCACGCCGCGGAAGGCGACGTTCACGCGATGGATCGGGACGCTGGCGCCGTCCACGGTCGCTTTCCACCCGGGGTAGTCGAGATCGCTCAGCACGAGCAGGCGGCGGCCGGAGGCATTCGTGTGGATCTCGACGTACTCGTCGCGGTAGTGCGTGACATCGATCTCGTCCAGGGCCGTGTCGCCGGCTTCCGGCATCTCACCGGCCGGGAGTCCCCTGTCGATGAGCGCCACACGCCGCACGTCGACCGTGCCATCGGCGATGGCCCGGGCCGCGTCGGACGCGCTGGCTGCGCGAACCTCGGCGACGAAGAAAGCGCGCGGCATCACGCGACGGTTGCGATAGACGGGCGCGAGGCCCGGCATCCGCTCGAAGTGCGCGTCAGGCAGGCGCACGTCCGGCCGCGCGAACACGTACTTCACGTTGAGCAGGTCCCACACCTGCCCGTCGGCGAACGGGCGGTCGACGTGCAGCGCGCTCTCGAGGCCAAGCGTCGCGTCGATCAACTCGCTGTACGCGCGTTGATTCATCGAATCGTAGCCGCGGAACTGCTGGAGCCCGTAGACGACGTGCGAGTTCGGCAGCAGGGCGCTGCCCCAGCCCGCCACGCGGAACAGGCCGGGATCCTGTCGCACGACGTCGATCTCCGGGACGGGCGGGTACACGAGCGGGGCGGGGACGAGCGGCCTGAACCCGCGACCGAGCGTCACGAGGTCGGCGGCGAGCAGGCCCGCGAACAGCGCCACCAGTGCGACCGGTCCGAGCCGCCGGCGCAGGCGCGCGCGGACGATGAGCAGGGCGAGGGCGAGGCCCACCATCGCGGTCAGCGACCGCTGCACGGTCAGCGCCCACAGGCCGGCGTCCTCGAGCGCCGCGCGCTCACGCGCGAGCGACAGCAGCACGATGGCCGCGCAGCCGGCCACGGCCAGGCCCGCCGCGAGCCTGATGCGGCCCGCCGCCAGATCCGTTCGCCGCCCTGGCGCGATCCGCAGCAGCACGTCCAGGCCGATCGCGGCGAGCACGATGGCCGAGAGGATCACGACCACGCCGAACCGCCCCAGCGGCGTCACGCGCAACAGCGGCACGACGCCAGCCAGTTGCAGCACGCCCGGCGCGCCGTACTTCAGAGCTGCGCCCGCCACGCCCGCCGCCGCGACACCCGCCACGGGCCAGCGTCGCCACGACACCGCCAGGCCCACGGCGGCCAGCGGCCAGATGACGACCCCCGGGTAGGCCACCTGCTCCACGTCGTTCGTCGGCTCGCCGAAGCGATTGGCGACGGTCACCGACGCGCCCGCCGGGTTCCCGAAGAACGCCGGGACGATGGCGGCCACCGCGGCGCGCCGCGGCACGAACGTGTGGTTGCCCGCCTTCGCGCTGCGCGCGGCCAGCACGCGGCTCTCGCGGGCGTACTCGGCGAAGGGAACCAGTTGCACGGCTGCAAGCAGCAGGCCGAGCGCGACGCCCGCGACGAGGCGCGCGGCCGTCCCGGCGCGGTGGCCGCGCTCGCGCCCGGCCACGATGCCGGCCACGACGAAGGCGGCTGCCAGCAGGGCCACGTTGAAGGCCGTCTGCGGGTTGCCGGCCAGCAGGACGAGCGCCACGCCCACGGCGAGGCCGGCGACGTCGCGCCGCGAGCCTCGTGTGATCACCATCCAGGCGGCGGCGAGCAGCCACGGCGTGAACGCCACCACCGAGGCCGATGGATCCTCGAGCCAGACGAGGCTGAACGGATTGAGCGCGCAGGCCAGGGCGCCGAACCCGGCCGCCGGCACCATCAGGCCCATGCGGCGCAGGGCCACGAACATGCCGGCGCCGCCGACGGCGAGGCGGGCGATGGCGACGGCCACCGTGGCCCACGGCATCGGTACGATGGCCGCGATCGCGGTGAACGGCGAGAAGGCAGCCGGCAGGTAGGAGGCGGCCAGCGGATGCCCGGCGTAGCTCGCCGCGCTCCAGAGCGGCACGCGCGCGCTCCGCCACGCCTCGGTGACCGCTACCATCCACGGGTAGCCCCACCAGACGGCATCGCCGAGCAGTGGATTGCGCCAGTGGCCGTCGGCGACGCCCGGGGGCCGCGCGGCCCACGGCCACAGGTCCTCGAGCAGGGCCGCCTGCGACAGCACCCAGCCGCGCAGCCACGTCTCGGGAAACAGCGCGAAGGCCGCGAGCAGGCACGCGAGGGCGGCGCAGGCCAGCGGCGCCAGGCCGCGATCGGCGTCCACCGCGTGCGGCCACCGCCGCGCCGCCCAGACCAGCAGACACACCGCCGCGCATCCGAAACCCACGCTGACGAGATCGGCCGACCCGGGCATTGCCGCGTAGTATGTCGCAGTCCCGGCCCCGAGTCCGACGGCTTTCGGGCGCGATCGCCAGCACGACCGTGGGCTGGCACTTCCCTTGCTCGCTCGCTCGGCAACGCGGCGGGATCGGGTTCGGATCCCGCGCGCCCGGTGCGCGGCGAGATCCTGGAATGCCAGGCGCACGAGCGCAGAAATCGCTACGAAAACCGGGCCTGGTTGAACGATTTGGTGATCTGGAGGGACGCGGTGCTCCGGCTCCCCCACGGCGCGACGCGATCACGATCATGAAATTCCGACCGGCAATTCTGTGCGTGGTGTTCTGCGGGCTCGCGGGCGGCACGGCCACGGGTCAGTCCTTCACGATGACCAGACCCTCCGGTGGCGGTGCGATGGCAGCCGCCGGCACGACGGGCGCTGCGGCGGGCCGCGACTTCGCGACCGACGTGATTGGCGACCCCTGGGACTTCGAGCAGGAGACCGACTACAACCTCCAGTATTCGCTGCACCAGACCGACGCCTATCTGAGCGCCTGGGTGGGCCGGCCCACGCTCGTCAACGGCGTCTTCACCGGGATTGCCGCCAACCCGGCGCCGAAGATCAGCCTTCAGTTCGAGGGCATCGCGGGCGGGTTCAACATGGCCGGCAAGAACGGCATGCGTTACCCGATCGACGCCAACCGCTACCGGCGGCTCTCGTTCCGCGTGCGGCGCCCGCCGACCGGCGTCCCCTACGATGGCATGCAGGTGTTGTGGTTCCGCGACATCACGCGGCAGGCCGGCAGCGCGGGCGGCCGGCTGTGGCCCGCCAAGGGCTACAACCACCAAAGCAACCGCTACAACAACCAGATGCCCGCCGCCAGCCAGGACAGCGGCTGGCAGATCTTCAAGGTAGATCTCGACCTGCCGGGCGGCGCGTGGGCGCACGGCGTCCCCTGGACGGGCACGATGCGCGGCATCGAGATCACGCTGGGCGACCAATACTCGACCGCGCTCGTCAACAGGACGGTCGAGGTCGACTGGGTGCGCCTCACCGAGCGCGGCACGGCCGTCGTCAACCTCTCGTTCTCGGGCTTCGGCGGTCCGGTCACCGTCATGGCGCAGCACACCGAGACGGGTGACGTGATCCAGATCACCCCGGACAACGGCACCGCCGCCACCACCTTCGCCGACGGCACCTCCTTCCTGTGGGACTACGGCTTCCTGCCGCCCGGCACCTGGACGATCACCGCCTCGCGCGGCGGTACGAGCCGCAGCCAGACGCTGGTCATCGACCCGCCGCCGGTGATCCATGTGACGGAGCCGGACGTGAGCGGCGGCCGCGACTTCGCGCGAGCGGTGATCGGCGACGCCTGGGATCTCACCAATCCCCAGGACATCACGCGCTACGGGCGCGTATATGACATGACGCCGCCGACCTACGACGAGAACGGCCTCACCGCCACCACGCTCGGGCGCGGCGGCGACTGGCCGAACGGCGGCGATGCGTTCGTGGCGTTCGTCGACGACGCCATCACCTACCCGCGTGAGCTGGTGATCCCGGCCGACGACTACCACCGGCTCACCTTCACGCTGGAGTACCTCACCGGCAAGGAGCTGCCTGGGCCGATCGCGCTCGGCTGGGACTGGGGCTCGGTGTTCCGCGTCGCCTGGCGGTACCGCGCGCACGGCCAGAACGCGCCCTTCTCGGAGACCAAGCCGGTCGTGATGCTCGACGGCGGACCGCAGACCTTCTCGATGGACCTGAAGACGCTCACCAAGACCGGCCCGGTCGAGCCGGCCATCGAACCGGGGTCGCCCGTGCTGTGGACCGGCGAGATCGGCACGCTGCGCATCGACGTCAACGAGGCCGGCGGCGTCGATCGGCCGTTCCGGCTGTCCAACGTGAAGCTGGCCGCCGACGACGAGCCCAATGGCAGCGGGTTCTTCGTGGTGCGCTGGCGTGTGTCCGACGCGACGTTCTCGCGGCAGGTGGCCGACGGTGGCGGCGCCGACGCCACGGTGACGCTCTTCTACAACACCAGCGACAATCCCGCAGGCCGCAGCTCGATTCCCGGCGCGTCGAACCTGCCGGCCACGCAGGGTTACTTCGCGTGGAACGTCGCCGGTCTGTCGCCGGGCACCTACTGGGTGTTCGCGCAGGTGACGGATGCCGCCGGCAACACGCAGATCCGCCCGTCCACCGGCCCGGTGCGGGTGCGGGCCGGCCTGGTGCCGCCGACCGATCGCGATGGCAACGGCCTCGCCGACGCGTGGGAGGCACGCTACGGCGTGCACTCGCCCACGGCCGATGATGACGGGGATGGCGTGAGCAACCTGGACGAGTACCGTCTGGGCACCGATCCGCGGCTGCCGAACCGCTGGGTGCTCTCGGAGGGCGCCACCGGCTACTTCAGCGAGCGGCTGGCGCTGGTGAACCCGAACCCCGAGGACGCCTCGGTGGTCATCAGCTACCTTCGCAAGGGCGCGGGCCCCGTCGTGCGCGACTACACGGTGGCCGGCAACAGCCGCCTCACCGTGGACGTGAACGCCATCGCCGGCCTCGCCAACGAGGCCGTGTCGGCGGTGGTCACCGCCACCGAGGGCGGCGTGCTGGTGGAGCGCTCCATGTTCTGGGGCGATCTCTGGTACGGCGGGCACACCGGAAAGGGCGTCCCGAGCAGCCGCACGTCGTGGTATCTGGCCGAAGGCGAGGCGAACTTCTTCGACACCTACATCCTGCTCGCCAACGCCGGCGCGAACGCCGCCAACGTGACCATCGACTACCTGCTCACGGAGGGTGCGCCGGTCAGGCGCCCCTACACGCTCGCCGCGAACAGCCGCGAGACGATCTGCGCCAACGACATCGCCGGCGTGCGCGGCAAACAGTTCTCGGCCTCGGTGACCAGCGACCAGCCGATCACCGTCGAGCGCGCGATGTACTTCTCGAACCGCGGCCGTGTGTGGAACGGCGGACACGGTGCCGCCGCCGTCGAGGCGCCGGCCACGGAATGGTTCGTGGCCGAGGGCCGGACGGGGCCGATGTTCGACACCTACCTGCTGCTGGCCAACCCGAACCCGGCGCCCACTACCGTCACCATCCGCTACCTGCGGCCCACGGGACCGGTCATCACCGAGGAGCGCACTCTGGATCGGCAGAGCCGGATGACGCGCTACCTCGACGAGATCCCCGGCCTCGAGGACACCGACGTCTCGGCGTCGATCACCGCCACGCTGCCCATCGTCGTGGAGCGGGCGATGTATTGGCCGGGCAATTTCCACCAGTGGGAAGAGGCGCACGCGAGCGCCGGCGTCACCTCGACGGGCACGCTCTGGGGCCTGGCCGAAGGCGAGCACGGCGGCGGCCGCGCGTTCGAAACCTTCATCCTCGTCGCGAACCCGAGCGACGCCGATGCCAGCGTGAAGCTGACGCTGCTGCGCGCGGCGGGCCTGCCGCCGCTCGTGCTCACGAAGACGGTGCCGAGGAACTCGCGCCTCACCGTGTCGTCGTGGGAGTTCCCGCTCGCCTCCGGGGAGAAATTCGGCGCGCTGGTCGAGTCGACCAACGAGGTGCCGATCGTGGTGGAACGATCGCTCTACTGGAACGGCGGCGGCGTCCCGTGGGGCGGCGGCAGCAACGAGACGGGCATCAAGCTGCGATAGGCAGGCATCCGGCCTCAGCCGGATCGACGCTCACGCGGTGGCTTCGAGCAGGCGAGCGCGAAGCACGGCCCGTGCACGTGCTCGACATCCTCGAAGCCCACCTCCACCCGCGTGAAGCCCACGTGCGCGAGCAGCCGCAGCAGGTCGTCGCGCCGCAGCCAGTGCGCGTGCGTCGCGAGCCCGCCCGCGTACTTCGCGTAGCGGCTGCCCAGGTGGTAGTTGTAGCGCTCCGCCGTACAGGTGAACTCCCCATGGCGCAGCTCGTGGCTGCCCGAGAAGTGCGGCGCGCTCACCGTCTGCATGACCCGATCGTCGTAGTAGTGCGTCCAGAAGAACGCGCGATCGGTCACGCGCGAGACGAGGTGCACCACCTCGAGCGGATCGGCCATGTGGTAGAGCACGCCGGCAACCAGCACGAGGTCGAAGCGCTCGGAGGTGTCGCGCATGAACTCGACGAAGTTGCCGAGCCGGTAGCGCACGCGATCGAGCCCGGCAATCTCCTTCGTCACCAGGCACTTGAGGTAGCAGCGCTGGTTGCCCTCGATGGCAATCACCTCGCGGGCGCCCCCCTCCTGCAGCATGTAGCTGTGGCCGCCCTCCATGGGGCCGAGTTCGAGCACGCGCTGGCCGGCCACGCCGCCCAGCGCCTCGAGGCCCCAGGCCACCCGCGGATCCTGGAACAGCGGCATCTGGCCTGCCGAGAGGTGCCTGAGCGGCGGCGGAGGTGTCGAGATCCACTCGCCCATGAACACGTCGAGCGCGTTCTGCGGCGACGGTGCCGTGGGGACCAGCGCGGCCGCGATCTCTCGCAACCGGCCAGAATCGGGCTCTGGATCGGGCTCTGGATCGGGCGCGGGGTCAGCCACGGGGGCAGGCGCGGGTTCGGGCGCGGGGTCGGGCGCGGTCCCGGCAAGGCGCCTCAGGCGTTGCAGCATGCGATCCCACATCGGGCTCACTCCCTCGGCCCCACGCGGGGCGACGCCTGCGAATCGTGGGGAATGGCCGTTCCGATCACGCCGAGCGACCGGACGCCGCCAGGCGCCGCCACCAGCACGAGCGCCGGATCGTTCAGGCGGATCAGCACGTCGACCCGCCGCCCGTAACGGTCGTGCGTCGGCGCGGCGTCGAGGGTGGCGAACCGCAACGCCACGTCAGCGTCCGCCATCACCTCGGGCCGCCCCCCCTTCCCGCGCAACCTCACGTTGGCCGGTCCCTCGGCGGTCACCTCAACCGGCATCGCCGACGGCGACTCGAGCAGGTAGTGCGAAGCGACGGCCACCCGCGCGGGATCGAGCACACCCTCGCGCTGGATCGCGTATTCCAGCGCGTTGCGCAGGACGTAGGCGCCCAGATAGCTGTCGGGCACCGCTGCCACGATCACCGGTTGCGCCGGGTCGCCGGCCTTCATGGCGCCAGCGACACCGGACACGAGTCTGGCCGCCAGCGTCCCGGCCACAGGCCAGCGCGCCGCGATCGTCATCGTCTGCCAGGTGGCGAGCAGCAGGCCCGCGGCAATCGTCGTTCGCAGACGACGTCCGCCGCACGTCCACCAGCCGCCGACGATCAGCGCCAGGCCAATCCCCGACAGGTACATCAGGCGGTCGTTGAACGTCGTCGACAGCGACGGCAGGAACGGCATGGCGGGCAGCGCGCCGGCCAGCCACCAGAGCGCGCCGAAGGCCACGGCCGGCGTGGTCCGCGTCCGCCAGATCGCGAACCAGAGCGCCATCGTCATCCCGCCGACGATGACGGCCGCGGGCAGCAGCACGCCCGGCGCCAGCAGCCAGCGGTTGAGCCACTCCACCGGCGGGATCGCCGGGTAGATCAGGTGCTTCAGCGTGGAATCCGACCAGAACACCAGCGTGCTCGCGCCGTAGCCGCCGACGAACGTGCCCAGGGCGAGACGCCGCAGGGCGAAGTAGCCGCCCAGCGTCACGGCGAAGGGCCAGAGCGCCGTGGCGCGTGCCGCCACGCGGGCGCATCGGCCGTGCGTGGAGGCGTCAGACGCCGCCGCGCCGGTCCCGGGCCAGGCCAGCAGCGCGAGCGGCAGGACCACCGCCGATTCCTTGGCCAGCAGCGCCAGTCCCCACGCGAACACGCCGGCCGTGCGCAGCGTCATGCGGCGCCCGCCGGCGCCCTCGATCCAGAGCCACAACCCGAGCGTGCCGAGCGCCGTGGCGAGTAGATCGGGGCGGCAGGAGATCCATGCGACCGTCTCGACGCGCCGCGGAAACCACGCCCAGGCCAGGGCCGCCACCACCGCCGCCGCCCGCGCGGCCGGGCCGGTGAGGATACGCCTGGCGATGCCCCACACCGCCACCGCGGTCAGGGCGTGCAGCGCCAGGTTCACCGCGTGCAGCACCCGGGGATCGCTGCCCGACGCCCGCAGATCCACCAGCAGGCTCGTCATGGCGAGCGGCCGATAGAACGAAGTGGGAACGTCGCGCATCGCCAGCACCGCTCCGGCGACGTAAGCGGTCACCGGCTGCGTGATGCGCTCGAGGATGGTGACGAAGAAGAAGTCGTCGGCCACGAAGCCGCCGCCCAGCGTGGCCAGCAGCGGCAGCGCGGCCAGTGCGAACACGATGGCCGCGTCGCGCGCGGCGGCACGGCGTGCCAGCGGTGCGGCGTGCGGCGGCCCGATCGGTCGCGCGTCGGCGGCGGCAGCGGTGGAGGCGGTGTCGGTCAAGGGCAGGAGGAGGCTGGTTCGCTCCGCGCGTGCGCGCGCCGGGCAGCCGAACCCCGCCTATTCTACTTGCCATGGGCACGGCGCCGGCCGGTGTAGGATCGCCTCACGCATGACGTACCGAGCCGCCGTCCCGATCGTGTTCGCCCTCGTCGCCCTGACGGCGGCGCCGCGCGCGCAGGATCCGCCGAAGCCGGGACCGAAGGACCTCGTGGTGGTGGTCGAGGGCCAGCGCACGTATCACGAGCCGGCGTGCCCGGAGGTCAAGACGTTGAAGCGGCCCGCGGTGACGATGCGTGCGCGCGCCGAGCTGCTGGGTCTGGCGGCGCACGATTGCCGCGCAGCCATCAACAAGGCTCTCGCCAGCGATGCCACGCAGCTGGTGTGGGTGGATCTCCAGACCAAGCGCTATCACCTGCCCGGGTGCTCGCTGGTTGGCTCGCCGCGCGCGCAGGTGAGCCTCGCGCACGCGCGGGCGAGTTATGCGCCCTGTTCCGCCTGCAGGCCGCCGAAATGAGTTGGCCATCCGAGACGGCCGCCGCCGGCAGCCGCCGGCGCCGCCGGGCGAGGGCGACGCTGCTCCATCCACCCCACGATCGACCATGACCCGAACGACACTGACGCTCGCCGCGCTCCTGACTGCCGTGACCGCCAACGCCCAGACGCCGATCGCCTACACGCTGCGCTTCCCCGCACCGCACACCCATTACGTGGAGGTGGAGGTGCAGGTCCCGTCGGCCGGGCGCGGCGACATCGAGCTGATGATGCCGGTGTGGACGCCGGGCTCGTATCTCGTGCGCGAATTCGCCCGCCACGTCGAGGACGTACGCGCCGAGGCGGGCGGCCGTCCGCTGCCGGTGGCCAAGAGCCGCAAGAACCGCTGGCGCATCGCCGCGGGGGACGCACCGGCCGTGACGGTGCGCTACCGCGTCTACTGCCGCGAGATGTCGGTGCGCACCAACTTCGTCGACGCGGGCTTCGCCCTGCTGAACGGCGCCGCGACGTTCCTCACGCTGGTCGAGCCTGGACCGCGCCCCCACGAGGTCACCGTGGAGCTGCCGGCCGGCTGGGCGACCACGGTGTCGCCGCTGCCGTCCGCGCCGGGCGAGGTACCGCACCGCTACGTCGCGCGCGATTACGACCAGCTGGTGGACTCGCCGCTGCTGGCCGGCAACCCCAGCCTCTACGAGTTCACCGAGGGCGGGGTGCCGCACGTGCTCGCCAACGAGGGCGAAGGCGGGATCTGGGACGGCCCCAGGTCGGCCGCCGGCGTGCAGCAGCTCGTCCGGGCCTACCTGAAGCTGTTTGGCGGCGCGCCTTACCAGCGCTACGTCTTCTTCAACCTGCTCGTGGAAGCAGGCGGCGGCCTCGAGCACAAGGACTCCACGGTGCTGATGTCGAGCCGCTGGCGCACCGGCACGCGACGTGATTACCTGGGCTGGCTCGACCTTGCGAGCCACGAGTACTTCCACGCCTGGAACGTGAAGCGCCTGCGCCCGGTGGAACTGGGGCCCTTCGACTACGAGAACGAGGTCTACACGCCGAACCTGTGGGTGGCTGAAGGCTTCACGGACTACTACGGCGGCCTCATGGTCCGCCGCGCGGGCCTCTCCACGCCGGCCGAATACCTCGAGAACCTGAGCGACTCGATTCGGGACCTGCAGACCACGCCGGGACGGCTGGCGCAGCCGGTCTCGCAGTCGTCGTCCGACGCCTGGATCAAGCTCTATCGTCCCGACGAGAACTCGCCCAACAGCACGATCAGCTACTACACGAAGGGCGCCGTGGTGGCCTTCCTTCTCGATGCGCGCATCCGCGCGGCCACGGCCGGCGCGCGGTCGCTCGACGATGTGATGCGGCTGGCCTACCAGCGGTACTCGGGTGCGCGCGGATACACCACGGCCGAGTTCCGGCAGACGGCGAGCGAGGTGGCCGGCACCGATCTGTCGGCCTGGTTCGCCTCGGCCGCCGATTCGACCGCGGAACTCTCCTACGACGAGGCGCTCGACTGGTACGGCCTGCGCTTCAAGCCGGTGGAGCCACGCGAGGACAGGGGCTGGATCGGCGCCACGACCAGGAACGACGGCGGCCGGCTGATCGTCGCGCAGGTGCGCCGCGGGACGCCGGCCTTCGATGCCGGCCTCAACGTGGATGACGAGATCCTGGCGATCGGTGACTTCCGCGTCCGGCCGGATCAGCTCGACGCGCGCCTCGAGCAGTACCGCCCCGGGCAGCGCGTGTCGGTGCTCGTGGCGCGGCGCGATCGCCTGCAGCGCGTCGACGTCACGCTGGGCGCGGAACCGGCACGTGGCTGGTCGCTCGAGGTACGGCCGGATGCGACCGCCGGGCAGCGCGCGCGGCTTGCCGCGTGGCTGTGGGAGTGACGGCGCGCAGTGGCGTGCGACGGGCGCCGTCGAAACATGCGGCGCGTGTCAGGGCCGCTTCGTGTCCGACGCCGGCGCCTTCGCGGCCGCGCGTCCGGATCGCCGAATCCAGGCGAGCCATCCCGACAACCCGTAGTAGTACGCGGGAAACACGAGCGAATACCACCGCGCCCACCCGGGAACGGCATCCCACCACCACAGGGCGGCGAGCAGCGTGCCGCCCCAGGTGACGCCGAGCGCCACGGTGAGCGGCATCAGCACCGGCGTCCGCGATGGGTAGACGTAGCGCAGCGGCACCAGCACCATCGCGGCATGAGAGACGATGACGACCGCGTTGAAGGCCGGCGTGGTCCGCCACATCATCAGGTAGAGCAGCAGCACGTTCCAGTACGACGGCCAGCCCGTGAAGTAGTGATCGGCCGTCTTCGCGTCGGCGCGCGAGAAGCCGCAGGCGCTGGCGAGCAGCATGGCCGCCGGCGCCGCCAGTCGCCAGGCCTCGGGCACCAGCGGCGCGTGCCACACCATCAGGGCCGGCACGAAGACGTACGTGAGGTAGTCGACGATGTCGTCGAGGTGCGCGCCGCTGAAGTGCGGGAGACGGCCGTGGACGTCGACGGCGCGCGCCAGCCAGCCGTCGGTGGCGTCCACTACGACCTGCAGCGCCAGCCAGGCGAACGCGAGCCGGTAGTCGCGATCGAGGACCGCCACCGCGGCCAGCATGGCCAGCACGGCCCCGCTGGCCGTGTAGGCGTGGACGGCCCAGGCGGCGGCGAGGCCGAGCCCTCGGGTCACGGGATCAGCGACGTCGAGGACGGGCGCTCTTCGCCGCGCGCGCCGTCGCGAACTTCTCGAGGTGGTCGCTGCCGAGCACCACGCACAGCGCCTGGCCCTCGGCCAGCAACTGGCCATCGGCCGCCAGCAACCGGCCGCGGGTGTGCACCTTGCGGCCATCCACCCGCTCCACCCAGGTCTCGAACGTGGCGTCGGTGCCGAGCGGCACCATGGCGCGGAAGTCGACCGACAGGCGCGCGACCACCACGTGGTGGCCGTCGGCCCACGCGGCGGCGCCGAGGGCCTCGTCCATCACGGCCGACACCGCGCCGCCGTGCGCGTGTCCGGGAGGTCCCTGCGTTTCGGGCCCGAACCAGGCGCGCCCGACCAGGTGCGAGTCGCCCGACCGTCTGAAATACGCCACGCGCAGCCGGTGCGTGGACGGCCCGCCCGAGACGAACGACTCGCCTGCCGTCAGCTCCGGGAAAGGTGAGAACGGCGTCCAGTCCCCGGCCACCTCGATGGGGGGCGGAACGGCCGATGCGTCATGGTGCATCATGGAGAACCCGGCGGAGCCGGCGCGAGCGCGCTCAGGCCCCGGCGGCCAGCCGGCGATCGATCTCGGCCAGCGCCTGGTCGATCTGCTGGCGTCGTATCGTGTGCGTTGTCGTCTCCAGCTGCCGCTGCAGGTCCACACGTGCCAGCCGGAGCGATTCGATCGCACGCGTCTTCTCGGGATCCTTCACCGGGCCGGCGGCGCGGCGCTGCCGCTCGGTTTCGCGCGCGTCGATCTGTTCCTGCAGGCGTGCCTCGGCGTCGACGAGGCCTTCTCCGGAATCACTCATGGTGTCGTGGTCTCCACTGATCGTCCGGTCTGGCGGCGACCGGACACGACAGTTTACAGGAAACCGGGCCCGGCGGCGGGTGAAGAAACCTTGGTGGGTGCACGTCAGCAGAGTGAGACCACGAGGTCGCGATGTGGCCCGGCGCTGAGAATGCGGTTGATATTACAGTGTGAGTAGCTGTAAGCTATCGTTATGCAGCACTCCACTGCCTCTGCAGCCACG